>OKWN01000002.1_pt1 | contig 606081 bp, 533 predicted proteins | sample 1607151 | NCBI WGS metagenome assembly OKWN01 (sample SAMN07501046, study PRJEB24779) | human gut metagenome | isolation source: stool | host: human infant | place: USA: Pittsburgh, PA | reverse complement strand
CCCGCTCGGGCAGACCTTGGTGCAGGCCGGATCTTCGCAGTGGTTGCAGGCAATCGACAGGTAATAGGCGAAGACATTCTGATGCCAGACGCCGTTGTCCTCCTGCCAGTCGCCGCCCGCATATTCATAAATACGCCGGAAGCTGACGTCCGGGGTCAGGTCTTTGTAATCCTTGCAGGCCAGCTCGCAGGTTTTACACCCGGTGCAGCGGCTGGAATCAATAAAAAATCCATACTGGGTAGTCATCGGTTAATCCTTATGCCTTCTCGATCTGCACCAGGTTCGTGTGCTGCGGGTTGCCTTTCGCCAGCGGTGACGGGCGGTGCGTGGTCAGGGTATTGATGCAGGAGCCGTGATCGACACGATCGCCATTCATGTTGGCGTCATGCCAGGCGCCCTGGCCCATCGCGCTTACGCCGGGCATGATGCGCGGGGTGACTTTCGCGGCAATACGCACTTCGCCGCGGTCGTTGAAGACGCGCACCATATCCCCGTTTTTGATTCCACGTTGCTCCGCATCCACAGGGTTAAGCCACACCTCCTGGCGACAGGCGGCCTGGAGAACATCCACGTTGCCGTAGCTGGAGTGGGTACGGGCTTTAAAGTGGAAACCGAACAGTTGCAGCGGGAACTTGCTGCGCTCGGGCGCGTCCCAGCCTTCAAAGGTTGAGGTATAGACCGGCAGCGGGGTGATGGTTTCGTCTTTTTGCAGTTCCCAGGTTGCCGCAATATCCGCCAGCTTGCTGGAGTAGATCTCGATTTTGCCCGACGGGGTTTTCAGCGGATTGGCATCCGGATCGTCACGGAATTTTTTATAGGCCACAAAATGTCCGTTAGGATCTTTGCGCTTATAAATACCCATTTTTTTCAGCGCATCGTAGGATGGCAGCAGCGGATCTTTGGCGACCATTTTGGCGTACAGGTAGCGCAGCCACTGCTCCTGCGTACGGCCTTCGGTGAATTTCTGATGGATATCCGGTCCGAGGCGTTTCGCCACTTCACTCATGATCCAGTAGATGGGCTTGCGCTCGAACTTCGGGGCGGTAACCGGCTGGAGAAAAATCAGGTATCCCATGTTGCCGGCGTAATCGTTGGGGATGATATCTTCCTGCTCGACGGTCATCAGATCCGGCAAAACAATATCGGCATACTTCGCGGAGGAGGTCATAAAGTTGTCGATGACGACGATCGTTTCGCACTTGTTCTCATCCTGCAAAATGTCGTGAGTTTTGTTGATATCGGAGTGCTGGTTGATGATGGTATTACCCGCGTAGTTCCAGATGGACTCCATTGTCAGACGGATGGATGGACTTGAAGTAGTTGACTCAATGCTACTTAAGGTCCTGATATGACTGACATTAACCATGATAATACTGTATGTCCATCCAGTTCTTTCTCTGGGTCTCCCTATCTGTATCAGCAAGTCTGCACCTCAAGTCCTGACACAAGGCTGACACAAATCAAGGACCTTGCAGTCCCTCAGTTAGTCCGTAGAGCCAATGGTCGATATACTATCCGCTTCAGACTCAAGGGACAGACCATCCCGTTTCTTTCAGTATCGACCCGAAGCACAGACAGGAGAGTAGCCACAATGCGTCAGAGAGAGCTTGCAGCCACAGCTAAGTCCTTCATGTTGGATAGGCCTGATGTCTCGCTACAGGAGCTTACGGACCACCTCCGGTCTATGGCTGAGCAGTTCCTGACAGACGCCAGTGATGACTACTGGAATGGACTTGAGGTCGCTACTCTGGTGGACGAGAAGTCCAACCTGAAGGAGCTAGCCGCTACGCAAGCCTTGAGTCTGGACCAGCAGAAGGGCATAAGGTTAGCGCTTGAAGTCCTGACCGCAGCACAGCAGAGGGTAGACACTGGTGATGCCTCTGGTCTGATTAAGCTGATTGATGATAATAACCATACTGATTACTCAACTATAGGCGACTCTACGTCAATTCTGAAGAATGAGCAGGGGGATAGACCAGCAGTTTTCACACAGGAGCGTCAGCCATCTGTGGTTTTTTCAAGCCTAGTGTCCTCGCTGCTGGCTGAGAAGGTCCAGACCCTGAAGTCCTCCAGCTACAAGGACCTGTCGTCCTCACTGAATACCGTCTCTCGGTTCTTACCTGAAGACATGGACCTGATGTCCCGCTCTGAGTGGCTGGCTGTCAGGGACTCCATGCTGGCTGCTGAGGTGAGACCATCGACAATCAACAAGCTGCTGACTAAGGCGAAGATGTGTCTTGATTATGGCCTGATGAATGGGCAACTTGAGGGCCGCAACCCTATTGAACGGATGAAGCTGACCAAGGATATCGACTCCAAGCGCAGAGCGTTCACAGACGAGGAGCTGGAGAGACTTCTGGTCCGTGTTGAGTCTGAGTATCAGTTCACACGACACACGGCTCACACGACCTCTGAGGCCCGTAGATGGGCGTCTCTGGTGTCTGTGGTCACTGGCGCGAGGTCTGCTGAAGTCTGCCACCTGACTAAACGTGACATTGTCACCTTAGACAACGGTTTAACCTGCATCGACATCAATGAAGATGGGGACGGTAAGTCTGTGAAGAACAAGCATTCAGTCCGACTTGTACCGCTGACCGATGGGGCCTGTGGGTTCGACCTGAAGTCCTTCCTTGAATGGGTAGACACGCAGCCTGACGACGGCGGTCCTCTCTTCGGGATGACTCCGAGCGCCTACTCTAGCTGGTTTAACTCTAGGGTCCTGACTGAGGCACTGGGAGACGCTGAGAACGTTTCTCTCCATAGTCTGAGGCATTGGCTGGCGACCCGAATGAAAGAGCGTGGAGTCAATCTGGTGGACGCTCAGGGCATCTTAGGCCATAGCAGTCAGTCAATTACGTATGACCTGTACGGGAAAGGACACGCTGTTGGTAGGCTGGCTGAGGTGCTGAAGACAGCTTTACTTTAAGTAGGAAGACCCAAGGTGGAGACCATATACGGCTTGATGGTTGAGACCTTGGGTCACTGAAGTCTGACTGAAGTTAGGGAGGGTGATAATAATCATAATCCCTCCTGACTATAGGCCCACTGGTTCGCCTTCGGCTGTCCGACTCTAAGTCTGTCTGTGGTCTTATTTAAACTGCGTCCTAAACTCCGGTCCCTCCAAATTCCTATGTCTCCTCTTGACATTCCTGTTTAACTGTGAGTCGCCTCTGGTCTCTCTTTATATATACTTCCTTAATTCCTGAGGCGTCTTTAGTCCTTGACATTCGGTCCAGCCTGTGAGTCACATCCTGTCGCGCTACTGTATGCATCACCAGTGGTGGACTTGATTATCACTATAGGGGAACCAACTAATTCAACTACAGGAGATACTCTATGGCACGACCCATCGCAACTCACGACAACACGTTCACCAAAGCCTACTTGCAGCAGCACTGCGGGGACCTGCTGCCATTCGATGGTCAGGGTGACTTGAGTGGCTGGCTGGATGATGTCCTTACTGGTGCTGGTCGCCTGAGCGAATCAATGGCAAGCAATACCAAGCCTGTCAGCCCATACTTGATTCTGACCCAACTACTAACGCACGACACATTAACTGTAAGCGCTGTGCAGGAGTCCCTGAGCCGTAAGCGTGTTGCCTTGGGTGAACCTATGGTTTCAACTCGCTACGCTCGCTACGTCTATGCTGCCGTCGTCAGCGCCAGTAAATCCGTCCAGTACCACGCCAGTAAAGCTGGTTCATGATTACGGACCCTAAACTATCACTATAGGAGACCTGCTTCCGCCTCTGAGTCTGATGCGTCAGAACATGCGAGCATCTGGTCAACCGACATTAAGTATCTCTCCTAAGTAATCAAGGCCCGTGACCGCCTCTGTCAGACCTCCTGTATGACCTCCAGCTCGTTAGCGTTCTTCAGTCATCTCATTGGCTTAAGTCTATCACCGCTCACCATCTGGAGTCCTTACAGCTCGTCCTGACATGCGGTCTCACCTTATATGCACATGGAGAACATGGTCACTCCAGACCAACACTAATCAACATTAACCCTATTCACTTTCGTTAAGCATTTTTTGGTGGGTCCGTTTGGATGCATTGAATAGGTGCGGACTCCACGTGGAGACAGAAAGTGCTTTACCAAAGGAGCATCCTTTATATGACTATTAAATCCATCGTTATCAACGGTAAGACCATCCTGTCTACACCTAACGCCATCAATGAGGGTGTCTGGTTCGACATGCTTGAGGTCCATCAAGCTGCTGGCTTGCCTGCTAACAAGACGTTCTCACAGTGGCGCAGCCGACAGTCTCGTGCATTAGAAGAGGCTGGAGAGGTGTCGTTTGACAGTGTACAGAAGACCCTGTGTGGCAGCTTTGTGGCAGTGCTGGCCTACCTTATGTGGGCGGACCTTACTCTCTGGCTGGCGGTGGTTCGTTACGTTGCGTCTGAGACTATCGGCGTCCTGCCTGACCGCTTCAAGTCTATCGACGGTGATAACCCCGAGGTAGAAATGTCAGAGGATAACAGCGAGTGGGAGGACTTCTAAGATGACCATGAGCCAGCTTGAAGCATTACCTATCGTCATCGAGGGTCATTCATTCATCTGCAACGACCAGCGCATGTGGAACCTGAACGAGATTCACCGAGTGTTAGGTCTTCCAGCAAGCAAGATGCCGTCTGAGTGGAATAACAAGATTCGCACACAACTTGACCGCTCCGGAAATTTCCGGACCGTGAATGGTGACGGCGGTGGTACATGGGCGACCGAGGCTGGGACCGTGGCTTATGCTATGTGGGTCTCTACAGATTTCTACCTGATGGTCATCAATGCTTTCATCTTTATGCGTAACGACGCAATCGTCCGAGAGCGTGTAGCGGTCAAACAGGCTGACGAGGCTAACGCTAACCTCTCCATCGCAGCACCTAAGGCAGACATCTTTGACGGTCGTCTGACCAATGGTGGCTCTGTTCCGTGGAACTGGGCGTGTAAATCTTTGGGTCTTGCCCCGATGAAACTGAAAGAGGGCTTGAAGCGCTCCGGTAAGTTCGTCCAGAAGTGGAACCCTGACAGTTACGCCGACGAGCTTCGACCTCAGGAGAAGGCGTTCAGTATTGGACTATTCGTCACTAAGTCAGTCATGGGTAAAGACACATGGCAGGTGACAGCTAAAGGCTACGCATGGATGCAGGGGAACGCCCAGAAGTGGAGAGAGCTAATAGCTGATGGTGACCGCTTAAAGGCTGCTGAGCGTCGAGCACAGAAGCGTCTTAACCGTGGAGGTAAGTAGTCATGGCTATGATTGACCCTCGTACACCTATCGGCAAAGCAACCCTTCGTTACCGTGGTCTACCTACACGTCATCTGCTGTCTCTGCTGAGACTTGGAGTCGAAGACCCCGAGCGCCCGTACTACAGTCGAGACGAGCTGATAGCTATGTTGGTGGACCGTGATTTAGACAATCAGTTACGCCGAGCCTTTGCGAAGTCTAGCGCAGCTAGTGAACTGGAGTCTTGAACCTTATGGGGCAGAAAAACCGCCGCATAAACCTATCGTCTGCTGACCGAAGTTTCGACGCATTGAGCCAGACGGAAAAGTTTTCCTGCTGGTAAACCACCTTAATTTAAACACCTTTTGAGAATGACCGATGCGGGGAGACCCGTAGGCATAACTGTGTCTGCGATACCGATAGTTCTCACCTTCTCAATAGGAGTACTACCTTATGTTATTCAACAACAACGACTGGAAACTATCAGTCACCGACATCAATCCCTATGAAAATACTGTGAGTCTGGACGGTCAGTCCTATCCGCTGTCTCTGGCGATTAAGACCCTGATTCCGGGCTACCTGTCAGGCTTACCGTCCACCAGCCGCGAGGCGATGGAGTTACTGGAAGCTCTGGCTGAAGCTGGCGTGACCATTGGCAACTTCTTCAGTAATGACCTGATGACCGCCTATGGTCGCCGCCAGCAGAACAAGCGAGCCGAAGCTGAGCGTATTGCTAAAGAGCAGCGCATTCAGGCTGAGCGTATGCGTGAAGAGAACATGACTGATGCAGAGTGGCAGAAAGAGCTACAGCGCCGTGAACAGGTCAAAGCTGAACGCCGGACCTATGGTGAGCACCTCCGCAGTGCTACCCATTCCGCTGGGCGCTCCCGTGCTTCTATGGTCGCTGACATTGAGTCCACGGACAACTGGATGGACAGCCTCTAAGACACAGACACACAAGTGGTCCTGACCTGATGTCGGGACCCACAGTATCCAAACTAATTCAGGAGATTGATTATTATGACGATTAAAGACGCTTTCCAGTTCGGCATTGAGCCAGTACGTATCACCGACACCGACAACATTCAGATTAACGAAGGTTTGCCAACTAACGCAGACCCTCAGGTCTACGCCTTTGAGCTGGCTAAACTGGTTAAGACAATGCTGAATGGTGTGCTGAAATCCGCTCAGGAGAACATCCCGTTCCCTGTAGAAGTCCTGCCTACCCGCAATAGCCTGCCTACTCCAATCATTGCTCACACTCTGGCTGACCGCTCTGTGGTCGTTCCTGTCCGTGGTGGTAAGCGACCTGAAGTCGTGACCGTTCCGTCTGGACAAGAAATCGTGGTCGAACCAATCGAGCAGGCTATTCTCATCTCTGAGCAGACCAAGCTCTGGGACGCCAAGTCATCCACCGGATTCACTCAGGGCACACTTCAGCAGGACGCTATGAACATCTGTGAGAATGTGGTCCGTACCATCAACGCTCGCATGGTCGACGTTCTGGAGTCCTCCAAACTGTTGAAGACCGTAGAGCTTCCGGTCCTGACTGGCAGCCTGACCGCTAAGGCAGACACTATCATGGACGCTCTGTATGACAACACCGAATCTTCTTTCGGTTCTGAGGTTACTGATTACGGTATCATCGCCCATGAGTCACACCTCAAGGCTCTCTCCCGTCTGGCTGCTAAGCAGGGCTTCGGTGGTGAAGACGCTATCGTCGATATGCTGGGGACTGATATTGCGTATTACAACGGTGAAGACCGTGGCGTGTTCATGATGGCTAAGCGTTTTACGGCTCTGAGCTTCGGTTGCTTCCGCCACGATGGCGAAAACATTACGGCGGTCCTGTCCCGTGATGGTGACTCTCAGTCTCACTCTCTGGAAATCCTCGGTAAAGTGTTCGTTGTCGCTGAAGCTGCTACGACCGTCAAGATGGGCACTGGCTCAGCTACTGCCGTCCTGCCTGTAGTCAAACGCCTGAAGTTCACCAAGACCGAAGCGTAAGACCAATGGGTAAGAGGTAAGTCTGGACTGAATATCAGCAGGACTTCAGGTGGTGGGTTATCACTATGATTAACTAACTATGGTCTGGACCAATGGTCTGGACCTGTTTTTAATGTAATAATATAACATAACAGATAAGGGGCTTTATGTCTATGACTTCCGCAGACCTAAGGTCCCTCCTGACTCTGGTCTATAAACTCGTGTTCCTCTCTGTGGGCCTCTATATGGACCTCTCCGGTCGACTCGGTGTGAATGTATTCGACACTCTGTCTAAGGCTGTGGGTGGGCTTCTGGGGGGCTTAGGTTTGTACTCACAGTGGGACCGATGGTTTCTGACAGAAAAATGTGAATGACCATCTAATACATTAAGCCAGCAGACTTCCCCCATAGCCCGCCTCAAGTCCAGACCGAGGCCACCGGGGGGGCTGACCAGCCGTCTAGACATCCCGTCTAATGACACAAGGCTGACACAAAGCCTGACACAAAGTCCTTGACTCAATGCAGGACCTCAGGCCTACTAAGGGTCCGCTTCAAGTCCTTGAAGTTCCAGATGAACTTGATCGGCACATCGAGCTTATCTTTGCCGCGTACGCCGTCGCGCAGGGCGGTCATCTCCGGTCCACGCACGATGGCATCCGTCCAGCTGAAGCAGGAAATTTGCGTTTTCACCGGATTTTCCGGCAGCGGCATGCGTTCGATGGTGATGGTGTAGGTCGATTCGCGCGCGCCGCTGTTGCCGCCGTTAATGCCGACGTTGCCGGTCAGGATCGGCAGCATGGCGATGGCGCGGGACGTTTGCTCCCCGTTAGCCTGACGCTGTGGGCCCCAGCCCTGGCAAATGTAGGCCGGTTTCGCCGAACCGATTTCACGGGCCAGCTTAATGATGCGATCGGCAGGGATGCCCGTTATGCGAGACGCCCACTCCGGGGTTTTCGCGGTTTTGTCATCACCCTGGCCGAGAATATAGGCTTTGTAATGACCATTAGCCGGTGCGCCTTCCGGTAGGGTTTTTTCGTCATAACCCACGCAGTATTTATCGAGGAAAGGTTGATCGACCAGATTTTCATTAATCAGCACCCACGCAATACCTGCCACCAGCGCGGCATCGGTGCCCGGACGAATCGGGACCCACTCGTCTTCACGCCCTGCGGCAGTGTCGGTATAACGCGGATCGATAACGATCATCCGCGCGTTTGACCGTTCGCGCGCCTGCTCAAGGTAGTAAGTGATCCCGCCGCCGCTCATGCGCGTTTCCGCCGGATTATTGCCGAACATCACGACCAGTTTGGTGTTTTCGATATCCGATGTGCTGTTGCCGTCGTTGCTGCCGTAGGTGTAGGGCATTGCGCAGGCGATCTGCGCGGTGCTGTAGGTGCCGTAGTGGCTGAGGAAGCCGCCGTAGCAGTTCATCAGGCGCGCGACCAGCGAGGCATAAGGGGAGGAGCGGGTGATGTTGCCGCCTACAATTCCGGAGGAGTAGTTAATGTAGACCGCTTCGTTGCCGTATTTTTCGACCACGCTTTTCAGGCTCGCGGCGATGGTGTCCAGCGCTTCTTCCCAGGTGATACGCTCAAACTTGCCTTCTCCGCGTTTGCCCACGCGTTTCATCGGATAGTTCAGACGGTCTGGGTGATTAATGCGACGGCGAATTGAACGGCCTCGCAGACAGGCGCGAACCTGATGGTTGCCGTAAATATCCTCGCCGGTATTATCCGTTTCAACCCAGTAGACTTCGTCATCGCGAACGTGCAGACGTAGCGCGCAGCGGCTACCGCAGTTTACCGAGCAGGCGCCCCAGACAACTTTGTCTTCTGCGGGCTGAATAGCGGACTGCACAGCGGCGGCGGCGCTTTTCAGACCAAAAGGTAATGCGATCCCACCGGCGGCAAGCGCAAGGGATCCTATGGCAGTAGATTTAACCAGAGTTCGACGGCTTATACCGCCGTGATGTTCAACTTCGGACATAACTCACCCCATCATTGTTAATAATTATTTTCACCCGTGACTACAACCGGGCTAATGATGGGGGGAGTGTTACTTATTTAGAGGTATTAAATATTAATCCTCGTCAAATCAGGGGAATTGAGTGGGAAAATCATTGCGGCTCAGCGGGCGCATTCTCTTGCGTACCTGCGCCGCTCACCGGGTAGTTGCCGCTACTGGTGCGGGTGTACAAAATTTTGAAAGTATCGTTGGCACAATGCCCAACGACCTGCGCATCCGGCTGATCGGCCTGATCGTTCGGGACGATGTTCAGGGTAAAGCCAGACTCCGGTACGCCGTTGTTGATAATCTTCTGCTGAATGTCGCTTTTCACGCGCTCGCAGGAGTCCGGGGCCGCAAGAAGAGCGGGTGAAGCACTCATTAACAGCAGGGCGGTAATCCAGGGTAACCGTTTCATCTGTAGCTCCTTTTCACTGTGTAGACTGTAAGCATAGCAGGGTTAGGGTAAGCTTTTGTTTTTGGACCTGTCTTTCTGAATTGTCCTGGAGCCCTGCCTGCGTCATAAAATAAATTGCGAGTAATGGTGCTGATTGTCTACCAGATAAGAAGGCAGGGTGCGTTTTGATACCTCTTGCCTGACCAGTTTTCGGTCTCGTCCCCAGATATCTTCGGCGTTGGTAATAACCTTCATAATATGTTCCGGGTTATTAAATTCCGGCAGATCGTATTCGGTATGAGAAATGGTAGACATTTTTTCGGAAATTCTTTCTGGAGTCATTACCCATGAGAAATGCCAGCCGCCATCTTTCACAATTTTATTATTGATTTTTAGCCAGTTCCATTTAAACCATGACCAGTTTTTATCTTTGCGCGCACGCTTCCAGTTTCTGAAAGATTCAGGCTCACCGTGGAAGAAATGCTTAAGGTTGTAATAGGACGTCGCGCGGGGCAAGGTACATTTTCTCGGCGTACCATCCGTGTTGTGAACCTGGAGATTAAACTGATAGTTGAACACGTTTTGATGAATAGTCGTGCAGAGCGCGCGCGGATTAATGGCCCTGACCGTGTCGGGAGAGAAGATTTCGTCAACGTCTGACACCAGAATCAGATCGTCGTCTGCCGCGTCTTTTAACCCGTTCATAATGGAGTTGCGAAGCGCTGCTTCATTTGCCCAGGCATCAACCTGGTTATTATCCGCACGGTTTAAAATAGGCTGCGCGTCAAAAGGCACGTAAATGATTTTGTCTTTGAATTTGGCAAACTTTGTAATATCGAAATGCAATTCTCTCGGTATGCCCGTAAAAGAGTGTGTTGCTTCTACAATGACAAAACGGTCAACGACATCAGCGAGAGTATGTAATCTGATGTCGAGCAACATATCTTCGTCATAGTATAAAAAACAGTCGTAAATCATGATGTTAACCCGAAAATTTAAGAATCTAATTTTATAATAGTGTGGAATCTTCCGCGCCCAAAGTAGCCACTTTGGCAGGTCTCGTCAATGCAAACGACGGATTTATACAGCGCAAAGAGTCAAATGAAGTGCTGTTATGTAAGTTGCTGTATTTGCTAATATGATTGTATCTCTCTTTGAACGGTAAATGATGTGAACAAATACGCAGCGATAACGCTACTGGCAACGGTACTGGTGGGATGCGACAACAACACCGCGCCGCTGTCATTTACGCCGGAGATGGCGAGTTTTTCGAACGAGTTTGACTTTGATCCTCTGCGCGGGCCGGTGAAGGATTTTACCCAGACGCTGTTCAACGATAAGGGTGAAGTCTCTAAACGTGTGACCGGCACGATGTCAACGGAAGGGTGTTTCGATACGCTTGAACTGCACGATCTCGACGCTAATACGGGCGTTGCGCTGGTGCTGGATGCTAACTACTACGTCGATGCGGAAACCCAGCAGCAGAAGGTAAAGTTGCAGGGAAAATGTCAGCTGGCGGAACTGCCGTCTGCCGGCCTGACGTGGGACACCGACGATAACGGGTTTGTGGTTGCCGCGCACAGCAAAGAGATGGAAGTGAAGTACCAGTATGACGCCGACGGCTACCCGCTGGGTAAAACTACAGTTTCCGGCGACAAGCGTTTATCGGTCAAGTCGGTGCCGTCGAAAGATCTGCGCAAGCGCATGGATTATACGGCGGTAAGCCTGTTGAACGATAAACCGATGGGCAATGTAAAGCAGAGCTGTGATTACGATCGCCACAATAACCCGGTGAGCTGTGAGCTGGTGATCACCGATGACAGCGTCAAACCTGCCGTTGAGCACAAGTACACCATCAAAAACAGCATTGAATATTATTGAGAATAAAACCGCGCAGGTTACTGCGCGGTGGGTTTAAGCAGGCTGGCGGAGGAGGACTTATGCCCGGCCAGATGCTGATGCTGGAAAATGCACATGCGGATGGTGTTACGGTATTCGCCGTTAATAAAGAACTCATGGATCAGTTCACCTTCCACCATAAAGCCCAGCTTACGGTAGATATGAATCGCTTTTTCGTTCTCTTTGTCGACGATAAGGTAAAGCTTGTAGAGATTCAGGACGTTAAACCCGTAATCCATCGCCAGCTTTGCCGCCCGCGACGCAAGACCTTTCCCCTGGTGCTCCGGTGAAATAATGATCTGAAATTCCGCCCGACGGTGAACGTGGTTGATCTCAACCAGTTCAACCAGCCCGGCTTTCTCACCTTCGCACTCCACCACAAACCGGCGTTCACTCTGATCGTGGATATGCTTGTCGTAGAGATCGGACAGCTCGACAAACGCCTCATAAGGCTCTTCAAACCAGTAGCGCATCACGCTGGCATTGTTGTCGAGCTGGTGAACAAAGCGTAAATCTTCGCGCTCCAGCGGACGGAGCTTAACGTCACACGGCGTCGACATTACGGTGCTACCGTGCGGCCAGTGCGACGATCCAGACAGCGCAGGGTGTTAGGCTCCCAATAGGCGTTGACGTTGGCACTTTGCTGGCATTTGTCGCGGGCATCAAACGCGACGTCTTCTTTATCCCACTCTTTTTCCACACGCTTATTCACTTTCTGACGCAGGCTGCGGGTGTCATTCCATTGTTCTTTGTCCATGGCGGCGTTCTGACGGCTTTGCGCGCTGTCACCAGACTCAATGATGAGTTTGCTGGTTTCGGCTGATGCCGTTGCGGCGAAGGCGAACGATGACAGCGCCAGTACGGCTGTCAGACAAAGGCGTTTGCTTAATGTAGTCATAGCGTTTCCTTTAAACGGGTGCAGACAATCGGATTACCCCGTTGGATTCTACACCAATCCGAAAGGGTGTCATACCCGCGCGGCAGGTATGGGAACGATGTGAACATTATCGCGTATGATGTCTAAATCAATCCTCACGAAACGAGAAAAATGTTCAAAACGACGCTGCTTTTTTTCGCGACCGCGCTGTGCGAAATCATCGGATGCTTTTTGCCGTGGCTCTGGCTAAAGCGGGGCGCTTCCGCGCTGCTGCTGATCCCGGCGGGTGTGTCCCTGGCCCTTTTTGTCTGGCTGCTCACCCTGCATCCGGCCGCCAGCGGGAGGGTATATGCGGCCTACGGCGGAGTGTACGTCTGTACCGCGCTGCTGTGGCTGCGCGTTGTCGATGGCGTCAGGCTAAGCCTGTATGACTGGGCAGGCGCGCTGATTGCCCTGTGCGGCATGTTGATCATCGTGGCCGGTTGGGGACGCGCATAAGCGTCCTTATAGTGTGATCGCCCGCTGATTTTACGATCATTATACTTGTATGGTAGTAGTGTAGTTGCGTAAATTTCCTGCATCACAACGAGCGATGTAAGGAAATGGATTATGAAGATTGTCGGGGCTGAAGTATTTGTCACCTGCCCGGGGCGTAACTTTGTCACCCTTAAAATCACCACCGATGAGGGCATTGTCGGCCTGGGTGATGCCACGCTGAACGGACGTGAACTTTCCGTTGCCTCCTACCTGAAAGATCACCTGTGCCCTCAGTTGATTGGCCGCGATGCGCACCGCATCGAAGATATCTGGCAGTTCTTCTATAAAGGCGCTTACTGGCGTCGTGGTCCGGTCACCATGTCAGCGATTTCTGCCGTGGATATGGCGCTGTGGGACATTAAGGCGAAAGCCGCGAACATGCCGCTCTATCAGCTTCTGGGCGGAGCCTCCCGGGAAGGGGTGATGGTTTATTGTCACACCACCGGGCACACCATTGACGACGTGCTGGAAGATTATGCCCGTCATAAAGAGATGGGCTTCAAGGCAATTCGCGTGCAGTGCGGCGTGCCGGGAATGAAAACCACCTACGGCATGGCAAAAGGAAAAGGGCTGGCGTATGAGCCAGCGACCAAGGGCGCCTGGCCGGAAGAGCAGCTGTGGTCCACTGAAAAATACCTCGACTTCACGCCGAAACTGTTCGACGCAGTGCGCAGTCAGTTCGGCTTCAATGAACATCTCCTTCACGACATGCACCACCGTCTGACGCCCATCGAAGCGGCGCGATTCGGCAAAAGCATTGAAGAGTACCGTCTGTTCTGGATGGAAGATCCGACTCCCGCTGAAAACCAGGAGTGTTTCCGCCTGATCCGCCAGCACACCGTCACGCCAATTGCGGTGGGGGAAGTGTTCAACAGCATCTGGGACTGCAAGCAGCTGATTGAAGAGCAGCTCATTGACTATATCCGCGCCACCATAACCCATGCGGGCGGCATCACCGGGATGCGTCGCATTGCGGACTTTGCCTCACTTTATCAGGTGCGTACCGGCTCACACGGCCCGTCGGATCTGTCGCCGATTTGCCACGCCGCGGCGCTGCATTTTGACCTGTGGGTACCGAACTTTGGCGTGCAAGAGTATATGGGGTATTCGGAGCAGATGCTGGAAGTGTTCCCGCACAGCTGGCGCTTCGATAACGGCTATATGCACCCGGGCGACAAGCCAGGGCTGGGCATTGAGTTTGATGAGAAGCTGGCGGCGAAATACCCGTACGATCCGGCTTATCTGCCGGTGGCCCGTCTGGAAGACGGCACCCTCTGGAACTGGTAAACGAGGAGCGAATGATGAAAAGCGTAGTGATCCAACAGCCGGATGTGCTGGTGATTGAAGAGCGTCCTCTCCCGTTGCCGGGCGCAGGCGACGTCCGCGTCAAAATTAAGCTCGCCGGTATTTGCGGTTCAGACAGCCATATCTATCGCGGGCATAACCCGTTTGCGAAATACCCGCGGGTAATCGGTCACGAGTTCTTTGGCGAAATAGACGCGGTTGGCGAAGGCGTGGAGGGCACCCGACTGGGCCAGCGCGTTTCGGTTGATCCGGTGATCAGCTGCGGGAACTGCTACCCGTGTTCCGTTGGAAAACCGAACGTTTGTACTTCGCTGGTGGTGCTGGGCGTCCACCGTGACGGCGGCTTCAGCGAATACGCCGTGGTGCCGGCGAAAAATGCCTGGCGCATTCCGGATGCGATCCCTGACCACCACGCGGTGATGGTTGAGCCATTCACCATTGCCGCCAACGTGACGGGGCAGGCGAAACCCACCGAACAGGATGTGGCGCTGATTTACGGCGCAGGCCCGATGGGGCTGGTCACCGTGCAGGCGCTGAAGGGCGTTTACAAGGTGAAGCAGGTCATCGTGGTGGATCGCATTGATGAGCGGCTGGAGATGGCGCAACGCAGCGGCGCAGACTGGGTCTTCAACAACGGCGAGCAGTCCTTACAGACCGCGCTGGATGAAAGAGGCATCAAGCCGACGTTAATCATCGATGCTGCCTGTCATCCGTCCATTTTACAGGAAGCGATTACGCTGGCGTCTCCGGCGGCGCGCATCGTGCTGATGGGCTTCTCCAGCGACCCGAGCCAGATTGTGCAGCAGGGGATCACCGGCAAAGAGCTGTCGATCTTCTCTTCGCGCCTAAATGCCAACAAATTCCCGGTGGTCATTGACTGGCTGGAAAAAGGGCTGATCGACCCTGAAAAACTGGTCACCCATACATTTGACTATCACCACGTTACAGACGCCATCGAACTGTTTGAAAAAGACCAGCGGCAGTGCTGCAAAGTCTTGCTCACGTTCGACCAATAATAATTCACGCGGTTAAGAGCCTGCGAAGACAGGCTCTCAGTGGTACGCATCTTACCTTGCAGAGATAGCCATTATGACTCAAGCACAACCTCAAAGAAGTACGTCAGATCTGGTGAAAGCCGCCGTATCTGGCTGGCTGGGCACCGCCCTGGAGTTTATGGATTTCCAGCTCTACTCCCTTGGCGCCGCGCTGGTGTTTCATGAAATTTTCTTCCCTGAGCAGTCCGCGGCCATGGCGCTGATCCTGGCGATGGGCACCTACGGCGCAGGCTACATCGCGCGTATTGTCGGGGCATTTATCTTCGGCAGAATGGGCGACAGAATTGGCCGTAAAAAAGTGCTGTTTATCACCATCACCATGATGGGGATCTGCACCACCTTAATCGGCGTCCTGCCAACCTACGCGCAGATCGGGATTTTCGCACCGGTGCTGCTGGTGACGCTGCGTATTATTCAGGGGCTGGGCGCGGGGGCTGAAATCTCCGGCGCAGGCACCATGCTGGCCGAATACGCCCCGAAGGGTAAACGCGGCATCATCTCCTCGCTGGTGGCCATGGGCACCAACTGCGGGACGCTGAGCGCCACGGCGATCTGGGCCGTGATGTTCTTTGCCCTCGATCGTGAAGAACTTATTGCCTGGGGCTGGCGCGTGCCGTTCCTCGCCAGCGTGGTGGTGATGATCTTCGCCATCTGGCTGCGTATGAACCTTAAAGAGAGCCCGGTGTTTGAGAAGGTAAACGATGCCGAATCCGTTGCGCCGGTTGCTGCGCAGGATACCTCGGTCGGCGCGATGTTTAAGAGCAAATCGTTCTGGCTGGCGACGGGGCTGCGCTTTGGTCAGGCCGGTAACTCTGGGCTTATCCAGACCTTCCTTGCCGGGTACTTGGTCCAGACGCTGTTATTTGATAAGGCGATCCCAACCGATGCGCTGATGATCAGCTCGATTCTTGGCTTCGTCTCCATCCCGCTGCTGGGCTGGCTGTCCGATAAAGTGGGGCGCCGTCTGCCATATATCATCCTTAACATTTCAGCCATTATTCTGGCTTACCCGATGCTGTCGATTATCGTCGATAAGAGTTACGCGCCGGGCGTGATTATGCTCTCTATCATCGTTATTCATAACTTTGCGGTGCTCGGGCTGTTTGCGCTGGAAAACATCACCATGGCGGAGATGTTTGGTTCGCGAAACCGCTTTACCCGCATGGCGATCTCCAAAGAGGCGGGCGGTCTGGTGGCGGTAGGCTTTGGTCCGGTGCTGGCGGGGATCTTCTGCAATATGACCGGGTCCTGGTGGCCGATTGTGGCGATGCTGGTGGCGTACTCGCTGATTGGGCTGGTCTCCGCTTTGCTGATGCCAGAAGTGCGCGACCGCGATTTGAGCCTGGTGGAAGATGCAGCTGAACCCCTGCGCCAGAGCGATACCGCAGCGAAGCAGCGGAAATATGGAGCCCTGTCATGAGTTTTATTAACGATAACTTCATGATTGGCAATGCGAGAGGTGTTGAACTTTATCGTAACGTCGCGAAAGCGCTGCCAATTATTGATTATCACTGTCACCTGGACGCGAAAGATATCTTCGAGAATAAAAATCTCGATAATATTACCGAACTCTGGCTGGCTGGCGATCATTATAAATGGCGCGCCATGCGCGCCAACGGTATTGACGAAAAATACATTACGGGCGATGCCCCGGCGGAGGATAAATTTGCGGCATGGGCTGAAACGGTCGAAGCGAGCTATGGAAATCCGCTCTATCACTGGACTCATTTAGAACTTCACCACTATTTTAACTGTGACGAACCGCTGGGCAGGCATAACTGGCGTGAAATAATGGAGCGCTGTAATCTGCTATTGCAGCAGCCTGATTTTACGCCGAGGGAACTCATTAAACGCTCCAGGGTAGAAGTTATTTGCACGACAGATGCTCCGCTTGATGATTTACGCTACCATCAATTATTGCGTGATGACGCGACGTTCAACGTTAAGGTATTACCGACCTTTCGTCCGGACGATGTTTTTGCGCAAAACGCGGAACAGTTTGCCGACTTTATCGATCGATTAGGTGAGACGACAGGATCTAAAATCCAGACATTCAGCGATTTTGTTAAGGGAATGAGCCAGCGTATTGCCTGGTTCCACGAAATGGGGTGCCGAATTTCCGATCACGGACCCGTGGAGATCCATTTTCAGTCAGCAGATGAAAGACAGGTTGAATCCGTGTTTGCCCGAAAGCGCCGGGGTGAAAATCTGGACGCCCGTAATAATGCGATTCTTGACAGTGCCATTTTTATTATGCTGGCGCATAATTACAGGCAGCATAACTGGGCAATGCAGATACACTTCGGTGCGATTCGCAATAATAATTCCCGCATGTACCGTTCTTTGGGTAGTAATACTGGTTTTGACTCGCTGACCGATCAGTCGAATCTTGCGGCCAATCTCAACCAACTCCTGGATGCAATGGCGCAGGCTGAAGCTTTGCCCAAAACCATTCTATATAACCTCAACGCCAGCTATAACGATATTGTCGCGACGACTATCGCTAATTTTCAGACTGCGGAATTGGGCGTTAAATCGCCGATACAGTTTGGCTCCGGATGGTGGTTTAACGACACTCAACGCGGAATGGAAAACCAGCTACATAGCCTTGCGGATCAGGGGCTATTAATGAATTTTGTCGGTATGTTAACCGATTCCCGTAGTCTGGTTTCGTATACTCGCCACGATTATTTCCGTCGTATTTTGTGCAATATCATTGGCGGCTGGGTGGAGCGTGGTGAAGTTCCGGATAATAACGCCATCCTAACGAAGATGGTTAAAAATATTTGCCATGATAATGCTGAAAACTATTTCAGATTCTAAATTCTACTCACTGAGTGGGGATGGAACATGTCTCGTACTGCAAAAAAAATTACTATTCCGGTTAGTATCGGCTACGGACTAACGGATATTATGGGCGGCGGTGCCTTTACCGTTATCGGCGCCTGGTTATTATTCTTCTATACGACATTTGTTGGGTTGTCACCGGTTGAAGCGGCGTCTATTGTTGCTATAGCGCGCATTGTCGATGCTATCGTTAGTTTGTTTATGGGAAGTTTCACTGACCATTTTTACAAAAACTATTTTGGTAAAAAATTTGGTCGCCGACGTTTCTTTTTGCTGATCGGTGCACCGTTGATGCTGGTCTATGCATTGCTGTGGCTTGATGGCATGACATACGGTTTTTATCTCGCCGTCTATCTAGCATTTGAAATTATTGCTGCAATGGTACTGATCCCGTGGGAAACGTTACCGTCAGAAATGACAAAAGACTTTAACCAGCGGACCAAACTCTCTACCTGTCGCATGTTTCTTTCAGCGTCCGGGACGTTTCTGGCGACATTTATTCCCGGATTACTGATCGGCTATTTCGGGGAAAACAGCGCCCATGCCTACCTCATAAACGGCGTTATTTTTGCTGTACTGTTTATGGTATGTGTATTCATCTCGTGGAAAGTGACCTGGGAACGCGAGTTGACGCCGGAAATGCTCTCCGGGCTGGAAAAAAACACACGCCCACAAACAGCAGGGGAGAAGCTGGCTGCCTTTGGACGACTTTTTAAGGAGTATGGTTCCACCCTGAAAATCCGGGCCTTCAGGAAACATCTCGCCATCTATCTGCTGTCGTTTACCGGCAAAGATGTCTACAACACGGTATTTGTATTTTTCTGCGTCTACTGTCTGAATGTCTCTTCCTCACTGGCAGGCACGCTGCTGTCGATGAGTATTGTGGGGCTGCCCGTCACGTTAATTGCGGGTATAGGGATCATCAGATATGGGCCATCAAAGCTATATGTATTTGCCTATTCACTGATGTTGCTCTGTTTGGGGGGCTTCTTTGCCGTGTACCAGATCCCTGCGCTGAATACCGTCGCGACGCTGGTCATTCTGGCCGGGGTGTATCAGGTGGGGCGCTGCGTCCTTGAGTTTACACCGTGGAACGTGTTCCCGTTCATTCCAGATATCGATGAAATGGTCAGCCGTCAGCGTCGTGAGGGACTGTTTGCCGCGGTAATGACATTTTCCCGAAAAACCACGGTCGCTATTGCCACCTTTATTGTGGGTCTCCTGTTACAAAGCGGCGGATTTGTAAAAGGGAGCCAGACACAGCCAACCGAAGCCATCCACACCATCGCAATGCTGATGTTCATCGGCACTGCTGCCTTGCTTATCCTGGCCCTGTGGCAGGCTCTGACATTCAACCTGAACAAGCGTACGCACAAAATCTTTGTGGATGAGCTGGATCGCCTGAAAGCCAACGGCTCTCCCCAACGCGTATCCGCCGAAGCTCGCCGGGTCGTGGAAGATTTAACAGGCTATTCCTACGACAGGTTGTGGCGTGAGCCGACGGTCCGGTCCGGCGAGCAGACGGTACGCACCCCTGTATGATCTGGTTTATATCTTTTGCCAGATGTCACACAACTTTATTTTTATATCACACCACTTGGCCGAAAGTTAATGTAAATCAATGTTCATGGCAGCATAACCAGTATTGTGATCGGCAGGATAAAGTAATGACACTGCCATTCTAGTTGGTTTAGTCAACCGGCGCAGCCGCACTGTGACCAGAGCGGCTGCGGATCTCAGCGTTCATAATTAACGAGTCTCAATCATGGAAAACCGTTTATTACAGGCGAAGGCAACGCGTCCTCAGTACGATCGCGACAGCCTCAAGGCACGCATTGTTCATTTAGGGTTTGGCGCGTTTCACCGTGCGCACCAGGCGGTGTACACCGATATACTCGCCGCAGAACAGGGCAGCGACTGGGGTTACTGCGAAGTTAACCTGATTGGCGGCGAACAGCAGATCGCCGATCTGAAGGCACAGGATAATCTTTATACCGTAGCAGAGATGTCTGCCGATGCGTGGACGGCGCGCGTGGTCGGCGTCGTCAAAAATGCGCTGCATGCGCAGGTCGACGCCCTTGAAACCGTGCTGGCGGCGCTGTGCGATCCGCAGGTCGCCATTGTTTCCCTGACCATCACCGAGAAGGGATATTGCCACTCCCCGGCAACCGGACAACTGATGTTCGATCATCCGTTAATCGTTGCCGACCTGCAAAACCCCCATCAGCCGAAATCTGCGCCAGGCGTAGTGGTTGAAGCGCTGGCGCGGCGTAAGGCGGCGGGGCTGCCAGCATTCAGCGTGATGTCATGCGATAACATGCCGGAAAACGGCCACGTGATGCGCAATGTCACCTGCGCCTACGCGCGCGCTGTTGATGGCGAACTGGCCGACTGGATTGAAGCGAACGTCACCTTCCCGTCAACCATGGTGGACCGTATTGTGCCCGCCGTCACGGCTGAAACGCTGGATAAAATTGAACAGCTGACCGGCGTACGCGATCCGGCAGGTGTCGCCTGCGAGCCGTTCCGCCAGTGGGTGGTTGAAGATAATTTCGTCGCCGGACGTCCACAGTGGGAAAAGGCCGGTGCGGAACTGGTTTCTGATGTCATTCCGTTTGAAGAGATGAAGCTGCGTATGCTTAACGGCAGCCACTCGTTCCTGGCCTATCTCGGCTACCTGGCCGGTTATCAGCACATTAACGACTGCATGGAAGATGAACATTATCGCGCAGCCGCGCATGCGCTGATGCTGAAAGAGCAGGCGCCGACGCTGAAAGTGAAGGGGGTGGATTTAGCTCACTATGCCGACCTGCTGATCGCACGTTACAGCAATCCGGCCCTGCGCCACCGCACCTGGCAAATCGCCATGGACGGTAGCCAGAAATTGCCGCAGCGGATGCTCGATTCCGTGCGCTGGCACCTTGTCCACCAGAAACCCTTCCCGCTGCTGGCCCTCGGTGTTGCGGGCTGGATGCGTTATGTCGGCGGTGTGGATGAGCAGGGTAACGCGATTGAGGTGAGCGATCCGCAGCTGGCGGTGATTCAGGCGGCGGTAAACGGTAGCGCTGAAGGCGAAAGCCGCGTTAGCGCGCTGTTGGGCATTGAGGCTATTTTCGGTAACGAGCTGCCGAAGGACGCGGTGTTTGTGGCTGCGGTCATGCAGGCCTATCAAACGTTGCTGCAAAAAGGCGCGAAGGCCACGGTTGCTGAGTACGCCTCCCGGCTTTAACGCGATGACATGCCGCCGTCCGCGGCGGCATGTCGGGGCGCAGCTTAGTGCATCCCCAGGCGAATCAGCTCAATCGGTTCGAACTTACCTTCGCATCCTTCGACTTCAACCGTTTTACCACGACGCACCTGCTCGGCATTAAGGCCGTCGCTGTGGATCGCTTTAATCACGCCGAACTGGCCTGTGCCGCTAATCATGACGCGGCTGCCAGTGGTGATTGCATTTCGGTTACGGTCGTATGTCATCATGGTATTTTCTCCTCTCGTACTTATCCGTTACGGCGCTAATTCAACGGCTGCCGTTCACGGGGCACTATTAATACGCCTCTCTTTAACGAAATTATTTGCTTTTGATCAAGCTCACACTTTTTTCTTATTTCATGCAGGCGTTGACGGTTCAGGACACCACTTTACAAAGCGGACAGTTATTTTCCTTAATTGATAGTTTCCGGGTGCAAGTGTTTAGGGTTTGTTTATATCCACAATGTCATTCTGGAGGCAGAAAATAACCCTTCATCGGAAAAGGAGTCAGGCTTATGTATAAGAAAATTTTGATGCCTGTTGATGTGTTTGAAATGGATTTGAGCGATAAAGCGGTACGCCACGCGGTCAACCTCGCGAAGGCGGAAGGCGCGACGATCACCCTGGTCAACATTCTCCCTAACAGCAGCCGTTCGTTACTGCGGGGGTTCAATGCCGATATTAAGAAGTTCGAAGAGTATATGACCGCCGAGTCTGATAAGAAGATGAAGGCGCTGAAACGGCTCTTTGATATGTCCCCGGACAATATTGACTGTGAAGTTCGCTTCGGCAACGTACGCGATGAAATCATCAAGCTCAGCAAAGAGGGGAAATATGATGTCATTGTTATCGGATCAAAAAATCCGAGCATTACAACCCATCTGCTGGGTTCAAATGCTGAAACTATTCTGCGCTACGCCACTATTCCGGTATTAGTGGTCCGCTAATTACTTCGCCGCAACCGAAAGGGGGCGGCGAGGTTTTATTCTTCGCTGAACCACTCGCGGTTTTCCTGGCGAATTAACTGAACTGACTCACTAATTTCCTGAAGGTGAAGCGTCATCGCTTTATCTACGGCTTCCACGTCGCGTTTTTCCAGCGCGCTGAAAATATCATGATGCTGGCGCAGCAACATCTCTGGCGGAGAAACATGGTCGAGGCTCATGTAGCGCACGCGGTCGATGGTAGCTTTGATGTTTTCGACGGTATCCCACGCGAGCTGGCACTCGGCGATCTGCGCCAGTTTCTGGTGGAACTCGTCGTCCAGCTGGAAAAAGTCGTTTAACTGTTTGCGGTCGATGGCGATTCGTTGCTGATGCAGGTTTTGCTCCAGCAGGTAGCACTGGTTATCGTTGATGAGCGACGCGGCGCGACGCACCACGGCGCACTCGATGGCCTGGCGAACAAAACAGCCATTCCGTACCTGCGAAAGCGAAATTTTATTTACGTAGCTGCCGCGCTGAGGGCGGATCTGAATAAGGCCGTTTTCTGCGAGCTTAATAAACGCCTCACGTACGGGCTGACGGGAAACGTCAAAACGTACCGAAACCTCTTTTTCTGAGAGTGGCGTTCCCGGTGGGATCAGGCAGCGAACAATATCACGGCGTAAGATGCGATATATTTGCTGATTAACGGGCTGGGTAGGATTAAGTTGCGATTCAGCGGCCATGGGTTGTGATTTCTCAGAGAGTTAACCTGAACATACTACCATTCTTTTCCCTGCCATCACATACCCGGCCCGCTGGCCGGGCAGGGTAAATTAACCGCGATGCACGCTGAGTCCGGCATAGGTCTGGCTGACGGGCATCATCTCAACCGTATTGATGTTGACATGCTTCGGCAGATTCGCGACCCACCAGACGGTTTCGGTGATATCTTCCGGAGTCAGCGCATTCGCGTTTTCATAGGTTTTATCCGCTTTCGCGTCGTCGCCTTTGAAACGCACGTTGGAGAATTCAGTTCCGCCTACCAGACCCGGTTCAACATCGGTCACGCGGATCGCGGTTCCGTGCAGGTCGGTGCGCAGGTTCAGGCTGAACTGGCGGACAAAGGCTTTGGTCGCGCCATAGACGTTGCCGCCCGCGTAAGGCCAGCTTCCGGCGGTGGAACCGATGTTAATGATATGGCCACGGTTACGTTCAACCATGCCCGGCAGCACGGCGCGGGTCATGTACACCAGCCCTTTGTTGTTGGTGTCGATCATGTTTTCCCAGTCTTCCACGCTGGCTTTGTGGGCAGGCTCCATGCCCAGCGCCAGGCCGGCGTTATTGACCAGCACGTCAATTTCACGCCATTCGGCAGGCAGGTTGGCAATCATCTCTTCAATAGCGGCGCGGTTGCGCACGTCCAGCTGCGCGGTCAGAATGCTGTCACCCAGCTCGTCTTTTAGCTCCTGCAAACGCTCCTGACGACGCCCTGTTGCAATCACTTTGTGTCCGTTGGCGACGAAGCGACGCGTGATGCTTTCACCAAAACCCGCTGTCGCCCCGGTAACTAAAATAATCATCTCACTGTTCCTCAACGCTTTTTGTGTTGTACTAACATAGCACGCTCTCCGGCACGTCGTTAAGGCAACATTTGTATGACGCCATTGCAGGCCGGCGCAGGCTGGCCTACTCTGGGGAGAAATACCGTGCTCAGGAGTAAACGATGTCGGTCAACAATCCTTTTTTTGAAATTAGCCTGTTGCCTTATCAGGCGCCACGTTTTGATGCGATTAACGACAGCCATTATCGTCCGGCATTTGATGAGGCAATGCGCCTGAAGCGTGCAGACATTGACGCGATTATCGCGCAGCGCGCCGCGCCGGACTTCGACAATACCGTGCTGGCGCTGGAAAAGAGCGGGGCCATGCTGTCGCGCGTGAGCAGCGTGTTCTTCGCCATGACGTCCGCACACACCAACGATGGTCTTCAGGCGCTGGACGAGCAGTTCTCCACCGAACTGGCCGGGCTGGCGAACGATATCTGGCTAAACGATACGCTTTTCGCCCGCGTGGAAGCCGTCTGGCAGGATCGCGAGGCGCTGGATGCCGAATCCCGACGACTGACGGAGGAGATGTATCAGCACTTTGTTCTTGCTGGCGCGCGTCTGAACGCCGATGAAAAAGCCGAGCTGAAAGCCCTGAATACCGAAGCCGCCACCCTGACCAGCCAGTTCAACCAGCGCCTGCTGGCGGCGAACAAGGCGGGAGGGCTGGTGGTGGACGATGTTCACCAGCTTGACGGGCTCAGTGCGGAGGAGGTGGCTGCCGCGGCTCACGCTGCCGCAGAAAAAGGGCTGACGGATCGCTGGCTGATCCCGCTTTTGAATACCACGCAACAGCCCGCGCTGGCGGCGCTGTCGTTGCGCGAGACCCGTAAAAAGTTGTTCAGCGCGGGCTGGGAACGCACTCAGAAAGGCGACGAAAACGATACGCGCGAGCTGATCCGTCGGCTTACCGCGTTACGGGCAAGACAGGCGCAGCTGCTCGGTTTTGACAACTATGCGAGCTGGAGCATTGCCGATCAGATGGCGAAAACGCCGGAAGCCGCGCTCGAATTCATGCGCGGGATAGTTCCTGCGGCACGCGGCAGGGCCGCGCTGGAGCAGGCGGATATTCAGAAGGTCATCGACGACGAGCAGGGTGGTTTTACGGTACAGGCCTGGGACTGGGCGTTTTATGCCGAACGCGTGCGCTCAGCGAAATACGCGCTGGATGAGTCGCAGATCAAACCCTATTTCGCGCTCAATACCGTGCTGGAAGATGGCGTATTCTGGACCGCCACGCAGCTGTTCGGTATCCGCTTTGTCGAGCGTTTCGATATTCCGGTTTACCACCCGGATGTTCGCGTGTGGGAGATTTTCGACCACACGGGTGAAGGCATGGCGCTGTTCTACGGCGACTTTTTCGCGCGTGATTCCAAAGCGGGCGGCGCGTGGATGGGGAATTTCGTTGAGCAGTCTTATGAGTTTGCCGCGCGTCCGGTGATTTATAACGTCTGCAACTATCAAAAACCGGCGAACGGGCAGACCGCGCTGATCTCCTGGGATGATGTGATTACCCTGTTCCACGAGTTTGGCCATACCCTGCATGGCCTGTTTGCCAGCCAGCGCTATGCCACGCTTTCAGGCACCAACACGCCACGTGATTTCGTTGAATTTCCTTCGCAAATCAATGAACACTGGGCCAGCCATCCCCAGGTGTTTGCGCACTTTGCTCGTCACTATCAAACAGGCGAACCGATGCCGGATGCGCTGCGGGAAAAAATGCTCAATGCGACCCAGTTTAATAAGGGTTATGACATGACGGAGCTATTGAGCGCCGCGCTGCTGGATATGAACTGGCACGGCATTCAGGAGCCCGTTGAAGACGTGGAAGCCTTTGAAGCCGCCGCGTTGAAAAAAGAGGGGTTGGATCTTCCAGCCGTACCGCCGCGCTATCGCAGCAGCTATTTCGCCCACATCTTCGGCGGCGGCTACGCGGCGGGCTATTACGCCTATCTCTGGACGCAGATGCTGGCGGACGATGGCTACCAGTGGTTTGTCGAGCAGGGCGGTTTGACGCGCGTGAACGGACAGAAATTCCGCGAGGCGATTTTGTCCCGCGGCAACAGCACTGATTTAGCTGAACTTTACCGGAACTGGCGCGGGCACGATCCGAAGATCGAACCGATGCTGGAGAATCGCGGATTGAGTGCGTAAGGCTTTTTTAGTGTGGGAACAGAACCGGGCGCGAGGCCCGGTTTTTTCTTTCCCAAAATGAATCCTTAATTCTGCGAAATTTGCAGGAGGATAGGGGCCAGCTTCACGTAGCTACACCTTTACTTTTACCCAGTAAGGATCCCCGCGACTTTAGAACATCTGGCGCTTTAACCCGACTTTATCCGTTGGCCGGACTAAAGATACTGCTTCAGCGTCCACGTTTATAAGTCAGCCATCCCTCACAGGATGGCTGTATATTGTTTAATTTAATGAAATACGAACCACACTATCCGGGCCTTTCGTCGTGTTGTCGTCATTGAAGTCCTGCTTCACGGTTACGTATAACGTTTTACCGTCCGGTGTTACCAGAAGACTGTTGGGATGGCTGGTGAACGTCCAGCTGTTTTTCACAGCATAGCTCCCGGCGTCAAGCTGCAACACCCTCCTGGATTCGCGCTGAGTGATGAAAATTTCGTTGCGCTCAGCGTTAAACTTTATTCCCAGCGCATCGCCTTTAAGACGCTTGATAACTTTCCCGCTGCGCTCATCAAATACCAGTGTGGTTTTGGCTTTTGAATCATCAGTCACGAACAGGCGCCCGGTGGCCGGATCTTCTGCCATATTCAGGAACAAATACGCTTTTTTATCTCCCGGCGTCCAGCGCTGTTCGATTTTATACGTCTCCGGGTTAATCACCAGAATTTCACCGCCGCCATTGGCGGCATAAAGGCGGTCTGTCAGCGGCGAATAAATAATCCCCGTCACCCATTTCCCGGCATTTTCGATTCGGGCTTTTAGCGTCATGGTGTTGGCATCAACCACGGAGATAAACCCAGGGTCGGCAACGCCGCCGATAAACAGTTGTCCCTTGTGGAAGAGGATTTCACGCGCACCAACCGGGTCGCCATCCTTGTCTTTGCCTTCAAACATCAGGCGCTGTAGCACCTTGCCGCTTTGCACGTCCACTTTCGATACCCCGCCATCAAGGGTGTTGGTGGTGTAGTAGACCTTGCCATTATCGTCCGCTGCCATGCCGAAGTTTTTCAGGTCGGTGTGGGTTTCACCTTGCGTGGCAAGCGTTGTGGGATCCAGTTTATAGAGCACCCCGCCGTTGACGTTTTTGAAACTCTGCGCGCTCGCAACGTACAACGCGTTTGCCGTTGGGGAGTAAACCATCTCATACAGACCGTCAGCGAGTTCGCGCTGCTTGAGCTCAGCCGAATCCGGGAGGGCTGCTGACGCCGTTGCGCTCAGGGTTAACGCCGCGGTAAGAATGCTTAAGCCCCATGTCTTTCCTTTTAGCCAATGGAATGTGTTCATTTTTTGTTCCTGTCATGCGCGAGCCGCGCTGATTTTGATAAATATACATTTATTTACATTTAACTTACAAAATTACCTGTGCATAATAAAGCAAATAATTATCATTTCCATTCTTATTTGTATGAATGATTTGCACATAACGACAACAACAGACAGGTAACATGATGATTTTTAAAGGCAGGGCTAATCGCGCGAAAGCGCCCGCAGGATTAATTCCTGCTTCCTTCTCACTTTCACTGCTTGCGCTGGCAATGTCCGCCGTCATGCACCCGGCACAGGCGGATGAAAATACGCAAGAACAAGAGATGGTTGTCTACGGTGACGGGAACGGGAGCGCCGACTCGCAGCAGGATTATGCGGTAAAAACCACGCGTTCAGGCACCAAAATGCTGCTGACCCCGCGCGATATCCCCCAGTCAGTCAGCGTCGTGACGCGCCAGCGTATGCAGGATCAAGACCTGCAAACCATTGACCAGGTACTTACCAATGCCACCGGCGTTTCGTCGCAGCAGGTTGATAGCGAGCGTTCCAGCTACTTTTCCCGCGGCTTTGAAATCACCAATTTCGCCTACGATGAGATCCCCACATCAATGGGCGACGCGTGGAATTTTGGCGATGCGCAGGAAGATACTGCCATTTATGATCGTATAGAGATTGTGCGTGGCGCAAACGGCCTGATGACCGGCGCTGGCGATCCGGGAGCAACGGTGAACATGGTGCGTAAACGTGCCGACAGTAAAACCTTCAGGGGCAACGTCAGCGCAAGTTACGGAAGCTGGAACAAACAGCGTTATGTGGGCGACATCTCCGCGCCCCTCAATTCCGACGGCAGCCTGCGTGGGCGCGTCGTGGCAGGTTATCAGGATCAGGACAGCTGGCTTGACAGATATGGCAAGCGCAAGAAATTTCTCTATGGCGTCATTGAAGGCGATGTAACGGAACACACGACGGCCTCGCTGGGCTGGGACTATCAGCAAACAAACACAGCCAACCCGACCTGGGGCGGATTACCCAGCCTGTACAGTAACGGCAGCCGTACCCATTACGATCGCAACGTCAATACCTCGGCAGACTGGACGGGATACTCCGTTGAGTCGCGTAAAGTTTTTGCTAACCTCACCCACAACTGGGATAACGGCTGGTCGGTGCGTTTCAATGGAACCCACGGCGAGCAAACGTTCAATGATACCCTGCTTTATATGATGGGCAATCCGGACGCCACCACCGGAGAAGGCGCATCAGGCTGGGGTAGTAAGGATCGCGGCAAGCGCACTCTGGACGCCTTTGATGCCTACGCCAGCGGGCCTTTTGAACTTCTCGGGCGTCAACATCAGCTGATGGCCGGAGCCAACTATAGCCGACAGCACAATGCTACCTTCAGCAAAGACGGGCCAATGGACAGTGCTCAGATTGGCATCTTCAACAACAGCTGGGACGGCAGCGTGGCCGAGCCGGAGTGGGGCGACTGGTATCAAAATGCGGATGATATCGTGCGGCAAAAATCGGCGTATACGGCGGCACGCCTGTCGCTGGCGGATCCGTTGTCGCTAATCGTTGGCGCACGTTATACCCAGTACAGCTCAGATGGCAGCAGCGGCGATATGCGTAAATACAACACCACCCCTTACGGCGGGCTGGTGTATGACATCAACGACAGCCTTTCCGCTTACGCCAGCTATACCTCAATTTTTGCCCCGCAAACCAAACGCACGAAAGAGGGTGCATGGCTCTCTCCCGTCACCGGTAAAAATTATGAAACCGGCCTGAAGGCAGACTGGATGGACGGTCGACTGACCACCAACGTTGCCGTATTCCGCATAGAACAGGAGAACGCGGGGGAGGAAATCAGCGGGGTATTCGTTAATGGATCCAGCGAACAAGCTTATCGCGCAACCAAAGGCGCAGTGAGCAAAGGCGCGGAATTTGAGGTGAACGGTGCCGTTACCGACAATCTTCAGCTTACCTTCAGCGCGACCCGCTATGTTGCCCGTGATTCAGATGGCCGCTTCAACAGCTTTGCGCCGCAGACGCAGCTTAAGGTGTTCAGCCGTTACCGCGTCCCGACGCTTCCGGATCTGACCGTAGGCGGCGGCGTGAACTGGCAGAATCAGGTGTACAAAGATGTCACCGGTCCGGACGGCGAGACGAAGCGCCTCTATCAGGGCAGCTATCCGCTCGTCGACTTGTTCGCGCAGTATCAGCTGACGAAACAGCTGGCGGTGCAGGCAAACGTTCGTAACCTGTTCGACCGCGAATACTACTCCTACCTCGATGACTCTGCCGTCTATGGCGAACCGCGTAGCGTCTCGGTAAGCATGAGTTACACATTCTGATCTAATCAGCTTATCGCTATCCTGGCCATCACCTGTTCCGAAATGCGCTTCGGCCCCACCAGCGGCAACGGCACGGCGATGGCCGCCATGCCATTGCCATCCTGGTAACGAATAATGTGCCGGTTTGAACGGGGGACGAGCCTGGTGCCGGAAACATTGGATCAGTAAAAGAAGACGTATGTTGGATATGCAGTAAAACAGCCAGACGCAAAAGCGTAAATATTCAATGAACAGGACGCCCTCAGACTCGAGGGTAATCCTGAGCAATACACAACTCCTCAAGTTATTTAATCACTATGTATCTATCTATAAAGCGAGTTGGGCTACAACTGTGCAAAAGACCTTGATGACAATGAGTTCAAGATTCTTCTACGCAAAGCCACGAGGAGTTTACGCAGCATGTTTCATGAATAATTGCCCACATTTGGATGACAACATCTGACTAAGTCGACCATGCACCACCCAGACCGATTTCCTTTAATTCAACCTTGCATCAACGGCGCGCTTGAGGAGGTTGTCATTGCGGTGATTTTTCTGGAAAATTCGATATATAAAAGAATACATAACGAGAGGGTGTTTATGGCCAGGAAACGAATGCAGGTTGCGCTGGTGGCGGTTGCGCTGCTGCAAATGCCATCCATGGCGCTGGCAAAGGATATCAGGGTGACTTATGCCGGTTCCATGGGCAAAGTAATGGACCAGGGGTTAGGTCCGGCTTTTTCCAGAGCAAATAACGACGGCTATCAGGGGCAGGGCCAGGGTGCATACGGGATGGCACGCCTGCTTGCAAGCCACAAAATTGAGGCCGATGTGTTTGTCTCCATCACCCCGGGGCCGATGCAAATTCTCAAAGACGCCGGGCTGATAGATGAGGCGGTCCCTGTCGCCAGTACCAGCATGGTGGTCGCTTACAGTCCTGAGGGTAAATATGCAGCGCAGTTTGAACAGGCCAACAGAAAGAAAGACGGCTCGTGGCTGACTCTGCTGACGCAGAAAGATGTCTTATTTGGCCGCACCGATCCTTATGTCGACCCAAAAGGCCAGAATATTGTGTTTAGCCTGATGCTGGCGGAAAAGTATTACAACATGCCGGGCATCACCGATAAAATTTTAGGCTCGCTGCAAAACCCACAGCAGACTCATCAGGAAGGAGGGCTGCTGGCGCGTCTGGAAAGCGGTCAGGTGGATGCAGCAGCGGGATACGAGAGTGAAGTTCGCTCAGCGCATTTGCCGTATGTCGCGCTGCCGGATGAAATAAACCTCAGCAACCCGGCGATGACGAAACAGTGGTATGACACCGTCAGTTTTACCATTAAAGACAGCAAAGGCCAGGATCAAATCCTGCACACTCAACCAATGGTGTTCTATGCGGCGGTGCTGAAAAACGCGCCGAATGGTGTAGAACAGGGACAAAAGTTCGTATCGTTCATGCAAAGCGCCGAGGGGCAGAAATTGTTCAAAGCGTTTGGCTACGCCGAACCTAAAGGAGACAGCTTATACGCCCGCTAAGAAAACCGGGCTGGGTGGCGGGGTGGTTATCTCTGCCCGCTATCCTGCTGTTAAGTATCCCCTTTATCACGCTGATTAGCGTCACGCCCTGGCATCATCTGAAGCTGGCCTGGCGCGACGACAGCGCCATTGCCGTCTCTATGGGACTGGGTGTGCTGGCGCTCGGAATTATCATTCTTATCGGCATGCCGGTGGCATGGTGGCTGTCACAAGCCACGGGTCGAAAACGATTGATCGGTGAACTGCTGGTGATGATCCCTCTGCTGACGCCACCGCTGGCAATGGGGATTTTGCTGGTTTCGGCTTTCGGGCCTTATGGCGTGATTGGCCGCTGGCTTTCACTGTTGGGAGCTACGCTGGTAAATAATCCGGCGGCGTTTGTGCTGGCTCAGGTTTACGGCGCTTTGCCTTATTTTATCGTGGTGTCGCGTTCGGCGTTTGCCACTGTTCCCAAAAATATTCTTGAAGCGGGACAAACGTTGGGAGCTTCTCCCTGGAACCGCTTTCGTTTTCTTACATTACCCCTGGCATTGCCTGGGCTGGCTTCTGCCGTAACACTCGCCTGGGTTCGCGCGGTAGGCGAGTTCGGGATCGTGATGATCTTTGCTTATTTCCCGCAGGGTATACCGGTAAAGCTGTATACCAATCTGCAAAATGACGGGGTGGACACAGTATATACTTTGCTATGGATGCTGCTGGTAGTGACGCTTCCCCTGCCAATGGTCTGCTTTGCTCTTGGCAAACGAATGGCCAGGAAATGAACACCCCTTAGATCGTCCGTTCCTCGTTCATAGCGGATGAGCTTGCTCACGTTTCCATTTCAGCGGGCTATCTCGAATAACCCCAAACCGGATTCTTCATAAAAGGCCACACACAGAAACCTCCAGTCAGTCAGACTGAAAGTACAGGGCAGGAAGAAAATGTGGCGCGCGCTGGATATGTCTTACAATCGGATCGGTGGGATTATGCTGGGGGAACCATGGAGGCGTAAATCGGTACGTCGCGATAGCGGAAGAAATTACGCAAAGTTAACGTTGTATGCTCTTTGTCTCCCGAAGCCAGAACCGGGCTTTGCGCCCGGTTACTCTTGTATTAACCACATGTCCGACTCTTCGAACATCTCCTCAAGCATGCGGTTGAGCTTTTCACGGTCGCTTTTGCTGGCGTCGCTGTTCAGGCCGTTCGCTTGCATTGGCTTAACCGTCACGCTGGCATCAGGAAAAATCCGGTGCACGCGTTTTGTCAGTTCGGCCAGAATGATTTCCCTGGCTCCCTCCAGCCCCTGTACGTTTCGCTTGTCATAAACCAATTCCACAAACATGATTGTTTACCTTATGGATATTACGCATGTGATTCAGCCTGAACGTAAAATACTACTGTATATGGGTACAGTCAAACGGCGTTCAGACTAAAGCATTGTCCAGAGCAATGCAGACAGCGTTGCCAGCCCGCCCAGAACAACCAAAAACACCGTCACGCCGCGAAGCTCTGCCAGCGAGGGGCGGGTGTATATGAGGTACGCCGGGATAAGGAACAGGATCACCGCGATCAGTGGTCCGCAGAACATTTCAATCAGGCTGAGCACATCCGGATTGGCATAAACAATGCCATAGGTCAGCAGGAACAGCGCCAGAGAGGCCAGCCGCTTGCTGGCGTTGGCCTTTTTGCCGGATACGCTGGCAGCCAGCTGACCAAACGTTTGTGCGACCGACAGACCTACGCCGAGGAAGGATTTCGTCATACCGATGATAGCGATGAGCGGGGCAATGTGGTAAATCAGGCTGAAATCACCGTTTCCCTTCATCACCGACAGCACATTCAGGTTTTCCGCCTTCGCTCGCACAAAGTTGTCATGGGGGATCCCCAGCACGCAGCTCAGCACGAAAAAGAGGATACTGGCGAAGATAGCTAAGTAGGCGATACGGATCACGAACAGTGCCTTTTTCTCACCCTCCGCTTTCCTCTCCCGGTAGTAAGAGCTCAGCGGGGAGACCATAGGCGCACAGCAAAACGAGAAGGTAATAAGCGGCAGCGTCAGCCAGATATTTTTCAGCGTTACCGGCAGCGGCGTGGCGTTCATTTCAGCGGCCGTATCGGTCAGGTTAGACAGATGCCATCCCGGGATAAGTGATACGGCGATCAGCAGTACAGATGCCGCGAACGGCAGCGCCAGTGCGCTCATAATGGCCACGACTCTGTCCCGGCCCTTGCTAAGCACCACATACAGCGCAGCAACCACGATAAACGACAATGGCCCACGGCTGATGGCGGTAATATGCAGATGCTCCACCAGTAAATTACTCAGCGCATTAATCAGCGCCACCCCGTAAACCAGGGTTACCGGGAAGAAGGTCACACAATAGAACAGGGTAATCAGCTTTTCACCCCTTCCGCTGAAGAAGGAGCCGAAGATCGGCAACGTGCCGTTTTCAGTCTTCTCTTCACGCATATATACACGACAAAGGAGTAAATGGGGGATCAGGGATAACGGCAGCCCCAGCAGGAGCATAACCAGAAAAATAACCGGACCACGGGTGCCGATTTCCACGGGAAGGAACAGTGTTCCCGCTCCGACGGCTGTACCATAAAGGCCCAGTGTCCAGATATTATCCTGCCAGTGCCAGTTAGAGCGTGTTGTAATATTAGCTGAGAGAGTTGTGGCTTTATTCATCATATTTTACCGCGTTGTTAGAGGGGCGACGACTTATTTAGTTTTTATCTGTCTGTAGTCGTCGCTGCGCCATTACGTCACGGGTGGGAGGGGTTTGATGTTGCATACCGAAAACCTTATGTGTATGCCTGCAATAACTATCGTTATTCTTTGACGATGCTTTAACAGGCGGTTAATTAAGAAAGGGATTTGTTAAATTAACGAACAAATAACGACTGACTTTCCCTGTCTGCACGTCTGTTAATTAAAGAATAAACACCCCGTTTTATTAAGTACCATAAGGCGCCATCATATTGAAGGGGGGCTTATTTAATTATTTTATTGGGCGTGAAATTATCCCGTTATGCCTGAAATTAAAAAACAGAATGTAGACAATCGCGTAACCCGCTCGTAGCTTTCGAACCGTCTTGTAACATAACGCTCTCTTTATGGTGGCGAAGGGGTTCAGGACGTCGTATGCCTGCTATTAAACGCCCCATAAGAAAATCCTCTTCTATACTCAGTTACGTTTAGTGAAATATGCCGCCGCTTCACACGTCGCGTTCCCTTAATAGCGGCGGGCAGCAGGGGTATATATTCACGAAAACGCCTTAATAATGGTCAATTTTGCATTTTAGAGGGGGTTTCCTGGTATGTTGCATTCTCAATCCTCGCGGGTCGGTAGCATTTTGCTGCTGCTGACCGCGATAATAGCCTTCGCGGTGGCGCTATACGCCTGGTGGACGCCGCTTACCGGCGTCACTGGCACCATTGGCGCACTGGGCGTGGTCATTGCCAGCGTAGTGCTGGCGATCCTGACCTTTATGTTACGTGCGGCATCGCGTCGCGGGGCGCGCGTTTTTCTGATTATTGTCACCCTGGTGGTGTTGGCGGGTATTGCTTTCGCCGCCGCGCTGCTGCACCAGTACATCATAACGGCAGCCATGGTGGTCGGCCTGATTGGTCTGATTATGCTGAGCAGCCATTCCGCTCGTTACAACCATCCCGTCAGAAGCTGAGGAGCCGCCCGTGCACAACGATAAGCATTATCCCTTCATAAAAGTCAGCATGACGGCGCTGGCGCTGCTGGTCGCTCCGTTCGCGCTACAGGCGCAGGATAAGGCCGCTGAAGCCTCGCAGGGGACACAGGAATCACTGAACATTGATGCGGCCGATCAGCAGGCGCCCGGAACCACAAAAACCACCGACGATGCCTCAACCGGCAACGGTGATGGAAAGAAAGTCGCCTCGGCCAGCCAGCCAGCGACGCCGCTGGTGACCGGCACCGCCACCTGGGACAGCTTCCACGGCCAGCTTAACGCGCAGAAATACAGTCCCCTGACCCAAATTACGGCGGATAACGTCGGGAAATTAACGAAAGTCTGGGAGTTCCATACCGGCGACGTCTCGGATGGTAAAGGCGATACGCCAGCTACCGTCTGGTCCGCAACGCCCATTTTCGCCAACGATACGCTCTACATCGGCACGCCATTCGATCGCCTGATTGCGCTGGATCCGGGGACGGGTAAAGAGAAGTGGCACTATGACACCAAATCGTCGCGCAAGGCGCTGACCCAGCCGGTGCTGAAAAATCGCGGCGTTTCCTACTGGCAGGCCAAAAATCCGGTGACAGGTGAGGCATGCCAGAAGATGGTCTATATGGGCACCGTTGACGGCAAGCTCTTTGCGCTGGACGCCGATTCAGGCAAACCGTGCAGCGGCTTTGCGAACAACGGCGTGCTGGATCTGAACCAGTGGAACACCGTTAACGCGAAGTATCCGCTCTCTGTCCTGCAACCGCCAACCGTTGTCGGCAACCATCTGCTGGTGGGCTGGGCCGGGAAGGACTGGGCCTATGCCGAAGCCCCTCCGGGCACCGTATTTTCAGTCAACGCCCAGACCGGTAAGCTTGAGTGGACCTTTGAGGCGATCCCGGCAGAGATCCGCAAGCGTACCGGTACCGCCAACGTCTGGACGCACATGTCCGCCGACGAGGCTAACGGGCTGGTCTATCTCCCGGTCTCATCGCCGTCTCCCAACTATTGGGGCGGCAACCGCGTAGACGCTATTCCGCTTGGCACCTCGACCACCGCCCTGGACATCAACACCGGTAAAGTGGTCTGGTCACGTCAGTGGGTACACCACGACGTCTGGGATTACGATATCAACTCCGCCCCGACGCTGATGGACATCACCGTAGACGGCAAGCAGATCCCGGCGCTGGTGCAGGCCACCAAGCAGGGTTTCCTGTTTGTGGTTAACCGCCTGACGGGGGAGGACGTATGGCCAATCGAAGAACGTCCGGTTCCGCAGGGTGATGGGTCGGTCCAGGGCGAAGTTCTCTCGCCCACGCAGCCATTCCCGACCAAACCCGCGCCGCTGCTCGACCAGTCGAAAAAACCGGAAATTTGGAAGCTGGCGGATATCGTCGGTGGCGGCCAGTGCTCCCGCCTGTGGGATAACCTGACCTATGAGGGAATGTATACCCCGCCAACCACCAAAGGTGAAGGCACGCTCACCTATCCCGATAGCGCCGGCGGCGTCCAGTGGGGTGGGGTGGCGTTCGATCCGCAAAAACAGATCGCCATCGTCAACACCTCGCATATCGTCCAGTACGTGAAGCTGTACAGCCGTGAGGATTACGATAACGCAGACAAAGACTCCGGCAACGAAAGCGGCTTTGCCCCACAGGAAGGCGCCCCGTACGGTATGCGTCTGCTGGTGGCGAGCAACTGGCTGGGCATGCCGTGCTGGCAACCGCCGTTTGGTGAAATCGTGGCGCTGGACATGCACACGGGCGATGTGAAATGGCGTCGTCCGGTTGGCGCCTCCCAGCAGTATGGCTTCTTCATGCCGGAAAGCTGGGGTTCGCCTACCATTGGTGGTCCGGCAGTGACGGCGGGCGGCGTGATCTTCATCGGTGCTTCAATGGATGCCAAAGTGCGTGCCTACTCGGTAGAGAGCGGTGAAGAGCTGTGGTCCGATCAGGCCGAAGCTCCGGCGGTAGCGAACCCGTCCGTCTATGAATATAAAGGTCGCCAGTATGTGGCCTTCGTGGCAGGCGGGAATACGATCCTGAAGGATCAGGTGGGCGATCAGGTGGTGGTCTACGCCTTGCCGGAATAATTCAGCAGGAAGGGGAAATAAGCGTGGGGCCTGCGGGCCCCACTTTATTTTGCAGTAGTCGTTTTACCGACGCGTTATTTATCGGCTGATGCGCCAGCACGCGTTGACATCTGCTCGGCGGACTTCAGATGCTGCTCAACGACCGGAGTGTGCTCGTTGGCCAGAGCCTTCACATCCGGATCGTCGATTTTACTGGCGTCGCTCTTAAGCTTCGACAGCACCTTCTCGTGGTCCTTCACGCCAGCATATTCCATATACATTTTGTCAAAAGCGTCACCGCGCTGGTTTTCCAGCCTTGAGTTCAGGGCTTTATGCGCGGCGTCTGGTTCGGTCGGCAGCTCCACGCCCTTTTTCTGGGCAACGGTCTTGACTTTGGTCAGCGCGGCGCCGTGATCGTCGACCATTTTCTGGGCGAATGTTTTCACTTCACTGGTTTGGGCCTTGTCCAGGGCGAGCCTGGCGGCGGCAACTTCGTTGATATTGGCCTGCGCCATGTCCTTCAATGCTTTCTCGTCGCCGGAGCTGAGTCTGGCGTCCGGTTGAGCCTGGCCCGCAGTTTGAGTTTGCGCGGCGCTGGTTGTCTGGGCTTGTACGCCAACGGTGCTGAACATTGCTGCAACTGCTGATACGGCTAGCAGCCTTTTCAGGGTTTTACTCGTGTGCATATTGTTCTCCTGATGGTCATGGTACAGGTAAGTTTCAATTGCTTCAGGCGCAACCGGCAGATAAATGACGACTGCACAGGTCAGTATAGTAGATGAACCTGCTGCACCCGCTGTTCAGGTCAGTGATGGCTGGTCGTGATGCTCAATCCTTCTACAATATTGATACGGATCATTTACATATTTGCTGCTAATGTTAAATATATAGATTCATCAACAGGAGGAATGATATGAAAAAAGCACTATTAGGGAGTGTATTGGCTTTAACAGTAGCAAGCTTCGGCGCATCTGCGGCAGATATGATTTCCAAGGATGAAGCGCACCACTTCAAGCTTGAATACCTTGGTAATGTATCTGTAGGGGCTTCAGGTGGACAAATTTCTTCACCTTCAGATCTTCATCAAAAACTCTCAAAACTGGCAGACGAGAAGGGCGGGAAATACTACGTCATCATCGCTGCCCGCGAGCATGGCCCTAACTTCCAGGCCGTCGCAGAAGTCTTTAAATAATTTTCTCGGATAACACAAAAACCCGCTTATGGCGGGTTTTTGCTTACAGGCAGCCAAAAAAATGCCCCTGATGCGGGGCGAGTGTGAGTCAAACCTTTTCTTATGTTTATCTGTTTTGTGCTCTAAGGCTTTGGGACAATAACACCCTGTTCAAATAATGCAATTAAATGCGACGGCAGCATACGTTACACAGATAGTCTACTCTTTACATACAGTTATGGTGAAAGGCAGTTAATCGTTAGCTGTCGCCTGCTGGAGAATGGAAACAGTAAACGGTTGCAAGAGGTAAACATGAACGTTGACGCACTGACGCAAAAGGCAGAAGAAGAAATTTCAGCGCTTATAACCAAAAAAATTTCAGAGTTACGTAAAAAAACAGGGCAGGAAGTGTCTGAAATTGAGTTTATCGCTCGTGAAGCCATGACAGGCCTCGAGGGATATGAGGTAAAAATCAAACTTATTTAATCAAAATTATTACCTGTTTCGGGACACTGGATAAATCAGAACGGCAAACGTCAGCTAAGACTATCCTGCGCGTGGCAGGATTGAAGCCAAAAAGCCCGGTGACGCTGCGCTTACCGGGCCTACAATTAACGCAATCCACAGGCCGGGCAGGGCGTAGCCGCCACCCGGCTTACCAGGCTTACACTATCGCGTTCGGGCACGCTTCGCCCTTTTCGAGTTGACGCAAATTCCCCAGCGTGGTTTCCGAAATGCTGATCAGCGCTTCGGCGGTCAGGAACGCCTGGTGCCCTGTGAACAACACGTTGTGACAGGCAGACAGGCGACGGAACACGTCGTCCTGGATCACGTCATTAGATTTATCCTCAAAGAACAGATCGCGTTCGTTCTCATACACATCCATACCCAACGCGCCGATTTTTTGCGTTTTCAACGCTTCGATAGCCGCCTGAGAGTCGATCAGCCCGCCGCGGCTGGTATTGATGATCATCACGCCGTCTTTCATCTGGTCGAACGCCGACTGGTTAAGCAGATGATAGTTCTCCGGGGTCAGCGGACAGTGCAGGGAGATAACGTCAGACTGCGAGAAGAGCGTTTTCAAATCGACATACTCCACGCCCAGCTCCAGCGCAGCGGCGCTTGGGTACGGATCAAACGCCAGCAGGCGCATGCCAAATCCTTTCAGGATGCGAAGGGCGGCCACGCCAATTTTGCCGGTACCGATGACGCCTGCGGTTTTACCGTACATGGTAAAGCCGGTCAGCCCTTCCAGAGAGAAGTTAGCATCACGGGTTCGCTGATAGGCACGGTGAATACGACGGTTGAGCGACATCATCATCCCGACCGCATGTTCTGCCACGGCTTCCGGAGAATAGGCCGGGACGCGAACGACCTTCAGACCCAGCTCTTTGGCGGCATCGAGATCGACGTTGTTAAAGCCCGCGCAGCGCAGGGCAATGTATTTCACGCCCTGTTTTTTCAACTCTTCCAGCACCGGTCGGCTACCGTCGTCGTTAACGAAGATACACACGCCTTCGCAGCCGTGGGCGGTTTTAGCCGTCTTTTCAGTTAGCAGAAAGTCGAAAAATTCAAGATCGAAACCGTACGTCTCGTTAACATGTTGCAGATACTTTTTGTCGTACTGCTTTGTGCTATATACCGCGAGTTTCATAAGACTTTCTCCAGTGATTTTGGAACCACGTTAGCATGTTTAAAATTATCTTACAATTTTTCAAAATTCATTGAAATCAATAAGTTCTATGAATTATTGTAGAGCATCTACTCTTAAAAATGGCATTACCTTCAACTGACTGGCTAAACATGCGACAATGAGCGGCAAGAACGGCTTATTTTTTTCGCAAAATCAGGATATTAACTGCCCATGAAGGGTAAATACAAAGCCGCAATCGCGCTATTACTGCTGCTATTTCTTGTGCCGCTGACGCTGCTGATGACGCTCGCCCAGTGGGTACCCACGCTCGCCGGGATCTGGCTCCCCGTTGGAACGCGCATCGCGTTTGAAAAAAGCCCACGGCTCACGCGTCACGCCCTGATCATCCCCGATCTCCGCTATCTGGTAGAAGAGTGTGAAATTGCCCGCGTGGAAAACGTGACTCTGTCACACCCCAGCCGCTGGGATCTGGATATTGGCGCACTTGAACTTAACTCTGTCTGCCTGAGCAAATTACCGCAATCGGCGCCATCTACGGTGGCGCCGAAAACGCTGGCGCAGTGGCAGGCCATCCTGCCCAACACCTGGCTGACCATCCATCGCTTTACCCTTTCTCCCTGGCAGCAGTGGGAAGGTGAGCTGCATGCCTCACTGACGCCAGCCCGCCAGGACATCACCTATAAAGGCGAGCAGGTGAGCATTAAGGGGCAGTTACGCGGCCAGACCCTTTCCATCAGCCAGTTCGATGTGCAACTGCCGGATCAGCCGCAGCCCGTGAAGCTGGTCGGTGAATTTACCCTGCCGCTGGTGCCGGACGGCGTGCCGGTGAAAGGGCATACGGTCGCGACCTTTAACGTGCCACAGTTATCCTCGCTGGTCGATGCCGATCTGGACTGGGAGGACAATCAGGGCCAGCTGGTGGTCATGGCGCGGGACAACCCCGATCCGCTGCTCGATTTACCGTGGCAGATCACCGCTCAGCAGTTGACCATCAGCGACGGACGCTGGAACTGGTTAGCCTCCGGCGTGCCAATGAGCGGACGCGTCGGGCTGAAAGTGGATAACTGGCAGCAGGGGCTGGAGAAAGCCACCTTCACGGGGCGGCTCAACGTGCTGACCCAGGGGGATGCGGGTAAGGGCAACGCGGTGCTGAATATCGGTCCCGGCTCGCTCAGTATGGATAACAGCGCTATGCCGCTGCACCTGAGCGGGGAAGCCAAGCAAAACGATCTGATCCTGTATGCCAGGCTCCCGGCGATGCTGACCGGCAGCCTTTACGATCCGCAGCTTACGTTTGAACCCGGCGCTTTATTGCGCTCGCGCGGGCGCATCATCGACTCGCTGGATATCGATGAGATCCGCTGGCCGCTGGCGGGCGTGAAGCTCACGCAGAAGGGCGTGGACGGCCGCCTGCAAGCCATTCTGCGGGCGCATGAAAACGAGATGGGCGATTTTGAGCTGCATCTGGACGGCCAGGCTAACGACTTTTTACCGGACAACGGTTTGTGGCAGTGGCGCTACTGGGGTAAAGGGAATTTCACGCCAATGAACGCGCGCTGGGATGTCCGGGGAACCGGGGAGTGGCGCGACAACGTTATCGAACTGACCGATCTTTCCACGGGGTTCGACAAATTGCAGTATGGTACGATGCTGGTCAGCAAGCCACGCCTGGTGCTGGATCACCCGGTGCGCTGGTCGCGGGACCCGGATAACCCCACCTTTAGCGGCGCGCTCGCGCTTAACGCCGGGCAAACAAGCTTTTCAGGCGGAAGCGTGCTGCCGCCGTCCGTTTTGACCTTCAGTGTTGACGGGACAGACCCGACGGTGTTCCAGTTTAAAGGGAACCTGCATGCGGACGACATCGGCCCGGTCCAGGTGAATGGACGCTGGGACGGCGAACGCCTTCGCGGTCAGGCCTGGTGGCCAAAACAGTCTCTTACGGTGTTTCAGCCGCTGATCCCGCCAGACTGGAAAATGACCCTGCGCGGCGGCGAAATGTACGCGCAGGTGGCTTTCTCCGCGGCCCCCGATCAGGGGTTTGAGGCCGGGGGGCACGGGGTGCTGAAAGCGGGCAGCGCGTGGATGCCGGATAACGAGATCAACGGCGTGGATTTTGTTCTTCCGTTCCGCTTAAGCCAGGGTACCTGGTCGCTGGGCACGCGCGGGCCGGTAACGTTACGAATCGACGAGGTGAAAAACCTGGTCACAGCCCGAAATATCACCGCAGATCTCCAGGGCGATTATCCCTGGACCGAAGCGAACCCGCTCCTGCTCACCAACGTGAAGGTGGAAGCGCTCGGCGGGAAAATCACCATGCAGCAGTTGAGAATGCCGCAGCACGATCCGGCTTTACTGCGCGTGGATAATATTTCCTCCAGCGAACTGATAAGCGCGGTGAATCCGAAGCAGTTTGCCATGTCCGGCCCGGTGAGCGGCGCGCTGCCGTTCTGGCTGGACAATGAAAAATGGATCATTAAAGATGGCTGGCTGACCAACCCGGGGCCGATGACGCTGCGCATCGACCAGGACACGGCGGATGCCATTGTGAAAGACAACATGGTTGCCGGGGCGGCGATCAACTGGCTCCGCTATATGGAAATTTCGCAGTCGTGGACAAAACTCAATGTGGATAATCTGGGTGTGTTAACCATGCAGGCGGCCATTAAAGGCACCAGCCGCGTCGAAGGCAAAAGCAGTTTCGTAAACCTGAATTACACCCATGAAGAGAACATTTTTACCCTCTGGCGCAGCCTGCGCTTTGGGGACAATCTGCAAACATGGTTTGAGCAACATGCGGCGATACCCCTTCTCCGCGGTTCGACAGGCAAGGAAAGTGAGGAACAACAATGAAAAAGAGGGCTGGTGTACTCACCGTGGCCGTCGTCGCGCTGCTATCAGGCTGCACGCCGCGCATTGAAGTGGCGGCGCCCAAAGAGCCGATCACCATCAACATGAACGTGAAAATCGAGCATGAAATCCATATCAAGGTGGATAAAGACGTTGAAGCCCTGCTGAAATCCCGCAGCGATCTGTTCTGAGGATGTCATGAAACGATTTGCTCTGATGTTACTGGCGCTGGGGATGAACGTTCACGCCGCCACGCTTACGCTCAACGATGCGCGTGCCCAGGGGCGCGTAGGGGAAACCCTGAGCGGCTATCTTGCGCCCGTTCAGCACGACGCTGAAACCCTGGCGCTGGTGAACCGTATCAACGCCGCACGCACGGAAAGTTACCAGCAGCTGGCTGACAGTAATAATTTACCCGTCGACGAGGTGGCGAAAATGGCGGGACAAAAGCTGGTGGCCCGCGCGCAGCCGGGTGAGTACGTGAAGGGAATTAACGGCAAGTGGCTGAAAAAATAGCTAGCGGTAACGCCTGCGGTATTCGCCCGGCGAAACCCCGAAACGCTGCTTAAAGGCGGTGGAAAAATGGCTATGGTCGGTGAAACCCCAGCTGTAGCCAATCCCCGCCAGCTTTTCGTCATCGCTGATGGAACGCAGCGCCTGAGCGCATAAATCGAGGCGACGGTTCTTAATATACTGCGCTACCACCAGCCCTTTCCCGGCAAACATGCGGTACAAGCTACGCACGGACATGCCGCTCTCTGAAGCTATCCACTCCGGTCTTAACGCCTCCGACTGAATATGATCATCAATCAGGGACAGAACGTGGCGGAACTGACGTTCCTTGCGCGGCAGCACCTCGTCACGCTGCTGGAAGGCCGGACGCAGCAGACACACCATCGCCTCAAGCGCCGCTTCGCTTTCACTGGCGCTGAGATCGGCATTGCCCATGCTCTCCTGTAGCAGTCGGTAGCTCAGCTGTACGGTAGGCAGACTGCGGGAGAGGGGCAGCGCGCACCTCACTTCCTGAAAACGCGCGTGTTGCTCAATGATTTGTCGCGGGAGCAGGAGCGAAATCTGGCGGGAACGCTCCTGCCAGTAAATGGAGCACGGGCGGGAGGCGTCAATCAGCGTGATATCCCCGGCTTTCAGCATCGCGCGCTGGTCGTCCTGTTCGATTCCGGCGCTGCCTTCCAGCTGAAACACGGTGTAGAACCAGGCGTCGTTGCCGTTTCTGATCTCCTGACGGGTGCGAAACAGGTTAACGCCTGCGGCGGTCACCGTGCTCAGCTTCAGACTTTGGGTGTAGCTGGTTTCCAGCTCGCCGAGAAACGCCCCCTCTAACGGACGTGCCGCAAAGCGCCCACAAACCTGGTTAATTTGCGCCAGCCACTGCTGAAAATTGTCCTGTTCGCTTGCACACGCCATTGATGTTCTCGCTGCACCGTCACTGTTTTCGCATTGTTGCATTTATGTTGCATTTTGTCAGGGCTACGAGGCTGACTATAGGAAAGAACACTCAACGGTTACAGCGATATAAGCGGGAATTATCACGATTTGCGGACCCTGTCACAGCTGGCAAAGCGAATGTCACACAGACAAAAGCAGGAATGCGAATCCCCTCTTAGACTGCATACACACCCTGCGAAGCATAACGAAGGAGTATTCTATGTCCGAATCACATGTCGCCATCCTGCCGGGCGTGCAGCAGTTTTTAGATCGCCAGCACGGCCTGTGGATCGAAGGGCGTCAGGCGGCATCCGATAGCGAAAAGCGTCTGAACGTCTACAACCCGGCGACCGGAGAGGTTATTGCCTCTACCGCCGATGCCAGCGTCGATGATGTCGATCGTGCGGTGATGTCTGGCTGGCGCGCCTTTGTCGCCCGAAGCTGGGCCGGACGGCTGCCGGCAGAGCGGGAACGTATCCTGCTGCGGTTTGCGGATCTGGTGGAACAGCATGGCGAAGAGCTGGCACAGCTCGAAACCCTGGAGCAGGGGAAATCGATTAACATTTCCCGCGCCTTCGAGGTGGGCTGCACCCTGAACTGGATGCGCTACACGGCAGGGCTGACCACCAAAATTGCCGGTAAAACCCTCGATCTCTCGATTCCACTGCCGCAGGGCGCGCGTTATCAGGCGTGGACGCGTAAAGAGCCGGTGGGAGTCGTGGCGGGGATTGTGCCGTGGAACTTCCCGCTGATGATTGGCATGTGGAAAGTGATGCCCGCGCTGGCGGCAGGTTGCTCCATCGTGATCAAACCGTCGGAAACCACGCCGCTCACCCTGTTACGGGTGGCGGAACTGGCGAGCGAGGCGGGGATCCCGGAGGGTGTGTTCAACGTGGTGACCGGCAGTGGCGCCGTCTGTGGCGCGGCGCTGACCTCGCACCCGCGCATTGCCAAAGTGAGCTTTACCGGTTCGACGGCGACGGGCAAGCAGATTGCCCGCGCGGCGGCGGACACGCTAACGGGCGTGACGCTGGAGCTGGGCGGCAAAAACCCGGCCATCGTGCTGAAAGATGCCGATCCGGCGTGGGTGATTGAAGGGCTGATGACCGGCAGCTTCCTGAACCAGGGGCAGGTCTGCGCGGCCAGCTCGCGCATTTATATTGAGGCTCCGCTGTTCGACACGCTGGTCAGCGGGTTTGAACAGGCCGTGAAATCCCTCAGCGTCGGGCCGGGCATGTCGCCGGAGGCGTTTATCAACCCGCTGGTGTCGCGCGCCCACTGCGATAAGGTTCAGGCGTTCCTGGATGAGGCGAAGGCGCACAATGCGGAGCTGATCGCCGGGAACCGGGGCCCAGACGGCAAAGGCTATTACGTTTCGCCAACGCTGGTGGTCAACCCGGATAATCATCTGCGACTGACGCGTGAAGAGGTCTTCGGGCCGGTGGTGAACCTGGTTCGTGTGGCCGATGGGGAAGAGGCGCTTCAGCTGGCGAACGACACTGAATATGGCTTAACGGCCAGCGTCTGGACGCAGAACATCAGTAAAGCGCTGGCGTATACCGACAGTTTACAGGCCGGAACAGTGTGGGTGAACAGCCACACGCTGATAGACGCCAACCTGCCGTTCGGCGGCATGAAGCAGTCCGGCACCGGGCGCGATTTCGGCCCCGACTGGCTGGACGGCTGGTGTGAAACCAAGTCGGTGTGTGTGCGGTATTAAAAAAACGCCGGGTGGCGCTGCGCCTTACCCGGCCTACGGGATGGAGGAAAAGGTTGGTTTTGTAGGCAGGGTAAGCGCAGCGCCACCCGGCGTAACTTACAGCGACCACCGATCCCGCCCGGCCTCCTTCGCCCTGTACAGCGCCGCATCGGCGCGGGCGATGATTTCCGGGCCGGCCAGCCCTGCGGTATAGCCTGCAATGCCCATACTCGCCGTCACACATTCACTCACCTTCGACGCGCTGTGCGGAATGGCTGCGTTGCGCAGGCCAGCCTGGATCCGCGCGGCGACTTTCTCAGCAACGCTTTCTTCGCAGTCAAAGAGGATCACCACAAACTCCTCGCCACCGTAGCGCGAAACCACATCCTCTGGCGTGCGCACCGAGGTGTTCAGCACCTCTGCCACCCGCGCGAGACACGCATCTCCCGCCTGGTGACCGTAGGTGTCGTTATACAGTTTGAAGTAATCGACATCCAGCATCAACACCGCGAAGCGTTTGCCTTGCTCTACGGCATTTTCCAGCACCAGCTCCATCGCCCGGCGGTTGGCCGTTTTCGTCAGTGGATCCTGATGGGCCAGCGCATCCAGCCGCGAAATTAAACGCTGATTCTGCTGGTTGCGACGCCACGCCTCTTCAAACCAGCTCAACAGGATATAGCGCCCGCACACGAGAATGAACGTGAACACCACCCACAGCCCGGCAAAGCGATAATTAATTTCCTGATTCAGCAGCATGCTGGCAACGGGCAGGCTTACCCATAGCGGAACGGTGAAGCAGAGCAGTGCCACCGGGTAAAAATAGAGCGCGGTCATACCGGCCATCAGCAGGGTAACGAATATAGGCCAGGGATGAGGAAGCTGTAACACGTTGATAAACCAGTAACAACTTATCGACCACAGCAGGCTGCACATAAACAAAACGGCGCTGACGCCGCGGATGTGGCGCCAGGCCATGATCACCAGCGCCACGGAAAGGATCACCACGCCCAGCATGGAGGCGTCAATCATCTGCCGCAGAGGGGGGCTGATGTGCAGGAGGGCATCGATATGGCCGAACAGCGAATTGCGCAGCAGGACCATAAGGGCAAAGCTGGCATTCACAAAGGCGAGCCACGGCAGGTTCACGGCCAGCTCGTGAACAACCATTGATTTACGGGTAGGCCATATCGCGGGTTCGGGTGTGGCTGGATGTCTTTTTTCCATTGAAGAGAATTTTCCTTGAGCGGGCGGAACGTCCGCCCGCGAGTGCTGCCTTTACGGGGTCACAATGTTAAACCAGAATTCAAATTTATCCATGTAACCGAGCATAGCATCAAGTTTTGCGGCATCGCCGGTCACTTTGATATCGCCGTTATCCTGCGCCTGTTTAAGCGTCACTTCTTTCAGAATGATTTTATTCAGCGTATCGCGGTTGAGGGTCACGGTCGCGTCAGCGTCTTTCGCTTCGGCGTTCGCCGTGTGGTTCAGTACGCCATTTTCCAGCTCCAGCTTGTATTTGCCGCCGTCGCTGCCGAGGTCGATGTTAAACACCGATTTTGCATCCGCCGCTTTTTCACCGTTAATGTGCACCGCCAGATAGTCAAAGAACATTTCTGGCGTCATCGCGCGCACGGTATCCGGGCTGGCGGTGTTCGGGGTCGGTCCTTTCACCACGCCGTTACGCAGCTCCTGGGCGCCGGTCAGGTAGAAGTTACGCCACGGGCCTGATTCAGCCTGATAACCCAGCTGCTCCAGCGCATCCGCTTCCAGGTTTCGCGCGGCCTGATTATTTGGATCGGCAAAGACCACCTTGCTGACCACCTGAGCCACCCAGCGGTAGTTCCCCTGGTCAAAGTCAGTTTTCGCTTTGCTCAGGATGGCATCCGCACCGCCCATATAGTCCACAAATTTCTTCGCGGCTTCTTCAGGCGGCAGTTCGTCCAGGGTCGCCGGGTTGCCGTCAAACCAGCCTAAATAGAGCACGTAGGTTGCTTTAACGTCATGGCTGACAGAACCGTAATAGCCACGGTTTGCCCAGGTATTGGCCAGGGAGTTTGGCAGTTTGAAGTTGGCGGCAATCTCGTCACGGGTCAGCCCTTCGTTCGCCATGCGCAGGGTCTGGTCGTTGATGTAGCGATACAGGTCGCGCTGGCTTTTCAGCAGGTTAACCACGTTGTCGTTGCCCCATGTCGGCCAGTGGTGCTGCGCCATAATGATTTCGGCTTTATCACCCCAGCGTACAATCGCCTGGTTGATGTATTTCGACCATGGCAACGGCTCACGAATTTTCGCGCCGCGCAGGGAGTAGGTGTTGTGCAGGGTATGGGTGACATCTTCCGCAGACTCGATCAGCTTTTTCTCTTCGATATACCAGAGCATCTCGGAAGGCGCTTCCGATCCCGGCGCGAGCATAAAATCATAGGTCAGGCCGTCGATCACCTCTTTCTGACCATCTTTCTCGATGATATTGGTCGGGGCGATCAGGGTCACCGTCCCGGCGGAGGTGGTGGTACCGAGACCCGCGCCGACCTGGCCCTTCGCATCCGGCTTCAGCAGGTTGCCGTACATATAGCTGGCGCGGCGGCTCATGACGTTACCCGCCATGATATTCTCCGCGACGGCGGCCTCCATAAATCCGGCGGGCGCGTAGACTTTCACCTTGCCGGACTTCACATCTGCTTCGTCCACCACGCCGCGCACGCCGCCATAGTGGTCAACGTGGCTGTGGGTGTAAATTACGGCGACAACAGGCTTGTTACCGCGATTTTTATAGTAAAGATCCATCCCGACTTTGGCCGTTTCCGCCGACACCAGCGGGTCGACCACGGTAATGCCTTCTTTACCTTCAATAATGGTCATGTTTGACAGGTCGAGGTTACGTATCTGGTAGACGCCTTCGGTCACTTCAAACAGACCGCTGATGTTAATCAGCTGGGACTGACGCCATAAGCTCGGGTTAACCGAGTCGGGCGCCTTATCGCCTTCTTTGATAAAAGCGTACTGCTGCGGATCCCAGACGGTGTTGCCTTGCTCACCTTTGATAATGTCCTGAGGCAGCGGGGCAATAAACCCTTTGTGGGCGTTGGTAAAATCGGTGTTATCGGAGAAAGGAAGCTGGTTGAAGAGTGCGTTGTTGGCCTGTTGCGTTGCTGCGGTGGCATCCTTAGGTGCTTCTGCGGCCCAGGCGGAACTGGCAGAAATAAAACATCCCGCCAGCGCGAGACTCCTGACGATCTCATTGATTCTCATCCTAAAACCTCTCAGTAAACTGTGACGTTGTTTGTGGGGACTTCGAATCCTGGTGAAAGTGTGTCAAGAAATGCAAAAGGATTACGCGAGGTAACAATAACTATAATCGGGGAGAGTAATTCAGCAAGTAAGCGGATGAAAAACCGGGCATTACGCCCGGTCGGTAGGTTATTTCTGCTCTTTTTTCTTGCCGAGCGTTGGCGTCTCGTCAAAGAAATTCCACGGCTTGAGTAACGTGTGCACCCATTCCGTCGGCATTATCGGCCACTCCTCGGCACGGGCGACATGGGTGGTGCCGGTGGTCATCCAGATGACGTTATCCTGGTCGTTCAGCGACTCGTTATCTTTGCTGTACTGGCCGAGGCCGGTATCGTGCGTGGAACGGTTCGGGTATTTTCCCTCCGGGTACATCTCGTCGGGATGGTAACGCGTCACCCACAGCTGTTTATCCATAAAGCTCAGGCGGTGATAAATCCACTCGTCCGGGGCAAACTTCGCGCCGGACGCTACCGGGTGTGTACCGCCCGCGTAAGGGATGATTTGATACGAGACCGGGTTGCCCATGCGGTTCTCTTTGCTGGTATTGCTCAGCAGGCGGATGGTGCCCGGGTCAAACTTCTGCGCCGCCTGCTTTTCGGTATCAATATCATACTGATTAACCTGCATGGTGCTGGTGCGCGGTCCGCCAGCGGTGTTCGGTTTGACGTCCGGATCCATGGCCACCAGCTTATTGTTGATGCCGTCCACGTCCATATCCAGACGGAAGTTGTAGATGTGCTGGTGGGTGGTTCCGACAATATTATGGTCGATCAGCGTTCCGTATCGGGTGTCATCCTTCGCGGTGGCATCATGCATGGTTTTCGTCTGCACGCCTTTCACCGCTTCAATGCCCGTAGCCCCTGCATCAATGCCGATAGTGCCGTTTTCGTGGAATACCCAGTCGAAGATGTAATCGTAGTTACCCACGGTGCTGACCCAGCGCACCACCAGCTCGCGGCGTTCGGTGCTGACGTTGGGTTTACCTAACTCCTGATGCTTATATTCCGGCCCGGCGTAACGCTCGAAAATGGCGATCGCCCGGGGGATCTCCATTGGCGCGCCGGTGTAATCCGGGATGGTTTCGTTGAGCATCACGGCGTTAGACGGAACATCCTTGCCGCGCACCAGCGGGGAGGTCAGGGTACCCATGCCGTAATCGCCGGAGTCCAGGTAGGCTTTAAAGTACCAGCCGATATCCGGGTCGCCGTACGGCACAATCATGCCGCCGAGCGATCCCTGATACATCACCTGTCGCTTTTTGCCGTTGTCGTTATAGGTCACGGTGGAGATTATCGGGCCGACGCGTGAGTCCAGGCTCAGATGAAAATCCCAGTTCTGCCAGTGCACCCTATCCCCGGTGATGGTGTAGTTCTTGCCTTCCGGCTCGATAATCTCCAGCGGTTTTTTCACCGTTTCAACGCGGTCGCGGCCATCATAAGGGCGCGGCGTGAGCGGAACCGGCACGACCGGGCCTTCCTCAATCTTCTGGATTTTCTTCTGCTCGAGATCCACCACCGCAACCAGGTTTTCGATCGGGTGCGCCCAGTAGTTACCGTCGCCCACGTCGAGATAGCTGATCACTTTCAGCAGGCGGTCTTCCTGTTTCAGCCCATCCTTGCCGTCAAAAAAGCCGACGGTAAGCGGAGTGGTGATCACTTTCTTCGGGTCGGTAATGCCGCGCTTTTTCAGCACGGCGGCAAACTCCGGGCTTTCATTGATGATCTGCTGCACGGTATTGAAGTCATCCAGCAGCACCATGCCGTGCGCGTCTTTGATCGGCTCCCAGCGGAGGATCTTTTTCTCCTTCAGATCCACCCGGCTTTCGATGATGTGTTTACCATCAAGCATGATGATATTGGCCTGGCGGGGCGCATCCACCGCCGTGCCGTTAAGCACAAAGTCCCAGACTTTGGCCTTTTCTGGCTCCGCCAGCGCAATCTGGGTAAAGCGGGTATTGGGTTTAAAATCCGCAGAGGCTTTCACAATGGCTACGGCCTGGTTGATTTCATCAGCCGTCAGCGCGTTTAACGGGTGGGGGCTTTTTTCAACCTGGAATGTCTGATCAAGACCGGACTGAAAAACATCGTTGATAAAGGTCTCCGGGATAAACGCCTTATTGTTCTTCATCACCACGGGCACCTGGAGCGTCAGCGGTTTGCCGTTAACGATGGCGGTGTTTGCGCCGGGTTTGACCTTCACAAAGGCACCGTCTTTGACGATGGTGAACATCTGGGCGTAATCATCCCACTGCACGTCCGCGCCAAACGCCTGAAGCGTTTTGTCCATCGGGACCATATGCGCCTCGCTGCCGTGAGCGTAAACAGGGGATTGCCAGGCGCAACAGAGCGCAACGGCCATGGCCAGTGCCGTTCTACGGGCAGAAAAAGAAGAATTGCTTCCCATCGCAGACCTCATCTTGTTGTGTTTATTGTGTTGTGTCAGCCTTATCCTGACAGGCGCGCACGAAAAGCGTTTGCCTGCATCTGCCAGGTTGTTTGTCAGTCTTGCCAGGTTAAAAAAAGAGCGGGGGTGCATCACACCCCGGTCAGGTAGTTGTAGGCCGGGTAAGCGGAGCGACACCCGGCAAGAAAGAGGTGGGTCAGAAGTCACCCTGCTGGCGCGCCACCAGCGTCAGGATGGAGTAGAGCGCCACGGCCTGCTGGTGCTGGTTGAAGATCTCCACCGCCCATTCCACCACGCCGGTGGGTTTTTCCTCGGCAGTGCGCTGTTTCTTCAGCGTTTTACGTTTACAGGTCAGGCGCACCTGAATGGTATCACCCGGCTTGACCGGCTCAATAAAGCGCAGGTTTTCCATGCCGTAGTTGGCAATAACCGGCCCAACCCCGGCATCGACAAACAGCCCCGCCGCGGCGGAAATCAGGAAATAACCGTGTACCACGCGCTCACCAAAAATCGACTCCGCCGCGCCAATTTTGTCCATATGGGCGTAGAAATGATCCCCGCTCAGGCAGGCAAAATTCACGATATCCGCTTCCGTCAGGGTACGACGCGGGGTCAGCAGGCTGTCGCCCGGCTGTAACTCCTCGAAGTATTTACGGAACGGATGAACGCGATTTTCCTGCACCTCCGCGCCACGGACCCACTGTTTACCGATCGCGGCGAGCATGGACGGGCTGCCCTGAATGGCCGTGCGCTGAAGATAGTGCTTCACCGCGCGCAGGCCGCCCAGCTCTTCGCCGCCGCCCGCACGTCCCGGACCACCGTGCACCAGCTGCGGCAGCGGTGAACCGTGGCCGGTGGATTCTTTCGAGGATTCCTGGTTGAGGATCTGAATGCGTCCGTGGGCGCGCGCGGCACCGGCAATAAACTGCCGCGCCACGCGGGTATCTGCCGTAACCAGCGTTCCCGCCAGGCTGCCGCCACCCGCCCGCGCCAGCTGCATGGCGTGTTCGGTGTTACGGCAGGGCATCAGGGTTGCGACGGGGCCAAAGGCTTCGGTGGCGTGGACGGCCGGGGTTTCGTCCGGCTGCGGGCAGAACAGCAGGGTGGGCGGGAAGAATGCGCCAGCCGCCTGCAAATCGGCTTTACCACCCAGACGGATCTGACAGCCCGCGGCAAGCAGATGATCGACTTTTTCCTGCACGTCAGCACGTTGCTCACCGTTGACGAGGGCCCCCATCTTCACCCCTTCCTGGGCCGGATCGCCGACGACCACTTTCTCCAGCCGCGCAATCAGCGCCTGGCTGACGGCGTCAACCTGCGCTTCCGGCACGATGATGCGGCGGATGGCGGTACATTTTTGCCCGGCTTTGGCGGTCATCTCGCGCACCACTTCGCGAATAAACAGTGCAAACTCCGGATGTTCCGGCGTCACGTCCTCACCCAGCACGCAGCAGTTAAGAGAATCTGCTTCCATGGTAAACGGAATGGAATGCGCGACGATATTCGGGTGGACGCGCAGACTCTGCCCGGTGCTGGCCGAACCGGTAAACGTCACCACGTCCTGGCTGTCGAGCTGGTTCAGCAGATCGCCCGCGCCACCGCAGATCAGGCTGATGGCGCCGTCGGGCACCAGTCCACTTTCGACGATCGCTTTCACCATCGCCTGAGTCACCTGCGCGGTGGCGGTGGCGGGCTTGATGATGGCGGGCATCCCGGCAAGCCAGGTGGGCGCGAGCTTTTCCAGCATCCCCCAGCACGGGAAGTTGAACGCGTTGATATGCACCGCCACGCCGGATTTCGACGTTAACACGTGACGTGCCGCAAAACCGCCTTCCTTCGACAGTGGGATCAGCTCATCCTCCGGCCACAGGGTATCGTCCGGCAGCTCACGGCTGCCGAGGCTTGCGTAGGTGAAGAGGGTGCCGATACCGCCTTCAATATCCACCCAGCTGTCGGCCTTCGTCGCGCCGGTCTGAGCTGACAGGGCATAAAAGCGATCCTTCTGGCTCAGCAGATGTTTGGCCACCGCCTTCAGCATGGCGGCGCGCTCGATAAAGCTCATTGCGTGGAGCGCTTCTCCGCCGTGTTCAATGGCGTAACGGCGCGCGGCCGCCATATCCAGCCCTTCGCTGGTGACTTCAAATAGCGTTTCCCCGCTGATGGCGTGGGTGATGGTGCGCTCGCGGCCCCGGCCTGATTGCCAGGTGCCGGACAAGAAGCTGGCTAACTGCTGCATTTCTTCTCTCCAGATGTTTCGTGATTTCACTATAAATAGTTTGATCGCGAATCATAAAAATCAAGCTGAGTTTTAATGAATTGTTAACGCTGTGATCTGTATTGCTTAACCTGACCACCCAGAAGCCTTGCGTCATCGGCCTTTCATCAAAAGGCTTGCGAGCGTCGTCACAAAATAAACAAACGCTTCTTGGGGTTATATTTAACCTTTGTGTAACTTTTAAGGAAACAAATGATTCACCATTTTGCTATTTGTGGTGATTTAACGAATCATAAAGGTGGTTATGTGACGCAAGAACAACGCTTTGAGCAACGCATCGCACAGGAGACGGCCATCGAGCCGCAGGACTGGATGCCGGATGCCTACCGCAAGACGCTGATCCGCCAGATTGGACAGCACGCCCATTCTGAGATTGTCGGCATGCTGCCGGAAGGAAACTGGATCACCCGCGCGCCGACGCTGCGCCGGAAAGCCATTCTGCTGGCGAAGGTGCAGGACGAAGCCGGACACGGCCTGTACCTCTACAGCGCGGCGGAAACGCTGGGCTGCGCCCGGGAGGACATCTATCAAAAGATGCTCGACGGCAAGATGAAATACTCCTCCATCTTCAACTATCCGACCCTGAGCTGGGCCGATATCGGGGTCATTGGCTGGCTGGTGGACGGGGCGGCCATTGTGAACCAGGTGGCGCTGTGCCGTACCTCTTACGGCCCGTATGCCCGGGCGATGGTGAAAATCTGTAAAGAAGAGAGCTTCCATCAGCGTCAGGGTTTTGAGGCCTGCATGGCGCTGGCGCAGGGCAGCGAAGCCCAGCGGCAGATGTTGCAGGACGCCATCAACCGTTTCTGGTGGCCCGCGCTGATGATGTTCGGACCCAACGACGACAACTCCCCAAACAGCGCCCGCAGCCTGGCCTGGAAGATCAAACGCTTTGGCAACGATGAGCTTCGCCAGCGCTTCGTGGACAACACGGTGCCTCAGGTGGAGATGCTCGGTATGACCGTGCCGGACCCCGACCTGCGTTTCGATGAAGAGAGCGGCCACTACCGCTTCGGCGAAATCGACTGGCAGGAATTTGACGAGGTGATCAACGGGCGCGGGATCTGCAACCACGAACGTCTGGCCGCAAAACGTAAAGCCTGGGACGACGGCGCATGGGTGCGTGAAGCCGCTCTGGCCCACGCGGAAAAACAACGCGCCCGCCAGGCCGCATAAGAGGAATCAACCATGAGCAATGTTTACTGGCCGTTATACGAAGTTTTTGTCCGTTCGAAGCAGGGGCTGTCGCACCGGCATGTGGGCAGCCTTCACGCTGCCGACGACCGCATGGCGCTGGAAAACGCGCGCGATGCCTATACCCGCCGCAGCGAAGGCTGTTCCATCTGGGTGGTGAAGGCGAGTGAAATCGTCGCTTCCCAGCCGGAAGAGAGCGGGGAGTTTTTCGATCCGGCGGAAAGCAAGGTCTACCGCCATCCGACGTTTTACACCATCCCTGATGGCATCGAGCATATGTGAGGTTGGGGATGAACAACGTATCTGCTTATGCCCTGCGTCTGGGCGACAACGGTCTGGTGCTCTCACAGCGTCTGGGTGCCTGGTGCGGCCACGCGCCGGAGCTGGAAATTGACCTGGCGCTCGCCAATATCGGCCTTGATCTGCTCGGGCAGGCGCGCAATTTCCTGACCTACGCCGCTGAACGGGAGGGTAAGGGCGATGAAGACACCCTGGCCTATGGCCGCGATGAGCGTCAGTTCCGCAATCTGCTGCTGGTGGAACAACCAAACGGCAGCTTCGCTGACACCATTGCCCGTCAGTATCTGATGGATGCGTGGAACGTGGCGCTCTACGAGCGGCTGATCCATAGCAGCGACAGTCAGCTTGCCGCCATCGCGGCAAAAGCCATTAAGGAGGCACGCTATCACCTGCGCTTTAGCCGCGGCTGGCTGGTGCGGCTGGGGGACGGAACAGAGACCTCCGCACAAAAAATGCAGCAGGCGGTGGATAGCCTGTGGCGCTATACGGCTGAACTGTTCGACGCCGACGACGTCGAGCTGGCGCTAATTGATGACGGCGTGGCGGTTGATCCGCGCGACCTGCGGGACCCGTGGGAGCGCGAAGTGTTTGCTGGCCTGGCGGAAGCCACCCTCCGCGTGCCCGAAGAGGTGGCGTATCGCACGGGCGGCAAGAAGGGGCTACATACCGAACACCTCGGGCCGATGCTGGCAGAGATGCAGTATCTCCAGCGCGTTTACCCCGGCCAGCAGTGGTAAAGGAGGACGCCATGCAACGCCTCGTCGACATCGCGCCTGCACAAATCCCGCAGATTTGGGCGCTGTTAAGCCAGATCCCCGACCCGGAAGTGCCGGTGCTGACCATCACCGGCCTGGGCATGGTGCGCAGCGTGAAGGCGCAGGGGGAAGGCTGGGTCATCGGCTTCACGCCAACCTATTCGGGCTGTCCGGCAACAGAGCATCTGCTGGGGGCGATCCGCGAAACCCTGACCGGAAACGGCTTTAGCCCGGTACATATTGTGCTGCAACTGGAGCCCGCCTGGACCACCGACTGGATGACCGACGATGCCCGCAGGCGCCTGCGTGAATATGGCATCAGCCCGCCTGTCGGCCATAGCTGCCATGCCCACGTTCCCGCGGAGGTGAGCTGCCCGCGCTGTGCGAGCACCGATACCTCGCTCATCAGTGAATTTGGTTCCACGGCCTGCAAAGCGCTCTACCGCTGCAATACCTGCCGTGAGCCCTTCGACTATTTCAAATGTATTTGAGGCTGCCATGACAACGTTTCATTCATTAACAGTGGCAAAAGTAGAACCCGAAACCCGCGACGCGATGACCATTACCTTCGCGGTGCCGCAGGCGTTACAGGAGGCGTACCGCTTCCGTCCCGGTCAGCATCTGACCCTGAAAGCCAGTCCTGGCGGGGATGAATTGCGCCGCTGCTACTCCATCTGCCGGAGCACCGCGTGCGGTGAGATCAGCGTGGCGGTCAAAGCCATCGAGGGCGGACGTTTTTCCCGCTATGCCCGGGACGAGATCAAACCGGGCATGGCGCTGGAGGTGATGGTGCCCCAGGGGCAGTTTGGCTATCAGCCGCAGGCCGAACGCGAAGGCCATTATCTGGCGATTGCCGCCGGGTCCGGGATCACCCCGATGCTGGCAATTATGTCCGCTACGCTGGCCACTGAAGCCCACAGCCACTTCACCCTGATTTACGGCAACCGCAGCAGCCAGAGCATGATGTTCCGCCGGGCGCTGGCGGACCTGAAAGATAAATACCCGCAGCGTTTGCAGCTGATCGCCATCTTCAGCCAGGAGACGCTCGACAGCGATCTGCTCCATGGCCGCATTGACGGGGAAAAGCTCCAGGCGCTGGCAAAAACGCTGGTGAATTTCCGCCAGTACGATGAAGCCTTCATCTGCGGCCCGTCGGCGATGATGGACGAGGCTGAGGCGGCACTAAAAGCGCTGGGTATGCCGGAAAAAGCGATCCATCTTGAGCGCTTTAACACGCCGGGTACACCCGTTAAACGGACTGTCAGCGTGCAGGCCGACGGGCAGAAGGTCACCGTCCGCCAGGACGGGCGCGACCGTGAAATCACCCTGACGGCGGACGACGAAAGCATTCTTGACGCGGCCCTGCGTCAGGGGGCGGATCTGCCTTACGCCTGCAAGGGCGGCGTATGCGCCACCTGCAAATGCAAAGTGCTGCGCGGAAAAGTCGAAATGGCGACCAACTACAGCCTGGAGCCGGACGAGCTGGCCGCAGGCTATGTGCTGAGCTGTCAGGCGCTGCCGTTAACCGCCGACGTTATCGTCGATTTTGATGCGAAGGGGATGGCATGAGCGAACTGATTGTCACCCGTCACGGCCGCGTGTTGCAGCTGACGCTTAACCGTCCGGCGGCGCGCAACGCGCTCAACAATGCGCTGCTCCTGCAAATCGCGGAGCAGCTTGAGGCCGCCGCCGCGGATGCTGAGATCGCCGTCTGCGTGGTGTACGGCAACGAACGCTGCTTTGCCGCCGGGGCCGATCTCAACGAAATGGCGGAGAAAGACCTGCCCGCCACCCTGAACGATATCCGCCCGCAGCTGTGGGCGCGGATCAACGCCTTCACCAAACCGCTGATTGCCGCCGTGAACGGCTTCGCGCTGGGGGCAGGCTGTGAGCTGGCGCTGCTCTGCGATGTCGTGATTGCTGGCGATAACGCCCGTTTTGGCCTGCCGGAAATCACCCTCGGGATCATGCCGGGCGCAGGCGGCACCCAGCGGCTGATCCGCAGCGTGGGTAAATCGCTGGCCAGCAAAATGGTGCTGACGGGCGAAAGCATCACGGCGGTTCAGGCGCACAGCGCCGGGCTGGTCAGCGACGTCTATCCGGCCTCGCTGACGCTGGAGTACGCCCTGAAGCAGGCGGCGCGGATGGCGCGCCACTCGCCGCTGGCGCTACAGGCGGCGAAGCAGGCGCTTCGCCAGTCGCAGGAAGTCCCGCTTCAGGCCGGGCTGGCGCAGGAGCGTCAGCTGTTTGCGTTGCTCGCGGCCACCGACGATCGCCGGGAAGGTATCAACGCCTTTTTACAAAAACGCACCCCAGACTTTAAAGGACGCTAATTGTGGAATCTATTCTGAGCCATGTTGAGCAGGGCGTAATGACCATTACGCTGAACCGCCCGGAGCGCCTGAACAGCTTTAACGACGTCATGCACCAGCAGCTTTCCGAATGCCTGAAGCAGGCCGAGCGTGATGACGCCATCCGCTGCCTGCTGATCACCGGGGCAGGACGCGGTTTCTGCGCCGGGCAGGATCTTAACGACCGTAACGTGGACCCGAACGGCCCCGCGCCCGATCTGGGCATGTCCGTTGAGACTTTTTACAACCCGCTGGTGCGCCGCCTGGCAAAACTGCCGAAGCCGGTGATTTGCGCGGTTAACGGCGTGGCGGCGGGGGCGGGTGCCACGCTGGCCCTCGGCTGCGACATGGTGATTGCGGCGCGCTCCGCCAGTTTTGTGATGGCCTTCAGCAAGCTCGGGCTGGTACCGGACTGCGGCGGCACCTGGCTGCTGCCGCGCGTGGCCGGACGCGCCCGCGCCATGGGGCTGGCATTGCTGGGTGATAAGCTCAGCGCCGAGCAGGCACAGGCCTGGGGAATGATCTGGCAGGTGGTGGACGACGAGCAGCTCTCCGCCACCGCACAGCAGATGGCGCTGCATTTTGCCTCGCAGCCGACCTTTGGCCTGGGCTTGATCAAGCAGGCGATTAACGCCGCCGAAACCAATACCCTCGACGCCCAGCTTGATCTGGAGCGCGACTATCAACGTCTGGCCGGACGCAGCGACGACTACCGGGAAGGCGTCAGCGCGTTCCTGGCAAAACGCGCGCCGAACTTTATGGGGAAATAAGATGGTGAATATCCATACGGTCGCCGTCATTGGCAGCGGCACCATGGGCGCCGGTATTGCCGAAGTGGCAGCCAGCCACGGTCATCCGGTTCTGGTGTACGACATTGATGCAGCGGCGATTTCCCGCGCCATCGACGGCATTCGTCAGCGGCTCTCCTCTCGCGTTGCGCGCGGAAAACTCTCTGCCGACGCCGGGGAACAGATCCTCGCCCGCCTGACGCCGGTGACGACTATCAGTGCTCTGGCGAAAGCCGATCTGGTGATCGAGGCGGCCTCTGAGCGGCTTGAGGTAAAAAAAGCGCTGTTTACCCAGCTGGCAGAGATCTGCCCGCCGCAGACGCTGCTTGCCAGCAATACCTCGTCCATTTCCGTTACCGCGATTGCAGCGGAGATAAACCACCCTGAACGCGTCGCCGGGCTGCACTTCTTCAATCCTGCCCCGGTGATGAAGCTGGTGGAAGTGGTCAGCGGGCTGGCGACCTCTCCCGAAGTGGCCGATGCACTGTGCGAGCTGGCGTTGAGCTGGGGAAAGCAGCCGGTACGCTGCCAGTCCACGCCGGGGTTTATCGTCAACCGCGTGGCGCGCCCGTTCTACTCGGAAGCCTGGCGCGCGCTGGAAGAGCAGGTGGCAACGCCCGAGGCGATCGACGCCGCCCTGCGAGACGGCGGAGGCTTCCCGATGGGGCCGCTTGAGCTGACGGACATGATTGGTCAGGACGTCAACTTTGCCGTGACCTGCTCCGTGTTTAACGCCTTCTGGCAGGAGCGTCGTTTTCTGCCGTCGCTGGTGCAGCAGGAGCTAGTGCTGGCGGGGCGTCTGGGTAAGAAAAGCGGGCAGGGCGTTTACCGCTGGCTGGAGGAGAAACCCGCCGTCAGCTGGCTCGCCCCGGTCAGCGACAGCTTCAGCCCGATGCGCGTACAGCGAAGAAGTGACGGTGTCACGGAAATTGACGATCTGTTGCTAATCGAAACGCAGGGTGAAACCGCGCAGTCGCTGGCGCTGCGCCACGGCTGCCCGGTGGTGGTGGTCGACCGCATCGAGCGGGATGTGGCCGTGATAGCCGCCGCACCGGGCAACCCGCACGCCGCCACGCAGAAAGCCATTTACTGGTTGCAGCATCAGGAGAAACGGGTGGTACAGATTGCCGATTACCCCGGCCTGCTGGTCTGGCGCACGGTAGCGATGATTGCCAACGAAGCGCTGGACGCCCTGCAAAAAGGGGTCGCCAGCGAGCAAGACATCGATACCGCCATGCGCTTAGGGGTCAACTATCCCTGCGGGCCCATCGCCTGGGGCGAGCGCCTTGGCTGGCAGCGTCTGTTAACGCTGCTGGAGAATCTGCAACGTCACTACGGCGAGGAACGCTATCGCCCCTGTTCACTGCTGCGCCAGCGTGCGCTTCTGGAGAGTAGCTATGAGTCATAACGCCTGGCATAACGCCCGCGCGATGTATGAACGGGACGCCTGCGCGCAGGCGATGGGGATGGACATTATCGACATGGGCGAGGGCTACGCGGTGGTGACCATGACCATCACCCCGCAGATGCTCAACGGGCATAAAACCTGCCACGGCGGACAGCTGTTCTCGCTGGCCGATACGGCCTTTGCCTACGCCTGCAACAGTCAGGGGCTGGCGGCGGTGGCCTCAGGCTGCGCCATCGATTTTCTGCGTCCGGGCTTTGCCGGAGATAAGCTCACCGCCACCGCGCGGGTGAAGCATCAGGGCAAACTTACCGGCGTCTACGACATTGAAATTCAGAACCAACAACAGAAAACCGTCGCTCTTTTTCGCGGGAAATCGCACCGCACTGGCGGCAGTGTGACAGGAGAAGCCTGATGCGTGACGCATTTATTTGTGAGGGGGTGCGTACCCCGGTTGGTCGCTACGGCGGAGGATTATCCAGCGTGCGCGCCGATGACTTAGGTGCCGTGCCGCTGCGTGCGCTGCTGTCGCGTTACCCGCAGCTCGATCTGGAGCGCATAGATGACGTGATCTTCGGCTGCGCGAATCAGGCCGGGGAGGATAACCGCAACGTGGCGCGCATGTCGGCGCTGCTGGCCGGGCTGCCGCAGACGGTATCCGGCACCACCATTAACCGCCTGTGCGGCTCCGGTCTGGATGCCATTGGCTTTGCGGCGCGCGCCATCAGGGCCGGGGATGGCGATCTGCTGATCGCAGGTGGCGTCGAATCCATGTCCCGTGCGCCGTTCGTGATGGGCAAAGCCACGGCGGCGTTTCAGCGTCAGGCGGAGATCTTCGACACCACCATCGGCTGGCGATTTGTGAATCCGCTCATGCATCAGCAATACGGAACTGACAGCATGCCGGAAACGGCAGAGAATGTAGCGGAATTGTTAAATATAAGCCGTGCCGATCAGGACGCATTTGCCCTGCGCAGCCAGCAGCGCACCGCGCGGGCGCAGCAGAATGGCGTTCTGGCGCAGGAGATTATCCCGGTACAGGTGGCGGGGAAAAAAGGTGCGGTAACGGAAGTGAGCGTGGACGAGCATCCGCGCGCCGAAACCACCCTGGAACAGCTTGCCGCGCTGAAAGCCCCGTTCCGTAAGAACGGTGTGGTGACGGCGGGGAACGCCTCTGGCGTCAACGACGGGGCGGCGGCGCTGATTATCGCCAGCGAGCCGATGGCGCTTGCCCAGGGGTTAACCCCGCGCACCCGCATTGTGGCCATGGCGACAGCGGGCGTCGAGCCGCGCCTGATGGGATTAGGCCCGGTGCCCGCCACCCGCAAGGTGCTGGAGCGTGCCGGACTCAGTATCACCGATATGGACGTCATTGAGCTTAATGAAGCCTTCGCCGCACAGGCGCTGGGCGTGCTGCGTCAGCTGGGCTTGCCGGATGACGCGGAGCATGTCAACCCGAACGGCGGGGCGATCGCGCTAGGTCATCCGCTGGGAATGAGCGGTGCCAGACTGGCGCTGGCCGCAAGCAATGAATTGCACCGACGCGGCGGGCGCTACGCGCTGTGTACGATGTGCATCGGTGTGGGTCAGGGCATTGCCATGATCCTTGAGCGTGTTTGAGCGAACAATAATGTGAGTACCCTGCGATGATAAATACAACAAAGCTTGATCCGATCGAAACCGCGTCCATTGATGAATTGCAGGCGTTGCAGACCGCGCGCCTGAAGTGGACGCTGCACCACGCCTACAACAATGTTCCGATGTACAAACGCAAGTTTGATGCCGCGGGCGTTCACCCTGACGACTTCACCGAGCTGGCGGACCTGCAAAAATTCCCGTGCACCACCAAGCAGGATCTGCGCGACAACTACCCGTTTGATACCTTTGCGGTGCCAATGGAACAGGTGGTACGCATCCACGCTTCGTCGGGCACCACCGGAAAGCCGACCGTGGTGGGGTATACCCAGAATGATATCGACAACTGGGCCAATATCGTCGCCCGTTCCCTGCGCGCCGCCGGGGGCAGCGCGAAGGATAAAATTCACGTCGCCTACGGTTACGGGCTCTTCACCGGCGGGCTGGGGGCGCACTACGGTGCCGAGCGTCTGGGAGCGACGGTGATCCCGATGTCCGGCGGCCAGACGGAGAAGCAGGCGCAGCTGATCCGCGATTTCCAGCCGGATATGATCATGGTGACGCCGTCTTACTGCCTGAACCTGATTGAAGAGCTGGAGCGTCAGATGGGCGGCGATGCCAGCGCCTGTTCCCTGCGCGTCGGCGTGTTTGGCGCCGAGCCGTGGACGCAGGCGATGCGCCGCGAAATTGAAAAACGGCTGGGCATTACCGCGCTGGATATCTATGGTCTCTCCGAAGTGATGGGGCCGGGCGTGGCGATGGAGTGTCTTGAAACCGCTGACGGCCCGACCATCTGGGAAGATCACTTCTACCCGGAGATCGTCAACCCGAATGACGGCACGCCGCTGGCCGACGGCGAGCAGGGTGAGCTGCTGTTCACCACGCTGACCAAAGAGGCGCTGCCGGTGATCCGCTACCGCACCCGCGATCTGACGCGCCTGCTGCCGGGCACCGCACGCACCATGCGCCGGATGGATCGCATCAGCGGGCGCAGCGACGACATGCTCATCATTCGCGGGGTTAACGTCTTCCCGTCACAGCTGGAAGAGGAGATCGTTAAGTTCGAACACCTTTCGCCGCACTATCAGCTGGAGGTGAACCGCCGCGGGCATCTTGATTCACTTTCGGTGAAGGTCGAGCTGAAACAGAGCAGCTTAACGCTGACCCATGAACAGCGCTGTCAGGTCTGCCATCAGCTGCGTCATCGGATTAAATCGATGGTGGGGATCTCGACCGACGTGATGATCGTGAACTGCGGCAGTATACCGCGCTCCGAGGGTAAAGCCTGCCGGGTGTTTGATTTGCGTAAAGTGGCAGCCAACGGTTGAATTTCCCTCACCCCAGCCCTCTCCCAAAGGGAGAGGGTGTATTAAGTTCCCTCTCCCTTTGGGAGAGGGTTAGGGTGAGGGTACACCCCAGATTCGTATGCTATGATTCATCCAGGAAAAAAATAACAACAGAATGAATCACATGAATAAACTTGATGCCTTTATCCAGCACGCAGTCAGCTCTGTTCCCGTCAGCGGAACGTCGCTTATCTCCTCGCTGTATGGCGATGCGCTTTCCCATCGCGGCGGAGAGATCTGGCTCGGCAGCCTGGCGGCCCTGCTGGAAGGGATGGGTTTCGGGGAGCGCTTTGTGCGCACCGCGCTGTTTCGCCTCAACAAAGAGGGCTGGCTGGACGTGTCCCGCATTGGCCGCCGCAGCTTTTACCGTCTCAGCGACAAGGGGCTGCGTTTGACCCGCCGCGCGGAAAATAAAATCTACCGTGCGGAACTGCCGGCGTGGGATGGTAAATGGCTGCTGCTGCTTTCCGAGGGGCTGGATAAAACCACGCTCGCGGACGTGAAAAAACAGCTCATCTGGCAAGGGTTCGGCACGCTGGCGCCGAGCCTGATGGCCTCGCCGTCGCAGAACCTGGCGGACGTGCAGTCTCTGCTGCATGACGCGGGCGTGGCGGAAAACGTCATTTTCTTTGAAGCCCATTCGCCGCTGGCCTTGTCACGCGCGGCGCTACGATCCCGCGTGGAAGAGTGCTGGCAGCTGACCGAACAAAATGCGATGTACGAAACGTTTATCAACTCGTTCCGTCCGCTGCTGCCGCTGCTGAAAGAGGCGCCGCCTGAGGATTTGACTCCGGAACGCTGCTTCCAGATCCAGCTGTTACTCATTCATTTTTATCGTCGCGTGGTGCTGAAAGATCCGCTGTTGCCGGAGGAGTTACTTCCTGCGCACTGGGCGGGACAGAGCGCGCGACAGCTGTGTATTAACATCTACCAGCGCGTGGCGGCGGGAGCCCTGGCGTTTGTCAGTGAGAAGGGGGAAACCTCCGTGGGCGAGCTGCCCACTCCCGGCACGCTTTATCACCAGCGTTTTGGTGGTCTGAATATCACATAAGGAGAGGGTATGCCTGTTTATCAAATTGATGGTCTGACGCCGGTCGTGCCTGAAGAGAGCTATGTTCACCCGACCGCGGTGCTGATTGGCGACGTGATCCTCGGAAAAGGTGTTTACGTGGGCCCTAACGCCAGCCTGCGCGGTGATTTTGGCCGGATCGTGGTGAAAGACGGCGCGAACATCCAGGATAACTGCGTGATGCACGGTTTTCCGGAGCAGGACACGGTGGTGGAAGAGGACGGGCATATCGGCCACAGCGCGATCCTGCACGGCTGCATTATCCGCCGTAATGCGCTGGTGGGGATGAATGCGGTCGTGATGGACGGGGCGACGATCGGCGAAAACAGCATCGTCGGGGCGGCGGCGTTTGTGAAGGCCAAAGCGGAGATGCCTGCGAATCACTTAATTCTTGGCAGTCCGGCGAAAGCGATTCGTGAGTTAAGCGCGCAGGAGATAGCGTGGAAGAAGCAGGGCACAAAAGAGTATCAGGTGCTGGTGGAGCGCTGTAAGCTCACGATGCATCAGGTTGAGCCGCTGCGCGAGGCGGAAGAAGGGCGCAAGCGGCTGACGTTTGATGAGAATTTACGCCCGAAGTCTGCCACGTAAAAAGAGCGTCAGTCAGCTCGCGCTGGTATAACCCCAAAAGAAAAAACATAAATGCCCTTCCGGGCATTTATGTTTTGGCTACTCTCATGACGTACGTTTAAAAGGCCTGTTGCTACACGTGCATCAGTGGAAAAACAGGGCAATCAAAATAATAATTGGAATGGGTACCCCTAGAAAGAACAGTAATAAAGAGCGCATTTAAAACCTCCCGCATTTTTAACGATTATAAATCACGTTGACGACCACCAAAGGTCGCGCACAGGCTGGCGACGAAGGCACCTGCCAGCAGAGAAATGAACGTCCACAGCATCAGATAGCTCGTGGCTTTGCGTGCGGCATCCGCAGCCTGCTGAGCTTTCTCCTTCGTTTCTTTTAATTTAGCCTGGGCTTTGTCATAGGTACTCTGCACCCGCTGTTCAGCCTCCTGCTGGCTGATACCCGTATTTTGTGCGATCAACCGAGCGACATACTGACGATCTTCCTGGGGCAAGGTCCCGCTGGTAATGCTGTTTACAAATATCCCCGACACCTCGCTCAGCTGTGCAGGAGAGACGGGCTGTTGAGATGCTGAAGGCGTTGCCGGAGCGGCTGGCGATGCGGGAGCGTCGGCGTTGCCTGAGGAGGTGCCTGGGGCATTCGACCTGAACATCGAATTGACGAAATACTGCATCGACGAACCCTGTTCGTCCTGGGACCCGTTAGCCATGCTTGCGGCACCCGCCGCCGTAGTTAGCGCTGCTCCGCCGGCAACATTCCCCACGATTTTAGCTCCCCCTCCGACGACGGAGCTTACGGCGCTCGTGAACAGCGCAGCGGATATGAGCGCCGCTACGGCCCAGGCTAAAAATCCATGTGCAGTATCCCGGAAATAGACTTCATCGCCGCGCGTATCGACCCATTTGGTGCGCAGTCGCCCGGATAAATAGCCGCCCATTCCTGACGCAACAATTTGAGTAAAGGTTAACCACGCTATAGCGGCAATACCCACCTTACCTGCGTCAAGCCCGCGACTTTCCCATGGCGAAACAGACGTAAGACCTAACCCGGCGCCCAGCATAAGTAAAATCAAAGAGAGAGAGGCCGCAGCTGCTGCGCCGGCGAAGATTGCGCCCCATGATACAGCGCTGCTGCTCGCGGCGGGCAGCGTCAGACGAGTGTCGGGTGTCGTGCTGTTTATGGCGCTTTCGTGAATGTGAGTCATAACGGTTGTCCTTTAAATAATATATGCGTTCGGAACCAGGAACTGATTGAAGAAACAGGAAATATAACCACCTTCAACACCTGTGCTCTAAAGGAGCCGGGTAGTCCATTTATAAAAAGAAATCCGGTAAAACGTGAAAAAATTCCCATCAGGATGGAAATTCATTCCTTGCACTAAGAAGAGTAGATGATTTTTCGCTAAATGGATTTTGAACTTTAAAAATCCGCTACCGACTCACAACGGCAGCGGAATTATTCAGCATCGGCACTGCTGATGAATAACCGATCTGGTCAGAGACAGGTGAATACGTTTTAAACGCCAGCAGAACGTTCAGGGGGGGCTGTAATAACGTGGCGGGAAACAGCCATTAAAAGTGGTTACGCTAGCCTGCCTGCTGGCAAACGGCTAATCAGGCATTGAGTTCGTCTAAATGCTTCAGCAGGTCATGGCATGTCTCTTGTAACTCGTTGATCATTATTGCCACATGGAAACCGTCGCACACGGAGTGATGGACAAGAACGGCGAGTGGCAACAGTATTTTCCCCTCCTGCTCAACGTATTTCCCAAGCGTAAACATGGGGGTGAAAAAATTCTGCATCTTCGCGACGTTGGTATCAAAACTGGTAAAACTTACCCAGGGGATCGCCGATACGAAAAATATATTTTCCAGAGACTCGCCCTTCGGCCAGTAAGCAACGTTGTTGCCATAGCGGGCAACGTCTGCTGAATAGGCGTCCAGGAAGTGGAGAATATTGCCATCGTAAGGGCTCCATAATGATGAGAACGTTTCCGTCTCATTATGGAAAATGGTATAGCTGGGGTGGACTTCATTCCAGACTATAAGTTCATCATCCTTCATGGCCATACGGAATTCAGCATGCCGGTTCACAGCCTGTGAAAGGAGAAAAATTATTGTAGGGTAAAATTTCCAGCCAAACTTTTTTGTATTTTTTAGCAGCCCGGTAATGTCTAACTGAACGGTCTGGCTGAACGTGCATTGCGCAAAAGTCTGAAAGACCTCGAAATGTTCCTTTCTTGCCCAGCGGGATAGGTCAACAGGTGTATATTCTGGGGCTGTTTTTTTCATTTCTTAACCTTTTTTGAGCAATCGTAAATCAGATGTTTATCTGATTTTTCAGGAGGTAAGAAAGGGGACAGGCACTGAACCGCTTGGGTTGCGAACGCTGCTGTGAGAGTAGCGTATCCCTGTACGGCTGGAAAGGAAAGGTGCCCTGCGAAACACATTTTGGCTACAACATTAGTTGGCACTATTATACTGTATATAACCACAGCGCAAGGGGCGTATCATGGCTGTTGAAATAAAATATGTTGTCGTAAGAAAAGGTGAAGTGAAAATGACATTTGCCAGCAAGAAAGAGGCTGACGGGAAAAAAATCAGAGCCGTGAAGGCTGCCTGATCGCCCGTACCCATCTTCATTCTGGGGACGTCTCGCTGCCGTTCCCCCGAATGATGCTCAGAAAGGTGTGATTGAAGATCCCCTCGCGACTCAACCTATAACCCAAGATCGCTTAAAGAAGGATGGTCATCTGGACGTCTGCCCAGCGGCCAGTGATACAGACGCTCTGATTCTTCGATCGGCATGTCATTTACGCAGGCGAAACGACGCGTCATCAGACCATCCTGGTCAAACTCCCAGTTTTCATTGCCGTAAGAACGGAACCAGTTGCCCGAATCATCATGCCATTCATAGGCATAGCGCACGGCAATACGGTTTTCTGTAAACGCCCAAAGCTCTTTGATCAGGCGATAGTCCAGCTCTTTTTTCCATTTGCGGTCCAGGAAGGCCTGGGCTTCTTCGCGGTTAGCGGCAAATTCCGCACGGTTTCGCCATTTTGTATCCACGGAGTAGGCGAGGGCAACTTTTGCGGGGTCGCGGCTGTTCCAGCCATCTTCTGCCAGCCTGACTTTTTCGATAGCCGTTTCACGGGTAAAGGGCGGTAACGGTGGGCGTGTGTTCATCTGAATGACCTCTGGTTGATAGTATGTAGACAGATCTGTCTACTTGCGTTAATCTAGGCCTGAAAAATAACGCTGTCAACAACTCAATTGAGGCTTGAACGTGGTGAAAACATCCATTGCGAATAAAAACGAAAAAATTAGCGTCAGAGAGAAAATAGTACTAACCGCGCATGAGCTGTTTTATTCCACGGGGTTTAAAGCAACGGGTGTAGATACCATCATCAGGCAGGCTCACGTGACGAAAGTAACTTTTTATCGTCATTTCCCCAGTAAAAACTTGCTCATTCTTGCCTATTTGCATTATCGGCACGAAATATGGATAGACTGGTTTGAGACCGCGCTGCGCCTGAATGTTGACGAAGGGAGAACTGCGTCGGATGCCCTGGCAGCAACGCTTCACGCGTGGTTTGTGATGCCTTCATTCCACGGTTGCGCATTTATTAACGCCAGCGCAGAAGCGAAATCCGAAGAGGTTGAAAACGAAATAAAAGAAATTTGCCGCAGCCATAAATTAGAGACGAAAGAAAAAATTGCGGCCCTGACGGCTATTTCCGATGAACAACGGCTTAATGAAATTATGATATTGATCGACGGAGCCATCATTCATGCCCAGATGGGAATGGATGTCGACGCGGTTATTCACGGGCTGAAGAGTGGGCTGGAGAAAATAACCGGGCAGGAGGCGTAGAGCGAGGCGTCATCGGCTCGGCAGAATGAGCCGTTTACACGGTTTTTCCCGGTCGGCGGCAGGGGGATTTACCTGGACCCAGCTGAAACGGGCAAACACTATGGTAAGTTGATGTTTGAACACGCCGTACAGCTGGCCAGAAATAACGGCAAGCGCTCTTTATGGCTGGAAGTGCTCGAGCAAAACGAAGGCGCTTACAGGTTCTATCAGAGACAGGGCATGCTTTGCGTCAATGAAGTGGTGTTTGAGACGGCATCACAGCAGAGCGTACTCAAAATAATGAGAATGCCTCTTCAGGCGTCTATCTAAAAAACAGGTAAACCCCATGCTTGAACTTCGCCCTAACTGTGAACGTTGCGATAGAGATCTCCCGCCCGATACATCCGAAGCCTACATTTGCTCGTTCGAATGCACCTTTTGCAACGAGTGCGTCACTCAGGCGCTGAGCGGGCGCTGTCCAAACTGCGGCGGTGAGCTTGTCCGCCGTCCGGTACGTCCTGAGGCGGCGCTGCTGAAGCACCCGGCATCCACGCTGCGCCGCTATACAAAGTAGGCTACCGCTCGTCGTTGTCCTCCTCCGGCGCCATCTCCAGCGCGCTGGCGCTGGCGGGATCGAAGAGCGAAATACTCTCAATCTGATTGAGCAGGATGACTCTGCGGAAGTCCATGGCGCTTCGGGGATCCGAATCAAGCGTGATGTCATGCTCGTGGTACCACCTGCTGTAGTTATTTTCGATGCGCAGATTCATCGTTTTTTCATCGCGATAGCCGCTTAGCATCGGGATCAGCACGATATTGGCCGTCTTTTCATATTCCAGCGTGGCGGTATGGATCATGCCGACATAGATTCGCCGAGACCTCAGCGCCACCTGCGCCAGCTCCCCTTGCTCCATGCACTGGTAAAGGAGCTGTTCAATGCCGCTTGATTGCGCCAGGCGCTTGTAGAGTTTTTTCCGGCCCTCGCCGTCGAGCCTCGCGCTGCCCGCCCAGTTAGAACGATAGAGACAGAACAGAATGGCGAAGGCCAGCATCACCACTACCGGCGCCTGGATCCCCAGGAAACTCCAGTTCATGAAATCTATCTGCCAGTCGGCATATTTCTGCGAGGTAAAGTGAAAGGTATTGTCCGCGGCTGAAAGCGCAAACAGCAGCAGCCAGAGGAGGCCGGTGGCGATCACGCCCTGTAAAACGAAAATACAGCCATAAAGCGCGACGAGGAAATACACGTCCCAGCCGAAGGAACGCTTAATTTTAAACCGCGTCGAGAGGTCGCGGCTGGTATACCAGTACCCGCACACCATCAGCACCATAAATATCGCCGTTCCCATATCACGCCCTCTTCAGCGCAGTGACGTGGCGCAGAAAATCCTGGCGAACCTCATTGCTTTTGTAGTTCACCGAGGCGTTTCCGTCCTGATCGATAATAATGCGGTCCCCGTCCTCAACGGCTTCAATGATCTCCTGCTGCGTCATCACCTGAAGCAAAGATTCCGGGCTTGAAAAGAGTGAGAGAAAGAAACGTCTCATCGCGAAGCATCCTTATGAATAAAAAGGATAAGCCTGGAGGATAAACGGCGAGTCTGCCTTAAGGTTTTCCTTAAAATCAGCAGCTGCCGGGCACGGGAACTCATCCCGATCTCAAAAATGGCTTTTGTTGTGATTTTTAACCCTATGTAAATGTTGGTTAAAAAAATATATTCACCAACAAACTTGGGCAAATAACGGTGATTGTGTAAGTTTTAATTATGCGATTACGCCACGTTGTTTACAGCCAGGATGTGACCCATGAGCATGTTGCCCTCCGTCGTCAGTCGGTTTTTTGATTACTACGCCGCGCTGGATGCCCAGCCACCATCGGCGCTGGCAGGGCTTTACCACCCTGACGCCACGCTTATCGATCCCCTCGGTGAGCATCACGGGCTGTTTGCGCTCCAGCGCTACTTTACCCATCTGCTGGCTAACGTGGACAACTGCCGCTTTTCCATCGACCCGCCGCTGAGTGGCGACAGTCGTTTTGTCGTCACCTGGACAATGCACTGGTCGCATCCGCGCATTGCCGGGGGAGATCCGCTTGAGCTGCCGGGCTGTTCCGTGGTGGACACGGAAAATAACTTGATTGTGCGCCAGCGGGACTATTACGACGCCGGAGAGATGATCAATGAACATCTTCCCGTTCCCGGCTGGGCGGTACGCGGCGTGAAGCGCAGGGTGAAATCATGAAAACCGTACTGATTACCGGCGCGAGTTCCGGCATTGGCGCCGGGCTGGCGAGGTCCTTTGCGGATGACGGCTATCACATCATTGCCTGCGGGCGTGACCCGGCGCGCCTTGAAGCCCTGCATCAGCACAGCCCCAACGTCACGGTTCGCCTGTTCGACATGACGGACAGGGACGCCTGTCGCCAGGCCCTGACGGGGTGCTACGCCGACGTCGTTATCCTCTGCGCCGGAACCTGCGAATACCTCAACTTTGATATGGGGCCAGACTACGCCCGCACGCTGGCCCACCTCATCGGTGAACGGCTTGGCGCGATTGAGTTTCTGGAGCCGACCTTTATCGTCGTCAGCTGGATGCCGACTGGCTCGGCTGGCGCAAGGTGGGAAGCGCCACGCTCACCTGGGGGCCTTTTACCGTTTACACCTCGCAGCTACTGACGCCGGACGGGCGCTATGACGGCAAAAACGGAGATATCATCGCGGCTTTTGCCCTGACGATGCTGCTGGCGGGCTGCAGCACGGAGGTAACGGAGTACCGTCAGCAGCAGCCGAAGCTGGACATTTTCACCTATTTCCAGGGGAAAACCGAGGCGTGGGGCATGGTGCAGGATCGCAGCGGGAAGCAGATCCGCCGCGTGGCGGCAGACCGCTATGAAGGGACGGCTGGCGATATCGAAGGCGTCACCGTCGCCACGGTGACGCTCTTCTTTACCCGTAAAGCGTGATTCAGTCGCTGGCGGGGCGGGATTTATTGCTGGAGTAAATAAAATACAGGGCAATACCCAGGCAGATGACGGCAGCCAGGCGGCTCGTTGAAAACGGAATGGCTTCATTGTTGAGCCAGCCAAAGTTATCAATCAGCATGCTCATAGCCAGCTGGCCCAGGATAACCGCCACCGTCGCGACGGCCGTGCCGATACGCTGCACGGCGAGCACCATCACGACGATGTACGGCACGCCGCACAGCGCGCCCAGCAGCTGCCATTTCGGTACGTCCATCAGGCTGACCGCCTGTTTTGGCTCAAAGAAGAAAATGAGCAGGGCGGTCACCAGCGCGCCGACGGAAAAGGTGAGAAACGCGCTTTTAAATACGCCCACGCGGCTGCCCAACTGTCCGTTAATGGCGGCCTGGACGCTCAGCGTTGCGCCGCCGATAACGGCTAACATAATCATAATGACGGTCATAACGTTACCCCTGCGCCACGAGAATAAGCGCGGCAATAATGAACGCCAGCGCGATAATGCGTTTCGTATCGATCCTGCGGTGCGGTGTACCCAGCAGGCCGTAGTGGTCGATGATCAGGCTTTTGAATACCTGTCCCGCCAGAATACCGATCATCGTCATGGCGATGCCGATGACCGGCGTGGCGATGGTCAGAATAACCACGTAAACCGGTCCGAGCACGCCGCCCAGCAGCTGCCAGGACGGCTGCGCGAAAAACGACGGGCTGTTGCGCGGGCTGAAAAACAGCATCAGCAGAAACGTCAGTGCGGCTCCGACGCCAAATATGCTGAACGTCGCCCACAAATCCCCGACCTGTTCGCCCAGCGGCCCCAGCAGGCCAGCCTCAACGGACAGCCCCATCCCGCCGGCAATCACCAGTAAAATCAAAAAAAATTGCATAGTGCTTCTTCTCCCTTATTCCAGGCCGAGAAGATTACGCCTTACCATCGATGAGAAAAATGCCATAATGCAGGAAACACCTGTGCAGGATATGCATTAATGATTGATGCCGGAAACATTAGCATTCGCGCGCTGCTGATCTTCATTGAGGTTTATGAAGCGCAGAATTTCTCCGTTGTCGCGCGCCGGGAAGGGGTCTCCGCTTCGCAGGTTTCACGCGTGATCCACCAGCTTGAGGACGCGCTCGGCCAGCAGCTTTTTTACCGCAACACGCGTGCCGTTATTCCGACCGAAAGCGGGCATCTATTTATTCGCTATGCCCGGGCGATGGCGGGAAACCTTGAGGAGGCGCGGCGGGAGCTGGACGAGCGGTCCCTGGAGCCCACGGGCCTGATCCGAATTAACTGCCCGGTCTTTTTTGGACAACGGCACGTGGCTCCCGGGCTGGCCGGCCTTTCAGCGCGCTATCCGCGGCTCAACATTGAGCTGACGCTCACCGACGACTTTATCGATCCGCACCGGGATGCTGCCGACGTGCTGTTTCGCATCGGCACGCTGACGGATTCCTCGTTTCACGCGCGGGTGCTCGGGCAGCAGTTTTATCATCTGGCGGCGTCGCCGGTCTATTTGCAAAAGCACGGCGTGCCTGAGGTGCCGGAGGATTTTGCGCATCACCGCTGCCTCGTCTACCGCGGATCGTCCGGGCCTAACCGCTGGCTGATGCGTCGGCCGGGCGAGGCGTGGGTTCACTATCCCGTTGCGCCGCTGATGACCTCCAACAACGCCGAAACGCTGCTGATTGCCGCGCTGGGCGGAATGGGGATCGTGCTGTTCCCCGACTGGCTGGTGAGTGAAAGGCTGAAAAGCGGCGAGCTGGTGTCGCTCCTGCCGGAGCATGAATGCGGAATCAACACCGAGCCGCAGACCATTGCGGCGATCTACCCGAACGCGCGTCATCCGCCCCTTAACGTCAGGGCGGTGATTGACTATTACGTAGAGCGCTTCGGCACGCCGCTTTACTGGCAAAGATGAACCTGCGATTGCGCGACCTGGCCGCTATCCCGTACTGTAGCTAAAACGTTAAAGGATAACCCGGGACTATGCATCTAGACTTTCGCCAACTGCGCAACTTCGTCGCGCTGGTTGAATACGGCAGTTTTAATCGCGCGGCAGAGGCGGTATGCCTCTCGCAGTCTGCATTTAGCCGCAGCATTCAGGCGCTGGAGCAGAGCGTCGGGCATCCCCTGTTTGACCGGCAGAGCAAACTGGCCACCCTGACGCTGCACGGACAAACGCTGCTGCCCTACGCCCGTCGATTTCAGGAGCTGAACGTTGAGCTCAGCAGCCAGATGCGCGAAGCGGAGGAGGCGCAAACCGGCGAAGTGACGTTCGGCTGCGGTCCTGCACCGGCTGCTCGCCTGATCCCCGCCGCGGTGGGGGCGTTTCATCGCAGTATGCCGCAGGCGAAGGTACGCTTTCAGATCGATAACTGGTTTACGCTGCATCAGGCGCTGAACACGCAACACTTCCCGTTTGTCGTGGCCGATAGCTGGCAGGCGGAGCTGGATCCCCAGCTGCGGGTGCAGCCGCTGAGCCCGCAGCGCTGCTTTTTTATCTGTCATGCCGACCATCCACTGGCGCAGCAGGATACCGTATCCGTGCAGGCGCTCCTGCGTTACCCCTTTGCGGCACCCTATTTACCGCCGGGGGTGCGCAAAGTGCTGGCTACCCTCAGCCAGCAGCAGGATTTTACCCCCGCAATCCAGTGCGACCACGTCTATGCGCTGCTCTCTACGCTCGCCTGCACCCACGCGATAAGCTTCGCCAGCGAGGATGGCTTTGCGCTGTGCCAGCACAGCCACCGGCTGGTGAAGCTGGAGATAAGCGACCTGCCCGAAGAGTGGCGGCTGATGCAGACCCGGTTTGCCATTATTTCCCCGGTCCATGCTGCCCAGCCGCCGCTGGTGGAAAAGATGATTGAGACGATCCTCCATGCCGACCGCCAGCATCAGAATCAGCTGCTGGCGCAGGAGGAGGGGAGTTAAAGCGGCTGGCCCTGAGTATTATACTGCGGCCACCGGTTTTCCAGCTTTTGTGCCCTAAGGGCCTGCTCGACGAAGGCGCCGTCAAACCACTCTTTGGCACTGAAGGCGCTGCGGATCAGGCGCCCCGAATGCGCCTGCTCGACGCTGGTGGTAAAGCTGTCGGTCAGGAAGGGATCGATGCGCGGTGAGGTGGTGAAATTAAGATCCTGCGGCTGCAGTTCCTCCAGGAACAGCGCTTTAGGGATTTGGCTTTGCTGCGCCATCTCCGCCGACCAGGCTTCACGATTGTTCGGGTCGCTGATTTCTGCCGCGTTTTTCACCAGCACGTCGATAATCTGCTGCGTCGCCTGCGGCCAGGCGTCAATAAAGGTTTGTGTCCCCAGGAACCCCGCCTGGGTGGTGTTCTGACGACCGGAATCGCCGCTTCTCACCACCACGTCGATCTTATCGCCCCGCAGCGCCAGAAGAGACACGCCGCCCCAGACGGCATCCACGCGGCCCGCCGCCAGTGCCGCTTTTCCGGCATTCCAGTCGAGATTAATGACCTGCAGGTTTCTTTCCGTGAGCCCGGCGGTTTGCAGGGCGCGGTCGAACGCCAGCTGGTCCGCTGTACCGCGATACACCGCGACCCGTTTACCCTTTAAATCTTCCAGTTTTTTTATGCCCGAGGCGCGGGTCACCGCCAGGTAAGACTCCGACCCGCGACTGCCCAACAGCAGGCGCGTGGGAAGGCCGTTCGCTTTGCCGATGATGGCCGCCAGATCGCCAAGGTAGACAAAATCAAGCTGTTGGTTAGCCAGGGCTTCATTCACCGCTGGACCCGCGCCCTTAAAAAACTGCCACTGGATTTCAACGCCCTGGGGTTTGAACACCGCCTCAAGCTGGTGGCGGATGTACGCCATGCCGACCGGGCCCTCAATAAAAGGCTTACTGCCCGCACTTTGATCCGGCACGCCGATGCGAATGGCGTGCAGCGCTTCGGCGCTGGCGTTCCCCATCAGGGCAAAGGCGGCCACCAGCGGCAGCAGAGCGCGGCTAAAAATTGCTTTCATCATAACAAGTTACTCCAGTGTGTTTTTTCTCACCCTAATGAGCCGCCCGGCCCGCTGTTAAATGCTTTTATTGGAAAAGGACAGGTGAAAATGAGCTAAATCAGCGCCAGCGAGTCCGGCAGGATGAAATGCATTTGTTGCATCGGGATTATTCGCGTAACGCAATGACGAAGGGGAACGGGGCGGGTTTTTATAAAGGCATGACGGGTTTAAACGTGAAGCACTATGTCGCAAATAATTTTAAAAACGGGCTCATCCGGAAGGCTGAAAGTACGACTTAACGGCTGGCCGTGGATATTGCCCGCGCTACTGCTGCTGCTGTGGTCCATCGCGGCAGAGCGCCACTGGATGCCGGAACAAATTTTACCCGCGCCTTCGGTGGTCGCCGACGCGGCGCTCTCGCTCCTGGCAGGAGACCTTCTCTCCCAATGGGCGTTTAGCCTGCAGCATCTGCTGCTGGGCCTGCTGGCAGGCGCCTTCGCCGGCACGCTGCTGGGCGCGCTGTTCGGCCTGGTTCCCGGCGCGGCGCGTCGCGTGGAGCCGCTGTTTTACGCGCTGGCGCAAATCCCGACGCTGGGGTGGATCCCGCTTTTTATGGTGCTGTTCGGGATCGATAACGGCCTGAAGCTGGCGGTAATCATCAAGACCACCATCGTGCCGATGACGATCAACACGCAGCAGGCGGTTGCCAGTGTGCCCCATACCCTGAGCGAGGCCGCCAGGGTGATGAATTTTTCCCGCTGGCAGCGGCTGCGCTGGCTGGTGATCCCCGCGGGACTTCCCGGCTGGTTTACCGGCCTGCGGCTGGCGCTTTCTCAGGCCTGGGTGTCGCTGATCGTTGTTGAACTGCTCGCCTCGTCGGAGGGCATTGGCTACCTGATGGTCTGGGGGCGCCAGCTGTTCCAGCTGGATATCGTTTTCGTCACCATCGCGGTGGTGGGCTTTAGCGGCATGCTGATGGAGTGGGCGGCGAATCGGGCCTTTTCCCGTCTGGTGTTCTGGCCCCAGCCCGCCGTCGGGCGTCTTGCATGGAAACCGCAGGCCAGCTGGCAGGCGCTGCACCTGCCGATCCTGCTGCTGGCGCTGTGGCAGCTGGCTAGCCTAGGGGGATGGATTGATGCGGCGCTGTTCTCTTCGCCGCTGGCGGTCGCCGGGCGCTTTATGCAGGGCGCGGCAAGCGGGGAGCTGGCGACGGCGATGCTGGCGAGCCTCGGGCGCGCCTTTGCGGGCGGGGCGGCGGGTATTGCCGGTGGCCTGTTCTGCGGGCTGCTGCTGGCGCTGCGGCCGCGCGCCGGACAGATCGTGACGCCATCGCTCAACGTGCTGCGCCATATTGCCCTTTTTGCGTGGCTACCGCTGCTGACCGCGTGGGTGGGCAACGATAACGTCGGCAAAATCGTCTTTATTGCCCTGGCCTCGTTCTTTCCGATGTTCTTTAGCACCCTTCAGGCCGTGCTGCAGCGCAGCCCGCAGCTGGACGAAGCGGCGCGCGTCCTGCGTTTAGGCGGCCTGACGCGCCTGAGGGTGCTGATCCTTCCCGGCGCCGCGCCCGGTATTTTCGCCGGGCTGCGGCTGGCGATGATCTACGCCTGGCTTGGCAACATTGGCGCAGAATACTTCATGTCCTCGGGCGCCGGGATCGGCAGCCTGATGATCAACGCCCAGCAGTTGCTGGATATGCCCACCATTCTCTGCGGCATGGTGCTGGTCGGTCTCACCGGCGCAGCGCTGGATAAAGCCGGACGTTTACTGGAACTTCGCGCCACCCGCTGGCGCCAACAGGAGCCATCATGACCGCCCAAACTCTGGTCTCATTTCAACATGTGCGTAAAACCTGGCAGCAGGTCACGGCGCTGCAAAATTTTAGTCTCGACATCGCTGCCGGTGAACTGGTGGTGCTGGTGGGCAGCAGCGGCTGCGGTAAGTCGACGCTTCTGCGCATGCTGGTCGGCCTTGAAGAGACGACGCAGGGCGAAATTCGCATCAGCGGCAAGCGGGTCAAAGGCGTGGGCAAAGAGCGCGGCATCGTGTTCCAGGAGCCGCGGCTGTTCCCCTGGCTGAGTGTAATCGACAACGTCATGCTGGGTCTGGCGGACGAAAAACTGAGCCGGACCGCCAAACGCCAGCGCGCGCGGGAGATGCTGGCGCGGGTGCAGCTCACCGAGTTCGAGAGCGCGCTGCCCGCGCAGCTTTCCGGCGGGATGGCCCAGCGCGTAGCTATTGCTCGCGGCCTGGTTGCCCGCCCGCAAATTCTGATGCTGGACGAGCCGTTCGGCGCGCTCGATGCGCTGACGCGTCACACCCTGCAGCAGGCGCTTTTGCATATTCACAGAAGCGAGGGAACCACCACGCTGCTGGTGACCCATGACGTTGAAGAGGCGGTCGCCCTGGCCGACCGGGTCGTGGTGCTTTCCCCACGTCCCGGCCGCATTCGCGAGGTGGTGAGCCTAACGCTGCCGCACCCGCGACAGCGGGACGACGCCGCGTTCGCCGACGCCTGCCGTCATATTCGTCATCTTATTACCTCTGCCTGATAACGTTTACTAAGGAGCAAAACATGGGCCATCCTTCCATTTTCCCGACCGGCGCGACGCTTTACGATCCTGCGCGCGCGTGGAGCGGCTATACCCTTTTCCAGGCCACCGAGCACGGCGCGGTGCTTGTCGATATGAACGGCGCCGTGGTGCGGGAATGGCCTGAGCTCCACGGCTTCCCCAATAAAATTCTGCCGGGCGGGGCGATCCTCGGACACAGCGGCGAGCGCGACCCGCGCTACGGTATGCAGGATATGCTCGATCTGATCCAGGTTGACTGGGAAGGCAATGTGACATGGTCCTTCGATCGCTATGAGAAAGTGAGCGATCCGGGCAATGAAACCCGCTGGATGGCGCGGGCGCACCACGACTATCAGCGCGCTGGCAATCCGGTTGGCTACTACGCGCCGGGGCTGGAGCCGCAGGTCGAAGGGGGGAATACGCTGATCCTCGCCCACACAAACCTGGTCAACGAGGCGATATCGGACAAGGTCCTGCTGGACGACACCATTATTGAGGTCGACTGGGAGGGAAACGTGGTGTGGGAATGGCGCTGCAGCGATCATTTTGAGGAGCTGGGCTTCGACGATGCGGCGCGCACCGCGCTGTACAATAACCCCAACATGCGCGCCAGCGGCGGCGGAATGGGCGACTGGATGCATATCAACTCGATGTCCACGCTGGGGCCGAATAAATGGTATGACGCCGGAGACAGCCGCTTCCACCCTGACAACATCATCTGGGACGCCCGCGAGTCCAACATCATCGCCATCATCGATAAGCAGACCGGCAACATCGTCTGGCAGCTTGGCCCGGATTACAGCACGCCAGCGCTAAAACACATCGGCTGGATCATCGGTCAGCACCACGCGCATATGATCCCGCAGGGGCTGCCCGGCGCGGGCAATATCCTTATTTTCGATAACGGCGGCTGGGCGGGGTACGGCGCGCCGAACCCGGCCTCGGCGGACGGGGTGAAAAACGCCTGGCGCGACTATTCGCGGATCCTGGAAATCAACCCCGTCACGCTGGACATCGAGTGGCGCTACTCGCCGTACGAGGCAAATTTGCCCCAGCCGACCGATTCCTACCGATTCTACAGCCCTTACATCAGTAATATGCAGCGCCTGGAGAACGGCAATACCCTGATTAACGAAGGATCAAACGGACGGATCTTCGAGGTGACGCGCGATCATGAAATCGTCTGGGAGTATATCTCTCCCTGGTGGGGAAAAACGCTGAACAACAATATGGTGTACCGCGCGTATCGCATTCCCTACGCCTGGATCCCGCAGCTAAGCCAGCCGGTTGAGACGCCGATTGAGCCGGTGGACGTGCGAGCGCTGCGGCAGCCGGGTGCGGCTGCTGCGGGCCCGGCGCAAAGCGTGGTTCGGGTCGCCGGGGTGCAGCCCTACAGTAAAGGTGCCGATGCGCTGTGCGTCGCGACGGATAACGATACGCTTCTCCGCAGTCCGAAACTGTTCCGCGTGGCGGAGAGCCGGTTCAGGCCGGTTCAGGATGAAAGCGAGCTGGAACAGGAGGGGGCGGTGCTGCTGTTTGTCGGCGCAGAACGCTGCGTACACTGCCGAAAACTCTGGCATATTCTGGCTCAGGAGACGGTCATCCCGCTGACCGACCGGCTTGATACGCGCTATCTTGACGCTGACCTGAACCCGGCGCTGGCCGCCCGCCTCGGCGTGCGCGGCCTGCCTGCGTTGCTGGCGCTCAGGGGCGGGAATGAGATATCGCGGGCGCCAGCGCATCTGTCTTCAGAAAGCGTGCACGGCTGGCTGAGAGATCTTTTTGCATGACGGCTCTCCGGGCGAGGCCGTTTACGCCTCACCCGGAAACCGGACGGTTATTTCGCCAGGATTTCCTGTCTGACGATCTCCGCGCCCGCGCTTAAGGCTCTCAGCTTGCCGTTAGCAACCTCGCGGGAGAGGGGAGCCATGCCGCAGTTGGTTGACGGATACAGCTTGTCGGCATCGACAAACTGCAGCGCTTTGCGCAGCGTATCGGCCACTTCCTCCGGCGTTTCGACGGCGTTGGTTGCCACGTCGATCGCGCCGACCATTACTTTTTTACCGCGGATCAGCTCCAGCAGATCCATCGGCACGCGGGAGTTGTGGCACTCCAGGGAGATGATGTCGATGTTAGAGGTCTGCAGCTTAGGGAAGGCCTCTTCGTACTGTCGCCACTCGGAGCCGAGCGTCTTTTTCCAGTCGGTATTGGCTTTGATGCCGTACCCGTAGCAGATGTGCACCGCGGTTTCGCACTTCAGCCCTTCAACGGCGCGCTCCAGCGCGGCGATACCCCAGTCGTTTACCTCATCGAAAAAGACGTTAAAGGCCGGCTCGTCGAACTGAATAATATCGACGCCTGCGGCTTCCAGCTCGCGTGCTTCCTGATTGAGAATTTTGGCAAATTCCCAGGCCAGCTTCTCGCGGCTTTTGTAGTGGGCATCATAAAGGGTGTCGATCATGGTCATCGGGCCCGGCAGCGCCCATTTGATCGGCTTGTCGGTGAGCTGACGCAGGTACTTTGCATCGTCAACAAAAACGGGCTTTTGGCGTGCAACCGCATCCACCACGGTCGGCACGCTCGCGTCATAGCGGTTGCGAATGCGCACGGTCTGGCGGTTCTCAAAATCCACGCCGCTGAGGTGCTCAATAAAGGTCGTTACGAAGTGCTGACGGGTCTGCTCGCCATCGCTAACGATATCAATCCCGGCGCGAACCTGTTCATCCAGCGACAAACGCAGCGCATCCTGTTTACCGGCGATCAGTTCGTCGTCCTGTAATTTCCACGGCGACCACAGGGTTTCCGGTTGAGCCAGCCACGTTGGCTTAGGCAGGCTGCCTGCCGTTGACGTTGGGAGCAATGTTTTCATAATAAAAAAGACCTTATTCGATTAATTAAAGCGTGAAGTTACGGGACCACTGCTCAAGACGTTGCTGGAAGGGCTTAATAAATTGCTCTTCCGTATATTTGCCCTGTTGAATCGCTAGCTGGCTGCGCTCTTCACGGTCATAAACAATTTTCGTTAATGAATGATCCTGCTGGTTCAGATCCGGCTGATAGCACTGTCCCGCTGTCGAGTTAGCGTTATAAATTTCAGGACGATAAATCTTCTGGAATGTTTCCATGGTGCTGATGGTCCCAATCAGTTCAAGATTTGTATAATCAGCCAGCAGATCTCCGGAATAGTAAAAGGCGAAAGGCGCCGCGCTGTTCTCAGGCATGAAATAGCGGACCTTCAGGCCCATTTTGCCAAAGTATTGTTCAGTCAGGGATGTACCGTCCGGCTGGTACTCGATGCCCAATACAGGGTGCGTGTTGCCCGTACGATGGTAGGTATCTTTGCTGGAGACGCTCAGGCAGATCACCGGCGGCTTCTTAAAGTGTTCCCGGTATTCGGCAGAGTGGGTGAAGTGCTTGAAAATATTGCCGTGCAGTTCACCAAAGTTCTCAGGAATACTAAAGGTGGAACGATCCTTATTGTGATCGAGCAGCAATACGCTGAAATCATAGTCGCGCACGTAGGATGAGAAGTTATTCCCGACGATACCTTCGATGCGCTCATTGGTTTTTTTATCGACAATAAACGTCTGCAGTATTTCAATGGCCGGGAAGCTATTTTCTCCATCGATGTTCATATCAACGGAAATAATTTCAAGCTCAACCGCATAACGATCGGCTTTTGGATTATCCCAACGCGCCAGGGCGTTAAAGCGGTTGTTAATCATCACGAGCGTGTTGCGCAGATTTTCCTGACGCTTTTCCCCACGCGCCAGGTTGGCAAAGTTGGTGGTGGTACGCGTATTCTCGGAAGGGTTATAGTTCTCATCGAAGCAACTGCGCTTAAGCGTAAATGTAAAAGCTTTACTCATGGTGGTTATGCATCCTAAGTTCATGTTGCCAGGAAGTTATCAATGCATAATTTATGCCTTAGCCTGTGGCTGAGGGGAAGTGACTTAATTTCACTGCAACATGAGGGAAGTTCATGAAGTGTAATGCTCGATGTGTCGCTGCCATCTTGCCGGGTGGCGCTGCGCTTACCCGGCCTACGGTTCAGCGTCGTTAACCGGCTGTAGGGGAGTGGGATTTTTTATTTCCGTTCATTTCCCGTTATAATCCCCAAAATTTCAAACCGGTTTAGAAACAATCATGACAAAACTCACCTTACAAGAGCAGATGCTGAAAGCGGGCTTAGTCAGCAGCAAGAAAGTGGCAAAAGTGCAGCGCACGGCAAAGAAATCACGCGTTCAGGCGCGTGAGGCCCGTGAAGCGGTTGAAGAGAACAAGAAGGCGCAGATCGAGCGCGACAAGCTGCTGAGCGAGCAGCAGAAGCAGGCCGTACTGGCGAAAGAGTTTAAAGCCCAGGTGAAGCAGCTGATTGAGATGAACCGCATTACCGTTACAAGAGGCAACATCACCTTTAACTTCACCGACGGCAATCTGATTAAAAAGATCGAAGTCGACAAGCAAACCCAAACCCAGCTGATCAACGGCCGTCTGGCGATTGCCAGACTGGTGATTAACGCGAATGGCGACTGTGATTACGCGATTATCCCGGCGGTGGTGGCGGATAAAATTGCCCAGCGCGATGCGGACAGCATTGTGCTAAACAGCGCCCTGAGTCAGGAAGAGCAGGACGAAGACGATCCGTACGCAGACTTCAAAATCCCTGACGATTTAATGTGGTAATCCCCGCTCAGAACGGCGCGGCGTGACGGGCGTTCATCGTCTCGCCGCTCAGCGGATGAATAAAATTCAGAGCGCTTGCATGCAGCATCAGCCGGGGCGTTTCTTCCGCCCCCGGCCATTCCAGACCACCATACAGATCGCACCCCAGAATAGGGTGGCCTAACTGCTGGCAGTGAATGCGCAGCTGGTGGGTGCGCCCGGTCTCCGGGGTAAGCTCAACCCGCGTCAGCGGCATTGTCGTATCCTGGTAAATACGTTCCACCACCCGATAGCGGGAGCGAGCGGGCTTACCGGTGCGGGCACAGATCGTCATCAGCGGAAACAGCGCCGGATCTTTGGCAATCGGCGCATCCACGGTCCCTTCGTCCTGTTCCACATGTCCGCACAGCAGGGCGGTGTAAACCTTGTTCACGGCGCGCTGACTGAACTGGTGGCAAAGCGCGGCGTTGATCGCTTTGTTACGCGCAATGACCATCAGACCCGAAGTGCCAAAATCAAGACGATGCACCAGCGTGCAGCCGGGAAAAGTTTGAACAAGACGGTGGTGGACGGAATCGAGGTTTTGCGGATTTTTCCCCGACAGGCTGAGCAGACCGGAAGGTTTATTGATCAGCAGCAGATGCTCGTCCTGCCAGAGGATCTCAATGTTGTCGTGACAGGGTGGTGCAATAAACGTATCGATAATGACAGACATCAGGCCGCCGGGCTGGAGAGTGGGTGCGGATGATAACGAAATACGGGGGAAAAGAAAAACCCTCCCACCGGGCGGTGAGAGGGGGAAAACTTAGGCAGCGACCAGGCTGTCGATAGCGGCTTTCGCGTCGGTCTGCGCTTTGGTGGCCACTTCCGGGCCGTAAGCGATACCTTCAGCGAACACGAAGTTCACGTCGGTAATGCCGATGAAGCCCAGGAACAGCGTCAGGTACGGTGCGACCAGGTCGGTAGGGGTATCTTTGTGAATACCGCCGCGGCTGGTCAGTACAACCGCACGCTTGCCTTTCACCAGACCTTCCGGGCCGTTCTCGGTGTAACGGAAGGTTACGCCAGCGCGCGCCACCAGGTCGAAGTAGTTCTTCAGCTGGGTAGGAATGTTGAAGTTGTACATTGGGGCGTTGATCACGATAACGTCGTGCGCCTGCAACTCAGCAATCAGCTCGTCGGAGAGCGCCAGGGCTTCCTGCTGACGCGGGGTAAGAGGCGCATCGCTCGGACGCAGCGCGCCAACCAGCTCGCCGTCCAGCACAGGAATTGGGTTTGCCGCCAGGTCACGCACGGTGATTTCATCCGCGCTGTGCTGTTCACGCCACTGTTCAACGAAATAGTCAGACAGCTGACCAGACTGTGAATACCCTGCCAGAATACTGGATTTCAACACTAATACTTTGCTCATGGGAAATTCCTGTTTTGTATTTGATTGAGGGGGTTGCCCCGTTGCTTGTTGACACTTTATTCACAATCCTGCCACAGGGATAGCGCAATATATCGAAGCCTATGTTCGAATTTTTTGAATAAGGCGCGAAAAGCGCTGATGTGGTACTCTATACCAATCATTAAAAAGAGATTTTATCCGGCAGTGCACTGCCCGTTAACGCTATGACAGAACACCAAAAATTGACCTTCCCGATGCTGATGCAAAAGCTTGATTCGCTGATGCTGCGCGATAAACAGCGGTTTGCGCGCCGTCTGCACGGCGTTAAGAAGGTTAAAAATCCTGATGCACAACAGGCCATTTACCAGGAGATGGCCAACGAGATTGAACAGGCGGCAGGGAAAGTTGTGCTGCGTGAAGCCGCACGTCCGGAGATTACCTATCCGGAAAATCTGCCCGTCAGCCAGAAGAAACAGGACATTCTTGAGGCCGTACGCGACCACCAGGTGGTGATCGTCGCGGGGGAAACCGGTTCAGGTAAAACCACTCAGCTGCCGAAAATCTGCATGGAGCTGGGCCGCGGGGTGAAAGGGCTGATCGGTCACACCCAGCCGCGTCGTCTGGCGGCGCGCACCGTGGCGAACCGTATTGCGGAAGAGCTGCAAACGGAGCCGGGCGGCTGCATCGGCTACAAGGTGCGATTCAGCGACCACGTCAGCGATAACACCATGGTTAAGCTGATGACCGACGGTATCCTGCTGGCGGAAATCCAGCAGGATCGTCTGCTGATGCAGTACGACACCATCATCATCGATGAAGCGCACGAGCGCAGCCTGAACATCGACTTCCTGCTCGGCTACCTGAAAGAGCTGCTGCCCCGGCGTCCGGATCTGAAAATCATCATCACCTCCGCGACCATCGACCCGGAGCGCTTCTCAAAACATTTCAACAATGCGCCGATTATTGAGGTGTCAGGACGCACGTATCCGGTGGAAGTGCGCTATCGCCCGATTGTGGAAGAGGCGGACGATACCGAGCGCGACCAGCTTCAGGCCATCTTTGATGCCGTCGACGAGCTGGGCAACGAGAGTTCTGGCGACATTCTGATCTTCATGAGCGGCGAGCGCGAGATCCGCGATACCGCCGATGCGCTCAGCAAGCGCGATCTGCGCCATACTGAGATCCTGCCGCTGTACGCGCGCCTGTCGAACAGCGAGCAGAACCGCGTGTTCCAGCCGCACAGCGGGCGCCGCATCGTGCTGGCGACCAACGTGGCCGAAACTTCGCTGACCGTACCGGGCATTAAATACGTGATCGACCCGGGTACGGCGCGCATCAGCCGCTACAGCTACCGCACCAAAGTTCAGCGCCTGCCGATTGAGCCGGTTTCGCAGGCGTCGGCTAATCAGCGTAAGGGCCGCTGCGGCCGCGTGTCGGAAGGGATCTGTATTCGTCTCTATTCGGAAGACGATTTCCTGTCGCGCCCGGAGTTTACCGATCCGGAGATCCTGCGGACCAACCTGGCATCCGTTATCCTGCAAATGACCGCGCTGGGGCTGGGCGATATCGCCGCCTTCCCGTTTGTGGAAGCGCCGGATAAGCGCAATATTCAGGACGGGGTGCGGCTGCTGGAAGAGCTGGGGGCCATCACCACCGACGAACAGGCGACGGCCTACAAGCTAACGCCATTGGGCCGCCAGCTTAGCCAGTTGCCGGTCGACCCGCGTCTGGCGCGCATGGTGCTGGAGGCGCAAAAACACGGCTGCGTGCGCGAGGCGATGATCATTACCTCGGCGCTCTCCATTCAGGATCCGCGCGAGCGTCCGATGGACAAGCAGCAGGCGTCGGACGAAAAACACCGTCGCTTCCACGATAAAGAGTCCGATTTCCTCGCCTTTGTGAACCTGTGGAACTACCTTGGCGAGCAGCAAAAAGCGCTCTCCTCGAACCAGTTCCGCCGTCAGTGCCGGGTGGATTTCCTCAATTATCTGCGCGTACGCGAGTGGCAGGATATCTACACCCAGCTGCGCCAGGTGGTGAAAGAGCTGGGTATACCGGTGAACAGTGAACCGGCGGAGTACCGCGAAATCCATATCGCCCTGTTGACCGGCCTGCTGTCTCATATCGGGATGAAGGATGCGGATAAGCAGGAATATACCGGCGCACGCAACGCGCGTTTCTCCATCTTCCCGGGCTCCGGTTTGTTTAAGAAGCCGCCGAAGTGGACCATGGTCGCCGAGCTGGTGGAAACCAGCCGTCTGTGGGGGCGTATCGCCGCGCGTATCGATCCGGAGTGGGTTGAGCCGGTGGCGCAGCACCTGCTGAAACGCTCATACAGCGAGCCGCACTGGGAGCGCGGGCAGGGCGCGGTGATGGCGACGGAAAAAGTCACCGTCTACGGCCTGCCGGTGGTGGCCGCGCGTAAGGTTAACTACAGCCAGATCGATCCGGCGTTGAGTCGCGAGCTGTTTATCCGCCACGCGCTGGTGGAAGGCGACTGGCAGACGCGTCATGCCTTCTTCCGCGAAAACCTGAAGCTGCGCGCCGAGGTGGAAGAGCTTGAGCACAAGTCCCGCCGTCGCGACATTCTGGTGGACGACGAGACGCTGTTTGAGTTTTACGATCAGCGCATCAGTCACGATGTGATCTCGGCGCGCCATTTCGACAGCTGGTGGAAGAAAGCCAGCAAAGAGGCCCCGGACCTGCTCAACTTCGAAAAGAGCATGCTGATCAAAGAGGGCGCGGAGTCGGTCAGCAAGCTCGATTATCCGAACTTCTGGCATCAGGGCAACCTCAAGCTGCGTCTGACCTATCAGTTTGAGCCGGGCGCGGATGCCGATGGTGTGACGGTGCACATTCCGCTGCCGCTGTTAAACCAGGTGGAAGAGAGCGGGTTTGAGTGGCAGATCCCCGGCCTGCGCCGCGAGCTGGTCATTGCGTTAATCAAATCCCTGCCTAAACCGGTGCGGCGTAACTTTGTGCCGGCGCCGAACTACGCCGAAGCGTTTTTAGGCCGCGTCACACCGCTGGAGCTGCCGCTGCTGGACGCCCTGGAGCGTGAGTTCCGCCGCATGACCGGAACCACCATCGACCGCGACAACTGGAACTGGGATCAGGTGCCCGATCACCTGAAAATCACATTCCGCGTGGTGGACGATAAAAACAAAAAGCTGCTCGAAGGCCGTTCTCTGACGGAGCTGAAAGAGGCGCTGAAATGTAAAGTCCAGGAGACGCTCTCTGCGGTGGCCGATGACGGCATTGAGCAGAGCGGGCTGCACATCTGGAGCTTTGGTCAGCTCCCGGAAAGCTACGAGCAGAAGCGCGGGAACTACAAGGTGAAAGCCTGGCCCGCGCTGGTGGATGAGCGCGACAGCGTGGCGATTAAGCTCTTTGACAATCCGCAGGAGCAACAGCAGATGATGTGGCGCGGGCTGCGTCGACTGCTTCTGCTTAACATCCCGTCGCCGATTAAGTATCTGCACGAGAAGCTGCCGAACAAAGCCAAGCTGGGACTCTACTTTAACCCGTACGGTAAGGTGCTGGACCTGATCGACGACTGCATCTCCTGCGGTGTGGATAAGCTGATCCACGAGGCCGGCGGTCCGGTCTGGACGGAAGAGGGCTTTGCTCAGCTTCATGAAAAGGTGCGCGCGGAGCTGAACGACACCGTGGTCGAGATTGCCAAACAGGTCGAGCAGATCCTTACCGCCGTGTTCAATATCAACAAGCGCCTGAAGGGGCGGGTGGATATGACCATGGCCCTGGGGCTGTCGGACGTCAAGGCGCAGATGGCGGGGCTAGTGTATCGCGGCTTTGTCACCGGCAATGGCTTTAAGCGTCTGGGCGATACGCTGCGTTATTTGCAGGCGATAGAGAAGCGTCTGGAGAAAATGGCGGTCGATCCGCATCGCGATCGTGCGCAGATGCTGAAAGTCGAAAACGTGCAGCAGGCGTGGCAGCAGTGGCTCAACAAACTGCCGCCGGCGCGTCGCGATGACGACGACGTGCGGGAGATCCGCTGGATGATCGAGGAGCTGCGCGTCAGCTTCTTCGCTCAGCAGCTGGGAACGCCGTATCCCATTTCGGATAAGCGTATCTTGCAGGCGATGGAGCAGATTTCCGGCTAAAACCGTTGCCCGGTGGCGCTGCGCTTACCGGGCCTACGGTAAAACATGTAGGCCGGGTAAGGCGTAGCCGCCACCCGGCATGTCTTCAGGCACTGCTCCAGCCGCCGCCCAGCGCTTTATACAAATCAATTTGCGCCAGCAGCAGGTTGTTTTTCACCTGTACCACGCTAGTCTGCACCGAGAACAGCGTGCGCTGCGCATCGAGCTCATCCAGATAAGAAGAGTATCCGTTGCGGTAGCGGTTTTGCGCAATCCTCAGCGTCTCCTGCGCGACCGTCTGCTGTGCCAGCAGCTCGGTAAGCTGTTCCTGATAGCGGGTGATGGCATCAAGGCTGTCATTCACCTCAGCAAACGCGTTACGCACGGTTTTTTCGTAGCTATACAGCGCCTGATTCCGCTGGGACTGAGAGATATCTACCTGCGCATTCAGCGCCTGACGGTTCAGCAGCGGCGCAAGAATACTGCCGCCCACGCTCCAGAGCTGTAGCGGGTTATCCAGCAATCCCGACAGCGTGCGATCCTGCACCGATCCCGTGGCCGTGAGGTTGATCGACGGCAGCAGGCTGGCGCGCGATGCCGCCAGCGTCGCGTCCGCCGCAATCAGCTGACGTTCAGCCTGGACGATATCCGGGCGTCGGTTCAGTAGCGTCGACGGCAGCTGGGAGGGCAGTTTCAGCGGCGTCAGGGCATCAAAGCTTTCACCGCGCGCAACGTCACCCGGGTTGCTGCCCAGCAGCAGGCTAAGCGCATTTTCCTGCTGCGCAATCTGGTGCTGAAGCAGTGGAACCTGGGCGCGGGTGGCGCGCAGCTCAGAATCCGATTGCATCAGCTCAAGGCGAGAGCTGTATCCCGTCTCAAACTGTCGCTTGGCGAGGTTGAACGCCTCTTCACGCGACTTCAGCGTGGACCGGGTAACGCGAAGCTGTTCGTCCAGCGACAGCAGGGTGACGTACCCGGAGGCCACCGAGGATGCGACGGTAAGATCAGCCGCCGCAGCCGCCGCCTTTTGTGCCTCCAGCGACGCTTCAGCGGCACGGGAGGTGCTGCGGTTTACGCCCCAGATATCCACGTCGTAGCTGGCGGTCAGGCTGCCTTTGTACAACGTACCGTATACCGGAAGCCCCGTGGCGGCGGACTGCGAGCGCGCGCGCGTCCCGGTCACGCCCGCGTCAAGCGACGGGAACAGGCTGCCGTCAGCGGCGTACACCCGGGCCTGGTACTCGTTAATCCGCTCGCGGGCAATCAGCACGTCGCTGTTATTCTTCAGCGCCTGATCCACATAGCGATTCAGATTGCTGTCGTGAAAATTTCGCCACCAGAGCTGCTCTGTCGGGCTGGCTGGTCCCGACGTCGCGCGCCACTGGGCCGGTATGTGCAGGGACGATTTGGCGGGCTCAACGTCTACCGACTGGCATCCCGCCAGAATAGCCATTATCAGCAGGCCGGCTATCGGGCGAAGCGTCATTGTTTCGCCTCCCGCGTGTCGATGGTCACCTGCACCGACATGCCAGGACGCAGCAGCCGGTACGCCTCCGGCTCACCGAGTACCTCAATGCGTACCGGGATGCGCTGGGCGATTTTAACAAAGTTGCCCGTGGCGTTGTCCGGGGTGATAGCGCTGAACTCGACGCCTGTGGCCGGGGATATGCTCTCCACGCGGCCCTGATAGGCTTTATCGTTTAAGGCATCGACGGTGAATTTCACCGGCTGGCCGACGCGTAAATTCGCCAGCTGCGTCTCTTTGATATTGGCGATCACCCAGTGCTGCGGCGGGACCAGCGTGGTAAGGTGCGTCCCGGCGGTGACGTACGCCCCCAGACGCACCGCAATCTGCCCGAGCTGACCGTCACGCGGCGCGACAATGCGGGTGTTTTGCAGATCGATCTGCGCCAGCTCCAGCGCGGCTTTCGCATTCTCAACGTCCGCTTCCAGCGAACCGCGATTGACGATGACCGTTTGTAAATCCTGACGCGACATCTCAAGCGTTGCTTTCGCCTGGTCGATATCGGCGCTCCCCTGGGCGGCACTGGCCAGCGCCGAATCGCGCTCGCGAATGGAGAGGGAGCCGTCCGCGGTCAGCTCTTTCACGCGTTTCAAATCCGCCTGGGTTTTCAGACTTTGGGCACGGGCGTTTTTCAGCGCCGCCTCGTTTTTGGCAATCACCGCTTCCGCGCTTTTGCGCTGTTGCAGGTTGTTATTCAGGGCTGCAATTTTCATTGCCAGCTGCGCTTCGGCCTGATGGACGCGCTGGCGATAGATGCGGTCATCTATCTGCAACAGCAGCTCGCCTTTTTTAACCTGCGCGAAATCCTGAACATGGACCTCGGTAATGTAGCCGTTTACCTGCGGACTGATGAACGTGGTCTGGCCGCGCACGTAGGCGTTATCGGTAAACTGGGCATGACGCGTAAACGGGGGCAGCTGCCAGGCATAAAGGATCACCAGTACCCCGACAATGCCGATGGCCGCGGCGGTGAAGATGGAAACGACGCGCACATTTTTGCGGGTGTTGGCCTGCTCTTTGGCGGCATCCTGCTGACTCATAACTTCTCCTGATAAATAGTCATTACTTGTTGCCAGTGGCGTTCTTAAGGGCCATACGGGCGGTGATGCGCAGGCGTAGCAAGCGCCATAAAATCCAGACCAGCGTGGCAGTGGCAATGCTCGCCGTCAGGAGATAAGTATCGTTGTAAGCCAGAATGTTTGCCTCAAGCGCCGTCACCGTCTGGAGCTGGGTAATGGCCTGAGTTCCCAGCAGGGAACTGTCGCCAATCAGGCTTTTGTACATCTGGGTGTAAAGCTGAATCCGTTCGTTCACCAGCGGGTTAAGGGTGGTGAGCTGGTCAGCCAGCAGGCTGGAATGGTACTTCTCGCGCCAGGTCTGGAAGGTGCCGAGGATCGCGGACCCCAGCAGCCCCCCAAGGTTCTGACTCATACCAAACATCACGGAAAAGCTGACCAGATTGCGCGGATCGGCGATCACCCCGCCAATGGCGGCCAGCATCGCAGGCGCAAGGAAGAACGCGCTGCCGAAGCCCAGCAGGAACTGGCTGAATATAAGCTGATCCGGCCGGGTCAGGTTGTTGGACTGGCTGTCCAGCAGCGAGGCAACGATCATCAGCGCCAGCGAGGTGATAATCGGCCAGGCCAGTTTAGTGGGCTTAATCGTCAGACAGCTGGTGACGATACCGCAGACGATCCCGGCGAAAATAGCCCACGCCAGATGGGTCATCTGTTCATTCTGTAAGCCTACATATTGCAGCCAGCCGATGACGCCCGTGTTCTGCTCCGCCAGTACGATGCGGATCAGCAGCATGATCAGCCCCAGGCGTACGATGCTGCCGCTGGAGAGCCAACGGGTATTAAGCAGCGGGTTGTTGCGGTTATGTTCAAACACGATCGCGGAGACAATCAGCACCAGCGAGAGAGCCAGCGCCCAGCCGATCCACGGCGCTTCAAACCACCAGTCCAGACGCCCTAACGACAGAACCGCGCACAGCAGCGCCATGCCGGGCGCAAGCAAAAAGAAGGTGATGAAATCTTTCTTCTCGAAGACCTTGCGTCGATCGCCCGGCGGCAGCTTGAGCGCCATCACGCAGGCCAGGGAGATCAGGGCCAGACCCAGCTCGAAGAAGTACAGCCCGCGCCACTCATCAAGCTGTAACAGCTCGGTGGAGAACAGCCGCGCCAGCGGGATCGCCAGCGACGACCCGGTTATGCCGATGGTCAGCGCCTTCAGTCGGTGCTTCGCGGGCCAGGCCTGTATCTGGTAATAAATGCCGAGCGAGCTGAGCGCGGCGGCGACCATCCCGTGTGCCGCCCGTACCATCAGCGCCGAGCTGAGATCGTTCACAAACAGGTGGAAAAAGGTGACCAGCACATACAGCACCAGGAAGCCTTCCGTAAAGGCGCGCAAACCGTACTGCTGGCGAAATTTTACCAGCAGCAGGTTGATGGAGACGTTGGTCATGACATAGACGGCGGGGAGCCAGGCGATTTCAGTCGACCAGGCGCCAAAGGTGCCTTGCAGATTTTGCAGATTGGCGGTGACGACCGCGTTACCCAGAGCCCCGGTCAGACACACCAGCAGGCCGACCACGCCATAGGCGATTCGTTTCGACGTTGGATGTTCCGGGGTGGAAGGGGAACCCAGCAGGGCGGGTTTCTCGTGTGGCTGCCACTCGCGAGGAGCATAAGGGTCGCGTTGGGGCAGGCGCATAACGGGGTTTACCTTTCAAAAAGTTGAATTGTGAGCGGGCTAATGATTCTAAGGCTGACGCAAATCATAATTCAAGTGAATACGATTTTCTCACGTTAATCAAATGTGAGTGCTTTTTGAGCACATCCCGGCCCGTTTTTTCAGCATTCATGCCATAGCATGACGCAAAGAAAGGGGGATAATCGATGGCTCTGTATGCTGTAAGGAGGTAACGATGACAATGGCACTTTTCCCCTGTCTGCCTGGCACAACCCTCGACGCCGTGAATACCGTTGGGGCGTGGCTTGCTCAGGACGACTATCAGGACAACCAGCCCGTTGATCTGGTGATTCTGGCGGGTAATGCGGTGATCCCCGCGATTGATGCTGCCTGTAAAATCGCGGCTGAACAGGGTGTTCCTCTGATCATCAGCGGCGGGATCGGTCACTCGACGACCTTCCTCTACGCCGCGATTGCGAAACACCCCCGCTATAACAGGATACCCACCACCGGGCGTGCTGAGGCGGCTATTCTGGCCGACATCGCCCGTGAATTCTGGAACATTCCGGCCGAGCATCTTCACGTTGAGGATCAGTCGACCAACTGTGGCGAAAACGCCCGCTTCAGCCGGGCGTTGATGAAACAATCCGGACTGAACGCCGCCCGGGTGCTGGTGGTGCAGGACCCGACAATGCAGCGTCGCACAATGGCTACGTTTGCCCGCGTTTGCCGCGACGAGGCCGCATCGCCCGCATGGGTGAGTCATCCCGGCCTGACGCCCGTGCTGCAAAACAGCGACGACGGTCTGGTGTTTAGCGGCCCGGTCGAGGGGTTATGGCCGGTAGAGCGCTACTTGTCGCTGGTGCTGGGTGAATTTCCGCGACTCAGGGATGACATCAACGGCTACGGTCCGGCGGGACGTGATTTCATTGCCCATGTCGATATCCCTGCCGACGTGGACGCCGCGTGGCAGATCTTGCGAAACGACGTCATTCTCACCGACGCGCTGGTGAGCCGTTCCCTGCTGTGATGCTCTGCCCGTTTGCGCCATCTTTTACGCAAACGGGCATCCTGTGTTGCCGATTTGTGATTTTGGAAACGGGCTGACCCGTTTCTTTTATGAGATATCTCACAAAAACAGACTCATAGAGTAGGCAATTGCCCCGGTAATTATAGTTTTTAACATTAAGTTTACTTGTTAAAAACAGTGTGATTACAGGAGCAGGTTATGACAGTACCCGTACAACATCCTATGTATATTGATGGACAGTTTGTTGCCTGGCAGGGTGATGCATGGATTGACGTGATCAATCCGGCCACGGAAGAGGTCATTTCCCGTATTCCCGACGGCAGCGCCGAGGACGCCCGCAAGGCCATTGACGCGGCAGATCGCGCGCAGGCTGGCTGGGAGGCGCTGCCTGCTATTGAACGCGCCAGCTGGCTACGCAAAATTTCCGCCGGGATCCGCGAGCGCGTCAGTGAAATCAGCGCGCTGATTGTGGCCGAAGGCGGCAAGATCCAGCAGCTGGCGGAAGTGGAAGTGAACTTTACCGCTGACTATATCGACTATATGGCCGAGTGGGCACGCCGTTATGAAGGGGAAATCATTCAGAGCGACCGTCCGGGCGAAAGTATTCTGGTGTTTAAGCGTGCCCTGGGCGTCACCACCGGCATTCTGCCGTGGAACTTCCCCTTCTTCCTGATTGCCCGTAAGCTCGCTCCCGCGCTGCTCACCGGTAACACCATCGTTATCAAGCCGAGCGAATTTACCCCAAACAACGCCATTGCGTTTGCCAAAATCGTCGATGAGATTGGCCTGCCGAAAGGCGTCTTTAACCTTGTGCTGGGCCGGGGTGAAACCGTCGGACAGGAGCTGGCCGGGAACCCGAAAGTGGCGATGGTCAGCATGACCGGCAGCGTCGGGGCAGGTGAAAAGATCATGGCTGCGGCGGCGAAAAACATCACCAAAGTGGGGCTGGAGCTGGGCGGTAAAGCCCCGGCCATCGTGATGGACGATGCCGACCTCGAGCTGGCCGTGAAGGCCATTGTGGATTCACGCGTCATCAATACCGGACAGGTGTGTAACTGTGCGGAACGTGTCTATGTCCAGAAGGGGATCTACGACCGCTTTGTTAATCGTCTGGGCGAGGCAATGAAAGCCGTCCAGTTTGGCAATCCGGCTGAGCGAACGGATATTGCCATGGGGCCGCTGATCAACGCCGCCGCGCTGGAGCGCGTGGAGCAGAAGGTGGCGCGCGCGGTGCAGGAGGGGGCTAAAGTGGTCCTTGGCGGTAAAGCGGCAGAAGGCAAAGGGTATTTTTATCCCCCAACGCTGCTGCTGGACGTACGTCAGGATATGGCCATCATGCACGAAGAGACCTTTGGCCCGGTGCTGCCAGTGGTGGCATTCGACACTCTGGAAGAGGCGCTGAAAATGGCCAACGACAGCGACTACGGTTTAACCTCGTCTGTTTATACGCAGGACCTGAACGTCGCGATGAAAGCCATTAAGGGGCTTAAGTTCGGCGAGACCTACATTAACCGTGAAAACTTTGAAGCGATGCAGGGCTTCCATGCAGGCTGGCGTAAATCCGGTATCGGCGGGGCGGATGGCAAACACGGTCTGAATGAGTATTTGCAGACGCAGGTTGTCTATTTGCAGTCGTAATCAGGAGCCCCCTCCATGCGAGGGGGTTCACATTTTAAGGAAAGGTGGTTATGTTGGCGCGATAATGATTCTTTATCGGGAAACAACATGCGCACAAAATATACGGGTCTGCAAATCAGCATTCACTGGCTGGTTTTTCTGTTAGTCATTATGGCCTATTGCGCCATGGAGTTCAGAGGGTGGTTCCCAAGAACCGATCGTCCGCTTATTAATATGATCCACGTTTCCTGCGGGATCAGCATCCTGGTGCTGATGGTGGCGCGCCTGCTTATCCGCCTCAAATTCCCGGCTCCGCCTATTCAACCGAAACCAAAAGCGATGATCACCGGGCTGTCCCATCTCGGGCATCTGGTAATCTACCTGCTGTTCATTGCGCTGCCGCTGATCGGCATGGTGATGATGTATAACCGGGGAAATGACTGGTTTGCGTTTGGCCTGACGATGCCGCATGCGGCGGAGGGGAATTTTGACCTGGTGGATACCCTAAAGGAGTGGCACGTAACGCTGGCGAATCTGGGGTACTTCGTGATTGGTTTGCACGCCTTTGCCGCGCTGATGCATCACTACTTCTGGAAGGACAACACGCTGCTGCGCATGATGCCGAAAAAGCGTCAGTAACCGATAATGCCCTGCTAATCCGCAGGGCATTTTTTTGCGGCTTATTGCAGTTGCGCGCGCTCCTGCGCCGTTAAGTCCAGTTCCTGAGTTGAACCCGTTTCCGAAGATTTTACCGCCGCTTCCAGCACCGCCATCACCGCCAGGGCTTCCACCGGATGGACCGGGTTGTCAATCTTGCCGTTCAGGGCATCGCGCACGTTTATATAGTACTGCCGCTGGTCGCCTTTTGGCGCAGGGATAGCGCTGGCTTCACCCTGGGCATTAAACAGCACCATAGCGTCGCTGTCTTCACCCCAGCTGTCGCTACCCGGAACGACGCCTGCCAGCAGCTGGGCTTCCTGCTGATCGATGTGCGCTTTCACCACGCTGGCCTTATCGCCGTGGACGGTAAAGCGGGCAACGCCACCCGCCACCAGCATGCTGCAATGGAGGACCACTTTGTGTTCCGGATAATTCAGCACCACGTGCGCCCAGTCGTTAATCTCCGCGCCGTCACGCAGGGTGACGATGTTGCCCTGTACCGACTGCGGCAGACCAAAAAGCTGTAGCGTCTGGTCAATCATGTGCGGGCCTAAGTCGAACCACAGGCCGCTGCCGGGCACGTTTTGCTCTCTCCAGCGCACGCGAACCTCCGGACGGAAACGATCGATATGCGACTCAAAATGTTTCACCTTACCGATACGGCCTTGCTCAATCACCTGCTTAATGCCGAGAAAATCGCTATCCCAGCGGCGGTTATGGAAGACCGAGAGCAGGCGCTGTTTTTCTTGCGCAAGCGCAATCAGATCTCGCGCTTCCTGCATATCCAGCGTAAACGGCTTATCCACTACCACATGCTTGCCGGCATTGAGCGCCAGGGTGGCCAGCGGCGCATGGGTCGCGTTAGGGGAGGCGATAACCACCAGGTCGATATCCGGATGCTGAATGGCCTCTTCCGGCGTGGCGACAACGAGGACGTCCGGCAGGTCGCGTTTCACTTTCTCTTCATCCCGGGATGAGACCACCGCCAGCTTCAGGCCTTCGACGGACTGGATCAGCGGGGCATGGAACGTCTTACCTACAAAACCATACCCGATCAGCGCAATATTCATTGTCTTCACTTTATTCATGACCTTCTCCACGTTAATGCGCGCCAACGGTAACCTGCAAGGCGCTATGGTCCCCGAGCTCTGCCCAGGGACGATCTAAAAACAGTTGATGAATCTCGGATAACCCTGACACCAGATACGGTTCGCACTGGTTGAGTTTTAGATGGTCGGCGACTACCCAGTGCGCCTGGCTTGCGGCCAGCATGGCACGCTTCACTTCGGCATCCGCCTCCTGACTGGCGCTCAATCCGAGTTCGGCATGGATGGCACATGCGCCAAGGATGGCAATATCCGCCCGGTAGCGAGAGAGCAGGGAAAGGGTGGCGCTTCCGGCAAACAGGCGTTGTTTCTGATCCCACTTTCCACCGAGCAGGATCAGGTCAATATCTTCCCGATCGCTAACCTGCTGGGCGATATCAAGAGAAGGGGTGATGATGGTCAGCGGCCCCTTAAGGAAAGAGGCAACGGCCAGCAGTGTGCTTCCGGCGTCCAGAAAAAGCGTCGAGCCCGCAGGCACGCATTGCGCAACCTGTTTACCCAGCCGCTGCTTAATTTCAGGGAGCAAGCTATTCCTGCTTACTCGGGTCATCGTCGAGAGATTCAGCGCGATGGCGCCGCCATGGTTTTTTTGTGCCAGTCCCTGTTTTTCCAGGTCGGTCAGATCGCGACGGATGGTGTCCGCCGAAACCTGCAATCGCTCTGCCAGCTCGGTAATGCTGGCCTGGCCTTGCTCAGTAATGATATCAAGCACATATTTCTGTCTGGCGGTTTTATGCATGGGGCAGTATCCTGCAAAAGGTCGCAATAAATCGCAGTTTACAGCATTTTGCAGGAAAGGGAATCGCGACAGGTGCGGGATGTTATCCAAAAACAGTTTAATGATGTGATTATTGATATCGCATTAATCAGTCATCAAAAACATGTATGTATCTTTTAGGTATGTTGTTATCGCTATGTTTTACTTGAAAATTTGGCTTAAGCTGCCGGATTATTGGCTCTAAACAGAATGTTTAACTAATTTGTAATTATAAATTAGTGCATATATCTATGAGTTTTTATTTTTAAAGTAAAATAATTCAATTTTATTCGGTGTATTACTTAAGTTGACATTTCTTTGAAAATCTTTGTGTCTGATTCGGGGTGAAATTAACGCAAAAATGTACACCGGGGCATTTTAGAATTTTCTTTATATTACAGGGGGTTTATTTGTTTCATCTGAAAGGCCTTTTATAACGTTTTGTCCAGAAACCCCATCTTTTTTCTTATTTGTAACACCGCATTAACATTGCGGGTGTGGTTGCTCATATCACATTTTGTTATGCTGCGAATCAATAAATATTTAAGTAAATTCTTAAAAGAAAAAAAGAGATTGAACGGCTCTCATCTCAATTGAAATGGGCTTGGGGAACTATTACCCAAATTAATCGAGAAGAGGTGAGGGATTTCTGAAGAATTATTTGTACCTCTTCCTGGGTATTTATTTGGCTATCACCTGGAGTCGGGGGATATTATGAAGATGAAATGCAATAACAGGTTGCTCAGATTATCTGTCTCCCTGACCTTAATTTCGCTGGTGGTGACTGCGGCTAATGCAAATAACGGCCAGGCGGGGATATCTCCCGTTGCGGCAATGACGATGAAAGAAAGTATTCTTTTCGCTCTCGATCGCGACCCCTCGGTGAGCCAGCAGGCTGCGCAACTGGGGATTGGCCAGGCACAAATAGACGAAGCGCGCAGTGGCTGGATGCCACAAATAGCCCTGAACGGGAGTACGGGTCACAGCCAGACCACCGATTCAAGCGGCTCGTTGCGAAATTCCGCAGCCTGGGGCCTGAGCCTGACGCAGCTGGTGTACGATTTTGGCAAGACCAATAACAGCATCAGCCAGTCTTCAGCTCAGCGTGACAGCTATCGCTACCAGCTGATGAGCACGATGTCTGCCGTCGCGGAAAAAACGGCCCTCAGCTATGTGGAAGTAAAACGCTACAGCGATCTGTTGCAGGCGGCAAAAGAGAACGTGCAGGCGCTTAAAAACGTTGAGCAGCTGGCAAAACTCCGCGCCGATGCTGGCGTAAGCTCCACCTCTGATGAGCTTCAGACCCGCACCCGTATCGCCGGGATGCAGGCGACGGTAGAGCAGTATAATGCGTCTCTGAACAGCGCCCGCGCGCGGCTGGCGGTATTAACTGGCATACAGGCTGAACGCTATTCACCGGTTCCGGGAGGTCTGGCCGTGGAGCCGGATTCTCTCAACCGGATTGATTATTCACTGATCCCAACGGTGATGGCCGCGCAGAACATGGAGCGTTCAGCCCAGTACGGCGTAGAAACCGCCAGATCTCAGCACTGGCCGACCTTAAGCCTGAAAGGGGGCCGCACCCGCTATGAGTCTGATAATCGCGCGTACTGGGATGATCAGATCCAGCTCAATATTGACGCACCGCTTTATCAGGGCGGTGCGGTCTCGGCGCGCGTCCGTCAGGCCGAGGGCGCAAGGGCAATGGCATCGTCCCAGGTCGATCAGGCCCGTTTTGATGTACTGCAAAAAGCCTCCGTCGCACAGGCCGACTGGACCGGGGCGCGTGGACGAATGGAAGCCGGGAAGCGTCAGCTGGAAAATGCGTTGCGCGCCCGCGATGTCTACAAAAATGAATATACCCTGAGCAAGCGCAGCATTAACGATCTGCTCAGCGTGGAGCAGGATGTCTGGTCTGCCACCTCAGCGAAAATAATGGCTGAATACGATGGCTGGAGTGCGGCGATTAATTACGCCTCTGCGGTGGATAATCTCATGCCGCTTATCGGAATAGAGAAAAACGCTGCCGCGAAATTACCTGATTTAAGTTAAAAAAAAGGCGCGCCTTTCTGCGCGAAATAAGTCAGACAATAATGGGTGATTTTTCCCAAGGATAGCTACATCCCTCTGGTGGACATATCCACAGGAATACGCGCACCTGCAAGGAGAAGAATATGAGTACCGCAAAAGTTGTTGATGTCATCATTCGCAAAACGGCAGAGAAGACGAAATTAACCGGAGAGGGGAATCTCTCGGTCTCTATTTCCTCACCGAGCGTGATTGAAATTCAGGGTTCAGCTCAGGACGTGGTGCGTTATGTCCGCCAGGGGAATGACCTCCTCATTTATATGAAAGATGGCAGCGTGATTCGCTGCAATAATTATTTTGTCGAAGACACGGAAACCCATAATCATTCCGAGCTGGTATTTAACGATAACCAGGCGTTGACGCATATTTCATTTGCCGATACCGGGGAAGCATCAGGCGTTGCCGCCACCGAATTAACCGCCCAGGCTGCACCCATTAGCAGCATTGAACCTTTCCTGGAGCAGGGAAGCGTCTTAAGCGATGCGCCGTGGGGCTGGATTGCCGGTGCGGCGTTAGGGGGCGGTGCGATCGGCGCACTGCTGGCTCACGGCGGCGATGGCGAAACCAAAACCAGGGTTATTGATAATACAAAAGAAGTCGAAAGCGCCACGCCGACATTTTTGCTGACGGACAACGCGGGTGACAAGCAGGGCGTGCTGAGTGCAAAAGAGGTCACGGATGACAACACCCCCACCTTTAGCGGTACCGGGCAGCCGGGCGCGACCATTCAGGTTAAAGACGGCAACGGCAGCACCATCGCCAGCACCATGGTTGCGAAGGACGGCACCTGGACGGTAACACTCCCGACCCAGGCGGACGGGGAACATACCTGGTCCGTCGTACAGATCGACGGCAGTAAAACGACCTCTGCGGGCAGTATTACCGTAACCGTTTCTACAGCGGATACCAGCGTGACGCTCGCCACCACGGCGGGCGATAACGTGATCAACGCCAGCGAGCAGGCCGCTGGCTTTACACTGTCCGGCACCAGCAAAAAACTGGCCCAGGGAACGGCGCTTACCGTCACGCTCAACGGTAAAACCTATACCGCAGAAGTGGGGGCAAACGGCGCATGGAGCGTGAAGGTCCCTGCTGCCGACGCACAGGCGCTGGGCGATGGTACCTGGACGGTCAACGTCAGCGGAAAAGACGCGGCGGGCAACACCGTGTCCGGCAGCCAGACGATTGGCGTGGATACCGCCTCGCCAGTGATCTCTGTCGACAAGATCGCCCAGGACAACATCATCAACGCGGCTGAACATAATCAGCCGCTGACGCTGACCGGGAAAACCGATGCGGAAGCGGGCCAGATTGTGACGGTCACGCTAAACGGCAAAAATCACACGGCGACCGTGGGCAGCGACGGCAGCTGGTCCGTTACGCTTCCGGCCAGTGAAGTACAGGCGCTGGCTAACGGCGAGCACACCCTGACGGTAAACGTCAGCGACAAAGCGGGTAACGGGTCATCCACCACCGCCGATTTCACGGTCGATACCGCAGCTCCAGTGGTCACTATCAACACCGTCGCGGGCGACGACATACTGAACACCAGCGAGCAGGGGCAGGCGCAGATTATTTCCGGCCAGGCGAACGGCGCGGCGGAGGGCGACGTTGTCACCGTGACCGTTGGCGGCAAGACCTTTACCGGTGCCGTCCAGGCGGACGGCAGCTGGAGCGTCGGCGTGCCTGCCTCCGTCATTGGCGCGCTGGGGGAAGGTAGCCACAGCATTTCGGTCTCCGTGACCGATGCGGCGGGCAACACCGGCAGCGCGACGCACGGCATTACGCTGAGCGGCAACCCGCCGGAATTTACCCTTGACCCCATCAGCCAGGATAACGTCCTGAATGCGCAGGAGGCCATGCAGCCCCTGAGCCTGAGCGGGACCAGTAATCTGCCGAACGGCAGCGCTGTCACCGTGACGCTGAACAACGTTAACTATCAGGCCACCGTTGAGAACGGTCGCTGGTCTGTTCAGGTGCCGGTTTCCGACGTGCTGGATCTGGCGAATACCCTTTACACCGTCAGCGTCAGCGGCACCGACAGCGTGGGTAACAGCGGCTCCGCCGAGGCGAATCTGCTGGTAGACACCGTGCTGCCGCAGGTGATCGTCAACACCTTTGCCGGGGATAACCTGGTCAATAACGCCGAAGCGGCGGTTGACCAAACCCTCAGTGGACGCGTCACCGGCGCGGCGGCGGGCGATACCGTCTCTGTCACCGTGGGCGGCAAGAGCTACACCGCGACGGTTGGCAGCGACCTCAAATGGAGCGTGACAATCCCATCGGCCGACCTCCAGGCGTTTGGCGACGGCGATTTAACCTTCAGCGCCTCTGTCACCAATGCGCACGGCAATACCGGCACCGGCGAACGTGATATCAACATCAACGCCGAACTGCCGGGCCTGCGCGTGAACACGATCTCTGGCGATGACGTGATTAACGCCATCGAGCAGCAGCAGGATCTGGCCGTAACCGGCTCCAGCACTCATCTGGCCGAAGGCACACAGATCACCGTTACCATCAATAATGTCGAATACGTCACCACGGTTAACGCCAGCGGCAACTGGCAGATTGGCGTGCCGGCGGCGGACCTTCAGGCATGGACGGCGGGAGGCATGACCGTCAGCGTCAGCGCGGAAGATGCCTGGGGCAACACCGTGGCGGCTGAACACCCGATCGAGCTTGACCTGAATGCGGTGGCCGTCACCATCGATACCGTAACCACTGACGATATGCTCAACGCGGCGGAAAAAGGCGCGGATGTCACGCTTTCTGGTCAGACGCAGGGCGTGGAGGCCGGGCAGACCGTGGTGGTGAAATTCGCGGATCAAACCTTTACCGCACAGGTGCAGCAGGACGGCTCCTGGCACCTGACCGTTCCGGCGAGCGCGATGGAAACGCTGATCGACGGGCGTGCGCAGGTGAGCGTCAGCGTGACTAACGTCAACGGCAACAGCGCGGACGCCTCACGCGTGGTGATCGTCGATACGCAGCCGCCAGCCATTACGCTTGATAACCTGACCGACGACAACATCATTAATGCGGCAGAAGCGCAGCAGGATCTGGTGCTCAGCGGCAGCACAACCGCTGAAGCGGGCCAGACGGTCACCGTGACGCTGAACGGTAAATCTTACCAGACCACGGTACAGGCGGACGGTCGCTGGCAGCTGAACGTGCCTGCCGCCGACGTAGGCGCGCTGACCGATGGCAATGTCACCGTGACGGCCACCGTCAGTGACGTGGCGGGCAACAGCAGCAGCGCGGACCGCGTTGGGCTGGTGGATGCCACCGTGCCGCAGGTGACCATCAACGATTTCGTCACCGACACCAACACCGTTAACCAGCTGGCCCATGCTCAGGCGCAGATCCTGAGCGGCTCCGTCACCGGCGCGGCGGCGGGCGATTTGGTCACCATCACCATCAATAACGTGGACTACACCACCGTGGTGGATGCGGCAGGCAACTGGAGCCTCGGCCTGCCTGCGTCCGTCGTTCAGGGGCTGACGGACGGCACCTGGACCATTAACGTCTCCGTGACCGACCAATCCGGCAACACCGGCAGCAGTTCAGTGGATGTGGTGGTCAATACTGTGACGCCCGTTATCGGTATTAACACGCTGGCCGCGGATGACGTGATCAATGCGGCAGAGAAGGGCGCAGATCTGCTGCTTTCCGGTACCAGCAACCAGCCGGAAGGAACCACCATCACCGTTAATCTGAACGGTATCAACTACGCCGCCACCACCGACGCCAGCGGCAACTGGAGCGTTACCGTCCCCGCCTCTGCGGTGAGCGCGCTGGGTGAAGCCAATTACACCGTGACGGCGAGCGTCACCGATAATGTGGGCAACAGCGCCGCTGCCACGCACGATGTGCTGGTGGACAGCTCGCTGCCGGTGGTCACCATCAACACCCTCGCGGGCGACAATACCGTCAACGCGGCGGAAGTGGCCGCAGGGCAAACCCTGACCGGAAAGGTTTCTAACGCGGCATCGGGCGATACCGTCACGATTATCCTCGGCGGGCAGACATACACGGCCACCGTACAGGACGATCTCACCTGGAGCCTGCCGTTAACCCAGAGTCAGTTAACCGCGCTCGGCAACGGCGACCTGACCGTATCGGCCAGCGTAACGAACGCGCACGGCAATACCGGATCGTCTTCCCTGGATGTCACCATTGACGCCCAGCTGCCCGGCCTGCGCATTGATACCGTCGCCGGTGACGACGTCATTAACGTTATTGAACACGCGCAGAACCTGGTTATCTCCGGCACCAGCACCGACCTGGCGGCGGGTAGCACCGTCACCGTGACCATCAACGGCAAGAGTTATTCCGCCTCGGTACTGGCGGATGGCACCTGGCAGGCTGCGGTTCCGGCCGCCGACGTCTCCCGGTGGGCAGACGGGTCGCTCACCATCAGCGCCAGCGCGCAGGATACCTCCGGCAACCCGGTGAATATCGGTACCGTTGTGGATGTCGATCTCGCCCCGGTGGCGATAAGCATCAACAGCGTGACGGACGACAACGTGCTTAACGCGGCAGAAAAAGGCCAGGATCTGGTGCTGTCCGGCTCCTCCTCGAACGTTGAAGCGGGCCAGACCGTTACCATTATCTTTGCGGGTAAAACCAGGACCACGACGGTCGATGCCAACGGCGACTGGACCTGCACCGTACCGGCTGCCGATCTGAGCGGCCTGAAGGACGGCGACGCCAGCGTACAGGTCAGCGTCACCAACGTGAACGGCAACGCGGCCTCTTCCTCGCAGGCATTCAGCGTCGATACCGCCGCGCCAGCGGTCACCATCAACACCATCAGCGGCGACAACATGCTGAATGCGGCAGAGGCGGCGCAGGATCTGACCCTGAGCGGAACATCTACTGCCGAAGCAGGCCAGACGGTCACCGTGACCTTCAACGGCAATCAGTACACCGCCCAGGTGCAGGCGAACGGCAGCTGGACGCTGGACGTTCCGGCGGCGGATCTGGCGGGGATCGCCGATGGCAGCGCGGCGGTCACGGTGACCGTGTCCGATAAAGCGGGCAACCCGGCCAGCGCGGGGGCGTCCGTGCTGGTCGACACTACCGTGCCGCAGATTATCTTCAACATTGTGGCGGGCGACGACATTGTTAATATTGCCGAGCACGGCCAGGCGCTGATTGTCACCGGCAAGGTGACGGGCGCGCAGGCGGGCGATGTGATTACCCTGACCCTGAACGGGAAAGACTACACCGCGATGCTGGATGCGTCCGGCAACTGGAGCGTGGGCGTTCCGGCGACGGACGTGGGCGCGCTGGCTAACGGCGATCAGACGATCTCCGCCACACTCACCGATAAAGCGGGCAACAGCACCAGCGCGACGCACGCGTTTGACGTCTCCCTGACCGCGCCGGTGATTGCCATCAATACCCTGGCGGTTGACGACGTGATCAACGCGACCGAAAAAGGCCAGGACCTGTTGATCTCCGGCACCAGCAACCAGCCGGACGGGACCCGCATCACCGTAACCCTGAACGGTATCAGTTACGCCGCCACCACCGATGCCAGCGGTAACTGGAGCGTCACCGTTCCGGCGGCAAACGTCTCGGTACTGGGCGAAGCGAGCTACAGCGTGACGGCCAGCGTGACCGATACCGCGGGTAATAGCGCGAATACCAGCCATAGCGTGCTGGTCGACAGCGCGCTGCCGCAGGTCACCATTAATGCGGTTGCCACCGACGACGTGATTAACGCGGCGGAAGTGGCTTCCGGACAAACCCTGAGCGGGAAAGTGAGCGGCGCGGCGAGCGGTGACACTGTCACGATCGGTATCGGGGGCAACACCTATACCGCGACGGTTCAGGACGACCTGAGCTGGTCGGTTAACGTGGCGTCTGACGTCTTAACCGCTATCGGTAACGGCGATCTCACCGTAACAGCGAGCGTGACCAATGGCCACGGCAACACCGGCACCGGCGAACGCGACATCACGGTTGATGCCAGCCTGCCGGGCCTGCGCGTGGATACCGTAGCAGGCGACGATGTGATCAACAGCATCGAACATGGTCAAAACCTGATTATCACCGGCTCCAGCGACGGGCTGGCGAGCGGATCGGCGCTGACGGTCACCGTCAACGGCAAAACCTACGCGGCAACCGTGCTGGCGGACGGCACCTGGACGGCGGCTATTCCGGCGGCGGATGTCGGCGCGCTGAGCGCAGGCACAATCACCGTGACCGTTGACGGCCAGAGCGCGGCGGGTAACCCGGTTTCCATCAGCCACGACGTGAAAGTGGATCTGGCGGCAGTCGCCATCAGCATTAATCCGATTGCCTCTGACGACGTAATCAACGCGGCTGAGAAAGGCGCGGACCTGGTGCTGTCTGGCTCGACCACCAACGTGGAAGAAAACCAGACCGTTACCATCACCTTCGGCGGCAAGTTGTACACCGCGATGGTGGATGCCAGCGGCAACTGGACGGCGACCGTACCGTCTGCCGATTTGGGCGGACTGAAAGACGGCGACGCCAGCGTGCAGGTCAGCGTCACCAACGTGAACGGCAACAGCGCCTCGGCGGGCCGCGAATACAGCGTGGACGCCACCGCGCCGACGGTGTCCATCGAGATCGTCAGCGACAACAACATCATCAACGCGGCCGAAGCGCAGCAGGATCTGGTCGTTAACGGTGTCTCCAACGCCGAAGCGGGCCAGACCGTGACCGTGACGCTGAACGGCGTGGACTACACCACCACCGTACAGGCGAACGGCAGCTGGAGCGTCACCGTACCGTCTGCGGATATCGGCGCGATTACCGACGGCGATTACACCATCACGGCAGCCGTCGCGGATAAGGCGGGTAACCCGGCCTCGGCGGACCGCGATGTGCTGGTGGATACCACGGTGCCACAGCTGACCATTAACACCGTTTCCGACGACGACGTGATTAACAGCGCCGAGCATGCGCAGGCGCTGATTGTCACCGGTTCCGTGACCGGTGCGGCGGCGGGCGACGTGGTGACCGTCACCATCAATAACAAAGATTACACCGCGACCCTGGACACTTCCGGCAGGTGGAGCGTGGGCGTGCCTGCGGCGGACGTGAGTGCCCTGGCCGCCGGGGATTACACCATCACCGCGGCGCTGACCGATAAAGCCGGAAACAGCAACAGCACAACGCACGAGGTTGAAGTCAACCTCACCGCGCCGGTGCTGACCATTGACACCGTGTCCGGTGACGATGTGATCAACAGCAGCGAGAAAACGCAGGATCTGACCATCACAGGTACGGCTTCCGGGCTGGCAGCGGGCGCGGTGGTCACCGTGATGCTCAACGGCAAAGCGTACAGCGCCACGGTGGACACCAATGGCCAATGGACCACAACCGTTCCGGCGAGCGAGGTGGGGCAACTGGGTGAAGCGCTTTACACCGTGTCGGCCTCCGCGACGGACAGCGTCGGCAACAGCTCCAGCACCTCGCACACCGTGAACGTGGAATCCGTGCTGCCTGGCGTCATCATCAACACCGTGGCGGGCGACGACGTGATCAACGCAGCGGAGCTGGCAACCGGCCAGACCATTAGCGGCACAGTGGTGAATGCCGAAGCGGGCAACACCGTGACTGTGTCTGTTGGCGGCCACAGCTACACCGCAACGGTACAGGACAATCTCACCTGGTCCGTCAGCGTACCGGAATCTGTGCTCGCCGCGCTGGGCAATGGCGATCTGACCGTGACCGCCAGCGTCACGAACGGCGTGGGCAACAGCGGCAGCGGCGAGCGCGATATCACTATCGACGCGAATCTGCCGGGCCTGCGCGTGGACACCGTTGCGGGCGATGACGTGATTAACAGCATCGAACACGGGCAGAATCTGATTATCACGGGTTCAAGCGACGGCCTGACGGCGGGCACAGCGCTGACCGTCACCGTAAACGGTAAAACCTATCCGGCTACCGTGCTGGCAGACGGCACCTGGAGCGCGGCGATCCCTTCTGCGGACGTGAGTGCCCTTGCCGCAGGCACGGTCACCGTGAACGTTGAAGGCCAGAGCAGCGCGGGCAATCCGGTGACTATCAACCATGATGTGACGGTGGATCTGGCAAACGTCGCCATCAGCATTGACGCCATCGCTTCCGATGACGTGATCAACGCCGCCGAGAGGGGTGCGGATCTGGTGCTCTCCGGCACCACCTCGAACGTCGAAGAAAACCAGAACGTCACCATCACCTTCGGCGGCAAGAACTACACCGCCACGGTGGACGCTGAGGGTAAATGGACCGCCACGGTGCCGTCTGCGGATCTGACCGGTCTGAAAGACGGCGACGCCAGCGTGCAGGTCAGCGTCACCAACGTGAACGGCAACAGCGCGTCTGCGGGACGCGAGTACAGCGTGGATGCTACCGCGCCGTCCGTGACCATCAACACGATTGCCACCGACGATATCCTGAACGCCTCAGAAGCGCAGTCCGACCTGGCAATCTCTGGCACCAGCACCGCCGAAGCAGGCCAGACGGTGACCGTATCGCTGAACGGCAAAGATTACACCACAACCGTCAGCGCGAACGGCAGCTGGACGCTGAACGTGCCGGCAGCTGACCTTGCAGGATTAACCGACGGCAGCGTCACCGTGACCGCGGCCGTCAGCGACAAGGCGGGTAACCCGGCGTCGGTGGACCACACCCTGACGGTGGACGTCACCGTTCCGGCAGTGACCATCCACACCGTGGCAGGCGACGACGTGATTAACGTGGCTGAACACAATCAGGCGCAGATTATCAGCGGCTCCGCCACCGGCGCGGCGGCGGGCGATAAGGTCACCGTCACGATCGGCGGCCAGACTTATACCACCGTGCTGGATGCGGCGGGTAACTGGAGCGTGGGCGTTCCGGCCAGCGTCATTTCCGGCCTCAGCGACGGCAGCGTGACCGTCACTGCGTCAGTCACCGACGCGGCGGGCAATACTGGCAGCGGCACGCATAATGTGACCGTCGATACCGGTCTGCCGTCGGTCAGCTTCAACGCCATCAGCGATGACAACGTCCTGAACGCCGTTGAAAAAGGCCAGGATCTGAGCGTCAGCGGCACCAGCGCCAACCTGGCGGAAGGCACCGTGGTTACCGTGACCCTGAACGGTAAAAACTACACGGCGACAACTGCGGCAGACGGCACCTGGAGCCTGACGGTTCCGGCTGCGGATCTGGCCGGTCTCGGTCAGGCCAGTTACACCCTGAACGCGACGGCCACCAACGGCGTTGGCAACAGCGTGAGCAGTTCTGCGAACCTGCTTGTCGACACCGCGCTGCCAACCGTTACCATCAACACCGTGGCGGGCGACAACGTCATCAACGCGGCGGAAGTGGCGGCAGGCCAGACACTGAGCGGCACCGTGGCGAATGCCGAAGCGGGCAACACCGTGACCGTGACTATCGGCGGCCACAGCTACACCGCAACGGTGCAGAATAATCTGTCCTGGTCCGTCAACGTGCCGTCTGACGTGCTGACCGCACTCGGCAACGGCAGCCTGAGCGTGACGGCGACCGTCACCAACGGCCACGGCAACACCGGCACCGGCGAACGCGAGATCGCTATCGACGCTAACCTGCCGGGCCTGCGCGTGAATACCGTGGCGGGTGACGACGTGGTCAACACCATCGAGCACGCGCAGAACCTGATTGTTTCAGGCTCCAGCGACGGGCTGGCGCCGGGCACGGCGCTGACGGTTACCGTCAACGGTAAAGATTACGCGGCAACGGTACTGGCAGACGGCACCTGGAGCGCGGCGATCCCGTCCGCCGACGTGAGCGCGTGGCCGGAAGGCACCGTGAAAATCAGCGTTACCGGTGACAGCGCGGCGGGTAATCCGATCACCATCAGCCACGACGTGACCGTGGATCTGGCTACCGTTGCCATCAGCATCAATGCGCTTGCCACCGACGACGTGATTAACGCGGCGGAGAAGGGCGCGGATCTGGTGCTGTCCGGTGTGACCACCAGTGTGGAAGCCGGGCAGACGGTGACCATCAGTCTGAACGGCAGGATCTACACCACCACCGTGGACGACAGCGGCAACTGGACTTACACCGTGCCGTCAGCGGATCTGGCTGGCCTGAAGGATGGCGACGCCAGCGTGCAGGTGAGCGTCACCAACGTGAACGGCAACAGCGCCTCGGCGGGCCGTGAGTACAGCGTGGATGCTACCGCGCCGTCCGTGACCATCAACACGATTGCCACCGACGATATCCTGAACGCCACGGAAGCTCAGTCAGACCTGGCAATCTCCGGCACCAGTACCGCCGAAGCAGGCCAGACGCTGACCGTATCGCTGAACGGCAAAGATTACACCACAACCGTCAGCGCGAACGGCAGCTGGACGCTGAACGTTCCGGCGGCGGATCTGGCAGGATTAACCGACGGCAGCGTGACGGTCACCGCCTCAGTCAGCGACAAGGCGGGTAACCCGGCGTCGGTTGACCACACCCTGACGGTGGACGTCACCGTACCTGCGGTGACCATCCACACCGTTGCAGGTGACGATGTGATTAACGTGGCTGAACACAATCAGGCGCAGATCGTCAGCGGCTCCGCGACCGGCGCGGCGGCGGGCGACACCGTCACCGTCACCATCGGCGGCCAGTCGTACACCACCGTGCTGGATGCGGCGGGTAACTGGAGCGTGGGCGTTCCGGCGAATGTGATTTCAGGCCTCAGCGACGGCAGCGTGACCGTCACTGCGTCAGTCACCGACGCGGCGGGCAATACCGGCAGCGGCACGCATAATGTGACCGTCGATACCGGTCTGCCGTCGGTCAGCTTCAACGCCATCAGCGATGACAACGTCCTGAACGCGGTAGAAAAAGGCCAGGATCTGAGCGTCAACGGCACCAGCGCCAACCTGGCGGAAGGCACCGTGGTCACCGTGACCCTGAACGGTAAAAACTACACGGCGACGACTGCGGCAGACGGCACCTGGAGCCTGACGGTTCCGGCTGCGGATCTGTCAGGCCTCGGTGAAGCCAGCTACACCCTGAGCGCGACGGCCACCAACGGCGTGGGCAACAGCATCAGCACTACGGCGAACCTGCTTGTCGATACCGCGCTGCCAACCGTCACCATCAACACCGTGGCGGGGGACAACGTCATCAACGCGGCGGAAGTGGCCGCAGGCCAGACCATTACCGGTAAGGTGGCGAACGCGGACGTCGGTAACACCGTGACGGTAAACATCGGCGGCAACACCTATACTGCGACGGTGCAGAGCGATCTGACCTGGTCCGTTAACGTGCCGGAATCCGTCCTGACCGCGCTGGGCAATGGCGATTTAACGGTGTCAGCAACCGTCACTAATGACCATGGCAATACGGGAACGGGCGAGCGCGATATCACTATCGACGCCAGCCTGCCGGGCCTGCGCGTGGATACCGTCGCGGGCGACGATGTGATTAACAGCATCGAGCATGGACAGAACCTGATTGTCACCGGCTCCAGCGACGGACTGGCGGCAGGCACTACGCTCACCGTGACCGTCAATGGCAAAACCTATGCGGCCTCCGTGCTGGCAGACGGTACCTGGAGCGCGGCGATCCCGGCAGCAGACGTCGGGGCCCTGGCTGCGGGCACGGTTACCGTGACCGTTGCAGGCCAGAGCGCGGCGGGCAATCCGGTGACCATCAGTCATGACGTGACGGTGGATCTGGCGGCAGTCGCTATCAGTATTGATGCGATTGCCACCGACGACGTGATTAACGCGGCAGAAAAAGGCGCGGATCTGGTGCTTTCCGGCAGCACCTCCAATGTGGAAGAGAACCAGACCGTGACCATCACCTTTGGCGGCAAGTCTTACACCGCCAAAGTCGATGCCGACGGCAACTGGACGGCCACCGTGCCTTCCTCGGATCTTGCGGGTCTGAAAGACGGCGACGCCAGCGTGCAGGTGAGCGTGACCAATGTGAACGGCAACAGCGCGTCTGCGGGCCGGGAGTACAGCGTGGATGCCACGGCGCCAACCGTGACCATTGACACGGTAGCCGGCGACAACGTGATCAACGGCAGCGAAGCGGCTGCGGGCGTGGCCATTTCCGGCACCACCACGGCTGAAGTCGGTCAGACGGTAACCGTTAACCTCGGTGGAAACAGCTATACCGCACAGGTTCAGCAGGGCGGCGTCTGGAGCATTAACGTGCCGGCCGCCGATCTGTCCACTCTGGCGGATAACGGCTACACCGTGCAGGTGAGCGTGAGTGACGCCGCGGGTAACCCGGGCAGCGCGGGCAAAGCGATTACGCTCGATACCACGCCGCCGACCGTCAGCTTTAACGTCGTGGCGGGCGATGACGTCATCAACAGCGTTGAGCACGGGCAGGCGCAGGTCGTCAGCGGCACCGCAATCGGCGCCAGCGTCGGCGATAAGCTGGTCATCACGATAGGTTCGAACCAGTACACCACCACCGTTGACGCCAGTGGCAAATGGAGCGTGGGCGTTCCTGCCAGCGACATTTCTGCCCTGACCGACGGCACCGTGACCCTCAGCGCGACAATCACCGACAGCGCGGGCAACAGCAGCACCCAGACCCATGACGTGGTGGTAAATACCGCATCGGTCGCGCTGACCGTCAACACCCTCAGCGGCGATGACGTGATCAATGCGGCAGAAGCGGGGGCGTCGCTGGTCATCAACGGCTCCAGCGCGCAGTTCGCCAGCGGTACGCAGGTCACTATCACCCTGAATGGTAAGAGCTATACGGCCACTATCCAGAGCGATGGCTCCTGGACAACCACCGTACCGGCCGCCGACGTGGGCACCCTGGCCGACGGCGCGAGCTACCAGGTTTCTGTTTCGGCGCAGGACAGCGCCGGGAACAGCGCCTCGGCGACGCACACCATCAGCGTGGACACCACCGCGCCGGTGATTAGCGTGAACACGTTGTCGGGCGACGATGTGCTGAATGCGGCGGAAGCCCAGCAGCCGCTCACCGTACACGGCTCTTCCAGCGCGGAAGCAGGCCAGACGGTGACCGTCACGCTGGGCGGGAAAACCTACACTGCGCTTGTGGCAAACGACGGCACCTGGACGCTCGACGTCCCGGCCGCCGATCTTGCCAACCTGAGCGAAGGCGCGCTGACGGTCACCGCGTCGGTGAACGACAAGGCGGGTAATAACGGCCAGACGACGCATACCTTAACGGTCGATACCGTCGCGCCAGCCGTGACCATCAGCACCGTGGCCGATGACGATATCGTCAACAACGCCGAGCAGCTGGCGGGACAGACCATCAGCGGGACCACCACCGCGGAGCAGGGCCAGACGGTGACCGTCTCCTTCAACGGCCACAGCTATCAGGCGACCGTGGCGGCGAATGGCTCCTGGTCCGTCTTCGTGCCGGGACGCGACTTCCTCGGACTGAGCGACGGGGATTACACCATTACGGCTATGGTGAGCGATAAGGCAGGTAACCCGGGCAGCGCAACGCACGACGTGACGCTGAACGGCGACGTGCCGACCATCGCCATTAACACCTTTGCGCAGGATGATATCGTCAACGCCGCCGAGCACGGCACGCCGCTGGTTATCAGCGGCACCACCGATGCGCCAACGGGCCAGACGGTGACCATTACGCTTAACGGTAAAACCTACACGGCTACCGTTCAAAATGACGGCACCTGGAGCTATACGGTCGGCAGCGCAGACGTGACCGCGCTGGCGGACGGCGATTCGTACGTGATTAACGCGCAGGTGAGCAACGCCATCGGCAACAGCGCCAGCGATAACCATACCGTTACCGTGGATCTCACCGCACCGTCGATGGGGATCAGCATTGATTCCCTGCAAAACGATACCGGCCTCAGCGCGAATGACTTCATCACCAACGACAGCCAGGTGGTGGTGAATGGTTCCCTGACCGCGCAGCTCGGCAATAACGAGAAGGCGCAGATCAGCCTTGACGGCGGTACCACCTGGATTGACCTGACCGTCACCGGCACCACCTGGCGCTACACCGATGGGCGTACCCTGACGGACGGGACGTACCAGTACCAGGTGCGCGTGATCGACAATGCAGGCAACGTTGGGGCAACGGACAGCCAGGACGTGGTAATCGATCTGACGAAGCCTGCGGCGGCGACTATTACCGTGGATTCCGTCTCGCAGGATACCGGCCTGTCCGACAGCGACTTTATTACCAGCGACAACCAGATCAGCCTGAAAGGGACGCTCGGCGCGGCCCTGGGCAGCGGCGACCACGCTCAGATCAGCCTCGACGGTGGCGCAACCTGGACTGACGTGAGCGTCAGCGGCCTGAGCTGGACCTACGTTGACGGCCGTACGCTGGCCGACGGAGACTACAACTATCAGTTGCGGGTGATTGACGACGCGGGGAATATCAACGCCACCACAAGCCAGGTGGTGACCATTGATACCGTGGCGCCGGATGCCAGCAAAACGATCGCCATCGACAGCATCAGCGACGATACCGGCCTGAGCGGCAGCGACTTTATCACTAACGATACGTCGCTGACGCTGCACGGCTCGCTCGGCGCGACGCTGGCCGACGGCGAATATGCCCAGATCAGCATCGACGGCGGGGTCACTTGGCAAAACGTGATCGTCACTGGCAACAGCTGGTACTACGTGGACGGCCGCACGCTGGGTAACCAGTCCTATGACTACTACGTTCGCGTAGTGGATGCGGCAGGCAACGTGGGTGCCAGCGCTCATCAGCAGGTGACGGTCGATACGGTCGCGCCGGATGCGGCGATTACGGTTACCGTGGATAACATCACCGTCGATACCGGCTTCGACAATAACGACTTCCTGACCAGTTCGACCTCGTACACGCTCAACGGGACGCTCGGGGCCGAACTCGGGGCGGGTGAGTATGTGCAGGTGAGCATGGATGGCGGCACCACCTGGGTTTACGCCACGGTAAGCGGCACCCGGTGGAGTTATAACGACACCCGCACCCTGGCCGACGGCGACTACCGCTATCAGGTGCGGGTTGTCGATCAGGCGGGCAACGTTGGGGCCACCACCACGCAGGACGTGACGGTGGATACCCAGGCGCCGCAGTACGGCATCACCATTGACAGCATCAGCGAAGATACCGGGCAGTCCGGGAGTGATTTCATCACCATGGACACCTCGCTGACGATCAACGGCTCGTTGGGCAGCGCGCTGGCCAGTGACGAGCGCGTACAGATCAGCCTCGACGGCGGTAATACCTGGATTGACACTACCGTCACTAACCAGCGCTGGAGCTATACGGATACCCGCGATCTGGCGGACGGGGATTACACCTACCAGGTGCGGATCATCGACCAGGCGGGCAACGTCGGCTCAATCTCTTCGCAGGTGGTAACGGTTGATACCACGCCGCCTGACACGGTGGGAACGGTGGTCAGCTATACCGACGGGGAAGGTGAACGTACAGGCACGTACGGCGCATCAGTCGCGACGGACGATACCTCGCCGCTGATCAACGGTACGCTTAACCGCGCTCCGGAAGATGGCGAAATCGTGCAGCTTTACCGGGACGGGATCTTGCTGGGTCAGGTCACGATGAACGGCAGCGCAAGCTGGTCCTATCAGGACAACGGCCTGCTCGACGGGAATCACACCTACATTCTGCGCGTCACCGACAAAGCCGGTAACTACACGGAATCGGATGGCTTTGTGCTGAACGTCGATACCAGCATCCCGACCACCACCGCGGCGATTACTGCCCAGACCACCTCGGATACCACGCCGATTGTCAGCGGTACGGTCTCCGCAGACCTGGTGAACGGTGAATATCTGGTGGTGACGGTGAACGGGAAAACCTACACCTCCCAGACCGGCGGTGCGGTGGTCGTCGACCCGGATCACAATACCTGGTATCTACAGATCCCGGACAGCGATGCCCTGAGTGTGGCGAGTTACGACGTAACCGCGCAGGTGAAGAGTAGCGCGGGCAACGGTAACACCACCGGTACGGCAACCGGTAGCCTGGTGATCGATACCACCTCGGTGAATACCGACTGGGCGACCACGGCGGGGAACAGCAACAACTCCACCATGACCCTCGGCATGAACAGCAGCGGGCTGTGGAATATCATTGCTAACGGACAGTCTTATTCCAGCAGCGATGATTCAACCTATGCCGGGAATACGTTAACTAACACCCGTAGCTACTATGTGGTGAGCCAGACGACAGCTGACTTTGACCGTAACGGCACGCAGGATATCTTTGCGACGGAGAACACCTACGCGGGCTCTACGCAGGTGATGTGGACCTACGATGGCAGCAGCTACACCGCCAGCCAGCTGGCGATGGGAACCACCATCTGGTACGGCGGCGTAATTGCCTACGATAAAACCGGCGATGGCTATCTTGATCTGGCGTACGGCGATGCCGGTATGGACTCCCTGACCTACCTGGTGAATACCAACGGCGTTCTGTCGCCGGACGGCACCGGCGGGGAAGGTGGATTCTACGGCCAGTTCGATTCCGGGCGTGAAATCTCCGGCGTCGACCTGAACAACGACGGTACCGTGGACATCGTGCAGCACACCAACCGCAGCGGGGCGTACTCGCTCACCGTGATTAACAACAACGGGAACGGTACGCTTTCCATTGGCCAGAACCTGACCAACGTGTTTGTGGCCAACGCCTCGAATACCACCACGGCGGCCTCCATGACGTGGGCGGACTTTAACGGCGATGGCTACATGGATCTGTACCTCGGCAGCAGCTACAACAACAACGGCGGGGTGATTTACTACAACGACGGTACCGGGCAGCTTTCCACGACCAAAAGCGCGGTGGAAGCCTCTAACGCCACGGCGGGCTATCTGTCGGTGGCGGTAGACTGGAACGGTGACGGGCAGATGGACATCATCAAGCTCAGCACCTACGGCAGCTCACAGACGGCGACCCTGTTCACCAACAACGGCTACGGCTCAACCTGGACTTCAAGCCAGCTGGCTTCTGGGCTGGCCAACGTCACCGGTGTCGCCGCGGTGGACTACAACTGGGACGGTGCGCAGGATCTGCTGGTGTCTCAGCAGAACGGTAAGGTGGTGCTGGTGCAGAACAATGCGGAGATCGCTGACGGTACCGCGATGCATCTGCACATTGTCGATAGCGAAGGCATCAACGCGTACTACGGCAACACGGTCAATCTGTATAACGCTGCGGGCGTGCTGGTGGCCTCGCAGATCATCAACGCTCAGTCCGGCATTGGCTCGAACGATACCTCTGCGCTGGTGAGTTTCTACGGGCTGGATCCGAACGAAACCTACTCGGCGGAGATCGTGAAGATCACCAACGGCGTGTCGGATAACGTCACCTGGACCGGCCTGGACGCGGGCAACGGCAAAGAGGGTTATGTTCTCACCGCCGAAGCGGCCACCGGCGGCCACAGCGGAACCATTACCGGTACCGGCTATAACGACACCTTTATCGCAGAGGATGGGACCTATACCTATAACGGCTCCGGCGGCTGGAATACCCATTCCAACTACGACACCTGGAGCAATACCGGCGGCATGGACGTGGTGGATTATCGTAATGCCACCTCTGGGATAACCGTTGATTTGCGCCTCTCAACGGCGCAGGACACCGGATTCGGTACCACGCGGTTGTTGAATATTGAAGGGATTAACGGCTCCGACTATGACGACGTGATCACCGGCAACAGCGGTGATAACCAGTTCGAAGGCCGGGGCGGGAACGACACCTTCAACATCGGCAGCGGCGGTCACGATACGTTGCTCTATAAGCTGATCAACGCGTCTGACGCGACGGGTGGCAACGGTAGCGATGTGGTGAACGGCTTTACCGTCGGCACCTGGGAAGGGACGGCGGATACGGACCGTATCGATCTGCGCGACCTGCTTTCCGACAGTGGCTATACCGGCACCGGCTCGGCGAGCTACGTGAACGGCGTGGCGACGCTGGACAGCAGCGCGGGCAACATCGCCGACTACATTCGCGTTGTGCAAAACGGCAGCAACACCGAGATCCAGGTTGACCTGGACGGGACGGGCGGTCAGTTCACGCCCACCACGCTGGTAACGCTGAACGGCGTGCAGACGGATCTGGCGACGCTGTTGGCCAATCATCAACTGTTAATTGCGTAAAACAACGCCGCGGGGAGCGATCCTCGCGGCCTTTTGCGTTTCTTTACACGAATAGCCATAACCCTATATTTCACAAGATTATTTTGCGGGCTCGTTTAGACAGTGTTCGATTTCTAATCATCCCGGAAAGGTATCATTTCAGTGCGAAATCATCGCCCTGAACAGGACGTAGCATTATGAAGACACATCCACAGTACGAACCCTGGTTGCAGGGCATGCTCATCATCGCGAAATATTATCGGCTGGATTTTTCGGCGGAGCATGTTCGGGTCACGATTAACCATGAAAGCCAGTCTCCACGCCAGCTGGTGCTGGAGGAGATGGCGCGCCAGCTTGGGCTGGGGATGCGTTGGGTGGCGGCGGGAGCCGTAGCGCTCGATCCGTGGCGTTTACCGCTGCTGGCGGAGTTCACCGGCGGGCAAATTGCGGTCATCAACCGTATGGACAACGAAGGGAACGTCAGCGTGCAGTTTAGCGGCGACGGGGGCCTGGAGACGACGCTGACGCGCGACGAACTCGGTTCGCGGTTAAAGGGGCTGATGGTGCTGCGTCCCCTGGAGTCCACGCCGGATGCGCGCGTGGATGATTACATCAAACCCTATGAGAAAAACTGGTTCTGGCAGCTGGCGCTGAAAGACTGGCGTCGTTACAGCGACATAATGCTGGTGGCGCTGGTCGCCAACGTGCTGGCGCTCTCCGGCATGGTCTTTTCCATGCAGGTGTATGACAGGGTGGTGCCGTCCCAGTCGGAGGCCACGCTGTGGGTGCTGTTTGGCGGTGTGATGATCGCCATCGTGTTTGAATTCATCATGCGCATGCTGCGGGTGCATATTTCGGACGTGGTAGGGAAACGCGCCGACCTGCGTATTTCCGAGCGCGTGTTTGCCCACGCCCTGAGGATTAAAAACGGCGCACGGTCGAAATCGACCGGGTCATTTATCGCCCAGATCCGCGAGCTGGAGTCGGTGCGGGAGCTGATCACTTCCACCACCATTGCCGCTATCTCCGATCTGCCGTTTTTCCTGCTGTTCGTCTTCATTCTGTGGATGATTGGCGGCCCGCTGGTGCTGGTGGTGCTGCTGGCCGTACCGCTGCTGCTCATTCCCGGCCTGCTGGTGCAGCGCCCGCTGGGAAAACTCTCCAGCGAAGGGATGCGTGAATCGGCGATTCGTAACGCCACGCTGGTGGAAGCGGTGCAGGGGCTTGAGGACATCAAGCTAATGCGCGCCGAGCAGCGGTTCCAGAACCAGTGGAATAACACCAATGACGTTGCCGCGAGCGTCGGCATGAAGCAGCGCTGGCTGACGGGGCTGCTGCTGACATGGACCCAGGAGGTGCAGTCTATCGTCTACGCCGTGGTGCTGCTGGTGGGGTGTTATCTGGTCATCAGCGGCGACATGACCACCGGTGCGCTGGTGGGCACCTCGATTCTGGCGTCCCGCACCATCGCGCCCCTGTCGCAGATTTCCGGCGTGCTCTCCCGCTGGCAGTCGGCAAAGGTGGCCCGCAAGGGACTGGATGTCCTGATGCAGCGCCCGATTGACGATCCCCAGCACGGCAAAAAAGTGCATAAAGCCCATCTGCGCGGTGATTATCGGCTGGACGACGTCGGGTTTTATTACGATGAAGAAGAGAAGCTTACCGTGCTGAATATCAGCAAACTGCGCATTCGCGCCGGGGAGCGCGTGGCGGTGCTCGGGCGGAATGGTTCGGGGAAAAGCACCTTGCTGCATCTGCTGGCGGGAATGCAGGAGCCACAGCAGGGCAGCATTTTGCTGGACGATATTGCTCTCAATCATCTTGACCCGGCCGACGTGCGCCGCGACATGCAGTTGCTCAGCCAGCAGGCGCGGCTGTTCTTCGGCTCCTTACGCGACAACATCCTGATGGGTAATCCGCTGGCTACAGACGAGGAAATCCATCAGGCGCTGGTCAACAGCGGCGCGCTGGAGTTTGTGCGCAAGCAGAAAATGGGGCTGAACACCATCATCAATGAGGGCGGAACGGGGCTTTCCGGCGGGCAACGTCAGGCGCTGCTGCTGGCGCGCGCGCTGATCACCTCGCCGAATATTCTGCTGCTGGATGAACCCACCGCCTGGCTGGATGAGGTCAGCGAGAAGCAGTTTATCCAGCATCTGCACCAGTGGCTCGGTAAGCGCCGGACGCTGGTGGTGGCGACGCATCGTCTGCCGATTCTGGACCTGGTTGACCGCATCATCGTCCTGGAAAACGGCAAAGTGGTGATGGATGGCCCTCGTGAAGCCATTTTACGCCAGCACGGAATGGCCCCGCAGCAGGCGCCGCAGCGCACGGTTAAACTGAAAACGGAGGGCGTGGCATGAATGATTTCTCCCGCTTTAACAGCCGGCTCAAGGAGCCGCGCCTGCCGCGTTCGTCGCTGGTGGCATGGTCGCTGTTTGCCCTGCTGGTGGTCTTTATTACCTGGGCCAGCCTGTTCCAGCTGGATGAGGTCACGACGGGTAGCGGCAAGGTGATCCCGTCCTCCCACGAGCAGGTGATCCAGTCCCTTGAAGGAGGGATTATTCACAGTCTGATGGTGCGCGAGGGCGATATCGTCGAGCGTGGTCAACAGCTTGCCCAACTGGACCGGACGAAAACCGAGTCCAGCGTGCTGGAGAGCGAGTCTCGATTAAACGCCGCGATGGCGACGGCCGCGCGTCTGAATGCTGAGGTAAACGACACCGGGCTGACATTCCCGGCAGAGCTGGATGACGACGTTGAGTTGGTCAAACAGGAAACGGCGCTTTATCAGTCACGTCGCGAAAGCCTTGAAAAAGGGCTGGCGGGTTTACGCCAGGGAGCAGATCTCGTGCAGCGTGAACTGGCATTAACGCGCCCGCTGGTGACGCAGGGGGCGGCCAGTAAGGTCGAAGTCTTACGCCTTGAACGTCAAAAAAATGAGCTGGAGAGCAAAATCACCGAAATGAAAAACCAGTACTACGTTCGCGCCCGCGAAGAACTGGCAAAAGCGAACGCGGAAATGGAAGCGCAGCGTTCGGTCATGAAAGGACGCGAAGATTCACTCACCCGCTTAACGTTTAATGCGCCGGTGCGTGGCATCGTGAAGGACATTGACGTGACGACGGTGGGCGGGGTGATCCCGCCGAACGGCAAACTGATGAGCCTGGTACCGCTTGATGACCAGATGGTGATAGAAGCGAAAATCTCGCCGCGCGATGTCGCGTTTATCCATCCCGGGCAAAAAGCGCTGGTGAAAATCACCGCCTATGATTACTCCATCTACGGCGGGCTGGAAGGGGAGGTGACGATGATTTCCCCGGATACCCTTCAGGACGAGGTGAAACGGGATGTTTATTATTATCGCGTTTATATCCGTACGGACAGTAACCATCTGACCAACAGGCAGGGCAAGGAATTCCCGGTGTTCCCGGGCATGATAGCCACGGTTGATATCAAAACCGGCAGTAAATCCGTCATTGATTATCTGCTGAAACCGTTGAATAAGGCAAAAGAGGCGCTGCGCGAGCGATAAAAAAGGCGTTCAGCAAACCGAACGCCCGTCAGATCAGAGTGTAGGCGTCATGTTGACAACATGGCGTCGTTCTTTTGGTACCACATTGATGTAATGTGTGACATACGCAAAATATAATCCGGCATAATTTTCGACAAGCTCGATAAAGGCCGGATAAATCGACATCCGGCCATCGCCGCGATCTTTAAGATAACCTGCCTCCTGCGCCGATTTGATAATCCGTTTAACATGAATACGCGAAACGAAAAATTCTTTTGCCAGCGTGCTGGCTGAATACGCTATTATGGCACCATGTGCTGTTTTGTTTTTGATGGCCTGCAAATAGAGATAGAGCATAATCATTCGGCCACCATCCTTATCAATAAATAAACCCACCTCCGGAAGCACTTTCCTGAATGTTAATCCGCGGAAAAGGTACTCTGCGGCGCGCCGGAAAAAGTTGTGCCTCAGAATATCATTGTCCAGAAGGTTAGCATTTATATTGAATGTCGGAAAAAGAATGCTAACAGGCGTAAACGCCCCGGACATATAGCGTTTCAGCTCATCCAGTCCTTTTTCCGTTGGTGCGATTTTTGTTTTTCGGCGATCTTCGGTACAGCGCCAGGTCTTAATTCGCCCGGTGGTCTTAAGTATGGTGATGATCGCGATAACACTGTTAGGGCTGGCGATATTATAGCGGGTACACAGTGCCTTTATCTCTGAAACTGACTCAGCCTGATTACCAAAAACAAAACAACACATGGACAGTATTATGTTGAAGCGTGATTCCTGAAGCATCGTTTTATAGAACAAGGGTTGTTTTTTATAAATGGCATCATTGATTCTGTAGTGCTCTGTTATAGCTTCACCAAATCGCGGGTTGTTTTTAATAACATCCCTTCGATGTAGCAAAGCCCTGGATGAAATGTGATTATCCATAGCATTTTCTCTTTTTGTCTGGGCCGATAAGATGAAGTGTCTGGTCTTCTTTTTCGGAATTTTCATTATACCTTGTGAAGTGCATATTTACTGTCGTTATATGAAAAGAAAGTAATATTTATGCTGCATATGGATGAGTGGGTTGATTAACGCAAAGATGTTCCCGTGCATAACATTGATAACGGTTTATTAACCAAATGGGGTGCGGTAAAATTATTCAATGCGACAAAGAATATTGGCTTTAATCACATTTGGGAATGATATTTACATTCTCAGGAGCAGGTTATGTCTCAAAACTTACCTTTTATGCAAGGTACTTGCTACAAGCAACGATTCGTTATTTCAGCCTGCGGTTTCACCTTCGAGGGGTATAGCCTGCTTCTGAAGTCTCGTGGCGTAAACGCCACGCGGCTCCATTTTGAAGAGGATGAAGTTTGCTCAGGTGATGTGCAAAAAATGATGCAAAATCAACAACCTGAAGTTTCTGTTTTTCTTGGTCGCGACGTGACTGCCTTTCTTGAAAGCCTGAAACGGTTGGTCTCGGTTCTGAATGCACTGCCGGTTATTTGTAGCGTGACCCTGTATGGTGCAATACCAGAAAGGTGGCTTTATGCCACGCTGAAAAGTCTCGTTAATAATACCAGATCGTTGTCGAGGATCAGGGTGGCGAATATTTCAGAGGTAATGAATTGTGTAGAGAATATTTCTGAAGTACATGCCGATTCGTCACGTTTATTGCGTGAAGTACCTGAGAAAGAAGGTAAGGAAAGCCTGCATGGTTTATCAAAACGTGAATTAACCGTATTGCTGAATTTTTATCGAGGTATTTCGATAAAAGAGCAGTCAGCGAGGTTAGGTTTGTCAGATAAAACCATTTATACTCATCGTAAAGTGGGGTTGGGTAAATTATATCTTATCAGAGTGTGGTTTAGCGATGCACGTGTCTTAAGGGATGAGGTCTGTGCAGTAAAGAACAAAGCGCAGGGGTTTTCGGAAGCAGAAATAAATATATTGCAGGCGTTACATAAGCGGGAAATCTTTGCGGCTTATCAAATTATTACCGATAGCGATAAAAAAGGAGTAGGCTTTGAAATTCTGCTACGCTGGCATAAAAACGGTCAGGTCCTGAAACCAGGCCAATTTCTGGATGGGATAAAAAATGGCGAAATTTGGCTCAAGCTGACGGCGTTAGTCATTCACGCGGCCGTATCAGGTATCAATAGATACAATGGAAAATATTATTTTTCGGTTAATATTCCTCCTCAATTGGCTGCCGGGAATGCGCTGCCGGGAATGGCGAAAAAAGCCGTTGAAATGTTACTGAAGCCGCAGTGGGCCAGGAAACTTGTCTTCGAATTAGCTGAAACCATTGATGTAACAAAGGATCCAAATATTCCTGTCACTCTCCAGCGTTTACGCGCCGAGGGGTGTCGGCTGTTTCTGGATGATTGCTTTTCCAGAGATTACGCTATGTTACCCATCCGACAGATTAATGTTGATGGACTGAAGCTTGACCGCGATATAGTTGAGCACTTTGTTGCTAACGACAATGACAATAGCATTATTAAAGCGATACAGATATACAGCGACATGACGGGAAGGGAATGCGTTGCGGAAGGCGTCGATAGCGAAGAAAAATTTGAAAAACTTGTCGCATTAGGGGTTAAGCGCTTCCAGGGATATTATCTTTCCCGGGCGGTTAAAGAAGAAGAGCTGGATCGAATGGTACGGCTATTTAGTTAATGGCTTCACTATACTGGTGGTACGACAGACTTAACTCTTCGACCACCAGCAAAAACAGTCACTCACCAGGGCAATAATCTGTTATCAGATATCATCGCGCGTAAAACCGACAACAATTTCAAGCGTGTTTCGAATGACATCGCAGGCTTCGGGCTCCTCGGTAATTTCGAGGGCGTGAATCAGTTGCAGGATAATCTCTTTATTTGAGAGATTGTCACCGGTCAGCATAATACAGCGTATTGCCGATCCCAACACTTCAACCTCACCACTGAGATGCTTTCCAGCATTAAGAAAATGTTCCGCCAGTCCTTTATCGTGCAGGGCTTCAAAATTATACGTTTGCTGCATAATCGCTTTACTCATGGTGGTCACCGTTTCGGTTAAAATTAGTGTTTCTTGTCTGGGGTCAGAAGCGTGTTGTGAGTAAAGAGAGAGCGCATGCGCCCAATATCATAATCGCCCATCACTCTTCCCCGGTCGTGCGATACGCCGGTTACACGCTGGCGTACTTCATCTTCAGCGGCAATCAATGCATTTTTGCGTTCATCATTTGATTCAACGTTAGCCATCGCCCGCAGGCGACCAGCAAGAGACGCAAAGGTAATAGGTCCGTTCTCTTTCAGTATGGATAATACGGCCTCACCGATAAGGTCATCCTTAAGTCGTTCAAATTTAGTTCTATGCATAGCTTCAATCTCACTCTGCTACACGCGGCAGGCTGTAGCATGGGGTTAGTCATCGCATTCAGGAACTCTATTCTCACTCAGCATGACTAACTTAGTAAGTTAAAAAACAGTGTTCAGGTTAACGCTCGAAGAAGAGGGCTATCAGACCGTTGTAGTGCGCTTTCTCAACGTCAGACGTTGACTCTTCAATTCTGCGCAACAGCTTTGTACAGATTGTCATTCTGCTCAGTTGTACATTTTCTTTGATGATCTCACTGACGATGGCACCAAGGGTTTCCTGCTGTGTAGGGACGTTATCCTTGTTAAAATACAAGGTGATAGCGCTTTCTGCTGTAGAGGGAGCATGGTTGCGACGCATAATTTTCCACCGTTAACAAACAATTTTGTAACATCAGTGGCATTGAATTTATACTATTCGATCAAATCTGTACATTAAAATTGTACAACTTTTCACGTGGATCGTGTTTTTGTCAGGAAAACTATCAACAATAGGGGGGGAAAGAGCAGGAAAGAGGGGAAAAGGAAAGGCCCCGAAGGGCCTGAAATTATTTACGTCCCAGCAGAAGTCCCAGAACGATACCTACCGCACCCGCAGCGATTAAGCCCGTTAAGGGATTGTTTCTGACGGCTTCAGTGACATCCGAGACGGCATCACTGGCCTGGGCAGCATATTTTTTCGCTGCACCTTTCACCTGGTGTTTAGGGGAATCAACGAATTCACCAAACTGCTGCTGCGCAGAGCCGGATAATTCATCAAGTTTGTTTTTGGCTTTATCGCCAGCGTACTGTGCATTTTTATCAGTGTCGAAATCAGACATTCCAGCCTCCTTTTGTTGGTAGTCTAAGAATAGACGCTGATTGCAGGAGTGAGCGAGAATTCGCTGAATTCGACGGCAGATTGCCCCTTTTTAGGACATGTCTTTCTTACATGACCACCATAACGTCCAAAAAATGTCGTTGATAAATATTTCCCTCGCCATCTTTCTCTACGCAGCGCGAAGAGACTGTTTCTGTCGTGCGTGAGTGTGAAAGGTAACGTAATAGCCAAGGGATGCGGCCAGGCACAGCATATAGCCGAATGATTCCGAACCTTCCTCCACGGCGTTTTTCACGACACGCATATAGCCATGCTCCAGGATGTCGTGCCACAGCACCTGCATTCCAAAGAGGCGGGAGAAGACCAGTACAGCCAGCAGGCCGCTCAACAGAATGCCGTACCAGGGGGATTGGGTATATTTTGCCAGCTGTTCCAGGGTAGCGCGAAAATGCATAACGGGGCGAATTAACGCCAGCAGAGCGGTAATCAGCGCGAACCACACCCAACTCCCATGAGAAATGAGATCAAAAAGCGCGTCCAGTTCACGAATTAGCATTGTCAGGAAAAATCCGCCCACCAGAATATTACAGTAACGCATGGATTCGTCCATTTTCGCCAGACGAAAATGGAGAAAGACAATAGTCGCTAATACCGTTTCCTGCATAATTTCGGTCAGTGATAATTCCGGAATATCATGGCCGACAAACCGCATATCAACCCAAAGACACAGTACGATAAGTGCGCAAGCGGCCGCTGCGCCAACGAAGAATAAAAAGCTCTTTAGTACAATCATTAACACCACCATTTTGTTTGTAGCGAGTATGTTAGGTGACGAGAATGTTATTTCTGTTCACATTGTGCCATATAAGTGCGGATTTTTAACATTTTGAGCTAAATAGGGTTGGTCACGACGAGACGAAAGCGTAAATATCGTCAGACTCGTCTGTGCTGTTTAGGCGGGCGCTGTCATTACGGAGGGTGCCTTCTGGCAACGGGATGTTAGGGTATTGAGGGACCAGCGAGAGGTGGAAAACACAGCTGCGGAACTATCTTGTCGATATTTTTTTAAGAACGTACTCTGATAGAGAAAGCGTTCAGTTCCACAAAAAATGCTGTTTCTCCACCCTGGCAATTATCTTTCTTCTGTGTACTCACCTTTTGATTTCAGTTTACCTCTAACAAGGTTGGCGCAACTGGTTGCATTCTGTAAACTCTGATCGTTTACAATAGAGGACCGAGATTTTAAAACTTCGTTGTAAGCATCTTTAACTTTCGGACTGACTGTTGCAGCATAACTATCTGGGGGGAAGTCACCCAAAGGTTCTTTGTCACCGCTTAAGGCCTTAGCGCAAGCATTATTAATTTGGTCATCAATGCTTAATTGATTTGCGTTAGCAGATAACGAAAAAGCTAAAACCAAAGAGGCGAGAACAATTCTTTTCATACTTAGTCATTCCTTAATGATGAAGCGTTGTGATCCGAATTCAATTTGTAAAACCCAATTGTGATAGTGATATTTATCAAAGTGTATAGAAATTCTATTAGATAAACCGGATCCGAACCAGTTTCAGCAATGTTTTCTGTCCGAACATGCTGTATCCGACTTATTTTGTTTATTACAGGCTAAATGTTATCAAAGATAAATATATCCAACATGTATTAGTCTATTCTTTTTCGTATTCTTATGACACCTACATTCTTTAGTGGGGGGTAGTGTGCTTGCACAAGTCTTTAAAAGTAGGATTTTTAAGGGAGAATGACGTTGTATGACTTCATCTGTACCACACTTGCATTACACTTAATAACAAGAACAACCAACACGTTAATTTTAAAGGGACAGTGCATGTCTGCCATGGATTTATCCAATCTACTTTTCGCTCATGACGCACCTGATTGCCCACTTCTGGTATATCAACGAGTCATCAATATTAACTCCAGACGCTGATTTTTCACATTACCTACGGCTCTACTTAAAACCCACACTAAACTTCATGTTTACATAAAATCGTATTAACAGATACAATACCCCCCTATAGTATCAGGAGGGCGTATGCCGCATTCACCCGAAGATAAAAAACGTATTCTGACCCGCGTCCGCCGCATTCGGGGCCAGGTTGATGCCCTTGAACGCGCCCTGGAATCGGGCGATCCCTGTCTCGCCATTTTGCAGCAAATTGCCGCCGTGCGCGGCGCTGCCAATGGTCTGATGGGGGAAATGGTCGAAATTCACCTCAAAGATGAGCTGGTGACGGGGGAGACCACCCCGGATCAGCGGGCAGTGCGGATGGCGGAAGTCGGCCATTTACTGCGCTCTTATCTAAAATAAACCCACACACCTCACAACAAGGGAAAGACATCATGAAATCTCGCGCAGCTGTCGCGTTCGGCCCAGGCCAGCCGCTGAAAATCGTTGAAATTGATGTTGCTCCGCCGAAGAAAGGCGAAGTGCTGATCAAAATTACCCACACCGGCGTTTGCCATACCGATGCGTTTACCCTGTCCGGTGACGATCCGGAAGGCGTATTCCCGGCGGTGCTCGGCCACGAAGGGGGCGGTGTGGTGGTGGAAGTGGGTGAAGGCGTCACCAGCCTGAAGCCCGGCGACCATGTGATCCCGCTCTACACCGCAGAGTGCGGCGAGTGTAAGTTCTGCAAATCCGGCAAAACTAACCTCTGCCAGGCCGTGCGCGCCACGCAGGGCAAAGGACTTATGCCGGACGGCACCACCCGTTTCTCCTATAACGGCGAGCCCATTTATCACTACATGGGTACCAGCACCTTCAGCGAATACACGGTGTGCGCCGAGATCTCACTGGCGAAAGTGAATCCGCAGGCCCCGCTGGATAAAGTCTGTCTGCTCGGCTGCGGTGTCACCACCGGTATCGGCGCGGTGCATAACACGGCGAAAGTGAAAGAGGGGGACACCGTGGCGGTGTTCGGCCTGGGCGGGATCGGTCTGGCGGTTATCCAGGGCGCGGTACAGGCGAAAGCTGGGCGTATCATTGCTGTGGATACCAACCCGGAGAAATTTAAGCTCGCAGGTGAGATGGGGGCGACCGACTTCATCAACCCGAAAGACTACGACAAACCGGTTCAGGACGTGATCGTTGAGCTGACCGACGGCGGCGTGGACTTTAGCTTCGAATGTATCGGCAACGTCAACGTAATGCGCTCAGCGCTGGAGTGCTGCCACAAAGGCTGGGGCGAGAGCATCATTATCGGTGTGGCCGGCGCGGGTCAGGAGATCAAAACCCGTCCCTTCCAGCTGGTGACAGGGCGCGTATGGCGCGGGTCAGCATTTGGCGGCGTGAAAGGCCGTACTCAGCTGCCGGGCATGGTTGAAGATGCGATGGTCGGTAAAATTCAGCTTGATCCGTTCATTACGCACCGCCTGCCGCTGGAGCAGATCAACGAAGCCTTCGATCTGATGCACGAAGGAAAATCCATTCGCACCGTTATCCATTTCGGCGACAACTGATTATTCTGCCAGCGGTTTTTTCCGCTGGCATTTCTTCCCTGATCTTCTCTAAAGTGTGACCTGTCCGGCGCTTTTAGACGTAATTTAATTCCCTGGCGTGCCGATGACTCTTTTACAGGCGTGTTATTACGCATCTTACCTATAAGAGAGTCGACGGTCATGGACAACACAACATCGATGCAGGCGCAGCCTAAGCTGAGTTTCTTGCATCACATCCGGCTGGTTCCGCTGTTTTCCTCCATTCTCGGTGGCATTATTCTCCTGTTTGCATTGAGCTCGGGTCTGGCAGGCTATTTCCTGCTCCAGGCCGATAACGATCAGCAGGATGTCACGGCAGAAATCCAGGTGCGCACCGGTCTGTCAAACAGTTCCAACCATTTACGTACCGCCCGTATCAACATGATCCACGCGGGGGCGGCGAGCCGTATCGCGGAGATGGAAGCGATGAAACAAAACATCGCTGAGGCTGAGACCCGCATCAGGCAGTCGCAGGATGGATTTGCCGCCTATATGAAGCGCACCGTTCGCACCCCGGCTGATGAAGCGCTGGATGGCGATCTGAAAGCCCGCTATGACGCCTACATCGCCGGTATGCAGCCGATGCTGAAATATGCCAAAAATGGCATGTTTGAAGCCATTATTAACCACGAAAATGAGACCGCGCGTCCGCTGGACGATGCCTATAACGCGGTGCTGCTGAAGGCGATAAAAATCCGCACCGAACGCGCCAACGCGCTGACGGCACAGGCTCACACCCGCACCCGGCTGGGGCTGATGTTTATGTTCGGCGCGTTTGGCCTGGCGCTGGCGCTGGCGGTGATCACCTTTGTGGTGCTGCGCCGTACGGTGATAAACCCGCTCCAGCGAGCCGCTACGCGTATCGAAAATATCGCAAAAGGCGATTTGACCATGCCGGACGAACCGACCGGACGCAGCGAAATTGGCCGCCTGACGCGCGATCTGCAAACGATGCAGCACGCGCTGGTGACAACCGTGGGCACCGTGCGGCAAGGGGCGGAGGAGATCTATCGTGGAACCAGCGAGATCTCCGCGGGTAACACCGATCTCTCTTCCCGTACCGAGCAGCAGGCGGCGGCGATTGAACAGACGGCGGCCAGCATGGAGCAGCTCACCGCGACGGTGAAACAGAACGCCGATAACGCGCATCATGCGAGTAAACTGGCAGAAGATGCCTCCGGTAAGGCCAGCCGCGGGGGGCAGATGGTCTCCGGCGTGGTGAAAACCATGGGTAATATTTCCACCAGCTCGAAGAAGATCTCTGAAATTACCGCCGTGATTAACAGTATCGCGTTCCAGACCAATATTCTGGCGCTCAACGCGGCGGTCGAGGCGGCGCGTGCGGGTGAACAGGGACGCGGCTTTGCGGTCGTGGCGAGTGAAGTCCGCACCCTGGCAAGCCGCAGCGCGAATGCGGCGAAAGAGATTGAAAGCCTGATTAATGAATCTGTGTCGCTTATCGATCAGGGTTCCGGGGAAGTGGTTGCGGCGGGCAATACCATGAATGAGATCGTCGAGGCGGTTAAACGCGTCACCGATATTATGCTGGAGATTGCAGCGGCGTCCGATGAGCAGAGCCGCGGCATTGTTCAGGTGAGCCAGGCGATTTCCGAGATGGACAAGGTGACGCAGCAGAATGCCTCGCTGGTGGAAGAAGCTTCTGCGGCGGCGGCCTCGCTGGAAGAGCAGGGCGCACGTCTGACGGAGGCCGTTGGCGCGTTTCGTCTCATCGGGGCAGGGGCTGGACGGACTACAGCCCCTGCAACCGCAGCGAAACCCGCGCCTTTAACCCCGGCGGCGGCCGTGTCAGGTGATAACTGGGAAACGTTCTGAGTAAGACAGACCCGCCCTCGCGGCGGGTTCTGCGTTTTGGGTCAGAGAGGCATTGATTTACGAATAGCGCTTAACAGCGTTTGGGCGCCTTCAGAGAGCGGGGCATCTACCCGCGTCAGGATCCCAATCGGTTCTCCCGCGCCGGGCGATGTTACCGGCAGCGCCGTAAGCACGCCGCGTCGCAGATCGTCCTTCACCGCGCCGGACGGCACAAACCACACGTAGTCGTAATCCACCGTAAGCTGGCGCGACAGCGACGCCGAGAGCGTTTCAATACACCCGGAAGGCAGCGTGCAGCCCTGCATTTGCAGCAACGCTTCCGCATTCTGACGCGGAACGGTTCCTTTTGGTGAGACCACCACCGGCCACTCCATCACGCGGCTCAGGGTCACGGTGTCATGCAACAGGGGATGATTCGGACGCACGACCAGCTTCAGCGATTCCAGGAACAGCAGCTCGTAATTCAGGCCGCTCATCAGTTCCGGATCGGACATCCGCCCAATGCCCAGATCCAGCTCGCCTGACTTCAGGCCCGCCAGCAGCATGGTATTATTCATGGTCGCGACCTGAAGCGTGGCGTGCTTTTGCTGACGGTGGAACTGGCCGATCGCCGCAGGCAGTATACCCAGCGCCGCCGTTGGCAGCGCGCCCACGCGCACGATGTCGCTGGCCGACTCCTCTTTACGGTTGAGCGCCTGACCGGCGGTATTGAGGGCATCGAGAACTTTAACGGCATGCGTCAGGAACTGTTCACCCACGAGAGTAAGCTGAGCGCCCAGACGGCCGCGATCGAACAGGCGGGTTCCGGTAAGCTGTTCCAGTTCGTTCAGCGTTTTGGATAGTGCAGGCTGACTGAGGTTAAGGGTTTCAGCCGCTCGCCCCAGCGTTCCCTGTTGAGCGACAGCCACAAAAGTATGCAAATGGCGCAAGCGTATGCGCTGACTGAACAGACCATTTTTTTCCATAGGCGATGTTAAAAACAGAGCGACGCGGGTGACAAGTTAAGATGTTTGAATTTGATAACCTGATAGCAAAATATTTTTAACATTTGATCTGTTTGAGTTACAACCGTTTTTCGAAAATGCCCACGCTTTGACCACTGGTCTGCCTGGATCACAATTCGTAAATTCTTCCCAACGAAAGGAACGGGCTTCTCTACACTCCAGGTAGTATTCACTGGAGGCATGACATCATGGCGAACACCATCACGGCTGATGATATTCGGGAACACTTTTCGCAGGCTATGTCGGCGATGTACCAGCAGGAAGTTCCGCAGTACGGCACCTTGCTGGAACTGGTGGCGGACGTTAACCTGGCGGTTCTGGAAAATAACCCACTTTTACATGAACAACTGGCAAACGCAGACGAACTGGCGCGCCTGAATGTTGAACGTCACGGTGCGATCCGCGTTGGCACCGCGCAGGAGCTTTCCACCCTGCGCCGGATCTTCGCCATTATGGGCATGTACCCGGTCAGCTATTACGATCTCTCCCAGGCGGGCGTGCCCGTCCACTCGACGGCGTTTCGTCCGACAGACGATGCGGCGCTCTGCCGTAATCCGTTTCGCATTTTTACCTCGCTGCTGCGCCTTGAGCTGATTGAAAACGTTGCGCTGCGCGAAAGGGCGGCGGATATCCTCTCCCGGCGCAACATCTTTACGCCGCGCTGCCTGGAACTGATCGACCTGCATGATGCGCAGGGACACTTTACTGAGGCACAGGCGCGCGAATTTGTTCAGGAAGCCCTGGAAACCTTCCGCTGGCATCGCCATGCGACGGTCGATCAGGAAACCTATCTGGCGCTGAGCAACGAACATCGCCTGATTGCCGACGTGGTCTGTTTCCCGGGGTGCCATATCAACCATCTCACGCCGCGCACGCTGGATATCGACCGGGTGCAGGAGCTAATGCCGAAGTACGGCATTGAGCCGAAAATTCTGATTGAAGGCCCGCCGCGCCGCGAGGTGCCGATCCTCCTGCGCCAGACCAGCTTTAAGGCGCTGGAGGAGCCGGTGCTTTTCGCGGGAGAACACAAGGGCACCCATACCGCGCGTTTCGGTGAGATTGAGCAGCGCGGCGTGGCCCTTACGCCAAAAGGGCGCGAGCTGTACGACAGCCTGTTAAATCAGGCCGGGACCGGTAAAGACAACCTGACCCACCAGCTTCACCTGCGCGAGATATTCAGCGCCTTCCCGGACAGCGAAATGTTCCTGCGCCGTCAGCGGCTGGCTTATTTCCGCTACCGTCTGACCCCGACAGGTGAGGCGCATCGCCACGCGTTTCGTCCCGGCGACGATCCGCAGCCGCTGATCGAACGCGGCTGGGTTGTGGCACAGCCCATCACCTACGAGGATTTTCTGCCCGTCAGTGCGGCGGGGATCTTCCAGTCGAATCTTGGCAATGAAACGCAGGCGCGCAGCCATGGCAATGCCAGCCGCAATGCTTTCGAAGCCGCGCTCGGCTGTGCGGTTTACGACGAGTTTTCGCTTTACGAGGAGGCGGAAGCGCGCAGCAAACAGCGTTGCGGTTTGCTCTGAAACCGTTACTCTGCAAGGGTGTGATGGAAAAAGAAGGTTGGTATGGAAAATCCCTCCGCCCCTGTGGTTGAAACGCGCCAGGGCGCACTGATTGGTTTTACTGAAGGCGATACTCACGTGTGGTGCGGCATTCCCTATGCGGCACCGCCCGTAGGCCAGTGGCGGTGGCGCTCCCCGCGTCCTCCCGCGCGCTGGGATGGCGTACGTCCGGCGACGGCGTTCTCCGCCTCCAGCTGGCAGAGCAGCGAAAGCTGTCAGGAGCTGGGTGGCGGCGATCCCGGCCAGTTCTCTGAAGACTGCCTGTACCTTAACGTCTGGTCGCCAGTCGCACGCGCCGATCCGCTTCCGGTGATGGTCTGGCTGCACGGCGGAGGATTTACCCTCGGCGCTGGCGGGCTGCCTCCGTATAACGGCAGGGCGCTGGCGAAGCGCGGCACGGTGGTGGTGACGATCAATTACCGTCTCGGACACCTCGGCTTTTTTGCCCATCCGGCGCTGGAGGGGGAAGAAGAGCGCGTGGTGCATAACTTTGCGCTGCTCGATCAGATCCAGGCCCTGGAATGGGTGCGCGATAACATCGCCGCGTTCGGCGGCGATCCTGAGAACATCACCGTATTTGGCGAGTCGGCCGGCGCGCGCAGCGTGCTGTCGCTGATGGCCTCTCCGCTTGCGCGAGGACTGTTCCATAAAGCCATTGTGCAAAGCGGGTACACGCTGCCCGACACCCCACGCGGGCAGGCCATGCATAAAGGCGAAGCGATTGCCGCCCATTTCGGCCTGCACAATGCCACCGCGGAACAGCTTCGCGCGCTCCCGCCTGAGGCGTTCTGGCCGCTGACCTCGCCGCTGAATATCGCCCCTGCGCCCATCGTGGGGGATTGCGTTTTGCCTGAGGCCATGCTCGACGTCTTTTTCGCGGCCCGCCAGCATCCTGTACCGGTGATGATTGGGTCAAACAGCGACGAAGCCAGCGTGATGTCGGTGTTCGGGGTCGATCTGGCCGGGCAGATCCAGAAGCTTCGCCGCGAGCGGCGCTTTGGCCTGGGGCTGATTAAGCTGCTTTATCCTGGCGTGAAGGGCGATGAGGAACTTGGCAGGCAGGTATGCCGCGACATGGCCTTCACCACCATGGGATACGTGGTGATGCAGGCGCAGCAGCGGGCGGGCGGCCTGTGCTGGCGATACTGGTTTGATTATGTGGCTGAAGCGGAGCACGCGACGTACATCAACGGCGCCTGGCACGGCAACGAAGTGCCCTACGTGTTCGATACCCTTGGACAGGTGGAACCCTCGCGGCAGTATGTAAATGAACGCGATCTGGCCTTCGCCGCTCAGGTGGCGGACTACTGGGTGAGCTTCGCCCGGGATGCGGGGGCACGCGATAGCCTGGCAGGGCCCACGCGCTGGCCCGCCTGCCGGAAAGGGCGGGACGTGCTGTTACGTATTGGTGTGAATAAACATGCAGGTTTTCGGCTTGAAAACCGCTTCATGCGTGCCCGTATGAGCCTCTTCAAACGGGTGATGAAACACCACGTCAGCCTCGACTGAGCAGACAGGCGCGAAACGCATCCAGTCCGTTTTCCGGGCCGGGTGCGTCGCGTAATACCAGCCGGTAGCTCGCCCCCGTCTTTATGCTTGTGTCAAAAGGCCGCATCAGCCGTCCGGCGCGCACGTCCTCCTCCACCAGCGTTTCATCCGCGATGGCGATGCCCAGCCCCTGAATGGCGGCGGTAATGGCCAGATCCATGGTTTCGAAGTGTTGATTTTTGAGCATAGCTGGCGGCGGACCCGGCTGTTTCGCCAGCCACAGCGTCCAGTCCGTTTTGTCCCGCGTGGGGTGAAGGAAGGTGAGAGTTTCCAGCGCAGAACCGGCCCGTAGCGGGCTCATCACCGGGGTTAAGGCCTCTTCGAACAGCAGATCGCCGGCGCTCATGTGCGTCCCAAACACAATCGCCGCGTCACAGGATTCGGTTTTGAAATTGACGTTATGATCGGTGGTGGTGGTCAGCGCAATCTGGAGTTCCGGCTGTTCGCGCTCCACCTGTAGCAGACGCGGCACCAGCCAGCGCATCGCGCAGGTAGGCGCTTTCAGACGAATAACGGTCTGGTGCGTTCGCGCCTGTTCAGCAACGTTCAGCAGGTGCTCAAACGCAGATTGCAGCTCCGGCAGCAGGGCGCTTCCCTGAGAGGAGAGACGCAGGCCGCGCGCATGGCGCTCGAACAGCGGGAAGCCGAACCAGCTTTCCAGCGAGGCGATTTTGCGGCTTACCGCCCCCTGCGTCAGACAAAGCTCCCTGGCGGCATGGGTAAGATTCAGGTGACGCGCGGTCACGATGAACGTCTCTACGGCATTGAGCGGAAATGAACGACGCGACATATCTCACCTTAGCTATGCGTTTTTGTCATGGCTATTATGACAACAATTCGATTGTCCCGGCAATGAAGTTGTTGTTTGAATAGTTATGCATTCACCACGAGAAGGGACAGAGGATGACTTTGAAAACGCCGGTGCAGACACGATCCAAATTGCCCGATGTGGGAACCACCATTTTTACCGTTATCGGCCAGCTTTCAGCCCGGCATAACGCCATCAACCTTTCTCAGGGTGCGCCGAATTTTTCCTGCGACCCAAAACTTATCACCGGCGTGACCCGCGCCATGGAGGCAGGGCATAACCAGTACGCCTCCATGACCGGGCTGCAACCACTCAGGGAGCGCATTGCGGACAAAATTGCCACGCTCTATGGCACACGCTATGACCCGGCGAGTGAGGTGCTGGTGACCGCCAGCGCCAGCGAAGGGCTTTACTCAGCCATCAGCGGGCTGGTTCATCCTGGGGATGAGGTGATCTATTTCGAGCCCTCCTTTGACAGCTATGCGCCGATTGTGCGTCTGCAAGGGGCGACGCCGATTGCCATTAAGCTGACGGTACCGGATTTTGCCGTGAACTGGGATGAAGTACGGGCGGCTATTACCCCGCGCACGCGGATGATCATCGTCAATACGCCGCACAACCCGAGCGGACAGGTGTTTTCAGCCGCCGATCTGCACCAGCTGGCAGCGCTGACGCGCCACACCGACATCATCATTTTGTCTGACGAAGTGTACGAGCACGTCGTTTTTGATGGCGAACCGCACCACGGAATGGCGACGCACCCGCAGCTGGCGGAGCGCAGCGTGATTATTTCTTCTTTCGGAAAAACCTATCACGTCACCGGCTGGCGCGTGGGTTATTGTGTGGCACCCGCGGAGCTGATGGATGAGATATGTAAAGTCCATCAATTTTTAATGTTCTCGGCCGATACGCCGATGCAGTACGCGTTTGCCGAACACATGACCGATCCGCAAACCTGGCTGTCGCTTGCGGCGTTTTATCAGCGCAAGCGCGATCTGCTGCAAAGTTTGCTCGCCGACTCACCGTTCAGGCTGCTACCAAGTGCCGGTTCGTTCTTCCTGCTGGCGGATTACAGCGGCTTTAGCGACGAGCGCGACAGCGAGATGGTGAAAAGGCTGATTGTCGAGTACGGGGTTGCCACCATTCCGCTGTCGGCGTTTTATGCCGATGGTACGGACAATAAGTTAATCCGTCTCTCTTTTGCGAAAGATGAGGCGACGTTACGGGCAGGTGCCCAGGCCCTTTGTCGGGTTACACCACGTTAAGGAATTTGAGATGAAATTACGCGCGTTAGTTGTCGGCATGGGACTGTTGTGTTCATTCTCGTCGTTTGCCGCTACCGAGTTGCGATACGGGCTGGAGGCGGAATATCCGCCGTTTGAAAGCCGCAATGCGTCAGGGGAGCTGGAAGGGTTTGACGTAGAGCTGGGAAATGCCATCTGTAAAGCCGCCGCGCTGAAGTGCAGCTGGGTTGAAACCTCGTTTGATGCGTTGATCCCCGGTCTGGTGGCGAAAAAGTTCGACGCCATAAACTCGGCGATGAACATCACCGAACAGCGTCGCAAAAGCATTGATTTCACCCAGCCCATCTATCGCATTCCCTCCCAGCTGGTGGGCAAAGCCGGTTCTGCGGTAGAGGCTACCCCCGAAGGGCTGAAGGGCAAAACCATCGGCGTTCTTCAGGGTTCAATTCAGGAAACTTACGCCAAAGAGCACTGGGAAAAGCACGGTGTCACCGTGGTGTCTTATAAAGATCAGAATATGGCCTGGGGAGATCTGCTGAATGGCCGCATCGATGCCTCGCTGGTCATGTCAGCGGCCGGGCAGGCAGGTTTCCTCAGTAAGCCGCAGGGTAAAGGGTTTGGCTTTATCGGCAAACCGGTGTCGGACGACACCATCCTCGGCAGTGGGATCGGCTTTGGGCTGCGTAAGGGGGATGAGGCCACCAAAAAGCAGCTTGATGCCGCAATTGATAAAGTACGTGCCGACGGCACGATCGCTAAACTGGCTGATAAGTACTTCCCGGGTATCGATGTCAGCGTAAAATAACCGCCTCGTTGGTCCCGGCTGTCGATGTCCAGCCGGGACACTTTTATACATAACTTTACCCCTTTTTCAGGCCGTTCTGGTCGACAGAAAATATTTCTCGGTTTGTTCAGATAATCACCCGCCAACAATTGGATTCTTAACCGTTTTTGTTTAGGCTGTGCGTTCTTTCTTGCCGTCATTTCGCTGCGCGCGAAACTCATTCACACGACCATAAGGACGTTTTCTCAGGCATGAATCGCAGACGTTTTCTCAAAGGTTCCCTGGCAATGGCTGCCCTGAGCGGCACTTCTGGCCTTGCTTCTCTGTTTTCCCAGGCGGCGTATGCTGCTGACTCCGACATTGCCGACGGTCAGAGCCGTCGCTTTGACTTCTCTGTTCTGCAATCCATGGCGCACGATCTGGCGAAAACCGCGTGGGGCGGTGCGCCGCGTCCACTGCCGGAAACGCTGGCCACCATGACGCCGCAGGCGTACAACGCCATCCGTTACGATGAGAAGCAGTCGTTGTGGAATAACATTGAAGGCCGTCAGCTGGACGCCCAGTTCTTCCATATGGGGATGGGGTTCCGCCGCCGCGTGCGCATGTTCTCGCTGGATCAAACCACCTCTCAGGCGCGTGAGATCCACTTCCGGCCTGAGCTGTTCAGCTACGGCGATACGGGCGTGGATACCCGCCAGCTTGAAGGGCAGAGCGACCTCGGCTTCGCCGGATTCCGCGTCTTTAAAGCGCCGGAGCTGGCGCGACGCGATATCGTTTCGTTCCTGGGCGCGAGCTACTTCCGCGCGGTGGATGATACCTACCAGTACGGCCTCTCTGCGCGTGGTCTGGCGGTGGATACCTTTACCGACACCCCGGAAGAGTTCCCGGATTTCACCTCCTTCTGGTTTGAAACCGTGAAGCCGGGTGATACCACCTTTACCGTCTATGCGCTGCTGGACAGCCCGAGCATTACCGGTGCCTATAAGTTTGTGATCCACTGTGAGAAGAGCCAGGTGATCATGGACGTCGAAAACCATCTCTATGCGCGCAAAGACATCAAGCAGCTCGGCATCTCGCCAATGACCAGCATGTTTAGCTGCGGCAACAACGAACGCCGCATGTGCGACACCATTCATCCGCAGATCCACGATTCAGACCGCCTGGCGATGTGGCGCGGTAACGGGGAGTGGATCTGCCGGCCGCTGAACAACCCGCAAAAGCTGCAATTTAACGCCTACCTGGATAAAAACCCGAAGGGTTTTGGTTTGTTGCAGCTTGACCGTGACTTCTCTCATTACCAGGACGTCATGGGCTGGTATAACAAGCGACCAAGCCTGTGGGTCGAGCCGCGCAACAACTGGGGGAAAGGTTCCATTGCCCTGATGGAGATCCCGACAACCGGCGAGACGCTCGATAACGTGGTCTGCTTCTGGCAGCCAGAGAAACCGGTGCAGGCGGGTGATGAGCTGGACTTCAAATACCGTCTCTACTGGAGCGCGCAGCCGCCGGTGCGTTCCCCGCTGGCAAACGTCTACGCCACCCGTACCGGTATGGGAGGCTTCCCGGAGGGCTGGGCGCCGGGTGAAAATTACCCGAAAGTGTGGGCCCGTCGCTTTGCCATTGATTTCGTCGGGGGCGATCTGAAGGCCGCCGCACCGAAGGGCATTGAGCCGGTGATCACCCTGTCCAGCGGTGAAGCGAAGCAGGTGGAGATACTCTATGTCGAACCGTTCGACGGGTATCGCATTCTGTTTGACTGGTATCCAACCTCTGACTCCACCGAGCCGGTGGATATGCGCCTGTTCCTGCGCTGTCAGGGCGATGCCATCAGCGAGACCTGGCTGTATCAGTACTTCCCGCCCGCGCCGGACAAACGTAACTACGTTGACGACCGGATCATGCGCTAGTCCTTATGGGTCTGTGCCGGGTGGCGACCCGGCCTGCTCTTGACGCATTTGTAGGCCGGGTAAGCGTTAGCGCCACCCGGCAATTAAGAGGCACCATGTCTTCAGAAATCATCCCCGTTAACCAGGAAATCGAGCTTCGCGCCGTCGAAGAGCGCTATACCACCGATCTGCATAACCTCGTAATCAAAAACAAAACCTGGCTGCAAACCGCCTTTGACTGGGCGCAGCATGTCGGCAGCGAAGAGGACACGCGCCGCAACGTGCAGAGCAACCAGATGTTGCACCAGCGCGGTTACGCCAAAATGTTCCTGATTTTTATGAATGACGAATTGGTGGGCGTGCTCTCCTTCAACGCGATCGAGCCTGCGAATAAGGCCGGGTATATCGGCTACTGGCTTGACGAGGCGCATCAGGGGCAGGGTATTCTTTCTCAGGCGCTCCAGGCGTTTATGCGCTATTACGTTGAGCGCGGCGAGATCCGCCGTTTTGTGATCAAGTGTCGCGTGGATAACCAGAGCAGTAACCGGGTGGCGCAGCGCAACGGTTTCACGCTGGAAGGTTGTTTGCGGGAAGCGGAAATGCTCAACGGTCGCTACGATGACGTGAACCTGTACGCCAGAATCTTCCCGCTATAGCGCCCCCAGCAGCGGCGTCCGGGTGATCCGCGTGTCGCCGTTGATCACTTTGGCTCCCCGGACGTGAATGCTTTCACCCTCCAGCGCCTCGATAACCGCATCGTCCGTTATTTCCACCTGATGCTCAATCAGGACATCGCCGCTGATACGCGCCCGCCCCTGAATGACCACTTTGTCATCAATCAGGATCGGCCCGCCGCGTAACCACGCCTCGCCGCCTATTAATACGTGGTGTTTAATGACGCAGTTGCCTTCGACGAGGGCGTTTTCCGCGACCTGTGAACTGTACCGCACGGTCGGGATGGCATCATCCTCCAGACCGGCCAGCAGACGGGCGTTGCCGTACACTTTGGCGCAGTCGCACACCCAGACGTTATTCAGCGCGTTGCCCTCAATAATGGCGCGATCGAACACCTCGGCGCGGTGCTCAACAAAGGCCCAGGTCACCATGGCATCGCCGTAGATTTGCGCCTGATGCACAATACGCGACTGGCTGACCGTGGCTCTGTCATAGATTTGCAGGATCTGCTCACGGTCGGGTGTCAGCCCTTTGGCTGCAATCACCAGGCTGTTATGCAGCACCCGCGCGTCACCCGCGATACGGCATTCCCCGCGTACGGTGGAGTGCTGAATGGTGACGTTGTCACTTATTGCCGCCCCATGACTCACCTCTGCCGCGTCAAGCCAGCCGTTGCCGCCAACGTGTGCGCGGTGGCTTACGATGCAGGGTTGGGTGAGGCGGGCGTTACCGGATATTCTGGCCCCGGCAAATACCACGCTGTTTTCATCGTAAACCCAGCAATCCCCGTCCTGGGCGAGCGCGTGTTCATCCTCAACCCAACCGCCTTTAGTCCCGCTGGTCACATCGTTAAAATCCTTCACGGCAATAATTTGTCTGAGAGGCGTTGTGCACGGCGTTGATCCGTCCTGCCAGCGCCAGAGACGCGTTTCATTGCTAAGCCGATATTTTGTCATCGTGTTATCCCTGAAAAGCCTTTCAATAAACGTAGCAAAGTTTTGGTTTTTCGAAGTGCTGGCGTCCGCTCAGGAAACCCCTTAAAATGGCATTTAAAATACATTTTAAACTTTAAAAAAAAAGCATAACCAAAACCAACGCGTTCTTAACTTGCCCGCCGGGTATTTCGGTATGGTCCTCGGGACCATAGGCATGGGGTTCGCCTGGCGTTACGCCGGCACCATCTGGCCGGTGACGCGCTGGCCGGGCGAGATCCTGGTGGCGCTGGCGGTGGCGATCTGGTTCCTTCTAGGCGTGGCGTTTCTTACCCGTGCGGTACGGTTTCCACATAGCGTGCTGGCCGAGATGCGGCATCCGGTAATGAGCAGTTTTGTCAGCCTGTTTCCTGCCACAACGCTGCTGGTGGCCATCGGCTTTGTGCCGTGGTATCGCCCGCTGGCGCTGGGGTTGTTTAGCGTGGGCGTGGTGATCCAGCTTGCGCCTGCCCTGGTGGCCTGTAGCGCCTGGTTTAGCGTCAACGGCGGCGAAGCGGACACCTTCGCCAAAATGCTTTTCGGCTATGGCCTGTTGCAACTCCTGTTTATGCTGCGTCTGATGCCGTGGTATCTGTCGCAGCCGTTCAACGCGTCGTTCTGGAGCTTCTCGTTCGGGGTGTCGGCGCTGGCGACCACCGGTTTACATCTGGGGCAGAGCAGTCCGTCAGGGTTCTTTCATGCCCTCGCGGTTCCCCTGTTTATTTTCACCAACGTCATCATCGCGATGCTGCTGGTCCGTACTTTTATCTTGCTGATGCAGGGCAAACTTCTGGTGCGCGCTGATAAGGCACTGCTTATGCAATCTGAGGAAAAATAATGACTGTCGATGAAAACTACTTTACTGAGAAATATGGGCTGACCCGCACGCACTCAGAGGTGCTGCTCAGCGCGGACATTGTTAAGCCGGGTAAAACGCTCGATCTGGGTTGCGGGAATGGCCGCAACAGCCTCTACCTCGCTGCCAACGGCTATGACGTGACGGCGTGGGATAAAAACCCGATGAGCATCGATAACATCGAGCGCATTAAGGCGGCGGAAGGGATCGCGAATCTGCAAACGGCGATTAAGGATCTGAACAACCTGACCTTTGACGGCGAATATGACTTTATTCTTTCCACCGTCGTGTTGATGTTCCTCGAAGCGAAAACCATCCCTGGCCTTATCGCCAATATGCAGCGTTGCACTAAACCAGGCGGCTATAACCTGATCGTTGCCGCCATGGATACGGAGGATTATCCGTGCACAGTCGGCTTCCCGTTTGCCTTCAAAACCGGTGAACTGAGCAACTACTACGAAAGCTGGGAGCTGATCAAGTACAACGAAGAGGTAGGGGAACTCCACCGTACCGATGCCAACGGGAACCGTATCAAGCTGCGCTTCGCCACCATGCTCGCACGCAAGCCCGCTTAACGCGCCGCCAGCAGACAGAGTTGCAGGGCAGTGCGACAGGAGGCCTCGAACGACGACAGCGGTAAAAACTCAAACTTCGAGTGGAAGTTATGGGCGCCGGTGAAGAAGTTCGGGGTGAGCAGGCCTTTGGCTGACAGGGCCGCTCCGTCCGTGCCACCGCGCATGGGGATCGGTTTTGGGGTGATGCCGAGCGATTCCATCGCCTCGAACATCAGGTCGATCGCGCGGCGGTCTTCGCCAATCGCATTGCTGATATTGCTGTAGGTATCCTCAATGCGGTATTCCACGTTTGCCGTGGGATGCTGCGCGGCTATTTGCGCCGCCACATCGGCAATGTGCTGCTTGCGGGCGGCGAAACCATCTTTGTCAAAATCACGAATATTGGCTTTCAGTATCGCTTCGTTCTGCCCGGCCTGGATGCCGTTAAACCAGATATAACCTTCGCGCCCCTCGGTGCATTCCGGGGTTTGCCGGCGATCGAAATGGCTGATGAAATCCGTTGCCATCAGCAGCGGATTGACCAGCACCCCTTTGGCGGACATCGGGTGAGCCGTGACGCCGGTAAAGCGAATTTCAGCCGCCGCCGCGTTAAAGTTCTCGTAAACAATCTCCCCCAGCTCGCAGCAGTCGATGGTCCAGGCAAAATCGACGTCGAAGCGCTTCAAATCCAGCGCTTTCGCGCCACACAGGCCAATCTCTTCATCGGGCACAAACGCCACCACAATATCGCCATGCTTATGTTCAGCGGTGAGGTTTTCCAGCACCGTCATGACCACGGTGACGGCCGCTTTATTATCTGCGCCTAATACGCTGGTTCCGTCGCTGAAAATAATCTCGTCATCAGGATAAGCCAGAATTTCCGGGTGCTCATTTACGCGCAGCCAAATATCTTTCTCTTTATTCAGGCAGAGATCATCCCCCGTAAACGTTAATATTTGTGGATGAATATCCGGGGATAAACCGACGTCGACGGTGTCGATATGGGTAATAAAACCAATCCGCGGCGCGCCGGGAACATTGCCTTTTTTCACGGCGGTAACGGTGGCGAACTCATCTATCACAATATCGTCTAACCCCAGCGTTTCGAGCTCCTTCGCCAGCTCCCGCGCCATGTCGTGCTGGCCCGGGGTGGAGGGCAGGGTTTTGACTTTCGGGTCGCTCTGGCTGGTGATGGCGAGATAGCGGAAAAAGCGTTGGGTTAATTGTCTGGAGAGTTCTGAGCCCATAGTGTTTCCTTCTGTATTTATTTTTCATGTGTTTGCGCCATCACTTTAATGTTATTTATGAAATGGCAAAAGAAGTAATTAGCCGTCGAATTAAAAAGACAGGAATAAATGATGAAAAGCACATTCACAATGATAACGCTGGCGCTTGCTGCGCTGACGGTCAGTTCCACCGTCGCGGCAAAAACGCTGGTGTATTGCTCCGAAGGATCGCCGGAAAATTTCAATCCTCAGCTCTATACGTCGGGGACCAGCGTGGACGCCAGCGCCGTACCGGTTTATAACCGTCTGGTCGATTTCAAACCGGGCACTACCGAACTGGTGCCGAGCCTGGCGGAAAGCTGGGAGGTAAGCGAGGATGGCAAGATCTACACCTTCCACCTGCGCAAAGGGGTGAAATTCCACAGTAATAAGATGTTCACGCCGACGCGCGACTTCAACGCGGACGACGTGATTTTTTCGTTTATGCGCCAGAAGGATGTGAATCATCCCTACCATAACGTCTCCAACGGCAGTTATTCCAACTTCGAAAGTCTGGAGTTCGGCAGCCTGATTACCGCCATTGATAAAGTTGACGATCGCACCGTGCGCTTCACCCTGGCGCATCCGGAAGCGCCGTTTGTCGCTGATCTGGCGTGGTACTTTGCCTCCATTCTGTCGGCGGAGTATGCCGATGCCATGCTGAAAGCGGGCACGCCAGAAAAGGTCGATATGCAGCCGATTGGCACCGGGCCGTTTAAGCTGGCGCAATATCAGAAGGATTCCCGCATCCTCTTCACCGCTTTCCCTGACTACTGGCAGGGAAAATCGAAGCTGGATCGTCTGGTGTTCACCATCACGCCGGACGCCTCGGTGCGTTTTGCCAAAGTCGAGAAGAATGAGTGCCAGGTGATGCCGTTCCCGAATCCGGCGGACCTGCCGCGTATGAAGGCTAACAAAGACATCAACCTGATGAGCAAGGCCGGTCTGAATACCGGTTTCCTGGCGTTTAACACGCAAAAGCCGCCGCTGGATAACGTAAAAGTGCGCCAGGCGCTGGCGATGGCGATTAACAAACCGGCCATCATTGAGGCGGTCTTCCACGGCACCGGCACGGCGGCGAAAAACCTGCTGCCGCCTGGCGTCTGGAGTGCCGACAGCGAGCTGAAAGACTACGATTACGATCCAGAAAAAGCGAAAGCGCTGCTAAAGGAGGCGGGATTTGCCAACGGCGTAAGCATCGATCTATGGGCCATGCCCGTGCAGCGGCCGTATAACCCGAACGCGAAGCGTATGGCGGAGATGATCCAGGCGGACTGGGCGAAAGTGGGCGTGCAGACCAAAATCGTGACCTACGAATGGGGCGAATACCTGAAGCGCGTGAAGGGCGGGGAGCATCAGGCCGCACTGATGGGCTGGACAACGGCGACGGGCGATCCGGATAACTTCTTCGGCCCGCTGTTTACCTGTACGTCCGCCAACGGCGGGTCGAACTCGGCCAAATGGTGCTATAAGCCGTTTGATAACCTGATTGCCGAAGCTAAATCGATAACCGATCGCGAAAAACGCGTGGCGCTGTACAAGCAGGCGCAGCAGATGATGCACGATCAAATGCCGGCGGTAATGATTGCCCACTCGACGATTTTTGAGCCAGTCCGTAAAGAGGTCACGGGCTATGAAATCGATCCTTTCGGCAAGCACCTGTTCTGGCAAGTGGACCTGAAGGAGTAATTTTTCACTGCCCGGTTTCGGTCGGGCAGTTTTTTCGCTATTTGTGCTGTCTTCGTCATTTTTTGCCACAACACATCGCCCGGTTTTTTGTTATAACTTCAAGTGCATACTTGCAGATAACATGGAATACCATCATGCGTACTCACACTTTTTTTAAAGTTGCAGTGCTTTCTGGTCTGTTGGCCCTTTCCGGCTGTGCGTCAAAAGTCGCAGCCCCCGATCAATATTCAGGCTTTTTAAAAGATTACTCCGGCTTGCAGGAGATGAAATCTGCAACCGGGAAGCCAACCCTGCGTTGGGTTGACCCGTCCTATAATGAGGCGAATTACGACAGCATTATCTGGACGCCGATAACCTATTATCCGACGCCAAAACCGACCACTCAGCTTGGGCAAAAAACGCTTGATGAGCTGTTGAATTATACCAATACCAAACTGAAAACCGCGATTGGCCAGCGTAAGCCGATTGTGACGACGCCGGGCAAACATAGCCTGATCTTCCGCGGCGCCATCACGGGTGTGAGCTCAGACAAAGAAGGTTTGCAGTTCTATGAAGTGGTGCCTGTGGCGCTGCTGGTTGCGGGTACGCAGATGGCAACGGGCCATCGTACCATGGATACGCATCTGTTCTTCGAAGGTGAGTTAATCGATGCGGCCACGAACAAACCAGTGATTAAGGTTGTTCGTAAGGGTGAAGGGAAAGAGCTGGCGAACGAGAATACGCCAATGGGCTTCGGCACCCTGAAGCAGGTTGTGGATGACATGGCGACGGATGCCACCATGTTTGATGTCCATCAGACAACAAAATAATAAAAACGGCCTGCATTTTCGCAGGCCGTTTTTTTATGCCGTCCGCAGGCGGCGGAACCAGGTTTCCGGCTTCGTAAACATCACCATATTCCCGCCCAGTATCAACAGTAGGCCGACGATCCCATTGAGATGCCACACGTAACCCTCGTACACCGTTGAAATCGACAGCGCCACCAGCGGGAACAGCAGGGTGCTGTACGCGGCTTTACCGGGACCAATGCGGCCTACCAGCGTAAAGTAGGCGCCGAAGGCAATCACCGAGCCAAACAGCGCAAGATAGAGCAGCGCCCCCATATAGCTCACCGTCCATTCCGGCATAAAGCTATCGCCCCTGAAGAGCGCGATAAGGCCCATCACGACGGTGCCGTACAGCATCGCCCAGGCGTTGGTGGTCATAGTTTCCAGCCCGTTTCGCTGATGACGCATGCTGATCATATTCCCCAGCGAGAAGCCGTAGGTGCCGAGGGCGGAAAGCCCGATGCCCGTAAGCAACGACGCGCTCCAGCCGCTGGCGAGCAGATCGTTCCAGAAAAGGGTAATGATCCCGATAAGCCCCAGCGCTGCCGCCGTCCAGAAGCGTGCGGGTGGGCGCTGGCCGAAGAAGATAAAGCTGTTGATGGCGTTATACAGCACGGCCATCGAGAAAATCACCGACTCAAGGCCGGTATTGATATGGGCGGCGGCGGTGTAAAAGCACCAGAAGTTGAAACAGAAAACGCAGCAGCCCTGAAGCATGCAATAGAGATGATCCCGCAGCGCCAGCCTGCGCAGGCGGCGAAGGGCGACCAGGACGATCATCATCGTGGCGCTGGCCACGGCGAAGCGCCAGAAAATGGAGACCGGCGCTGCAACCGGCCCCTGTTGTAAAAAAATGGCGATCCAGGTCGTGCCCCAGATCACAACGACCAGCCCATAGAGTAATGCGTTCATGGTGTCTCTCTTCTCATACCGCGAAAAACGACATTGTGGCGAAAGAAGGGGGGGGCCGGCTTTCATCGTCTTGCGCCGGACTTGCAAATTCTTGCGCTTTTTTCTCGCACAATGGCTGGTAACAGGCTGCAACACTTCTTAGACTGACAGTCTGATTAATCACCTGTTTACGGCCATGTCTCTCGTTTACGACACCTTTGAAACGTTACGCCAACAAAATGCAGTGCTGCGGGAAACCGTCGCGCTCAATACTGGCATTCAACTGGCGGCGTGGTACAACAAGCACGACACGATCACGGTGAAAAGCAACCATCACACCCTTAGCCTGTACGTGGCGGATGGCTATGAAAGCTATCAAAAAACGCCGTGTGGCTGGAAAAATGGCGGCGGGCCGGACCGTTTTTGTCTGATGCCGGAAGAGAGCGAATCCACGTGGGATATTCGTGACGACCTGTCGTTTGTGCACCTCTACTGCACCGATGAACACCTGCGGGACGTGGGGGAGAAAATCTGGGATAAACGACCGCTATCGCTGACGCTGGAGGAAAAAATCTTCGGCAGCGATCCGAAAATCACCGCCCTTTATCGCCAGTTTTTGCTCGGCTGCGACTGGCAGCAAAACGCCAATCAGCTCACCCTGAGCACCGCGTCGACCTTATTGCTGACGCATTTGGTCCAGCACTATTCCAGCGTACAGTGGAAGCTGCCGGTAGTGACCGGCGGGTTATCACCGTTTGTACTGCGCAACGTGCTGGCCTTTATCGAGGAAAACCTTGCACAACCCTTAACCCTGGCGGAACTGGCGGGCCAGGCCGCACTCAGTGAGTATCACTTTGCGCGGATGTTCCGCCAGTCGATGGGGCTGGCGCCGCATCAGTATGTCATGCAGCGCCGCATGGAGAAGGCCAAAGCGCTGGTGCAGCACACGACCACGCCGCTCACCGACATCGCGCTGGCCTGCGGATTTAACTCCGCCAGCCATTTCAGTAACCGTTTTCGCAGCATGACCGGCATTACGCCGTCACAGCTACGCGCGGCGAAGGCGTGAGAAGACGGCGTAACAGATCCCTCCCAGCACCAGCCCCCAGAAGGCGGAGCCAATTCCCAGGAGCGTGACGCCGCTGGCGGTCATCAGGAAGGTAACGATCGCCGCGTCGCGTTCTGCTCCATGGTTCAGTGCCTGATACAAACTCCCGCTGATAGTGCCGAGCAGGGCCAGCCCGGCCAGCGTCTGGATGCCGCTCAGCGGCAGGGCGGCCATCAGCCCGGAAATCGACCCGCCGAACACCCCCGCCAGCAGATAAAACCCGCCTGCCGCCGCCGCGGCCAGCCAGCGTTTACTGGCATCCGGATGGGCGTCCGGGCTCTGGCAGATGGCGGCAGTGATGGCGGCGATGCATATAGAATAAACGCCGAAGGGGGACAACAGCAGTGCCAGCCCGCCGGTGGCAACGATCAGCGGTGAGACCGCCAGCGGATAGCCCGATGCCTGCATGGTGGCGAAGCCGGGCGCATTCTGCGACGCCATAGTCACCAGGAAGAAGGGTAAGCCGATGCTGAGCAGGCTGGTAAAGGTGAACGCAGGGGCAATGAATTCCGGCATGATGACCGATAACGTCATCCTGTTCGTGACAACGTCACCTCCGGCCCATGCCACGAACACGCCCACCAGCAGCGTGGCGACAATGGCGTACCGGGGCGCTACGGCTTTGGTCACCAGCCAGGCGGCCAGCATACTGCCGCAAAGAAAAATGTGTCCCTCAAGATTGCTGAATGCCTTCAGGCCAAACTGTAACAGCACGCCCGCCAGCATAGCGGCGGCAAGCGAGTGCGGGATTAGTTTCATCAACCGGGCAAACAGGCCGGTGACGCCGCACAGCAGAATCAGCGCATTCGCGAATATAAATACCCCGATGGTTTCCGCCAGCGTCACGCCTTGCAGGCTGGTGGCGAGCAGCGCCGCGCCGGGAGTCGACCAGGCGGTCAGCACGGGGGCTTTATACCACCACGACAATGCCAGCGTGCTGATCCCCATCCCGAGCCCTAGCGCGGTCATCCATCCGGCAATTTGCTGTGTACTGGCACCAGCCGCCGCAGCCGCCTGCCAGATAATGGCGGCAGAGCTGGCATAGCCCACCAGAACGGCAACAAAACCGGCCAGCACGGCAGGAAAGAGAGAGGCAGTCGATCGCATGGATACTCCGTTGTGCGTTATAACGTCCGGGATAAGGTATCACTGTGCGCTATAGCGTACAAGTGGTATGCTTTGCCGCAACGGGAGGAACTATGGATATCACTCAACACCTGGCAACCACACTGAAAGCGCTGCGTCAGGCGCGGGGCTGGAGCCTGTCGAAACTGGCGGAAGAGACGGGCGTGTCGAAAGCGATGCTTGGGCAAATCGAACGCAATGAGTCCAGCCCGACGGTCTCTACTTTGTGGAAAATCGCCACCGGGCTGAACGTACCTTTTTCGGCGTTTATCACTCCAGAAAGCGAACCGCAGGCGGTGTTCGATCCGCAGCAGCAGGCGATGGTGGTGAAACCGCTTTTCCCCTGGGATGAACAGCTTAAGTTCGACCATTTCTCCATCACCCTGTCGCCCGGCGCGCTGAGTGAGTCCACGCCGCACGAAGCCGGGGTGATCGAGCACGTGGTAGTGATAAGCGGTGAGCTGGACATGCAGATTGACGGTGTCTGGCGCACGCTATACGCTGATTCCGGCGTGCGTTTTGCCGGCGATAAACCGCACGCGTACCGTAACAGCAGCGCCCGGACGGTGCATTTTCACTCTCTGATCCATTATCCCCGCTAAAGCGTCGCAAAACGGTTTCACTGGCACAGACTTCTGACTACAATAGCCGCCATTTTGACCATAACGGATAACGACGAAGTATGCGCCTGCACTCCCATCATCTTGAACTGCTAAGCCCGGCCCGCGACGCCGCCATTGCCCGTGAAGCCATTCTTCACGGAGCAGATGCCGTCTACATTGGCGGCCCTGGCTTCGGTGCCCGTCATAACGCCAGCAACAGCCTGCGCGACATTGCCGAGCTGGTCCCGTTCGCCCACCGTTTCGGGGCGAAGGTGTTCGTGACCCTGAACACCATTCTTCATGATGATGAGCTTGAGCCCGCGCAGCGTCTTATTACCGATCTCTACCAGACCGGCGTTGACGCCCTGATCGTTCAGGATATGGGCGTTCTGGAACTGGATATCCCGCCGATTGAGCTGCATGCCAGCACCCAGTGCGATATCCGCACCGTTGAGAAGGCGAAGTTTCTTTCGGACGTCGGGTTTACGCAAATTGTTCTGGCGCGCGAGCTGAACCTGAACCAGATCCGCGATATCCACCAGGCGACCGACGCGACCATTGAATTCTTTATCCACGGTGCGCTGTGTGTGGCGTATTCCGGGCAGTGTAATATCTCTCACGCCCAGACGGGGCGCAGCGCGAACCGGGGCGACTGCTCTCAGGCCTGCCGTCTGCCGTATACCCTGAAAGACGATCAGGGCCGCGTGGTGGCATTCGAAAAACACCTGCTGTCGATGAAAGATAACGATCAAACGGCCAACCTCGGCGCGCTGATCGATGCCGGTGTACGCTCCTTCAAAATTGAAGGGCGCTACAAGGACATGAGCTACGTGAAAAATATCACCGCCCATTATCGTCAGATGCTGGATGCCATCATCGACGATCGCGGTGACCTGGCGCGCGCGTCCGCCGGTCGTACAGAGCATTTCTTTATTCCGTCGACGGACAAGACCTTCCACCGCGGCAGCACGGACTATTTCGTGAATGCCCGTAAAGGGGATATTGGCGCGTTCGATTCACCGAAGTTTATCGGTTTACCGGTGGGTGAAGTGCTGAAAGTGGCGAAAGATCATCTTGAGGTTCAGGTTACAGAGCCGCTGGCGAACGGCGATGGTCTCAACGTGATGATCAAACGTGAAGTAGTGGGTTTCCGTGCCAATACGGTGGAGAAAACCGGCGAAAATCGCTATCGCGTCTGGCCGAACGAAATGCCTGCCGATCTCTACAAAGCCCGTCCTAATGCGGCGCTTAACCGTAACCTGGATCACAACTGGCAGCAGGCCTTGCTCAAGACCTCCAGCGAGCGCCGCATTGCGGTGGATATCGCGCTGGGGGGCTGGGAAGAGCAGCTGATCCTGACCATGACCTGCGAAGACGGTATCAGCGTGACGCATACGCTCGACGGCCTGTTCGAGGTGGCGAACAATGCGGAGAAAGCGCTTAGCAACCTCAAGGATGGCGTGGCGAAGCTGGGGCAGACCATTTATTACGCGCGCAATATTGAGGTGAATCTGCCGGACGCGCTGTTCGTGCCGAACAGCCTGCTGAACCAGTTCCGCCGTGAAACGGCAGAGATGCTGGATGAAGCACGGCTGGCAAACTATCCGCGCGGCAGCCGTAAGGCCGAAACGGTGCCTGCGCCGGTCTACCCGGACACGCATCTCTCGTTCCTCGCGAACGTTTACAACCACAAAGCGCGTGCGTTTTACCATCGTCACGGCGTGCAGCTGATTGACGCCGCGTATGAAGCGCATGAAGAGAAGGGCGATGTGCCGGTGATGATCACCAAACACTGTCTGCGGTTTGCCTTTAACCTTTGCCCGAAACAGGCGAAAGGCAATATTAAAAGCTGGAAAGCGACGCCGATGCAGCTGGTGAATGGCGATGAAGTGCTGACGCTGAAGTTTGACTGCCGTCCGTGTGAAATGCACGTTATCGGCAAGATGAAGAATCACATCTTCAAAATGCCGCCGCCGGGAAGCATTGTGGCCTCCGTCAGCCCTGACGATTTGATGAAGACCCTGCCGAAGCGTAAAGGCAGCTAACCCGCAGAGTGGGTATCCGGTTTGCGCGATTTCTGCCAGGCATGGTGCTCGCGCAACCCCTCCGCAGACTCCTCAGCCGCGCTGCGTAACTCGTCGCTGTCAGCTTCATGACGAAGCTGATGGTCGGCGTTTTTCACATACACAAATTCATGCCCTTTGTGCTCCGCCATAATCTGCCCTGAGAACAGGGCGCTAATCACCAGCAGTAGCGAAAATTCTTTTCTGAACATCCTTTATCCCCTGAAAATACGCTACGGTCATCGTAGGGATAATTTCATAGAGTAATTATTCGATTGTTTAAATTTGAGAAAATAGACTGTCAAAAATTGTGGTCGCAATAAAACTCACTTAAGACTATTCTTAAAAGCAATATCGCCGTTGTAAACTCCCATTTCTGGTATGCAAAGAGAAGCTAGATTTATTGGGAAATCATTTACAATAAGATTTTTCTGGCTAAGGATTGGATCGAATAAATGAAAAAAATAATCGTGCTATCACTTCTGGGCGTAGTGGTTGCGGTGGGTGCTGCGGCCAGCATCTATTCAAATGAAGAACCAGAATATATTCAGTCAGCAAAAAGCCGTGTCGGATCGTATTTAACCAGCGATTACGGACGTGTCGAATGTAATAGCACCCAGGTAAGTGAAGATCGCTGGGAGCTGGGCTGTACCAATAAGGCGAGGGGCAAAACCTTCCAGTTCGCCGTTTACCCATCCGAGCAGGCGCCGTATGGGGTCTCTCGTGCGTTTTATCTCGAAGCGATTAATGATGATGCCCGCCAGAGTGCAGAGCAGGGGCTGATGCGTTATCTGCAAATTAATACCAAAGCGGGTTAATCGATTCGTTTATGCTTCGTTGAGGCTCACAGTGGTAGATTGCAGATGATCCACATCCCGGTATGGAATACCGGAGCGTAGATACCAAAATACAAATCTATCCATGCAAGCATTTACCGCCAGATTATGGCGGTTTTTTTTTGCCCGTTTATCGTACCGGCTGTGAAAATTGTTTGCGATATTGCGCGGGCGAAAGCGCAAATTGCTGCCGGAAATGGTGGCGCAGCGTGCCGCTTTGTCCAAATCCGGTTTGTTCCGCAATATTGTCGATGCTGAGCCGACTGTTTTCGAGGTAATCTTTTGCCCGCTGCAATCGTGCAGTTAATAACCAGCGCGCGGGCGTTGTTCCGGTCGCATCCTCGAAACGGCGCAGAAAGGTGCGCTGACTCATACCCACCCGCAGGGCCAGCGATTCGACGGTATGGGAAACGGCCAGATGCTGGTGAAGATAATCAAACAGCTGGCCCAGGCGCTGGCTCTCCCGCAACTGAGCCACCGGTCGGCTAAGCTGCTGGGTTTGCGAGCCGTCCCGATGGGGCGGGATCACCAGCCGACGCGCCACGCGGTTTGCCGCTTCAATACCGTAATTCCGGCGCACCACGTGCAGGCACAGATCAATCCCCGCGGCGCTGCCTGCGGAAGTGAGAATATCGCCTTCGTCCTGGTACAGCACATCCTCAACCACGGTGATAGCGGGATAGCGTGCTTTCAGAGCTTGCGTGTAGCGCCAGTGGGTGGTTGCCTTCCGCCCGTCAAGCAGGCCTGAGGCTGCCAGAACGAAAACGCCAGAACAGATCGAGAGTAGCTGACAGCCGCGGGCATGCGCCGCGCGGAGCGCCTGGCAGAGCGCTTCGGGTACGGGGTCATCCAGCCCTCGCCAGCCGGGTACGACAACCAGATCCGCCGTCTCCAGCAGACGCAGATCGCCATCGGCCAGAATACGGATCCCGCCCGTTGCCCGGAGCTCGCCGTCATCCACGCTCGCCACGGCGAACTGATACCAGTCATCGCCCATCTCCGGGCGCGGCAAGCCAAAGATTTCTACCGCCACGCCAAACTCAAAGGTACATAAACCGTCATATGCCAGCACGACCGCGCGCGGCGAGGAATGTCTTAAGTTTGTCATCTTTTTGCTGTTTTCTGGCATAGGCGGACGCATTCATGGGCTGAAGTAAGGGATAGAGTAGTGTTAACACAAACACCACAAATGAGGAAGATTCATGAGCTATGTTACTGAATTTCCGGCTGCTGAGCCGCAGGAAGCCGTGGGGCATTTTCTGCGTCGTCTGAGCGTCGAGACGGACTGCGCCGATGTCCATCATGCGGTATCCAGCGGTGAGCAGGACTTTGTTCTGCTGCACGTTGTCGGAAAACCTGAACATTTTGCCCGGCGGCATCTGCCCGGCGCGCTGCATTTACCCTGGAGCCAGATCACCGCCGAGCGGATGAAAGCGTGGCCAGAGGGCACGCTGTTTGTCGTCTATTGTGCAGGCCCGCACTGCAACGGGGCGGACAGGGCGGCGCTGAAGCTGGCGCGTCTGGGTCTGCCGGTCAAGATTATGCTCGGGGGCATCACCGGCTGGGAAGATGAGCGGTTCGCGTTTGCAGGATCTTCATCACCCGCCCTGTGAACATGAATTTATTTCAACACAGATGAAATTTTCTCGTTTGTCGGCGGCGAGCCGGTATGACATCTTTTCAGGACGTTTAGACATCCAGAAGTCTAAAGATTCAAGAGATGAATTATCACTGTGGGCAATTAACGCCGACAGACAGAGGAGATTTCCATGCAGCGACACCACGCCCCGTACCGCGCCGATGTAGTCGGCAGTTTTTTACGCCCGGATTCTGTTAAACAGGCCCGTCTGCAATTTGCCAGCGGTGAGATCGATGCCGGTCAGCTTCGCGCGGTTGAGGACGAGGCCATTCGCCATGTTGTCGAGCAGCAGTGCGCCTGCGGTCTGCATGTGGTAACGGACGGTGAATTCCGCCGCGCCTGGTGGCACTTTGACTTCTTTGACGGGCTACAGGGCGTAGAGCGTTATGATTCGCAGCAGGGCATTCAGTTCAACGGGGTGCAGACCAAAGCCCATGGCGTGCGGGTAACGGGCAAACTGGGCTTCGGCGATCATCCTATGCTGGAAGATTTCCGCTACCTCAAAAGCATCAGCGGTAACGCACAGCCGAAGATGACCATTCCGAGCCCGAGCGTGCTGCACTTCCGCGGTGGCCGCAAGGATATTGATGCCACGGTATACCCGGATCTGAAAGATTACTTTGACGATCTGGCGACCACCTGGCGAGATGCCATTCGGGCCTTTTACGATGCAGGCTGCCGCTATCTGCAACTGGATGACACCGTCTGGGCCTACCTTTGTTCAGAAGACCAGCGCCGGCAGATCCGCGAGCGCGGTGATGATGCAGACGAACTTGCCCGAACCTATGCCCGGGTGCTGAATAAGGCGCTGGAGGGCAAACCGGACGATCTGACCATTGGGCTACACGTTTGCCGCGGCAACTTCCGCTCAACCTGGATTTCCGAAGGCGGCTATGAGCCGGTGGCGGAGGTGCTGTTCGGTACGGTGAACGTCGACGCGTTCTTCCTGGAGTACGACAACGACCGTAGCGGCGACTTTGCGCCACTGCGTTTTGTGCGCCCGGGTAAACAGCAGGTGGTTCTGGGGCTAATCACCACCAAGCACGGTGAACTGGAGAACCCGGAAGGGGTGAAAGCGCGTCTGGAAGAGGCCGCGCGCTACGTGGCGAAAGAGCAGATTTGCCTCAGCCCACAGTGCGGATTTGCCTCCACGGAAGAGGGTAACAGCCTGAGCGAAGCCCAGCAGTGGGATAAAGTTCGCCTGGTGACGCAAATCGCCAGCGACGTCTGGTAACATCGTTCACAGCGCTGCATTATTACAGTGCAGCGCTGTACCATTCTGAGTCGTTTCCCGTAGGTCCTCTCTTCGAACCCGTTTAAATCCTGCCTCTGCAACCTGGCACCCTTTTTGCTCTCCTGAAACTGACGTTACTTTTTCTGCGTCCGGGCGGTAACGGACGTCTTCGCACAGCTTTCTTTTTCAGGAGTGAAAATATGCACCGTCGTACCTTTATAAAAGCGTTCGCCTTGTCCGCCTCCGTGGTCGCCATGGGGGTCAGTTTTGGCGTCCAGGCCGCAGAGACCATTAAAGTCGGGATCATGCACTCACTCTCCGGCACGATGGCCATTTCAGAAACGCCCCTGAAAGATGTCGCCCTGATGACCATCGACGAAATCAACGCCAAAGGCGGCGTGCTCGGGAAAAAGCTGGAGCCGGTGGTGGTTGACCCGGCATCCAACTGGCCGCTGTTTGCAGAAAAGGCCCGCCAGCTTCTGAGCCAGGATAAGGTCGCCGTGGTGTTTGGCTGCTGGACCTCCGTATCGCGTAAATCAGTTCTGCCGGTTTTTGAGGAGCTGAACGGTTTGCTGTTCTATCCGGTGCAGTATGAAGGTGAAGAGATGTCACCTAACGTCTTCTATACCGGCGCGGCGCCAAACCAGCAGGCGATCCCGGCGGTGGAGTACCTGATGAGCGAGGACGGCGGCAGCGCGAAACGCTTCTTCCTGCTGGGAACGGACTACGTTTACCCGCGCACCACGAACAAGATCCTGCGCGCCTTCCTGCACTCGAAAGGCGTGGAAGATAAAGATATTGAAGAGGTCTACACCCCGTTTGGTCATAGCGATTACCAGACCATCGTCGCCAGTATCAAGAAATTCTCCGCGGGCGGTAAAACGGCGGTGGTCTCAACCATCAACGGTGATTCCAACGTGCCTTTCTATAAAGAGCTGGCGAACCAGGGGCTGAAAGCCACGGACGTGCCGGTGGTGGCGTTCTCGGTGGGCGAGGAAGAACTGCGCGGCATTGATACCAAACCGCTGGTGGGTAACCTGGCGGCGTGGAACTACTTTGAATCCGTCGATAACCCGACCAACCAGACCTTTGTCGCGGCCTACAAAGCCTACGCGAAAGCCCATAAGCTGCCGAATGCCGATACCGTCGTCACCAACGATCCGATGGAAGCGACCTATGTCGGCCTGCATATGTGGGCGCAGGCGGTTGAAAAAGCGGGGACAACCGACGTGGACAAAGTGCGCGCGGCAATGGCGGGCCAGTCGTTCAACGCGCCGTCCGGCTTTACGCTGACCATGGATGCCACCAACCACCACCTGCATAAGCCCGTCATGATTGGTGAAATCGAAGGCAACGGCCAGTTCAATGTCGTCTGGCAAACCGAACAGCCGGTACGCGCTCAGCCGTGGAGCCCGTTTATCGCCGGGAATGACAAAAAACCTGACCAGCCGATGAAAACCGCCAGCAACTAAGCCACCACCAGGGAGAGACGTCATGAACGCCATGCGCATAATTATTGCGATTGTGTGGCTTACCGGACTGCTGCCAGGGATGGTGCAGGCATCGGATGCCGATGATTTCGTTGCCGCTAGCCGCAGCCAGCAGACCGCTATGCTGACCCGCTGGGCAGCCACGCCGGAACCTGCACGTTTGCCGCTGCTTAAAGCGCTGCAACAGGAGAACCTCTACACCGACAGCCAGAAGAAGGCTTTTACCCGCATCGACGGCGAAATGGTTGCCCTGGGCGCGGCAAAGAGCGCCGAAGGAACGACCAAAGCCGTGCGGCTGACCAACCGGCTGCGCGTGTTAACCGTCACGGCGCTGGCGACGCATCAGCTTGTCAGTGACAGTGTCACCGAAAGGCGTCATGCCGCGCGGCAACTTCAGCGTGACGCCCAACCGGATATGCTCGGGTTTCTGCAACAGCGGGCTAACCGCGAAACGGATGACGTCACCCGACAGTCACTGAGGCTGGCGCTGGCAAATCTTCAGCTGGCGAGTTCGCAGGCGGAAACGCGCCTCAACGCGGTTGAACTGTTGGGACAGTCTGACGATCCGGACGTTCAGGCCACGCTGACGCCGTTCACCCGGGCGCAAACCGAGCCGGACGCACGGGTACGTGCCGCCGCCGCTGAGAGCCTGGACCGTATTCAGCACCGGCTGATGTGGGGCGAACTGCTGGGGCAGGCCTTCATGGGCCTGTCGTTGGGATCGGTACTCTTGCTGGCCGCGCTCGGGCTGGCTATCACCTATGGTCTGCTGGGGGTGATTAACATGGCCCACGGCGAAATGCTGATGCTCGGGGCGTATGCCACCTGGATGGTGCAGCAGGTTATGGCACAGTGGATGCCTCAGTGGCTGGCGCTTTATCCGGTGGTGGCGCTGCCGGTGGCGTTTTGCCTGACGGCAGGTATCGGGATGGTGCTGGAGCGCACGGTGATCCGCCATCTGTATGGCCGCCCGCTGGAAACCCTGCTCGCCACCTGGGGGATCAGCCTGATGCTTATCCAGCTGGTGCGCATGACCTTTGGCGCCCAGAACCTTGAGGTCGCAAACCCGGCCTGGCTGTCCGGCGGGGTGCAGGTTTTCGCCAACCTGACGCTACCGTGGAACCGCATTGTGGTGCTCGGGTTTGTGCTGATGGTGCTGTTCTTCACCTGGCTCATTCTGAATAAAACGCGTCTGGGGCTGAACGTGCGGGCGGTGACGCAAAACCGCAGCATGGCGGCCTGCTGCGGCGTCCCCACCGGACGGGTAGATATGCTGGCGTTTGGCCTCGGGTCCGGCATTGCCGGGCTGGGCGGCGTGGCATTGTCCCAACTGGGGAACGTGGGACCGGAGCTGGGCCAGGGATACATCATTGATTCGTTCCTGGTGGTGGTGCTCGGCGGCGTCGGCCAGCTGGCCGGTAGCGTCGCGGCGGCCTTTGGTCTGGGGATCTTCAATAAAATTCTTGAACCGCAGATGGGTGCCGTGCTGGGCAAAATCCTGATTCTGGTGGCGATCATTCTGTTTATTCAGAAACGTCCGCAGGGGTTATTCGCACTTAAAGGGAGGGTGACAGACTGATGAGCCAGCCATTGGCCTTAACACTGGCGCGCAGGGCACCGCGCTCCACGCAAATCTTCGGCAGTCTGCTGGTTGCGGCGCTGCTGGTGCTGCCTTTTCTCGCGCTGTTGCCCGCAACGCATCCGCTGGCCGTTTCTACGTGGATGTTGACGCTCATCGGCAAGATCCTCTGCTACGCAGTTGTCGCCGTGGCCCTCGATCTGGTCTGGGGCTATGCCGGTATGCTCTCACTGGGGCACGGCATATTCTTCGCCCTGGGCGGCTATGCGATGGGCATGTACCTGATGCGCCAGGCGGCCGGGGACGGGCTGCCCGCGTTTATGTCGTTTCTCTCGTGGAGCGAGCTGCCCTGGTTCTGGTGGGGAACGCAGCATTTTGCATGGGCTCTGGTGTTAATTGTGACGATCCCCGGCCTGCTGGCGCTGGTCTTCGGCTGGTTTGCTTTTCGCTCGAAGATCAAAGGGGTCTATTTCTCCATCATGACCCAGGCGCTGACCTACGCGGGCATGCTGCTGTTCTTTCGCAACGAAACCGGCTTTGGCGGCAATAACGGCTTTACCGGTTTTACCACGCTGCTCGGGTTTTCCGTCACGGCGACCACCACGCGGATCGCGCTGTTTCTCGCAACGGTCGTGCTGCTGCTTCTGGCCCTGGGCACAGGCTACGCGCTGGCGAAGAGTAAATTTGGCCGCATTTTAACGGCGGTGCGCGATGCGGAAAACCGTCTCACGTTCTGCGGCTACGATCCGCGCGGTTTCAAGCTGCTGGTCTGGACTCTTTCCGCCGTGCTGTGTGGCCTGGCGGGAGCGCTGTACGTTCCGCAGGTGGGCATTATCAACCCGGGTGAAATGTCGCCGACCAACTCGATTGAAGCGGCCATCTGGGTAGCGCTGGGTGGACGCGGCACTCTGGTGGGCCCGGTGATTGGCGCGGCGCTGGTCAACGGTGCGAAGAGCTTTTTCACCGTGGCGATGCCGGAGTACTGGCAGCTGTTTCTGGGGCTGATTTTCATCGCCGTGACGCTGTTTTTACCGCGCGGCGTGTTCGGTCTGTTTCGTAAGGGAGAGAATTAATGCAGCCCTCTGAAGGACTCTTTACCCGCCAGCTACCGGGCGACCGTTACCGCGAGCAGACCGATCCGGTGTTGCAGCTCGAGGCCATTAACGTCAGTTTCGACGGTTTTCAGGCGTTGACCGATCTCTCGCTGAACATCGGCGTCGGAGAATTGCGCTGCATCATTGGCCCTAATGGCGCCGGTAAAACCACGCTGATGGACGTGATTACCGGCAAAACCCGGCCAAAAAGCGGGAAAGCTATTTACGATCAGTCCATCGATCTGACTGCCCTGGAACCGGCGGCCATCGCCCGTCAGGGCATTGGCCGTAAGTTCCAGAAGCCGACCGTGTTTGAAGCGCTGACCGTAGGGGAAAACCTCGAAATCGCCATGAAAGCCGACAGGTCCGTCTGGGCGAGCCTGCGGGCCACGCTCAGCGGCGAGCAGCGCGACCGCATTGATGAGATGCTGGTTTTGCTGCGGCTTGGCAGCGAGCGCGATCGCCGTGCCGGGCTGCTTTCCCACGGACAGAAGCAGTTTCTGGAGATCGGCATGCTGCTGGTGCAGGACCCGCACCTGTTACTGCTGGACGAACCCGCCGCCGGTATGACCGACGCAGAGACGGAATACACTGCCGAGCTGTTCCGCACCCTGGCAGGCAAGCATTCGCTGATGGTGGTTGAGCACGATATGGGCTTCGTCGAGACCATCGCCGACCACGTCACGGTGCTGCATCAGGGGCGGGTACTGGCGGAAGGTTCGCTTCGCGAGGTACAGGCCAATGAACAGGTAATTGACGTCTATCTGGGACGTTAAGGAGAGGTGATGTTACAGGTTAGCGAACTGAATCAGTACTACGGCGGAAGTCATATTCTGCGCGGGGTGAGCTTTGAGGCGGTCGTCGGGGAAGTTACCTGCCTGCTGGGGCGCAACGGGGTGGGCAAAACCACGCTGCTGAGGTGCCTGATGGGGCTGATCCCGGTGAAAGGCGGGGAGGTGGTCTGGCAGGGAAAGAGCATCACTCACAGTAAACCGCACCAGCGGGTGCAGTCCGGCGTGGCCTATGTTCCGCAGGGGCGGGAGATTTTTCCGCGTCTGACCGTAGAAGAAAACCTGCTGATGGGGCTGTCACGCTTCTCCGCGGGAAACGCAAGGAGCGTACCGGAGGAGATTTGGCAGCTTTTCCCGGTGCTGAAGGAGATGAAGCACCGACGCGGAGGCGATCTTTCCGGTGGTCAGCAGCAGCAGCTGGCGATAGGTCGCGCGCTGGCGAGCCGTCCACGGTTACTGATTCTGGATGAACCCACGGAAGGTATTCAGCCGTCGGTGATTAAAGAGATTGGGCAGGTGATCCGCAGCCTGGCGAACCGGGGGGATATGGCCATCCTGCTGGTGGAGCAGTTTTATGATTTTGCGGCAGAGCTGGCCGACAGCTATCTGGTGATGTCGCGCGGCAGCATCGTCCAGCAGGGGCGCGGGGAGAACATGGAGCAGGAGGGCGTTCGCGGGCTGGTTGCGATCTGAAATGTTATAATATAACATCCTCATTCTTATAAAACGGAATGAGGATTTTGCTGTGGCTGCACAACTTGCAAAAATTGCGCTGACTCTGGGAACGCTGCTGGTAAGCGGCTCGCTTTTTGCCCATTCGCACGGTCATCAGATGACAGAGGCGGAACAGAAGGCGGCAAACGGCGTCTTTGAGGATAAAGACGTCAGGGACAGGAAGCTGTCTGACTGGGACGGGACCTGGCAGTCCGTGTATCCGTTCCTGCTTGATGGTTCGCTGGATCCGGTTTTCGAAAAGAAAGCGCAGAAGGGAGAAAAATCCGCTGCCGAGGTGAAGGCCTACTACCGTAAGGGGTACGCGACGGACGTGGACGCCATCGGCATTGAAAACAACGTGATGGAATTCCACCGAGGCAAAACGGTGAGCAGCTGCCGCTACGACTACAGCGGCTACAAAATTCTGACCTATGCGTCGGGGAAAAAAGGCGTGCGCTACCTGTTTGAATGCAAGGATAACGCGAGCCAGGCGCCTAAGTTTGTGCAGTTCAGCGACCATATCATCGGGCCGAAAGCCTCTTCACACTTCCATATCTTTATGGGCAACACCTCCCACGAGGCGCTGCTGAAAGAGATGGATAACTGGCCGACCTACTACCCGAATGAGATGTACAAAGAGCAGGTGGTGGAGGAGATGTTGCACCACTAGGGTGTTGGTTTTGCCGGGTGACGGCTTCGCCTTACCCGGCTTACGATTAGGGTTTTGTCGGTCGGGTAAGCGCAGCGCCACCCGACACGCTATCTTCACTTTTCACGCGCATCCCGCGCAATATCATCAGCCAGGCCGCAATGATGGCGGCCATCATAATGATAAATAATGACCAGTGCGGTAGATGGGTCAGGATGAGCCCGGTGATCATCGGGTTCGCCGCCGCGCCGAGCCAGCCCAGCGCCTGGGCGGAGAAATAGCTCGCCTTCATGCCCGGCGGGGCGATATTGTCGATCAGCATGTATTCACCCGGTGCATAAATAATTTCACCCAGGGTGAAAATCGCCGCCGCGATCCCCCAGTAAATCAGGTTCTCGCCGGAAAGCATAAACCCGCCCAGCCCGAGGATGAAAAAAAGCGTCGCGGCGGTCATTAGCGGACGGATATTGCTGGCGGTGATCTTACGTCCAAGCGCGTATTGCAGGGTGACGACCACCGCCGCGTTGACGGGCAGCACAACGGCCACCACCTTTTCTGCGAAATCACTGTCCGCATGTGCGGCGAGGACATACTGGGAAATGCAGGTGGCGAACGATCCACCCACATACGACGCCAGCAGGCCGGAGAGCGTGTACCAGAACAGCGCCCGGTCTTTCAGCAGCACCGAGGGCTGCCACGGCATTTTCTCCTCAGGGCTGTCTGAGGCTATGCTTTTCTGCACAAAGAAATGGATAAACCCGAGCGGCAGTGCGGCGCAGAAGGCGGCCAGCCAGAACGGCAGTTGCAGGCTGTACATCACCAGCAGGGTGCCGATCGGCGGCCCGATCGTCCAGCCAATGTTCAGGAAACTGTAGTTGAGTGAGAAAACGCGCGCCTTTTCGCTGGAGGTCAGCACGTCGGCAAACCATGCTTTCAGCACCGTTGAGAAGACGGAATAGGCGCAGTTAATCAGGGCAAAGAACAGCACCACCAGCGTCACGTTATTCACCAGCGGAATCGCCACAAACCCGGCGATAAAGGCCACGATGGCGATCAGCATATAGCGTTTTTTGTCGAACTTATCCGCCAGGATGCCAAACCCCAGGCTAAACACCACGCCGATGGTCAACGCCACGGTAAGGGCATAGCCAATATTCTCCACGCTCATATCGTACACGCGTGTGAGATATATGGTCATAAAGGGCAGCGTTGCCCCGCGGCCAATTGTTAATAACAATGACGATGCCAGCAGCGCTGCGGTTGAGCGCCTGATTGATGGTTTCATTTTCCTGCCCGACAAATGCTTATGCTTTTTTTGTTGTGTTATTACAGGATTATCATGGGATCGGCAGCTTGTATAGCACCCAATTTATCCGCAGGTGCTTCTCTCCAGTACCAGAATTAATGATCTTCTCGCGGGGCTATTTTTTCTGTTACCTTGAAGTGTTTACAAAATTTTAATAATTCAGGGGCGGAAAATGACGCGGAAAGACGGGCTGTTAGCGTTGCTGGTTGTCGTGGTGTGGGGACTCAATTTTGTGGTCATCAAAATGGGGTTGCACAACATGCCTCCACTGATGCTGGCGGGGCTGCGCTTCCTGCTGGTGGCCTTCCCGGCGCTGCTGTTCGTTGCCCGCCCGAAAATTCCCCTTAAGCTGCTGCTGGGCTACGGCCTTACTATCAGCTTTGGTCAGTTTGCGTTTCTTTTTTGCGCCATCAAATTCGGTATGCCTGCGGGCCTGGCTTCGCTGGTGCTTCAGGTGCAGGCGTTCTTTACCATCATTCTCGGCGCATTTGTCTTCGGCGAACGCTTGCAGGGCAAGCAGCTGGCGGGCATTAGCCTTGCGGTCTTTGGCGTGCTGGTGCTGATTGAAGGCAGCCTCAACGGTCAGCATGTCGCGCTGCTAGGCTTTATGCTCACCCTGGCGGCGGGGCTGAGCTGGGCGTGCGGCAATATCTTTAACAAACTGATAATGCAGCACGAGACGCGTCCGCCGGTCTTATCGCTGGTGGTCTGGAGCGCATTGATCCCAATCGTGCCGTTTATGGCCGCGTCGTTTATTCTGGATGGTCCGCAGGCGATGTTGAAAAGCCTGGTGGAGATCGACCTGACGACCATTTTGTCGCTGATCTACCTGGCGTTAGTCGCCTCAATCATTGGCTATGGTATCTGGGGATCGCTGCTCGGACGCTATGAAACCTGGCGTGTGGCGCCATTATCGCTGCTGGTACCGGTGGTCGGGCTTGCCAGCGCCGCACTGTTGCTGGATGAAACGCTCAGCGTGCTGCAACTGTGTGGCGCAGGGCTGATTATGGCCGGGCTGTATATCAACGTCTTTGGCTTGCGGGTGCGTCGGGCAACGCAGGTGCGGGGTTAAGGCAGAAAAAAGCCCCGCATTAGCGGGGCAAAAACGAATTACAGGTCGTGGTTGTAATACGGCACGCCTAATTCGTCGGATTTGTCGCTGCCAGCGCCCATGTGATTGAAGTCCCAGGGCGACTGGTTTTGCGTGGACGGCATAATCATGGTGTCACGATTATTTTGCTGCCCCGCATTGGGGGTTTGCTCCGCGAAGCTCTGGCCGGAAACCAGCACCAGCAAGGTGAGGGCGGCGGAGGCGATAAATTTCATGATTTCCTCGGTTACGTCTTAACAGGCGATGATTAACTGCAATGTTTTAGCGGATACAGATAACGGGATTCACCCGGCATACTGGTAATACGGTACTTATGAGGCGGCACGTCAAAGTAGTTCTTGAACGTACGCGTCAGGGTCTGTTGCGATTCAAATCCGTAGCGTTCCGCCAGATAGAGGATCGGCTCATTGCTTTCTTTCAGTTTTTGGGCAATCTCCGTCAGCTTGCGGCTGCGAATATATTGTCCTAATGAATGGCCGGTCTCTTTTTTAAACATCCGTTGCAGGTGCCATTTTGAGTAACCTGAACGCTCAGACACTTTCTCAAGAGAGAGTGGAGATTCCAGGTTATCTTCGATCCAGTCCAAAATGCTATGAATGGTGATAGCGTCAGTATTGCGTCTGGACATCGTCATACCTCTTTTTCTGTTTACGGCAGGATTTTCTTGAGTAAGAGCTCAAGCGTTGCCACTTCATCTGCCGATAAGTTTTTTGTCAGTTCCTGGTGCAGTGTTTGTCCTACTAATTGATGACATTGCTCACACATGGCCGCGCCATCGCTGGTCAGTTTCACCAGTACGCCACGTTTGTCATTCGGGTTAGGGCTTCGTTCTATCCATCCTTTACAGACGAGACGATCCAGCATGCGGGTTAACGCACCCAGATCGACAGAGAGCACCTTTTTCAGCTCAACCGGCGTGATACACACTTCGCAGCGAATGGAACACAGCACTTTGAACTGTGTTGCGGTGATATCCAGCGGTGACAGATAGTCATTGAGCAGGCGATCTTTTTTCTGGTTAACCATATGAATAAGACGACCCAGTGGGATTATGTCGTTAAAGAGGTCACTGGTGCTTTTCACAATGGTTGCCCTGGCAAGTAGTTTAGTCACGGCAGATATTATTGCTCAGGCAAGTATAAGTCAACTGAATGAATCGGCCGATGCCACGAAATGCTAAAACGCTTCAGGAACTTATTCTGTACGCTTTTAAATCATACAGATAATCTGGGGTTATGAATTACGCGAGACAATTATGGTTACGCTGTCGGATGGCTCCGGACGAGGATTTGCCCCTATAATTGCGATGTTGAATAAGGATAAGGACTGCGGTGCATTATGTTGGATTTGATTAAAGCAGTGGGGCTTGGACTGGTGGTGTTGCTGCCGCTGGCGAACCCGTTAACGACGGTGGCGCTTTTTCTGGGGCTGGCGGGGAACATGAACAGCGCAGAGCGCAATCAGCAGTCGATGATGGCCTCTGTCTATGTCTTTGCCATAATGATGGTGGCTTATTACGCCGGGCAACTGGTGATGAATACCTTTGGTATTTCGATTCCCGGTCTGCGTATTGCTGGCGGGCTGATTGTGGCCTTTATTGGTTTCCGGATGCTGTTCCCGGCGCACAAAGCGCACGAATCCCCGGAAGCCAAAAGCAAATCGGAGGAGCTTGAAAGCGAACCGAGCGCCAACATCGCGTTTGTGCCGTTAGCCATGCCGAGCACGGCGGGGCCGGGGACGATTGCGATGATCATCAGTTCCGCCTCAACGGTGCGTGATGGGACGACATTCCCGCACTGGGTTATCACCGTTGCGCCGCCGATCATTTTTGCGCTTATCGCTATTATCGTCTGGGGGTCATTGCGCAGCTCCGGGGCGATTATGCGCTGGGTGGGTAAGGGGGGGATTGAAGCTATCTCCCGACTGATGGGTTTTCTGCTGGTCTGTATGGGCGTGCAGTTTATTATTAACGGCGTGCTGGAGATTGTTAAGACGTATCATTGAGAACGTTGCCGGGTGGCGGCTTCGCCTTACCCGGCCTACTCGCTAAAAAATGCGGCAAAATAAGCGATGCGTCTTCTGCAACCACTCCTCTGGCAACGAGAATCGGTATCTATGATTGTCAGACCAAAATGACAGATGAAAGATTCCGTTATCTTGGCGGTGATGATGAACACGGATATTAATGCTTCGTAGGCCGGGTAAGGCGAAGCCGCCACCCGGCATAACAAACGTCAACCGTGGCTGGACTGTTCTTCCATCGCGACCGGCCATTTACGGAAGATAAGCACCGACCAGATCAGCGCGATCAGCGCCGGAATCGCCCCGAGATAACCAATGGCCGACATCGATACATGCAGGCTGATCTGATTTCCCACCAGCGCACCGGCGCCAATCCCCAGATTAAAAATCCCGGAGAAGAGCGACATCGCTACGTCCGTGGCGTCCGGGGCCAGCGCCAGCACTTTGACCTGCATTCCCAGACCAATAATCATGATTGCCACGCCCCAGAACAGACTGAGGATCGCCAGATGACTCTCGCTGCCTGCCGCAGGCATTAGTAACAGCAGGCATGCCAGCAGCAGACCAATCGCACTGCTTACCAGCGCAGACGCGTGCTGATTGCCCAGCTTCCCGAACAGGATGCTGCCGATAATCCCCGCGCCGCCCAGGATCAGCAGCAGAACGGTGGCAAAGTTAGCGCTAAAGCCCGCCACAACCTGAACAAACGGCTCAATATAGCTGTAGGCCGTGTAATGGGCGGTCACCACAATCACGGTCAGCAGATAGATGCTCATCAGCGCCGGTCGACGCATCAGCAGCGGCAGACTTTTCAGCGAGCCGGAGTGTTCGCTGGGCAGTTTTGGCAGCAGTTTGATCAGACACACCAGGGTGATCAGCGCCCCCATGCCGATGGCAAAGAAGGTGGTGCGCCAGCCGAAGTATTGTCCCACAATGCGCCCGATCGGCAGGCCTAACACCATCGCCAGCGCCGTTCCGGTGGCAATCAGGCTCAGCGCCTGGGCGCGTTTTCCCGCCGGAGCCAGACGAATGGCGAGGGACGCGGTGATCGACCAGAAAACGGCATGGGCAAACGCGATGCCGACGCGGCTGATGACCAGCACGGTAAAGTTCCATGCCATAAATGACAGCACATGGCTGGCAATGAACACCACAAACAGCCCAATCAGCAGCTTACGACGTTCCATCTGGCTGGTCAGCAGCATAAACGGCAGCGACATCAGCGCCACCACCCATGCATAGATGGTTAACATAATGCCAACCTGTGCCGTTTCCATATGGAAGCTGGCGGCGATGTCGGACAGCAGCCCAACCGGAACAAATTCCGTGGTGTTGAAAATAAACGCGGCGATGGCGAGCGTGACCACGCGTAGCCACGCGACTCTGCGGGAAACCGTGTGTGTTGTCATAGGGATATCTGGGATTCGTTGCCTGAAAGATGAGGAGACGATCTTAAAGCCTTAAACGGTGAAAACTCAACCGTTATGTGATGTGAATCACAAAATATACCTTCATGCAGCGGTAGCGAACGGGGTTGTTTTCATCGAAGATAAAGAACAACACAACAAAAACAGGCGGTAACACGATGCAGGAGATTGATTTTTATCTGGTAGATGCGTTCAGCGCGTCCTCCTTTGGCGGCAACCCGGCGGTGGTGTGCCCGCTCGACGCATGGCTGCCGGATGAGACGTTACTGCGAATGGCACAACAGCATAACCAGTCAGAAACCGCGTTTTTTGTGTGTACCAAAGGGGGGATCGAGTTGCGCTGGTTCACCACGCTCACCGAGGTTAATCTCTGTGGTCACGCGACGCTTGCCGCGGCGTATGTACTTTTTCACGAACTGGATTATCCGGACTCACGCCTTCATTTTGACACCGCCTCTGGTCGCCTGACCGTCAGTCGTGAAGGTGACTGGATGACGCTGGACTTCCCGGCCTGCCCGACGCAGGCACAGACGCCGCCACCGGAGATGCTCACCGCACTCGGTATCAGCCACTACGTCGAGGCGCGAAAAGGCCGCGCCTGGGTGCTGGTACTGGAAAGCCGCGAGCAGGTTGAAGCCCTTAATCCGGATTTCTCCGCCATGACGCCGGGCGAGCATAAAGTAGCCGTCACTGCCCGGGACGAGGGGGAATACGACTTTGTCAGCCGTTTCTTCTCGCCAGGCGTGGCCGTGCCGGAAGATCCTGTCACCGGCTCCGCGCACACCATGCTGATCCCGTACTGGAGTGAACGGCTTGGCAAAACACAGATGTTTGCCCGCCAGGTTTCTGCCCGTGGTGGCGACGTACGCTGCGAACTCAAGGGCGACCGCGTGCGGATGGGCGGGCAGGCGGCACTGTATCTGAAGGGCACAGTATTTCTGCGCTGAACAAATCTAAGAGGAACCAACGATGCAGGAAATTGATTTTTATCTGGTAGATGCCTTCAGCGACAGGGCGTTCGGCGGCAATGCGGCGGCGGTGTGTCCGTTGGAAGCGTGGCTGCCGGATGAGACGCTGCTGAAGATGGCGAAGCAGCATAATCAGTCAGAGACGGCGTTCTTTGTCCGAACGGATAACGGGTTTGAACTGCGCTGGTTTACCACGCAGGATGAAATTAACCTCTGCGGCCACGCAACCCTCGCGGCTTCTCACGTTATTTTCGAATACCTGGATTATCCGCATACGGAAATCACCTTCACCACGCGCTTTGTCGGCGAACTGACGGTACAACGCAGCGGCGACTGGCTGACGCTTAATTTCCCGGCGTGGTCAACCGAGGTGGTCGATACTCCACCAGCGGTGCTGTTCAGCGCGCTGGGCATTAACGCGGCAAAAGAGGTGCGTGTGGGGCGTGATTACCTGGTAGTGCTCGACAGCCAGCGGCAAGTGGAGGCGCTGACGCCGGATATCGCTGCCATGCTCCCGCTGGGGAAAATGGTCTGCGTTACGGCGCCGGGGGATGAGTATGATTTCGTCAGCCGCTTCTTCTGCCCGGGGGAAGGGGTACCGGAGGATCCGGTGACCGGATCAGCTCACAGCATGCTGATCCCGTACTGGAGCGAAAAGCTCGGAAAAACGCAGATGTCGGCCCGCCAGGTCTCCTTGCGCGGCGGGGATCTGCGCTGCGAGCTGAAAGGCGACCGCGTGCTGATTGGCGGGCAGGCCACGTTGTATATGAAGGGGAAAATTTTCCTTCGACTCCAGGACTACGTTCAACATTAACAACTGGGCGCTGGTGGCTGACGCTCGTTCAGCAGCGCGATAAACGCCTCAAGCTGGCGGGTCATCGCCCCGCGTCGCCACACCAGCCAGGTGGTGAGCCAGCGCCAGTTTTCCGCCAGCGGCCACGCCGCCACCTGATGATGGCCCGGCATGCTCTCCAGCATGGAGCGGGGCATCAGCGCAATGCCTGCCCCGGCAATCACGCAGGCGAGCATCCCGTGATAGGACTCCATCTCATGGATCCTTCCCGGCGTGACGCGGTCGGCATGGAACCAGCTCTCCAGATGACGCCGGTAAGAACAGTTGGCGCGAAAGGCATACACGTCGCTGCCGCTCACCTGCGTGGCTTTTGATACTTCCGCGTGACCCGCAGGGGTGACCAGCATCATCTCTTCCCGGTAAACCGGCATCCCTTCCAGTTCCGGATGCGAGAGCGGCCCGTCGACAAAGGCGGCGCTGAGCGTCCCCTCAAGCACGCCGTCAATCATCGTACCGGAAGGTCCGGTGGACAACGCAAACTGAATGCGCGGATAGCGCTGGTTAAACCGCGCCAGACTTTCCGGAATGCGTACGGCGGCGGTACTTTCCAGCGCGCCGAGCGAGAATAATCCCTGCGGTTCATCCCCGGCGACGACCATTCGCGCTTCGTCAACCAGCGCCAGGATCTGCTTGCTGTAGCGCAAAAAATTGTGCCCGGCGGGGGAAAGCCGCAGGCGCTGATTCTCGCGAATAAACAGTTCAACGCCGAGATCCGCTTCTAGCTGTCGGATGCGGGTGGTGAGGTTTGACGGCACCCGGTGTACCTTCTGCGCCGCCTGGGTAATGCTGCCGGTCAGTGCGACGGCGTTAAACATCTCAAGCTGAGTTAAGTCCATACCATTCTCGATTCGTGAATAAGGTGGTGAGTATTATTCATTTTTAAGAAATAGCAGAGTAGGCCACAATCAATCAACTGTTATTACGTGGAGAACATCATGACCTATTCATCTGCTACCCATGCCCACTCTGTCAACCCGGCTACCGGCGAAACGCTGGCTGCTTACCCGTGGGCAACGTCCCATGACGTTGAGCGTGCCATTGCGCAGGCGGATACCGGTTTTCGTCAGTGGCGACGCGAAAGCGTGGCGCACCGGGCGCAAAAACTTCGCGATCTGGGTGCGGCGCTGCGTAGTCGTGCGGAAGAGATGGCGCAGACTATCTCCCGGGAGATGGGCAAGCCCATTATGCAGGCGCGTGCGGAGGTGGCTAAGTCCGCCAGTCTTTGCGACTGGTACGCTGAACACGGCCCGGCGATGCTGCACCCGGAATCTACCCAGGTCGAAAATGCGGTGATTGAGTACCGTCCGCTTGGGCCCGTTCTGGCGGTGATGCCGTGGAACTTCCCGCTCTGGCAGGTGCTGCGCGGTGCGGTGCCGATCCTGCTGGCAGGGAACAGCTATCTGCTTAAACATGCGCCTAATGTGCTCGGCTCGGCGGAGCTGATCGGGAAGGTATTCGCGGATGCCGGTTTCCCGGAGGGGGTCTTTGGCTGGGTGAACGCGACGAATGACGGCGTCAGCCAGGCGATTAACGATCGTCGTATCGCGGCGGTGACCGTAACCGGCAGCGTTCGGGCTGGTGCGGCAATTGGCGCGCAGGCGGGCGCGGCGTTGAAGAAATGTGTGCTGGAGCTGGGCGGCTCCGATCCGTTTATCGTTCTGAACGATGCCGATCTGGATCTGGCCGTCAACGCGGCGGTGGCCGGACGTTATCAGAATACCGGGCAGGTTTGTGCGGCGGCAAAACGCTTTATTGTGGAAGCGGGCGTGGCGGACGCCTTTACCCAACGCTTTGTTGACGCGGTCAAGGCGCTGAAGATGGGCGCACCGGATGAGGAAGATAACTATATTGGCCCGATGGCGCGATTTGATCTTCGCGATGAACTGCATCAGCAGGTGCAGGCTACGCTGGCGGAAGGGGCGACCCTGCTGCTGGGCGGAGAGAAGATGTCCGGGACCGGTAACTATTATGCCCCAACCGTACTCGGCGGCGTCACCCCACAGATGACGGCCTTTCGTCAGGAGCTGTTTGGTCCGGTGGCGGCAATTACCATCGCGAACGATGCGGCGCACGCATTGCAGCTGGCTAACGACAGCGATTTTGGCTTATCGGCGACGGTCTTTACCGAGAACGATGCGCTGGCTGAAACCTTTGCGCGCGAGCTGGAGTGCGGCGGGATCTTTATCAACGGCTACAGCGCCAGTGATGCGCGCGTCGCGTTTGGCGGGGTGAAGAAGAGCGGCTTCGGGCGAGAGCTTTCTCATTTCGGTCTGCATGAGTTCTGTAATGTGCAGACGGTGTGGAAGGATCGCGTCTAGTCTTGTTGCCGGGTAAGGCCAGGCCGCTACCCGGCAATTCACGTTTCCTGTCATTTTTGCGTAATGGTTCTGTCATTTTCGTTTCGTAGACTCGCTCGCGTCTAACGTATTGTTACAGAAGAAAATTATGAACCTAACGCAAATTTTTAGTCGTCTTGCGCCGCGCTTTATCCCTCGTCAGTTTGGCCTGCTGACCGGCATCTTTTGTATCATTGGCCTTTTCTCCGCCCTGCAACTCTCTTCCTCCTTCATGCTCACCGCCTCCCTGAATGAAGCCCAGCGTAACGAACAGCGCAATCAGCTGGCCTGGCAGCAGCAGAGCAGGCTGGATCAGGCCCGTATTTCTCTGCTGGCGGCCAGCGATCTGCTCAACCGCTCCGGCGTGTACTTTATGCAGGACAAGGAGACCGGCTCGGAAGGGAGCTGGCATAGCCTGATGGACGAGGCGCAAAAATCCCTGGCGGCGTCACAGCAGGCATGGCAGGCCTGGCTCGCGCTTAATCCGCCGAAAGACGAGGGGTTGGTTAACAGCTATCAGCTGTTTTTCGACGCCATCCGGGAGCAGGCGGAGGGGCTGGTGAAAACCAACAGCATCGACCTCTTTTTCGCCGTACCCGCCCAGGCGTTTCAGACCGATTTTAATGACAATTTCGCACGCTATCAGCAACGGAGTGAGAAGCAGACGATACAGGGGCGTCAGTCGCTCATGGAACAACTCTCAGGTCTGCAACGGCTGTTCCTGTTTGCGCCGCTGGTGCTACTGGCCATTGCCATAGCCGTCTGGTTCGGAATGGCGAAGTGGGTGATATCCCCGCTACGCCGTCTGATTATCCAGATTAACCAGCTTGCGGCAGGGGATTTGTCAGGCACGCCGCCTGACGTTGTGCGCTTTAACCGTGAAATCAGCCAGCTCAGCGGCAGTATTACCGCCATGCAGCGCGGGCTCCAGCAACTGGTGACCCAGGTCAGCGAGGCCACTACCTCCATGGTTGAAAATATCGGATCGCTTGCGCAGGGGAATCAGAAGCTTTATCAGCAGTCTACGCGACAGGCCAAAGAGCTGGAGGAGGTGACCGCACACATCGCCGATCTCGAAACCCACGTTGAGGGGAACACGGGTTATGCTAAACTCGCCCGCTCGCGCGCGGATGAAGCCCGACAGGCTGCCGCTGGTGGGGAGCAAATGATGTCAGCGGTGAATGGCTCGATGCAGACGATCGTCGACCGATCCTCAGAGATGCGCGGGATCGTCGCGATGATCGACAGCGTGGCGTTTCAGACCAACATTCTCGCCCTCAATGCTGCCATTGAAGCCGCCCATGCAGGAGAGCAGGGGCGCGGATTTGCGGTGGTTGCCCGGGAAGTGGGGCTGCTGGCCAGAAAAAGCAGTCACTCTACGCAAACCATCCAGGCGCTAATTAATCACTCGCTTCAGGGCATTGAAGAAGGTTCTCAGGTGGTAAACCGTCTGGAAGAGAATTTGCAACAGGTCACCGGGCTGGTGGCGAATCTGAGCAGCCTGCTGAATGATATTTCGCTGGCCACCCTGAATCAGGGGGACAGCATTCATCAGATGACCCGTCAGCTTCAGGCGCTGAATCAGGTATCGCGTCGGACAGATGTGCTGGTTAGCGAAGCGTCAAATGCCTCTGAGCGACTGCATCAGCAGTCCGATCTTTTGTTGCAGGCCGTCTCGCGTTTTCGTCTCCCTGCCTGACGTGACGTATCAGCCTCTGTTATACTCGCAGCCCGTTTTAGCCTGAGGGCAAGGAGCAAAGTGTGGCTGCGGTCATCCATAATGAGATGCTGGACGAGATTCTGGCGCAGGTTCGTCCGTTACTGGGGCAGGGTAAGGTTGCCGATTACATTCCCGCGCTGGCTTCGATCAGCGGTAATAAGCTCGGTATCGCCATTTGTACTGTCGACGGTCAGCGTTTTCAGGCGGGAGACGCGCTTGAGCGCTTTTCGATTCAGTCGATCTCAAAAGTGCTTAGCCTCGTTGCCGCCATGCGCCAGTATGACGAGCAGGAGATCTGGCAGCGGGTGGGCAAAGATCCGTCCGGTCAGCCGTTCAACTCCCTTCTCCAGCTGGAAATCGAACAGGGTAAGCCGCGTAACCCGTTTATTAACGCCGGGGCGCTGGTGGTGTGCGATATGCTGCAAAGCCGGCTGAGCGCGCCGCGCCAGCGGATGCTCCAGATTGTGCGGCAGCTTTCCGGCGTGCAGGACATCGCCTACGATCCGGTGGTAGCGCGCTCTGAGTTTGAACACTCTGCACGTAACGCCGCCATCGCCTGGCTGATGAAGTCCTTCGGCAACTTTCATAATGACGTTGCCACGGTGCTGCAAAACTATTTTCATTACTGCGCGCTGAAGATGAACTGCGTCGAACTGGCGCAGACTTTTCTGTTTCTGGCGCATCAGGGCCATGCCCCGCATCTGGGCGAGGACGTTGTCTCCCCGATGCAGGCCCGGCAGATCAACGCCTTAATGGCAACCAGCGGAATGTATCAGAATGCCGGGGAGTTTGCCTGGCGCGTAGGGCTGCCGGCTAAATCCGGCGTTGGCGGTGGGGTCGTGGCGATTGTCCCCCACGAGATGGCGATTGCCGTCTGGAGCCCGGAACTGGACGAGACCGGAAATTCACTGGCGGGCGTGGCGGCGCTGGAACAGCTGACCAAACGCCTTGGACGGTCCGTATACTGATGTCCACGTTAGATCCTCTCTTCGCGCGCCTGGCTCGCTCCACGTTTCGTTCACGATTTCATTTAGGGACGAAAGAGCGGCAATACTGCTGGGATAAGGGCGCGGAGACTATCGATAAGCATGCCGCCGATTTTGTCGCCGCGCGGCTGGCGCCTGCACACCCGGTGAATGACGGTAAGCAGACGCCGATGCGCGGCCATCCGGTTTTTATCGCCCAGCATGCCACGGCAACCTGCTGTCGGGGCTGTCTGGCTAAGTGGCACGCTATCCCGCAGGGCGTGCCGCTGAGTGCGCAGCAACAACAGTATATCGTCAACGTAATCCATCATTGGCTGGTCATTGAGGTAAATCGTGCCTCCTGAACTGACAATGTCTCTGTTTAAGCTACGCTTTTACTAATGCTCAGCGTCAGGAGACGTTATGAAGGCACCTCAAATTCCCGTTAATGAAGCGGAGCGCATGAATGCTCTGCGCGAGTCCGGTCTGCTTGAGATCGACAATTACCCCGCGTTTGATCGTCTTACGCGGCTGGCAACACGCTTTTTCAGGGTGCCGCTGGCGATGATTACGCTGGTGGATGAACACGCCGCGATCGTGAAGTCTGCCGACGGCCAGGTACCCGCCACCCAGCCTCGCGATCTCTCGTTTTGTGGTCATACGATACTGGGTGACGCGCCGCTGGTGGTGAGTGACACGCTGCTGGACGAACGCTTTGCGGATAATCCGCAGGTGGTGGGAGACCCGGGCGTGCGCTTTTACGCCGGTTTCCCGCTGCGTTTACGTGACGGGGCATGCGTGGGATCGTTGTGTCTCATTGATTACGCGCCGCGTGAGTTTACCGCGGCGGATGCCGCCGTACTGGCCGATCTCAGCGCGCTGGCAGAGGATGAATTTGCGGCTGTTAGCGCGGCCACAACCGATGAACTCACGGGGCTGTTTAACCGTCGCGGGTTTAACCAGTTTGCGCAGTTTGCACTGTCGGTTTCGCAGCGTCGGGCAGAACCGTTAACCCTTGGCTGGCTGGATCTGGACCATTTCAAAACCATTAACGATCGCTTCGGGCATCAGGAGGGTGACAAAGCTCTGAAAGCGATGGCCGCCCTGATGCGTTCCTCCTTCCGCGAGGCCGATCTGCTGGTACGTTTCGGGGGAGATGAGTTCGCGGTGCTGTTTGCGGATACCGATGAGCCTGGCGCCTGGATCGCCATGCAGTATCTCGTCGAACAAACGGAAAAGTATAACGCGCGTCAGCTGCATCCCTGGTCGTTACAGTTTTCCTGGGGGCTGAGCGAGTTCGATCATCACCGCAACGATATGCAGGCATGGCTAAAACACGCGGATGCGCAAATGTACGCCATGAAGCGGCAACACCACGGCGAGAAATGACATAACGAAATCCTATGTCATCACTTATTGCGTTACAAAAATGTTAATAGCAAAGTGGAGAGATTCAACCTAAGGACGCACAATGAACTCTCCCATGCTGATTAAACCTCTCTCCCGGCAGGACATCCTCACCCACATCGATGCCCTCAACGATATTCTCGTCAACTGTGTCAACGGCGGCGCCTCCGTCAGCTTTATGCTGCCTTTTTCTGCCGGGAAAGCCCAAACCTTCTGGGTCGGCGTCGCAGACAGCGTCGGGCGCGACGAGCGTACCGTCCTGGGCTGTTTTGATGCGGAGCAGGGGCTGGTTGGCACGGTCCAGCTGATCACCGATCAGCCTGAAAACCAGCCGCACCGTGCAGATGTCGCGAAACTGGTGGTTCATGAGAAAGCGCGCCGTAAAGGGGCGGCAATGGCGCTGATGGAAGCCCTGGAGGCGGTTGCACGTGAAAAAGCGCTTACGGTACTGGTGCTTGATACCTCAACCGGCAGCGGCGCGGAGACGTTTTACCAGAGAGCAGGCTGGCAAAAGGCGGGGGAGATCCCACGCTACGCCCTGATGCCGAACGGGGACATGACGGCGACCTCAGTGTTCTATAAATTTCTGTGATTATTTTTCACCATCGCATCCTGAGTTGATCCAGACAGGGGTTATGGTCCTGAAGTTTTGATAAGTTATCACACCAATCTTATCAGGCTGTATGACTAATCATAAAGGACCTCCATTGTGAACACACTCAACCGTCGTGATTTCCCCGGTGCGCGCTATCCTGAACGTATCATCCAGTTTGGCGAAGGTAACTTCCTGCGCGCGTTCGTTGACTGGCAAATCGACCTCTTAAACGAGCATACCGATCTCAATGCCGGTGTGGTGATTGTGCGGCCGATCCAGAGCGATTTTCCGCCGTCCCTGAGCACCCAGGAGGGTCTGTATACCACGATTATTCGTGGTCTGAATGAGCAGGGGGAAGCGGTAAGCGATGCGCGTCTTATTCGTTCCGTGAATCGTGAAATCAGCGTCTACAGCCAGTACGATGAATTTCTGAAGCTCGCCCATAACCCGGACATGCGGTTTGTCTTCTCCAATACCACGGAGGCGGGGATCAGCTATCACGCGGGGGATAAGTTTGACGATGCGCCAGCTGTCAGCTATCCGGCCAAACTGACGCGTCTGCTGTTCGAGCGCTTTACCCACTTTAACGGGGCAGCGGATAAAGGCTGGATTATCATTCCTTGCGAACTCATCGACTACAACGGCGATGCCCTGCGTGAACTGGTGCTGCGCTATGCACAGGAGTGGGCGCTGCCGGCGGCATTCATTGCGTGGCTGAATGATGCTAACACTTTCTGTTCGACGCTGGTTGACCGCATTGTTACCGGCTATCCGAGTGATGAGGTGGCAGAGCTGGAAGCCGGGCTGGGGTATCACGACAGCTTCCTCGACACGGCGGAACATTTCTATCTGTTTGTTATTCAGGGGCCGAAATCACTTGCAGCTGAACTGCGCCTGGATAAATACCCACTCAACGTCCTGATTGTTGACGATATCAAACCGTATAAAGAGCGTAAGGTGGCGATCCTCAACGGCGCGCACACGGCGCTGGTTCCGGTCGCTTTTCAGGCCGGCCTGGATACGGTAGGGGAAGCCATGAACGACGCGGAAATTTGCGCGTTCGTAGAGAAGGCTATTTATGAGGAGATTATTCCGGTCCTGGATCTGCCGCGCGACGAGCTGCACTCCTTCGCCAGTGCCGTAACGGGGCGTTTCCGAAATCCGTACATTAAGCATCAGCTGCTGTCGATTGCCCTGAACGGGATGACCAAGTACCGTACCCGTATTCTGCCGCAACTGCTGGCAGGGCAGAAGGCGACCGGCAAATTACCAGCACGTCTGACCTTTGCTCTGGCGGCGCTGATTGCATTTTACCGTGCCGAGCGCAACGGTGAGCGCTATCCGGTGCAGGACGATGCGCACTGGCTTGAACGTTACCAGCAGTTGTGGACGCAACATCACGACAAACAGGTCACTACCCGTGAACTGGTATCGTCAGTGTTAAGCGTGAGCGAGCACTGGGAACAGGATCTCACTCTGGTGAACGGACTGGTAGACCAGGTTGTGCTGGATCTGGATGCAATTTTAAGCAAAGGCATGCGCGATGCGGTAAAACCGCTCTGCTAATCATAATGCCCGGCGTTGGCCGGGTTTTTTAGAGACCCAATTTAGTTACAACATACTATACGTTCTTTTTTTAAAAAGCACATGCAGCACCGTGCGGTTGAGGCTTAACAGGTCAGAAAATGCAATGAACTATTAACATGCTTGCAACCGTGAGGGGGATCACGTTTAATAGCCGCGCTCTTTACTTTTCTGTAAGCTGATTATGATTGTTCGTCCTCAACAGCACTGGCTGCAACTGATTTTTGTCTGGCATGGTTCGGTACTTCCCAAAATTTATACCCGACTGCTGCTTAACTTCCTGCTTTCCATCGCCGTGATTGTCATGCTGCCGTGGTACACCTCGCTGGGTATCCGGTTTACCGTCGCGCCGTTCAGCATTCTGGGCGTGGCTATCGCCATCTTCCTGGGATTTCGCAATAACGCCTGTTATTCCCGCTACGTTGAGGCGCGTCTGCTTTGGGGGCAGTTGATGATAGCGGCGCGCTCGCTGTTTCGCGAGGTAAAAAACACCTTGCCGGATGATAAACATCTTGGAGAGTTTGTCCGCCTGCAAATCGCGTTTGCTAACTGTCTGCGTATGACCCTGCGCAGAGAAACCAATGCCGATCAGCTGTCCCGCTATCTGGCTCCAGACGATTTACGCAAAGTGATGGACGCCAACTCGCCAGCGAACCGTATCCTGCTGATCATGGGGGAGTGGCTGGCCGTACGGCGGCGTAGCGGGCACCTTTCAGACATCCTGTTTCACAGCCTCAACAACCGCCTGAATGACATGTCCATCGTGCTGGCTGGCTGTGAGCGTATCGCCAATACGCCAGTCCCGTTTGCCTATACGCTAATCCTGCACCGGACGGTGTATCTGTTCTGCATCATGCTGCCGTTTGCGCTGGTTGTGGATCTGCATTACATGACGCCCTTTGTCTCTGCGCTGATTTCGTACACTTTTATCTCGCTGGATACGCTGGCAGAAGAGCTGGAAGATCCGTTTGGGACGGAAGATAACGATCTGCCGCTGGACGCCATCTGCAACATGATGGAGCGCGATCTGTTGCAGATGAACGATGAAGAGAACATCCCTGAAAGACTGATGCCGGATAAGCATTATCAGCTGACCTGACGGGCATTCCACTCATCGCGGGTGATTTCCCACAGCTCCGAATCCAGCAGGCCGCTGACATAGGCTTTCTTCTCCGTCCTGATGAGCCGCATGCCGCTGCTGTCTGAAATTCGTCGGGAGCGGCTGTTGGCCGCCGCTTTCGGCGCGCGCAACACCGGTTTGTTAAGCGTATTGAACCAGTAATCCGTGGCCGCAATACTCGCCTCGCGCATATATCCCTGGCCCTGAAATTCCGGCGCGAGCCAGAAGCCCCGATTGTTGTCCTCCACGTCATACAGGCAAATCAACCCCATCAGTTCGTCAGGCGCTTCGCGACGGCGAATCGTCCAGAACCACGCAATCCCTTTGGCCATATCGGGCAGTGCAACGTTGTTGACATAATTTTCTGCACCGTTTTCCGGGTAGGGCCAGGGGACTGAAGCCACCATATAGCGGACAATCTCCCAGCGCGGATAGCGTTGCTGGATCTGGACGGCATCTTCTGCAATCAGGGGGCGTAATATCAGGCGCTCGGTGGTAAGCGTGGGTATGGTCATCCGCTGATCTCCATAATTAAGCGTTATGCTTTTGTTTGGGTTCTGGTATTTTCATCTTAATAACATTCTGTTGCGATGTACTGTACTAAAACGATGTTGAGTTAACGTCATCAACCTGCTTGAAAAGGAGAAGGGTATGGTTTTACCTGGGATAAACCTTGATAAAAACTTACCGGGCTACGATTTTGCGAAAATGTCGGGAGTTGGGGCTGCGGATTTCGATTTTAAAGCGCTTGGTGCCGCCATGGACTGTCATCGTGAATTTGCTCACGCGGGTATCATTTACTCTGACGGCCCCCAACGCTTCCTGGTGCGACCCGGCAAAAGACATCCTCAAGGGCAAAGTGGAATAGTAACGCATGTTATCGTGACCAAAGCCTCCTCGTTTCTGTCTGCTTCCACAGCAGGAAAAGCATTGAGTGATGCAGTTTCTTCTACTTCCATGGGAACTGAAATTGCCTCAACCGTTCTGTCATGTGGCGCGATGATCATAACTGGCGGAGTGATGCTCGCTGGAACAGCAGCAACTCCCCTTACCGCAGGCGGGGGAAGCGTACTGGTCGCTATTGGCTACGCCGGAACGGCTGCCACCGGTCTGCAATGTGTGAATGGCCTTTATCGAATTTATGATTTGGTTGAAAATGACGGTGCCAATGTCGCCTGGCTGGATACCCAGGACTGGTATGTCGCCACATCCACTTCCTTAGATGTCATTTCTCTGGCAAGCGCAGGCGGTGCACTTAAAGAGGCTGTCACTACCTGGCGCGCAATGAAATCCGTTTCGTCCTTGAAAGCAACCGAGTGGCTAAAAAATTATCCTCGTCAGGACCGTGCTCGACTGACTGAATTAATTATTCGCGCTCAAAACCCTGGTATAAGCAATAAAGAAGTCAAAGCGCTTATTCGAGCTGGCTTTTATCCAAAACGATTCCCATCTGGTCCTGTTCAGGTTGAGCTCACCAGGCAATTAGGTCAAGTTGTAACAAGTGCCTCGGCGCTTGCAGGAAGCGCTGTAAGCGGAGTTATTGCCGCTCCGGGGAACATACCTCGTACCAGTAAATACATTATTGGTACTATCCAGTCACTGGCGGTTTTTTAATGAAAATTCTGCGCTTGTTAACCGGACACGTTTCTTACGAGCTCCTGCAACACGGAAAACGGATTGAGGACGCTATTGCCCGTCATGACAATGACTTATTAAACCATTCCACCCCCGAACTGGAGCGGTATTTTTCACGCCCGCTTAGTGAGCTGCCACGGCAAAATGCTTATCCGGTAGCGATATTATTACCGCTATTTCTGGTGATTTTTGCGTTTAATTTGCTGCCATTTCTCCAGACAATATCCAGTATGTCGCCATCGCTACATGCACTCAGTTTTTTTGTCCCATCGCTAGCGATACTTATCTTCCTGATGCTCGCGAGTGCCTTCCTTGCCCGGGGATACACTTCAGGACTAACAGGATTTTTAGCGCTTTTCATCATCCTGCTCACATTAACGGTACTGCAATGGCTTCACTATCTGACGATGTCTGACGGCAGAAGCTGGCAGCTGATCATTGCAACGATCGCTTTGGTAATTAGCCGTATGGTGTTAAACAGTCGAGGCTTTGTGCTGTTCACGCTATATTGTCGTTCGAAGCGTCTTGCCACGCTGGCTCGCATCATGCGCCTAAAGAGCGGTAAGGATAATGTGAGGAACACATGACACTCATCGTACGCCCGTTACAGGCAGAAGATTACCCACAGTGGCGACCGCTGTGGGATGGCTATACCCATTTTTATGAGTGCTACCTTGACGAGTCCGTTACCGCGGTCACCTGGGACAGGGCGCTCGCAGATTCATCACCCCTGTTTTGCCGGGTCGTGGAGAAAGACGGCAGCGTCATCGGCTTCGCCATGTGTGTCCTGCATGAAGGGACCTGGTCAACCGCGCCCGTTTGCTATCTGGAAGATCTGTTTGTTGACGCTGCCGAACGTGGCGCAGGGGCGGGTAAAGCGCTTATCGACGCCCTGATCGATGAAGGCAAGCGGGAAGGGTGGTCAAAACTCTACTGGGTAACCCGCATGAACAATCCGGCGCGTAAGCTGTATGACCACTATGGTGAAGCTGACGATTACGTCCGGTACCGAATCTCGCTTTAGTCGTTTAATACCTGGGTTTGTATCACACTGTATCTGCCTCTGCGGTACATACACAGGTATGCAATAAAACCGTATCCCCACACATCTCCTATACATACGCATGGTGATATATCTCCGTCAACTGAACTCACCCGGAGATAACATCATGTTTAATAAACTCGCATACTCAGCCGTCGCCCTGACCGTTTCACTTGGCACCGTGATGTCCTGTCAGGCAGAAGCGACGGGTAAGGATTACGCGTCGGCTTTTAACCAGGTTAAACAGATTAACGCTGGCGATTTGAACGTCGGTTACGTCGATATCGGGCCAAAAGAGGGGCAACCGGTGATCCTGCTGCATGGCTGGCCGTACGACATTCACAGTTATGCAGACGTGGCCCCCGCGCTGGCTGCGAAGGGATATCGTGTCATTGTGCCGTCCCTGCGCGGGTACGGCACCACGCGCTTTATTTCTGAAAAAACGCCGCGAAACGGCCAGCCTGCGGCGATGGCAAAAGACATCGTCAACCTGATGGACGCCCTGAATATCAGACAGGCGGTGTTTGCCGGTTATGACTGGGGGGCGCGTACGGCGGATATCGTTGCGGCGCTCTGGCCGGAACGGGTGAAATCGCTGGTCTCGGTGAGTGGTTACCTGATCAGCAGCCAGGCGATTGGCAAACAGCCTTTACCGCCGAAGGCAGAGGTTCAGTGGTGGTATCAGTTCTATTTCGCCACGCCACGCGGTGCGGAAGGCTATGCTAAAAATACGCACGATTTTGCCCGGTTGATCTGGTCCCAGGCTTCGCCTGACTGGAAATTCAGCGATGCCACCTTCAATGCGAGCGCCAAATCCCTCGATAACCCGGACCACGTTGCCGTCACGCTCAGTAATTACCGCTGGCGTCTGGGGCTGGAGAAGGGGGAGCAGAAATATGACTCCTACGAACAAAAGCTGGCTAAGCTGCCGAACATTACGGTGCCGACCATCACCATCGAGGGCGGTAACAACGGGGCACCACATCCTGCACCCGCAGCCTATGCGGGGAAATTCACCGGAAAATATGAGCACCGTACTTTCGGCGCAACGGTTGGCCACAACCCGCCGCAGGAAGATCCGCAGGACTTTGTTAACGCCGTTGTCGACGCGGATAAGCTCTGATATGTGCTATTTTCAATCCGTTACCTCTTAATCAGGGAGCCTGCGGTGGAGCATATTGATCACATCCTTGTCGTCGATGACGACAGGGATATTCGTGAGCTGATTGTCGATTACCTCGTGAAATCCGGCTACCACGCCTCTGGCGCGGCGAACGGGAAAGAGATGCGCGTAGTGCTCGACAAACAGCATATCGACCTGGTGGTGCTGGACGTGATGATGCCCGGCGATGATGGCCTGACGCTGTGTCGACAGCTGCGCAGCAGCAGGCATAAGGATCTGCCGATCCTGATGCTCACCGCGCGCAACGAGGACACGGACCGGATCCTGGGGCTGGAGATGGGCGCCGACGATTACGTGGTGAAACCGTTTGTGGCCCGCGAACTGCTGGCGCGTATCAAAGCTATCCTGCGTCGTTTTCGTACTATGCCGCCTAATCTTCAGGTGACCGAGGCAGGGCGCCTGGTGGTGTTCGGGGAATGGCAGCTGGATACCGTGGCGCGTCATCTGATTGATAACGAGGGGATGGTTGTGGCGCTCAGCGGGGCGGAATATCGCCTTTTGCGCGTATTCCTCGATCATCCTCAACGGGTGCTGACCCGCGACCAGCTGCTGAACCTGACGCAGGGACGGGATGCCGAGCTGTTTGAGCGTTCGATTGATCTCCTGGTGAGCCGCGTGCGACAGCGTCTGAATGAAGATGCCCGCACGCCCGCCTACATTAAAACCGTTCGCAGCGAAGGCTACGTTTTTACCATGCCGGTGACCATCGTCGAGGCCAATGAATGACGCTGTGGCCCCGCACCTTACTGGCCCGGTTGCTGATCATTGTGCTGCTTGGACTCTTGCTGGCTAACGCGCTCAGCCTGACGCTGGTCATGGTTGAGCGAATGCGCAGCGCGCGTACGGTTATGCTGGGCAATCTTGAGAACGACGTGGCGACCAGCGTGGCCATTCTCGACCGGCTTCCGGCTAAAGAGCGGCCAGAGTGGCTGGAACGGCTCAGTCGCGGTAATTATCGTTATATCCTTGGCCCCGGCGAGGCAGGCGCCGCGCCAACGGACAAGCGCTCGCGGGATGCGATTCGAACCCTGAAAGAGACGCTTTCAGCCCAATATCCGCTTCAGTTTACGGCGGTGCCAGGGCCGATTTCCCATATTCAGGCCCATCTGACGCTCCGCGACGGCGCACCGCTCACCATCGATCTGATCCCGCGCATGCCGCCTGTCGCCAGCTGGTTGCCCGTGGTGCTGGTTCTTCAGCTGTTACTTGTCGCGCTCTGCTCCTGGGTTGCCGTGCGCCAGGTTGTCCGGCCCTTCCTGCAATTCACGCGCGCGGTTGATTCCCTCGATCCTGCGGCCCATTCTCCGATGACTGAAAAAGGTCCGGTTGAGGTGCGTCAGGCAGCGCATGCTTTTAATGAGATGCAGTCGCGGATACAGACCTATCTGCGTGAACGCGCTCAGATTCTGGCATCCATTTCTCACGATCTCCAGACGCCCATCACGCGCATGAAGCTGCGGATCGAAATGGCGGATCAGCCCGAACTCCGCGATAAGCTGCTGAGCGACCTGGATAATATGTCGCGCCTGGTACGGGAGGGGATTGCCTATGCCCGGTCATCAGAATCTCTGGAAGAGACCACGCTGAAGCTGGAGCTGAATGCGTGGGTTAACAGCATCGCCAGTGATTATCAGGACATTGGTAAAAACGTGCAGTTTCATGCACGCAATGCGCGTCTGCCGATCGTCACTCGTCCCCAGGCATTGCGCAGGGTAATGACCAATCTGCTCGATAATGCGCTGAAGTTTGGCGATAGCGCGGTAATAGAGATTGATGAAAATGAAAGGCAGGTAGCGATCCGCATTATGGATAACGGCCCTGGCATCCCGGAGGCAGAACTGGAGGCGGTGTTACAGCCGTTCTACCGGGTTGAAACGTCGCGCAACCGGGAAACGGGCGGCACCGGGCTAGGCCTCGCCATTGCCGCGCAGCTCACCGCCCAGCTTGACGGGAAATTGCAGCTTGCAAACCGGGCGGAGGGCGGGCTGGCCGTACGCGTAACCCTTCCGCGCGGTTAATTGTACGCCTGTGTATCTGTACCCCGCGCCGATACGCAGGCAGACAAAATTCAGCTTTTCGCACACGGCCTGAACACATTCGTACGGTGAAATGACCTCACTGCACCTTCGCAGCAACCGTATCGTGAGGTCGTTATGTTTCTGATAATCGCTTTTTTAGGCGGCATGATTAGCCTGCTCAGTCCGTGCACGCTTCCCGTCATTCCTCTGCTGTTCGCTGGCTTTCAGGGGCAGCGCAAACACATTCTGGCGCTTCTGGCGGGAATGATTGTGATGTTCACGTTGGTGGCGATGGTAGTAACGGTTGCCAGCGAGTGGATCGCTGACGCCACCGTTATCGGTCGCTGGATTGCGTTGCTGGTACTGAGCATTGCCGCCCTGGCCCTGATCTTCCCGCAATTCGCTCAGCGCATTGCCCGCCCCGCGGTCAGCGCGGGAAACGTTCTCAACACCCACAGCATGCAGCGACGCGGCCTGGTTTCGGCTTTTCTGGCAGGGCTGGCCGTCGGGCTGCTGTGGTCCCCCTGTGCCGGACCGATTCTCGGGGCGATCTTCAGCATTAATATTGCGGGCCACTCGGCTATCGCAACCGGAGCGCTGTTAGCCGCTTACGGCAGTGGGTGCGCGTTGATGCTGGGGCTGCTTGTCGCGGGGGGCCGTAAGCTGATAACCCCTCTGAGAGCCAAATCCGCATTGATGGCGCGTTTGCGTCAGGGAGCGGGAGTGATGATGTTAGCCGCCGTTGCGTTCAACGCCAGTGGGATGACCTCAGCCCTGAAAGGGGCCAACGGTATTGCCGACCAGCTGGAAAACGCCCTGTTGAGCTTGGCGCAACCCACCTCCACGCAGGTGAAACTGCAACCGGTCGCTGACGAGACGCCGAGCAGCCAGCTACCGTCATTAAGCGGCGGTACGGGTTGGGTAAACGGTGACCCTGTCACGTCTGAGGCCTTGCGCGGGAAAGTTGTGCTTATCGATATCTGGACCTGGGACTGTATCAACTGCCAGCATACCCTTCCGCATGTGCGTGACTGGGCGAAGAAATATCAGTCTGAAGGTCTGGTGGTGATTGGTGTCCACACCCCGGAATACCCCTGGGAAAAGCCGTTATCATCGGTGAAAAACGCGGTCAACAAATGGCAGTTGCCGTACCGCGTAGTGACGGATAATAACTACAAAATCTGGAGCGCGTTCGGAAATCAGTACTGGCCCGCACATTACTATTTCGATGCGAAAGGGCAACTGCGTTACACCGCGTTTGGCGAGGGGAGCTATGACAAGCAGGAGGCCGTGATTCAGCAGTTGCTCAAGGAAGCGCGTTCCTGATCCGGCTTACGGAACCCGCTGAGCCACCAAAAACAGGCGCGGAAAAGCCAGCAGTATCTGCCCGTTCTCCTGGAGCGGATACTGCTCTTCCAGCAGCTCAAGATAGCGTTTCAGATAGTTCTTCTGCTCGCTTTCGTTGAGTTCCTGTAACCACGGGCGTAACCCTGTAGCGCTGACCCAGTCAATAATCGCCTGATGAGAGCTCATCTGATGGAAGTAAGTGGTGCGCCAGATATCCACGTCGCATCCCGCTTCCGTCAGAATATCGTAGTAGGCATGGATACCCGGCAATGGCTCGCGGCCACGATCGGGGTAGCCCTGTTCCCAGGCAACTTCACGCATCAGGGCGTGCGTCGGCTCAAGCCAGTTGTCAGGCATTTGCACCGCCAGCACGCCGTTTAACTGGAGCAGCGAAACCAGGTGTGGCAGAAGGTGGTAATGGTCCGGGATCCATTGCAGTGAGGCATTGGCGTAGATCAGGCTGAGAGGCTGGTCAGGTTTGTAGTGCCGGATGTCCGCCTCAACAAAGTGGCAGTCTGGCAGGGCCTGTCGGGCTTCCTCCAGCATGGCCGGGGAATTATCCACGCCGGCGATCTGCGCAGAAGGCCAGCGCTGTTTCAGCAGCGCGGTGCTGTTGCCTGGCCCGCAGCCCAAATCCACGCCAGAGGTTATGTCAGCAAGCGGCACCCGGGCGAGTAACTCAGCGGCGGGACGTGTGCGTTCTGCGCTGTACTGTAGATAAAGAGAAGGATCCCAGTCGGCCATTTTCGCATCTCCATGTTGAGGTGTTCAGCAAGAATAGCACAGGCAAATACCTGCGCCGGGGCAGGTATCTGGCTAATGGTGAGATTATAAAATGCCTTTGAGGGCCAGGTGATAGAGCAGCATGATGGTTTTTCCGTCGACAATCTGCCCATTTTCAATGCCCCGAAGCGCGTCGTCCAGCGTCATTTCCAGTACGTCGATATCTTCTCCCTCTGCTTTAACGCCGCCGCCCGCGCTGGTCCGATCCTGCGGGTGATATTCCGCCAGATAGAAGTAGAGTTTCTCGGTAACCGAGCCCGGGCTCATATAGGCCTCAAAAATTTTCTCTACGCGCGTCACCTTATACCCGGTTTCTTCTTCCGCTTCGGCCTTAATCCGGCTTTCCGGGTCAAGGTTATCGAGCAACCCGGCGGCCGCCTCAATGAGATCCTCTTCGTGACCATTTATAAACACCGGGAAACGGAACTGACGCGTCAGAATGACGGTTTTGCTGTCGCGATTATAGAGCAGGATCGTCGTGCCATTCCCCCGGTCATACACTTCACGCTCTTGTCGCTGCCAGTCGCCATCGCTGCGCTGGAGGTCAAAAGTGTATTTTTTCAGGTTATACCAGTTGTCGGACAACGTTTCGCTGTTGATAATGCGTATATCTGCACGTTTTGATTGCACGTTTGGCTCTCCTCTCGTAGAGTAAGCATCATAAACAGCACTATCGTGCAAATACAAGGCATATCGTGCAACAACAGGAATAATTCATGCTCACAAGCCAGCGTAAACAGTTGATTCTGGAAAAACTGGAGGCGGAAGGTCAGGTCCAGTCTACTGCGCTCAGCCTCTTTTTCTCGGTGTCTGAGGACACTATCCGCCGGGATTTACGTGAACTGGCGGCAGAAGGGCGTTTGCAACGTGTTCACGGCGGCGCACTGCCAGCATCGTCAGCGATTGCGCCTTTTGCCGAGCGTCAGTCCGTTAAAATGGATGCAAAAAAACGCGTGGCACGGAGAGGCGCGCAGCTCATTTCACCGGGGCAGGTGGTGATCATTGATGGCGGGACGACCACCTCCGAACTTATTACGTTCTTACCACCCGATTTACGGATAACCGTGGTGACGCACAGCCCGGGTATCGCTTTGGGGCTGGTCGACCATCCATGCATAGAGGTGATCCTGATTGGTGGTCGTTTGTATAAACACTCCATCGTCACGGTCGGCGCGGCCGCTATTGAAGGCATCAATAATATTCATGCGGATCTGTTCTTCATGGGGGTCACCGGCGTCCATCCTGAGGCCGGGCTGACCACCGGAGATTACGAAGAAGCGTGCATCAAACGTGCATTTTCCGGCAGAGCGGCGGAAACGGTGGTATTGGCCTCACCGGAAAAGATCAACACGGCCTCGGCGTTTGTGATTGGCGACCTGTCGCTGGTGAATACGCTGGTTGTTGAAAACACAACGGATGAACGCTGGGTGAGCGCTCTGAAAGAAAAGGGCGTTGCGGTGATCGCAAGCCAGTAAATATCTGCTTTTTTGCCAGCCTGACCGCGTGGCTGTCAAACAGACAAAGGTTATCCTTCACGCGGATTTCTAGACTAAGGCTTTCATCTGTTTAAGGACAAGCCATGAAAGCGGTCTCCATTCTGACGTGCGGCGCGGACCCAACCGCGCAACGCCTGTCAACGTCTGCCATTCAGCAGGCCATAAATAGGGCTCAACAGAACGATGTCATTGTTATTCCGCAAGGCCGTTTTCTGACCGGAGCACTGTTCCTGAAAAGCGGTGTTTCGCTTCGCCTGGACGCTGGCGCACAGCTCGTTGGAAGCCAGGATCTGGCTGATTATCCGTTGATAAACACCCGGGTGGCGGGCATTGATATGCGCTGGCCGGCAGGCATTATTAATATCATCGATTGTGAAAACGTCAGTATTACCGGTACAGGCACGATAGACGGGCAGGGTGTTATCTGGTGGCGACGCTTCTGGGGCGATGACGAGCGCAGCGGCATGGTCGGCGATTACAGCGCCAGAGGATTGCGCTGGGTGGTTGATTACGACTGTCAGCGCCCGCGCAATATTCTGGTCTTTGAAAGCCAGAGCATTCTGCTGCGTGATTTTACCAGTCGGGAGTCCGGATTCTGGAACGTGCACCTTTGTTATTCGCGCCATATCACGGTTGAGGGCGTGAAAATCAGCAATTCTGCGGGGCCGAGCACCGACGGGATTGATATCGATTCCTGTGAACAGGTGCGGGTTGAACGCTGCATTGTTTCCTGTAATGACGACAATATCTGCATAAAATCAGGACGAGGACGCGAAGCGGCGCAAAAAGCACGTACAGCACGGGATATCGTGGTTCGCGGATGTACGCTGAATAAGGGGTCCGGGATCACGCTGGGGAGCGAAACTTCAGGCGGCATTGAACGCGTCCTGATAGAAGATAACGCGTTTAACGGTACGGGCGTCGGGTTTCGCATTAAGTCGGCCCGCAACCGGGGCGGATTTATCCGTGATATCACCGTCCAAAATTTACATCTTACGGACGTACGTTTCCCGGTGCTGATCCAGCTGAACTGGTTTCCGCAGTACAGCTATGGCGACCGGGGAAATTTATCTGATAAACCAGAACACTGGCGCAAGCTGGCTGAAGGTGTTGAGGACGAAGCCGGCCTTACTGCGGTCAGCGGACTGACGATTAAAAATATGTCGGCGCATCGCTCAGACAACAAATATTTCTCGCGTGCATTTTTCATTGAGGGGTATCCGGAGCGTCCTGTGATCGGGTTAACGCTGGACGGAATTTTGATTGACGCGTCAGAGTTCGGGAAAATTTCCGGTGTGGATGGGTTGCGCTTTAAGGATGTGCAGGTGACTGCCGTGGAGAACACGCAAGACCGTAACGACAGTTATGAGCGTTGATGTATTGCACGGTGAAGGCGTTAACGTTACTGTTAGAGAGCTACAAGTAAAGAAATCAGGGGCTTACCGTGAAGAAAGAGATAAAAACACTGGAATCGAGACAGATTTATCGTAACCGCTGGATGTCGCTAAAGGAAGACCGGATTCTGAGAGCCGATGGGAGCGAGGGGCTTTATTCCGTCATTGAAAAAGATGATTTCGTGGTCATCATTCCGGTTGAGAATGATGAAATCTATCTGGTTGAACAATACCGATACCCTCTGGGCCAGAGAACCACAGAACTCCCTCAGGGAAGTTGGGAATGTTCTCGCGACGCTGCACCTGAAGACGTTGCCAGAGGCGAGCTTAAAGAAGAAACCGGGTTAAGCGCCGGGAAAATGGAGTACGTCGGTTATCAAAAGCTCGCACAGGGTTATTCAGCCCAGGGTTATCATATTTACCTTGCCACGGAGCTGACATTTACCGGCCAGCAACTGGAGGAGGAAGAATACGGCCTGACGGTGAAAAAAATTAAAATTAGTGCCTTTGCTCAATTAATACGTGACGGCAAAATCACTGACGCCACCTCAGTTACGGCATTCCTGCTGGCGAGAACAAAAAATATGTTCTCTTAATCATAACGTTTTAGATTAATATTAAGTCTCCACATCATTGTCAAAGCCAAGTTCAGATGTCCGGGGCAGCGAAAAGCTCAAATATTTGCTCTGTGCCAGGAGCGGACGTTAATGTCAATGCTCTCAGGCGGAGGCACACCAGAAATGGCTGCCTCCTGATAAAATGGTGTTATTGCTTGGAGGTTATTTTTCATATCCGTATAAATTAATCCTACCTGACAAGTACTCACCTAAATATACTTCACTGATTTTACTGAAGCCTTTCTTTGTAACTTCAGTTTCTAACCATTCACTGTCTTTATTAAGGATTTCTAGCAGGTCATGGTTGGCCAAACCGTCCACTATAATTGGATAGCGTATATTTTCATCGCCACTTTGTATGATGGTTAATTGCCCATTTTGTTCGAGAACGACGCGTTTTAGTTGTTCTATTTCATAAATTCCATTTGCTCTTAATTTGAACATTAGATCATTTGCAGAAACACCATTCCGTAAACACTCCTTAACATTAACACTGCCATTGTGTACTAAGGTAATCGGTTTCCCATCAATTATCCTTTTAATTAATCGATTGTTTTCCTTCAGGAATTTAAGAGCGAAGACCAAAAGAGTCCATATGATTAGTACCAGAATAAATTGAAGAACCGATATAGATTCGTTGTAAATTACGCCCCCTATAATTCCCCCCAGCACATAGTTTTGAACCTGGTCCATTGCAGATGAGGGGGCCAGATTTCCTTTTCCCATAAGATTTATTTGAACAATTAAACACAGTATCCCCAGGCCTAACTTTATTATGATAGGTAAATAAATTATCATTTCCACACCTCAGTTTGTTATGATTTCTATTTCTGGGTTTACTAACGAAACCTCTACTAAATTGTATGTTTTTTGATCTGGGCTCAAATTGACGCGATAAAAAACATCACCAATTTTAACGATAATGCCATCAGAGAGTTGTACGGAACTGGAAAATATAGCATTTACATTCACATCTTTTTTTTGTGATAGGAGCCTAACAAAATTAACCATTTGCGAGGATTGGGAATGTATATTTTGACTATCAGTATAATCAGCATACTGAACACCAGAAATGAAGAGCAAAAACAAGAAAACTATGATTGTTAAGTCACGATATTTGGTTTGCAGGCGATGACGCATATACAGGCTAAAAACAACGATCAAGATAAATAAAGTACTAAATATAACTATGTATTTTAAATAGTCATTTATATTAGACTGCATTTGTAGATAATCTATGCTATAAAATTTCATATAAGTTCAATCCCTAACCCCTCAAAACCACATTTTATTATAGTAAAACATTTCCATTTATTAGTTATCAGCTGAAATTGATCATTATCCTTAAGCCAACTATGTTGACTTGCTTGTTATGACTCAAGGCATCTCAATGTTAGTAGCATTCAGAACTTCCGTTCTTCGCTCATGTCGGGCATTTATCATTCTTCCATACAGGTCACTCACTACCGGAAAAAGAATTCAGAGTATAAATAATCTTCTAACGTTTGTCCTGAACCAGCTTAATAAACTAAGGAATCTGCCCGAGGCGCTTGTTGTCCACGATAGAAGCCTAATCAATTTCCTGAATACGATTATAAGTGGAGTAGGGAAGGATGACTCCGTTTAGCCTGAGTTCTTTCCGGCCATCCGGGTAATGCCAGACCTCAATGTACTTCCCAATATTTTGACAGGTGAACATCGTGCAGTTCTTTGTGTTCCTCGCTTGCAGCGTAGGCCCAAAGTCAGTATAGCGTTCGCGGATAATATTGAATGCGTACCGGGCAAGACCATCCGGTAGTTGATTATTGCCGGGTTTCCCGCGACGACGGCCAGCCATACCCAGTGGGCCAGATTCATTGTAACGCAACAGAAGGCGTTGGCTGTGACTGTCTGAAATATCAAGGCGCTGCGCGGCCATCAGTGTGGTCAGAGGCTGGACGACACCGTCCTGAATGATTTTGAGTCGGTTAACTTTGTCCATAGTGAAAAACTCCGCTGCGTGTGCCGTCATCAGAATCCCTCGATGGTGAATCTATGTGATGTACACTTAACTTATCCTTATCCCAGAACGGACATTACAATTTTGCTGTTACAACCTTAGTGCGCATAATGTATATTATGTTAAATGACCTGTGGTGATAATGAGTTTGTGATTTGATCGCTGAGTTAACGCTGCTATTATCTAAGTCTTAAGGTTGGAATCATAAGTTTTTCAATAAATTATCCTGCTAATTCACAGTCCTCACGGGATGAAGGAGCTCTCTGATGAATCTACCCGGTCAGCAGTCGCCTGACAGCACCCTTCCCTCTTATGATGTCTCTCGAAGCCTTGGCCTACAGGCCGGTACTGATATCGACTTTAAAAAGCTAGCCGCGCAGCTCGACTGTACACGTAACTTTTACAATGTCGGCATCATTTTCGATGATGGCAAGCAACGCTGGCTGGTTCGTCCGTCACGACGCATTGCTGATGTGAATCAGAGCACCGTCAGCCATGTGGTCATCAGTAAAATTCCGGATGCTAAGGAAACCAGTGCGGAAAAAGCCGTGGTGGCGACGTTAACCACGCCGTCACTTGCGACTGAAATCACTTCAACCGGTTTCGCCTGTGGCGCGATGATTGTTACGCTTGTCATGGCGTTTGGTGCTGGTGCGGCTGTGCCTTTTACCGCTGGCGGATCCGGCGTGATTGCGGCGATTAGCCTGTCCGGCTCGTTGGCTACGGGAGCACAATGCATGATTGGCGCGGGCCGTCTGCTGGCTATCCATAACGACCATGGTTCCGATGTTGCCTGGCTCGACAGCCAGGACTGGTACGTTGCCACCACGACGGTTCTGGATGTCATTTCGCTGACTGCGGCAGGAACCGCGCTACGAGGTACTTTAGAAACGTACAAGCTGATGAAAGCGGCATCTTCAGGTAAAGTTACCGCCTGGTTCCAGAGCATGAGCCGTGCCGAGCGTAAGCGCATCACGGAAGAGATTATTAAAGCGCAGAATCCAGGCATCTCCAGTGCTGGCGTAAAGGCCGCGATCCGTGCAGGTGTTTATCCGAAACGTTTCCCCAGCGAATCGTTACAAAAATCACTGCAGCGCGAGTTAATGAGTGCGGTCAACAACGCATCGGCCTTTGTGGGGAGTTCACTCACAGGGACTATCCGCAACCCACAAAATACCGTCCAGTCAGGGCGTTATGTGGTTGGTGTGCTGCAGTCATTTTTACCTAACTAAACGCTGAGTATATAAATGTTTAAAGTTTTAACCCGTCGCCTGCAATATTGTAACGAGGTGTCCGCCAGCATAAAAAATGCCGCCCCGACACAGTTGCAGCAGCTTAAGACGCAGTTGGCTGAAGATATGGTTAAGCCTGTGGGACTACATACCATGGGTATTCCGGCGGCGGTCAGTACGCTCGGGGTGATTGTCAGTTTCGCCATTCCGCAACTGTGGCTGGGGTATGGCGTACTCGCCGCACTCGGCCAGCCAGCAGAGCGCGTATTCGTGTGGGTCGTGCTGATCGCCCTGCTCTTCGCTGGCATCAACGGAGTGACGATGTTTATGATTGGCAAAGGTAGCATGCGTGCCGTGCGGTTACATCTTACGCTGGCGGTGCTAAGCCTGGTATTAACGGCAGCCTATCTGCTGGCCGCGCTGAGCGGTAATTCTTCTCCGGGCGTCAGTCTGACCGCGGCGCTGGTAAGTATTGTCATGCTTGGGCTTAGCGGTATCTGTATCCTCTCTACCGCTTTCTATAAGATGCTGCTATTTACTTTGCATAACAGAGTCTGGCGCAAGCTTATCAGCCAGACGCGCTAAACATTCATTCCATTAAAATCCCGCCGCTACGTGCGGCGATCCGACTATCGCTACTGGGGAAGCCGGAGAAACAGTGTCCGTTCCTGAGTCTGCGATGCTTTAAAACCATGGTGGATATAAAACGCTTTGGCTTCCTCAGTGAGTGCATGAACCATGATCGCTCGCACCCCGATATTCTCAGCTACCCGATAACAGCGTAAAACCGCATCGTGGAGTAAATCGGCTCCCAACCCGTTTCCGCGTAACGAGACATCCACAGCCAGACGGGCAAGTATAATCACGGGTATGGGATCCGGCATGTTACGCCGCAGATTACCTGTCGCTTGCGTATGGTTAACGCTCCCGGTAGCCAGAGAGTAAAATCCCGCGACCTGCTTCGTGCCCGTTTTACAAACGACAAACGTTCGGGCTGCGCCGAGCGCCTGGTTTTTCAGACCTCTTTGTTTTAGCCATTCGTCAAGCACGGCCTCTCCACTAACGAACTCCGCCAGTTGATGGACGCTGGATAAGGGCTCTGGTGCTGTTACACGTCCCACTGTGGTTTCCTTGCCAGCAGTTTTTCTATGGCAGGATCGTCCGCGACCGGGGCATCGAGCATGTCAATGAACTCTGCGTACTGTTCATCGTTAAAATTGAATACACGTCGATCGAGGATCACATTCTCGGCTGCCTGACAGGCCATCTCCAGAATGAAGTCCGTGCGTGATTTATGGAGGATCTCTGCGGCGGCATCGATAAGCGCCCGCTGGGATTCTTTGGCTCTGAGATTGAGTTGAACATCTGATTTCATAGGTATACCTCTTGTATAGCAATTGCTTTACAAGCATAGCATAAGCGCTGTGTATAGCAATCGCTATACAGAACCCTTAATCATGTCTGACCTCTCCACACCGCATATCGCAAGAATTTGCTCTCTCAGCCAGCGGTGACCAGGGTCGCGTTCCATTCTTGGGTGCCACATCTGCGATACCGTAATACGACGGCTTTTGAACGGCAGCTCGAACAGATGTACCTGGTCCGTTACCTGCTGATTGAGTAAATAGAGCGCGGGTATCATGGCGATAAGATCCGATTCCAGCGCCACGGACAGTGCCGTCGGAAATCCCGGTACGACGCTGGTGATTTTACGTTTTGTCCCCAGTTCGGCCAGCGCATCGTCAACGGAACCGTGCAACGCGCCCTCGGGTGACGCTACCACATGGCCCCAGGCGACATAATCCTTCACGCCTATTTCTGCCTGCTTAGCCAGCGGGTGTCCCTTACGCACGACGCCCACAAACCGATCCTCAAACAGTCGTTGCAGCCGTATTTCAGGCCCCATATTGCTCTGGACGCCAATCTCCAGATCAACCAGCCCTTCCCGAAGATAGCGCGACGTTTTTTCCGGCTTAGGCGCGAAGCGTATACAGACGTCCGGCGCGGCATCGGCCACAGCCGCTATAAGCGCTGGCCCAAACGCCACCACAAAACCATCGTTTGCCCTGATGGTAAAAAGACGCGCCAGACTTTGCGCACTGAACGTTTCAGTTGAGGGCTGCAATACCGCCCTCGCCTCGTGCACTGCACGTCTGGCGCGATCCCGGGTCGCTTCGGCCCACGGGGTCAGTACCATGCTACGCCCGGCGCGCACCAGGATCGGGTCGCCTGTAACGTCGCGTAACCTGCTTAATGTCCGGCTCATGGCCGAGGTGCTGAGATTCAGCCGACGGGCGGCACCTGCGACACTCGCTTCGCTCAGCAATATGTCTAGTGCAATCAGTAAATTAAAATCAGGATCGGTCATAGCGCTCATTCCTGTTCATTCAGATAAGGCGTTTCGTGCAACGATAAAGTGCAAATGGTGCGCCTTCCGCCCTGTAAAAGCCATCTTTATAGTTTTGTCATCCATACACTCTTCTCAGAGGACAACATAATGACGCTCTTTTCCAGTCAACCCGGCGACGAAGGACTTCCCGGCCCGGCGCGCGCACGGGTGATGGCCGCAATTATGACCACCACCTTAATGGGCGTGTTTGATGGCACCATGATCAACATTGCCCTGCCCTCCATGGCTCAGGAGATGCAGGTACCTGCCAGTATTGCCGTCTGGTTCGCCAACGGGTATCTGCTGGCGGCTGCGATGACGCTGGCGATATTCGCGGCGCTTGCGGCCCGCCTGGGTTATCGCCCCGTATTTCTGGCAGGTCTGACGACCTTTACCCTGACATCACTGGGTTGCGCGCTGGCGAATACACCCGAAATGCTTATCGGTATGCGCGTGCTTCAGGGGATCGGCGGCGCGGCGACGCTGAGTATTGCCCCCGCAATCCTGCGGTCCGTATTTCCCGGGCGATTGCTTGGCCGCATTCTGGGGTTACACGCCCTGCTCATCGCCTCCAGCTCCGCTATCGGCCCGGTATTGGGCGGGACGATCCTTCACACCCTGAGCTGGCAATGGCTGTTTGCGATAAATGTTGTTCCCGGCACCCTCGCCTTACTGCTGGCGGTCAAAGCGCTGCCGCGGGATGCGGTTCGAAAGCAAGCGCCTTTCGACACCCCGGGTGCGATATTGTCGGCGCTGCTGTTGGGGTCGACGATCATGGCGGCGAACAGCCTCCAGGACTATCATCCCGGTAGCCTTTGCTGGACAATGCTCGCTGCGCTGAGCGGCATGGCGTTTATCTGGCAGATCCGCCGCGCGGATAACCCCTTACTGCCGCCGATGATGTTTAAAAATGAACGTTTTACCCTCGCGGCCTTCACGTCGATGATTGCTTTTGTCAGCCAGGGGATCACCTTTATTGCGCTACCCTTCCTGTTTCAGAGCGAATACGGCTACAGCCCGGTGTTGTCTGCCCTGCTGTTTACGCCGTGGCCGCTAGGGATCGTACTGATTGCGCCGCATGCAGGCCGGTGGGCAGACACGATTTCAGCCCCGGCGATATCCACCCTGGGGCTGATGATTTTTGTCGTCGGTTTGATCCTGCTGGCAACATTACCCGACCGCCCTTCAATATGGGATATCTGCCTGCGGAGTCTGGTGTGCGGAGTGGGGTTTGGCTGCTTTCAGAGTCCCAATAACCGGGAAATGCTCTCCAACGTTATTCGTGAGCATGCGAGCTATGCATCCGGTGTTTTATCCATTATGCGCACGTTCGGGCAGTGTCTGGGCGCCGCCGCCGTGGCCGTTCTGCTGGCCGCAGATGAAAGGTCAATTCATGTTGCGCTGTGGGTCGCCGCCGCAGCTTCTGCGGTAGCGGTCGTCGTCAGCGCGAGCCGGTTGCGTAAAATCACTCATCCTGCGGAAACAGGATGAGCACGAAAATATAACTAAGCGCTACTCCAGCGCCAGCAGCGCAAAACTCGCCAGCCAGTGGCCGCCGCTGTAGTGACTGCCGACAACATGCTCCACGCTTGCCGAGAGATGGCGCGCAACGGCATCCTGTAACGCCTGTTGCGCCGGGTGGTTTTCCGGCAAAGCGCGGGCAATGTGCTTCATACACCACGCGCGGCTGAGCTTAAGCCCGTCCAGATGTGCGATTTTCGGGTCGGTGCGGTCGCTTACCTCAGCCGGGTTCATCAGCGCTGAAACGGCACCCACTTCAGGCAGAAACGCATCAAACCAGGCCGGGAAATTCTCCACCACCTTACTCATCAGCAGGGCCTCGGTCAGCGCCCCGGAGATATACTCGTCGCCGCCCGGCTCATAATGCGCCGGATATTGCGTGTCCGTATGATAAAAGCGCGTCGCCGCGTCCAGGATCGCCTGTTCAAGCCCGTCATCCGTCACCGCCCGGGCATAATCCAGCCCCAGCGCGAGCGCAAACGCCGTGTTGTAATGTGTTCCGACGCGGATGGGATAGGTGAGCTTGCTGAGGTAATCCACCAGCCGCTGGCGAATATCCCGCGTTAACGGTTGCAGCGTCTGGTACCAGCGCTCCGCCTGTGGCAGTGACGACTGTTTCAGCTCCTGCGCCAGCGCCAGCAGCCAGCCGTAGCCATAAGGCCGCTCAAACGACGCGCGGAACGGCGCGGTAAAATAGGCCAGCTCCTTCGCCACCTTCTCGTCGATCAGGTGTTCTTCGAACAGAGTGATGATCTCTTCCCGGCACGGCAGTTCGGGCCAGAGACGCAGACAGCGCAGCAGCAGCCAGTAGCCGTGCACCGCAGAGTGCCAGTCAAAACAGCCGTAAAAGATCGGGTGCAGCTCGCGAGGCGGCAAAACGTCGCCGTCATCGTTGAGCAGATGCATAATGTGGTTCGGGTATTCCTGACGTAAATAGGTCAACGGCATTCTGGCGAAGGCGTCAGCCTGATGTTGCGTTAATTCCATTGCAGCTCCTTAGCGAAACACGAGGAAATACATTAAGAACACGTTCACCACCAGCAGGGTTAACGCGGTCGGGATCTGGATCTTGATAACCTGATATTTGTCTTTTAGCTCCAGCAGCGCGGCGGGCACAATGTTGAAGTTGGCGGCCATCGGCGTCATCAGCGTGCCGCAATAGCCTGCGTACATACCGATAGCCAGCAGCGGCGCCGGGTTACCGTGATGGACGTTAATCAGGAATGGCAGAGCGATACCGGCGCTTAACACCGGGAAGGCTGCGAAGGCATTACCCATGATCATGGTAAACAGCGCCATCCCCACGCAGTAAATGACCACCAGCATGAAGCGGCTGTCCGGGTTCACAAACAGGCTGACCACCTTTTGTACCGATTCGCCGGTATTCGCCACCACGAACACCCCGCCGAGCATGGCGAGCATCTGCGGCAGGATCACCGCCCAGCCAATGGTATCGACCAGCCGACGCGACTGACGCACCGCATGCAGCGGCGTACCTTTTGTCAGCCACCAGCCGGTAAGGATAGCCGCCACGCAGGCCACGCACAGCGCCGCCAGCGTAAGCTGTTTCTGGTCGAGCAGATAAACGCCGCCAATCGACACGCCTTTCAGAAACAGCGTCCCGATGACCGTTACCACGGGGATCATCAGTGCCGGTAAAAACAGCCAGTTTTTCAGCCGGTTCGACGAGGCAACACGCTCCTCCTCGGTGGACATTTTATAGTGCCCCTTCCCGACCAGCCCGAAACCGGCCAGCAGCGCAATCACGATAACGGCGCCGCCAATAATGCGATACGCCAGCGACTTACCCAGCTCCTGCACCATCAGATCGCCAAACAGGAAGATCCCGCCGAACAGAAACCAGAACAGCGCCGTGGTATAGCGTTTCGGGTTAGCGCGGTCGCGAAGGGTCATCACAACCAGCAGCATCACGACGAAGCCGATCAGGTAATACACGCGGTTAATGGTGATGAGGGTCATCATGGTGCGATCTCCTGCGTACCCTGCTCTGCTTTCCAGGCCATCACGTCGCGACGAATGCTGGCGTCGAGGCGCAGCAGACGCGTCATATGGATGATCAGTGCCGCAATAGCGGTCGGAATGGCCCACAGGCCGATATGCAGCGGTTCGATCCCCTCGATCCCGTTCTCTTTCAGGAACGCATCAATCAGCAGTACCGCGCCAAAGGCGATAAAGATATCTTCCCCAAAGAAAACCGCGATATTGTCACACGCGGCGGCATGGGCTTTGATTTTGTCGCGGATAGTCTGCGGCAGTTCGCCGTATTCATTCAGGGCCGCCCCTTCCGCCATCGGCGCCAGCAGCGGACGCACCGTTTGCGCGTGGCCGCCAAGGGACATCAGGCCCAGCGCAGCCGTCCCTTCGCGGGCGACAAAGTAGAGCATCAGGATACGCGCCGAGGTGGCGCTGGCGATCTTCGCGACCCAGGCCTGGGCGCGCTCTTTCAGCCCGTAATACTCCAGCAGGCCAATCACCGGCAGGATCAGAATGAAGGTGGCAAGCGATCGGCTATTCACGAACTTTTCGCCAAAGGTTTCCAGCAGCATACCGAAATCCATGCCAACCAGCAGGCCCGTCGCCAGCCCCGCCACCACGACAACCAGCAGCGGGTTGAAACGCAGTGCAAAACCAATAACCACCACCGGAATCCCGATAAGTGGCAACAGTGTAGAACTGTCCATAAACGTTACCCTATCCAAAGTGAGCGTTGCGCGCCGACGGCTATTTTTTATACTTCGCAGCAGAGCGAAGCCGGTGCATTACGGCGCGCGATGTTGTGTTTTGCGTCAGGCTCCACAGAACCTGCACTAAAAAGCTATATCTGAACGTCAAAAACATGTAAACAATTTATCAATAAAATGTTCTTATTTTATCGGCGGGTTTACATTTCGGGGGAAGGATCGTTATGACAGTAAAGAAAAAGACGACAGCGTTAAACCACGACGATATTGCGGACGGGCGAATCGTCTCCTCCCGTCATCTCGTCTCAGAGCGGTGTGCTGAATTATCAGAGCTGGAATATGCGCTGATCATGACCAGCAATGCGTTTAACAAATGGATGGTGCGCTGCATGACCGCAGCGGGTGAACCGGATATGGGGGCCTTTGACGTTTCGCTTCTGCACCACGTGAATCACCGCAACCGCAAGAAAAAGCTGGCCGACATCTGCTTTGTGCTGAACGTGGAAGATACCCACGTGGTAACGTATGCGCTGAAAAAGCTGGTCAAGGCGGGATATGTCACCAGCGAGAAAGCCGGAAAAGAGCTTTTTTTCTCCACCACGGAGGAGGGAAAAGCGCTGTGCATGAAGTACCGGGAGGTGCGGGAGGCCTGCCTGATCAACATTCATGCGGAAAGCGGCATTCCGGGAGCATCAATTGGCGAGACCGCGCAGTTACTCCGCGCGATCTCCTCCCTGTATGATACCGCCGCACGCGCGGCGGCCTCGCTTTAAGGACGGCGGAAAAGCGTCATACTCCGCCCGGCCAGTTCATAATCGACGGATTCCGTGATGATTTCCCCTGTGGGGGCCTCATCCGCCGTCGAAAGCTCCAGCACCCAACCCCCTTCACCAAACTGCGGGATCTGGAATGGCACCGTACCTTCAAACGGGTTAAACAGCATCAGCACGTCGTGCCAGACGCCCTCTTCCTGCTTAAGATCCGGGCGGCTGATGGCAAGACCAAGGGTGGAACCCTCGTCCCATTGTTCCGACTGCTGCGGTCCGCCGCCGGCGTTAAACCAGCGGATCTCCAGCCCGTCGCGCCAGTTCTCACGTCGCAGCAGCGGCTGCGTCGCGCGCAGGGCAATCAACCGACGGGTAAAGTCGCGCAGCTTCTCGCCGTTTTCAGAGAGCCCTTTCCAGTTTACCCAGGAGATCTCGCTGTCCTGACAGTAGCCGTTATTATTGCCCTTTTGCGTCCGGCCAAACTCATCCCCTGCCAGCAGCATCGGCGTACCGTGCGAGAAGAAAAGCGTGGTGAGGAAGTTGCGCTTTTGCCGTTCGCGGGTGGCGATGATATCCGGGTTCTCCGTCGGCCCTTCTTCGCCGTAGTTATACGACCGGTTATCGTTATGTCCGTCGTTATTATCTTCCCCGTTATCGGCGTTATGTTTCTCGTTATACGACACCAGGTCGTTCAGCGTGAAGCCGTCATGCGCGGTAATAAAATTGACGCTGGCCCACGGACGACGCCCGCGCAGATCGTACAAATCACCGGACCCTAACAGACGGGCGGCAAAATCGTTAGAGACGTTATCCCCCTTCCAGTATTCACGTACCGTATCGCGGTATTTGTCGTTCCACTCACCCCAGCCAGGCGGGAAGCCTCCCACCTGATACCCGCCGGGGCCGATATCCCACGGCTCACCGATGAGCTTCAGCTTCGACAGCACCGGATCCTGGGTCACGGCATCGAAGAAGCCGCCGCGCGGATCGAACCCCTCCGGCTCACGTCCGAGAATGGTCCCGAGATCAAAGCGGAAACCGTCAATCTGCATCGATTCTGCCCAGTAACGCAGGGAGTCCATGACCATCTGCAATACGCGCGGGTGTGAAGTATTAACGGTGTTTCCGGTGCCGGTGTCGTTGATGTAATACCGGTGCTGATCCGGCATGGTGCGGTAATAACAGAAGTTATCAATTCCCTTAAACGACAGGGTTGGCCCCAGCTCGTTGCCCTCCGCCGTGTGGTTATAGACCACGTCGAGGATCACCTCGATGCCCGCGTCATGATAGGCACGCACCATGTCGCGGAAACCCTGGATCCCCGCCGGGCCGTAATAGCGTGACGCTGGCGCAAAGAAACCGAGCGAGTTATAGCCCCAGAAGTTTTTCAGACCGCGATCGAGCAGGTGCTGATCGTCAGGGAACCAGTGAACCGGCAGCAGCTCGACCGAGGTAATCCCGAGGCTTTTGATGTACTCCACCGACGCTTTATGCCCCATCCCCTCAAACGTACCGCGCAGTTCAGGCGGAATAGCCGGGTTAAGCTGGGTAAAGCCTTTTACGTGGCTCTCATAAACCACGGTATGCGGCCACGGGATATCGGGTCGGCGGGAGTCTTGCCAGTCGACGGAATTGGGGTCGATGACCTTACATTTGGGCGTAAACGGCGCGCTGTCTCGCGTATCAAAGCTGAGATCCAGCTCATCGTGTCCCAGCTCATAGCCGAAGTGGGCATCGTTCCACTCAATGTCACCCACCAGTTCACGGGCATAGGGGTCAATAAGCAGCTTATTGGGATTGAAGCGGTGACCGTTCTCCGGATCGTAAGGGCCATACACACGGTAACCATACAGCGCCCCCGGTTTCAGATCCGGCACATAGCCGTGCCAGACCTCATGGGTATATTCCGGCAGTTCCAGGCGGGCTATTTCTGTTTTTCCCGAAGGATCAAACAGACACAGCTCTACCCGCTCCGCATGGGCGGAAAACAGAGCGAAGTTCACTCCTTTTCCGTCATAATTTGCGCCCAACTGTTGGCCATGACCGGCCCGAATTTCAAACGTTGTATCCTTTGGCATTTTTGTTCTCCTCGATTATTCGCAGGTAAGCAGAACCAACAAACATCCCTTTTCAGACGTTAAATCCAGCGTCTCTGGCAGAAGGCGACGCTCACCGGTAAACAGATCCCGGTAGTACTTCCCGGCCAGCTCCTGGGGTATGGCCACCGTAGTATTGGCCCACAGCATCGCATTGTCGGTGACGTCAAACACCAGACGCGGCACGGCGACGATCAGCGCCTCGTCATCTTTTATGCGGGCATAAACGATCAGATTCTCTTCCCGCTCGCCGGTCACCTTCAGCGGCAGCCAGTCGCCGTAGCGGAAAAGCGCGGGGTAATGCGGCCGCAGCCGTAACAGCGTGGCGGTGACGTACTGCTTCACGCTGCCGTCTCGCCAGCGTTGCGCATCGTTAAAAATGGTTCCATCCGCTACGCTGAGGTTTTCCGCCAGCGCGGTGAAATCCGGTTCGCGGCGGTTATCCGGGTCGACCAGGCTGAAGTTAAGCCCTTCGCTGCCCTGGTAGATGTCCGGTACGCCTGGCGCAGTCAGCTTGATCACCGTCTGGCTCAGGCTGTTCATTAACCCAGCCCGAATAAACGGCTGGAGTGCGGCACTGAAATCACGCAGGAACAGGGTGTTATCCGGGGAGAGCAGATGGCGCACGTAGTCCAGCACCACGCTCTCGTACCCTTCGTTGCTGTCGATCCAGTCGGTACGCTGCTTGGCCTCGCGCAGGGCTTTCTCAATAAAGCCGAGGAAACGCTCTTCCAGTGACTTAAGACCATCACGATCGTCAGGCGACAGCGTGGCTGGCCAGACGCCCGCCAGCGCCTGGAAGATCATCCAGGTGTCGGCGGCGTTCGGCGCGGTGCCGTCGTTGAGGAATCGAACCTGCGTCTGGTTCATCTGGCGCCAGCGCGCCAGGTTTTCCCCCCACAGATCTGGCGCTTCCGTCAGCGTGTATAGTCGCGCTCGCGCATCCTCGCCGCGTTTGGTGTCGTGGGTGGAGGTTCCCAGCAGCGCATCGGGCTGGCGGGTAAGACGAATGCGCATCTCCTGGTGAAAACGGGAAAGTGAAAATGCGCGCGGCGTCGGGTCAGCGCCGACTTCGTTCAGGGCCAGCTCCAGGTTATGGCGAAAGAACAGCGTATCCTCTACCGATTTCGCCATCAGCGGCCCGGTCAGTTGCTGAAAACGGGTGCGGAAAAGCGAGGCCAGCGCGTGGTCATCCTCCGGCAGATCGCCGGTAAGAATACGCACGATCAGGCTGAGCGCGGGTTCAGAGGTGTCGACGCTGGCGACCACGTGACTGAGCAGCGCCACATCCGGTGGCGTCAGCCCCTCTCCGGTGCCGTAGGTGCGATACACCGGAAACGCGATAAGCAGCTCGCGCAGGGCATGGCGGATATCCTCATGCCCCACTTCGGCGCCGTTATGCCCGGCCAGCTCGCTGGCGAATTTGAGCAGCGTGGTAAATTCACCTTCAAAATTACGATCGGTCATCAGCCCTTTGGCTTTGCGAAGTTCCGCCTGCCTGTCCACGGTCGTACCCAGCGTCTCGTCGTAGAGCGTCTCCAGTCGCGAGAGGTTGGTATCATCCACCAGCACTTCCGCCAGCGAGGCAATAAACTCATAGCCCGTAGTACCCGAGACCGGCCACTCCTGAGGAAGCTGTTCCCCTTTGGCGAGGATCTTCTCTACCGTGATGTAGCAATCCGGTCCGGTCGCCGCACGCAGGCGCTGCAAATAGCCCAGCGGATCGGCAAGCCCGTCCACATGGTCAATGCGCAGGCCGTCGACAACCCCGGCGTGAACAAGCTCAAGGATCAGGCGGTGCGTGTCTGCGAAGACCGCCTCATCCTCTACCCGCACGCCGACCAGCCCGGTGATTTCAAAAAAGCGCCGCCATGAAAGCTGTTTCGGCGCTTCCCGCCAGGACATCAGCCGCCAGCTTTGCGCCTCGTGGATCTCAGCGATGCTCTTGCCTTCGGCATACGTGCCGGGATTAAGCGGATAGGCGGTATCATAGTAAACCAGCGCTGCGCTGTTGGTGACACTGTCACGTTTTAAGGTGATAGCCCCCCGCTCCAGCTCGGCTTCAAAGGTGTCGCCAAGAAACGGCAACGTCAGCGGTCGGGACCAGTCGATATCAAAATATGCCGCATAGCGGCTCTGCCTGCCTTGTTCTATAACATCGCGCCACCAGCGGTTTTCCAGCGAGGTCGACATATGGTTAGGAACGATATCCAGAATCAGCCCCATCCCCGCCTGCTTCAGCGCTGCCGCCATGCGGTCAAACCCTTCCCGCCCGCCAATCGCCGGGTCGATTTCGTTGGGGTCGGTCACGTCATAGCCGTGGGTGGAATCCGTGGTTGCGGTGAAAACAGGCGACGCGTAAAGATGGCTAATTCCAAGGTCTTTCATATACGGAATCAGGTCCACCACGCGATCGAAGGTCATGCCGTTGCGAAACTGAATTCGGTAAGTAGAGGAAGGGATCATAGCGCTGCTTCTCCATCAGCTAAGCGAACAACAATGCTGTTTGGCGGCAGGTTATCGACTGCCTCCGGCCAGCTAAAGATCGTTTTTCCAGGCAGGTTCGGTAAGGCGAGCGGCTTTTTGCCGATATTCAGCGCCAGCGACAGCGTACCGGACGGGAAACGCCAGCTCACGGCAACCATGCCGAGCGCCGTTTGCAGGACGTTACCCTCCACGGCGCCCCGCTGTTTCAGTAGCGGGACGATAAAGCGCTGACGCAGCGCAATCAGTTCGCGCGTAGCGTGCAGCCACGCCCTGCCTTCCTCCGTGTCTACCTTGTTCCAGTCAAGCTTCGACCGCATAAAGGTATTTACGTCATTGGGGTCCGGTACGGTTTCATCGTGCCCGGCATGGCCGGTAAACTCTTTCGCGCGCCCTTCCCGCACGGCTTTCGCCAGGTCGCCGTGGAAGTCGGTGAAAAAGAGGAACGGATGCGTTTCGCCATACTCCTCGCCCATAAACAGCAGCGGAATATGAGGCGACATAAGCAGCGCCGCAAACAGCACACGCGTTTTATCCGCGCCTGCCAGAGAGATAAGCCTCTCCCCCTGGGCACGGTTGCCGACCTGGTCGTGATTCTGAATAAAATCGACAAAAAACTGCGGAGGTTGCTCGCGACACTCTACCCCGCGCGATTTTCCGGTCTGAAGCGAGATTTCCCCCTGGTAGACAAAACCCTCTGCCAGCGCCCGCGCCAGTTTTTTCTCCGGCTCAAAGGAAAAATCCTGATAATAGGCGTGTGATTCCCCGGTCGCGAAGACATGCGCGGCGTTGTGAAAATCATCATTCCATTCGGCGGTGAAAAGCGGCGTCTGACCATGCTCATCGCGCGGATGCAGGAAAATCACGTTGCGACTGTCTTCGGTGGTCAGATGGATATGCCGATCCGGAAATGCGTCGCGGATCCGTTGCGCTATCTCGGGAAGAATATGGGTCTCAGCGTCGTCATGGATCTGGTCGATGGCGTCGAAGCGCAGACCGTCAAGATGATACTCCGAGAGCCAGAATAACGGCGCCTCGGCGATGTATTGCCGGACGGCCTCAACCTCATAGGCAATACCGTTGCCCCACGGGGTCATACGATCCCGATGGAAAAACGCTGGCGAGAGCAACGGCAGGTAATTACCTTCCGGGCCAAAGTGGTTGAGTACGATATCCAGCACCACGGAAAGCCCGAGCGCGTGGGCGGCATCAATGAAGGCATGAAAATCATCCGGTGTGCCATAAGCCGAGTGCGGGGCATACAGCAGTACGCCGTCATACCCCCATCCGCGCGCGCCCCCGAACTGGGACACGGGCATCACTTCCAGTTGCGTAATACCCAGCCCGGCCAGATAAGGCAGTTTGTCGATGGCCGCCCTGAAGGTTCCTTCCCCGGTGAAGGTGCCGATATGCAGCTCGTAGATCACCGTCTCTTCCCACGATCGTCCTTGCCATTCCCGCTGAGTGGGCAGGCTGCGACGCGGGTCGATCACCACCGACGGGCCGTTGACGTCAGCCTGCTGCGCGCGTGAGGCCGGATCCGGCACCGCCATTCCATCCTGTAAAACAAACTGATAAGTCGTACCGTGCATGACGCCGGGCACGTCAATCTGAAACCAGCCGTCGCCCACCGCCGCCATGGGAATGTCGGTATCGGTTAAACGTAATGTGAGATCTTTCTGCCCTTCTGCCCAGACGCGAAAACGTACAACGTCATCGGAAATAAACTCAGCACCCCAGTGCCTGCGACATGTTCTGAATTCCATTCATTGTCCTCGAATGACCACCTTTTACGCGGAACGAAATACAAGCTTAGACCAGGATCTACAGAGTGTTATGCCAGCAGGGGATGCCGCTTCGTCTATTATCTATTTATAACTCCCACTTAAGGAATACTATGCATATTCGAAAAGGATTAAGTACAGACCTCGCCCGCCTTGAATGTTGTGATTTTTCTTTCAAGGTTGATGAGATTGCCAGAGAGCCATTTCTCAATGGTGATTTGCATATCGAGGCGCTGACCGAACCTTATCTTAAAACCTATGAACTTGATCTCCAGACGCTGGAAAATCATTGCGTTAATCCGGATTCAATATTTCTTATCGCCGAAACGGATGACGGTGAAATCGCCGGTTTTATTACCGCGTCCTGCAACTGGAATAAATTTATTTCGGTGGATTACATTGCCGTGGAGCGTTCAAAACGCCGTACGGGCGCGGCGCACAAGCTGATGTCCGCCACCCACGTCTGGGCGCGAAGCCTCAATGCGCCCGGGTTACGGCTGGAGACGCAGAACGTTAATGTTTCTGCCTGTCAGTTCTATCGTCACTATGGGTTTATTCTCGGCGGTTACGATCGCTACCTTTACAACGCCCTGCCGGAAAAAGATGAGGTCGCCCTTTTCTGGTATTACATGCTGGCTTGAGAAAATATTTTATATCCGCTCCCGGAAGATAGATTTGTCTGAATTTGTCAATTTTGCCCGCTTACGTTTAATTAACGACTAATCTTTGAATTCACTATTAAGGAGGCCGGTATGTCTACAGGAAATAATCACACGCTGCATTACCCTCGTCCACCGTTTGCTGAACAACCGCAAAGGGCCCCCGGGCTGGCATCGGAAATGAAGCCAATACCGGATCACGGTGAAACAAGTTATATCGGATCAGGCAAACTGGCAGGAAAAAAAGCGCTGATTACCGGCGGTGATTCCGGAATTGGTCGCGCAGTAGCGATCGCCTATGCCCGTGAAGGTGCAGATGTGGCTATTGGCTATCTCCCGGAAGAGGAGTCCGATGCGGCATCGGTCATTGCGCTGATTCGGGCCGAAGGCCGTAAAGCGGTCGCCATTCCCGGCGACATTCGCGTGGAGTCGTTCTGCGATACGCTGGTGGAAAAAGCCGTCGCGGAACTGGGTGGCCTGGATATCCTGGTGAACAACGCCGGACGCCAGCAGTACTGCGAATCGATCGACGATCTCACCACGGCAGATTTCGACGCGACGTTTAAAACCAACGTCTATGCCCCCTTCTGGATCACTAAAGCTGCGCTGCGCCATTTGCAGGAAGGCGCCGTGATCATCAACACCACTTCCGTTCAGGCGTTTAAACCGAGCGCGATCCTGGTGGACTATGCGCAGACCAAAGCCTGTAACGTGGCCTTTACCAAGTCTCTGGCTCAGCAGCTGGGGCCGCGTGGCATTCGGGTGAATGCCGTCGCGCCAGGTCCATACTGGACGCCTCTTCAGTCCAGCGGCGGTCAGCCGCAGTCCAAAGTTCAGAAATTCGGGGAAGATACGCCCCTGGGCCGACCGGGCCAGCCGGTTGAAATCGCACCGCTGTATGTGCTTTTTGCCTCAGATACCTGCTCATACGCCTCCGGACAAGTATGGTGCTCTGACGGCGGTACCGGCGTGCTGTAAAGCATCCTCTCAGACCTATCCATTTCATGGATAGGTCACATTCACTTCCCTGCTGTTCTCAAAAATCTCAGTTGAACTATGATGAACTTACTATTGAGGAGCCCATCATGTTTACTGTGAAAAAACTTGCGTTATCAACCCTGTTGACCGGTTCGGTTTTATTCTTTCCCGCGATCCACGCGGTGGCCAGCGTTCCGCAGCATGTGGTGAAACAGCAGGCCGGCGGCTACAGCGTTCAGGTTGGCGATACGATTGTCACCGCCTTTACGGACGGCAGCGTGCCGCAGGACCTGCACGCCTTACTGCGCCGGACGACGGCGGAAAATACCGATGCGTTACTGGCCAAAAACTTCCAGGCCAATCCGGTGGAAGCATCGATTAACGCGTTCTATATCGCTATGCCCGGCCACAAAATTCTGGTGGATACCGGCTCCGGTCAGCTCTTTGGCCCCGACAAAGGCGGGCGGCTGATTGAAAGCCTGGCGACGCAGGGTATCAGGCCGCAGGACATCACCGATATCCTGATCACCCACGCGCACTCCGATCATGCAGGCGGCCTGGTCAAAGACGGTCAGCGCGTATTTACCCGTGCACAGGTGTATGTCGGCAAACCGGATATCGATTTCTTCTTTAACGACGAGAACCAGAAAAAATCTGGCTATGACCAGAACTACTTCGACGTCGCGCACAAGACCTTAAAGCCCTATCTGGATGGCGGGAAAGTGAAGACTTTTTCCGGGACGGAACAGCTTCTGCCGGGCATCAGCGGTACGGTTCACCCGGGCCACACCCCAGGGTCCGCGTTCTACACGCTGGAGAGCAAAGGTGAAAAAATTACCTTTGTCGGCGACATCATTCACGTTGCCGCGGTTCAGTTCCCACAGCCCAACGTGACGATTGCTTACGATGAGGATCAGGACGGAGCCGCCCGGGTACGCAACGCAGCGTTCGCTGAGTTTGTGAAAAACAAAGATCTGATTGCGGCGCCACATCTGCCTTTCCCCGGGATCGGGTATGTGAAGAAAGGTGAGCGGGGTGGCTACGCGTGGGTTCCGGTGACCTATACCAACCGGGACGCCCAATAAGAGAGTCTCTGCGTCCCAGGCTAAATATTTCAGCCTGGGACCGCTATCTCACGCCCAGGGCCCCGCGGCCGGGTATTAACCAGCCGGCGAAATCTGTTCGGCCCTGCGCTCAACCTGTCAGACAGCCAGCCATTTTTTTGCGTTCGCTTTCATATTCGCTTCTAGTTCACTGTCACGCGTGGCAAATACGCGGCCGAGGGGGAAACCGCTTTGTTCCAGCAGATAAGCTAGCGCGGCATATTCCCGCGGATAGTTGGCAGCAATTTTTGAATCAATCTCAACCGGGCCCAGCGGAAAGGTGAAAATACCCATGTCGTAGATGCTCTGACGATGGAACAGCTTCCATACGCCCTCTCTCTTTTCTGCCAGATCGTAGAAACGATTGTGGCATTCGCATCCAATATTAAGTTTTATATTTTCAGCGATGATCATCGCATTGGTTTCAAGAATCGCTTTGTCGCCGCGGTCGTTAAAAGTGACGACGGGCGAGCCAATCATATGTTTTGTGCGCAAATCTGAAGCGCCCATACGCATGGAACCCTCGACAAAATCGCTCGCGAGCCCTTCGAACCACGTAATTTCGATTGTGCCGTCCGGATGAAAAAGATTACGCAGCTGCTCCCATTCGCCCAGGTCGCGGTGCATCCAGCCATTCATGAGGTCGTTAAGATCCTGACGGTCTTGCAGTTGGTGAGTTTGCATTGTTTGGTTCCTGTTTGAGTTGATGCGTTCAGTTTGGCCGTGAAGCGGTTTATACTCAAATATATATATCTTACTAAACAATCATTTTTAATGATGAGTCAGGGTGGCAATGGAACTCCGGCACTTACGCTATTTTTTGGCTGTTGCAGAAGAAGAGCATTTTGGACGCGCGGCTGAGCGACTCCATATTGTTCAGCCTGCGCTCAGCATGCAGATTAAGGCCCTTGAAACTGAGTTAGGCGGTCCGCTGTTTATCCGCACCAGCCGTCGTGTGGAACTTACTGAGGCCGGATCGCTTTTTCTCAGCGAAGCCAGACTGATGCTGGAACAGATGGAACACACGCGTCTGGCAGTCCAGCGTGCGATACGGGGAGAGACAGGGCGTGTACGGGTCGGTTTTGCCGGGAACGCCATTTTTAGTGGCAAAATGATTACCGATGTACGTCGCTTCCGTAAAACCCATCCGGATGCAGAAGTCACCATTCAGGAAATCGCTCCCCAGAAACAGGTAGCTGCGATCCTCGCAGGGCATATTGATGTCGGTTATACACCGGATAACAGTACGACAGCCGATCCGCAGATCAGGGTGCAGAAAACCGGAAACTGGGAGATGATAATCGCAATGTGTGACGATCATCCCTTAGCCATCCATCCGCACCTCTCCGTTGAAATGCTCGCCGGTCATCCCCTGGTCCTGTACGACGCGCATGACGCCAATGAAAATCTGACTGTGCTGCTGGCGCAGCAGCTCGGGGATGGTTTTTGCGTGGCACATCGTTCAAACAGTACGCTAAGCGTTCTGGCATTTGCCGCAGCCGGGCTCGGTCTGGCGCTGGTTCCCGCCCCCCTGCAACAGGTGCAAATACCCGGACTGATTTACCGCAACCTGAATGCTCAGGCGCTGACCGCAAATCTGGTCATGATCAGCCGCATGCAGGAGCCAGGTAATGCAGTGACTGCTTTTCTGGCAATGGCTAACCTTCCATGTTGAACAACGGCAGCAAGCTATGACGCACAATAAGATGCCATCCTCCGATATGGATATGGACCTGATCCTGACGCTGGATGCGTTACTCAGGGATCAGAATATCACCCATGCGGCCGCGCGGCTGGGCATCAGCCAGCCGGCGATGTCTGCCCGCCTTGCGCGCCTGCGCGTCCTGTTCGATGAGCCGCTGTTTATCCCTTCCCCACACGGACGTGGGGTGTTGCCTACGCCGCGCGCCGAGGCGTTAAGGCCGCAGGTCACGACGGTTTTGCAGGGTATATCGGCGATGCTTGAACCCACCACGTTCAACGCGCATAACAGCACCCGCACCTTTGTGATTGCCCTGCACGAGAACCCGGCGCTGATGCTGGGGGCAGAGTTGCAGAATCAGATTAGCAGCACAGCACCAGGCATCCGCCTGCGTTTTGCGCTCCCGGAAACCCCGCTGCTGCCAGCGCAGATGGAAAATGGCGATGTGGATATTTATGTCGGCGTTAACGCGGGGGCGCACGATGCATGGGTCAGACGCAAGCTGTTTGACGATGAATATGCCACCGCCCAGCGTAAAGGCCATCCGCGCGGTACGGGGCCGATGGATCTGGAAAGCTATTGCAGCCTTTCCCACCTGGTGGTTTCATCCGAGGGCGACCCGTTCGCGGGCTTTGTCGATCAGCATCTGGCGGGGCTTGGCCACCAGCGTAACGTGGTGATGTCGACGCAAAGCTATGCGATGGCGCCTGCGATTGTTGCCGGTACCGATTTGCTCTGCACCCTACCCAGACGCATGTTGCTACGGTTCACGCAAACGCTTGATATTTTTCCGCCGCCGCTGGATCTCCCCCCGATCGTCATCGGTATGTACTGGCACCCGAAAAACAGCCAGGATCCGGCTAACCGCTGGCTGCGAGAACAGCTTCTTCAGGCCGCCGGACGTCAGGTATGATCGAGGATGCTCATCAATTTTTTCAGGACCTCAGAGCGAATAATCCGGTGGCAAACCAGCGTCAGCTCGCTCTCCCGGAGTCGGTCAAGAATATCCACAAAGACGACGTTTTGTACGCATATCGCCTTCGCTGAAGCCGGCAGCATGGCGATGCCAAACCCTGCCGAGACGAGACTTATCACCGTGGGGACATCGGTGGCATTTTGCACAACGTCAGGCTGTATGCCCGCGCTGTGGCAGGCATCATAGAAATATTGCTCCAGCCCCATCCCCTCCGGGTCGCGCAGGGCGATCCACTTCTCCTCTTTCACCGACGCAAGCGTCAGCGCGGCGGAGCCCGCCAGGCTATGTTGACGAGGTAAGGCCAGCACGGCCTTTTCCGTTGTAAATGGACGGCTTTGCAGATCGTCAGGCAATAGCGGTAACGGGGCACGAATAATGGCCACATCCAGCTGGTTGCTTTGCACGCCGGCATAAAGGGTTTGCACGTTACCCGTGATCATGGAAAGGCTGATGGCGGGCCATTTCTCATGTAAAAGCCGCAGCGCGGCGGGTAGCTTACTGTCGAATATCGCACTTGAAACACATCCGAGATTCAGCACGCCCTGTTCCCCTCTGGCCGTCTGTCTGGCATCCAGAATCGCCTGATCGGTCATTAAAATCGCGACTCTGGCTTTACTGAGAAATGCCTCACCGGCTGGCATCAGCGTCAGGCGACGATTCGCCCGGCTAAAGAGCAAGACCCCAAGACGATCTTCAAGCGTTTTTATCTGCTGGCTCAGCGCTGGCTGCGCCATGTTAAGGCGCTCCGCCGCCCGATGCATGTGAAGCTCTTCCGCCACCACGATGAAATTGCGCATCAGTCGAAACTGCATACCATGCCTTTATTATTGATAATAAAATTCATATTAAAATAGCATAAATGATGCAATTGATAGCCCTCTTCGTCCGGTTAAGAATGGAAGCCTTCATCCGAGGAGGGAAATATGAAAAACCACATCAACGATCTCAGAAGTGCTATCGAACTGCTCAAACGCCATGAAGGTCAATACCTTGAAACCAGCCATCCGGTCGATCCTGACGCGGAGCTGGCGGGTGTGTACCGGCATATTGGTGCTGGCGGCACGGTAAAACGTCCGACGCGCATTGGCCCGGCGATGATGTTTAACGCTATTAAGGGATATCCCGACTCGCGTATTCTGGTCGGAATGCACGCCAGCCGCGAGCGGGCGGCGCTCCTGTTGGGCTGCGAGCCCTCTGAACTGGCAAAACATGTCGGCCAGGCCGTGAAAAACCCGATTGCTCCCGTTGTGGTTCCGGCGGCACAGGCGCCGTGTCAGGAACAGGTGTTTTATGCCGACGATCCGGACTTCGATCTGCGTAAATTGCTTCCGGCACCGACCAACACGCCGATAGATGCCGGTCCGTTCTTCTGTCTGGGGCTGGTGCTGGCAAGCGATCCGGAAGATGCCTCGCTGACCGATGTCACTATTCACCGTCTCTGCGTGCAGGAGCGCGATGAGCTCTCCATGTTTCTTGCCGCGGGCCGCCATATTGAAGTGTTCCGTAAGAAAGCCGAGGAGGCGGGCAAACCGTTGCCGGTCACGATCAATATGGGTCTCGATCCTGCTATCTATATTGGCGCCTGTTTCGAAGCCCCTACCACGCCCTTCGGCTACAACGAGCTGGGTGTCGCCGGCGCGTTACGTCAGACCCCCGTAGAGCTGGTGCAGGGTGTGGCCGTAAATGAAAAAGCGATAGCGCGTGCGGAAATTATCATCGAAGGCGAACTGCTGCCGGGCGTGCGTGTAGAAGAAGATCAGCATACCCACACCGGGCACGCGATGCCGGAATTTCCCGGCTACTGCGGGGAAGCTAACCCCTCCTTACCGGTAATCAAAGTGAAGGCCGTCACGATGCGTCATCAGGCGATCCTGCAAACCCTGGTAGGACCGGGCGAGGAGCACACCACGCTGGCCGGTTTGCCAACGGAGGCCAGCATCCGTAATGCGGTGGAAGAAGCCATCCCCGGTTTTCTGCAAAACGTCTATGCGCATACCGCTGGCGGCGGCAAGTTTCTTGGCGTATTGCAGGTGAAAAAACGCCAGCCCTCTGACGAAGGGCGTCAGGGTCAGGCGGCACTCATTGCGTTAGCCACCTATTCCGAGCTTAAAAACATTATTCTCGTCGACGAAGATGTGGATATTTTCGACAGCGACGACATCCTGTGAGCGATGACCACCCGTATGCAGGGTGATGTCAGCATCACCCATCTGCCGGGGATCCGCGGACACCAGCTCGATCCGTCTCAGGCGCCGGACTACAGCCCCTCCATTCGTGGCAACGGGATCACCTGCAAAACGATTTTCGACTGTACGGTGCCCTGGGCGCTGAAGTCCCGCTTTGAGCGTGCGCCCTTTATGGAGGTAGACCCGACGCCGTGGGCGCCTGAACTGTTTAAAAAATAGCGTTAACCGGAAAATCTTCTTCACCCTTCACGGGTGAAGAACCTCACGCTGAAATTGCCGCGTCCCCTGCTTTCTTGTAACCTTTGAGCGTTTATCACATCCCCATAAAAACTGAGACTACCGGACGCCTATGACAGCACATATTTCCAACGATCCTTTGCATGGCGTAACCCTCGAAATGCAGGTTAACGCGCTGGTTGCGCGATATGGCTGGAATGAACTGGGCAACCGAATCAAAATCAACTGTTTTCGCAAGGACCCGAGTGTTAAATCGAGTCTGAAGTTCCTGCGCCGCACCCCATGGGCGCGGGCGGAAGTTGAAGCCCTCTACCTCGACTCTCTTCACGATGACGGTAACGGGGAACAGGACGAACCGGAGTTTAATCCCTGGACGGATAGCCGGACACCCAGGAGCTAACACGCAAATGATGCGACACGTAAAACGGACTGGCGCGCTGCTTGGCTGCGCGCTTTTACTGGTAAGTTGCACTTCCAAACCACCCAAATCACTCGTTACCCCGCTGCCGCAGGCGAAACCTCTACAGCAGACTAACGAACCCATGCGCGGGATCTGGCTGGCGACCGTCTCCCGTCTCGACTGGCCTCCCGTGTCATCGGTGAATGGCCGTAGCGCGGACCAGCGTATCGCCCAGCAACAGCGGGCGCTGACGGACAAGCTCGATAAGCTGAAAAAACTTGGGATCAACACCGTCTTCTTTCAGGTAAAACCGGACAGTACGGCGCTGTGGGCCTCTAAAATACTGCCCTGGTCAGATACCCTGACGGGGACTATCGGGGAAGATCCCGGTTACGATCCGCTTCAGTTTATGCTGGATGAAGCGCACAAGCGCGGGATGAAGGTTCATGCCTGGTTTAACCCGTACCGCGTTTCCACCAACACGAAGCCGTCGACCATCGCCGCGCTTAACCGCACCTCGTCGCTTCATCCTTCCAGCGTGTACGTCCAGCATCCGGAGTGGATCCGCACCTCGGGGGATCGTTTTGTTCTCGACCCGGGCATTCCCGACGTGCGGGACTGGATAACCCAGGTGGTGATGGAAGTGGTAAATCACTACCCTGTCGACGGCGTTCAGTTCGATGACTATTTTTACACCGAGACGCCGGGGTCCACCCTGAATGATGCCTGGACCTTCAGGCGCTATGGCGAAGGTTTTGCGTCAAAAGCGGACTGGCGTCGACACAATACGCAGCAGTTGATTGTGCAGGTTTCAAGGGCGATCAAGCAGGCTAAACCTGAGGTCGAATTTGGCGTTAGCCCGGCGGGGGTCTGGCGCAATCGCTCCTTCGACCCGGCAGGCTCGGACACGCGCGGTGCCGCAGCCTATGATGAATCCTACGCTGACACGCGCAAATGGGTACAGCAGGGTTTACTGGATAACATTGCGCCGCAGATCTACTGGCCCTTCGCCCGCGACGCGGCACGTTACGATGTGCTGACAAAATGGTGGGCTGACGTGGTGAAACCGACCCATACCCGCCTGTATATCGGGATCGCGTTCTACAAAGTGGGCGCGCCTTCCAGAAACGAACCGGACTGGACGGTGAACGGCGGCGTACCGGAGCTGAAAAAACAGCTCGACCTCAACGATTCACTGCCAGACGTTAAGGGCACCATCCTGTTCCGTGAAGACTATCTTAACCAGCCGCAGACGCAGGAGGCAGTAAATTACCTCCGGGGACGCTGGGGTAGTTGACTGAAAAAAGGCAGAAACGTCCTGTTTCTGCCTTTCTTTTACGGCTTCGGCCCGAACATCGCCTCAAGCTGTTTTGCGTCTGGCATACCCACGACCTGTTGCAGTTCGTTTTGCTCATTCAGGTAATAAATAGCCGGTGTGGCATTCGCGCCAAGACTGTCCATTAGCGTCTGGTGATTTTGCAGGATCTCAACGGTTTCCCGGGAAGCCGCAGCTTCAGGTTTCGGCAGCTTTTTCCCGCCGGACAGCTCGTACGTTTTCCAGGCCGACACCGGATCTTTCGCATTCAGGATCGCGGAGGCGTTACGCCCGCTGTTTGGGTTAAGAAATGCAACCAGCAGCGTATTGAGCTGAACCTTGCCAGCCTTCACCCACGGCTGCGCTTCAGCCCAGAACTGCTTGCAGTACGGGCAGAACGGGTCGGCAAAGACGAAGACTTTGCGCGGGGCACTCTCCGCGCCCTCTTTCAGGGGATGCGCCGCATTGAGCTTTTTCCACATCTCGCGGCCCATCGGGGCGTAGATCTCTTTCTGGAAAAAGGCCTCGCTGAGGTTGGTTCCTTTCTCATCATAAAGATAACCAGACACGACGTGCTTTCCGTCAGGGGTCAGAAAGAGCGTCACGCCCATGTCCTGATATTTCCCCAGCCACGCTGGCGCGCCGCCGGGGGCGTCAATTTTCTTGATGATTTTGATGTCCTGCTGTTCACTGAAGTGCTTCACCACATCCGGAAGCGACTCCTCTGCCCTGACCAGCCCTGAAACCATCAGAGCAGAGAGTAACAGCACCTTTTTCTTTGCTAACCGTTGAAGCATAACGACCCCTTTAAAATATTGTTTTTCAGAGTGGTCGAAGTTTATTGTCCTGTCAACGCTTCATAAATATCCTTGAGGCGACTACGCAAAAATCGCACGGCTTTGTGTTTGCGGGATAATAACGCCTGCACACTGTCGCCTGTTTCCTCTGCCAGCATCTTCATGCTGTAGCCCTCAAATTCCGTTTTTTCAAACACCTCGCGCTGAGGTGGCGGCAGTTCCGACAGGGCTTGCCCCAACTCTTCCCATAGCAGCATGTTGAGATACTCTTCCTCCGGCGTTTGCGGTAGGCCGAATAACGTTTCTGCAATCTCCTGCTCCGGAAAGTCCTCGTCATCTGCTGTCAGGTACCCCGGCAGTGAAACCTCGTGCTTTTTTCGCGCCCGGTCGATCATCTCATTTCGTGCGGCGCGAAACAGCCAGGCGGCGACGTTCTCGACCGGTTGTTCCACTTTCATCAACTGCCAGGTCACTTCCTGAAGAATATCATCGACATCATCACGAACCGCAGTCCGTCCGCGAATGAAGGCTTTTAGCCGCGCGCGGCAGGCATTGAGTGCCGAGATCAGTAATGATTCCCCCGCCTCACCGGCTTTCATATCGCTCACTCGGCTTCCGGCGCTTTTGCACCGTTATCATCTCGCTTTTCATCCCGGCCATCGTGCCACCGGCAATGACCGTGGCGCCCAAATCCCGCCCGACGCTGCTGAATGAAGGCCTCACGTTGTTCGGGGCTCATATTCATCCATTGTTCGTGCATACGTCGGTGCGCACCGAACATGCCCGGACGGAAACCCAGCCCACCGAAAAGAATGCGGCTCAGCAGCAGGATCCCCAGCGCCTGCCAGAAGCCAATGGCTTTAACCCCCAGGATGGCCGGGAGCAACGCGTTCCACAGGGACATGACCAGCAGGCCAAGCACCACGAACAGGACTGCGCCAATCACGATGCCCTTACCCATACGATGGCGGCCCAAACCACGCCCGTGACCTTTTCCGTGCATATCAAAATTTCTCATGTGTACCTCGTTTATGTTGAATGATTATGGTCTCTGATGAGGTAGACGGATGAGGAACAGAAATATTGCCGGGGAAAGATAAAATTTATGTGATAGCGGCTTTGTACGGATAACAGTAATGGCTGAAGGAGATTGTGCAGCGGCTACATGCAGACATTAAAAAGGCTCCCTCAGGAGCCTCTCTGAACATCACGCCGTAGCAGGCAAACTAAAGCTCGAGATACTCTGGGACAGCTGCTGCGCCTGCTCCTCCAGCGAGGCGGCGGCGGCGGCGGATTGCTGCACCAGCGCCGCGTTCTGCTGGGTCACACCGTCCATCTCCGTTACGGCCTGCCCAACCTGACCAATCCCGCGGCTCTGCTCTTCTGAGGCAACCGAAATCTGTTCCATCAGCGTATGCACTTTATTCACAGAGCTGATAATAGAATCAATCACCTCTCCCGAACGATTCACCAGTTGTGCACCGTTTTTCACGCTGGAAACAGACTGGGCGATAAGGCTTTCGATATCTTTCGCCGCCACCGCGCTTTTTTGTGCCAGGGTGCGCACTTCACTTGCTACCACGGCAAATCCTCGCCCCTGCGCGCCAGCACGCGCCGCTTCAACGGCCGCGTTTAGCGCCAGAATATTAGTCTGGAAAGCAATGCTGTTGATGACGCTGGTGATGTCTTCAATACGCTTCGAATTGGACGCGATAGTATTCATCGTTTCGATGACTTCACGGGTTACCGCTTCACCGGTATGGGCATTTTTCACGGCATCCTGCACCAGCTTACCGGCCTGGAAAACGTTGTCGGTGTTATTCGCCACCGTCGCGCTCAGCTCTTCCATGCTGGCGGCCGTCTGGGTCAGGGCCGAAGCCTGTTGCTCGGTACGGGAGGCCAGGTCGATATTGCCGGAGGCAATTTCCTGCGCCGCATGCGTCACAGTGTGGCTGGCATCGCGCACCTGAGAAATGGTGGAGAGCAGCGCCTGGCGCATCTGCTCCATCGAGGACATCAGGTGATCGATTTCATTCCCGGAATCACGCTTGATCGGTACCGGTACGTCCAGCTTCCCGGCCGCAATCTGGCGACAGTGCTCGCGCGCCAGGTTCACCGGCGCAAAGACCACGCGTTTCATCAGCAGGCTGACGGCGAAGATCACCACCACGAACAGCACCGCAATGCAGGCGATAATAACCAGACCCGACACGAAATTATGGCTCGCATCCTCGTTCAGCGTTTTGGCGTACTTCTGGTGAACGGAGAGAACCTGATCGAGCACAATTTCATATTGGCGATCGAGTCGAGACACCACGGGAATAAGAGCGTTGAACCGCGACACATCGTGAGCGGCGGCAGCGGCGATGAGAGGCGCCAGTCCCTGGTTACGGTAGTTTTGCCACGCCTCCTGGTAGGCAGTGACAAGCGGGGCTTCGTCCGGCAAACGCGGCGAGGCCATAAACGCCGAAAATGCACTATCGGCTTTGGTCAGCGCCTCTTTAACCGAGGCCAGTTTCGCAGACGGGTCGGTAGCGTCCCCCGCTTCCACCATTTTCACATACTCCATAACCCTGACGCGCAGGGTTCGGCTGTGGTTAATGGGATCAATAATGGACAGAACCACCTGAATTTCTTTGTTCACATTATCCAGCGAAGTATTACTTTTAATGATGAGCCCAACGCTGGTGATAGTGCTGGCCACAAAGAAGAAAAGCAGGGAAAACAGGATAATCAGGGATGATTTTTTCAACGACATAACACACCTCAGGGATATAATTTCCCTTTGGTTATCGGCTGAATCCAATCTTTAATTAATTAAAGTTATTGATGTCACCCTCAGACGTTACCCTGTCACTCTACGGCCTTGTATCGCCGTTGCAGGGTGGCATCCTGCTTACGCTGGATCGGCTCCGGCGTTTCCCCTTCAATCAGTTTGCCAATCAGATCAAAGCAGTGCCAGGCGAGCTGGCGGTTATCCTGACGAACGGTATCGACAGGAATGGTTAGAGAATCATAGAGATAGTGATCGTCAAAGCTGGCCAGACGCATATCGCTTTGCAGCAGATTATGTTGTCCCATATAGCGCAACACCCCTTCCAGCAGACCGCAGGCGGCGGTAAAAAGGGCTTTTGGCGGGCGGCCCAGGCGTGCGCAAAGCTCGGCAAACATTTCGTAGCCGGAGCTCGGATGGTAATTACCATGAATGATCCACTCCGGACGTAACTCGACGCCAGCGTCACGCAGCCCCTGCTTAAACCCTTCAAGACGGTCACGCGTCGGGGAAAGCCGCGGCTGACCGCCGAGGAAGTAGAACTCATCCGGATGCTGGCGCGCGATGTCGGCCACCAGTGTGGCGGTTGGGGTAATTGAATCGGTGAGAACCAGCGGCAGAGAACTGTCGTTTATATGACGGTCAAAGAGTACAACGGGCAACTGTTCGCTCAGCTTTTGATAGTCCGCGTCGTTGAGCATGCTGGAGGCGACAATCAGCCCGTCCACCTGGCGGGCCACCATGTTATTGACCACCACCGTCTCCTGGCCGGGATTTTCATCGCTACAGGAGATCAGCAGCTGAACACCCGCCTCGCGACAGAGGGTCTCCAGCTCATGAGAAAAAACGGCAAACCCGTAGTTGGTGATTTCCGGCACCACCAGACCAATGGTGTGGCTGCGGTTGTCCCGCAGCGAACGGGCGTGAATGCTGGGCTGATAATGATGTTCTTTGGCAATCGCCAGCACACGCTCGCGTGTCTCCTCCGCCACCCGAAGCTCTTTGCTGCGGCCGTTCAGAACCAGGCTGGCGGTGGCTTTTGATACCCCCGCGAGCTCCGCGATATCTTTAATGGTGACGCGTTTTGTTTTTCTCACAACGACTTAGATCCGGCTGCCAAAACCTCTATTCTATCATGCAGCTGCGCAGCGACCAGTAGCGTAATGTGATATCGGACGCACCTTCGAAGCGTACCTGGGCCGGATGGTCAGGAAAATAGCGGCTGCTCATGACGCCTTCACCGTGATTGATGAAAATTTCGACGCTGGAACAGTCGCACAGCACGCGTAAATGATGAACATTGCCCTGCCAGTAGCGGGTCAGCGTGTCTGTGGTTTTCAGACTGGCGCGTTCCAGACGGATCCCCTCATCATCCACAATCAGCCGCAACGCGCCGGCAAAATCCACGTTCACGCTCGATGCGCTCAGTTCGAACTCAAGACGCGCTCCCGCCAGCACCGGGGCATCGCTGGCGCGTCCCTGCCAGTGATGTTCATCCTCGCGCAGCGTTTCCAGCTCACGAACCGGGGTTTGCCAGAGCTTACCGTCGCGGTAGCGCAGCTCGCGAGGACAGGTCATCTGGTGGATCCAAGCGTGCGCCCGCGTAGGCTGAAGCATCTCTTCGCCGTCCGGCACGCCCATCCAGCCGATGAGGATGCGGCGGCCATCTTCTGCCACCGTGGTTTGCGGCGCGTAAAATTCGAAACCGGCGTCAAGCTCATGCAGCTCGCCGTGCGCAAATGCAGGCGTTTGATAATCAAATGCCCCACGCATCCAGACGGCCGGATAGGTGTTGAGATAGCGATGCGGTTCGCGCGCCAGCCCCTGCGGGCAGCAGATCAAGACGTGTGTGCCATCAAGCTCAAACAGATCCGGGCACTCCCACATATAGCCCGCGTCCGTGAGTCCGTTGACGCCGTGACCGGCGATTTCGCCGCAGGACGCCCAGGTGTGTAAATCGGCTGACGTAAACAGCAGCACCTTGCCGCGCTGCTGTCGATCCTGCGCGCCGAGCACCATGTACCACAGCCCGTCATGCCACCATACTTTCGGATCGCGGACGTGCCCGGTGTACCCGTCCGGCAGGGGCAACACCGGTCCCAGTTTGGCAAACGTGCCATCGTCATTTTGCACCGCCAGACACTGCCAGGCGGTGCGGCCGCCATCGTCAAACTTAACGTTGCCGGTATAGCACAGGGTCAGCACGCCGTTGTTATCCACGGCGCTGCCGGAGTAACAGCCATTGCGGTCATACTCTTCGTCAGGCATCAGCGCCATTGGCTCGTGCTGCCAGTGCACCAGATCTGCTGAGCTCCAGTGCCCCCAACACTTGTAGCGATGATCGCAGCCCAGCGGGTTCCACTGATAAAACAAATGGTAGCGCCCGGCAAACCAGATAAACCCGTTCGGATCGTTCATCAGCCCTGTCACCGGTGCGGGATGCCACTGCGGATAGTGGCTGTCCGCCAGCGCACGCGGCTGGCCTTGCATAACGGCCTGCAACACGGCAGGCCAGCGGGAAGATAAGGTCATTATTCAGAGTCCGTTTTATATTTCAGCAGCAGAGAGACGGTGAACGCCACGCCAAAGGCAATCACCATGCCGATTATATAGTTGAGCAGCGAGCTGGCCTGGACAATCGCCATGCCGGGAAGCGCCGTCAGGCCAACGGCGGTCATGTAGACATGCACCGACACCACCCAGGCACCGCCCGCCGCACCACCGATCAGCGCCGCGATAAACGGCTTCACAAAACGCAGGTTGATGCCAAAAATTGCCGCTTCGGTGATGCCCAGCATCGCGGAAAACGCCGACGGTAAGGTAATGGCTTTGATTTTGGCATCGCGGGTTTTGAACCACACTGCCAGACACGCCCCGCCCTGCGCCACGTTCGCCATCGCCCAGATCGGCAGCAGGAAGTTAACGCCAATCGACGGATTACCCAGCAGCCCGGCCTCAATGGCGTGGAAGCTGTGGTGAATGCCGGTAATGACAATCACCGAATAGAGCCCACCAAACAGCAGCCCGGCCAGCCAGCCCGCGTGGGCAATCAGAGTGCTAAGAATGAAGGAGATTCCGTCGCCCAGCGCGCGTCCCGCCGGGCCAATAATCAACAGCGCAATGAAGCCGGAGATAATGACGGTCAGGAACGGCGTCAGGATCAGATCTAACGCATCCGGGATCGCCCGGCGCAGCTGTTTTTCCACAATGCTCATAAACCACACCGCCAGCAGCACCGGGAAGACGGTTCCCTGATAGCCAATCATGGCGATTTCAAGACCGAAGAAGTTCATGGTGTGGAAGCCGGACGCTACGCCCCAGGCGTTGGTCAGCGCCGGATGAGTCAGGATGCCGCCGAGCGTTGCCCCCAGATACGGGTTGCCGCCAAACTCCCGCGCGGCGGTGAAGCCAATCAGGATCGGCAGAATAATAAACGCCGCCGAGCTGCACATATCCAGCATGATATAGAGCGCGTTATCCGGATTAACCCAGCCGTAGGTTTTAACCATCCCCAGCAGGCCCATCAGCAGACCCGAGGCCACGATCGCCGGGATAATTGGCACGAAGATGTTGGAGAGCAGACGCGCGATACGCTGGAACGGGTTCAGCTTGCGGGCCGCAATATCCGCCGCTTCCGATTTACTGGACTCGCTAATCCCTGCCGCCTGAATAAACGCGGCGTAAACCTTATTCACCACCCCGGTGCCGAAGATTACCTGCATCTGCCCGGCGTTTCGAAAACAGCCTTTCACGCCTTCAACCTTGCCGATAGCCTGCTGGTCGGCAAGCGCATCATCGACCAGCACCAGACGAAGGCGCGTGGCGCAATGTGCCGCGCTGGCAATGTTCTCTTTGCCACCGAGCAGCGGAATAAGCTCGCGCGCAATATGATTAAAATCCATAGATACCTCTTCCTGACCTCTTTTATGGTGTTCGAAACGCCCCCGCGATGCGGGAGCGTGAAGGGTTAAAACCAGGTTTCCATCTGCACCCCAAAGTTCCATTCCCCGCCCGCGTTGAAGCCGCTGCTGCCAAAGGCGTCATCGCTGGCGTAGTTATCCAGCTTGCTGCTCCAGTCCATCCAGGTGGCGAACAGGCGCAGCTCCGGACGGCTGAAGAAATCGCCAATTTTGCCCGCCTTTAACGTCGGGGCGAAGGTCAGCTTGTAGAAGCTACCGTTAACCGCATTGCGATCCTTGTAGCCTTCCGGGCTTAAATCCATGTACTGATAGCTGCCTTCGAACGCGAGGGCGAAATTCTGGGTCACCTCTTTGATCAGACGCGTATTGAGCGTGACCCACTCATAGCTGTCGCCCTTCACGTAGCGGTCCTTACTGCTTTGCGCCAGCACGGCGGGCGCAATGTGCCAGCCACCGCCCAGCGGCGTGACACCGTAACTTGCAAAACGCCAGGTATCGGCTTCTGACAGCAGCGCGCCGTCTGAACCAATGCTTTTCACCTCGGCGCCCAGACCGTGGCCGTAAAGCAGCGCCGTTTTGGCGGAACCTTCCCGCAGGCCGTAGAAGCTCTCGTTATGCAGACCAACCAGCGCATGTACCCCGTTATTGGCCGCGTCGGTTTTAATCGGATCGCCGTTGCTGTCCTTACGGTCGTCATTATCTTTTGCCCGTAAGCCGCTGACCATCATCTGCACCGGCCCGGCGAAGTGATTCATGCTGAGGATGTAGTTCTGAACGTTGTTGTCGATCTCCTCTTCGCTGCCGAAGTTACGGCCATAAAGGGAGAAGTTACTGCGCAGCGTATCGTTCCACTTCACGTCGTAGACGCCGCCGCCGGTCCCGGCGAGAAACACCACGTCGGAATCCAGCCAGTGAATGTCGAAGTTGTCGCGGTCAAAACGCTTACCCGCCCAGAAGGTACTGCCCTTCAGCGCACCGGTAAAGTCTGGCAAATTGCCCAGCTCGGCAAAGGCCTGACGAATGTTCAGGTCGCTGCTGTCTGCCGACCAGTCGTTATAGGTTTTCTGGCCGTCGGCCAGCATCGCCTTAAAGCGCGTCGTCGCACCATTCTCCAGCGTCTGTTTGTGCTCAACATTCAGCTCAACGTAGGTATCCGCTTCGTTCCCCAGACGCCCGATGGCCCCGCCGGTTTCCCCGGCGGGCGTCAGATAAGGGCCGCTTTTGCTGCTGGAGGCCGCGTCGTTCATCAGCAGGCCGGAACGGGCGTAACCGTGAAATTCAAAACCGCCTGTCCGGTCGGCTTTTTCTTCCAGCACCGTGGTACGTTGCGCCACCGCCTGTGTGGAGGTTTGCGCTTCCTGCTGCGCAGCCACCAGCTGCTGTGTTTTCTGTTCCGCTGCCGTGGCGCGCTTTTCAGCAACCTGCGCGCGGGTTTCCGCCTCCTGCAAACGCTGCTCCAGCGCCGCCAGGCGCGCTTCGATACGTGTCATATCCGTCTGGGCAAAAACAGAGGTACTCCCGGCCAGCATGCCTATCATCACGGCAAGTCTGCGTTTTTTATACATTTTGTCGCATCCCTAATAACTATCGGTGAAAGTGCTAAATTGCTAAACCGGTTTAGGCTGATGATACTAAACCGTTGAATTTTGGAACGGCAACGTTTTTTGCTAAACCGTTTTAGTAAGTGTGATCGAGGCGACAATTCAGGCCGCCGACCGGTGGCCTGGAGAGGTGAATTACAGTTCGTGATGATAAGGCAGCGCGGTCATTGCCCCTTTTGCGGTTGTCGCCAGCGCCCCACAGCGCTGCGCCAGCGTGATGACCTCTGAAAGACGGGCCTGGCCATCACGAGCCAGACCGAACAGCAGCCCGGCGACGAAAGCATCCCCCGCGCCGGTGGTATCAATGCATTCCACGGGTGATGCAGGATAGTGCGTCAACGCGCCTTTCTGCCAGGCGGTTACGCCCTCTTTTCCCTGCGTCACCAGCACCAGCCTGGCCGGACAGGTGCGCATCAGCGCCGCCAGCCCCTCATGGACCTGCGCATTTCCGGTTAAGAACGCCAGCTCTTCCACCGAGATTTTCACCACATCTGCACAGGCTAATGCCCGCTCAAGACACTGACGCAGCTCGACTTCATCGTGCCAGAGATCGGCGCGGATATTGGGGTCAAAGCTGACAAATCCCCCCGCCATTCTGATAGCGGACATCGCCTGAAACGTCGCGGAACGGCTGGGTTCGGCGCTGAGCGCGATAGAGCAGACGTGCAGCCACTCCCCGGCGCGGAATGGCGGGAGATCGGCAGAGTCGAGGAATAAATCAGCGCTCGGGCGAACCATAAAGGTAAAGGAACGTTCACCGTCGTTATCGAGATCCACCACCACCGTGGAGGTGCGATGCTGCGGGTCCAGGCGCAGCCATTCTGTATTAACCTGCTCATCCGCAAGCGTTTTTTGCATAAAACGCCCGAAGGGGTCGTCGCCCACCCGGCCTATAAAGGCGCTTCTGCCGCCCAGACGCGCAACCCCTACCGCGACATTGGCCGGTGCGCCGCCAGGACATTGCAGCAGTTTGCCCTCTCCGTCGGGCAACAGATCCACCACGGCATCGCCAAGTACCCAGATCGTCTCCATATCACCTTCTTAGCTAAATCATGTTAAACCGGTTTAGCTATTTAAGCACAGGCAGGGTGTCGGGGAAATATGGCGAGGGAAAATTTGCTTAACCCACCCGATGGGGCCAATGGATATCACCTACGCCATTGAGCTGCGGGCGGGCGAACAAAAAGCCCTGGAAGCGGCGAATACCGACGGATTCAAGCCAGCACCACTCTTCTATCTTCTCAATGCCTTCTGCGACCAGCGTAATCTCCAGATCGGTGCAGCAGCTGATTATCGACTTCACAATCGCCTGCTTGGGCCCGCTCAGGTGGATATCGCTGACGATCTCTCTGTCGATTTTGAGCTTATCCGGTTGAAACCGGGTGAGCAGTGAAAGACCAGCATAGCCGGAACCAAAATCATCTATCGCCAGCCCAACCCCTTCCGCGCGCAGCTGTTTAATGGCGCTGTTAAACTGGTTAAAGCCGGAAATCATCTCGCTCTCAGTGACTTCAATGACCACCTGCTCAGGCTGTAGATTGTACTTTTTGATCTGCGTTACCAGGAACTCTACCGCGCCCGGCACGTTAACCAGCGACATTGGCAGCAGGTTCACCGCCAGTTTGTGGCTGCCGATGCCGAGCTTTTGCGCCAGGGCAAAGGTCCAGGCTTTGGTTTGCAGGTCGACTTCGTAAATCTGTTCACGATCGAGACTACGGAAGAAATGCTCCGGGCTGCCGCCGTCGTTTCCGCGTATAAGCGCTTCGAGAGAACTGATTTTGCCTTCGGACGGCTCGACAATGGGTTGCAGCGCAAACTGGCAGGGCTGTCCCGCCAGCAGACCTAACCCTTTACCAAACGGCGCGCGCTCTCGCGAAAGCGTCCATTTATCAGGCTCATAGTCCGAAGCGGGTGGGATAGCGGTTTTGCCGGTGATAAAGGTCTGAATAAATTTGAAGACCCGATCCTCAGAAGTCAGATAGCTTTCCAGCTTGCTGTAATGCAGAACCGACGCCAGAACCGCTTTCGGGGTCTGAACGTCCAGGTCAAACAGCAGCATTCCCACGTCTTCGAAACGTCTGCGCGGGCCGTAATCGCGCATCAGCTCCACCACGCCGGTATGCCGGTCATCCGCACGGATGGTGTTAAAAAGCGCGACGACGCGCTGTTCCGTGCCTTCGAGAATTTGCAGAACGTCACGTCCACGGGAGAGAAGAATGCCTGAGATGCCCTGCTCCGTATTACGGATCCTGGCCTGTTCAACCAGCGCGCTTAACGCTGCGGAGGTGCAGGTTAAGCTCAGCTGGCTTCGATAAATGAGAGTTGTCAGCACAGAAACGGGGTCCGGTATGGGGTATACGCCTGAACGGTAATGTTTAACACAGTTCCCCGGTGTGACCTAATCTATTCCACGTCGGGCTTAATTATCCCCGATACGGCTGTCGATCCGCGTCTGCATATAATCGTAGAACGGATTCGACGTCACCCGCATCAGCGCATCTTTGCCGACGCTCAGAACCGATGTTTCTCCCCACAGGGCTATCGTCCCCAGGCTGATACCGTAGTGGTTTTTCACCTCAGGATAGCGGCCATACAGATCGTCATCAGGCGGGAACGGAATAGCAACATGCGACAGGGAATAAACCTCCTGCGGATACGCGACAGACAGCGGCATCACCGTTTCCCGGGTGCTACCCGCTGGCGTTGTCTTTGCCACCATATCAAACCTGTCGGGGCTGGCATTGGTCACAATTGTGACACTGTAACGCCTTTTTGCCTCGGGCAGCAGGTCAGCCACCGCCGTCCAGGATGATGGCCTGAACAGTGGACGGAAACTCCCGGCCTGGTTGATATCAAAAACTACCAGTTCGCTGCCGTTTGCCGGAAGCTGGTCAAACAGCCCGCTAACCACGGCGCGGGTACTGACCGTTGAATCCATGACCGACTGAAACGCCAGTACCGGCGGAAGCTGCGCCAGTTTGTGATCATGAACATCGCGGTTTATCTGCTCATGCAGCGCCTGGGTAAGCAGCCAGGACTGACGTGCTGCATTCACCGGGAACGAATTGTATTTATAAGGATTATATTCCGGCGAAATATTGAGCCACGCGGCTTTGGCAAACGCCGGTAACATGGCCGGTAGCCCGGCGAATCCGGCAAAGCGCGCAAACGCCGTGACGCCAATCATCGGTGAGAGCAAAACGATCTGCTGAGGTTTACGCAGTTCAGGCGCATCAAGAGCGTCGAGGGCGTATTTCATCGCCAGCGCCCCGCCGTTGGAGTAGCCCACCAGATGCAGGGGGAGATCGTTCCCCGTCAGGCGTGTCGCTTCACGAACCGCAAGGCGCGATGCGGCCAGCCACGCCTCCCAGTCAACGTCTGTCAGGGCACCCGGCGCCGTGCCGTGTCCGGGCAAACGAGGCACTACGGCCACAAAGCCGTGCTGTTGATAATTCTCTGCCAGATGCCTGACGCTGTAGGGCGAGTCCGTCAGACCGTGCAGCAATACCACCGCCCCGCGCGGCTTTCCGGCAGGCATCAGCACGAATGACCGGTTTGCATCCGGGGAAAAGTGTCCTGGCCACACCAGGCTCTGGCGGTAATAACGGTTCAGCGGCGTGCGCTCTGCGGGGGTGACTTTCGCCGTCACCTCAGCATCGAGAGCGGTGAAGATGGCGTTTTCCCGCGCGACATACGCTGCGAAGGTCGCGTTATCCATCTCCTGCACGGACATTTCGTCAGCCCGCCAGGTGTGCCAGTGATGCAGGGCCGGCCCCTGCTGCGAAAGATAAACCCGCACCGCCAGCAGCACGAGCACAATGATCCCGATGACCATCGCTATTTTTTTTGCGAGAGCCATCAGGCGCACGCTGACCCGCCAGGGCAAATTCGCCATGTGAGGCTCCCTCCCTTATCCACAGAGCGTTCATCTTACCAAAAAATGTGAAGAGGCTGACGTATTCACCAAATAGATACCGCTCAGGCCGGACACTGCACCAAAAGTGAACTACGCTGCACAAATGTTGAGCATCTGTTAAACAAATATTGCATTAACTTTGCTGCACAGCGCGTTTTCGCCGCAATGTGAACATGGCACGCGTCCTGCATTGTTAATCCGGTAACAGAAACCCGGACTTTGACAGCCAGTTAACAGCGAGGCGGTATGACGACCAAACCTGAGGTGTTGAGCCGTATCGAAGCGACCTTTAGCCAGCTTACCCCGAGCGAAAAACGGGTGGCAAGCTGGATGCTGGCGCACGTCGGGCAGATCCCCTTTGAAACGGCAGAGAGCGTGGCGCTGGCCACGGCAACCAGCGGGATCACCGTCGGACGCTTTCTGCGCAAGCTGGGCTACCGCAACCTGGACGACGCCAAAAAAAGCCTGCGCGATCCCCATCAGCCCTGGGGCATTAACGAGCGTCTCGACTCCTGGAAGCAGCAACAGCCGCTGTCGGATCGCCTTCAGCACTCCCTGTCGCTGGAGGTGGACGCCATTGCCCATGTCTACCAGCTGGCGCAAAGCGAAACGTTCAGGCAGGTGGTCCAGCAACTTACCCATGCCGACGCCGTCTTCGTGCTGGGGATCCAGTCCACGCGCGGGATCGCCAATGCGTTCTTCAGCCATCTGGAGTATCTGCGCCCGCGGGTGAGCTATTCCGAAGGGCTCTCCGGTAGCTGGGTGGAGTCGCTTAACTCCGGCTTTGCTAACCCGTATATCGTGCTGACGGATACCCGCGCCTACTCCGCCATTGCCCGCCAGTACTGCCGCGTGGCGAGCGAAAAAGGCCTGGCGATGGCGCTGATCACCGATATCTGGTGCCCGTGGGCTCGGGATTATCCGATTGATTTACTCCAGGTGAAGACCGATACCGGCCATTTCTGGGATTCGCTGGCGCCGGTGAGCTGTCTCTTCAACCTGCTGCTGTCGGGCGTTGTGGAGGCGCTGGGCGATGCGCTGCCGGAACGTCTGGCAATCAACCGACAACTACAGCAAGAGTTTGGTCAATTTGAACGCTAAAGGAGCGGAGCTATGCCTGAAGTGAGTCAACTGATTGATGTGGCGAAAACCTTTCCCACGCTGCATATCGATCTGAAATACGCGACCGCCGATAACATCACTGGCCGCCCGATCTACCAGCACGCCGCGTGCCTGTTGCATACGGATGCCGCCACCGCGCTGGCGAAAGCGATCAGCATCGCCGCGCTGGCCGGTCTGAAGCTGGTGGTTTACGACGCCTACCGCCCCCAGCAGGCGCAGTCGCAACTCTGGGATGCCTGCCCCAATCCGGAATACGTGGTGGATGTCGCAATTGGCTCTAACCACAGCCGGGGCACCGCCATTGACGTCACGCTGATGGATGAACACGACAACGTGCTGGATATGGGCGCCGGGTTTGACGAAATGCACGACCGTTCTCATGCCTGGCACCCTTCCGTTCCGCCCGAGGCGCAGCGAAATCGTCTGCTCCTGAACGCCGTGATGTACGGCGGCGGTTTTGTGGGCATCAGCAGCGAGTGGTGGCATTTCGAACTGCCGAACGCCGCCAGCTACCCGCTGTTAGATGACCAGTTCGCCTGTTATCCGACCACACACTCACTCTAATTCTGGAGCCCGGCCATGAAAACTACGCTGCTTACAACCCTGATTGCCGCTACGCTCGCCCTGAGCGCCCCTCTCGCGCTGGCGGCGGTGCCAAAAGATATGCTGGTGATTGGGAAAGCTGCCGATCCGCAAACGCTGGATCCGGCGGTCACTATCGATAACAACGACTGGACGGTGACCTACCCCTCGTACCAGCGTCTGGTGAAATACAAGCCTGGCACCACGGAGGTGGAAGGCGATCTGTCGACGGGCTGGAAGGCGTCTGACGACCAGAAAGAGTGGACGTTCACCCTGGCAGATAATGCAAAATTCTCCGACGGCACGCCGGTGACCGCCGAAGCGGTCAAGCTGTCGTTTGAACGTCTGCTGAAAATTAATCAGGGACCTTCCGAAGCGTTCCCGAAAGATTTGAAAGTGGACGCGGTGGATGAGCATACGGTGAAATTCACCCTCAGCCAGCCGTTCGCCCCGTTCCTCTACACGCTGGCCAATGACGGCGCGTCGATCGTCAACCCGGCGGTGCTGAAAGCCAATGCCGCCGACGACGCGCGCGGTTTCCTGGCGCAAAACACCGCGGGTTCCGGACCGTTTATGCTGAAAAGCTGGCGGAAAGGTCAGCAGCTGGTGATGGTGCCCAACCCACACTGGCCGGGTGAAAAGCCGCACTTCAAGCGCGTCTCGGTGAAGATTATCGGTGAAAGCGCCTCGCGTCGCCTGCAACTTTCCCGTGGCGATCTGGATATCGCCGACGCCCTGCCGGTGGATCAGCTTGCCGCTCTGAAGCAGGAAGGCAAAGTGGCCGTGGCGGAATACCCGTCCCTGCGGGTGACCTACCTCTATCTGAACAACAGTAAGCCTCCGATGAATCAGGTAGATTTGCGCCGCGCGGTCTCCTGGGCCACCGATTATCAGGGGATGGTGAAAGGCATTCTCAGCGGGAACGGCAAGCAGATGCGCGGCCCGATCCCGGAGGGCATGTGGGGCTTCGATGCGAACGCCATGCAGTACAGCTTTGACGAGGCTAAGGCCAAAGCGGCGCTGGAGAAAGTCAACGATAAACCGGCCAGCCTGACGTTCCTCTACTCCGATAACGACCCGAACTGGGAGCCTATCGCCCTCTCCACGCAGGCGAGCCTGGGCAAGCTGGGGATTAACGTCAAGCTCGAGAAACTGGCGAACGCCACCATGCGCGACCGCGTCGGCAAAGGTGATTATGACATTGCGATTGGTAACTGGAGCCCGGACTTCGCTGACCCGTACATGTTCATGAACTACTGGTTCGAATCGGACAAAAAAGGGCTGCCGGGTAACCGCTCATTCTATGAGAACAAAGAGGTCGATGCATTGTTGCAGGCGGCACTGAAAACCACCGATCAGGCGGAACGCACCAAAGATTACCAGCAGGCGCAGAAAGTGGTGATTGACGAGGCGGCTTACGTTTATCTGTTCCAGAAGAACTACCAGCTGGCGATGAACAAAGAGGTCAAAGGCTTCACCTTTAATCCGATGCTTGAGCAGGTCTTTAACATCGCCACCATGAGTAAGTAACGGCCCACGCCGGGGGGAAGTGTATGACGTTCTGGAGCATCGTGCGCCAGCGCTGCTGGGGGTTAATCCTGGTGGTGGCCGGTGTCTGTATTATTACTTTTATTATTTCACACCTGATCCCCGGCGATCCGGCCCGCCTGCTGGCCGGTGACCGCGCCAGCGATGAAATCGTGCAGGGCATCCGCCAGCAGCTGGGGCTGGATCAACCGCTCTATATTCAGTTTGGCCGCTATGTAGAGGCGCTGGCGCACGGCGATCTGGGCACCTCCATTCGTACCGGTCGCCCCGTTGCGGAAGATTTGAAAGCCTTTTTCCCCGCCACGCTGGAGCTGGCCTTCTGCTCTTTGCTGCTGGCGCTGGTGATTGGCGTGCCGCTGGGCATTTTATCGGCGGTGTACCGTAACCGCTGGCTGGATCACCTGGTGCGACTGATGGCGATGACGGGCATCTCGACGCCTGCCTTCTGGCTGGGACTGGGGGTAATCGTTCTGTTCTACGGGCAACTGCAAATTCTGCCCGGCGGCGGCAGGCTGGACGACTGGCTCGATCCGCCTGCCCACGTTACCGGCTTTTATCTGCTGGACGCCCTGCTGGAAGGCAACGGCGAGGTGTTTTTCAACGCCCTACAGCACCTGATTCTACCCTCCCTGACCCTGGCCTTTGTGCATCTGGGTATTGTGGCGCGTCAGGTGCGTTCCGCGATGCTGGAGCAGCTGAGCGAGGATTATATTCGTACCGCCCGCGCGAGCGGGTTGCCGGGCTGGTACATCGTGCTGCGCTACGCCTTACCCAACGCCATGATCCCCTCCATTACCGTGCTCGGGCTGGCGCTGGGCGATCTGCTGTATGGGGCAGTCCTTACCGAAACCGTGTTTGCCTGGCCGGGAATGGGAGCCTGGGTGGTGACCTCCATTCAGGCGCTGGACTTCCCTGCCGTCATGGGCTTCGCGGTCGTGGTATCGCTGGCCTATGTCTTCGTCAATCTGGTGGTGGATCTGCTGTATCTGTGGATCGACCCGCGAATCGGGCGCGGAGGTGCCGAATGATGTTAACTCAGGAAACGCCCGTCCCCGTCAGCACCGCCAAACAGCGCATCAACTGGGCAAAGCTGTTCTGGATGTTACGCAAAAGCCCGCTCACGCTGATCGGTGGGGTGATTATGATCGTGATGCTGCTGATGATGGTGGTCTCGCCGTGGATAGTCCCGCACGATCCGAACGCGCTGGATCTGACCGCGCGATTGCAGACGCCATCAGCCCAGCACTGGTTTGGCACCGATGAGGTGGGCCGGGATCTGTTCAGCCGCGTGCTGGTGGGCAGCCAGCAGTCCATCACGGCGGGGCTGGCGGTGGTGGTGATTGCGGGCGGCATCGGTTCTCTGCTCGGCTGTTTGTCCGGCGTACTCGGCGGACGCGGCGACGCCATCATTATGCGTATCATGGACATTATGCTCTCCATCCCCTCGCTGGTGCTGACGATGGCGCTGGCCGCCGCGCTCGGCCCAAGCCTGTTTAACGCGATGCTGGCGATTGCGATTGTACGCATTCCGTTTTACGTGCGGCTGGCACGCGGGCAAACGCTGGTGGTGCGCCAGTTCACCTACGTGCAGGCCGCCCGCACCTTTGGCGCGTCGCGCTGGCACCTGATCAGCTGGCATATCCTGCGTAACGCCCTGCCGCCGCTGATCGTACAGGCGTCGCTGGATATCGGCAGCGCCATTCTGATGGCCGCCACGCTGGGCTTTATTGGATTAGGCGCGCAGCAACCCACCGCCGAATGGGGCGCGATGGTGGCCGTGGGGCGTAACTACGTGCTTGACCAGTGGTGGTACTGCGCGTTTCCGGGGGCGGCAATTTTGATCACGGCAGTTGGGTTTAATCTGTTTGGCGATGGTCTTCGCGACCTGCTGGATCCCAAATCAGGAGGGAAGCAGTCATGAGTGATTCCGTATTATCGATTGAAGATTTGCACCTGAGCTTCCCCATTTTTCGCGGTGACGTCCACGCGCTCAACCACGTTTCGCTGGAGATTGGCCGGGGTGAAATTGTCGGCGTGGTGGGCGAATCCGGCTCGGGAAAATCGGTTACCGCGATGCTGGCGATGCGCCTGCTGCCGGAAGGCAGTTACCATATTCATCATGGACGGGTCACGCTGCTCGGTGAAGATGTCCTGAACGCGTCGGAAAAACAGCTTCGTCAGTGGCGCGGCGCCAGGGTGGCGATGATTTTTCAGGAGCCGATGACGGCGCTCAACCCCACGCGCCGGATTGGCAGGCAAATGGTGGAGGTGATCCGCCAGCATCAGTCGCTTTCCCGCCGCGACGCGCAGCAGAAGGCGATCGCCCTGCTGGGCGAGATGCAAATCCCGGATGCGGCACAGGTGATGGATCGCTATCCGTTTGAGCTTTCCGGCGGCATGCGCCAGCGGGTGATGATCGCCCTTGCCTTCTCCTGCGAGCCGGAGCTGATCATTGCCGATGAGCCGACCACCGCGCTGGACGTGACCGTTCAGCGTCAGGTGCTGCGTCTGCTGAAACACAAAGCGCGCGCCAGCGGGACGTCGGTGCTGTTTATCAGTCACGATATGGCGGTGGTGTCGCAGCTTTGTGACCGGATGTACGTTATGTACGCGGGCAGCGTGATCGAAAGCGGCAGCACGCAGACCTTGATCCACCATCCTGTGCATCCCTATTCGATTGGCCTGCTGCGGTGTGCCCCGGAAAATGGTGAACCGCGCGAGATCCTCCCGGCCATTCCCGGCACGGTGCCTAACCTCAGCCACCTCCCGCGCGGATGTGCCTTTCGCGAACGCTGTTTTGCTGCCGGGGCGAAATGCAGCGAAACGCCGCGCTTAATTTCCACGGGCGCAGAAGGCCAGCAGGCTGCCTGCTGGTACCCACAACAGGAGAGACGCCATGTCTGAGGTACTGCTGGAACTGGATAGCGTGCATGTGAATTTTCCTGCGCGCAAAAACTGGCTGGGGCGCGTGACGGAGCAGGTACACGCCCTCAACGGCATGGATCTCCGGATCCATCGCGGCGAAACGCTGGGCGTTGTGGGGGAATCCGGCTGTGGAAAGAGCACGCTGGCGCAGCTGCTGATGGGCATGCTCAAACCGAGTACCGGTGCCTGTCAGCGCGCGAATGCGGCAGGCGGTATGCAGATGGTATTTCAGGACCCGCTCTCGTCCCTCGACCCGCGTTTACCCGTCTGGCGCATCATTACCGAGCCGGTGTGGATACAGCAACGCCGCAGTGAACGGGAGCGTCGTCAGCTGGCTGAGACGCTGGCGCAGCAGGTGGGCATTCGGGCGGAATATCTTGACCGCCTGCCGCATGCGTTTTCGGGTGGACAGCGCCAGCGCATTGCTATTGCCCGGGCGCTCTCTTCGGATCCGGACATCATCGTGCTGGATGAACCCACCAGCGCGCTGGATATTTCCGTCCAGGCGCAGATCCTCAATTTGCTGGTTGCCCTGCAACAGCAGCGAAATCTGACCTACGTGCTGATCTCGCACAACGTCTCGGTGGTCCGTCACATGAGCGACCGGGTGGCGGTAATGTATCTGGGGCAGATCGTGGAGCTGGGTCCGGCGGACCAGGTGCTGGGCAAGCCACGGCATCCGTATACGCAGCTGCTGCTTGACTCCGTTCCCCGTACCGGAGAACCGCTGGACGAAGATCTGGCATTACGCAAAACCGATCTCCCCGGTAATCGCCGCCTGCCCGATGGCTGCTACTTCCGCGACCGCTGCCCGCTGGCAGCTGAAGGATGCGAACGGCCGCAGCCGCTTCAGCCCGCAGCCGGAGACCGAAGCGTACGCTGCTGGCGTAACCGTTAAAAAATAAGCCGGGCATTTGCCCGGCCTGATATCAGTTCAGTTTGTAATCCAGCGTGATTTCGGCTTTCAACAGCTGCGACACCGGACAACCCGCCTTCGCTTTCTGAATAATGCCGTCGAACTGCTGAGGATCGATACCCGGTACCGTCACCTTGCTTTGCAGCGCCACTTTGCTGATGGCAAAACCACTGTCGGTTTTATCCAGCGAGACATCCGCCGTGGTATCGATGGAGTCGGCGGTATAACCCGCTTCGCCCAACATTAGCGACAGGGCCATAGAGAAACAGGCCGCGTGCGCTGCGCCAATCAGCTCTTCCGGGTTGGTCCCTTTTTCGCCCTCGAAGCGGGTGTTAAAGCCGTAAGGTTGCTGGTTTAGGACGCCACTTTCTGTTGAGACCGTCCCTTTGCCGCGTTTGATGTCGCCAGACCAGTGTGCTGAACCGTGCTTATGAATCGTCATTCTTGCTCTCCTTTTGGCTTACAAAGGGATAAGTATAGGACGCATAATCCATTTTGCAGGGAAGACAGATTAGTCCGAGCGCGTGGCAAGGTGGTTTGCCAGCGCGTCGAGGAACACACGCTGCGCCGCAGGCTGATAGTCTCGCGACTGATAAATACCAAAAATACCGATCGGTTTTGGCGTAAAGGCGCTGAGCACCGGCACCAGGCTGCCCTGCCTTAGCGCCGCGTCGGCCTCGCGCTCGGGCAGCATGGCAATACCACAGTGGTTTATCGCCGCCTCCATCAGCAGTGACGAGATGCTGGCGCTGAGATTGCCGCCGACCGCCGTCGTGATCGGCTCCCCTTCGGGCGTCAAAAAACGCCACGACTGACCGGCAAAAAAGCTGTAATGCAGGCAGTTGTGCCGTGCTAAGTCCTCCAGCTGCTCTGGAACGCCCCGGCTGGCAAGGTAGTGCGGCGAAGCGCAAAGTACGGACCGACACTCTCCCAGTCGGCGGGCGATCATGCCCGGTTCGGGGTTATCGGTGATGCGGATCGCCACGTCAATTCGCTCGCCCACCAGGCTTACCGGATGGTTATTAACATCCAGCTCAATGCGCAGCTGAGGGTAACGCTGCAACAGATCGGGCAGCACCGGAGCGATAATCTGCATCGCGGTGAAATGCGCGCAGGCGACGCGAAGCGTGCCTGAGGGTAAATCCTTCACTGACTGATCTTCAATTTCCTGAGAAATTTGCGAGAGCGTACGCGTCTTTTGCAGGACCTTCTCTCCCGCCGCCGTCAGCGTCAGCTTGCGGGTGGAGCGGTTCACCAGCCGCGCCCCGGCCCACTTCTCCATCTGCTCCAGATAACGGCTCACCATCGGACGGGAGATCCCCAGCGCCCGCGCCGCCGCGCTTAAACTCCCCAGCTCACAGATGCGGTTGTACACCTGGGCAGCAATAACGCGATCCATTTTGACCTCCATTTGCTCGATTTATGAAACTAAGCATCTCCTGTTTCAGGAATTCTGGCAAATGAAGAGATCCGTACAATAGAGACTTTCCTGAAGAACAGAGAGATGACCATGACCATCGCCCGCCTTGCTTTGCTGACAACCCTTTTCACTCCGGCCGTCTTTGCCGCGCCGTTGACCGTTGATACGTACAACCCGCAGGAAAAAGGCATTTTTGCCGTTTCTTCCACCCTGGTGTCTGGCCCGAAAGAGGCGGTACTGTTTGACGCCCAGTTCAGCGTGAAAGATGGCGAAGCGCTGGTAGAAAAAATTCGCCACAGCGGTAAAACGCTGAACAAAATCGTGATCACTTCCGGCGATCCGGATTTCTATTTCGGCCTGCAACCGCTGGTGAAAGCCTTCCCTAATGCCAAAGTTGTCGCCACGCAACAGGTGGTGGACCATATCAAGGCCACAAAAGACGCGAAGCTCGCCTTCTGGGGGCCACAGATGAAAGACGGCGCGCCGACGCAGCTCTACGTGCCGCAAGTGCTTGCCTCAACCACCTTTATGATTGACGGTGAGAGAGTGAATATTGAAGAGCCTGAGAGCTATGCGGCGTATGTCTGGATCCCATCCGCAAAAACCATCCTCGGCGGCACGGGCGTCTCATGGGGCATTCACGTCTGGACGGCAGATACCCAAACGCCGGAAAGCCGCAAACAGTGGCAGCAGACGCTGGATAGCATGGCAGCCCTTAAGCCCGAACACGTTATTCCGGGCCACTACCTGGGGACACCGCCAGCAGGTACCGGCGCTATCGACTTTACCCGTCGCTATCTACAGCTGTTTGAACAGGCCCTCACGGCAGATAAAGCGTCAACCGGCGTCATCAACACAATGAAAAAACAGTGGCCGAATCTGGCGGAAGCCAGTTCGCTGGAACTGAGTGCCAAAGTGAATACCGGCGAAATGAAGTGGTAATAGCCTGATTATCTCCTGCTATATTTAAATTTTTTATAGCAGGAGTTAACTATGCCATCTTCAGTAAGGGGCATCGACCATATCGGTATTACGGTGCCCGACATTGAAAAAGCCACCCTATTTTTTGAACGCGCTTTCGACGCCCAGGTTTTATATCATTCTGTCGATGCGCAAACCGATAATATTGATCAGCCCGCCCAGCAGCACACCTTAAAATTATTTCCCGGCACAAAAATTCACGCCATTCGCATGCTCGTCATGCCCCACGGACCCGGCATAGAACTTTTCGAAATGCATGGACCTGAACAGGGAATGCCCGCCCGCGCCAGCGACTTTGGCCTCCAGCATTTTGCTGTTTATGTTGATGATTTTGATAAGGCGATAGCCGCTTTCACCGCTGCTGGCGGGGAGATGTTTACCGCGCCAAAGCCGCTCACGTTTCCGGATGAGCAAGGTGAAGGTAATGCTTTCTGCTATGGGCAAACCCCCTGGGGCAGCATTGTAGAATTGATTTCCTGGCCAACGCCCATGCCTTATGAAAAAACGACAAATTTACGCCGCTGGAAACCCTGAATTTTATTTCTGTGCTACGGGAGATGATATTTTTATTTCCAGGACGAATCTGAACCACAACGGCGAAAATATTTGCCAATCTGAATGCGAATTACGATTTTGCACGCCGTAACATTAAACAGACAACGACACGGAGGCAGCATGTTTACTTATTACCCGGCACATACCACAGCAGCACAACCCGAACTCGTTAACGCGATTGCGCAGGGTCTTCAGGCGGAGCACGGTGTTGTTACCGAAGATGACATTTTGATGGAACTGACCAGGTGGGTGGAAGCCACAGACAATGACATCCTCAGTGACATCTACCAGCAAACCATCAACTATGTCGTTAGCGGGCAAAATGCACCTTTGTAAAAACCTGCTAAGCTGGATCTGCAACCTAAGGGGTTACATTTCGTTTGCGTGAGCAAACTTGTCCTTAAAACTATCAACGGGATTGAGGAGTTAATATGAAATCGAACCGTCAGGCACGCCACATTCTGGGACTGAACTACAAACTCTCTAACCAGCGCAAAGTGGTTATTGAAGAGGGGAGCGAAACGCAAGTGACCCACGCCACCGGCAGGAAACGTCAGGCAGGCAAGTAAGTTCCAGTACGAAATCCACAACACCATCGGTTACCCCGGTGGTGTTTTTGTTTATGTGTTGCGGTAATTAATATTTAGCTCCTTTATAATACCGCCCGACCGCACCCCGTAGCACAGGCCAGAAAGATGACAAACAGCAGTGTCAGGGACGGATCTTCTTAAAAAGAGTGAGTGACATGGACAACAAACTGAAAAAACATCGTTCCCTTTATATTCCTTACGCCGGTCCGGTTTTACTGGAGTTTCCCCTTCTGAACAAAGGCAGCGCCTTTAGCATGGAAGAGCGCAGCAGCTTTAACCTGCTGGGTCTGCTGCCTGAAGTGGTTGAAACCATTGAAGAACAGGCGGAACGCGCCTGGATCCAGTATCAGGGCTTTAAAACCGAAATCGATAAGCACATCTACCTGCGTAATATCCAGGACACCAACGAAACCCTCTTCTACCGCCTGGTGCAGAACCATCTCGAAGAGATGATGCCCGTCATTTACACCCCAACCGTCGGCGCGGCGTGTGAACGCTTCTCAGAGATCTACCGTCGTTCCCGCGGCGTGTTCATCTCCTATCAGAACCGTCACAACATGGACGACATTCTGCAAAACGTGCCTAATCACAACATCAAGGTGATCGTGGTAACCGATGGCGAACGTATTCTGGGCCTTGGCGACCAGGGCATTGGTGGGATGGGGATCCCCATCGGTAAGCTCTCGCTGTATACCGCCTGCGGCGGGATCAGCCCGGCCTACACCCTGCCGGTTGTGCTGGACGTGGGGACCAACAACCAGCAACTGCTGAACGATCCGCTGTACATGGGCTGGCGTCACCCGCGCATTACCGACGACGAGTACTATCAGTTTGTTGATGATTTCATCCAGGCCGTGAAGCACCGCTGGCCGGACGTGCTGTTGCAGTTCGAAGACTTCGCACAGAAAAACGCCATGCCGCTGCTGAACCGCTACCGCGATGAGATCTGCTCGTTCAACGATGACATTCAGGGCACTGCGGCAGTGACCGTGGGGACGCTGATTGCCGCGAGCCGTGCGGCAGGCAGCCAGCTCAGCTATCAGAAAATTGTCTTCCTGGGTGCAGGCTCCGCGGGCTGCGGCATCGCCGAGCAAATTATTGCCCAGACCCAGCGCGAAGGCTTAAGCGAAGAGCTGGCTCGCTCCCGCGTCTTTATGGTGGACCGTTTTGGCCTGCTGACCGACGGTATGCCAAACCTGCTCCCGTTCCAGACCAAACTGGTGCAGAAGCGTGAAAACCTGAAAAACTGGGATACGGATAACGAAGTGCTCTCGCTTCTTGACGTGGTGCGCAACGTGAAGCCGGACATTCTGATCGGCGTATCCGGGCAGACCGGCCTCTTCACGGAAGAGATTATTCGCGAGATGCACAAGCACTGCGAACGCCCTATTGTGATGCCGCTGTCTAACCCGACTTCACGCGTGGAGGCAACGCCGCAGGATATCATCGCCTGGACAGAAGGTAAGGCACTGGTCGCGACCGGCAGCCCGTTTGATCCGGTGCTGTGGAAGGACAAACTCTATCCCATCGCACAGTGCAATAACTCCTATATCTTCCCGGGTATTGGTCTGGGGGTTATCGCCTCCGGCGCGTCACGCATCACCGACGAAATGCTGATGTCCGCGAGCGAAACGCTGGCAGGTCACTCACCGCTGGTGAATAACGGTGAAGGCCTGGTACTGCCGGAGCTGAAAGACATTCATAAAGTGTCCCGCGCAATTGCCTTCGCGGTAGGCAAAATGGCGCAGCAGCAAGGCGTCGCGGTGAAAACCTCTGCCGATGCGTTGCAGCAGGCGATTGACGATAACTTCTGGATGCCGGAATACCGTAGCTATCGTCGTACTTCTATTTAAGCATTGCCCCTCACCCAGCCCTCTCCCCAAAGGGGAGAGGGCTGGGTGAGGGGAATATACGGCACCTCCCACTAGCCAAACCCATTTTCCCCCGCTACACTCCCTTCATCCATTAACCTACTGAATATATAAGGAGGCCAATTATGCTGTACTGTGAAATTTTCAATGTTTCACATACATTTGGTGATCGCACCAGCTCAAGCGTTATCGGTATCGTGCTGCGATAACTTCCGCTTGAGCGAAGACACCAACCCCTGAAATCCCTTCTCTCGGGCTTACTGAGTTATCGTCAGCGATGTTTGACGAGGCATAAACATGCCTGTAACTCCTGGGTAAGCAACAATGAGCACTTTACTCACTGCACATTCTTTACGCGTTGATACAGCGTTCGGCACGCTCTTCGACTCTCTCTCCTTTACGTTGAAAAAAGGCGATCGCATCGGCCTGCTGGGTGATAACGGCTGCGGAAAAAGTACGCTGCTGAAAATCCTCGACGGGACGCAGTCCCCTGCTGCCGGAACCGTTTCACTGGCGGGGCATTGCCTGCTGGCGCGCGTGGAACAACATCTGCCGGAGGCCCTTTATCCCCTGACCATGCTGGATGCGGTGCTGGCGCAGCTGCCGATCGGTGAGCGCGACAGTTTGCGCTGGAAAGCCGAGTCGCTGCTGGCCGGAATGGGCTTCACGACGCAGGAAACGGCGTTAACCTCCGCCACGCTGAGCGGCGGCCAGCATACGCGGTTGCTGCTGGCACGAGCGTTGATAAGCGATCCGGATCTGCTGCTTCTGGACGAACCGAGCAACCACCTTGACCTGCCGACCCTGCTGTGGCTGGAGCAGTTTCTACAAAACTGGTCCGGCAGCTTTGTGCTGGTCTCACACGACAGGCAACTGCTGGACGCGGTAACCAACGGCAGCTGGATCCTGCGCGATAAAACGCTGCACGCCTTTGCCCTTCCCTGCACTGCCGCCCGTCTGGCGCTCGACGCAAAAGACGAAAGCGATGCGTTGCGCCATAAGGCAGAGCAAAAAGAGATCGACCGCGTCACGGCCAGCGCACGGCGTCTCGCGACCTGGGGCAAGGTCTATGACAACGAAGATCTCTCCCGTAAGGCTAAGCAGATGGAAAAACAGGTCGAACGCCTGAAAGAGACCCAGACGGAACTGACGGCGGGAAGCCCGTGGACCTTAACCCTGCGCGGGGACGCGCTTCGCGCCGACCGCCTGTTGGAAATGACTCACCTCGGCGTCCCCCCGGCGCCGGGTCTGCCAGACCTGTTTACTCTCGACAGCGCGCGGCTAAAGAGCGGCGATCGCGTGGCGATTGTGGGTCGTAACGGCTGCGGAAAATCGTCGCTGCTGAAGCTTATCTGGCGACATTTTCGCGACGAGATCGCGGACGAGCGGCTTAAGCGTCATCCGCGCGTCTCACCCGGCTACTACGACCAGACGCTGCACCAGTTGCCAGATGATGCGGCGCTGCTTGATGCGCTGGAGCCTTTCGCGCCAGATCCGCAGACCCGTAAAATGGCGCTCATCAGTGCCGGGTTCCCGTGGGCGCGTCACGGGCAAAAAGTCAGTACGCTGAGCGGCGGGGAACGTTCGCGCCTGCTGTTCATCGGCCTGACGCTTGCCCGTTATAGCCTGCTGATGCTGGATGAACCGACCAACCACCTGGACATGGAAGGCAAAGAGGCGCTGGCGGAAACGCTGCAACAGTTTGAAGGCGGAGTGCTGCTGGTGAGCCACGATCGTCAGTTAATTAGCCAGAGCTGTAACCGCTTCTGGCTGATTGAGGACGGCAGGCTGAGCGAATGGCACGATGCGGAGGCGGTGTTTGAGCGCCTGCGTGAGGACACCGCTCCGGTTGTACCTGAGGCATCGAATAACGCATTGAAGGCACCCTCTTCAGCGTCTGACGATCTGCTCGAACGCCTGGTTGCCCTGGAAACGCTGCTGGAAGAAGATTTGGCGCGCAAGCCAAAACATCAAAAACCGCAGTTACAGGCGCAATGGCGAAAAGAGATTGAGGTAATAGAAGCGCAACTGTAAATCTGAGCCCGGCGGTGGCGTCGCCGGGCCAGTGTTTTTCACCCCAATTTATGAGGGGTACAGCCTTTTCTTAATCCGAAAATGCATCAAATAATGACATTATGTTGCGGTTACCTTGCATTACAGCGCCAAAGTATTAATCCTTAATGGGTAATCAGACCTGCTATGCAGATACTCATCATGAAAGGAGAAACACATGAAGGCTGCTGTTGTCACTCAGGATCATCAGGTTAATGTCACAGAAAAAACCTTACGCGCGCTCAAACATGGTGAAGCGCTGCTGGAGATGGAGTGCTGTGGCGTTTGCCATACCGATCTCCATGTTAAGAATGGCGATTTTGGCGACAAAACCGGGGTGATCCTCGGCCACGAAGGGATTGGTATCGTCAAAGAGATTGGTCCTGGCGTCACGTCGCTAAAAGTAGGCGATCGTGCAAGCGTGGCGTGGTTCTTCGAAGGCTGTGGCCACTGTGAATATTGTAATACCGGCAACGAAACGCTGTGCCGTGACGTGAAAAACGCGGGTTACTCCGTTGACGGCGGCATGGCGGAAGAGTGCATCGTAACCGCGGATTACGCGGTTAAAGTTCCGGACGGACTGGACTCTGCGGCGGCCAGCAGCATCACCTGCGCCGGGGTCACCACCTACAAAGCGGTAAAAGTCTCTGACATCAAACCCGGCCAGTGGATTGCGATCTATGGCCTGGGCGGTCTGGGCAACCTCGCGCTGCAATACGCCAAAAATGTCTTCAATGCGAAAGTTATCGCCATTGACGTGAATGACGAGCAGCTGAAGCTCGCTGCCAGCATGGGCGCAGACTTAACCGTGAACTCCCGCAGTGAAGATGCGGCAAAAGTGATTCAGGAGAAAACCGGCGGTGCACATGCGGCGGTGGTGACGGCGGTAGCGAAAGCGGCCTTCAACTCTGCCGTTGACGCAGTTCGCGCCGGTGGCCGCGTGGTGGCTGTTGGCCTGCCGCCGGAAGCGATGAGCCTGGATATTCCACGTCTGGTCCTCGATGGGATTCAGGTAGTGGGTTCCCTGGTGGGTACCCGTCAGGATCTGCTCGAAGCCTTCCAGTTTGCGGCTGAAGGTAAGGTGAAACCGAAAGTTACAATGCGCCCACTGGAAGATATCAACGCCATCTTCAAAGAAATGGAACAGGGCCAGATCCGTGGCCGTATGGTGATTGATTTACGTTCTTAACCGCGGTGGCCGGGTAGCGGCTCTGCCCTGCCCGGCTTTTCACGTGGACGAACGGCGATCGGAAATCCATTCCTGAACCTCGATCTGGAACGTGTCCGGCGCTTTTCGATACATCTTCCGCGCCAGATCCAGGATGGTATGGCGCCCTAACTCCTCTTCCATCCGCTGCTGCGCGCTGTCCATGACCGAGCGCACCCCACACGGGCCGTCACAGACCCAGGCAGGTGGCGTTTCATCAAACACCGCCAGGCGCTGACGCACTTCCCGACACTCAAACATATTCTTCTCGCCGTCGATGGCGTGCGCCACGTCCAGCACGCTGATCAGCTCCGCCGGACGCGCCAGCCGGAATCCTCCCCCTTTGCCTTCGGTGCTGATGACCAGCCCCGCCCGTGATAAACGGGTGAAGATCTTTCCAAGATAGTCGTACGGCACGCCCTGCAAGGCGGCCATCTCCCGGACGCTCATCTCACGTTCATTGCCTTTTGCATCCACCATACACATCAGGCTATGAATGCCATATTCCACACCAGAACTGTAAAACGCCATGGCTCACTCCGGGTCATTGTTCGCTGCATTATAACGATTTTTAACTCAGAAAGAAGTTGTCGCAGTTAACTCCGACAAGTATAGTGGCAGTTATGTCAGACATACAGCCTGACGCACTAAAGGATCGAGTATGAAAAAGCAGATTTTAATTGTGGGTAGTGGGTTTTCCGGTATGTGGGCTGCGGTCAGCGCAGCGCGCCTTTCTGCTCTGGCGGGTAACAATAGCCTCAGCATTGCGGTGCTGGCCCCTGTTGCGGAGCTGCGCGTTCGCCCACGCTTTTATGAAGAGAACGTGTCGACGATGGTCGCGCCGCTGACCGAACTGTTTGCTGAGCTGGGCATCGCCTTTATTGCGGGCGAAGCACAACGTATTGATACCTCGTCTAAAACCGTTTTATATCGCGATTCAAACGGCGCGATTGCTGAAGTCGAATGGGAACGTCTGATCCTCGCAACCGGTAGCCAGACTAAACGCCCTCCTGTTGCCGGTCTGGCTGAATACGCCTTTGATATCGACCAACTCGACTCCGCCAGGTTGTTCGAGCAGCATCTTGATTCGCTGGTTTCGCGCCCCTCCACCCCGGAGCGTAATACCGTGGTCGTGTGTGGCGGCGGCTTTACCGGCATCGAGCTGGCAACGGAACTCCCTGCCCGACTCCGCACTCGCTTCGGCGTCGATACGGAGACTAAAGTAATCGTAGTTGAAAGAGGTGCAACCATCGGCGGGCGTTACAGCGAGGCGCTGCGTAACACAATTGAAGAAGCAAGCAACGTGCTCGGCGTTGAATGGCGTTTAAACAGTGAAATAGAAGCCATCGATGCCAGCGGCGTGACGCTGAAAAACGGAGAGCGCATTGCCAGCGCCACTGTAGTGTGGACGGCAGGGGTAGAGGCTAACCCCCTCAGCCTGCAAATTGACGGGGAACGCGATACTCAGGGACGGCTGATCGTCAACGACACGTTGCAGGTTCCTGCGCATCCGGAGGTTTACGCGACGGGTGATATGGCGCACGCCAAAACGGACGATGCGGGCAACACGGCGCTGATGACCTGCCAGCACGCGATCCAGCTTGGGAAATTCGCCGGACACAACGCGGCGGCCAGCCTGTTAAATCTGGAGCCGTACCCTTACCGTCAGGTGAACTACGTCACCTGTCTGGATTTGGGTGGCTGGGGCGCGGTATACACCGAGGGCTGGGAACAGCGCGTTAAATCCGTGCGCGAGGAAGGCAAAAAGATCAAAGTCGCCATCACCAACGAACTGATTTACCCGCCAGCAGCAGACAAAGCGGTCGCTTTTGCCGCCGCTGACCCGCTGGCGAAATTCGTTTAGTCCTCTTCTGCGCCCGCGACCAGCGGGCAAAGTGTGCAATCAGGCCAGCGCACCTGCGTTGGCCTGACGCTTTTTGGCACATAAATAACCATACATCAGCAGAGAGGTCATCGCAGAGAAGGATAAAATCGCGGCCGGCAGCGTGACATAGCTCCAGCTAAAACCGAGCGTAATCATCAATCCACCGAAATAGGCGCCAATTGCGCTGCCGAGGTTAAACGCCATTTGCCCGCCTGCGGCCCCCAGCATCTCGCCGCCTTTCGCATTTTGCAGCAGTAGAATTTGCAGCGGCGCAGAGAGCGCAAACAGCCCGGCGCAGCAGACAAATCCCATGACCAGTGAAGCTGTTTTAAGCTCGCCAAAGGCAAACAACGCCAGCAGCGAAGCCACAATCACCAGGTCGGTGGTGGCAGCAATGCGCAGCGGGCTAAAGCGTGACGACAGCTTGCCGCTGAAGACATTTCCCAGCACCATGCCCAGCCCCATCAGCATCATGATCGCGGTCATGACGCCCTCAGAAAAGCCTGACACGTTGACCATAAACGGCTTCACGAAGCTAAACCAGGCAAACACCCCGGCATTGCCAAACATCGTAGCGGCAAAAATCAGCCACGGTTCCGGTTTCTTCAGGAAGTGGAATTGTTCTGCCAGCCGGGTGGTTGTCGTGTCGTGAATGTCAGGCACCCACAGCAGAACAGACAGGATCACCAGCGCGTCAAAGACCGCAATCAAAAAGAAGGTGTAACGCCAGTTAAATTCATGTCCCAGCCACGTCCCGAGCGGCACGCCAAGCAGGTTGGCAACGGTCATCCCGGCAATCATCCCGGCCACAGCGACCGTCACTTTACCCGGCGGCGCGATTTTTGACAGGATTATCGCCCCCACTCCGAAAATCGCGCCATGCGGGAAACCAGAGATTAAGCGCCCCGCCGCCAGCCCCACGTATGAGTCAGAGAAGGTAAAGAGCGCGTTACCGACGACGCACATCGCCACCAGAAACAGCAGCGTTGTTTTCAGCGAAAATTTACTGGAGAACAGCGCCACAATCGGCGCGCCGATCACCACGCCAAAAGCGTAAAACGAAATCATATTTCCGGCGGAGGGAATCGAAATGCCCGTATCATGAGCCAGCTCGGTCAGCACGCCCATAATGCCAAACTCAGCCATCCCCAGGCCAAAGGTACCCAGTGCTAACGAAAAAATTGTCTTTTTCATACCGCGACCACTGTTAAAAAATATGCAGCGTGCATTATTGATTAAACTTGTATGGTGAACCAGTTCAAATCAGATTTCTGACACATTAATCCATTCATTCAGGCCGATTACACTCTTAGTACGGCCTCGATCCCGCGACCGGATACAAAGGGAGACCCACCATGGTCAGTAAGAAGAAAACCCGTGTTGTTGATGATGTCGTTAAAAACGCGCCGCTCAAAACCAAAGCGTACGAGCAAGAGCTTCGCCGCCTCCATGTTGAACTGGTTAAGCTCCAGCAATGGGTGGTCGCCAAAGGGTTAAAGGTCTGTATTGTTTTTGAAGGGCGAGACGGCGCCGGTAAAGGCGGCGCTATCAAAGCCATCACCGAACGCGTCAGCCCTCGGGTGTTTCGCGTTGTTGCGTTACCGGCCCCCACCGATAAAGAGAAAAGTCAGCTCTATTTTCAGCGTTACGTTCCCCATCTGCCCTCTGCCGGGGAAATCGTTATTTTTGACCGCAGCTGGTACAACCGCGCGGGCGTGGAAAGAGTCATGGGTTTCTGTACCGAAGAGCAGGCCGAAAAATTTCTTGATGGAACGCCGGTAATGGAAAAAGCGATGGTCGATGCCGGGATCATTTTGTTGAAATACTGGCTTGAAGTAACGCCTAAAGAGCAGGAGCGACGCCTGCGCGATCGCATCAATGATGGTCGCAAGATCTGGAAGCTGTCTCCAATGGATATTAAATCTTTCAATCTGTGGGATGAATATACCCTCGCCCGCGACGCGATGTTTAAAGCGACCGACACCGCCTGGGCGCCGTGGTTTGTGGCGCGCTCAGAAGATAAAAAACGGGTGCGGCTGAATATTATTTCGCATCTGCTTTCCCAGATCCCCTATAAAGAAATTCACGTAGACAAGGTGGATTTACCGAAACGCAAGATCGGCAAAGTGAAGCCTACAAAATATCCCTTCCGCTATATTGCAGAGCGATTTTGATATTACTGGAAGACGGCTCGCATAATGTAGATTACCAGGGGAAACAGTATTGTTTTTTGTTGGCTGCGGTTGATAATGACCGCACCAACAAAGGAGAAACCGATGAAACGCACGGCAGAATCGCCCCCTTCCAGACCTAAAGCAGCAACAAAGCCTACAACCCATGCTAAGCCAGGCTCGACACCATCACATCAGCTATCAGAAGCGGATCGTGCATTTATACGAGCAATGAATGAGTTTGTGGAGAAACATGGAACTATCACTGATGATGAGTTTTTCAGGGTGCTTTAATGCTGAGACAATTTAATGTTTATCGTAATACGTCTGCGGCAACGCGGGACCAGCTTCCTTATTATATGCTTATCCAGGATGATTATTATGACGATCTCCCCACTCGCGTCATTGTACCCCTCGCGAGAAATAACAGGCTACCGCTATGGCAGAGCCAGCTGGCTCCAGGAGTAAATATTGAATTTGAAACCTTTCTGATTTATTCGCCAATGATAACCAATATTAATAACCAGAAAATTAATCCAAAAGACTTTGTTTGTAATTTACGTAACGCTCGTCAGGATGTTATAGCAGCAATTGATCGCTTATTGACTAACACATGACGCCAGCCTGCCAGGCAGTTATTCCTGCCCGCGCAAGTGCAGCGCCGCCGGACAATGCCGACGGCGCAAGGTTTACTTCAACCCTTCCGAACTCTCTTTTTGCGCTTCAAGTCGCTCAACGTCCCGATACCAGCGCGGATGGTGTTTTTGCGCCCAGCGGCGGCTCACCTTCCCTTCAATCATGCCTTTAATCGATCCTTTCACCCAGAAGGCCATATACATATGGATCAGGATGGCGTGGATCAGAATAATGGCCGAGGTCGCGTGGATCAGCAGTGCGTAGCGCACCACCTGGATCGGGAAATATTGGGCAAAATACGGACGCCAGATAATCACTCCGGTCACCAGCAGCACGAAAATCATGCTCATGATGGTCCAGAACATCATCTTCTGCCCGGCGTTGTATTTGCCCACCTTCGCGACTTTATGCTCGTTGCCTTTCAGAACCTCAACAATCCCTTTAATCCAGGGAATATCCTGCTTGTCAGGGATGTTGTGATGAACGAAACGCACGAACATAAACATCAGCACCACGAAAATCAGCACGCCGAAGAACGGATGCAGAATGCGCCCCATCTGCGGTGTCCCGAAGGTTTCCGTGAGCCACTGTAGCGTCGGGAAAAAGAACGAAATGCCGGATACCGCCACCAGGAAGAAGCAGATGACCACCGTCCAGTGACAGGCGCGATCGACAAATTTTGTGCGCACTATCATTTTCGACTTACTCATGATGCTCCTCCTCGTCGTCATCCACCTCTTTATTCGGTCCGATACCGATGTAGTGATAAATCAGCCCGGCAAAGGTGGCGATAAAGCCCGCTGCTGAGAGCGGCTTAAGCGCCCCTTTCCACAGGTTGATTGAGGTATCGATCGCCGGATCTTTCGGCAGATTGTGATACAGCTCCGGCTGGTCATTGTGGTGCAGAACATACATGACGTGCGTACCGCCCACGCCCTGCGGGTTATAAATCCCGGCCTTGTCATAGCCGCGCGCTTTGAGCTTATCCACCCGCTGCTGCGCCACTTCCAGCATCTCTTTTTTGGTGCCGAAGTGGATCGCCCCGGTAGGACAGGTCTTCACGCAGGCAGGCTCCTGGCCGACGCTGACGCGATCGACGCACAGCGTGCATTTATAGACCCGGTTATCCTCTTTATTGAGGCGCGGGATATTAAACGGACAACCTGCAATACAGTAACCGCAGCCGATGCAGTTATCCTGCTGGAAGTCGACGATCCCGTTGGCGTACTGAATGATTGCCCCGGCAGACGGGCATGCCTTCAGGCAGCCCGGATCTTCACAGTGCATACAGCCGTCTTTACGGATCAGCCACTCCAGCTTGCCATTCTGGTCGGTTTCGCTAAAGCGCATCACCGTCCAGGACTTGGCGCTCAGATCAGCAGGATTGTCATAGACCCCAACGCAGTGCCCCACCTCGTCGCGAATATCGTTCCACTCCGAGCAGGCCACCTGGCAGGCCTTACAGCCCACGCAGGAGGAGACATCGATCAGCTTGGCGACTTCTGCCTTGTAATCCCGCGCACGAGGCGCGGGCGTTATCGGGTTGGTCGCGGAGCGTTTAATAATGTCTTGTGTTTCCATCGCCATTTAATCGCTCCTTACGCTTTCTCGATGTTGACCAGAAACGCTTTATACTCCGGCGTTTGCGAGTTGGAATCGCCGACGTTTGGCGTCAGGGTATTGGCGATGTAGCCTTTCTGCGCTACCCCTTCAAAGCCCCAGTGCAGTGGTATACCGACGGTTTCCACCTGCTGGCCATGCACGTTCAGCGTTTGCAGACGACGGGTGACCACCGCCACCGCGCGAATAAAGCCGCGCTTGCTGCTGACCTTCACGCGATCGCCGTTGGCAATGCCTTTCGCCTTCGCCAGGGTTTCGCTTATCTCCACAAACTGTTCCGGCTGCGCGATGGCGTTAAGCCGCGCGTGCTTGGTCCAGGTATGGAAATGCTCGGTCAGGCGGTAGGTGGTGCCGACATACGGGAACTTGTCCTTTTTACCTAAACGCAGCACGTCGTCTTCATAGATGCGTACCACCGGACTGGAGACCACATTCGGGTGCAGCGGGTTAGTGCCGAGCGGCGTTTCCATCGGCTCGTAGTGTTCCGGGAACGGCCCTTCCGCCAGTTTGTCGATAGCAAACAGACGTCCCAGCCCTTCCGGCTGCATGATAAACGGCCCGGTGTTGCTGCCCGGCGCGGCGGTGTTGAAGTCCGGGATATCGTTCCCCGTCCACTTCGTGCCGTTCCACTCGATCAGCATGCGTTTCGGATCCCACGGCTTACCGTTCACGTCTGCGGAGGCACGGTTGTACAGTACGCGGCGGTTTAACGGCCACGCCCATGCCCAGCCCAGGGTATTGCCCAGGCCTGACGGATCGGCGTTATCGCGATTGGCCATCTGGTTACCCTGCTCCGTCCAGCTGCCGGTGTAGATCCAGCAGGAAGAGGCCGTGGTACCGTCGTCACGCAACAGCGCGAAGCTATTGAGTAGCTGTCCTTTCTTCGCCACCAGATTACCGTTGGCATCGTACAGGTCGGCCAGCGCCACGCCGTTGTTCTCTTTTGCCACCTCTTCGGACTCAGGATGATCCGGCTGCTTGTAGTTCCAGCTCATCTTCAGCAGCGGCTCAGCGCCTTTGCCGCCTTCGGCGCGGTACATCTCGCGCAGACGATGGTAAATCCCGGCCAGAATTTCGCCGTCATTACGCGCTTCGCCGGGCGCATCCTGACCTTTCCAGTGCCACTGTAGCCAGCGGCCAGAGTTGGCAATTGAACCGTCCTCTTCCGCAAAGCAGGTCGACGGCAGGCGGAACACCTCGGTCTGAATCGCTGCCGGATCGACATCGTTTGATTCACCGTGGTTCTGCCAGAACGTAGACGTTTCGGTGACCAGCGGATCGATAACCACCATGTACTTCAGCTTGCTCAGGCTGCGAACGACTTTGTTTTTATCCGGGAATGACGCTACCGGGTTAAAGCCCTGGCAGATGTAACCCGTGACGTCGCCCTTATCCATCATGTTGAAATACTTGATGACATCGTAAGCCTGGTCCCATTTCGGCAACCACTCAAAGCCCCAGTCATTCTCTTTCTGCGCCGCGTCGCCGTAGAACGATTTCATCAGACTGACGGCAAACTTCGGATAGTTACTCCAGTAGTTCACCTGGTCCGGACGCGTCGCTTTTGGCGTGTTGGCGTCAAGCCAGCTTTGCCAGTCGGTCTGCTTCTCGGACGGCAGGGTCAGGTAACCCGGCAGGCTGGTCGACAGCAGGCCGAGGTCGGTTAAGCCCTGAATGTTAGAGTGCCCGCGCAGGGCGTTCACGCCGCCACCGGCCATCCCCATGTTGCCGAGCAGCAGCTGGATCATCGCCATGGTACGGATGTTCTGCGCGCCCACGGTATGCTGCGTCCAGCCCAGCGCGTACAGGAATGTAGTGGTTCTGTCGGCGGCACTGGTGGAAGCCAGCACTTGACATACTTTCAGGAAGTCCGCTTTCGGCGTACCGCAGATGTTTTCCACCACGTCCGGCGTATAGCGGGAAACGTGCTGTTTCAGCAAGTTCCACACGCAGCGCGGATCGCTCAGGGTCTCATCTCGTTTCGCGTAGCCGTTTTCGTCGAACTGATAGTTCCAGGACGATTTATCGTACTGACGTTTCCCGGCGTCATAGCCGCTGAAGAGGCCATCTTCGAAGGCGAAATCTTCCCGTACCAGCAGGCCGGCATTGGTGTAATGCTTAACGTATTCCACGTTAATTTTGTTATTTTCGATCAGGTACAACAGCACGCCGGAAAGGAACGTAATATCCGTACCGGAGCGGATCGGCGCATAGATATCAGCCACCGATGCCGTACGCGTAAAGCGCGGATCGACGACGATCAGCGTCGCATCGTTGTTGTTTTTTGCTTCCATCGCCCAGCGGAATCCCACCGGATGGGCTTCAGCGGCGTTACCACCCATTACCACCACGACGTTAGCGTTTTTGATATCAACCCAGTGGTTGGTCATCGCACCGCGACCAAATGTTGGAGCAAGACTTGCTACCGTTGGTCCGTGTCAGACGCGCGCCTGGTTATCAACCGCCAGCATGCCGAGGGAGCGCACAAATTTTTGCGTCAGCATGCCGGTCTCATTACTTGCCGCAGAGGCACACAGCATCCCGGTGGAGGTCCAGCGGTTTACCGTGATGCCCTGCTCGTTCTTCTCAATAAAGTTGGCGTCGCGATCCGCTTTCATCAGTTTTGCAATTCGGGAGAAGGCTTCGTCCCAGGAGATACGCTGCCATTTGTCAGAGCCCGGCGCACGATATTCCGGGTAGCGCAGACGGTTTTCACTGTGGACGTAGTCCAGCAGCCCCGCCCCTTTCGGGCAAAGCGCCCCGCGGCTCACCGGATGGTCCGGGTCCCCTTCAATATGATAAATCGCTTCTTTGGCGTTCTTTGCGCCATCACCCAGGCTATACATTAATAGCCCACAACCCACGGAGCAGTATGTGCAGGTGTTACGGATCTCTTTCGCGCGCAGCAGTTTATAGTTGCGTGCCTGAGCCAGCGCCATTTTGGGAGCGAATCCCAGCATTGCGGCTGTTGTTCCGGCCATACCGCCCGCGCAGATTTTAAAAAATTGTCTGCGGCTGACGTCCATTGCTGTCCTCGTTATCTGATAAGACTTCGCGCCGCAAACTAACAGCAAAGCCCCTGTTTTTTTTGCGTCAAATCAAGGTCGTCAGACTTCGCCCCCTTAATAGTCACTGCCGGTACGATTTGCTAATCCTTTCGGGTTAACAGGCTCTTTGAAAATTCGCCAGGTGTAGCAAATAGATGCTATAAGTTTTCCCTTTGATTTTTAGAAGACTGGCAGGGTAATGGACAGAAAAAGAGCAACGCTGACAGGCCTGGCGGCCATATTGTTGTGGAGCACCATGGTGGGTCTCATCCGCAGCGTCAGTGAAGGACTGGGCCCGGTGGGCGGCGCGGCGATGATTTACACCGTCAGCGGGCTGTTGTGTCTGGTGACGGTGGGTTTTCCCGATCTTCGGCGTTTTTCCACGCGCTATCTCATTGCGGGCAGCATCCTGTTTGTCAGCTATGAGATGTGCCTGGCCCTGTCGCTGGGGTATGCCGCGACGCGCTCACAGGCGATTGAAGTCGGTATGGTCAATTATCTGTGGCCAAGCCTGACGATTGCGTTCGCGATTTTGTTCAACGGGCAAAAAACCACCCTGTGGGTGATCCCTGGGCTTCTCATCTCGCTGTTGGGTGTGTGCTGGGTTTTAGGTGGCGAAAACGGTCTGCAACTGAATGACATCATGCAGAACGTCGTTTCCAGTCCGCTAAGTTATGGGCTGGCGTTTGCTGGCGCTTTTATCTGGGCCGCCTACTGCACCGTCACCAGCAAGTATGCCAAAGGGCAAAATGGCATTACCCTTTTCGTCCTGCTGACCGCCTTGAGCCTGTGGGTCAAATATGCCGTCAGCGATCAGCCCGAAATGGTGTTCAGCATCCCGGTTGTGGTGAAGCTATTGATGTGTGGGGTTGCGCTTGGCTTTGGCTACGCCGCCTGGAATATCGGTATTCTTCACGGTAACGTCACGGTGCTTGCGGCTGTCTCTTATTTCACGCCAGTTCTTTCCGCCGCACTGGCGGCTATTCTGCTGAGTTCTCCGCTTTCACTCTCATTCTGGCAAGGGGCATTGATGGTGTGCGCCGGATCGTTACTGTGCTGGTATGCCACCCGCAAATAGCATTTTTATTTTTGCCGGGTACCGAATATGCCCGGCAAAATATTAACAATATTTTAATATGTGATCACACCCTCGAATATAATTCATAACATTAGAGAGTAATTAAATCTCTGTATAGAGTGCTGTCAGAAAGCCAGAGTTGTTGTGGAAATTGACATAAACTGACAACGCAGGTAATTAATTCAGCGCCAATATTCCCGCGCTATATAGCACAAAGTGCAATAGTTTATTTCTGAATATTTCTCTTAAAAAACAGGTTCTGGTTTCCCGAGAAATTTATAATCAACTGTTTTAAAAAAGGTTATCCTGCCACATGCTTTGACATTCCCTGCCAAACCCTTTTAATCCCACCAAAAAACTAAAACGTACGACAACTATTCACAGCCATATTATCTTGATTGGTTAATAATCACTTTATGTCTATATATTAACCTAATTGGCCGATTTAAGGGCAATTTATCCGATCAGGATCACACTAATTGAAATTATCTTTAATATTTTGAAACTTATTATTGAAAGCAGTCTACGGAATTTTAAAAATAGTCTGCCATTGACGATAAGCCTCGTTTAAAAATCGCTCAGGTGGCTTAGGAAATACCTAAATAAAATTATAAGGATTATTTAAGATGAAACTTAAATTAGTTGCAGTGGCAGTGACTTCCATGTTGGCAGCTGGCGTTGTTAACGCGGCTGAAGTTTTTAACAAAGACGGTAACAAACTGGATCTGTACGGCAAAGTTACTGGTCTGCACTATTTTTCTGATGATGCTGGTAGCGACGGCGACAAAACGTATGTTCGTCTGGGCTTCAAAGGTGAAACTCAGATCAACGATCAGCTGACCGGATACGGCCAGTGGGAATATGAGTTCAAGGGCAATCGCTCTGAAGCTCAAGGTTCCGACGGCAACAAAACCCGTCTGGCGTACGCTGGTCTGAAATTCGATGAATTCGGTTCCTTCGACTACGGTCGTAACTACGGTGTGGCTTATGACATCGGCGCGTGGACTGACGTTCTGCCAGAGTTCGGTGGCGATACCTGGACGCAGACTGACGGCTTCATGACCGGCCGTACCACTGGCGTTGCAACCTACCGTAACACCGACTTCTTTGGTCTGGTTGACGGCCTGAACGTGGCTGCTCAGTACCAGGGTAAAAACGACCGTGACGATATCACCGAATCCAACGGTGACGGCTGGGGTCTCTCTTCTACCTATGAATTCGACGGCTTCGGTGTGGGTGCGACCTACGCGAAATCTGACCGTACCGACCGTCAGGTTCGTGCTGCAAGCAACCTGAACGCCGGTGGCGAAAACGCAGAAGTCTGGGCTGCTGGCCTGAAGTACGATGCGAACAACATCTACCTGGCAACCACCTACTCTGAAACCCGCAACATGACGGCGTTCGGTAACGGTCACGTTGCCAACAAAGCGCAGAACTTCGAAGTTGTGGCTCAGTACCAGTTCGACTTCGGTCTGCGTCCGTCCATCGCTTACCTGAAATCCAAAGGTAAAGACATCGGTTCTTATGGCGACCAGGACCTGGTTGAATACGTTGACGTTGGCGCGAGCTACTACTTCAACAAAAACATGTCCACCTATGTTGATTACAAAATCAACCTCGTGGATGACAGCCAGTTCACCAAAGATGCCAAAGTGGCTACCGACAACATCGTAGCTGTAGGTCTGACCTACCAGTTCTAAGATCTGTTAGTTCAAAAGGCCAGCCCTCGCGGCTGGCCTTTTTTATTACTGCTGCCCTCCGACCTTCGCCAGACTAAACCAGATCCCGACCGCCAGAATCAGCAGCATGCCTCCCGCACTGCCCAGGGCCACGCTGTGCGAGGTGATGAACGCGGTTTTTGCCGCCGTCATCACCGGCTCGGCCAGCGACGGCGTCAGCTCCTGCGCCACCTTCATCGCTTCACCGATGGACGACGAGGCTTTATCGGTCAGCGACGCGCTCAGCCCCTGCGGCAGTACAATAGACGCCGAAAAGCTGCGGGTTAACAGCAGACCGAAAATGGCGATCCCCAGACCAGCACCCAGCTCGTAGGACATGGTTTCGATCGCGCCTGCGGCGGCCGCTTTCTCTTTCGGCGCGGCAGCCATGATCGCTGACGTCGATGCCAGCAGTGCGCTGGCGGCACTGAAGCCCAGCAGCACCATCAGGCTCCACGCCTGCCACTGTTGGGTGCTGAAATCGAGCGTCGACAGGCCGATAAAACTGACCGCGCTAAGCCCCATGCCTCCGGCCGCGACAATGCGCAGCCCCAGACGCCCAACCAGCACACCCGCGATCGGCCCGCTAAATCCGCTCGCCACCATCACCGGCAGCATAAATATCCCTGCTTCAAACGGCGTAAAACCATGCACGAACTGCAACTCCTGCGCCATCAGCAGTTCAAAGCCCACCAGCGCAATCATGGCGGTCATCGCCATGACCACGCCGCTTAAAATAATGCGATGGCAAAACAGGCGCATGTCGATCATCGGCACGCGCGCGCGTAGCTGGATACGGACGAAGATAAACAGCATTACCGCTCCGGTAAGCAGCGTACAGGCCACCATCCACGGCGACAGCACCCCTTTCAGGGCGGTTTTGGCACTATAGACCAGCAGTAAAATCGCCACAATCAGCATAATGGCATGGCTGATATTGAGCGGCTGTTCGGGCCGCCCCTGTTGAGCAGGCACCAGGCGCGCAGCAAGCGAAACCACGATCAGCACGATCGGCACGTTAATCAGGAACACCGACCCCCAGTAAAAGTGCTCCAGCAGCATGCCGCCAATCAGCGGGCCAAACGCCGCGCCGCCCGACCCAACGGCAGCCCAGACGCCAAGGGCGATATTACGGTGCCGCACGTCAATAAACAGCGTGCGGATCCCTGCAAGCGTAGCCGGAATGATCATCGCCGCGCCAATCGCCAGCGACGCGCGGGCGGCAATCAGCCAGCCCGCGGACGGCGTAAAAGCCGCCGCTAACGATGACAGGCCAAACAGCACGCTGCCGATCATCAGCAGGCGCTTAAAACCTATGCGATCGCCCAGCGCGCCCATCGGCAGCACCATTCCCGCCATCACCAGCGAGTAAATATCAATAATCCACAGCAATTCGTTGCCGCTGGCACCCAGCGTCATGCTCAATGTTGGCGCCGCCACGTGCAGCACCGTCGCGTCAATCGCCACCGGGATATACACCAGCACGATAATCACTAACGCTAACCACTGACGAAACATAAATTTCCTTTTCAGTTAAAAACTGGACACATGTCCAGAATGCGATCCTACGTAAAGTTGAACACTTGTCCAGCTCTTTGTTACACTCGTTTCGTTGCCATTGAGAGTGAGAAATTATGCGTTATCTGAGCAAGGACGAGCGGCGGGAAGAGATCCTCCAGGCCGCGATGCGCGTGGCGCTGACCGAAGGATTCGCTGCGATGACCGTGCGCCGCATCGCCACCGAAGCGGGCGTCGCCACCGGGCAGGTGCATCACCACTTTGCGTCGGCGGGCGAGCTTAAGTCGCTGGCGTTTGTCCGGCTGATCCGCGATTTGCTGGATGCTGAAATCGTTGGCGAAAACGCCGGCTGGCGTGAGCGCCTGCATGCCATGCTCGGCAGCGATGACGGCGGGTTTGAGCCCTACATTCGACTGTGGCGGGAGGCGCAAATTCTCGCCAGCCGGGATAGCGATATCAAAGGCGCCTACGTTTTGACCATGGAGATGTGGCACCAGGAAACGGTCGCGATTATCCGCGCCGGGGCGGAGGCCAACGCCTTTACGCTTGCAGACCAGCCGGAAAATATCGCCTGGCGTTTAATTGGTCTGGTATGTGGCCTGGATGGCATATACGTATTAAATATGCCTGAAATGGACGACGCGGCATTTAATAAGCATCTGGATAAGCTTATTTCCCTCGAATTGTTTTAATACTCCCATCGGGGTATTAATTTCCGCAAATAGTTACAATTAGTAACACATAAAGCGAACCCTGATTCCCATTCCAAACTCAGGGATTCGCTTTTTTATCTATCCTTTCAGATGTATCCCATAACATCCAAAAATTTCTACAAACTGCCGAAAGGTATCTTTCTGTTTTCACTTCTTTTTTCTCTCCATTTGGGTAAGCAAGAGGGTGATATGTCACATCAAAGCGAGAAGAGTAATCAGCATCTGTTGAGTAACTGGAAACCGGAAAACGCGCAATTTTGGGAGAATAAAGGGAAACATATCGCACGTAGAAACCTGTGGATTTCCGTGGCGTGTTTGCTTCTCGCGTTTTGTGTATGGATGTTGTTTAGCGCTATTGCGGTAAATCTTAATAAGGTCGGATTTAATTTCAGCACCGATCAGCTTTTTATGCTAACGGCATTACCTTCTCTTTCCGGCGCGATATTGCGTGTCCCCTACTCTTTTATGGTGCCGATATTTGGCGGACGTTACTGGACCGTGTTAAGTACCGTTATCCTGGTCGTACCCTGTGTCTGGCTTGGGATCGCCATCCAGAATACCGCTACGCCTTACTGGGTCTTTATCATCATCGCACTGCTGTGCGGTTTTGCCGGGGCCAATTTCGCTTCCAGCATGGGAAACATCAGTTTCTTCTTCCCGAAAGCCAGACAGGGCAGCGCGCTGGGCATTAACGGCGGGCTGGGTAACCTGGGCGTGAGCGTGATGCAGCTGGTTGCGCCGCTGGTGATTTTTCTGCCGATGTTTACCTTCCTCGGCGTTCACGGCGTCCCCCAGGAGGATGGCTCGACGATGTGGCTGGCGAACGCGGCGTGGATCTGGGCCCCGCTGCTGATTCTTGCTACCCTTGCGGCGTTTTTTGGCATGAACGACATCGCCAGCTCGAAAGCGTCCATTGCCAGCCAGCTTCCGGTGCTTAAGCGCTTTCACCTCTGGCTGCTGAGCCTGCTTTATCTGGCAACCTTCGGCTCGTTTATCGGTTTCTCGGCAGGCTTTGCTATGCTGTCGAAAACCCAGTTTCCGGACGTAAATATCCTCCACCTCGCCTTCTTTGGCCCGCTGATCGGCGCCCTGGCGCGTTCGGCTGGCGGGATGATTTCAGACAGGCTGGGCGGCGTACGGGTGACGCTGATCAACTTCGTTTTTATGGCCATCTTTAGCGCCCTGATTTTCCTGACGCTCCCCGGGTCTGGTTCAGGCAGTTTTATCGCCTTCTATCTGGTCTTTATGGGCCTGTTCCTCACCGCAGGCCTGGGCAGCGGCTCGACCTTCCAGATGATCGCGATTATCTTTCGCCAAATCACCCTCGACCGCGTGAAAAAACAGGGCGGGAGCGACGAACAGGCACAGCATGAAGCGGTGACCGAAACGGCTGCCGCGCTGGGCTTTATCTCTGCCATCGGTGCGGTAGGCGGGTTCTTTATTCCCAAAGCCTTTGGCACATCCCTGGCGATGACCGGTACCCCGGTGGGCGCCATGAAAGTCTTCCTCGTGTTTTACATCGTCTGCGTGCTCGTCACCTGGCTGGTGTACGGCCGCAAATCCTCACAAAAATAATAACTACCTCTTCGCCGGAGCGTGATGTCTCACCCTCCGGCCATGCTATCGAAGCAGGAGAAATGTCATGAGCAAACTGTTGGACCGCTTCCGTTACTTCAAAACAAAAGGCGACAGTTTCGCCGATGGGCACGGGCAGGTGTACCACACCAACCGCGACTGGGAGGACAGCTACCGTCAGCGCTGGCAGTTCGATAAAATTGTGCGATCCACCCACGGCGTTAACTGCACCGGCTCCTGTAGCTGGAAAATTTATGTCAAAAATGGCCTGGTAACCTGGGAAACCCAGCAGACCGACTACCCGCGCACCCGCCCTGACCTGCCTAACCACGAACCGCGCGGCTGCCCGCGTGGCGCAAGCTACTCCTGGTATCTCTACAGCGCCAACCGTCTCAAGTACCCGCTGGTACGCCGCAGGCTGTTCGAACTCTGGCGAGAGGCGCTGGCGCAGCATACCGATCCGGTGCTGGCCTGGGATGCCATTCAAAACGATCCGCAGAAAGCGCAGAGCTACAGGAAAGCGCGCGGAAAAGGCGGTTTTATCCGCTCAAACTGGAAAGAGCTTAACCAGCTGATTGCTGCCGCCAACGTCTGGACCATCAAAAACTACGGCCCGGATCGGGTAGCCGGTTTTTCCCCCATCCCGGCCATGTCGATGATATCTTATGCCGCCGGTACGCGCTATCTCTCCCTGCTCGGCGGCACCTGCCTGAGCTTCTATGACTGGTATTGCGATCTGCCTCCGGCGTCGCCGATGACCTGGGGCGAACAGACCGACGTGCCGGAATCGGCGGACTGGTACAACTCCAGCTATATCATTGCCTGGGGCTCGAACGTGCCGCAAACGCGCACCCCGGACGCCCACTTTTTTACCGAAGTGCGTTACAAAGGCACCAAGACCGTCGCCATTACGCCGGACTTCTCGGAGGTAGCGAAGCTCAGCGACCAGTGGCTGGCCCCCAAACAGGGTACCGACAGCGCCCTTGCCATGGCGATGGGCCATGTGATCCTTAAAGAGTTCCACCTCGATAACCCGAGCGAGTACTTCCTCAACTATTGCCGCCGCTACACCGACATGCCGATGCTGGTCCTGCTGGATGAACAGGCTGACGGTCGCGTGGTGCCGGGCCGCATGCTGCGCGCGTCGGATCTGGCCGACGGGCTGGGTGAAACCAATAATCCGGAGTGGAAAACCATCGCCTTTGACGTGGCCGGAAATCTGGTGGCGCCGAATGGTTCCATCGGCTTCCGCTGGGGTGAAAAAGGCAAATGGAACCTGGAGTCGCTGGCAGCAGGACAGGAAACCGAGCTGACGCTTTCCCTGCTCATCACCCACGACAGCGTGGCAGACGTGGCCTTCCCTTACTTCGGGGGCAACGAGAATCCGCATTTCCGCAGCGTGAAGCAGGAGCCGGTGCTGACGCGCCGAGTACCGAGTAAAACCCTGACGCTGGCCGACGGCAGCCAGAGACGCGTGGTTAGCGTGTACGATCTGGTGCTGGCAAACTACGGCCTCGATCGCGGTCTGGAAGACAGTAACGCGGCGACAAACTACGCCGAGATAAAAGCCTACACCCCGGCCTGGGGCGAACAAATTACCGGCGTCCCCGCTTATCTGATAGAAAAAATCGCCCGTGAATTTGCCGACACGGCGCACAAAACTCACGGTCGTTCGATGATCATTCTCGGGGCCGGTGTGAACCACTGGTACCACATGGACATGAACTACCGCGGGATGATCAACATGCTGGTCTTCTGCGGCTGCGTCGGGCAGAGCGGCGGCGGCTGGTCGCACTATGTCGGCCAGGAAAAGCTGCGCCCGCAAACCGGCTGGCTGCCGCTGGCCTTCGCGCTGGACTGGAACCGTCCGCCGCGCCAGATGAACAGCACATCGTACTTCTACAACCACGCCAGCCAGTGGCGCTATGAGAAGCTCACCGCACAGGAACTGCTTTCTCCCCTTGCAGACGCATCGAAGTTTACCGGTCACCTGATTGATTTCAATGTCCGCGCCGAGCGCATGGGCTGGCTCCCTTCCGCGCCGCAGCTCAACCTCAACCCGCTGCACGTTAAGGCCCGGGCGGACGCCGCCGGTATGTCGCCGCAGGACTACACCGTTCAGGCGTTAAAATCGGGCGATATCCGCTTCGCCTGCGAACAGCCGGATAACGGTAAGAACCACCCGCGCAACCTGTTTGTCTGGCGTTCTAACCTGCTTGGCTCGTCCGGGAAAGGCCATGAATACATGCTGAAATACCTGCTTGGCACCGAGAGCGGTATTCAGGGTGAGGATTTAGGCTCAACGGACGACGTGAAGCCTGAAGAGGTGGAGTGGCAAACCGCCGCCATCGAGGGCAAGCTGGATCTGCTGGTGACGCTCGATTTCCGTATGTCCAGCACCTGCCTGTTCTCGGATATCGTCCTGCCCACCGCCACCTGGTATGAAAAAGACGATATGAATACCTCGGACATGCATCCGTTTATTCACCCGCTTTCCGCAGCCGTTGACCCGGCGTGGGAGTCCCGCAGCGACTGGGAGATTTACAAGGGCATCGCCAAAGTCTTCTCTGAAGTGTGCGTCGGACATCTCGGCACCGAAACTGACGTGGTGCTACAGCCGCTTCAGCATGACTCCCCGGGGGAGCTGTCGCAGCCTTTTGATATTCTGGACTGGCGCAAAGGCGAGTGCGATCTGATCCCCGGCAAAACGGCACCGAACATCGCCGTGGTCGAGCGTAACTACCCGGAAACCTACGAGCGCTTTACGGCCCTTGGGCCGCTGCTGGACAAGCTCGGTAACGGCGGAAAAGGCATATCGTGGAACACCCAGAACGAGGTCGATTTCCTCGGCAAGCTCAACTACGTCAAGCTCGACGGCCCGGCGAAAGGTCGCCCGCGCATCGAGACCGCCATTGACGCTTCAGAGGTGATCCTCGCCCTTGCGCCGGAAACCAACGGTCAGGTCGCGGTCAAAGCCTGGGAAGCCCTCGGCGAACTGACCGGGCGCGATCACACTCATCTGGCGCTGAACAAAGAAGATGAGAAAATCCGCTTCCGCGATATTCAGGCGCAGCCGCGCAAAATCATCTCCAGCCCGACGTGGTCCGGCCTTGAGAGCGAGCACGTCTCCTATAACGCAGGCTATACCAACGTTCACGAGCTGATCCCGTGGCGCACGATTTCGGGCCGCCAGCAGCTGTATCAGGATCATGCCTGGATGCGCGCCTTCGGGGAGAGTCTGGTGGCCTATCGTCCACCGATTGACACCCGCAGCGTTACCCATATGCGCGAAATCCCGCCGAACGGATTCCCGGAAAAAGCGCTTAACTTCCTGACGCCGCACCAGAAATGGGGCATTCACTCCACCTACAGCGAAAACCTGCTGATGCAAACCCTGTCGCGCGGGGGGCCAATCGTCTGGATCAGCGAAACCGACGCGCGCGAGCTGGGCATTGAGGACAACGACTGGATCGAAGCCTTTAATGCCAACGGCGCCCTCACCGCCCGCGCGGTGGTCAGCCAGCGCGTGCCGCCGGGCATGACCATGATGTACCACGCTCAGGAGCGCATCCTCAACATTCCGGGGTCAGAAGTAACCGGACGGCGCGGCGGGATCCACAACTCGGTCACCCGCGTCTGCCCGAAACCGACCCACATGATCGGTGGCTACGCGCAGCTGGCGTACAGCTTCAACTATTACGGCACCGTCGGCTCGAACCGCGACGAGTTCATCATGATCCGTAAAATGAAAAACATTAACTGGCTGGACGGCGAAGGTCGGGATCAGGTACAGGAGGCGAAAAAATGAAAATACGCTCACAGGTTGGCATGGTTCTGAATCTCGATAAATGCATTGGCTGCCACACCTGCTCGGTCACCTGTAAGAACGTCTGGACCGGGCGCGAAGGGATGGAGTACGCGTGGTTTAATAACGTCGAAACCAAACCGGGTATCGGCTATCCGAAAAACTGGGAAGATCAGGATGAGTGGCAAGGCGGCTGGATCCGCGGTATTCACGGCAAGCTGACCCCGCGCCTCGGCGGCAAAATGGGCGTGCTGTCGAAGATTTTCGCTAACCCCGTCCTGCCGCAGATTGACGATTACTATGAACCCTTCACCTTCGATTACCAGGATCTACACCGCGCGCCAGAGGGCGATCACCTCCCTACCGCCCGCCCGCGCTCGCTGATTGACGGCAAGCGAATGGATAAAATCGAATGGGGGCCCAACTGGGAAGAGCTGCTGGGCGGCGAGTTCGAAAAACGCGCCCGCGACCGCAATTTCCAGAAGATCCAGAAGGAGATGTACGGCCAGTTTGAAAACACCTTCATGATGTACCTGCCGCGCCTGTGCGAGCACTGTCTGAACCCCAGTTGCGTCGCCACCTGCCCGAGCGGCGCGATTTACAAGCGTGAAGAGGACGGCATTGTGCTGATCGACCAGGACAAATGCCGCGGCTGGCGTCTGTGCATCAGCGGCTGCCCGTACAAGAAAATCTACTTCAACTGGAAGAGCGGCAAGTCAGAGAAGTGCATCTTCTGCTACCCGCGCATTGAGTCCGGTCAGCCGACCGTCTGTTCGGAAACCTGCGTCGGGCGCATCCGCTACCTTGGCGTGCTGCTGTATGACGCGGACCGTATCGAGGAGGCAGCGAGCACCGAGCATGAAACCGATCTGTACGAGCGCCAGTGCGACGTGTTCCTTAACCCGAACGATCCGGCGGTCATTGAAGAAGCGCTAAAACAGGGTATTCCGCAGAACGTCATCGACGCGGCACAGCGTTCCCCGGTTTACAAAATGGCGATGGACTGGAAGCTTGCCCTGCCGCTGCATCCGGAATACCGCACCCTGCCGATGGTCTGGTATGTGCCGCCGCTGTCACCGATTCAGTCCTACGCGGACGCGGGTGGTTTGCCGCAGAGCGACGGCGTGCTGCCTGCTGTTGAAAGCCTGCGCATTCCGGTGCAGTACCTGGCAAACATGCTCAGCGCGGGCGATACCGGTCCGGTGCTGCGCGCCCTGAAGCGCATGATGGCGATGCGCCACTACAAGCGTTCCCAGACCGTGGAAGGCGTGACCGACACCCGCGCCATCGAAGAGGTCGGCCTGACGGAAGAACAGGTAGAAGAGATGTATCGCTACCTGGCGATTGCCAACTACGAAGACCGCTTCGTGATCCCGACCAGCCACCGCGAAATGGCGCGCGACGCCTTCCCGGAGAAAAACGGCTGCGGCTTCACCTTTGGCGACGGCTGTCACGGTTCCGACACCAAATTCAACCTCTTCAACAGCAGCCGCATTGACGCGATCAACATCACCGAGGTGCGTGAACACGGGGAGGGAGAATAATGCAAATCCTCAAAATCATCGCGCTACTCATTGAGTATCCCGATGAGCTGCTGTGGGAAAACCGTGACGAAGCGCTTTCCCTGGTGGAACAGGACGCGCCCATGCTGCTGCCGTTTGCGCAGCAGCACCTGAGCGCCCCGCTGCTGGATAAGCAGGCCGAATGGTGCGAAGTGTTTGAACGGGGGCGCGCAACCTCGCTACTGCTGTTCGAACACGTTCACGCCGAGTCCCGCGATCGCGGTCAGGCGATGGTCGACCTGATGAGCCAGTATGAGAAAGCCGGGCTCCAGCTGGACTGCCGCGAGCTGCCGGACTATCTGCCGCTCTATCTGGAATATCTCAGTATCGTCAGCGATGACGAGGCGCGTGAAGGGCTGCAAAACGTCGCGCCGATTCTGGCGCTGATTGGCGGCCGGCTGAAACAGCGCGAGGTGGCGCATTACCAGCTGTTTGACGCCCTGCTGACGATGGCCGGAACGCGGCTTTCCAGCGACAGCGTGGCGAAGCAGGTGTCTGGTGAAAAACGGGATGATACCCGTCAGGCGCTGGACGCCGTGTGGGAAGAGGAACAGGTGAAGTTTATCGAAGACAACGCCACATCGTGCGACAGCTCGCCGATGCAGCAATATCAACGACGCTTTAGCCAGGACGTCGCGCCGCAGTACGTGGACGTCAGCGCCGGAGGCCCAAAATGACACATTACCTGAACGTGTTTTTTTATGACATTTATCCGTACATCTGCGCCACCGTGTTTTTCCTTGGCAGCTGGTTGCGCTACGACTACGGGCAGTACACCTGGCGCGCCTCGTCGAGCCAGATGCTCAGCAAGCGCGGTATGAACTGGGGCTCTAACCTGTTTCATATCGGGATTTTGGGGATCTTCTTCGGGCATTTATTCGGCATGTTAACCCCGCACTGGATGTACGCCTGGTTTTTACCCGTCGCGGTTAAACAGCAGCTGGCGATGATGGCGGGTGGTGTGTGCGGCGTATTGACGCTGGTTGGCGGGTCGATGCTGCTTTACCGCCGCTTGTTCAACCAGCGGGTGCGTGCCACGTCCACCACGCCGGATATTATCATCATGAGTATCCTGCTGCTTCAGTGCATCCTTGGGCTGTCGACCATTCCTTTCTCCGCCCAGTATCCTGACGGAAGCGAGATGATGAAGCTGGTCGGCTGGGCGCAGGGGATCGTGACGTTTAAGGGAGGCTCGTCAGAAATGCTGAGCGGCGTCGCGCCGATCTTCCGCGTGCATCTGGTGCTGGGGATGACGATCTTCCTTATCTTCCCGTTCACCCGTCTGGTGCACGTGTGGAGCGCGCCGTTTGAGTACTTCACCCGTCGCTATCAGGTAGTGAGATCGCGCCGTTGATTTTGTCGGGTGGCGGCTTCGCCTTACCCGACCTACGTTTCAAGCCGCTGTAGGCCCGGTAAGGCGTAGCCGCCACCGGGCTATTTACCTGCCTGTGGATGCGTATCAAACCCCGCCATCACGGCCGTCAGCTCGGCCAGGGTAAAGCCGTGCTTCGGGTCATCAACGCCCAGGCCAAACCGCGCCTGCATCAGCTCATACAGCGCCTCCGCATCCGGCAAATGGATCTGCTCCTCCACATGCCCGTTCTGCCAGTGGGTAAAATTAAAGTTGGTCAGCGTCAGCTTGCCCCCGTCCGGCAGGTGGCGACACATCAGCAGGTGATGACGGAAATGGGACTGCGGCCAGTGCGCCGACCAGAAGTTTCCCATCACGTAATCGTTGAAGTACTGGGTCGCCAGGTCGAAGTGGTACATCGACTGCCAGTGCTCGTGATGGCGGAATTGCAGTACCCAGTCGTTACCCTCGCTCAGCAAACGATAACTGCCGTGTGGGGTTTCCTGTTCCTCGTTGGCGATCAAACGAATCGGCGCCGTCAGCGTTTGTCCGCCAAATCCCACATCGGCGATCCAGCGCTCGCCGTTCAGCTCAACCAGCAGCAACCGGTGCGTACGTGGCGGCATCTGCGACGGATTAGCCAGCACAACCCGCCCCAGCACGCTGCGCACCGTAAACCCGACTTCGCGCAACACCCGCTCAAACAGGCCGTTTTGCTCGAAGCAATACCCCCCCCGACGCGCGGTAACCAGTTTATCCACCAGACACCCGTCGTCCAGATGGATTTCACGCGGCAAAACGACATCAATATTTTCGAAAGGGATCGCGCAGTTATGGTGTAAATGCAGCCCCCGCAGGGTATCGATATCAACCTGTACGGGCTGCTGCCAGCCCGTGCGGGCGAAATAAGCACTCAGAAATGGGGACATGATTTGCTCCAGGATGTGATATCCCCTGTTTATAAACTATTTTCCCTTATGCATATGCGCAAAAGTGCTTTTTCGTCATACTCATCGTGTACATGAGGAGATCCTATGAACCACTTTCGCCCTGTTGAATTACGCCATGCCAGCCGTCTTCTGAATCACGGTCCAACCGTGCTCATCACCAGCCGGGATGAGACCATCGATCGTCGCAACGTCATGGCCGCCGCATGGTCTATGCCGGTGGAATTTGAACCCCCGCGTATCGCGATTGTGGTAGACAAAAGCGCGTGGTCACGGGAGTTGATCGAACGCAGCGGGAAATTCGGCATTGTGATCCCCGGCGTGGCGGCAGCCAACTGGACCTGGGCGGTCGGCAGCGTCAGCGGGCGCGACGAGGATAAATTTAACTGCTACGGGATCCCGGTTATTTATGGCCCTGAGCTTGGGCTGCCGGTTATAGAAGAGAAATGTCTGGCGTGGATGGAGTGCCGGTTATTACCTGTAACCTCTGCGGCCGAGAAATATGACACTCTGTTTGGCGAAGTGGTTTCCGCCGCGGCGGATGAACGCGCATTTGTCGCCGGACGCTGGCAGTTTGACGGGGATAAGCTGAATACGCTGCATCATCTGGGTGCGGGTACGTTTGTCGCGAGCGGGAAAATGGTCAAGGCGCTGGATTAACGCACCTCAAAAAAGAAAAGCCCTCTTCCTGAGGAAGAGGGCTTTTTATTACTTCACACGCTTCGCAATAATCTCATCCGCCACATTCCGCGGAGCTTCCGCAAAATGATGGAACTCCATCGTATACGTCGCGCGACCCTGGGACATCGAGCGCAGCGTGGTGGCGTAGCCAAACATCTCAGCCAGCGGGACGTCAGCGCGAATAATCTGGCTGCCGTACTGCTCTGCCATCCCCTGCACCAGGCCGCGACGGGAGGAGAGATCGCCCATAATGTTCCCGGCGTACTCTTCCGGCGTTTCCACCTCAACATGCATGACCGGCTCAAGAATAACCGGATCCGCCCGCCGTGCGCCCTCTTTGAAGCCGAGGATCGCCGCCATGCGGAAGGCCATCTCCGAGGAGTCAACGTCATGGTAGGAACCAAACGTCAGGGTCGCTTTCACATCCACCACCGGATAGCCCGCCAGCACTCCCGTATTCATGGCTTCTCGCAAGCCTTTTTCCACCGACGGGATGTACTCCCGCGGCACCACCCCGCCTTTGGTGGCATCTTCAAACACAAAACCACTCCCGGCGGCTAACGGCTCAAGGCTCAGGACCACATGACCGTACTGCCCTTTCCCGCCGGACTGTCGGACAAATTTACCTTCAATATCCTTCACCGCTTTACGCAGGGTTTCACGGTAGGTGACCTGCGGACGACCAATGTTCGCCTCAACGCCAAACTCGCGCTTCATGCGGTCGACGATGATCTCCAGATGCAGCTCGCCCATCCCAGAGATAATGGTCTGTCCGGACTCTTCGTCCGTGTGCAGGCGAAACGACGGATCCTCCGCCGCCAGGCGCTGTAGGGCGATCCCCATTTTCTCCTGATCGGCCTTGGTTTTCGGCTCAATCGCCAGCGAAATAACCGGGTCCGGGAACTCCATCCGTTCAAGGGTGATCACCGCATTCGGGTCGGTCAGCGTGTCACCGGTGGTGACGTCTTTCAGCCCGACACAGGCCGCGATATCCCCTGCGCGCAGCTCGTCCACCTCATGGCGATCGTTGGCATGCATCAGCACGATGCGCCCGATACGTTCTTTCTTACCCTTCACCGGGTTGTAAACCGCGTCGCCTTTACGCAGTATGCCGGAATAGACGCGGATAAAGGTCAGCTGGCCGACGTACGGATCGCTCATCAGCTTGAAGGCCAGCGCCGAGAACGGTTCATCATCGCTTGGGTGGCGCTCAGCGTGCTGTCCGTCTTCGTCTACCCCATCAATAGCGGGCACGTCCAGTGGAGAAGGCATCAATTCAATCACCGCGTCGAGCATGCGCTGCACGCCCTTGTTCTTGAAGGCGCTGCCGCACAGCATGGGCTGTATTTCGCCGGAGATAGTCCGGATCCGCAGCCCTTTGATGATTTCCGCTTCATCCAGTTCGCCCGTCTCAAGGTACTTATCCATAAGCTCATCGCTGGCTTCTGCCGCAGCCGAAACCATTTTTTCTCGCCACGCCTGGGCGGTGCTCAGCAGATCGTCAGGCACTGGCGCATAGCTAAACGCCATGCCCTGCGTCGCATCATCCCACAGAATGGTTCGCATCCTGATGAGATCCACCACGCCGGTGAAGTGCTCTTCTGCCCCCACGGGGATCACAATCGGGACCGGATTGGCTTTCAGCCGCTCCTGCATCATCCGCACCACGCGGAAGAAATCCGCACCCGGGCGGTCCATTTTGTTGACGAATGCCAGGCGCGGGACGTGATATTTATTCGCCTGACGCCAGACGGTTTCCGACTGCGGCTGCACGCCACCGACGGAGTCATAGACCATCACCGCACCGTCGAGCACACGCATGGAACGTTCCACCTCAATGGTGAAATCCACGTGCCCGGGGGTGTCGATAATATTGATGCGGTGCGGTTCAAAGCCTCTGTCCATACCGGGCCAGAAACAGCTTACCGCCGCCGACGTAATGGTGATCCCGCGCTCCTGCTCCTGCGCCATCCAGTCGGTGGTTGCCGCGCCATCGTGTACTTCACCCAGCTTGTGGCTCATCCCGGTGTAAAACAGGATGCGCTCAGTAGTGGTTGTTTTGCCCGCATCGATATGCGCGGAGATACCGATGTTGCGATAACGTTCGAGTGGAATGGGTCGGGGCATGATATTTCCTTAAGTCTTCATGACTGGTTTGTGACGACCGGGATGGTCGCGTGTTCGTTCGTTTGTTATAATAGTCCCATTGTACGAGTATTATCGAACTATTTTTTAACGGTTGACCTATTGTTGATATAGCTCAATCTCACGCGAGACGCAGGAAAACGATGATCCCAAACCACCCGGAACCTGAACAAATAGTGTTGGAAAATGTGCTGTTCGCCCTCGGCAACCCGCTGCGATTAGCGATTATCCGCAGGCTGGCCGACGGCAGCGAACTGAGCTGTAACGCACTGCGCCCGGAAGAGGTGGTGAAATCCACTATGACTCACCACTGGCGCGTGCTGCGCGACAGCGGCGTGATCTGGCAGCGCCCGCAGGGGCGCGAGAATATGATCTCACTGAGAAGAGAAGATCTGGACGCCCGCTTTCCAGGGCTGCTGGCGATCCTGCTCCAGGCTAAGTAGCGGCAGCGTCCTCAAGACGATAAACCGGAATCCGCCGTGTTGTTCCGGTAAGGGTGTCGAACACCTCCGTATCGGACGTCACTATTCTCATCCCGGTCTTCCTTAACCGCTGCACGTCGGCGGCTATGCGCTGGAGGCCAAACCAGAAAAGCCCGTCAAGCGCGGTGACCGCAAGCCCCTGTTCCAGCGCCAGCTGGAGGCGCTCGCGGGGGGCTTTCACCTGCTGAGCGATTTGCCGGTAAGGCACTTCCGAACCGCCGGACGCATCGATTCGCTGAATACGGGTTTTCAGGTGGTAGGTAAATTCATCGGGAATGCCGTTCAAATCCTGTTTAAGGCTGTAGACGCAGCCAAACCGCTTGCCGTTGAACAGGACATTTTTTTGACTGAGCTGAAACTCATTTCTGATGCCATCAATCAGCTGCGGTGCGCGGGTAAGAAGTAACCGGAAGGGAAGCTCAAAGCTGGTCACGTAATCCACATTCAGCAGCGCAAGACGCAGCCGCTCTTCTGCTCCGGATTTCTGGTCATGACACTCGCGCATCACCTCCGCCCACTGGCGCGTCAGGCGTTCCGGCTCACCGGCTTCGGTGAGGAGGTATTTTTCCAGATGATAATCGACTCTTCCGGTCATGTTGGGCATCCCGTCAATGTGGATGCGGTAATTCTATCCAGCGCGGCAGGATTTATAAAGGGCGGAGCGCACCGGCATCCGCCCTGCCGGGCTACTGCTGGATACTCGACCGGTCCGAAATATCGCTGGCAGATAAGGTTCTTGTAGAAGATGGGATCTGTTTTTTGCGTTTATACCGGTCCGGCTGGCCTTCAGGGCGGGTTTTGAACCGGCGATGCAGCCACATATATTGCTCAGGCGCCATCATCACGGCGCGCTCAATTGCTCTGTTCATTTGCGTGGCTACCGACGCTTTGTCGCCTCCCTGCAAGGTATCGCTAATATCCTCCAGAATAATCAGCTCATACCCTGTGCCGTCTGCTTTTCGGCGCGGTACAAACGGGATCACGGCCGGTCTGGCACTTTTCACCAGCATGTAGCTCCCGGCAGTTGTCGCGGCGTCCGGGACGGCAAAAAACGGCACAAACACGCTATTCGTTTTGCCATAGTCGTGGTCCGGGGCATACCACAGGATCTCGTTTTGCTTCAGCGCGCGGATCATGCCCTTCAGGTCATAGCGGTCAAGCATGGTTTTATTGGAACGCAGACGACCGCGCGTTTGCAGCCAGTCGAGCAACGCATTATTGTTGGGACGATACACACCAATACCCGCGTTAAGCATGCCAAAGATGCGTGCGCCTAATTCCAGCGTGAGAAAATGCATGCCAATGAGCACCACGCCCCTTCCTTGCGCCCGCGCCTGTTCCATATGTTCATAGCCGGTTACGCTGAAGTGTTTCCGTACGCGCCAGTCTGGCCAGAACCACGCTATCCCCGTTTCGATGACGCCCATTCCAACCGATTCAAAATTACGCTCAAGTAAACCCTCGCGCTCGTCCTCTTTCATATCAGGAAAGCAAAGCTCAAGATTTCGTCTGGCGATCTCCACGCGGCGTGGAAGCAGGCGCATAGCCAGACGCCCAAGCCCGTGACCTGTTTTCAACAGCAGCGGGTACGGAAGCTGAACCGTCCACCAGAGCGCGGCAATGCCTGCCCAGCTGAGCCAGTAACGAGGATGAATAAAGGCGAATGAAAACTGAGGTAATTTTGTCATGGAAAAATTATCCTTTTACTAATTTGTACCTAACCTGGTGCAGTTGCAGTGCTTACCTGCTGATTTAACGAATATTGTTCGGAAGGATGAATTGTAGCGGAATCGTTATGGTTTTTATTATCGATTTTTGCGAAAGGGAATAAAAGCGAGGAGCGCCGGGTGATATTGCACCACCCGGCAGGCAAGTTACATCGAATAGCCGGGCTTCTTAATCAGTTCATCCAGTTTCGGGCCGATCTCGGTATCCCAGACCTGCGCTTTCCAGTCAGCTTCCTGAACCTCCTGAAGCGCCACGGAGATTGAGCGATCTTTGCTGTTCAGGTGACGGGCGATCGCTTCGGCGATATCCGCCGCCAGGGCCGTTTTTTTTTCGTCAGTCAGATCGCGTGGAAAACATTTGATATCTACGTGTGGCATGGGCAGGGCTCCTTTTATAGGTGAGCGTTCCACGTTATCAGATTATATCGTTAGCTTTTAGCACCTTGTGCAGTTCCGGCAGCGCGCAGACGGCATCCGCGACGGCGGTAATATTAGGCGTGTTAGTGGCAAACCACTCATGACGTGGCCCCCAGGTACGCGCAACGGCAATATAGACGTCAAGCAGCGTCAGCTGTTTGCCAAACGCAAACGGCGAGGCGCTGAGCTGGCTGTCGAACCACAGATAGAGCGATTTTCGGTACTCAATGCAATTTTTCTTCAGCTGTTCCGGGGCATCAGGCACCCAGCGTTCCGGGTAATCTGCATACGTAAAGGTGGGATAGACGTTCGCCACAAACCAGATGAGCAGGCGCTGAAACTGCTGGCGCTCGGCCTGCCCTACGGGCGGCGCGAGATCGGGACGTCTGTCGAGCACCATCAGGGCGATCGCTGCGGTTTCCGTCACGATCGCCCCATTTTCCAGCTCCAGCGTCGGCACCTGGCACAGCGGGTTCATTTTCAACAGCAATTCGCGCTGCGGGCCGGGCTGGTCAAACCCGTCCACGTTGACGAACTGATACGGGATGTCTGCCAGAGTCAGCATCACTTCACTGATTGCCGATCCCCAGCCGGGTACGCCATAGAGTTTGATCATGTTGCCCCCTCAGGGATGAAAACCCTAAGTGTAGAGCACCATTAGTAGGTTATCCCGGGCGGATTAACATCTGAAGACGTCACCGCTTCGCCCGCCTCCCCCCAGCGCGCCAGCACCTTTTGATAATCCCCGCGCTTAATCGCACCGTCCAGCGCAGCCTGCAACGCATACACCAGCCCATTACCTTTTTTGGTTGTGGTGGCGACATAGGCTTTCTTCGGCCCTAATCCCACGACGCGGGTTTTGCCGGTTAAGGCGGCTTTGTAGGCCGAAACGGACTGCGGTCCAAAGAAAACATCCGCCCTGCCGGACTGAATATAAAGATTGCCTGAGGCGTCGTCGGTCAGATAAACCGGCAACGCAGGCTCGCGCCCGGCCTTTTTATTCTCTTCGTTCCAGCCCAGCAGAATACGTTCCTGATTGGTGCCTGACCCGACAATCACCTTTTTACCGGCCAGATCTTTCGCACGGGTGATCGACTGTACGTTGCTGGTGGATTTCACCGAGAAGGCGAGGGAATCGACGCGATAGGTCGCAAAATCGAACTTCGCCTTACGTTGCTCGGTGACGGCGATATTCACCAACGCCACGTCATAACGCCCGGAAGTGATCCCCAGCGGCCAGTCTTCCCACGCCGTTGGCACCAGCTTCAGCTTCAGCCCGAGACTGCTCGCCAGCAACCGGGCGATATCCGGGTCGCTGCCAATACGGGTGCGGTTATCACTGGCCAGCAGCGCCAGCGGCGGAGAATTCAGGGCTGAAATCGCCACCGTGAGGGTACCCGGCTCAACAAATTTATAGTTCGCCGGGATTTTCGCCACTGCCTGTTGATCAACCGTCACCGGCAGCGGCTGTTCGTTGGCCTTTAAATCAATGCTGGCGTAGCTCGCCGTCGTGAAGACCAGCCCCGCCAGGAGTCCATATTTCATCTGCGCTCCTTACAGCACTTTTGAGAGGAACTGGCGCGTTCGCGGATGCGACGGTCGGTTTAACACGTCGTCGCTGCTGCCCTGCTCCACAATTTTACCGTCGACCATAAATACCACCTGGTCCGCCACTTCCCGGGCAAAGCCGATCTCATGGGTGACCACCACCAGCGTAGTGCCGGAACGGGCGAGCTTTTTAATCACGTCCAGCACTTCGCCAACCAGTTCCGGATCCAGCGCCGAGGTGGGTTCATCAAACAGCATCACGCGCGGGCGCAGCGCCAGCGCGCGGGCAATGGCGATACGCTGCTGTTGGCCGCCGGAGAGGTGACGCGACCAGGCATCGGCTTTATCGCGCAGACCTACCACATCCAGAAGGCTGTAGGCGTTTTCAACAGCCTCTTTTTTACTGAACTTTTTATGCGCGATGGGTGCTTCAATCAGGTTTTCCAGCACCGTGAGATGCGGAAAAAGATTGAAGTTCTGAAACACGTACCCAACGTTGACGCGCTGTTTGAGGATCTCTTTCTCTTTTAGCTCGTAGAGTTTGTCACCCTGACGGCGATAGCCGATGTAATCCCCGTCAATCTGAATAAAGCCTTCGTCTACGCGCTCCAGATGGTTAATGGTGCGCAGCAGCGTCGATTTTCCCGATCCAGAGGGGCCAAGGATCACCGTCACGGAGCCCGGCGGGATCTCAAGCGTGACGTTATCGAGCGCTTTATGTCGGCCAAAAAACTTACTGACGCCGGTAATGGAAATGTGTCCTTCAGGAGAGGCTTGCATGAACAGGCTCCTGTGCTGGCGAAGTGGTGACGGAACGCGCGCGACTGGTCGCCCGGTTCTGGTTTACGGCGGAGCGGCGCTCGCTGCGGGCGAGTCCACGCTCAATAACATGCTGGATGGCAGACAGTACGGTGGTGATCACCAGATACCAGACGGCCCCCACCATCAACAGCGGGATCACCTCCTGGGTGCGGTTGTAGATCATCTGGATCGTGTAGAACAGTTCCGGCATCGCCAGCACGTAAACCATCGCCGTCCCTTTGGCGAGACTGATGATTTCGTTAAACCCGGACGGCAGGATGGTGCGCAGCGCCTGCGGGAGAATTATGCGCACCGTGCGACGCCACGCCGGCAGACCCAGCGCAGCGGCCGCCTCATACTGACCGTGGTCGACCCCAAGGAAGCCCCCGCGAATGATCTCCGCAGTATAGGCGCTCTGCACCAGCGTCAGCCCCACGATGGCGGTAGAAAATTGCCCGAGAACGTTGATGGTTTCAAAGCTGCCCCAGGTAATGCCGGTAAAAGGCACGCCGAGAGAGAGCGTGTCGTAGAGATAGGAGAAGTTATAGAGGATAATCAGCACCACGATCAGCGGCAGGGAACGGAACAGCCAGATGTAACCCCACGCCAGGCTGCTCAACAGCCATGATGACGAGAGCCGCGCCAGCGCCAGCATGCCGCCAATAACCACGCTCAGTACGGTGCTTATTAACGTCAGCAGCAGCGTCTGGCCGACGCCTTCGAGGATCACCGGGTCGAAGAACCAGCGGGCAAATACCGCCCATTCCCAGCGCGGATTAAAGGCCACGGACTGGATCACGACCGCCAGTACAAACAGCGCCACCACGGCGCCAGCAGCGCGCAGCGGATAACGTGCCGGGACCACTTTTATGGTTTCAACGTTGCTCATCGTCGCTCCTTATGCGGTTTTGCTGAGCGCTTCGCGGATCAGCGTCTTGGTGAAACGCAGCCGACCGTCGAACGGCGGCTGGCTATACTCTTCCGGATCGCGGTTAAGATCGAACTGCGGCTGATACCCCTGACTGAGATAGAGCCGCACCGCCTCCGGCTGGCGAAACCCCGTGGTCAGGTAGATGCGGCTGTAGCCCGCCAGCACCGCCCGGCGCTCCAGCTCCTGTACCACGCGCGCGGCCAGCCCCTGCTGGCGCAGCGTTTTATTCGTCCAGATGCGTTTGATCTCTGCGGTATGTTCGTCGAAGGGCTTGTACGCACCGGTGGCGATGATCTCGCCATCGCGCTCCAGGACGATAAACAGCCCCTGCGGCGCCAGGTACCACTCTGTCAGCTCGACTTCCGCATCCTTTGAAAAGTAGTCGCCGTAACGAGCGGCGTACTCACCGAAAAGCCCCTCGATAATGGGCTGAAGATCGGCATCTTCCGGCGAAACGTCACGAAATTGTTCGCGCATAGCGCCTCCTTAATCGCCCAGACCCGCCGGGTTAACTTCGGAACTGGGGATACGCTCCACGCCTTCCCCCCAGCGGTTCAGCACTTTGTCGTAATCTCCGTTCTTGATCGCGCCGTTCAGCGCGGTTTGAACCGGCTCGACCAGGCCGCTGCCTTTTTTCAGCGTCACCGCGATATGCGCCGCCTTCGGCCAGCCGCCGTCGACGCTGCCGACCAGTTTGGTTTTACCGTTAAGCGCCGCTTTCCAGGCACCGATCACGTTCGGGCCAAAGTAGGCGTCCGCGCGTCCGGACTGAAGCGCCAGCGTTTGGGCCGCGTCGTCTTTGGTGTAGATCGGCGTAAAGGGTTTAAGCCCTTTTTTGAGGTTCTCTTCGTTCCATGCCAGAAGGATGGCCTCCTGGTTGGTGCCGGAACCCACGATGATGCGCAGCCCGGCGATATCCTCTGCCTTCACAAGCGAGTTGATCGGACTGGTGGATTTCACGTAGAAGCCAAGTGAATCCTTGCGGTAGGTGGCGAAGTCGAACTTCTCTTTGCGCGCTTTAGTGACGGTGATGTTGCTGATAGCCGCGTCGTATTTCCCGGAGGCAACCCCCAGCGGCCAATCCTCCCAGGAGGTGGGCACCACGTTCAGCTCCAGTCCGAGGCTGTCCGCTACCAGACGCGCGATGTCGACCTCACTTCCCAGCAGAGTTTTGTTGTCGTCGGAAAAGACCGTCAGTGGCGGTTGATTCAGTCCCGCCACCGCCACGGTAAATTTCCCCGGCACGGCAAAACGATAGTCTTTCGGCAGTTGCGCGATCGCATCGCTGTTTTTGGCGGTATTGATCGGCGTTTTATTGGCTTCAATGCTCACGCCGGTGCCGTTAATATTGACGTTCTCTGCCCAGACGGCAGGGGTAAAGGCCAGCGCAAGCGCCAGAATAAGTGATGATTTCTGCATAGCGTTTTTCTCTTTTATTGTTGTGTGAACTGATTTTTGGGCTCGTCTAAGCCCAGACTTTCGCGCAGCGTGGTGCCGGGATAGTCGGTGCGGAACAGGCCGCGCGCCTGTAAAACGGGCACCACCTGGTCAACAAAGCGCGGGAAGGTGTCCGGCGTGCCGCCCTGAATGATGAAGCCATCCGCCGCCTTCTCTTCGAACCAGGCCTGTAAACCATCGGCCACCTGCTCCGGTGTGCCGGAAAAACGCGGGCGCGGCGATGCGGCTTCCAGCGCGACCTGACGCAGAGTTAAGTTGCGCTCACGGGCGTTACGCTTGATTTCATCGGTGGTGCTGCGGAAGCTGTTTTTGCCCAAATCGCCAATATCCGGGAACGGCGCGTCGAGGGGATACTGGCTGAAGTCGTGATGCTCGAAATATCGTCCGAGGTAATTCAGCGCATCATTAATGGAGACCAGTGCCGCCGTAGTTTGATACTGGTTTTCTACGTCATCGGCGTCGTTTCCAACAATCACGCTGACGCCCTGGAATATATGTAAATCCTCTGCGCGGCGGCCGTGACTTTCCAGCTGCTGTTTAACATCGCGGTAAAAAGCCTGGGCTTCTTCCCGCGTGTCATGGTGGGTAAAGATGGCGTCAGCGTGTTTTGCCGCCAGCTTTTTACCGTCGTCGGACGCACCAGCCTGAAAGACAATCGGACGTCCCTGCGGCGTGCGGCCAATATTCAGCGGGCCGGAAACCTGGAAGAAATCACCGTGGTGATCAAGAGTATGCAGTTTCGACGCATCAAAGAACTGTCCGCTCTCTTTATTGCGGATAAAGGCATCCCCTTCCCAGGAATCCCACAGCCCCTTCACCACGTCGAGATACTCATCGGCAATGCGGTAGCGCAGCGCATGCTCCGGGTGTTTTTCGCGGGAGAAGTTCCTGGCTGACCCTTCCAGCGGTGACGTCACCACGTTCCAGCCCGCGCGTCCGTTGCTCAGGTGATCGAGGCTGGCGAACTGGCGTGCAACGGTGAAAGGCTCGCTGTACGAGGTGGATAACGTGCCGACCAGCCCCAGGCGCGAGGTGATACTCGCCAGCGCGGACAACACCGTCAGCGGCTCAAAGCGGTTTAAAAAATGCGGAATTGATTTCTCGTTAATATAAAGGCCGTCGGCCACAAATATAAAGTCGAGCTTGCCCTCTTCTGCTTTTAAAGCCGTTTCTTTAACGAAATCAAAATTAATGCTGGCATCCGCGACCGCCGCCGGGTGGCGCCAGGCAGACATATTTCCGGATGCACCATGCAAAATGGTCCCCAGCCGCAATTGACGATGTGCAGACATAATCACCTCAAATTAATTAAACGTGTTGCAGGGCTTTTTCCGCGAGCTGAGCAAAATAGCGGGCAGCGGGTTCGATTAATGCTTCGTCCGGGTTAAATGCCGGTGATGTAACCCAAACGGACTGTTGCTGCCAATGCTGACAAACGCGCCGGGTATGTTTTGCAGATAGACCGCGAAATCCTCCCCGCCCATGTGCAGTTCCGCATGCCGGGTTTCATATCCCGCTTCGCGCGCGACCGAGGTGGCAAACCCGGCCCAGTGCTCATCGTTCACCAGCGCGGTGGGCCCGGCGTACCAGGTGATGTTGATTTGCGCGCTAAAGGCGCTGGCAAATCCGGCGGCGATTTCACCGACGCGCGCTTTCACGTTCTGCTGCACTTCCGTGCGGTGCGTGCGCAGCGTGCCCTCCAGCTCAACGCTTTCCGGCAGCACGTTCCAGGTATTCCCCCCGACGATGCGCGTCACGCTCAGAACAACCGAATCCAGCGTGTTGACGTTACGGCTGGCTACGCTTTGCAGCGCGGTTACCAGCTGGCTTGCCAGCACGATGGCGTCGTTGCCTTCATGGGGACGTGCGGCATGCGCGCCTTTGCCGGTCACGTGAATAACGAAGCGATCAACGTTGGCATAGAACGGGCCGCCGCGCGTGGCAAACTCGCCGACCGGCAGTGACGGCTCGTTATGCATCCCGAAAATCGCGCGTACGTCGCGTAACGCCCCGGCCCGCACCATGCTTTTCGCTCCGCCGAAATTCTCTTCCGCTGGCTGGAACAGGATCCGCACGCGACCGTTGAGCGAGGCTTCCCGCTCTTTCAGCTTTAGCGCGGCGCCGAGGATCACGCTGGTGTGAATGTCGTGTCCGCAGGCATGCATCACCCCGGCGCGCCGGGAGCTAAACGGCACCCCGCTGCGCTCGTCGATGGGTAACGCGTCGATATCGGCGCGCAGCGCAACCAGTGCGTTGCCCGTGCCGATCTCCGCAACCAGCCCGGTCTGGAGATCGTAAGGCAGCGGGGCAATCCCGGCTGCCGTCAGCCACTCGCGCAGGCGCGCCGTTGTTTCGACCTCCTGACCAGAGAGTTCAGGGTTCTGGTGCAGCTCACGGCGCCAGGCAATCAGTTGTTCGCTAAAGCTCATACGGTAACCTCCCTGTCAGGACGCGCCTCGGCCAGCAGTCGCAGGGACTGTACGCGCGTTGCGCCATCAGCGACCGGCGTGTCGATGATAAATTCGTCAATCCCCCACTGCTGATGCAACGCGTTGAGCTGTTCAAGCACCGACGCCGCCGTTCCGGCCAGCAGAGACTGCGCCCGACGCGCGATGCGCACCGGTTCACTCCCCGCCTGCCGCGCAAAGGCGTAGGCCTGTTCTTCGCTGGCCACGGTGACACGCTGTCCGTTTGCCAGCTCCACACCCCACACTTCAACCTTCTGCGCCAGCGCATCGGCTTCAGCCTGGGTTGGGGCAACAATGACCTGCACGGCCACAATCACCTCCCGGACGCTGTGTTGACGCCAGGCTGTGACGACCTCGCGCAGCAGCTCAGGATCGCCGTTCAGATGGGCGGCAAAGACAAAATGCCAGTCGAGGGAGGCCGCCAGCAGCGCGCTTTCTGTGCTGGCGCCCAGCAGAAACCCCCGGGCAGGCACCGGCGGCAGCGGCGTGGCGCGAACGTCCTCCTCCGCCGACTGATTTTCAGGGCGGATCCAGCGATCGAGCTGCGTCAGTTGTTCAGCAAAGCTGCCTTTTTCCTGCGGATTAAGGCCGTGCTGCAAGGCGCGGGTAGAGAGCGGCAGACCGCCGGGCGCTTTGCCAACGCCCAGATCAACCCGGCCCGGCGCAATGGCGGCCAGTACGTTAAAATTTTCGGCGACTTTATAGGGGCTGTAATGTTGCAGCATGACGCCGCCTGAGCCCACGCGAATACGTTTTGTTTGCCCGAGGATCCAGGCAATCAGCAGCTCCGGCGAGGGGCTGGCAAGCTGCGGGGTATTGTGGTGTTCGGCAATCCAGAAGCGGTGATAACCCAGCGTTTCTGCCTGTTGCGCCAGTGCTAAGGTTCGCGCCAGCGCATCGGCGGCTGTTTCGTGTTCTGCGACGGGGCTTTTATCCAGAATGCTGATTCGCCATGACATGTTGCGTTCTCGTTTGACTTAACATGTCGTCATTATTAAAGGTGGATTTCACCTCTGAGAAACAATTAATTTACATTTGGATTGCCGGAAAACGGCAATAGAGAGTCTGTCATCGGCGTGATTTGAGCGATGTAATGAGTCTTTCCGCATCCTGCCGTCGGGTAATGCGGAGAAAGCGAATGTGTGCGTACTGCGGGTTTTGTATATCCGCCTCATATCGTTTGCGGTTGCTGCGCCAGGTTTTGATCGTCCAGATGATAATAGAGTCCTTGCTAAGGAACGACCGACGAAAGCTTTCGCGGTTCCCCGTGCCGGGCCAGAGCTCCTGTTTGTGCCAGGCGCGTCTGGAGGCCCGCGTCACCGCCTGCCAGAGCGTGCGGATAAACCCACGATCTATCCACACCACCAGATCGACGTCGCGCCACTTAACGTCGCGTGTGCGGTTGTAATTCCCGTCCAGGACCCAGTCAGGCGAGGCGGCGAGCGTTTTTTCCAGGGTTGCAAGAAACTCATCATCCGGTGTTCCCTGCCAGTTCGCTCGCCAGTAAAGCCTGTCCATCTCAATGTAAGGGATAGCCAGCGCCTCCGCGATTCGCCTGCCAAACGTGCTTTTCCCACTTCCGCTGGTGCCTATGATATTGATTTTCACCGTTCCGCCTGCACATGCTGAAGAAAACGGATCGAATCATAACGTTAATAATTTGTTTACGAAACGCCAGACTACTCGTTCGGATACTGCTCGTCGGTGACCTTCTCCAGCCATGCCACCGGGCTCCCGTCGACAGCTTCTGCGATGGCGATATGGGTCATGGCCGTCTGCGCGCTTGCGCCGTGCCAGTGCTTCACGCCGGGTGGGATCCAGGCGATATCACCCTGATTCAGCGGTTCCGCCTCTTTCCCCCACTCCTGTAACCAGCCGCGCCCCTGCGTCACGATCAGCGTTTGTCCAAGAGGATGCGTATGCCAGGCGGTACGTGCGCCGGGTTCAAAGGTGACGGTCGCGCCGCCGACTTTTGCCGGTTCAGTCGCCTGGAAAGGCGCGTCAATGCGCACGCAGCCGGTAAACCAGGCCTCTGGCCCCTGAACGGAAGGTAACGAACCGCTACGGATAATTTTCATGATTAACTCCTCGTTTGCTGTTGCGTTAACAGTAGCGTAAAGCCATGGGGAGCATTAGAGTGCATAATCAGAAAGGAACCATGAATTCAATTCATAAATCGAGTAAACCGCCATGTTAAAAGACAACTTCAACGATCTGCTTTCCTTTATGGTCGTCGCCCGGGAGCGCAGCTTTACCCGCGCCGCGGCGCAGCTTGGGGTATCTCAGTCGGCGCTCAGCCACGCAATGCGCAATCTGGAAACGAGGCTGGAAGTCCGTCTGTTAACCCGCACCACCCGTAGCGTGGCCCCTACCGAGGCCGGCGAGCAACTCCTCATGCGCTTAAGCCCCCATCTGCTGGAGATCGAGCAGGAACTCACCGCGCTGCGTGATACCCGCGACAGACCTGCCGGGAATATTCGCCTTACCGCCGGGGAGCACGCCATGTCTGCGGTGCTGTGGCCTGTGCTTAAACCCTTTATGGCGCAGTATCCTGATATCAACGTTGAAGTCACGGTGGACAATGGGCTGACTGATATTGTCGATGGCCGCTTTGACGCGGGGGTGCGTCTGGGTGAGCAGGTGGCGAAAGATATGATTGCCGTTCGTATTGCGCCGGACATGCGCATGGCGGTCGTCGGGTCGGCAGAGTATTTGCAACGTTTCGGCGTACCGGAAACGCCGGAGCAGCTTGATCAGCACCGCTGCATTAATATGCGCCTGCCCACACGCGGCGGATTATATGCCTGGGAATTTGAACGGGACGGACGTGAGCTGCGCGTGCGGGTTGACGGCCAGCTGATCCTCAACAGCCTGCCGCAACGCATCGATGCCGCCGAAAAAGGTCTGGGGCTGGCGTACGTCCCGGAAGATGCGGTTCAGGACGCCCTTGCTGAGAGCCGGTTAGTGCGTGTGCTTGAAGCCTGGTGCCCGGCTTTTACGGGATACCATCTGTACTATCCGAGCCGCCGCCAGCACACTACCGCGTTTGCATTACTTATTGCAGCCCTGCGGCATTCATAAGCTCTACCTATAAGTAACTATTAAGTAAACCTGATGATTAAATCAGCATTCGCAGACCTTTTTGCCTAAAAAAACGTCACGATTCAGCGCGTTGTGATCGCCGTCTGCTCTGACCACACGATTTCCTTCGACGAGCATCACTTTCGACACGGTTATATTTTGCGTCACTTAACAATTGCGGGTAGGATGCCTCGCCATGTTTTGCCTTATCCATACACAGAATGACTGGAAAGGCGGCATGTGTCTGCGCAGAAGCAATCGTTTGTTTCGGCTTCTGCCAGGCAGGACTATCACGTTAATGGTTCAGACAGGCAAACAGGTAACTCAATGAAAACAAGCAATAAAAGCGCAGCCGATCATCATGCTGCGAAACGTCGCTGGTTGAACTCTCATGAAGAGGGCTATCACAAGGCGATGGGCAACCGTCAGGTGCAGATGATCGCCATCGGCGGCGCTATCGGTACAGGTCTGTTTTTAGGTGCAGGCGCACGTCTGCAAATGGCTGGCCCCGCTCTCGCCCTGGTCTATCTGGTGTGCGGGATCTTCTCTTTCTTCATCCTTCGCGCCCTCGGCGAACTGGTACTCCACCGCCCTTCCAGCGGCAGCTTTGTCTCTTACGCCCGCGAGTTTCTTGGTGAAAAAGCCGCGTATGTCGCGGGCTGGATGTACTTCGTTAACTGGGCGATGACCGGTATCGTCGATATCACCGCCGTTGCGCTGTACATGCACTACTGGGGCGCGTTTGGCGATGTGCCGCAGTGGGTGTTCGCCCTTGGGGCGCTGGCAATTGTCGGGACCATGAACATGATCGGCGTGAAATGGTTCGCCGAGATGGAGTTCTGGTTCGCACTGGTGAAGGTGCTGGCCATTGTGATCTTCCTGGTGGTCGGAACCGTATTCCTCGGTACCGGTAAACCACTGGACGGTAACGCAACCGGCTTCCACCTGATTACCGATAACGGTGGTTTCTTCCCGCACGGCCTGCTGCCTGCGCTGGTGCTGGTGCAGGGGGTGGTGTTCGCCTTTGCTTCCATCGAACTGGTCGGTACGGCGGCAGGCGAATGTAAAGATCCGCAGACGATGGTGCCAAAAGCCATCAACAGCGTGATATGGCGTATCGGTCTGTTCTATGTGGGTTCCGTGGTGCTGCTGGTGCTGCTGCTGCCGTGGAATGCATACCAGGCGGGGCAAAGCCCGTTTGTAACCTTCTTCTCTAAGCTGGGCGTGCCGTACGTGGGCAGCATCATGAACATAGTGGTACTGACCGCCGCGCTCTCCAGCCTGAACTCCGGGCTCTATTCGACGGGCCGTATCCTGCGCTCCATGTCGATGGGGGGGTCTGCGCCGAAGTTTATGTCGAAGATGAGCAAGCAGCAGGTTCCTTATGCGGGGATTCTGGCCACGCTGGTGGTTTACGTCTTTGGCGTGTTCCTGAACTATCTGGTGCCGTCCCGCGTATTTGAGATCGTTCTGAACGTGGCTGCACTGGGGATTATCGCCTCCTGGGCCTTTATTGTGGTCTGCCAGATGCGTCTGCGCAAAGCGATCAAAGAAGGCAAAGCGGCTGATGTGTGCTTCAAGATGCCGGGCGCACCGGTGACCTCCTGGCTCACCCTGCTGTTCCTGTTCAGCGTGCTGGTACTGATGGCGTTTGACTACCCGAACGGTACTTACACCATCGCGACGATCCCACTGCTGGCGGTTCTGCTGATTGCTGGCTGGTTCGGCGTGCGTAAGCGCGTTCACGAGATCCACAGCACCGCGCCGCTTCATCACGACGATGAAAAGCACGACGCACCGCTGGTAGAAGAAACCTCGCGTTAATAAAAAAGCCGGGCGGCGGCTTCGCCTTACCCGGCCTACATCTCATGGTTTTGTAGGCCCGGTAAGCGCAGCGCCACCGGGCAATTCCACCATCACAGCGCGATACGAATCACATCGTCAGGCTGGGTCGCTTCCTGCTGACGGGTTGATTTCTGTTTCACCGTTACGTACAGCGTTTTACCGTCCGCAGACAGCGCCAGGCTGTTCGGGTAAACCGGGGTATCGTAGGTCCTGGTCACTTTGTAGGTTTTGGCGTCAATCACGCTCACCTTGCCCGCCTCGCGGTGCGTCACATAGGCTTCGTTACGCGCCGGGTTAAACAGTACGGCCAGCGATGCTGGCGCGGCGATTTTCTGCATCACGCTGCCATCTTTCAGATTCACCACCAGCACTTCTGGCTGTTTTGAATCCGTCACAAACGCACGCTGGCCGGCAGTGTCCAGGCTCAGGTTCAGGTAGAAGTGCTCTTTTCCGTCATCCTGCACTTTTTTACGACTGAGGATTTTGTTGGTTGCCGTATCAATGGTCACCAGCTCGCCGTCCGCATTGGTGGTATACAGGCGTTTTGCCTTCGCATCCAGGGCCAGACCGGTGCTGAACGTGCCGGTGTTGGTGATGGTGTCCTTCAGCTTCAGCGTTGCGCCATCAACAACCCAGATCACGCTCTCCTTGCCGATACCGGTAATGTACACCGTATTGGTCGTGTCATCGGCCACCAGCTGGCGCGGCTGAAGCGGCTTCACCGTGTCGCTACGCTTGCGATCGTCCAGCACCAGGCGCCCTTTCACCTCGCTCGTTTTGGCGTCAATCGCCGTCACGGTGCTGTTGACGGTGTTACCGAACCAGAGCGTCTGGGTGGCGTTATCGATCGTGGCGCCAAACGGCTTGAGATCGTTATGAATCGCCTGCGTCACTTCCAGCGTGACCGGATCCAGACGATAGACCACGCCGCCCTTATCGGTTTTGCGGCTTTGTGACGTCGCAACCCACAGCGCGTTTTCCTGCTGGCTGACGGCCATTTCATACGCGCCCTTGCCGACCGCTTTGCGCAGCATCTCTTCAGCGGCATGAACCTGGAACGTACCGGCAAACAGTAAAGAGCCCAACAGCAGAGACCCACGCAGGCGCGGCGAGCACAGATGACGTAAAGACATAACAATTCCTTTTTAAATGAGGAGATTTACCGCTGACATCACTTCCGGTGGGCAAAGTCATCGCTTTGCCGTTATTTTAATGAGAATAGTAATCATTAATGAGTTGAATGTGGAGTATTTCTTTCCTTCAAAACCTTACATTCACGAAATGTGCGGTTATAGTTTTCATAACATTTACAAAGGATTTAACATATATACACAGGTTCCAGTTGATTTGGTTCGAATTTTTCTTAACCGGTTTACTCCATGAAAATTATTACTGCCCGTAAGGCATCACTACCACTGCTCTTCGTTCCCGTCATTTTTGGCCCGCTGAGTGCGATGGCCGCGGATGAACAGACCCTGATCGTCAGCGCCACGCCGCAAACCGTCTCCGAACTGGACACCCCGGCCGCAGTCAGCGTGGTGAGCGGCGAGGATATGCGACATGCCACACCGCGCATCAACCTTTCTGAATCCCTTGGGAGCGTACCAGGCCTGCAAATCCAGAACCGCCAGAACTATGCTCAGGATCTGCAACTTTCCGTTCGCGGATTCGGCGCGCGTTCGACCTTCGGCGTACGCGGGATCCGCATGTACGTGGACGGCATTCCGGCAACCATGCCCGACGGCCAGGGGCAGACGTCAAACATTGACCTCAACAGCATTGAGAGCGTCGACGTGCTGCGCGGCCCCTTCTCTGCCCTGTACGGCAATGCCTCCGGCGGCGTGATCAACATCAACACCCAGACCGGACAACAGCCAGCCACAATTGAAGCCAGCAGCTATTACGGCAGCTACGGCACCTGGCGTTACGGCATGAAGGCCACCGGTGCGGTGGGCGACGGGACTCAGGCGGGGGATGTGGACTATGCGGTATCCACCACCCGCTTCACCACCCATGGCTATCGTGACCACAGCGGCGCACGGAAAAACCTCGCCAACGCGAAACTGGGCGTGCGCATTGATGATGTCAGCAAGCTAACGCTGATTTTTAACAGCGTGGACATGAAAGCCAACGATCCGGGCGGACTGAGTTATCAGGAGTGGCGGAACAACCCGCGCCAGTCACCCCGTGGCGATCAGTACAATACGCGTAAAACCATTAAGCAGACCCAGGCTGGGATCCGCTACGACCGTCAGCTGAGCGAACAGGACGACCTCAGCGTGATGATGTACGCCGGTGAGCGTGAAATGACCCAGTACCAGTCCATTCCGGATACCACGCAGACTGAAAATCCAGCGCATTCGGGCGGCGTAATTGATATGCAGCGCCACTATCAGGGTATTGATACCCGCTGGACCCACCGCGGCGAGCTGCTGGTGCCGGTAACGTTTACCACCGGCCTTAACTACGAAAATATGAGTGAAAATCGCCGCGGGTATGAAAACTTCGTGATGAACAACGGCGTGCCGGATTTTGGCGTGAAGGGTAACAAACGCCGTGACGAACGTAACCTGATGTGGAACCTTGATCCCTACCTGCAAACCCAGTGGCAGCTCACGCAAAAGCTGTCCGTTGAGGCGGGCGTGCGTTACAGCTCCGTCTGGTTTGACTCCAACGATCATTACATTACCCCGCAAAACGGCGATGACAGCGGTGACGCCAGCTACCATAAATGGCTCCCGGCTGGTGCGGTGAAATACGCCGTGACCGACGCCTGGAACCTGTATGCCGCGGCGGGACGTGGATTTGAGACCCCGACCATCAACGAACTCTCCTACCGTTCTGATGGCAAAGGCGGCCTCAATATTAATCTGCAACCGTCAACCAACAACACCTATGAGATTGGCAGCAAAACCCGCATCGGTAATGGCATCCTGACGGCGGCGCTGTTCCGCACGGATACCGACAACGAGATCGTGGTGGACGAAAACAAAGATGGTCGCACTACCTACAAAAATGCGGGGAAAACGCGCCGTCAGGGTGTGGAAATTGCGCTCGACCAGCAGTTTGCCGAAAACTGGAAGCTGAAAATGGCGTGGACCTATCTCGATGCGACCTACCGTACCAACGTCTGTAACAATGCAGACTGTAGCGGCAACCGGATGCCGGGGATTGCCCGTAACATGGGGTATGCGTCGTTTGGCTGGGAGCCTGAGGAAGGCTGGTACGCGGGGGCAGATGCCCGCTACATGAGCGACGTGATGGCAAACGACACCAATACCGCCAAAGCGCCCTCTTATACCGTGGTCGGTCTGAATACCGGGTATAAACTCAATTACGGCAAATGGGGAATGGACATCTTTGGTCGCGTCGATAACCTGTTTGATAAAGAGTACGTCGGTTCAGAGATTGTAAACGCCGGCTACAATCGCTATTACGAACCCGCCCCTGGCCGTAACTATGGCGTGGGCCTGTCGGTCTCTTATCGCTTTGAGTAAAACATTTTCCGGCAGCGCACGTTGCCGGTAAAAAATAACATCATTCCCGGTAGCCTTAAGCGCCGGGAATATACTCAGGGAAGTTTAAAACGAATAAAAAAATAAGTGCGCCAGTGCGATCCTTAACTGTAGTATTGCCGTTGCAGGAGGATATTAGCTTCATCAATGGCTCGGTCGATCGCTTCCCGACTGGCCGTCACGTCCCTTTGCTCAAGCGCAGAAAGCAGATCGGCATAATGGTAAGTCGTTGCAGGGATATCTTTCATCTCTTCGTGCAGGTAGTTGATACACGGACCAATCCGTACCCAGAGCTGCTCAATCAGCGAGTTCAGGGTCGGCATTTCGGCATACTGATAAAGCGTAAACCGGAACACGCGGTTGGCATGGATCGCCTTCTGCACGTCGCCCTGATGCATGGCGGTGCTGAAGTTATCTGACAGCGCGCGTAATGCATCCAGTTTGGTCTCGGTCATATTCTGACACGCCGCCGCAACGGCCATCGGCTCAAGCTGTTTTCGAATGGCGTTAATTTCGTTATAACGCTCCAGCGTAACCTCTGGCACCAAAAACGCCTGAGCAGGCGTGGCCTGTAATGCGCCTGCCGACACCAGGCGCAGCAGGGCTTCGCGCACCGGTGTGATGCTGGTGCCTAATTTATCCGCAATCTCTTTCGTGATGAGTCGAGCCCCAGGTTTTAATGAGCCCGTAATTAACGCTCCCTTTAAACTGTTCTCAACTTGCATCGTCAGACTGATTCTTTGTGCTTTTTCCAGATTTTCCAAATCAAGCATGTTTAATTCCCGTAGCCAAAACAAAATGCCATTTTCAGCGACTGTTTAAAAAAACATCGCCGGTTTGATATATCCTGTATCGTCATGCCTGGTATGAAGGGCGCGCGTTAAAATAAAAATTGTTCAATTAATATTACGTTTACCACTTCTGGCTCAGCTGGGCCGATGGCGCGCAATGCTTATGGATTAATTAAAGACAATATATCGTATCTTCACAAATAATTATGGCGGACTTTGCCCGCCATAACCGATGCTCTGTTTAGTCCGCCGCCACGCGGATCACGACCTTGCCGAAGTTTTTCCCTTCCAGCAGCCCAATCAGCGCCTCCGGCGCCGCGTCCAGCCCTTCGGTGACCTGCTCGCGATAGTGAATTTTGCCTTCCTTCACCCAGCGTCCCATTTCCTGCTGGAACTCGTCGATACGATGACCATAGTCCTGAGCGATGATAAAGCCCTGCATGCGGATGCGTTTTTTGAGGATGGTCCCCATCAGCAGCGGCAAGCGATCCGGACCATCCGGCAGGTTGGTCGCGTTGTAGCCGCTGACCAGTCCGCAAACAGGTACGCGCGCGGAGGTATTCAGGAGCGGCAGTACGGCGTCAAAGACTTTACCGCCGACGTTTTCATAATACACGTCAATGCCCTGCGGGCAGGCTTTCGCCAGCTGTTCGGAAAAATCATCCGCATGGTGATCCAGACAGGCGTCGAAACCGAGCACGTCGACCGCATGGCGGCATTTCTCCTCCCCGCCGGCCACGCCGATAACCCGGCACCCCTTGATTTTACCGATCTGCCCCACCGTTGCGCCGACCGGCCCCGTGGCTGCCGCCACGACAAGCGTTTCCCCCGCCTGAGGCTGGCCGATATCAAGCAGCCCCATATACGCGGTGAAGCCCGGCATTCCCAGCACGCCGAGTGCCCATGAAGGGTGCGACGGGTTTTCGCCCAGCCTGACCAGTCCTTTCCCGTCGGAAAGTTCATACTCCTGCCAGCCGCTGTAGCCCAGAACCCACTCGCCCTCTTTATAATCCGGATGGCGGGAGGTTTCGACGCGGCTTACCGTGCCGCCCACCATCACCGCACCAATCTCGACAGGAGGTGAATAGGATGGCGCATCGCTCATACGGCCCCGCATGTACGGATCAAGCGAGAGCCATACGGTGCGTAATAACACCTGCCCCTCTGCGGGCGTGGGGATCGGCTGTTCTTCCAGGCGGAAATTTTCGGCAACCGGTGCGCCGTGTGGACGGGAAGCCAGTACCCAGCGTCGGTTTTGCGTAGTTGATTGACTCATTCATCGCTCCTTACAGCTGAAAATGTCATTCAAGTCTGGCACGTTATCCTGCGGATCGCCTTTGCATTATGAGCCGGACTGATTAAGCCGCACGACCAGATAAAGGCACGATTCATCCGTTTCGTTAATAAACCGGCAGTCGTTCGGCGGCCCGAGTTCCAGACAATCTCCGGCCTTCATTTCATGGCGGGTGTCCCCCTCCAGAAAGACCAGTTCACCTGCCTGCAACCAAATCAGCTGTCGCGCCAGCGCATAAGAGGAGGCGGGCATCGGCACATCGCTGCCCGCGGGCAGTTCCACCTGGACGAGGTCAATAGGCATATCGCTGCGCGGCGACACATGACGACGTAAATAGTGGGTTTGCGGATCGCGCCAGACGGGCTGGTTCGCCAGACGTAACAGTTTGCCCTCCTGCATTTCCGCGCGCGCAATGAGCGTAGACATGCTAATACCGAAGGCACCGGATAACCGGGCAAGCAGCGTCGCCGTTGGGCTACTGTCCCCCCGTTCAATCTTATGGATCATGGCGCGTGAAATACCTGCCCGTTCGGCCAGTTCGCTTAATGACCAGCCCCGCGACTCGCGTTCAAGGCGTATGCGGGCGCTAATGCGTTGATTCATATTGTCTGTCATTGTGTTCATGACGTCATACTATAGTGTACGGATGGTTTTTCGGGGCAGTTTGGTGACAAAAAAATAGGGATTTTGTCGTAGCGATGCAACACAAGAACTGTGTAATATTGTGAGTGAATCGTACTACTATAGTAAACAACACAGCCAGAGGTTAACCATGATCGTTCGTCATGCCTGCAAAGAAGATTGTGCCGCTATCGGTGAAATTTATAACCATGCGGTGCTGCACACCGCCGCCATCTGGAACGATACAACTGTCGACACCGATAACCGTATTGCATGGTTTGAGGCGCGCACGCTGTTGGGTTATCCGGTGCTGGTCAGTGAAGAAGAAGGTGTTGTGACGGGATACGCCTCATTTGGCGACTGGCGAGCGTTCGACGGTTTTCGCCATACGGTGGAGCACTCGGTTTACGTTCATCCCGATCATCAGGGCAAAGGCATCGGTCGGCTGCTGATGACGGAATTAATCAAGGAAGCCCGCCAGATTGGTAAACATGTGATGGTTGCCGGTATCGAGGCGCAGAACCAGGCGTCGATTCATCTGCATGAAACCCTGGGCTTTATTACCACCGGAAATATGCCGCAGGTGGGAACCAAATTCGGTCGCTGGCTGGATTTAACCTTTATGCAACTCCAGCTCGATGAGCGCAGCGATCCGGATGCTCTGCCATGAATCAATCGTTAACGCTGGCGTTCCTGGTGGCCGCCGGGATTGGACTGGTGGTGCAAAACACCCTGATGGTGCGCATTACGCAATCCTCTTCCACTATTCTTATCGCCATGCTGCTGAACTCGCTGGTGGGAATTGTGCTGTTTGTCAGCATTTTGCTGGTGAAAAATGGCCTGGCGGGGTTTAGCGAACTGGCGTCGACGGTGCGCTGGTGGACGTTGATCCCCGGCCTGCTGGGGTCATTTTTTGTCTTTGCCAGTATTAGCGGGTATCAGAATGTGGGCGCGGCAACGACCATTGCCGTGCTGGTAGCAAGCCAGCTGATTGGCGGCCTGGTGATGGACATCCTCAAGAGCAACGGCGTTCCCCTGCGCGCGCTGGTAGGCCCGGTCTGCGGCGCAGCGATGCTGGTGGTCGGCGCCTGGCTGGTGGCACGGCGCCAGTTTTAACCCTTACAGGATAGTCCCACCCTGCGTGAGGTGGGCATGGCGCGCCTCCGCCTCTTCTTTATGCTGCTTACCATGATGCGCAATCGCGGTACGCAGGCGCTGCTGCTGGGTATAGCGATCTTCACGGCTGAGCTCTGCATCATCGCTTAATTCGATCAGCAGTTCGTTCATGTGGGTAATTACGCTCTCTTCGATGGCGGCGTCGACGCGGGCGATAACATCGGTTAAATGTGACATTGTCACTCCTTTCCAAATGCCCGGTGGCGCTACGCTTACCGAGCCTACGGGTGCTAAATGTAGGCCCGGTAAGGCGTAGCCGCCACCCGGCAAGAATACGATCAGTTCAGCTTCGCTTTCGAGAAGTCACTGCCCATCAGGCTCACGCTGTACCCGGTCACATTGCTGCGGGTCGCGTAGAACGTTTTGCCGTTAGCTAACGCAATCCACGGCGCCTGCTGGTAGAAAATCTCCTGTGCCTGGCCATACAGCTTCGCACGTTCGTCCGGGTTGCTGGTCAGTTTAGCCTTTTGCACCAGTTCATCATACCCCTTATCACACCAGCGCGCGGCGTTTGAACCGGTTTTGATACTGTTACAACCCAGCAACACATCGGCGAAGTTGTCCGGATCGCCGTTATCAGACATCCAGCCGAACAGCGCGGAATCATGCTCGCCTTTACGCATGCCGGAGAGATATTCCCCCCACTCGTAGGAGACGATTTTCGCCTTCACGCCCACTTTCGCCCAGTCAGCCTGGATCATCTCCGCAATGCGTCGCGAGTTCGGGTTGTACGGACGCTGAACCGGCATGGACCAGAGGGTCACTTCCGCGCCCTTATCCAGACCCGCCTGCTTCAGCAGCGCTTTAGCTTTTTCCGGATCGTAGCCGTAATCCTTCAGGTCTTTGTTAAAGCCGAGCATGTTCGGCGGGATCGGTGATTTAGCGACCGTACCAGACCCCATAAAGACCGCGTTAACAATGGCCTTTTTGTCCGTTGCGTAATTCAGAGCCTGGCGCACCAGCACGTTATCAAACGGTTTTTTCTCCGTGTTGAACGCCAGGTACCCCACGTTCAGCGCATCCACCGAGTGCAGGGTCAGGTCTTTGTTTTTCTTGATCGCTTCAAACTGCACCGGCGACGGCGCAGGAATGATCTGACACTCGTTCGTTTGCAGCTTAGCCAGACGCGTCTCAACGTTTGGCGTGATGGAGAAGATCAGGTGTTTGGTCGGCACCTCTCCCTCCCAGTAGTTCGGATTGGCGACGTAGCGGATCAGCGAATCCACCTTGTACTGCTGAAGCACATACGGGCCGGTGCCGATTGGCCAGGTATCCACATTTTCAGGCGTACCCTTTTTCAGCATCGCGTCCGCGTACTCGGCAGAGAGGATCGAGGCGAAGTCCATTCCCCAGTCGGCCAGGAACGCCGCGTTGGGTTCACTCAGCGTGAACTGAACGTGATAATCGTCGATCTTTTTCACATCCTGAATGAGCTTGTCGAGGCCCACGTCATTAAAGTATTCGTAATTACCCTGAGAAACATTGTGATAGGGATGCTTAGGGTCTTTCTGACGCATAACGGAGAAAATAACGTCATCAGCGTTAAAATCACGGGTCGGTTTGAAGTATTTATTGCTGTTGAACTTTACCCCTTTACGCAGGGTAAACGTGTATGTTTTGCCGTCTGGCGAAATGGTCCACGACTCGGCCAGAGAAGGCACCGGCGTGTTTTTTACCGGGTCGAAGTTAATCAGACGGTTATACAGCGTTTGCGAGCTGGCGACAAACGAAGGTCCAGAGCTGGCGATCTGCGGGTTAAACGACTCCGGCGACGCCTCGGAGCAGTAGATAATGGTGTCTTTGTTTTCCGCCCATGCGGCGCTTACCGGTAGCAGCGCGCTCAGCGCGAGGGCCAGCACGGTTTTCCCTGTAGACATGGTTATTACCCTTTCGGTTTTATTATAGTGAACAGTAATAACAGCACAGACGTTTTGGCCTGACAAATAACGAATCACTATCAGGTTATTCTAAAGCCGTACATTTCGCTGGTTTTAGCATCAGCCCGCAGAAACCGATTTGCCTTAAGGTCCATTATTCGTCAAGCACAACCGTCACGATCAATGCCGCAAGAAATCGTCCCTTTTGCCGTCTCCTCAGCCGTTTGCTTGCTTACCTGATTCGCTAAAGTAATGGCGTGAAAAAGTCTACAGGACCAAATCGTGGCAAAAACACTTTTACGCAGCGGTAATCTGGATGATTTTCAGGCCGTTGGCGGCGGCGGACAGGCCGTTTTTGAATCAGCGCTGCAAATCCGCGAAGCGCTTCGGTTGCGCAAACAACAGGCTATCGTTGATTGCCTGGCCATCCCCCAGGTCAACGACGGCGGCGATCGCGTTGACTGGTACTCCCCGGTTGAGGGAACCGTCTCCAGCTGGAAGGCGGCGGATGAAGATGATCGTTATCGCGCCCTGCGCTATCTGGAAAACACGCTCACCAGCGTGGAGTCGCTGAGTAAAAAATGCCTTCAGTCACCGAAAACGGCGCAGCAACTGTTTGGCTCTCTGCTCTCAAAAGCCTTTCAGTTTCCCGGTGAAAACTTTGTTTTCCTGGTGGATGGCAAACCGGTGATCTGCTTCTGGGGTTTCGTCAACCTTAACGAAAACGCGCGCGACGACGTGCTGGACTGCCTGCGCGAATCGTTGGTCCCTGAACCTGAGCCAGTGGTGATTAACGAGCCAGAACCTGAACCGGAGCCAGAACCGGCCCCGGTGGTGACCTTTGAGCAGGCCGACGCGCCGCTTATCACGCCTGTGACTACAGTCCGTATCACCGACGATGAACTGTATACGCCAGAGCCGGTGCACATGAACGCCGCGCCGCCAGAGCCCGCACCGGCGGCCATACAGAAAAAACGTCGCTCCCCCCTGTGGTTGCTGCCGGTTGCCGCCGTCATTATTGCAGCCATCGCCACCCCGCTGCTCTGGCCAAAACAGGCCCCGACCGCAGCGCCTGTTGCCACACCAGCGCCAGTACCCGTCGCCATTGCTCCGGCCCCCATAAAGACGGTTGAGCCGCTTGAACTGAAACTCCCGCTGCACCAGGCCGAAGTGGTAGAGCCGAAGGTGAAAACGCCTGCCCCGGCAGCCGAACCGGTGGTCATTACCGCGATACCGAAAGATGCGATGGTGATGGAGGCAAACCAGGTCAAAGCGGGGTTAACGCGCTTCCTGAACGGCACCTGGCGCGCGTTTCTCGATGTGCAGGATCCGCTCACCGGCAAACCGCCGTCGCTGCGCTACCAGATCCAGAACAATAAAGGTTTTGCCCGGGTCGTGCATGGCGACAACATTGTCTGCCGGGTAGACGTCTTTTCCGGATTACACAGCAACGGCGAGCTGTTGATCAAAACGCGCGGAAACGCGCGTTGCACCGACGGTTCACGCTATCCGATGCCGGAAGTGACCTGTAAGGCAGGTGCCAGCGATGTGGCGGAATGCACCGCACGTTACGATGCCAACACCGTCGTTCCTTTGACGTTCAAGAAAGCAGGTGTTTGATCCTATGCTGGTTAATCTTTGCGACTATAAACAGAGCGTGACGCTGATTGCTAACAGCGGCGTGCAGTTTCTCGATTTTGGCCTGACTCCGCAGGACACCGCCAGCAACGGGCGTTTTGTGCGTAAAACGGCAAATGGCCCGCTGCTGCGTCTGGATTTTGACCTGGTTAACGGCCGGTACACGCTCCCTGCCACCGATGGCGGGCAGCCGGAAGTAGTCAAGCCTGAAAGCACCATTCCACTGCATGACTCCCTGACCGTGCTGGACGGCGTCTGGCTGCCGATCCCTTTCCTGCGCTTTAACCCGCCGCGGACGTTTGTTGAAGGCCCGGATAACTGGGCGCGCGTCCAGGTACGAAAGCTTTCCACGCCCGACGCAGCTGGCAATACGCACCGGGTCACCGTCGCGCTCGACAGCCAGATTGCAGAGCATGCGACGTCTGCCCTGTCGCCGGTTGAAAACGATATCCTGAACGGCACGCGTTTCGCGCTCGCCTGGCGCGACAGTGAGGTTGAGAGTTTCCTCGACCAGACCTGGATTGACGGCTGGCTGCGCGAAGCCTTCACGCAGTTTGCCGACGGGGTTGAAAAACGCTCCGAGCGCGAGCTGCATCAGGCCATGCGCAGCTTTGAATATCAGGCGCACTGGCTCAACCTGCTCTCCATGCTCGGTGAACAACTCACCGTGCCGGAAGTGAAGTTTGTCACCCATACCCTGAGCACCCCTGCTATTCCTGTCGATTTGATCCTTGACGTAGGCAACACCCATACCTGCGGCGTGATTATTGAAGATCATGGTGATGCCAACGACGGCCTGCGCCAGACGGCTGAACTTCAGGTACGATCTCTGAGTGAGCCGCAGTTCCTGAATGAGCCGCTGTTTACCAGCCGACTTGAGTTTTCTGAAGCGCGTTTTGGCAAACAGCACTTCTCCGTGGAAAGCGGCCGGGAGGATGCGTTCGTCTGGCCGTCGATTGTCCGCGTGGGTGATGAAGCGCGTAAGCTGGCGATGCAGCGTCTGGGCACGGAAGGCAACAGCGGCATCTCCAGCCCGCGTCGCTATCTGTGGGACGAGACGCCGGTGGTGCAGGACTGGCGCTTTAGCCAGATGAACAGCAAAACCCAGCGCGAACCGCTGGCAACTGCGTTTCCGCTGATGAACCTGATGAACGACGACGGGGAACCGCTCTTTACGCTGCCGCAGGATGAGCGCCTGCCGGTGTTCTCTCCGCAGTACAGCCGCAGCACCCTGATGACGCACATGCTCTGCGAGCTGCTGGCTCAGGCGCTTGGCCAGATTAACAGCGTGGCCACCCGCCTGCGGCTCGGCTTCCCGGCCTCTCCCCGCCAGCTGCGGACGCTGATCCTTACCCTGCCGTCGGCAATGCCGAAACAGGAGCGCGAGATTTTCCGTCGCCGCATGTTCGAAGCCATCGCCATCGTCTGGAAAGCGATGGGCTGGCACCCGCAGGATGAAGATTTTGCCAGCCGCAAGCAGCAGGAAAAAAGCGTGGTGCCGGTCCCTGAGATCCAGATGGAGTGGGACGAGGCCAGCTGCGGCCAGCTAGTGTGGCTGTATAACGAAGCCATTTCCCATTTTGGTGGCCAGACCGAGGCCTTTTTCGCCTCCCTCGCCCGTCCGGATCGCGCACCTGAGCCTGGCGTCCAGCCGGGGCGTGCGCTGCGCGTGGCCTCGATTGATATCGGCGGCGGCACGACGGATATGGCCATCACGCACTATCAGTTAGATGATGGTTCCGGGAATAACGTCAAAATCACCCCGCAGCTGCTGTTCCGCGAAGGGTTCAAGGTCGCTGGCGACGACACGCTGCTGGACGTGATCCAGCGCTACGTTCTGCCCGCCCTGCAAACCCAGCTTCAGAAATCCGGCATAGCCGATGCCTCCCAGCTGATGGCATCCCTGTTCGGTGACTCCGGGCGGATCGATACCCAGGCGATCCTGCGCCAGCAGACGGCGCTTCAGCTCTTTATGCCGATCGGTCACGCGATCCTGGCGGCGTGGGAATCGAGCGATATTGACGATCCGCTGGCCGGGCTGCACGCCACCTTTGGCGACCTGCTTGCGCAAAAACCGACGCGCAACGTGATGAACTATCTCCAGCAGGCGATCGACCATGCGTTGCCTGCTGGCTCAGGACACTTTGATCTGTTCAGCGTACCGCTGCACGTCAGCTTCCGGGAGATGCGGGACGCCATGCTGGCGGGTCAGTTCACGCTGGCCGCCCCGCTTCATGCGGTATGTGAGGCGATCTCTCACTACAGCTGCGATATTCTGCTGATCACCGGACGGCCGGGCTGTCTGCCGGGCGTTCAGGCCTTGATTCGCCACCTGCAACCGGTGCCCGTCAACCGCATCGTCTGGCTGGATAAATACCAGGTTCATGAATGGTATCCGTTCAGCCAGCAGGGACGGATCGGCAACCCGAAATCCACCGCTGCGGTGGGAGCGATGCTCTGTAGCCTGGCGCTGGATCTTCGTCTGCCGCGCTTTAACTTTAAAGCAGCGGATATCGGCGCGTATTCTACGGTGCGCTATCTGGGCGTGCTGGATAACACGATCAATACCCTGCGGGACGAGAACGTCTGGTATCACGATATCGACCTCGATAAACCCGGCGCGAAACTGGACGCCCGTCTGCACTTCCCGCTGCGCGGCAACGTTACGCTCGGCTTCCGGCAGTTGGCCAATGCCCGCTGGCCCGCTACGCCGCTCTATACCCTGAGCATCAACTCAGCCGAGCTGGCGAAAGCCATTGCGGGCGACGGCGTACTGAACGTGCGCCTGAAGCTGCGTGGCGGCACTAAGCAGGAAGGCCCGGAATCTTTCGAGCTGAGTGATGCCTGGCTACAGGACGGCACGCCAGTGCCGCCGGATGCCCTGACCTTTAAACTGAATACTCTGGCCGATCGCCGACACAGCGGCAGCCACTACTGGATCGACAGCGGGAGCGTATACCTCAAATGACTGCGACGACTGCCACCACTCAGGCCTTAATCGGGTGGATCAACGAGACGCGACAGCACGCCCCGATGCTGGATAACGAAGCCGACGCCCTGCTTGCCCGCCTTAACGCAGTAAGCGCGCGTGAAGAGGCGCTCGATCGCGCCCTTGTCAGCCAGGGCAGTATCGGCTTATACGGCCACTCGCAGGCCGCGAAAGCGCACCTGCTGGCTGCACTTTGCGGCAGCGGGGACGAACGGCTGAACGTTACGCCGGGTCAACGCACGTTTGATTACTTCTCGCATATTAACCCCGGGCATGCACCGACCAACATGGCCGTGCGTTTCAGCAGAGCGTCCCGCGAGGTCGCAGACGACGCGTTTCCCTTACGCCTGCGCCTGGTAACGGAGGCCGAGCTGGTGCAGCTGTTTATCGCGCGCACCACGCTGGATCCGCAGATCCGCGCGGTGGATAAATCGGTGATTGAAACCCGGCTTGAAAAGTGGCGGGCGCTGCGTCAACCGCAGAGCGTGCCGGGAATGACGGCGCGGGAAGTCGCGACCATTGCCCGGTTCTGGCAAAGCGTAGTACCCGGCGCTAAGCAGCATATTGATGATGCCCTGTGGCACCAGTTTGCCCTGCTGGTTCCGTCGCTTGATCTCAGCACCCGCGCCAGCGTCTGGTCTCTGCTGTGGGGGGAGCAGCAGGAGTTAACCCAGCAGTGGCTTAAATTCGCCCAGGTGCTGCATCAAACCAGCCATGCCAGCGCGCTTGCGGCGCCGTTGAGTCTGCTGGTTGACAGCTTTGGTCTGCCCTGCGAAGGCTTCCTTACTCACGGGGCGTTTACCGTGCCGGAAGCACAGGAAACACTGCTTCATCCGGTAAAAAACGGCGAGCTGCTTAACGCCATTAGCCTGCCGGTCGATGTACTGGCATCTCTGACCCGCGAAGTGGTGCTGCCCGTTGAGAACTGCGTGCTGGATAACGTTGACGTCATTGATATTCCTGCCATTTCTGAGGAAAACACGCCGCTGATGATGCAGGCAAAATGTCTGTGGTTGCTGGAGCATTATCGGCAGCACATTCAGCCGGATGTCCTGGTTATCTGTAATGCGACGGCGCACCACCAGCAGACCGCAAAAACGGCCAGGCTCCTGCAAAACTGGATCAAAGAGACTCAGCCGGTTGAAGAATCCGCATTGCCGGGGCTGGTCTGGGCCATTACCCCTCATGATGCGCGGTTTACCACAAAGCAGAATCTGGACGAAGCGGTGCAGCAATTGCTGGGCCAGCCGGGCCTGCGCTGGGGCACGCTCCAGGCGCTCGATACCCACAGCATGCAGCGGGTGATTGAGTGGCTGTCGCAGGCTACCCTGCCGGCACAGCGCCAGAAGCGTCTCCGCGCGCTAAAAAGGCTGTTACAAGAGTCGGTGTCGACGCTGATGCGCCCATATGTCGCGCCTCTCACTCAGGAGCCAGGCGCAGGGCGGGCACAGGCCGAAAAAATGGTCCGAACGCTGCAAGGCAGTGCCGCTCGTCATGGTGAACTGCTTGAGGGGCTTCTGCCGCCGTTAAACGCGTTTGAGACGCTGCTGACCGTTCACCAGCCTCGTGAGGAACAGGTCAACGGCCTGTTTAACGATGTTATCGATCTGTTTGCGGAAGAGACGCAGGAAAATCCAGGCGCGTTGCAGACCAAAGACAAGGCGCGGCTGGCCCATAACGTGTGGGTTAACCATCTTCGTCAGTGGAGTCGCAACGACGCGGCGGCTGCCCGTCTGGGCCTGGACGCAGAGGTATTACAGCAGATTGCGGATGTGCTGATCGTTACCAGCTACCGGCTGGATCTGCCGCTGCAACTGCAACGCATTGCAGAAAAAGATAAAAGCAGTGCCGCGCAGCTGCATGCCGCGACAGGCAATTTCATTAGCTGGCTTGGCTATGAAATGACGCCCGTTTCTGAACGGCCTGCAAGCCGGATCCGCAAAGGTCAGCCAATTTTTGTGACGCCAGTTGTGAGCAGCGCTTCACCCCGTCTTACCCGACTTGGCGAGCAGCCTGTCCATGCGGCGACAGCCTATGTTTATGACTGGCTGGTTGCGCTCTACACCCGCGCGATTGAGAACGTGGATTATCAGTGCCCGTATGACGTTCAGCCTGCTGCGCGGAAAGCCTTGTCTGCCTTGCTGTCTTAATCATTGCAGCCCGCAGCAATGCGGGCTACCCCTTCATGAGCCGTTTATGAAGCCAGACAAAGCCTGAGCCAACGCTGACGGGTTTTCCCAGGACATTGAATGGCCCGCATCAGGGATAATTTTTACAGCAACGCCGTTTTGTTGCAGGCGATTAAAATCGTCATCAGGCAGGGATCGCTCACCAAAAACTAATATTACCGGGCAGCTCAATGACAAGAACAGGTGTTCCCAGTCAGGTTTAACGCCCTCGACCAGGCTTGTTGCGCCGCGCCAGACGGCCCAGGGGGCATTGCTTTGAAGGCTTCCAGCCCACGGCGACGTTTCCGCCCGCAGCATGTCATCATAGCCCTGAGCCAGAAAATGTTGTTCCGTTTGGGCCGCAATTGCTCGGCTGAACATCCCGCCACCCGCATGAAAATTGGGTTCAGATACTATCAGGCCCTTAACGCGCGACGTTAACAGTGCTGCCGTTTCGATCGCGATACTCCCCCCCATGCTATGACCATAGAGCCAGAGACTATCCAGGCCGAGATGGTTTAACAGTTCAACCACCACCTGCGCCTGTTCGCTCGTGCGATAACGGTAGTTGTCAGGTTTGTCACTGTAACCGCTACCGGGAAGATCGATCAGAATGGCTCTGCGCCCCCCGAAACGGGTATCACAGACAATACGAGGATATTCATACGACGATGCACAGCCCAACCCGTGGATAAACACAATCGGGTCACCGACACCGGGAAGATCCTGCCAGCGCACAGTGCAGCCTGCTTGCTGCGAATAGAAACTGTTCATAAGCACTCCATGTATGACGGACTGTATATTTATACAGCCTCAATGTATGGAATGCTATGGCTGGATGCCGATTCTGGAAGCGTGCTTCAGAAAAGAGAGATCAACAGGGCAACAGGAAAGCTCATCGGCCAGGTGGAACCCACCAGGAATGCGCTCAACAGGCGAATACGTTTACGATCTTTAGACAGGAACCAGGTGATTAATGCGCAGATGGAGGCCATGATTGCGTAGAACACCAACATCTTTTGATACAACGTCATTCTGTTTACCTGAGCCGAAAAATAACCGCACGCAATATGCGTCATATGTTGACACAGATCAAGTTTTTTCGTTACATCATAACCACTTAAATACTAGGGATAATAACAACTGAGTACCTTGTGTAACAACGCCGGGTAAAGAAAAACGGTTATTATTGATAAGATGCATATTAAATGCACTTTTTGACAAATCCATCCCCTCAGAAAGCAGTTTAATACCAGCAGGCTTTTAAGGGAGGAAACATGCTACGCATTCCGCAGAGTTGCATTCACACCCGTTCCACGCCTTTCTGGAACAAAGAAACGGCCCCCGCCGGCATTTTTAAACGTCACCTTGATACGGGCACGCATCCGGGCGTTTACCCTCGCCTTTCGGTGATGCGTGGCGCAGTGCGTTATCTGGGCTATGCTGATGAATTTACCTCTGAGCCTGACAGCGAGCTCGTCATTGAAGCGGGTCGTTTCGGCGTTTTCCCGCCAGAGAGATGGCACCACATTGAGGTGATGACCGACGACACCCTGTTCAATATTGAATTCTTTGTTGAACCTGAGGTGCTTAAGTCCCTTTAAGCGCCCGCCAACATGAAGGAAACTATTATGTTACGTATTCCTGAAAACTTTGTTCATACCCGCTCGACGCCGTTCTGGAATAAAGAGACCGCCCCAAAAGCGCTTTTTACCCATCACAACACCAAAGCCGGCGTGTACGGTCGGTTGTCCGTCATGCAGGGTGCGGTGCGTTACTTTGGCTTTGCCGATGGCGACGCCACCGAACCCGATCTGGAAGTGGTCATTGAGGCCGGTTCTTTTGGCATCTCCCCACCCCAAAAATGGCACCGCATTGAGCTACTGACCGAGGACACGTATTTTAATATCGACTTTTTCGCGGATCCTGCCGTCACGCTCAGCGGTGCGGGCATCGGTAAAGTGGTCAACACGCATAAGGAGTAAATAATGGGTAAGGCTACCTATACCGTGACCGTCACCAACAACAGCAACGGCGTGTCGGTGGATTATGAAACACAAGCGCCAATGGAGCTGTTGATCCCGGACGTCGCGGCAGATGTCGTGAAGGATCTGGTGAACACCGTTCGCGCCTACGATACGGAAAATGAACACGAGGTCTGTGGCTGGTAAGCTGAATCGCCCGGCACTGCGCCGGGCATGAGGGTTTAGTGTTTGATCATTACATGCCGGACTACCGTGTAATCCTCAAGTCCGTAGACCGACATATCTTTGCCATAACCGGATAACTTCATCCCGCCGTGCGGCATTTCGCTCACCAGCATAAAATGGGTATTGACCCAGGTGCAGCCATACTGCAACCGTGCGCTGAGGCGATGGGCGCGTCCGACGTCTTTTGTCCAGACGGACGAGGCCAGGCCGTATTGCGAATCGTTGGCCCAGTTCAGCACCTGCGCTTCATCCTCAAATTCTGTCACGCTGACCACCGGGCCAAACACTTCTCGCTGGACGATCGCATCTTCCTGCTTCGCCCCGGCCAGCAGCGTTGGCTGGAAGTAATATCCTGCCCCCTCTCTTTTACTGCCACCGGTGACGACGCGGATATGTCCAAGGGTTTTGGCTTCGTCCACGGCAGCACAAACGCGGGAAAGATGCGCTGCGGAGCTGAGCGGTCCCAGCTCGGTTGACGCATCGTCCGGCGCGCCCATTTTCAGGCTGGCAACGGCTGCGCCCAGCTTTTCGACCAGCGCGGGGTAAATCCCCTTCTGGGCATAGATACGACAGGCTGCGGTACAATCCTGACCAGCATTGTAGAAACCAAACGTACGCACGCCTTCAACCACGGCATCCAAATCTGCATCGTCAAAGACAATGACCGGGGCTTTTCCGCCCAATTCCATATGGGTACGTTTAACTGAAGATGCGGTATGCCCGATAATATGTTCTCCGGTAGCAATAGAGCCGGTGAGAGAAACCATACGGACTTTTTCGTGGCCGGTCAGCGGATCTCCTACGGTTTTTCCGCGACCAAATAGCACGTTCAGCACGCCTGGCGGGAAGATATCTTTCGCCAGTTCCGCCAGCTTCAGCGCCGTCAACGGGGTAATTTCAGACGGCTTGATGACGACACAGTTTCCCGCCGCCAGCGCGGGCGCCAGCTTCCACGCCGCCATCATCAGAGGGTAGTTCCAGGGGGCAATAGAGGCGACAACGCCAACCGGGTCGCGGCGGATCATTGAGGTATGTCCTTCGAGGTATTCTCCGGCAGCCAGCCCGTTCAGGCAGCGGGCGGCCCCGGCAAAGAAGCGAAACACATCGACCACGGCCGGGATCTCATCTCCCTGAACACAGTGCAGCGGTTTCCCGCAGTTAAGGGACTCCACTTTTGCGAACGCGTCAGCGTTGGCTTCTATCACATCAGCCAGTTTCAACAGACATTCGGCGCGCGTTTTCGGCGTCGTTTGTCCCCACTCTGTGAACGCGCGATCGGCAGCCTGGACGGCAGCGTCCACCTGTGCTGCCGACGCTTCAGCAATCTCCAGCAGCACTTCACCCGTGGCAGGATTATAAACCGCCTGCTTCTCACCTTCGCCGGTCACCAGTTCACCATTAATCAGCAATTGATTTTGCATAGCATCGTCCTGTTGAAATCGACATTGTTTTCGCTGTCAGCACACGTTCTGGCGGGCAGAAACGTGACAACGTCACGTTACCAATCCGCGCTCCCTTACTAAAGGTAGACCGCGCGTCATGTCGCTTCAGGAATTTTCATCAAGGTGTGACTGGGTGCAGCATCATTTCGCGGATTAACCCCGCCAGCTGGACGACCGCCTGCTCCTCCCGCTCGCCCCAGCCCCATGAGGTATTGAAACGGAAAAACGGTGTCCAGATATTGGAGGTGGAAAACATCTTGCCGGGCGCAATGCTGATTTGATGGGTTAACGCCTTCTCACTCAACCGCCCCGCATCCAGCTGTTCAGGCAGTTCCAGCCATAAAAAGTAGCCGCTGTCGTTATGATGGATTTTGACGCCGGCAGGCATATGACGCAAAAGCGATTGCCAGGCCTGCTGTTTGCGTTCAGCAAGCGTGCGTCGCAGGCGACGAAGGTGGGCGTCGTAACGTTTGGTCGCCAGGTAATCCACCAGCGCCAGCTGCATGGGAGAGCTGGTGGATAACGTACTCATCAGCTGCAACTGCTGAATACGGCGCGCATGTTTTCCCGCCGCCACCCAGCCAATACGGAAACCGGCCACCAGACACTTGGAGAATGAGGAGCAGTGCAACGTCATATCCTGCTTATCCCAGGCCTTTGCCGGAAGCGGCTTTTCACGGCCAAAGTAGAGTTCGCTGTAAACATCGTCTTCAATCAGCGTGACGTTATGCCGGGTGAGTAAGGCAACCAGCTGAGCTTTCTTCTCTGCACTCAGCGTGAAGCCGAGCGGGTTCTGACTGTTGGTCATCAGCCAGCAGGCTTTCACCGGATAATCATTTAACGCCTGCTCAAGGGCACTGAGATCGATGCCCTCACGCACATCAGTGGCAACCGACAGCGCTTTCAGTTTCAGACGTTCAAGCGCCTGGAGTGCGCCATAAAAACAGGGGTTTTCAACGATAACCCAGTCCCCTGGTTCAGTCACAGCCTGCAAACTGAGGTTAAGCGCCTCAAGCGCGCCCGCGGTGATCACAATTTCATCCGGGGAGATATTCATTCCCTGCTGAGCGTAGCGACGGGCAATGGCATGACGTAAGTCGACGTTACCCGGCGGCAGGTTTTCGATCACGCTCATGGCGGTAGCCGTTTTGCTGACGTTAGCCAGCGATCGGTTGAGTTGCTGAAGCGGGAAAAGGCGCGGATCGGGAAACGCCGAGGCAAAAGGGACAACGGAGGGGTCGCGGCTGGCCTGTAGCACGTCGAAAATATAGGTGTTGATGTCGACCACTTCATCGCGCATCACCTGCGCGGGCGGTGCAGGCTGGTGTGTGATCGGGCGGGCGGCAACGTAATAGCCTGACTGCGGTCTGGCAACAATGCGCCCCTGACTTTCCAGCATCTGATACGCGTGGCCCACGGTCATAAAACTCATGCCGCTGCTTGCCACCTGCTCTCGCAGAGAAGGCAGCTTATCGCCCGGCAACCATACGCCAAGCTCAATCTGCGAGATAATTTGTTGCGCCAGACGCTGGTATTTTTTCATCAGATTCTCCTTATTGCTGACAGTGTATATCAGCAGGAGAAAAAGAGAAGATTTTGCTAACTGTTATAGGAAACGCGGCAGATTACTTGCGGTACTCTGTAATGTGATTCTGAGCAGAACGCGCTGCGGCCAGGTGGTCGAGCGTGATCATCGACGATTTGCAGAAAATGCATTTCGCGCCGAACGGATTTTTGTCAGACACATCAAAAGCTGAGGTGCGGTACTGCGAGCCATGACAGCATGGGCAGCGGAAATGGATATAAGAAGTCATAGGATTCTCCTTTGAACGTAAAAACGTAAATTACTCATGAGCCGATCAGGCAAAAAATGGTTCGATACAAAACTAATCGGAATGTAGATAAAGACCCAAGAGAGGCTGCGGAGAGGCACAACGTGATGAGAACTGCTTTATAAAACTACGTCAGATATTTATTTGGATTCAAAACCAGAAATCCATTAACGCATGTTGCTGGCGACAAAGCAAGCTGTTTAATGCGTAAAAATCATAAAAAGAAATTTTTTATTCTTCCTTGTTAACTATATCAGCCAGATAAAATTCAGCTTTTCCCACAACTGTTATAGAAAATTTATCAAATTCTGCTTCTGATATCTCATTTGCCGCCTCTCTATCATAACAGTACACCGTTTAACATTGAGGCAGTGCATGTTTGGTTTAGATGCGTTTCATCTTGCGCGAATACAGTTCGCCTTTACCGTATCCTTTCATATTATTTTTCCGGCGATAACCATTGGCCTGGCGAGCTATCTCGCCGTGCTGGAAGGGCTGTGGCTGAAAACAAAAAATCCCGTCTGGCGCTCGCTGTACCATTTCTGGTCGAAGATCTTCGCCGTCAACTTTGGGATGGGCGTGGTCTCTGGCCTGGTGATGGCTTATCAGTTTGGCACTAACTGGAGTGGGTTTTCCCAGTTCGCGGGCAGTATTACCGGCCCCCTGTTGACCTATGAAGTGCTTACCGCGTTCTTCCTTGAGGCGGGGTTTCTCGGAGTAATGTTGTTTGGCTGGAATAAGGTCGGGCCGGGGCTGCACTTCTTTTCGACCTGCATGGTCGCACTGGGGACCCTCATGTCTACGTTCTGGATCCTCTCGTCAAACAGCTGGATGCAGACACCGCAAGGGTATGAAATCATCAACGGTCAGGTCGTTCCGGTGGACTGGTTTGCCGTGGTGTTTAACCCCTCCTTCCCTTACCGCCTTCTGCACATGTCGATAGCGGCATTTCTCAGCAGCGCGCTGTTTGTCGGTGCCTCCGCGGCCTGGCATTTGCTGCGCGGAAACAATACGCCCGCTATTCGCACCATGTTCTCCATGGCGTTGTGGATGACGTTGATCGTGGCCCCCGTCCAGGCGCTGGTGGGGGATATGCACGGGCTTAATACCTTAAAACACCAGCCAGCGAAAATAGCCGCCATTGAAGGCCACTGGGAGAATCCGCCGGGTGAGCCTACTCCACTGCTGCTGTTTGGCTGGCCGGATATGGAGCAGGAACGGACCCGTTTTGGCCTGGAAATTCCCGCTCTCGGCAGCCTGATCCTGACCCACAGTCTCGATAAACAGGTTCCGGCATTGAAGGAGTTCCCAAAAGAAGATCGCCCGAACGCCACCATTGTCTTCTGGTCTTTCCGCATCATGGCCGGCCTGGGAATGTTGATGCTGCTCCTGGGCGTGACGGCAATCTGGCTGCGTTATAAACAGCGCCTTTATACCTCACGTTCCTTCCTGTGGTTTGCCCTGCTGATGGGGCCGTCCGGGCTGATCGCGATCCTCGCCGGATGGGTAACAACGGAGGTCGGCCGCCAGCCCTGGGTCGTCTATGGTCTACAGCGTACAAAGGATGCGGTTTCCGCGCATGGCGATCTGCACATGAGCGTCAGTTTGCTGGCCTTCTTCGTGGTTTATACCGCGGTATTCGGCGTGGGTTACAGCTATATGGTGCGTCTGATTAAAAAAGGGCCGCAGCACCATGGATCCTTCGCGACTGAATCCGATGGCCGCCCTGCTCGTCCGCTTTCTGCCGTCACCACTGAATTTAAGGAGTAACCGTAATGGGTATCGATCTTTCCATTATCTGGTTCGTGATTATCGTTTTCGCCACGTTGATGTATATCGTGATGGACGGTTTTGATTTGGGGATAGGCATCCTGTTTCCGGCAACGCCGAATGCGGAAGACCGCGACGTGATGGTCAATAGCGTGGCTCCCGTCTGGGATGGCAACGAAACCTGGCTGGTGCTTGGCGGTGCGGCCCTGTTTGGCGCCTTTCCTCTCGCCTATGCGGTTATCATCGACGCGCTAACCATTCCACTGACAATAATGCTGATCGGGCTTATATTTCGTGGCGTCGCCTTCGAATTTCGCTTCAAGGCCACTCCGGCGCACCGCCCGTTCTGGGATAAGGCCTTTATTGGTGGATCAATTGTGGCGACCTTTAGCCAGGGCATCACCGTCGGCGCGGTCATCCATGGGTTCAGCGTCACTGGTCGCGCTTACAGCGGTGGTCCGTTTGACTGGTTTACCGCGTTCAATTTTTTCTGCGGTGCGGGTCTTGTAGTGGCTTACGCACTGCTAGGTTCAACGTGGCTGGTAATGAAAAGCGAAAATGCCCTGCAACAGCGGATGCGTCAGGTATCGAAAGTGCTTCTGCTCCTGCTTCTGGTATTCATTGCAGTAATCAGTATCTGGACCCCTCTCGCCCAACCAGCTATTGCTGCGCGCTGGTTTACGCTGCCGAATCTGTTTTATCTGCTGCCCGTTCCTGCGCTGGTTGCGATCCTGAGTCTGTGCCAGTGGCGCTGCCTGAACGATCCTGCGAGCCATACTCTGCCGTTTATTATGACATTAGGGCTGGTTTTTCTTGGCTTTAGCGGGCTTGGGATCAGCATCTGGCCGCATATTATCCCGCCGGACATTACCCTGTGGCAGGCCGCTGCGCCAGTCCAAAGCCAGGGCTTTATGTTAGTGGGTGCACTGTTGATCATTCCCGTGATTCTGGTCTACACCTTCTGGAGTTATTACGTTTTTCGCGGAAAAGTACAGCATGGGGAGGGTTATCACTGATGCAACAACCTGTATGGAAACGTTTGATGTGGCTTGCCATCATCTGGGGCGGCAGCGTTCTGGCGCTGGCCTGCGTAAGTATGCTCTTTAAAATGCTGATGGCCGCAGCCGGATTTAAATCGCACTAACTCACTGACCGGGTGCGCCGCCGCCCGGTCCCTTCCCGCACTTTCAGATAAACCCCATTAACACCCAGGAGGGTATGGTTACACTGAAAAAATATTTACGGTATTGATAGTTTGAGAAAAAAAATGAAAAAGCTCGCGGCAGTAAGTTTAATCAGCCTCGCACTGGCTGGATGCGTTAATCCTGGTAAAGCCTCCGTTCAGACCGAACAGCTAGAGAATCATCGTTTCGTTCTGGAAAATGTGGATGGCAAAGCGGTTAAAGGCGGGAAAACGCAGCCTGAAATTCGCTTCAGTGCGCAACCCAATATCAGCCTGATTAACAACATTGTCGTCTCCGGCACAATGTGCAACGGCTTCAATGGCCAGGGGAAACTGTCCGAAGGCGAGTTGACGGTCAAAACGCTGGCAATGACGCGGAAACTCTGCACCGAGCCGCAGCTAAATGAACTGGATCAGACCATCGCCGATATGCTACGCGCAGGCGCACAGGTAGACCTGACCGAAGACCAGTTAACGCTGGCGACAGCCAATAAAACATTGATGTTTAAGCGAGTCGAATAACTCAGTAACTTCCGCACGAACCTACGGCAAGCGACTGCTCACTACAGCGTTTGCCATTTGGCAATGCGCACATGCCGATGGCGGAGCCATCGAGCTGACGGGCAACGGAGAGTGAACCGCCGATCATTGCGCAGTTGGCCTGACCTGAACTGGACATCGCCGCCCGCATACCTGGCGTAACGTGTGCCGCTGTCGCCTGCTGTACAGGTTCATTGCTGCATGCCGACAACAGTAACGCGGCACATCCGACCCAAAATGCTGAACGCATACCTTCCTCCCCATAATTAACGCGAAACCTATGCATAATAGGCATCACGCGCCGCATCGTCGAGAGCGGATGTGCGTATTTATGCGCCCTGGTAACAATTTCTCGCAATTTTTTAACGCGAGTAGCCATCGAGTCATTGATACAGCGCATACCAAGGACACAAAAGCGAAAATCGTAAAACCTGAGCTTTGCTAAAATACACAGATAATATTCAGGGTCTGTCGTCGTTTTTCAGGCCCCTCTTTTTGCGCAATGTAAGGGTGTTGTCCTATGCAAACTATTGACGGCAATGGTGCAGTCGCGTCTGTTGCGTTTCGTACCAGCGAAGTGATCGCCATCTACCCCATCACTCCCAGCTCCACGATGGCTGAACAGGCTGACGCCTGGGCTGGTAATGGGATAAAAAACGTCTGGGGCGATGTCCCGCGGGTTGTAGAGATGCAGTCCGAAGCCGGTGCCATTGCCACCGTGCATGGTGCGTTGCAGACCGGTGCCCTGTCGACCTCGTTCACGTCGTCTCAGGGGCTGCTGTTGATGATCCCCACGCTTTACAAGCTGGCAGGGCAATTAACGCCGTTTGTGTTGCACGTTGCCGCACGCACCGTAGCCACTCACGCTCTCTCTATTTTTGGCGACCACTCAGATGTGATGGCCGTGCGTCAGACCGGCTGCGCTATGCTCTGCGCCAGCAGCGTGCAGGAAGCGCAGGACTTCGCGCTGATTTCGCATATCGCCACGCTGAAAAGCCGAGTGCCATTTATTCATTTCTTCGATGGTTTCCGTACGTCCCACGAGATCAATAAAATCGTTCCGCTACCGGACGACACTATTCTTAATCTGCTGCCGCAGGCTGACATCGATGCGCATCGCGCACGCGCCCTCAATCCGGAACATCCGGTGATCCGGGGTACCTCTGCGAACCCGGATACCTATTTCCAGTCCCGCGAGGCGACAAACCCGTGGTACAACGCGGTCTATGCGCACGTTGAACAGGCGATGGACGATTTTGCCGCTGCGACGGGCCGCGAATATAAGCCGTTTGAATATTACGGTCATCCACAGGCCGAGCGCGTGATCGTCCTGATGGGCTCTGCCATCGGCACCTGTGAAGAGGTGGTTGATGAGCTATTGACGCGTGGTGAAAAAGTTGGCGTGCTCAAAGTTCGCCTCTACCGTCCCTTCTCAGCGAAACACCTGCTCGCAGCCCTGCCGGATAGCGCGCGTGCAGTGGCGGTACTGGACCGCACCAAAGAGCCTGGCGCACAGGCTGAGCCACTTTATCTGGATGTGATGACCGCTCTGGCTGAGGCGTTTAACCGCGGTGAGCGCGAAACGCTGCCGCGCGTCATTGGCGGGCGTTATGGATTGTCTTCCAAAGAGTTCGGACCGGAGTGCGTCCTGGCGGTATTTGCTGAACTCCGCGAGGCAAAACCGAAGCCGCGCTTTACGGTCGGCATTTATGATGACGTGACTAACCTTTCTCTCCCCTTGCCGGAAAACACCCTGCCCTCGACTGCGAAACTGGAAGCGCTGTTCTACGGTCTGGGTAGCGACGGCAGCGTCTCGGCGACCAAGAACAACATCAAAATTATCGGCAACTCTACGCCGTGGTATGCGCAAGGATATTTCGTCTACGACTCCAAAAAAGCGGGCGGACTGACCGTCTCCCATCTGCGCGTCAGCGAACACCCGATCCGTTCGGCATACCTGATTTCTCAGGCGGATTTTGTTGGCTGTCACCAGCTCCAGTTCATTGATAAATATCAGATGGCCGAGCGCCTGAAGCCCGGCGGTATTTTCCTGATCAACACCCCTTACAGCGCCGACGAGGTCTGGGCACGCCTGCCCCAGGAAGTGCAGGCGGTGCTTAACCAGAAACAGGCGCGCCTGTATGTCATTAACGCCGCGAAGATCGCCCGCGAATGCGGCCTGGCGGCGCGCATCAATACGGTTATGCAGATGGCGTTCTTCCACCTGACCAATATTCTGCCGGGCGACAGCGCGCTGATGGAGCTTCAGGGGGCGATCGCAAAAAGCTACAGCAGTAAAGGTCAGGAACTGGTTGAGCGCAACTGGCAGGCGCTGGCGCTGGCCCGCGAATCGCTGTTCGCGGTGCCGTTGCAGGCGGTCAATGCCAGCAGTCCGAACCGGCCGCCAGTGGTGTCTGACGCCGCCCCGGATTTCGTCAAAACCGTCACGGCGGCGATGCTTGCCGGACTGGGCGACACCCTTCCCGTCTCTGCGCTTCCGCCTGACGGCACCTGGCCGATGGGTACGACCCGCTGGGAAAAACGCAACATTGCCGAAGCGATCCCTATCTGGAAAGAAGAGCTGTGCACCCAGTGCAACCACTGCGTGGCGGCCTGCCCGCACTCCGCCATTCGCGCCAAAGTGGTGTCGCCAGAAGCGTTAGATGGCGCACCGGAAAGTTTGCACTCGCTGGATGTAAAATCCCGCGATATGCGTGGTCAGAAATATGTCCTACAGGTGGCGCCGGAAGACTGTACCGGCTGTAACCTGTGCGTCGAGGTGTGCCCGGCGAAAGATCGTCAGGACCCGTCAATCAAAGCCATCAATATGATGTCGCGTCTTGAACATGTTGAAGAAGAGAAAATGAATTATGATTTCTTCCTCGACCTGCCTGAAATCGATCGCAACAAGCTGGAACGCATTGACATTCGTACCTCGCAGCTCATCACCCCGCTCTTCGAGTACTCCGGGGCGTGCTCCGGCTGCGGCGAAACACCGTATATCAAACTGCTCACTCAGCTTTACGGTGACCGAATGCTGATTGCCAACGCGACGGGCTGCTCGTCAATCTATGGGGGTAACCTGCCGTCTACGCCATACACCACCGACGCGAACGGTCGGGGCCCGGCGTGGGCAAACTCGCTTTTCGAGGACAACGCAGAATTTGGTCTGGGATTCCGTCTGACGGTCGATCAGCACCGCGCCCGCGTAATGCGTCTGCTGGCACAGTTTGCCGATAAGATCCCGGCAGCACTGAATGATGCCCTGCATGCGGAGGCCACACCTGACGTTCGTCGCGCGCAGGTTGCTGAACTGCGCAACGCGCTTCAGGGTGTTGAAGGGGCTGAACAACTCCTGACTGATGCTGACGCGCTGGTTGAAAAATCTATCTGGCTGATCGGCGGCGACGGGTGGGCCTACGATATTGGTTTCGGCGGTCTTGACCATGTCCTGAGCCTGACCGAAAACGTCAATATTCTGGTGCTTGATACTCAGTGCTATTCCAACACCGGCGGACAGGCCTCGAAAGCAACGCCATTGGGGGCGGTCACGAAATTTGGTGAGCACGGCAAGCGCAAGGCGCGTAAAGATTTGGGCGTCAGCATGATGATGTATGGACACGTCTACGTCGCGCAGATTTCGCTGGGGGCGCAGCTCAACCAGACGGTGAAAGCCATTCAGGAAGCGGAAGCGTATCCAGGCCCGTCGCTGATCATCGCCTACAGTCCCTGTGAGGAGCATGGCTACGATCTGGCGCTCAGCCACGACCAGATGCGTCAGCTCACCGCAACCGGCTTCTGGCCACTGTACCGCTTTGACCCGCGCCGTGCCGATGAAGGGAAATTGCCGCTGGCGCTGGATTCGCGTCCTCCGTCAGACGCCCTTGCCGAAACCTTACTTCAGGAGCAGCGTTTCCGCAGGCTGAACGCTCAACAGCCAGAAGTGGCAGAGCAGCTATGGAAGGATGCGGCAGCGGATCTTCAGAAGCGTTATGACTTCCTGGCGCAACTGGCGGGGAAAGCCGAAAAATCGACCAGTGAATAACCTGTATGCCCGGCTTGTCCGGGCATTTTTTTGCCAAAAAAAGCCCGATGCACGTGCACCGGGCGAATCCAGAAGATCGGTGAAAATTGCCTCAATGTTCTGAACAATATTCACGTGAATTATGGATGAAAAAATCTTAAAGGCATATAACGGCGTGGAGGTTACCTTGTTTCCCACGTAATTAATAATTTTTATTTTGTATTGATTATAATAATTCATTCATGGCATCAATCGTTATTTCTACCGCATCATTTAGTTTAGATTTTACTTAACCCGTAACAATTATATTTTATTCATCCGCCGTCAGAGTGATTTAGCATGGGACAGCTTTCCAGCCCGGAAAGTTCACGAAGTAATAAAAAAATAACTGCAAAGGAATAATCAAAATGCAAAGAAAAGTACTGGCACTGATGATCCCCGCTTTGTTAATGGCTGGCGCCGCTCACGCAGCTGAAATTTATAATAAAGACGGCAATAAACTGGATCTGTATGGCAAAGTAGATGGTCTGCATTATTTCTCTGACGACGCGTCTAAAGATGGCGATCAAACCTATATGCGACTGGGCTTCAAAGGTGAAACCCAAATCAACGACATGATGACCGGCTTCGCACAATGGGAATACAACATTCAGGCAAACAACACCGAAGGGTCTGACAATCAGTCCTGGACGCGTCTGGCCTTCGCGGGTGTGAAGGTGGGCGATTACGGCTCCTTCGATTACGGCCGTAACTATGGCGTCCTGTACGACGTTGAAGGCTGGACCGATATGCTGCCAGAATTTGGTGGCGACTCTTATACTTATGCCGATAACTTTATGACCGGTCGTGCAAACGGCGTGGCGACCTACCGTAACACCGACTTCTTTGGTCTGGTGCAGGGTCTGAACTTCGCGGTGCAGTATCAGGGTAATAATGAAGGTAATAACTGCGACGAGAATTTCTGCTCTACCAATGAAGGGACCAACAACGGTCGTGATACACGTCATGAAAATGGTGACGGTTACGGTATATCCGCAACCTACGATTTCGGCATGGGCTTCAGCGCAGGTGCGGCATATACTTCATCTGACCGTACCAACGATCAGGTAAATTACACTACTGCGGGCGGCGATACTGCGGATGCATGGACCGCAGGTCTGAAATACGATGCCAACAACATTTATCTGGCGGCAATGTATTCCGAAACCCGCAATATGACACCGTACGGCGACAATGCAGATGCGGTGGCAAACAAAACCCAGAACTTCGAAGTCACCGCACAATATCAGTTCGATTTCGGTCTGCGTCCGGCTATTTCCTATTTACAGTCCAAAGGTAAAGACCTGGGCAATGGCCAGGACGATAAAGACCTGGTGAAATACGCTGACGTCGGTGCTACCTACTATTTCAACAAAAACATGTCCACCTATGTTGATTATAAAATCAACCTGCTGGATGAAGATGATTCATTCTACAAAAACAATGGCATCGGTACGGATGACATCGTAGCTTTAGGTCTGGTTTACCAGTTCTAATCCCGTTAGCCCGCAGCAATCTGCGGGCTAATTTTATCGCTGTTTCGCCTGTTCTTTGCGAAAAGAGAGATAGCCAAATACCCCGCTGTCGCCATCCATAGGGTGATTTACTCCATCCATTACCACCACTTCCGGGAAGTCGAATGGCGTGACATTTTCCAGACAGGCGACATTCACACCATATTCATTGGGATTGGAACGTCGTTGGTGGAACGTGTAAATACCGCAGATCGAACAGAAGAAATGGCGCGCCGTGCCGGTGTTGAAACGGTACTCTGTGAGCGTGTCCGCGCCCTGCGTCACCTTAATGCCCGTCAAAGGCGCTGAAACCACTACCGCCCCACGCATCCTGCAAAACGAGCAGCTACATCGACGTGCGGTATTCAGGCCGTCCGACAGCTCAACCGTAAATTTCACCGCCCCACAATGACACTGTGCATGACGAATGTCAGCCATCGTTATACTCCTTTTCTCACTAACTCAGCCGCTTTTAAAAAGACCTCATCTTCGACACCATCCCCCTTCTGCCTGCCGAGCCTTACCAGCTCAGCGACAATACTTTCACGGTTGATGATCTTCTGGGATGAAACCAGCCCGATAACGGCGGCACCAATCGCCAGCCCAACTAATCCTGTCTGCTCGTCTTTATTTTTCATAGAAGCGCTCCCTTGTCCCCCTCAAAAGCGTAGCAGGAGAAATGTAAAACGCGCTGGTACGCGGGAATGAGATCCGTGCTTTATCTCAGCTGTTCGCCAGGCAAAACAGTAGGGGTTCTGAGCGGTTATCAGACAACGTTGAAGAGGACAACATGAATAGCGGTGCGCATAGAGAGGCCGAATGGGTGTTAAAACCGCCTTCGAAAAGGCGGCAGGTCATTACTCTGGATCTTTATCGCCTGATTCAGGCGCTGAGCCAGGATCATCTTTCGGTTTTTTTCCATCCTTGTCCGGGTTATCCGGGCTGGGATTATAATCAGGATGGTCACCATTAACGGGACGGTCAGTCATTTTCACCTCCGTTTTTACTGCGTAAGCTGTAAGTGTAGACAACCCTTCAGTCTTAACCAAACTTCTCCTGTGGAGCTCATTTGTAAATCGTGCTGGCATTCGGCGCTGCAATCCGTACCATACACGACACACTTTCGCATGCTGGTTTTTACCGGTAGCCGCAAACCCGTCTTTTATCGCAACTAGATGGGGCACGTACATGCGCAGATGGTGTATGAAATCTATGCTACATGGATAGAAGAGATGAACACGAAGCTGACGCTTTGAAATCGTTTTCCTCACCCTGTGCCCCATTTGAGATCTGAGTAACGAATAGATGCAACAAAATCAAGAAATTAACAAGAAAGAACAGTACAACCTGAATAAACTGCAAAAGCGACTGCGCCGTAACGTGGGCGAAGCCATTGCAGACTTCAACATGATTGAAGAAGGCGATCGCATCATGGTCTGCCTGTCGGGCGGTAAAGACAGCTACACCATGCTGGAGATCCTGCGCAATCTACAGCAAAGCGCACCGGTGAACTTTTCCCTGGTCGCGGTTAACCTCGATCAGAAACAGCCCGGCTTCCCGGAACATATCCTGCCGGAGTACCTTGAGAACCTGGGCGTTGAGTACAAAATCGTAGAAGAGAATACCTACGGCATTGTTAAAGAGAAGATCCCAGAGGGCAAAACGACCTGCTCGCTCTGCTCACGTTTGCGTCGCGGCATTCTGTACCGCACCGCAACCGAACTGGGCGCCACCAAGATTGCGCTTGGTCATCACCGGGACGACATTCTGCAAACGCTGTTTCTGAATATGTTCTATGGCGGCAAAATGAAGGGAATGCCACCGAAGCTGATGAGCGACGACGGCAAACACATCGTGATCCGCCCACTCGCCTACTGCCGCGAGAAAGACATTGAGCGTTTCTCCCAGGCCAAAGCCTTCCCTATCATTCCGTGCAATCTGTGCGGCTCACAGCCGAACCTGCAACGTCAGGTCATTGGCGACATGCTGCGTGACTGGGATAAACGCTATCCGGGCCGCATCGAAACCATGTTCAGCGCCATGCAGAACGTGGTGCCTTCGCACCTGGCCGACGTTGAACTGTTCGATTTCAAAGGGATTAACCACGGTTCAGAGGTGGTGAATGGCGGGGATCTGGCGTTTGACCGCGAAGAGATCCCGATGCAGCCTGCTGGCTGGCAGCCAGAGGAAGAGGATGCGCAATTCGATGAACTGCGCCTGAACGTGGTAGAAGTCAAGTAACCTGGCAGCGTCTCAGATATCGTTTCTGAGACGCGTTTTAAGCTTATTTCAGCAGTCGAACGCGGCAGGTCTTCCCTTTAATCTTCCCGCCCTGCAACTGTTTCCAGGCCTTATGTGCAACCGACTGGCGAACCGCTACGTAGACATGCGCAGGATGGACCGTGATCTTGCCAATATCTGCCCCGTCGAGACCGATATCCCCAGTTAACGCCCCCAGAACGTCACCGGGACGCATTTTGGCCTTTTTACCGCCGTCGATGCACAGGGTGGCCATCTCCGCCGCCAGCGGAGCGATGCTGATATTACCTGGGGCATTCACCCAGTTGAGTTTTAGTTGCAGCATTTCCGCAAGAATATTGGCGCGCTGCGCCTCTTCAGGTGCGCAGAAGCTGATGGCGAGACCACTGTTACCTGCGCGCGCGGTACGCCCGATGCGGTGGACATGCACTTCCGGATCCCATGCCAGTTCGAAATTCACCACCAGCTCAAGCGATTTAATATCCAGGCCACGGGCCGCCACATCCGTTGCAACCAGCACGCGAGCGCTGCCGTTAGCGAAACGCACCAGCGTCTGATCGCGCTCGCGCTGTTCCAGATCGCCATGCAGCGATAATGCGCTCTGTCCGGCATCATTCAGAGCATCGCACACCGCCTGACAATCTTTTTTGGTATTACAGAACACCACGCAGGACGCTGGCTGGTGTTGGCTCAGCAATTTTTGTAGCAGTGGAATTTTGCCGTGCTGCGATGTCTCGAAGAACTGCTGCTCAATCGCCGGTAACGCATCGACAGTATCGATTTCAATGGTCAGCGGGTTCTTCTGCACGCGCCCGCTGATCGCCGCTATCGCCTCTGGCCAGGTGGCAGAAAAGAGCAGCGTCTGGCGTGTGGCTGGGGCAAAGCGGATCACTTCGTCAATCGCATCGCTGAAGCCCATATCCAGCATGCGGTCAGCTTCATCCATCACCAGCGTTTGCAGTGCATCGAGTGAAACGGTGCCTTTTTGCAGGTGATCGAGCAGACGGCCCGGCGTTGCCACAATGATATGCGGCGCGTGCTGAAGGGAATCGCGCTGCGCACCGAACGGTTGCCCGCCGCAGATCGTTAAAATTTTAGTGTTAGGCAAAAAACGCGCCAGACGACGCAGCTCACCCGCGACCTGGTCGGCCAGCTCGCGCGTCGGGCAGAGTATCAGGGACTGGGTCTGAAACAGGGTTGCATCAATGTGTTGTAACAGGCCTAGCCCAAATGCAGCCGTTTTTCCACTGCCGGTTTTCGCCTGCACGCGCACGTCACGGCCTTCAAGGATAGCCGGCAACGCGGCGGCCTGGACAGGGGTCATAGTGAGATAGCCCAACTCATTCAGGTTAGTCAGTTGGGCTTCAGGCAGAACGTTCAGCGTGGAAAAAGCGGTCACAATATACTCTCGTGGTAATGATTGCAGTCAGATGGCGCGTATCCTCGCAGATCTGCGCTAACGATGCGACAATTTAATCGGTTCTTCATCGGGCGGCGGATCCGGCATCGGCTGCGGACGTGGGACAGGATCGGGTATCGGCGTCGGATCGGTGGGCACCGGATCGGACTGCCAGGTGTTGAGGCGTTGCAGGGCAAGTAGCATACTCATCTTTTCCTCCAGATTAGGGTGCTGACCCCTAAAGGGTAGACGCAGATAAACAGGAGGCAAAAAAAAAGCCGACTATGAAGTCGGCGTCGTACGAATCAATTGTGCTATGCAGTAATTCAAAAAAAGGAAGTAAGACAATATGGAGCGCAACGCCCATCGCTTGACGTTGCATTCACCTGCGGGAGTAATATTGCACCTAACATGGTCGGAGTTTATTGACTTCGCTCAATTAAAATGTCGTTTTGAAGCCGACTCTGCCTCAGAAAAGCGTAAATTTACAGCCATTTACTACGATGCAACCACCATGCAACACCCCCAATCAAAACCACTAACATGACGCAAAACGTGGTGAAGCCATAGTGATATTCACCGCCGGGGATCCCTCCGAGGTTTACGCCAAACAACCCCGTCAGGAAGGTACTCGGTAAAAAGACCATCGCCATCAGCGACATGGTGTACGTTCTCCTGGCTAACGACTCCTGCATCACCTGGGCTATCTCATCCGCCATGACTGCCGTTCTGGCAATACATGAGTCAATCTCGTCCAGTCCACGTCCGAGCCGGTCAGCGATATCCTGCATTCTGCGGCGCTGATCGTCGTTCATCCAGCTCATGCGTTCGCTGGCCAGCCGCGCATAAACGTCGCGCTGAGGGGTCATATAGCGGCGCATCACGATGAGCTGCTTACGCAGCAGCGCCAGAAAACCACGTGGGGGGATTTGCTGATCGAGCAGGTTATCTTCCAGATCGATGATTTTATCGTGAAGTTCTTCTATAAACTCGCTGGCATGATCGGTCAGCGCATCACACACATCCACCAGCCAGCTGCCGCAATCCGTAGGCCCCGTGCCCTCTTTCAGATCGTTAATGACATCATCCAGCGCCAGCACTTTTCTCTGGCGGGTGGAAACAATCAGCCGTTCATCCATATAAACACGCATTGCCACCAGCTGATCCGGACGCTCATCCGTACTGCCGTTTATACAACGCAGCGTAATTAACGTCCCCTCACCCATCCGGCTTACGCGGGGTCTGAGACTTTCTCCCGCCAGCGCATCCCGAACGTTGTTGGGCAGTAGCGGCGTGGACGCGAGCCACTCGGCGCTGTCCGGGTGCGTGTAGTTGAGGTGCAGCCAGCATGGATGTTCGCTGTCGATGTGATCCTGATCTTCAAGCGGCCTTGCGCCGCCTTGTCCATCAAACACCCATGCAAAAACTGCGTCAGGTACGTTAACCTCAGACCCTTTAATGCTCTCCACAGCGCCTCCACCGTTTTATCTCTTTCGGTGTCAGTCTAGCTTTCGCCGAGGGTTAAGCAATAATTATGTGAGGCATCGTCCTGAATACGTTCAGGAATTCACCGCCCATTCGCGGCTTCTTAACGCATTGTCAGTCTGGAACTCATTTTCCAGACGGAAATTACGTGTTCGTGTCTGGAGCTCAATCACCTGATTGCGCAGCACATCTGACGACCCATTGAGTTCCTCAACCATCGACACGTTGCTCTGCGTTACGCGTTCAAGCTCTGACAATGCCTGCGTAATTTGTGAAATACCTTTTTCCTGTTCTGATGTTGAGGCGGATATTTCATCCATCAGTCTGCTCACATTGCCCGAACCGGTAACAATGTCATGCATGTTTTTTTCGGCTTCAGAGACCACGTTAACGCCCTGCGTCACGTTATGGCTGGTAACTTCAATCAGTGACTTAATATTTTTTGCCGCTTCGGCGCTACGATGCGCCAGGCTTCTCACCTCACCCGCGACCACAGAAAACCCTTTACCATGGTCGCCCGCTCTTGCCGCTTCAACGGCGGCGTTAAGCGCCAGAATATTGGTCTGAAAAGCGATACCGTCAATCAGCGAGATAATCTCTGTCATTTGCTGGGCGCAGTCGGTAATCGACTGCATATTGTTCGCGACCTGCCCCATTAATTCTCCGCCTTTACGCGCCTGTAACGTCGCGATATTCGCCTGCTCGCTGGCTAAACGGGTATTGTCGGCATTATTTTTTGTACTTGCAGCCATCTCTTCCATGCTGGCTGCCGTTTGCACCAGCGAAGCTGACTGCTGTTCTGTTTTGACTGAAAGCTGCGCGCTGCGTGAAGAGAGTTGATCTGACAGGGTCATCGCGGTTTGCGAGGAGGCGCGGATCTCACGGACCAGGGTTGCAATGTTGCTGGAGAGACTATTAATCCCCGGGATCAGGCGTCCCGCACAATTGTTGCCAAATTCAGGTATCGACACGCCAAGTTTGCCTGACGTCACTTCTTCAATACTTTTTTTCACCGTATTGATCGGCGTCACAAGATATTTTGTCATGTACGCCCAAAGCAAAAATAAGGCGATGAATTGTACAATTATGACTGCAATAAAAAGCGAAGAATTTCGTGAAAATAGCGCTATAACTCCATCACTTACCAAAAATACACATAAAAGGAAATAGACAATGAACGTTCTGACACTAATATTTCTTAGCATACGTTTTCCTGGGACATTATATTTTGGTTGGCATTAAGGGTTATAGCATTGCCATACGAATTTGTCCTCACGTTCGTCGCTGGTTTGTTGTTTTGCAGTTTGATTTGCTCAGTTTTACTTAAGGCGGATAAAAAGCATGTTTTACGCTAAATATCTGGCTTGTCGTTGGGTTACTGATACCCCTTCAAAAATGTTAATTATATATTTAAGGAGGGGTACTGTAGGCCGCCGGTGTGTAGTGGTGCTTAATAAGTTAACGTAGTTAATATATATTAACTACGTTAATGCGCGCTCCTTCCGTTAGGGTGACTTACGTTCAGGCCAGACAGTCGATAGCCTGGAAAAAATAGTCCTCAGTCATGAGAATATTCTCTTTTGCACTTTGATGCCCGCGACGAATATACCAGCCTGTATCAGGCGCCATGCTTAAATGGAATATCCTCGCCCCCGACAGACTATCGGGGACATTAATACTCATCGTCACACACCCCTTCTCCGGCCCCCTGATCACCTGTTCTGGCATAATGGTGACGCTGCGATCCCCATTTTGCAAAATGATCGTCGTAATGGCATAACGACATATACCGCTACTGAGGCTGTAGCCAACCGTACTTAAATCGGTGATATGTTTTTTTGATAAAAATATTTCAATACCAGAACCTTCAAACCATGTAATGATTTGCTGCGCAAGATCCTCCATCCGCTCACAAAACGCCCTGACTTCGGCCTCAGCCGTATTAACATAGATCGGTTTGTCCCCGATGCTCTGCTGCACTTTCTTAAAAAAACGCTCTCTTGCTGACATGTCAACTCCGTGTTTTTCGCCAGTCTCATTATTCTTTTTGGTGCTTCAGCAAGGCATAGCTGGCAATCAACTGCTGAAGATGCTGTTCGGCCTGGTTTAGCTGCGCTGCTGACACGGGTTGCCCGGCAGGTAAAATGGAAAGCAGACGAAGCTGCTCCTCAAGCGGAACGGTATGGCTGAAGGACTGCGACATGGCAAACACGGCTGATTTCAGTTCGCTGACCGTCATGTACTTCCCCTTCTGTTCATCCAGCGCGTTTAGCCTGTTCGTCAACTGCTGTAACTGCGTCATTCCCTGATGCCAGCCATTCAGCTCTGACTCTGCAAGTCCGGCAACGCTAATCTGCTTGTGCCACTGTTGCGCCAGGGGTTTGGCCTCTTCAGGCCACAGCGTCAGCGCCTGCTGCACCAGACGGTCGCCGTAGCTTACTGCCCAGTCTGGTTTCAGGTGTAAAAGCTGCGCTAACAGCTGCTGTGTCTTGCTGATCCCCGGTTCAGGTGGCGGTGACGTTTGTTGCAGCGCCTGCAACTGTGCTGTAGAGAGTCCATCAGGTAAAGGAGTCAGGGACGCGGCCAGCTGAGTTTGTACTGAATCTGGCGCATGCATCGTCTGCCATCCCACTGCGACAATGCTGGCTGCCACCAGCATGAACAACATACCCGCAGCAAATGGCTTCCACTGCTTCGCGGGTACAGGAGGCTCTTTATTCGGCAACGGCTCGGGCTGAACCACATAAACCCATTTACAACGCTCTGTCGGTTCTGTGAGGTGGAGTTCCGCGGCCCCTACCGCGTTACCCGGCAGACTTACGCCCGAATTTTCACTGTTTTCCAGACGCACTGCTGCGTTCTGCATCATCGTGCGCAGAGCATCAAGCTGAGCAGCATGCTTAAGTTCGAGGCGCTGCAACATGTCACTCAGAGCGTTCAGATTCTCCTCAGCCTGATAAAGTTGTCCTAAATCGGCATACGTCAACGTCAGCGTTCTCACCACCTGTTGCAGGCGTTTGCTCAGTGCACTGAGGATTTCAACTCGCGCATGGACAGGCTGTGGCCAGAGGCTACCCCACTGACGGACGACCAGTGCAGCCAGTAGCGCCAGCCCTTCATTCATGCCGTAGAGTCCGGCGAGATGCGTGCGGGCGAGCGTATACCAGGCAGCCGTTTGTAGCTCCACACCGTTATGCTCAAACAGTGACAGACAGAGCGTTTCCGCGTGTTGCCAGTTAACATCCGGGCGTGCCGGATGGGTGAGCTTGTTCATTTCTTCGCGCAAGGCAGCGTAATCCGCAAGTGTGCGCGGATCCCCGCCGGTTTTAAGTTGGCGTTCAGAATTTATTGTCATAACTGTTTTAACCTGAGTAATAACTAGATGGCGGCTCGTGCATCGAGGTATTGCTGTTGTTTCAGATGACGGATTAATACCCTGCCCTCGGGCATAAATTCCGTGCCGTAGCGCACCAGCCCGACCCCCTTCAGCTCCGCATCAATGGCGTAGCGGAGTTCACCGGGCTGAATCTGTTCCTGCATCACCACGTTAATCCGGCTCAGGCGCGGCTCGTATTTCAGCAACACGGCCGACAGTGTGGTGATCAGCTGGTGGGCGGTCCCGGGCATTCCCTGGAGGATTTTTGTCATATCCGGCAGGCCGTAGTCCGGCAGGTGAGCCAGCGTACCGGCGCGGCAGTTGAGTACCCGCTGCATATTATCGAGTACCGATAAAATCACCTGATTCTGTTCGCTGACCTGGTTGAGGTTCAGGCCACCTGAGAAATTGCCGCTCAGCATTTCATACAGCGATGGCGTGTTGTGTCCCTGTGGCATAAGTCATTATATGAACACATTCCGTTTGCAAAGCATCCATTGTTTAGACATTGACGGGTAGGGTTCAACATTATTCCTGGCTTATTTGCAGCTATAACGCTGCCAGCCCCAATGTAATTCGCTGATTCACCCTTATTTCCTTCGCGGCTTTAAGCCCAGTGACTGATTCAGGTGTAGTGAGTCCTGGTCTTACCTGTCTTTGTCATTACACTGGCCGCCAGAGCAACCTTTCAGTATTCACCCATTTGTTAAGAGTTTATATTCATCCGTATCAGCGATTAGTATGACCGGATACTGATATGATCCTTACCGTACTTATGGTAATAAGTCGCTATAGCCCATACTATTTCATTGCCTTAATCGCGTTTCCAGGTCAATTCTGACCAAGGGGGCGAAGGGAATTGGCATTTTAAACGTTAACCACACTCTGGAATTTTCCATCCAGCCCACCCTTCACTTGTTGGATACATTGCATATTGCCCGTGCCATTCTGGTGCAACCGAATCAGAGAACTGAGCTTGCCAAAAGTGCCATGCAGAGCTTTTTATTTTATTCCCATTGGAATCATATACAACAAAAAAAGATTGATTGGAAAACAACCGTAACACTCTCCCGATACCACCATATGGTCGATAGTCAGGAATATAAGTAGTCAGTTCGCATTTATTATCTCGACTCCATATAGTATCATTCTTGATTGCGTTTTGATAAGCCATGATCTTAATCACCATTAGCAAAACGCAAAAGAAGAAAACTGATATCAACATGAAGCAGCACGTTTTTTTTATAAAGCTATGCATTTATATTCACCTCTTTCCAGTAAATATATTCCTGCTTATCTACCTTATTCAAATGAATGATAAGTTAGTGAGACTGGTCCTTTGAGGTGGAAAGCCATTCCAGGTGGGTCACCATGCCGTGCACACTTTTGCCGCTCCGCATCCGGAAGGAGGCATATTTCATCAGCACCTGTTCCGGGGGAATGTTCGCCTGAAACGTTGTGAACTCAATGTCCCAGCGGAATGGTTCGCTCAGGGCTTCCCTGCCGTAAAAGCGCAGAACATCCGGCTTCACTGAACTGTCATTGATATCCAGAAAATATCGGGTCTGTCCGTCAAAAAGCGCTGACCGGTTATCCATCACGTCACTCCTTCACCGGCACGAGGCTGAGCCAGCCATCACCCAGTTCAATCGTGCGGGGTTTGTCCGGGTCGAGATCGTCACGGGTCAGTACCAGGTGCCAGCGGTTATCCTTCTGATCCGGGCGGTTAAACAGTCCCACCACAACCACGAACTGAGCATCTTCATCCATGGGCATATTGAGAGTCACGCTGACTTTAGGCATCACCAGCACCGATTTTGACGCCAGTACGTCGTCTTTAAGGACCGTATCGGCATTGCGAAGCAGCGTCTGGTAATCGGCGGCATCAACTGCTTTACGATCCCTGAGCTGATAAACCCGCACCATCGTCGCCAGCGGCGTCTGTGCGCCATCGGCGTTAATGGCCGTGCGTGGGGTAAAATCCAGATGCAGCGTTTTAATTTTCTTGTAGAAGATGGATTTCGTGATGCTGACCGTACCGTCCGTGACAGTCTGTGTCAGAGCGCAGCCTGCGAGCAGACCAAAGGCAATAAGCGTAAGCGCCCGCCAGCGGGTTACTGTTGCCATTCAAAGACTCGTACATTGATTGAACAATAAATGTTATTTTAACTTTCTATTTAAAAAAGATATAAAGAAAGTTAAAGATATAACGCAGGCAATGAATAATGACACATTCCTAAACATTTCCACTTCAAAGAAGAGATATGCAGGATAAACAGAACGGACTGGTTCTGATATACCGCACACTGTCGGGTGTATCTCAGTAGCGCCAGGCACGAACCGAGCGTAAGCCGGTAGTGAGACTGGTCCTTTAAGGTTGAAAGCCATTCTAGGTGAGTCACTATGCCGTGGACATTTTTGCCACTACGCATCCGGAAAGAGGTATAATTAATTTTCCTCTAGTTTTTTAAATACGCTTTCACCATCATCCCGGCTCAGAAGATTCCATGTTGCAGGAATTCGTATTTCAGGCGCATATATATTGCTCTGGTATTTTGTCGCTTCCGGCATAACGACTCCAGCTAGAATATCGACAAATTCCTGATGCCCTCCGGCCAGAGTTACCCAACGCCCGGAATGGGGGCAAATATCCCCACTTTTAGCAGTAATTCGCTCAGGGCTCAGAGCCAGGGCTGTTGGCTGAGCGTCAGGTGACTCCACATCAAAACGCTTCTGCCATTCTGCCGTTAACGTTTCATTTAGCCTGATTTCACCGGCATTTGAACCCAAATGGAATGAGCCAAATGATGGTGTACGGACAGATTTTAAAACCTCATTCACTCTGACATAAAGCTCCGGCATCGGATCCTTTTCCACCCAGCCAAGTTCCGGCCACTCTCCGGCCCGGATTGCCACGCCACCACTATAAGGCAGGACTTTGATATCGCTATCCGTAAACAGCTGTTCCAGATATGCCAGCCCCCCGGCTTTTTCCACCCATTCGTTCGACAGAATGGTGTACCAGTTGACTGAACGTGTACCATTACGCAATCCTTTATCTGTTAATAATCTGGTAATATCTATTCCAGTGAAGTTCTGAGCAATTTCGCACTCCAGATACTGATACGGGTTATCATCATACAGTTGTTGTGTGCCCAGTCCCGCCAGACCATGCATTGGTTGAATAAGTTGACAAAAGTCTAATACCAGCGTTTCAAAATGCTCCCGTCCATTATTTTTTAATTCCGACACTGGTAAAAAGAAGGTTATGCATGATATACGACGGTGGATATGTTCAAACCATCCTGCCGGTGAGTATATATTTATCTGATAATCGCTGACATAATCCTTATAATATTCTGAGCCCCACTGGACATCTGCCGTATCATCCTCAAGATCTGAAAGGCGTTGTTTTCTTGAGAAATTGTCGGCTAGAACAAAAGGTTCTGGCTTGTTTACATCCCCCAGAAAACCCCATTTTAATTTATCGCCGAATTCATCAACATAACGTTCAATCGCGTTCGCCATTGCTTCCCGATTTTCCGGACGCCAGCCTTCGTTAATATACAGCGTGGCTGTCAGACCTACCTGTAAGACGTTATAGTCCATATTATCCAGATGGCCATATGTAAATTCCCAACTGGCTTCGTCGAACGCCTTGAAAAACTGTTTTTCTGTATTCATCGATCAGTCATCCCAGTAAATATATTCTTGTCTTTGTCTCGTCGGGTCGCTCAGAAAACTTTTAGTCACCATCGTGCTGTTCAGATAACCCGGTGTACCTTTTGCCGCCAGGTCAAAAGCAATGACTGAACCTGCTGCGGTCGTAGACTGAGCCACAGTTTTGCTGATTGCAGAAAACTCAATAACATTTGCCCCCACGCTTAACGAACCTGATGAGGATGCTCCGGCGGCAACTTCCCCGGCGACGACCGGTACAGCGGGCATCACCATTCCACCTGCCGCAAGTGTCACCCCCACAGCACCAATACCCCACATCGGCCCGGCCAGCGACATTTCTACCTGAGCCCGTGCGCGTTCCATTCGCCGCTTTGCCTCATAAGACATCGGAGCTTCCAGTTTATAGGGCGTATCGTATTTGGGTTCAACACGTTCACATAACTCCCCGGCTAATACCGGGCGGAGTTGAACGTTGACTTTTTCAAGCTCGCGATCAATTTCCCCTATCAGATGCTGATATTCCTCCACTTCAAGGCGTACCCGTTGTTGACGTTTTTCCATTCCCAAAGACAGTGGTACATAGAGTGGTTCTTTTTTCGCTTCCCGCAACCAGCGCCGTTTACGTCGGTCGTCAATCTGGCAGGTATGGCTTTCTAAAAAATGCAGTTTCCCAGGATCTCCTGCAATAACAATATATGCAGTTTCTTGTTCATGGCTTAAAGCATCCTTTGTTTCATTAAATTTAATCTCAATAATATCATCTATATTACCCTGCTGGAATGCACTAATCCCTGTGTGGGTTATATCTCTCAGTTTTACGACATCCGGAGCTCTGAACAGTCCACGCTTTATCTTGAACATATCCTCCCATCCACCTGTTTCTTTTAACGGACTGGTTGTTCGTCGCATCTCAGGCGTCAGTAATCGCTCAAGTTCTTTTAGTGACAACAAATAACGAAGCACTTCAAATCGTATATCAGCAGTGCTTAAGCCATACATTTTATTAATATAATTTTCTTTGATGGCTTCATATTTTGACAAGGGGCATGAACTGGGCCATGTCGGGTTATTGGCACTCATTATCGGCTGAGGGGGACTAACTGTCATATCGTACCCACACTCTCCAATATAAGGATGGTGAAAATCAAAAAACTCATTTTCTTTTCTGATAATGCGCGTCACTACCCGTTGATATTGTCGTGAACCATCTTTATCAATCAGCGGATTACTAAGAGCATAATTTATTTTTTCACATAAATACCACAGATCCAGAGGATTTGTTACTGGTTGCACGGTTCCCGTTGCAGAAGGCTTTGTCGTTGTATTGCCAGTGCCTATATTGTGTGGGGTACCACCTTTTTTTTCCCTTACCCATATTTATTGCCCTGAATTGTCAATGTTTAACGCCTCTGCAAAATCGAGTTGCAGGGGTTCATCCTTATCCCAGTATTTCGCATCAAGAATCATTCGGTTAAATTGTTCTGGGTGTGGCGTCAGTTTTATTTGCTCACTCTCCCAGCAGCGCCAGCCGGGAACTGAGCGTGAGCCGGTAGTGAGACTGGTCTTTTGATGTGGACAGCCATTCCAGGCGGGTCACCATACCGTGAACATTTTTGCCGCTCCGCATCCGGAAGGAGGCATATTTCATCAGCACCTGTTCCGGGGGAATATTCGCCTGCCCGGAGGTGAACTCGATGTCCCACCGGAAGGGCTCGCTCAGGGCTTCCCTGCCGCGAAAGCGCAAAACATCCGCCGTCATGGTACTGTCATTAATATCCAGAAAATAACGCGTCTGTCCGTCAAAAAGCGCCAGCCAGTTATCCATTACATCACTCCTTTACCGGAACGAGGCTGAGCCAGCCATCACCCAGTTCAATCGTACGGGGTTTGTCCGGGTCGAGGTCGTCACGGGTCAGTACCAGCCGCCAGCGGTTGTCCTGCATGTCGGGACGGTTAAACAGCCCCACCACCGCCACGAACTCAGCGTCTTCATCCATGGGCATATTGAGCGTCACGCTGCCCCCGGGCATTACCAGCAGCTCTTTTGACGCCAGCTCGTCCTCTTTCAGGACCGTATCGGCCTTACGCAGCAGCGTCTGGTAGTCTGCTGTATCAATATTCTTACGGTCTTTAAGCTGGTAGACCCGCACCATCGTCGCCAGCGGCGTCTGTGCGCCATCGGCGTTTATGGCCTTGCGCGGGGTAAAATCCAGATGCAGCGTTTTAATTTTCTTGTAGAAGATGGATTTCGTGATGCTGACCGTACCGTCCGTGACGGTCTGTGTCAGACCGCAGCCTGTGAGCAGACCACAGGCAATAAGCGTCAGCGCCCGCCAGCGGGTTACTGTTGCCATTCAAAAGTTCCTTTATTGAGAATGTGAATACGTTTAGTCGAAGCGGTAATGTCCGTCTTCAGCGGGAGGGAACGCAGAACACCGGAGCCCTTCATAGCAGCCCAGACTGACAGTCAGTGTTTCCCGGTTATCGCTGAGTCTGCCGTCCTTCAGTCCGAGCAGGCCGGTACGCCCGAGCTGAATACGCCTGCCTTTGCCAAGGCGCGGCTCAGGCAACAACCACACGGGTACAGTGAGGCGCAGTCGGGCATTGCTGCGGTAACCAAGATAGACGCGCATCAGGACCAGCAAATCGGTATGGAGGATGCCACCGGGTAACCAGCCTTCGGCTTCGCCGGGATCTTCCGTGGCCAGTGTCACCAGCACTCTGCTACAGGCTTCTCTGCCCGTTTTACCCAGCGTGGCCCGCTGTGAAAGATGGACGCGGTTTCCGGTACCCAACCCACTGCGATTATCGATATGGACCTTTACCGGATCCGGTTCGGTGATAAATACCCGGGTATTCGGTGCCAGCAGGCTCACCAGAGCCCGGATGCCTTCAGCATTGCGGGTGGGCAATCGCATGGTACCCAGCAAGGCCAGGAAACGGGAAACCGGTGTTGCCACCTGATCAGCCGTGCCCGGTATACCGAGTCCCACCAGACCCAGCAGACATTGCGATGTGGCATCGCGCCCCCCCGCCTCGAAAGTGGCCGGATACGCGTATTTTCGCCAGATCCGGTAATACTGCGTGGTGATGCGGTGGCTGAAGATATCCAGAAACGAGGTGACCGCCTCATAGCCTTCCCGGCGCTGCGCAATGTCATCCAGATAAGACGTCGGCAGAGGGGAGTCCACGCCATACATCCCCAGAAAAGTCGTGCGGACCGTTGGGGGCAATGTCGGGTGGTCTTCGTCGGTCTCAACCGCTTTCAGGGTGCTGACCGGGAAACCCATTCCCGGCCAGGGTCTGAAACGTACCGGGTCGTTGCCCGAATGGCTGGTGGTGCCCAGTTTTGGCGCGCCCGGATTTTCCTGCTCCAGCAACTGGCAGAAACGATAGAAATTGACCCGCCAGATGTCTTTATCAAGAGCTAACGTCAGCCCGGTACGTGCTGGCTGTGATTCTCGCGCCATCTCAGTCGTTTCCCTGTCGGTTGCAGTACCAGCGTGAGCTGGTTAAAGAGGTGAATATCGGCATAGAGCGCGAAGAACCGGTGCAGCATCTCGCCGAAGAGATTCACATCGCCCTCGCCTGCAAAATTGTCCATATTCAGCGTGACCTCAATGTCCACTCCCCGCATCATAAAGCCCTTCTCAAAACGGCGGATCAGGGTGTGCTTCACGGCGACGATTGCTTCAAGCCGGCGGCGGTTCATTTCATCGTCGGTCCAGTCGTACAGCGCCAGCGTGCCCCGCAGGACCTCAGGATTGTCCATCATGCTGAGGAAGTTTGAGCCGAGGTGGCTCATCACTCGCCAGTGAAAACGGTCGTTTGCCGGGGGATACAGCGGCATCGTCGGTGCTGTGAGGTTGAGGACCCTGACGGGCACCTTGCCGGATTTGACCACCCTATCCAGCAGGGTACTTTCCAGTGCCTTACGCGGAAGCTGACCGTTGGTCCCGGTTATTCGCATCGAGAGTGACTCCGGTTTTTCGGACAACTGCTCCAGTTCAAACGAGCTGCCACCGAGAATTAACCAGGTGTCATACAGGCCAGAGGGACCGCGTTTCACGCGGGTATGGTAATAACGTTCAGGGGCATCGTGGCGCATCATGCCGCCCCGGTGGCGAAAGCTGGTGAACGGCACATAAGGGTGTTTGCCATTCTTCACCGCGCCGTGAATATTATCGACGCTGTAAATCTCGGTGTGACCATCCTGAAGACGCAATGGCCTGAGCAGGTATTCGTTCTCCAGCGGATTTAGCGTCAGCGGGTCGGCTTCCAGGGTAAAAAGGTTGATAACCGGCGCACAGTGCAGCCGGAAGTCTTCCGTCTCAAAGGGCAGATCGGATGACCAGGCTTCACTGAGTACAATGTCGATTTCAAACCAGGTGCTGGCCGCAGTGAGCCCGATAGTGTCGAGACCGCGCAGCTCCACAAACATAAACTTTGGACGGAAGCTGAAATACTCCAGCAGCAGCTGGTAACCACTGAAGGCCGTATCGGCTTTTTTCCACAGGCCGTCATTGTCATCGAAGCCCATGGGTTTGCACCAGCCATCAAACTGATGACTTTCAGTATGCGTCCCGGCATGACGCGCATACATGGCATGTACACGCCGGGTCATTGCCAGATGCAGCGCAGAACTCACAGGACTCTCTGCGTTAAGGAATATGGCGACCTTGTCGATCCCGGCTTTACTCCAGTCCACTTTTTCAGGGCATTCGAAGCGCAGACGGATAGCAGAGCGGCCATCCGTTTCAGTATGCAGGCGGGCATCTGCAAGGTGGAGCGGTTGTAGCGGAACATCGCGGGTCGTCCGGTACTGACAGGCGGTTTTATGCGGCCCGACAGGACGTGACAAAACGGAAAAGCCTTCAGCCAGCATTTCGGCCTGACGCAGACCACGCCAGTCAGGCGAAAACTCAACGATGGCCAGCGACGGGATAGTCCGCATATAGTGCGGCCACAGCAGACTCACCAGTCCTTCAGTCAGTTCCGGCAGATCATCATCCAGCTTTTCTCGCAGACGGCCCATCAGGAAGGCAAAGCCTTCAAACAGGCGTTCCACATACGGATCCCGGGCTCCGGGCTTATCGAGATTGAGCATTGCCGCCCGGTCCGGATGTGCCCGGGCAAATTCTTTTCCTGCCTCGCGCAGATAGCGCATTTCGGCTTCAAAATAGCGCAGGGTTAAATCATCCATGCTCGGTATTCCTGATAGTTAACAGACAAAATTCAGCCACACAGCACCATGGCACGGGCAGGATCGATGGTAATCAGCCCCGCCAGCAGGGCATCCATCTCAGGCATCAGCCGGATTTTATCGGACTCGCTGCGACCGGCTTTCATGCGCAACAGTTTCAGACGGCGGGCCTGAACTTCGAACATCAGGCCCGGCTCCCAGTCCCCCATCGTCAACTGCGCCGCACAGGATGTCAGTTCAGCCAGCAGATGAAGCGCCATGTCGTTACGCCCGTATTGTTCCGCAACACGAGCCATCAGCAGACGTATCAGCCAGCGATTTCGCGGAGAGTCCAGTCCGGGGCGGGTCTGGAGCCACGTCAGAGCCGCTTCGGGCCCCTCACTGTCACCCTTCTCCATCGCCTCGGCCTCAAGTGACAGCACCTCGTCCCCGTATCCGGTTGCCGTCGTGACCGGCTCGCTACCGAATGACAGCCCTTCCTCATTCACCTTTTCCGCAATCCATCCCGTTGTCACCTCATCGGCAAACGGGGTACCGTCATTCCAGGCCAGGCTTTCAAGCCCGGGCAGACGCCTGAGGAGGAACCGAAGATCCAGCAGGACTGACTCCGCCAGGTTCTCCCAGGGCTGTCCCGCATGGCTGAGTCCCTGCCAGAGGTACCACTGGAGATCGAGCCAGAAATGATTCACCCCTTCGCAGTACATCTGGCTGGCCTGCTCAACCAGCTCAGCCCAGCTTTTTTGCAGGTACAGACGCTTCAGCTGCGCCCGGTACTCTGGTTTAGGCGGAATCAGCCGGGTACGTCCACTGCTGTCCAGCGGTGGAATTTGATCGACGGTATCCCAGCGAACGGTTTTCATCAGCCGGTGAGAGGCCAGCCACCCCTGGGGTTGTTCTCCGAGCCAGCGGGAGAGTACCTTTGCCTGATCCAGCAAATCGCGCCCCGACTTCACGTCCGTCAGCAGTGGCGACGGAGAAAAGACAGCGTCATACCCGGTATCCTGAGTGCTGCTGTTCTGGGGGATTAGCGCTGTCACCCCGCCAGAACGCGCCAGACGGTTTTCCAGCGCGCTACAAAGGCCAGCGAATGCGGGTTTTTCATTTTCAGGCCAGTCTGAGACCACCTTACTCAGCAGAGTGACCGCTCCGGCCGTCAGGCCGGCATCTTCCCGTTCGACTTCCGGCCAGCGCGAGAGCGTATCAAGTACTTTTGTACTGTTGAGCCACTCCAGCGCGGCTTTCCGGGCATTCGGGCGCAGCGGATGACAGTGTCTGCCATAGCGGGACAACATCGCGACCAGCAGCAGTATCCCTTCCGCCAGGCCTTTCTCGCCGTCACGGCTCAGCCGGGCCTGGGTATACCAGGTAACAACACGGATATCTTTGGCGCATTCACACAGTATTTTTTCCGCCAGCGTGCAGAGCAACTCCGGATCGGTGCCCGAAAGTTTGTTGATTTCTTCACGCATCAGTTGGAAATCATCGTCACAGGCCGGATCGTCACCCGTTTCCTCCCCAGGGCGGATCGGTTTTAACCAGTTCTCCCAGAGGGACAGGGTGCCGGAGGCGCTTTCAGTAAGGCGCAACTGCGCTTCGTGGTTAGTGGTGCATGCCGATAACAGGGCTTCCGGTGAACTCATGTTTTTCCTTGTCTTGTCTTTATTCGACATCTTCAGCGCTGGCCACAACCGTAAAGATGGTTTCAGGCAGCGTAAATCCCTGGAGCTTCAGCAGGGCAAGCGGACCGTCACCCAGCTCACTACGCATAACAAACTTCAGCGGATTACCGTCGGGGGTGATCCAGACCAGCTGTGTGCGGCTTGCATCAAGAGGTGTAATTAATGCCTTATCCAGCAGCCGGATGAATCCCCAGTTCCCCTGGTTGCTGGTGTAGAGCTGCATCCCGCTGTTCACGCTGCGCCAGCGAAGGCTGACACCCGGGTAATACGTGTTTCCCGGCCAGGTAAAGCTCTGCCAGCTTTCCATCTGGTTAAAGAAGTCCAGATTCTGTTCATCAAGCGTCAGCTGCATACGGGCCACATCACGGGAAGGACGCGCCATTAATTCAAAGCGAACGCCCGCATCGCCCTGGGCAAAAACGATATCCGACAGTTCGGCCAGCTGGTTAATTGCCCGCAGGAAATCCGGGCTCACTTCCATTCCCTGGCTTGCAGAAGGATCCACCACCCAGCGGTTCCCCTCCTGGTGGAGAATGCCGCCAAGGCTGGTTTTCAGGAACGTGGCGATGCGACCTGAATCGCCGCGCAGGAACTGCGCCAGCAGTGGTAAGGAAGCATCACTTCCGGTGGCTTTAAACGGATAGCGGCCGGCAAACGCTTTATTCCACTGATCGACAATGGTCGTCTGCCAGCGGGTATTGAGGCTTTCTGCTGCCGGGGTCAGCACCTGCCGCCAGGCCAGATCCAGCGGCTGAACAAACAGTGACTGGCCGAACCCGCTCCACTCCTGGCCCAGACTCGCCGCCACCAGACTGCTGTAGTCACGCGTGTCGGTCAGATCAATAGCCTTGCCCTGGAACACGGTCTGAGCCAGCATTTGAGACATTGCCTGTGGATCCGGCGCGCTGGTGACCTGCTGGAGTTTCAGGCGTACCTGGGTAATACGGGCAAGCCAGGACTGAAAACTCAGGTTACCGTTACGTCCGGTTCCCTCTTTTCCCTCCATGAATCCCGTCAGCGGACCAAACACATCGTCCAGCGGACCGCGCGGTCCCTGCGCCTGTTCGATAAACTGCTTCACGTTCTTTTTCCGGCCGACCAGCTTTTTCGCCGAATCCACTATCGAATCCGCCAGCGCTTCCCCCTTCTCGCCGGTTTTTCCCTGCCATGCCAGGGTATTCATCAGCGCCACCAGTGGCGACTGTCGCACGTCACCGATCAGATTAAGCTGGGCGATCGCGTCAGAGAGCGAGGCCGCTTCGTGCCACTGGATGCTGTTGACCATATTCAGCCAGGCATTCCCGAAATCGGTAAAGTAACGTTCGGTCAGTCTGGACTTCAGCGCTTCCGGCGAAATATCGCTTCCGGGCTGATGAGTTTTATCCGTCAGCACCCAGTCGATTTCATCGCGGCGGGTTTTAACCACCTCCTCAATTGCATCCTGCACCTGTTCTTCCCAGGCCTGGCGGGTAAACATGCCCGGCACCACTTCTTCTGTACTGAAGACGGTGGAGGCATCCGTGTCGCCGGTCATATCGGCAAGCGTTAAATCAGGCCAGTTGCTGGAAACGCGCTTCAGCATGTCCTGGTACAGCCCGGATTCAGCATTACGCTGGCCAATCTGTTTAAGGAGGATCTGGCGCACGGTCGTGACAAGTCCGGCATCAGGCTTAATTTTCCATTCCGGATGTGAAGGAAGATTCTGAGCGTAAAAGCCCAGCAGTTTGGGTGCCATTTCCTGCCAGGCGCCATCTGACATACCCTGCCGTTTCGGCCAGGCCTTCAGCATATTCTTCGCCAGCCATCCTGCTTCGGCTTTGTCCGGTCGGGCCAGCATCAGATAACTTTTCAGCACATCGTAAGCCCGTTGTGTTCCCTGCGTACGGGCATCACTGGCCGGAGGGAGATTAACAAAAGCCTGAAGCTGCTGTTTCAGGTGCGCAGCTGTGGCATCCCGTACCAACAGCGCATTATTACGGGCATACAGCGGCCACAGGGCCACCAGCGTGTCGTGGTCCTGATTGAGTCCAAAGCGGGTGTACCAGGGCGCACCGGTTGCTTCCCGGTTCTGCAGTCGGGCAATCGCCTGCTGGAGCACAAGCTGGTTACGCAGACGCTCTGTCAGCGGACTTTCAGTATCCGCGGCAAGACGGGCGGTACTCTGAGCCTGGTATATCTGCGCCCGGTTGACGGCAAGCGACAGCAGTGTACCGGCTCCCCAGAGGACAATCAGGGCAAGCACAAGTAAACGCAGCCCTTTAAGCCAGTCGAAGGTTAATTTTCTGGCGCGGATGGTAGAGCAGTCATCAATAACGGCTTTCCAGCCGGGCGTATCAAGCCGGGTATTGGGTACTGAACCGGCAACGGCCAGTTCAGGGCTGAACATCGCTCCCCGGAGCCGATAAGCAGCAGAGCCCTGCATCAACCCGTCAAACAGGGCGTGCAGGCCTGCCTTCAGGTCCCCCTGCAGGCGGGACGAGAGTTGCAGCAGCCAGCTATGATGCGGGTTGTTCAGCACCTCTGACATCCCGACCTGGCGTAAATGCGGAACCAGCGTATCCAGCGTGCTGAGCGCATCCTGCGAGGTCACGCCAGGGCCAAATAACGCGCCGGTCGCTACAGGGTCAGCCTGATCGCCGGAAGTAGCTGTCCTGTCGATCAGCCATAGCCAGACGGGAGCCTGCCAGCCCAGAAGATAATCGGCTTTCTGGCGGCACCGTAAAAACGCATCGCGCTCTGTATCGGTTGGCAACGCTGCGGTATCCATTACGTGGATGATGCCATCCACAGGTTTGCCAGGACGCAGGCGTTTTAACCGGGACAGGAAGTGCTCGTCGGGAAGAGACTGCGCATCGCCGCCATATACCAGAACATTACCGTCACCTTCCTGCCAGAGGTCGTGACAAAGTCCGGGCGCAGCTTTTTCCGTCTCGTCAGTATTACCCTGCACAAGCAGGATCCGGACCTTAGACCGCCAGCGACGTCCATAGCGCATTTCCAGATGTTCTGACATCTGTTCATCACTGTAAGTGGCTACCTGCCCATCACCATCAGCAGACGGGATCTCTGCTGAATGCGCCATGGCCTGCCGTTGGCTATTTCCCCAGTGAAGATAAAGACCCGCTTTCCCCGCATAGCTGAACGCTTTTTCTGTCATCCATCCCAACAGGAATATGGCTGCATTCAACAATGCGCAAAATGTCAGGATGCGCTGTCCATCATACGGTCCCAGCCCGGTGGCAGATGCCAGCCATTGCGGGAACGCATAAAACAGAAATGCGACGGTCGCTGTCAAAAAAAACAGAACTCCAGCCGTTGCGCCAATGAGCGTTTTGACTTTTACCTTAGCCATTCCCTTGATTTTCCTTACGAACGTCTTTTTTATTAACGACGGCTACCCAGACATCTTCTTCGTCTGCTGCTGATTGGGCTGCGATGACCTGTGGGCCATTATCGTGACATGCGGCAGAAGCAAGAATAATGACAAGCCAGGGAGCGGCTCGCCCGGTATATCCCATAGCGTAATCAATACTGCGATTGTCATCTGACAGGCTGAATGTCACTCCGTTATCTTCACAAGCTTTGTTCCACCCGCTCCCGCTGGCAAGAGCTGGTCCTGTATGCCATGCAGCCTTCAGTGATTCAGGGTCTGTGTCGGACCAAAGCAGTGCCCGGTTCAGCGTTTTTACCAGCGCGGGCTCTTTGCCTTTTTCCGGGCGGTGCAGGCACACTGCGTGAGGATAAGCAGCAGCCTTTCGGTTGCAGAGCACCACCAGTGTGATGGCATCGGCGTCACCCTGACTGGGATACGCTGGTACCGAGAATGTCACAGCGGCAAGAATGCCCGGGTTTTCCCAGCGCTGGTCCAGCCAGGCATCAAACGCCGACAGACCTTTGCCAGACAGGAGCCTGAAACTTCTCCCTGTTTTGGCAGCAAGCTCATTTTTGAGATGTGACTCAACGCATTGCCTGATATCGTCATCACAGTCCAGCATCAGGCAGCAGGGAATATCCGTCGGGAGTGTTGCGGTAATATCCTGCACCCGGGCGGCAAGTGTTGAGGTGGTGGCAATGATTTCAGCCTCCAGGTCAACCTGAAATCCTGTCAGGGCTGCATATCTGACAGCGACTTTACTGCCTCGCGGCGTTGAGAACTGCACTATGGGCATAGTATGGCTAGCCGTCTGCATTAATGCTCCGGGCTTATTTCCTGCAGGGTGCTGAATGTGATAACCCAGCACCCTGCCGCAACGCTGACCACGGCGGATTTCCTGCTGAATCAGCGCTTCCCGCTCAGCATTACGGGATTCAGCCCCGACCTGTTCCGCTTTGTACGCAAACCGCCGCAGGGAAAAGAGCAATCCCCATAAACAAAATGGCAGCCCCAGCGCGGTAAACCAGAAAATGAATCCGTTTCTACCGGAGGTCCATTGCCAGAACGTTAACGTGATACCAGTCACCAGCATAAGTACCAGAAACAGCAACCAACGCCGGGGATTGGGGCGCATAACTTTCGGCGCTTTTTCGGGAATGGCGTCCAGCCAGACGGGCATGTTCAACCAACCTTTGCAGGAACAAAAGAACTGATCAAAGTGCAGCCGCAGCCGCACCTGTGGCCGTGAAAAGCAACAGGGATACCATTATCCAAATAGTTGGGATTACCTTCGATAATCGTTGTCGGACCATGTCCAGGTATCGGGCAGGAAACCCTGTCACCTTTACGTGCCACGCCAATTCCACCAAAAATCATGGTTTCGGAACAGGTCATTACGGAACCACCGTGGGTGGTTTTGTCGCCTTTTCGAATAATTTGCAACACCTTTGCCTCTATTAATCTGTTGGATATTATCAAGATAATACGGGCTGTCTTTGTCACCCGATTTTTAAATAAACATTTATTTAATTAGAGAATCAGACTTGATACAGGCAACAATCGGAACATTCCCCGAATTATTATAACCAATATTCACTCATTAATTATCAGAAGAATATTGTATGATTTTACTTTGTCTCCAGACACAAGATAGGATTTAGTTTGAGTATGATTATCTGGAGAATTAAATAAATACGACTTACTATTTATTGATGATTGATTCTCAATAGTATGCAAATAATAAGAAATGGCGTTTGTTACAACGCTTTTATATTTTTATCCTCCCTCACCAATTGCTGATAGTTATTTATGTTTATTTTAGAGGGCTTATCACAACGAAGCATATTACTTGTACGCCTGATATCCATTGACGATAGTTTATTTTTAATTTTATTGATTGAAGGTCGCATTGAATTAAAATCAAAAACATCAGTACCGGCATCTTCAGAATTGGCCAATACATCTTTCCCTTCCATCCAGGTATACCCGCATACTTCTCCATCCCAGTCACTAACAATACACCCATTGCTCATGTCAACGACGCTACAATAAGCTCTATCGGTATACTTTGTAGTGCCATCGTCGAACTTCACAGTTCCACCAGAAACACTATTAACAATAAGATATTTTCCAGATGGAGACACTTTTGAAGTACCATCCTCAATGTAAGTTCGATCATCCCGATTGAGATCAGCAGAGTAATCATGATTGGAAAAAATAACCCCCCCATAAGTGATCATCGTAGTGCTCATTATTTTTTCTGAGAAAAGTAAAACTCCCTCCAACCGGAGATTGGATAGTTATATCTGCATAGCTTGCTTTAGTAAAAAAAAGAGAATAGCACAACGCTCGCATACATTCTATTAATCATAACTTTGCCTTTAACGTATTAAAACGAAGAGAAGAATCAGTCATTCTCTTGGTTAATTTATACTCTTCCAGAAGTTTGCTTTCATATAATGTACTTTCACTCCCCCACGACTGGGGATCTAAACTTACAGATGGATTATTTGCATGAAATTTTCGATAGCTTTTTTAAAATCAGTCGACACATATCCTCGACGATTAACTGAATCATCCAGAACAACAACTCTGCCAAAACTACTTTTTACAAAATCTTTAATTTTTTATTACCTGTATTTAAAACCACTTTGTTTTCTGCACTGTGAAGCCTTTCTATAAAATATTAAACTTGAATATCTAAATACTCAAGCAATGCCAGAACTTTCACGAGTGCGGCAAGAGGTTTATTATATACCTTCTGGTTGCGTGTGTTTTCTGTGCCCCCCAGCCTTAACAAAGTTTTCAATTCTGTGGTGGTTATTCTTTTCCCCTGAGTTAACAAGCCATCACTATAATAAATCACGGCTGAATTCCCTGTTCTTTCAACAGTCCAGCCACATGCCTTCACGTAAATTGCGTATAAATCAAAATAAGGATCTATAAATATAGTAAGTTGACTATTTTATGATATATCAGTTCATGCGTAACTAGCTAAATACTTAAATCTGAACATAGCATATTACTATCCATAGATTTATTTTTATTATTAATATACCTTGCCTTACACCATTTCCCATCAGCACTGATAGATAATAAACTAACTTCTCTTGTAATACTTTCAACATCATCATAACCTCTGTTTGAATCTGCCCTGTAAGGCTTATATTTTGTCCAAAACCACAGCGCACTACGAATAGCATAAGGCATTTCATTAATTTTTTCAGGATGATTTACTGTGTCAGGTACAGCATCACTCCAATAATTATTATACTCCAGAGAAAATCCATGATACTTTTCGTATCCTGTAATTTGAATCAGTCCTCTTCCTCTAAAGTTATATCCATCATCGGGGTTAGTTTGCCTATTCCCATTCAATCGTAAATAATGTTTTCTTCCAATAGCCTGCTCATTAGCTCCGCGAATAATTCTCCCTGCCGAATTTTTCTCATAACCATCCTCTTCAGATTCGGTGTGATTTGCCCGATAATAAGAGCTAAACGATCTCAGCGTAGCAGGGGAAAATTGAAAACTTTCGGTTTTTCCTTTCATTTGAGCACCAACCTCACCTTTAATTTGAGCGAAAAAATGTCTCAGCCTTATTGGTGTATCCAATTTAAATGTTGTAAGTTTCCCTCTTAACTCTTCAACAACAGTGTTCAGATCTTCATCTGAAGCTTGTGGAAAAACTTTTTTCAATTGTTCATATGTCACACCATTATCAGATGGCTTCATCGCTTCCAAAAACACCACCGGATGCATATGCCACAATTCCGGCCCCAGTGACACTCCCTTCTCAGTCACCGTTTTCATCCACGTCATCTTATCAATGAAGGTTTCCAGATACGTTTTCCAGGCTGGCGCATCCTTGGTCAGCGTATCCAGGTAGGTTTTCCACAGCGGATCATCCTTGCCGTAATACCATTCACTTCCGTGCTTCGCAATAATACGGTACAGACGTTCCCGGTAGGACACATTATGCACCGCCTGAAGATACTCCTGCTCTGAGTAGTGCCCATCCTGGTTACTGTCTATCAGTTTCAGCAGGCGCTCGTAATTATATTTATTCAGCGCATGGGCAGGCCGGGTTTCTTCCTGGGCCACTTTATACAATTGTTCAAGTATTCCCTTCACCACATTATTCGGCTGTTTTATGCCGTCAAGCAGGTCAAAGCTTTCCGGTGCCTTATTCAATGTGACAAAGCCCAGTTCACCTAACGCATACTGTGACAGTTTCTGCACACTACCGGCAGCCAGCCAGCCGCCTTCAGGGCGTATCTGAAACCAGGCCGCATCCTTGTTACTAGACAGAGCATTCCCGGCAGCGTCAACACCAGGGACTTTTGCAAGTGTCAGAATTCCTGATATCTTTGTTTTACGATTACTTGCTGTCATTCCGGTATCCCCCTTGTCAGATAAAGCTGCATCTTTCTGCCAGGCCAGGTAAACCGGTGAATCGTTCCCCACATTACCGGGATTGGTAATGAATTTCTCCATATCATCCATACTCAGGCACTCAATATGTACCTGGTAACGTGAGTGCTTACCGTTTTCTTCCGGTAGCTGACAAAAGCCCATATGCCCGAGACTGTCTCCGGCACTGACAGGCACTGGCGTGGCCGGAACATGCACATCATTAAAGACAGGCGCACTGCCTGATGCTGCCGGAGTAACTGGCGCAAGGTTGTCATCGTCGGATACCACCCATACCCGATCGCCCTTTTTCATCTTACCCAGATCACGTCCAAGAGTGACCAGACTGAATGTTCTTGCCGAATCGTCAATTTTCATCCATTAGGGTAGCATATTATCAAAATACTCTTTTTCCTCCTTATACCCTTTAGTCAAACAATTATTAACTTCGGAAATTTCTGCATCAGTGCCATGTGATTCTGACGTCTCTAGCGCACACCTATTTTCAATAGTAAAATCCCACGATACTCTAAGGGCGTCAATTAATTTTTTTTTATCTGGATTGTTTCGAACTTGATCTAACTGAGACTGATCCAATAAATGTATAGCAGTCTTTTTTAAATGCTCTGACTTAGAGTTTATCTCTGACAGTTGTTTATTTTCAACATCACTAAAGGCAGCAAGAACATTCACTGAATAAAAAACAAAACCACAAACCAACAATACTTTAGTTCTCATAAAAAGACACTCTCTGATTAAATCTTTCTTCTGGGACATTTTGCCAATTACTTCGGGTAGATAAAACATTACCAAATGAGTTTAAATCTCCCGAATATGCATACCGCTGTATAAGAGATCTGGCACGGGGTGTATAATCACCTCTATATCGAAGGTCAACGAGAATCTCTTTTATCTTCTCTGGGATATCACTCCATGCTTGTTCAGGAGTTGCTTGGGGATTTGAGTGGTAGACACGAATTGTATCTGGCTTTTGACATATTCTTTTAACATCGTCCTCTAACCTTTGATAACTAATCATAAATATATCATATTGTTGTTTTCGTGTTATTGTAGAATTCCGTATATCCTCTGAAGCCGAATTAAACCTAGATTGAGCGCCTGCCCCAGATAATCCCTGAGAACCAACAAGCCAAGACTTAAAGGGGTCAGTGACACCAATCTGAACAAGATCAGCATTTGCCGAAGCTTGTTGACCAAGATCATACCCACGACCAATCGTCACACCCGATACACCACCAGGCCAATGAATTTTACGACTAAACCATGGACTAGTATCAATATCATTTCCCTCAGCATCGAAAGTAAGCTGCCCTTTCGGTACTTGTAACCATTTAAGGGCCATCTCATCTTCATCCACCATTGCACTCAAAAACACCACCGGATGCATATGCCACAATTCCGGCCCCAGTGACACTCCCTTCTCAGTCACCGTTTTCATCCACGTCATCTTATCAATGAAGGTTTCCAGATACGTTTTCCAGGCTGGCGCATCCTTGGTCAGCGTATCCAGGTAGGTTTTCCACAGCGGATCATCCTTGCCGTAATACCATTCACTTCCGTGCTTCGCAATAATACGGTACAGACGTTCCCGGTAGGACACATTATGCACCGCCTGAAGATACTCCTGCTCTGAGTAGTGCCCATCCTGGTTACTGTCTATCAGTTTCAGCAGGCGCTCGTAATTATATTTATTCAGCGCATGGGCAGGCCGGGTTTCTTCCTGGGCCACTTTATACAATTGTTCAAGTATTCCCTTCACCACATTATTCGGCTGTTTTATGCCGTCAAGCAGGTCAAAGCTTTCCGGTGCCTTATTCAATGTGACAAAGCCCAGTTCACCTAACGCATACTGTGACAGTTTCTGCACACTACCGGCAGCCAGCCAGCCGCCTTCAGGGCGTATCTGAAACCAGGCCGCATCCTTGTTACTAGACAGAGCATTCCCGGCAGCGTCAACACCAGGGACTTTTGCAAGTGTCAGAATTCCTGATATCTTTGTTTTACGATTACTTGCTGTCATTCCGGTATCCCCCTTGTCAGATAAAGCTGCATCTTTCTGCCAGGCCAGGTAAACCGGTGAATCGTTCCCCACATTACCGGGATTGGTAATGAATTTCTCCATATCATCCATACTCAGGCACTCAATATGTACCTGGTAACGTGAGTGCTTACCGTTTTCTTCCGGTAGCTGACAAAAGCCCATATGCCCGAGACTGTCTCCGGCACTGACAGGCACTGGCGTGGCCGGAACATGCACATCATTAAAGACAGGCGCACTGCCTGATGCTGCCGGAGTAACTGGCGCAAGGTTGTCATCGTCGGATACCACCCATACCCGATCGCCCTTTTTCATCTTACCCAGATCGCGTCCAAGAGTGACCAGACTGAATGTTCTGGATGCGTCTTCAGCGTTTTTGCCGGGGCGGGTAAGTTGTTGCGTGGTATTACCGGATTCATAAGAGAGCGGAATATCTGCCGGCAATGTGCCTGCACTGGTGTATTGCAATACATCTTCACTACTCAGATAGTAATTCAGGACGGTACGCGAAGTGCAGTTAATCGCACCTTCCGGCTGATTAGTGTAAGGTGGCGTACATTTTGTCCACCATGACGGAACGGGGGCCGACACAGATGCTTTCAGAGAACCTTGGTCAGAAACCGTCCAGACCTTAGTGCCCGCGACGAGTATTTCTCCGGCTGCATTTTTCGTCTCAGTAGAAATAGAAACTTCCGTGAACTGACGTCTGTCGCTGCTGCGGGTTACAATATTGTTGCTTAGCATGACAATTGTGCCTGCTCTCAGATTTCCAGCTGCCCGCCCCCCCTGCAGATCATCCTTGCTTTTATAATAGCGCTGGCGGCTCGACACTATTCTGCCATGAAGATCATCCAACTGTTTATATGCAGCAAAAGGGGCCAGGTTCATATATAGGGTGAAAAATGTCAGTTCGCTGTCTTTTGTCTCACCCGGCTGGATGTAATGCTTTACCAGTACAAACGAGGTTGAGTAAAACAGGTTTTCACCTCGCCACTCTATAGCGGCATTTTCATAGTCCTTACACACGCGCCATGCGACTATCTCACCATCAGCCATGCAACGGATAAATTGCTCCCCTTTATAAGGCTCCCCGTTACGGTAGGCTTTTTCTTCCGCACTCTCCGTCCCAAGGGCACACCAGGGGATGGTGGCATCGGTAATATGAATACCGCCATGCCACATTCCCTGGCTTCCTACCAGATACAGACCTGAACTTTCCCGCTCAAGCTTCGATAACAGTTCTTCTGCAGAAGTGAACGGTTGGCCTTTAGCATCTGAAGGAACGGGAAAACTCTGTTTAGGTATAACTGCTGCCATAAAAAACCTCCGTGTTAATCACATGCCCGTTTTGCAGAACCTTTAACAGAATCCTTTTCAGGTTGTTTCTGTCGATTTTGATCACCATTTTTCGATGAGTCCGAATTATCCGTTCCTGGCTCGTTGTTAGCGCCCAGATTTAAAGAGGTTAACGGAAAATCGGGAGTGTCGTAGGGAAGACTCGCAGGAGTACCGGGAACCAGATACATTGCAACTTTCATTATCATCATCCCTTCTGAGCCATGCTCTATCCCGTTCTGGTTCAGCTTCAGGTAAGACCCACCACCGTTCAGCGTCAGCGTTTTCGGGGTGCTGATGATGATTTCGTCTTCACTGCTGGTCACCGTCAGCTGCTTTTCTGAAAACAGGGCCATCGTGTTGTGCTGAGCCTGAATTTCAATATCTCCCTGATTCGCAACCAGTTTAGCCCCGTCTTTATGGACAAACAGACCGAGAGCTTTTTCTGCCGTGACGGACAGATTTTTCATCGCACCGATATCAAGATGCTGACCTGCATTGATCATGGTGTTGCGGGTGCTACTGAGCTGAAGGTGTTCACCTGAGGACAGTGCCACCCCCTGCGGAGCGCTACCCAGCAGGACCGCAGACTGGAGATCTTTGATTTTGTCCGTCACAAGACTAATCTGGGTACTGATATCACAGACCAGCGCTCCGGCGGCTTCAGCAGCACTATTCAGCGCCTGCATCTGGCTGTTGGCCTGGTTAATCTGGTTGATGGCAGGAGCCATTTCCAGCACCGGCCCCTGGGCTTTGGCTTGGGCATCCGCCGTCAGGAACAGACCCTTTGCCGCACGTACTGCACCAAATTCGTCCGTACGCAATTCAAAACCGGCACCGCGTTTTTCTCGCTGGCCGTTGACCAGATGACCCATATTCAGCTGCGTTTTGCCATATTCTGTCGCGAGCTTGATATGCTCTTCCTGGCGCTTATCCTCCATCCGCAGCTTATTGTTCGCCGGGGTACGCCACACGTTCCGCGTATGATTGTCACTGGTGACATGGTCCGGATGTTCTGAATCATGCAGGGCATAAGCGATGTAGGGACGATCCGGGTCTCCGCCGTCAAAAACGACGGCCACTTCAGTTCCGTCGATAAGCGGGGAGTGGAATCCGTACGTATCACCGGCATACGGTTTAGCCAGCCGCAGCCACAAATAGGCATAACCGTGTTCAGTGCTGCTGCGGTCAAAGTCCAGTTTTACCCGGTATCGCCCGTCCGGGTCGAGCCAGGAATAGGTGTCACCTTTCTGTGTGCTTTCCACCCGGGCAGGCAACGAACCGGATATCACCGGACGACTGAGCAGTGCCGGACGCCAGCAGACGGTTTCGCTGTAGGGGATACCCTCAAACCTCAGCGTAAAGCTACTTTTGCGTGAACCGCGAGTGCGCACCGTGGTGATGACGATGCCTTCCTTGACGGCATCGGGTAACGTGCCGTCCGTTTCCAGTACCTGACCCGGGACCAGAAGCGGACTGGAAGAATGCCCGCTGACGCGATATTGCGCGTTCAGAATGCGTTCGTGACGCAGACGAGCGAAGTATGCCCCGGTCTCTGTACTTTCAGTATCACCTGCTGACAGGAAGGGTTCCGCGTAATGGTACGTTTCCCCGGTGGTGATCCCTTCCTTGCTGAAAATACTTTCGGCGCTGTCCTGAGGCATCAGCGCTTCGCGGTAGTTGTAGTCACGGGTGACCACACTCCCGCTCACCACATTGTATGCGGTCTGAATACCCCAGATGCTCTCCTGGCCGCAGTCACTCATCCCGGCCTGGCTGCGCAATGGCAGCGTGAGGCCAAATTCATACTGCTGCTGGCTGTCCTGAAAAATTACCACATCCTGTTCAAGACGGCTGTCCATTTCATAACGCCAGTAAATACCGACTTCAGCCAGCAGGCGCTGAATAAATTCAAGGTCAGTTTCCCGCCACTGGGTGATGAGCTCCCGAGCCGGGTACTCCCTTGAGAGCCGGAACTCAAAGTCAGGTCCTTCCAGGCCGTGTTTACACAGTACCTGTTCAACCACTTCCGTTACCGACTGGTTGAGGTAAATCTGACTGCCCTTTGTAAAACCCAAAAGCGCGATGCGGGGAACGATCTTCAGTGCGTAACGGGTCTCGTCATTTGACGTGGAAATCCGGCGAAATGACGCCACCACCCCATAAACCGTCCGGACCGGCAGCGCCGGTGCCCCGTCAAACATCGGGGTCTGAAAAGTAAATGACGCCGGTTTCAGCAGTAACGTGTCGCAGGCAATATCCGCAGAAGAACAGGTGACTGTCACATCATACCGCCATGGCTGGCTGAGTGACTCAACCGCGTTGTAACGCAGAACATCCAGGAAATCGCCGCATCCATGCACATCAACCCGGTAACGTGACTGGCCCAGCAGCTGTTGTACCGCATCGGTTGCCTGGTTGACCAGGGAACTGTTCATGAGGCTTCTCCTTCTGCTTGTTCGTCAAATGCCAGCACAATCCCCTCCTCCTCATCCCAACCCAATGTAAGATGCTGCGGCTTCTGCCCCGCCGCCATATGCATCAGCAGCTGCTGGCTCAGCACCGGCAGAATCTGCTGGTTCAGCAGGCTGTCAACATTGCGCGCCCCGGTGTCCGGCAGCAGGCAGGCATCGGTCAGTGCGTCGTACAGACTTTCGTGGATATCGGTCTTCATACCGTAGTGACGGTTGAGGCGTTTACTGACCTGCGCCAGCTTCATTTCCACGATGGTGCGCATCGCTGCCTGCGCCAGCGGACGGTAAATCACCGTCTGGAAGCGCGCCAGCAGCGCGGGCTGGAAGTGGTCCCGCAGGACAGGGCGCAGCAGTTCATGCAGATCCGGCTCTGTCGCCTCCGGCTGTTCCTCCAGCATCTGCATGATGAGGTCGCTGCCGAGATTAGAGGTCATCAGAATCACCGTGTTGCGGAAGTCAATTTCCCGTCCCTCGCCGTCGCGCATGAAGCCCCGGTCAAAGACCTGGTAGAACAGGTTCATCACATCCCGGTGCGCCTTTTCCACTTCATCCAGCAGCACCACGCTGTAGGGGCGCTTACGGACGGCTTCGGTCAGAATGCCGCCCTGACCGTAACCCACGTAGCCCGGCGGTGAGCCCTTGAGCTGCGAGACGGTGTGTGGCTCCTGGTATTCCGAGAGGTTGATGGTGATAAGGGACTTCTCGCCGCCGAACAGTTCATCGGCCAGCGCCAGGGCGGTTTCGGTCTTGCCGGTGCCGCTCGGCCCCACAAGCAGGAACACGCCCTGCGGGCCGTTCTCCGGCGCCAGACCGGTTTTGCTGGCGCGCAGGCGCTGCGCAATGGCATTCAGTGCACTGTCCTGACCGACAACGCGTTTCGCCAGACTGTGCTCAAGGCTCAGCAGTTCCGTCTGCTCGTCCTTCATCAGGGAAGAGAGCGGTACGCCCGTCCAGTCGGCGATAACGGTGGCGACGGTACGCGCATCCACATCCAGCCCCAGCAGCGGGGTATGCTTTTGTATATCGCTCAGTTGCTGTTGCAGGTCCGCCATCTCCGCCTGACGGGAGATATCAGCCCGGCAGGCCAGCAGTTGTTCCGTCAGCGCCAGCTCCTGGCCGTACTGGATTTCCCGTTCGTCGAGTTGCAGGATGATGCGGATTTCGTCCTGTTCAATGGCCGCCAGACGTTCGCCGTGGGCGGTGTTGCCCACCGCGATATCCTCCAGCAGCGCCTGCTTCTCCATAGCCAGTGCCGTGAGCTGCGCCTTCATGCGGGTCAGCGGCTCCGGCACCGTATCCAGGCTCATACGGACACGGGCAGAGGCGGTATCCAGCAAATCCACCGCCTTGTCAGGAAGCTGGCGTCCGGTCAGATAGCGTCTGGACAACGTGACGGCAGCTTTAACCGCTTCATCGGTAATATGCACGCCATGGTGCTCCGCGTAGCGTGACTTGAGTCCGCGCAGCATCAGGCAGGCGGTGTCGTCGTCCGGTTCGTCCACCTTCACCATCTGGAAACGACGCTCCAGCGCGGCGTCGCGCTCAAAGTACTGTTTGTACTCACTCCAGGTGGTGGCGGCGATGGTTCTGAGCTCACCGCGGGCGAGCGCCGGTTTCAGCAGGTTGGCCGCATCGGCGCCGCCCGCCTGGTTGCCCGCGCCGATAATGGTGTGCGCCTCGTCAATGAAGAGCAGAACCGGCAGGGGTGACTGCTGCACCGCGTCGATGATGTTTTTCAGGCGCTGCTCGAATTCCCCCTTCACACCCGCCCCGGCCTGTAACAGGCCGAGGTCAAGGGTGCGCACCGCGACCGGCTTCAGCGCGTCCGGCACATTGCCCTCATGAATGCGCAGCGCCAGTCCTTCCACGAGCGCGGTCTTGCCGACGCCCGGTTCGCCGACCAGAATCGGGTTGTTCTTGCGGCGCCGGGAAAGAATGTCCACCATCTGGCGGATTTCATTGTCGCGGCCATAGACCGGGTCGATTCTGCCCTCACGGGCGCGGGCGGTGACGTCGAGGGTGAACCTGTCCAGCGCATTCTGCAACGCCGGGTTCAGCTCTCCTGTTATATCCGCATTCACCGGACGGCCGACAAACTCCACCTCATCACCCTGCGTAAGCTCCGCTTCCTGCTGCACCTCCGGGCGTTCATCCGACTGCGCATCCAGAAGTCCACGCAGGCGCTCAAGCTGGCTCTGCGCCAGCGTCAGCAGCGGCCACAGGCCGTCGCAGCGCAGCAGTTTCGGTTTTTCCACCAGCGCCATCAGGAGGTGAATGCTGCGGATATGCTCTTCCCCCGCCAGCGAGGCGTGCAGCCAGGCGTCCTGCATCAGTGACTGCACGCCCTCCGAAAGCTGCGGACGGCTGCGCACTGACCGTGGCAGGCTGTCCAGAAAACCCAGCATATCCTGCCATATCGTATCCATATCCCATTCGTAGCGCCGCGCCAGCACCGTCAGGTCGCCCTCACCCTGCTCCAGCAGTTTCAGCAGCCAGTGCTCAGGCAGGATTTCCGCATGGGCGCGGGTCTGGCACAGGGAAGCGGCCCCCTCCATCGCGCGGGCACAGTAAGGGTTAAGACGGCGTAACAGGATGGCTGGATTTTCCATGAGACTCTCTCTTTATCAGTTCCGGACACGCTACCGCCCGTCGCTGTTCCCTGTTATTCAGGAACCCAAAGCGCATCAGGTCGGGCAGGCAGTTTGTGTTTTTCTTTGCTGACCACCCGTCAGTGCAGGCGTTCAGCAAAAAAAGCAGACGGCTGACCGTCTGCTCGGGGCACTTACGCAGTGGTACGTTCGTTCCAGGAATCGGAATGAATGATGTTGCCGTCTTTGTAGGTCCAGGTGATTTTTTCGTAACGCAGTTCAATCTGCTCGAGGTGGTTGTGCTTCTCGAAAGAAGGGTCCTTGATGTCATGCATCTTCGGATTCACTTTCACCAGCTTCACGTTCTCAAGCTTCGTGTTGAAGTACTCCACTTCCTGGCCTGCGTCATTGATTCTGTACCATTTGAACTCGGCCGATTTCAGGGTCTGGCCGGTCGTCACCGCCTTGTACAGGTACGGGCTGGAGGAGTCGATTTCCTTGGTGAACAGGAACGGGGTGTGGATACGGGTGCCGGTCAGCTTGCCGGTATTGTTATCGGTCGGGATGTACAGGTTGTGCTCCTGGGCCACCACTTCGATACTGCCTTCACGATCTTTCACGTCCACGGACCCTTTGATGTCCGCGCCGCCGTCGTCCTTCAGCCACAGATAGACTGGAATTGCCATGTTAATTACTCCGTTACATTGTTATCAGCGCCATCATCCTGCGATGACGCATGGGTCGTGCCCGGCGCCTGACAGGCATTCGCCTGCGGCACCAGACTGATTTCGACACGGCGGTTCAGCGCCCGGCCTTCAGCCGTGTCGTTGGTGGCGACAGGACGGCTTTCACCATAGCCCTGCACCGCAAAACAGCTTTCCGGCACGTCGCCGGTATCCCGCATCCAGTCGCGCACCGACTCCGCGCGCTTAAGCGACAGCACCTGGTTGGACTGGTCATCCCCGGTGCTGTCGGTATGGCCCGCCACCACAATCAGCCAGCCGGGCTTCGCCTTGATCCCCACCAGTGAGTTCACCAGCAGCTTTGTTGAGGCGGGTTTAAGCGCCCACTTTCCGGTATCGAACAGTGACATGCTGTCGAGGCGGATGATTTTCGGTACCGGTTCCATGGCGGGAGCCGGTGGCGGCACATACGTGTCAATCGCCTTCTGTAACGCCAGCCACAGACGCTGACCGGGGTAATAGCCCAGCGCATACCTGAGCGGTTCCCCCTGCCGCTGCCAGCGCTCCAGCAGAAGGGCGTCCTGTTTCAGTGCGGCAAGTGACTGCGCCTTCGGCTCATAATGGTTCATGGGGATGGCATACCAGCGCTGTAGATTCATTCCCACCTGGCGGATCAGCGCCGCGTTATTCATGGCAGAAAAACCAAGGGCAGCAAGAACGCAGGCCAGGACCCACACAATGAGACGGCGGGTGCGCTTCCCGCCCTGAACAGGTGCGCAGTAAGGCGTGAGCAACGGTAGTACCGCATCAGGAAAACGACCGGATGCCGCCGCTATTTCGTCTGTCTGCGGCAGAAGCAGGTGTGTCAGGCGACAAAGCCAGAGTGCCCATAAAGACGTATTGCTGGCTGAAGCGCCCCCGCTTTTCAGAGCCACCGCAAACGGGTGGACCGGCGGAAATAACCGATCTTCTTTCGCCAGTTCATCCATAAGAAGGGTGCGCATAAAAGCAAAGCCTTCCCGCAGCACAGGCATCAGCGCCAGACGATTTGCCTGTTGCCAGTCGTCCGTAGCCTGTGGCGTCTCATCAACAGGGTAAACAACCGGTTTGTCGCCATGGACAATAACCCACGGGGTTTCAGGGCCGGAAAACTCACCGCTCAGGATCACCGGCGGTGAGAATCCGGCGATCAGGCTCAGCTGTTTCATCTGCTGGCGCAACACTTTCAGGGTCGCGCGCAGCACCGCTTCATCCTGGTGCCCGTCGGGGTGGGTGGCATACATAACGGCGATCTGTCCGGCCTGGCGCGGCTGCCGCTCCTGAATATCGCGCACGATATCACTGAGCCTGCTGACGTCATTCACCCGCAGCCACCAGCCATGCGCTGTTTTACGCAGAGTATGCTCCCCGAACAGGGCATCCAGTCTGTCTCCGCAGACAAGAACAACCGGACCCGCATCAGCAAGTACGGGCAGATCAAAACCAGACCCGCCATTGCCCTGAGCCTGGCTAAAACGGCTTTTTCGCCGGATCTGCCAGATTGCCAGCGCAACAATGCACAGCGTCATCACGCCTTTAAACAGTGAGCCTGCCGGAACGAAGCCCCACAGAAGCCATAAAAGCGCCGCGGCACCCGCCAGTACGTGGAATATCAGAGAAACCATGACCGATTTACGCATTAATGGGGCAACTCCGGTAACTGCGCGGACAGCAGAGCCTGGAGCCAGAGATGACCGCCCCACCATACGGCACCGGTGATTACCGCCGCCGCCGCGATCCAGAACCAGACAGAGCGCAGCAGGCTGTAACGGTGTTTTCCGGTCCTGCGAACCACCAGAGAAAGGCCGGCATCAAGAGGCGGAACCCGCTCAGCAAGCGCTTTCATTGCCTCTTCACGCTGGGTCTGGCTGACAGAACCCATGCTGTACAACCCCTGGAATCCCAGCGCGAGCACCCGGTGATAGCAGGTCAGAACGGCCATGTTTGGCGCTGGCTGGCGCAATACTTCCGCAATACGATCCCACAGGGCTTCACCTGCGTGCAGCGACCCAAAATAGCGCGCCTGTAGCGGCGCTTTTCGCCAGGCTACCTGGCCCGCATCAGCATCTGCCCCGTCAGGCAGTTTTCTGCTCATGACCACTTCGTCAAGTAGCGCACACTGCGCATAAGAGATATGATCGATACTGGCTTCATCATATCCTGCACGATCCAGCGCCTCGCGCACGCTTTCCACATGTTTGCAGCAGGTGTCGTACAGCACATTCCCGTCAGGCGTTGTTGCCCCCTGCTTAAGCAGGGTGACGGTGAGCCAGGTCTCCGCCATCAGAGCATCGATATCGGTTTCTTTTCTCATGATCGCAGTACCGCAAACAGTTCAAGTTCAAGCTGTCCCAGCAAAGCAGGCACATAGAACATACATATCCCCTGCTCCAGCATGTCCCGTGCCGCAGCACTTTCCATGTCCAGCGCGAAGTACTGGTTCTCCATTCGCACCGGTAACGCAGCAGGCACGCGATTCACGGCAATGAGTGGGATCCCCTGCAGCGCAACGGTGGAAATCGCATTCACATCATCCGGGGAACCCGCCTTGCATAATGTCGGGAATTTCTCCGCCACCTGCCAGGCCGGAACGTCAGACCGGACAGAGAGCCAGAGATCGGCTTCTTCACGCAGCCGGATGTCGTGCAGCGAGGCTTTCCAGGTCTGGGCGTCAGGACGGGACATCTCCAGCGCTATCACACGGGACGGCAGGCTAGCTTCCAGTAAACCGGCGATCAGTTCAAACAACGGTGGAAACGTCATTTCAGGCCGGGCGTGGTCATAGCCAGGGATTGCGTCCAGATCGCTGTCCAGAGAAAACGTCAGCATACTGCCCGCAAGCCGCGCAAGCTCCGCCCACACCTGTTCCGGATGGCGAGCCGGAAAACGTTCAAACTCCACCAGCACCCTGGCATGAGAGTTAAGCGCATTGAGAAGCCAAAAAAGAGAAACATCCGCCACAGCAAAATCCGCCAGGCGCTCATTACTTTCCCGACGCATGGACATCAACCGTTGGCGGCGGGAGCGAAGCTGGCGGTTCAGTAACACCAGCCTTTCCCGCATCGCCGGGCTGGCAGAAAACAGGGCCATAGGCGGAATGAATGCCGGATCATGACGCCAGCTCCCCTGCCCGTCCCGGATCAGCCGTGCAACCGGACAGCACTGCCACGACGCGTTATCCTCATGCTCAAAACGGATCGCCAGATTAAAGCGGGCAACGGCGACAGATTCCTCTTCGCTGCCAAACGCATCCTGAACATGCACCCACTCTTCACGGTAACGGAGCGGCCGATCGGCCACCGCCGTTTCCTGAAGCACGTTATTCAGTCCGGACTGCATCAACGGCAGGGCAATCACCACCGTAACCGCGTCTGAATGCTGCGATAAATCCAGTTCGCGCGGCTCCGGAGGCAGATCGCTGACTGACGTATCCACCAGCGTGCCATCCGGCAGCCAGACCCGCAGTTGTGTAATCTGAATCAGACCCGTACCCAGCAGCCTTTCATCAAATTCCACCTGCTCAACGCCCCACGCAAACGGCGAGGAGAGCGCCGCCACGCCTGTACTGCGAAACGTTTCCCATTCGGACTGTTGCTGGAACTGCTGAGGGGACAGCAACGCCCCCTCGTTCCACAGCGGACGATAAATTTTCATCCCTGCTACCGCCTTACGCTTTCGCTTTAGGCATCTGGCTCACCAGAGACAGGTTCACATCCATGCCTTCCACCTGGAAGTGCGGCACCGCAAACAGCTTCACGCGGAAGAAACCCGGGTTATCTTCGATATCTTCCACCACCACCTTCGCGTCACGCAGCGGATGAGAAGCCTGCAACTCATCGCCCGGATCGGTCATTTCCGTCACCAGACTACGCACCCAGGTATTCAGCTCCAGCTCCAGCAGACGGCGGTCCTTGGTGGTGCCGATGTTTTCGCGCTGGATAAGCTTCAGGTAGTGCGCAATACGCGACAGCAGGAAGATGTACGGCAGACGGGCGTTGATGCGGCTGTTGGCCGTAGCATCTGCGGTGTCATAGAGCGCCGGTTTCTGCGCGGAGTTCGCCGAGAAGAAGCAGGCATAGTCGCGGTTTTTGTAATACGAGAGCGGGATAAAGCCGAGGTTGGCAAACTCGAACTCGCGGGTCTCCGGGATCATCACCTCAGACGGGATTTTCACCTGGTTGCCGGTGCCCAGATCGTACAGATGAATAGGCAGGTCTTTCACCGCCCCGCCCGCCTGCGGGCCACGGATCTGCACGCACCAGCCGTTATTGATGAAGCTCTTTACCATGTTTGACGCGAAGGAGAACGACGCACTAGTCCACAGGTATTTCTCGTGATCCGGGCCTTTCACCTGCTCAACGTAGTTAAAGCTGCGTACAGGTACGGTGTCCGGGCCATACGGCAGACGCCCCAGCACGCGCGGCATCACGAGGCCGATATAGCGGGCGTCGTCGGTGTCGCGGAACGATTTCCACTTGATGTATTCCGCGCGGTCGAAGTAGTTGCCGATATCCTTAATTGCAGCGACCTCTTCCATCGAATCTTTCAGGAAGAATTTCGGACCGACAGAGCCAATAAACGGCATATGTGCGGCAGCTGACACTTTAGAGATGTTGCGCAGCAGCGCCACATCCTGCGGGCTGGCGTCAAATTCATAGGATGAAATCACGGAGCCAATCGGCTCGCCGCCCGGGGTGTCGTATTCGGCGGTATAGGTGTGCCAGTAGAGGCCGCTCTGGATAAGTTCCGGCGCGTCTTCAAAGTCCTGACGCAGATCTTCTTTCGACACATCCAGAATTTCGGTTTTCACGTTCTGGCGGTAGTCGGTGCTGTCCACCAGCTGCTTCAGGCCGCGCCACAGGGACTCCACCTTCTGGAACTCCTGGTGATGCATTACGGCATCCAGCTGACGGCTGATCTGGAAATCCAGCTCAGCGATATGGTGGTCAATCAGCGTTTTGTCGAGCTTCTCCACCGGCTGACCGGATTTGCGGATGCAGTCCATAAACACCTGCATCGCCGCCGTCAGGCGTTCACCCGCCGGAGCGTCAGAAAGCGCGGCGTCATCCAGAAACGCATTGATATCCCCCAGGCTGGAGGCCGGGGTCAGGTTGATTTTTTCAAACAGGGAGGCGTAAACGCCCTCTTTTTCCAGTACGGTGGTCTGCCCCTGCGCGGAGGCGGTTTCAGTATTCACAGACATCAGCATATTCCCGGTTAATCCATTAAATTACACATGCCGCTTATTTCGGGGCCAGTGCACTCATTTCGTCGCGTAATTCCTGAGACAGCGCCGGGTCTTTAAGAATTTTCTCGAGTTCTTTTCTGAAAGTGGCGTTATCAAGGAGATTGGATTTGAGGTCGCGTAATAAATTACGCATGGCCAGCATGGCGCGGAGCTGGGGGATCTGGCGGGCAACCTGTTCAGGTTCGAAATCCTTAATATCGGAGAAATTCAGTTTTATGCTTTCTTCCGAACCATCCCCGGCCATTGTGTTAGGAACCGTCAGATTCACTTCCGGGTTAAATTCCGAAAGTACGCTGTTGAAGTTATTTTTATTGACGTTAATTTTCTCCCTTTCCGATAATGGGCGATTCTCTTTTCCATTACTGAAATCACCGACGGTGAGGAGTTTAAGCGGCAGTTCGATTTTCTTCTGCGCGCCACCTGTATGCAGAGCCAGCTTTAAGTTTATGCGTGCCTTGGGCACCTCATTCTGGAATGAATCGGCCATAGCAGTCCCTTTCTTTAAAAGAAATAAATGTTAAGTGAGTGACGTTTCTTTACAAAACCATATTAGAGCAAAAGCCCATTTAAAATCAACTTCCCAGATCAAAGATCTACCATTAGACTTTTCTTAAGAATATTCCACTAAATCATTGTACTCATAAATGCCATAGATACATGATACACAGTAAAAATTAACTATTTATTCACATTAATTTGGCAGAAATGACTGCTTTGATTGGAAATATTGAACTTATTGTTCCATGAGGTTGAATAATTGATTTACATCAATGCATTTATTAACGCGTCCCGTAACAGTGCAGAGAAATAAGGTTTTAATTCAATAAATGGCCTGAATATGAAAAAATCCTGTATCGGACAAATTTAATCTTAAAAACAGTAATGACTACACTGCTACAGGAATGGCGAATAAATGACTACGCGTTTTTCGATAAACGGGAGGAAGAATCTCTCTGAAGATATTCATCATGACAATGAGTGATGGGCTGATATGAAGGGGATATTCGGAAATAACCAGGCTGTAAAACTATCAACCCTGAGAGCGGGCGCTTATGCGGTTAATGGATGTTAACCATAATCACGTAGCGCCCTGAGCTCTTTTTAGTGCTTTTCAATATACATTGTACGGCTGTACGCAACATCCTCTGGGTTATTTATCGGATAACCTTTAACCCATGGCTTGATGAGACGGCCATTGGTGTACTGATAAATAGGGGCAATCGGTGCTTTCTCGGTGAGGATCTTCTCGGCCATGTTGTAGTCGGCATTACGCGCTTTTTCAGTAGTTTCGAGCGTCGCCTGATGAATAATCTTATCGTAAGCAGGATCGTTGAATCGTGAGATATTCCCGCTGTGGGAGGAGGTCAGCAGCGACAGGAATGTCGACGGCTCATTGTAGTCCCCTACCCACGATGCACGGATGACGTCAAAATTCCCGGTATTGCGGCTGTCGATGTAGGTTTTCCACTCCTGATTCTGCAACTTAACGTCAACACCCAGATTTTTCTTCCACATGGATGCGACGGCAATCGCAATTTTCTGATGGTTTTCAGACGTGTTGTACAGCAGCGTTAATTTTAGCGGCCGCTGAGGGCCATAGCCTGCCGCCTGCAACAACGTTTTCGCCTGCGCATTCAGCTCCTGCTGCGTCATCTGCTCAAATGGCGAGGCTTCCGGCGTAAAACCCGCAGTGACATCGGGAGTAAAATGCCAGGCCGGTTTCTCACCGGTCCCCAGGACTTTCTCCGCCATAATACGTCTGTCGATAGTCATGCTGAGCGCGAGACGTACGCGGGCATCCGCGGTTGGGCCTTTTTGCGTGTTAAACGCGTAGTAATAGGTCCCAAGCTGTGGCGGTGTATATACCTGACCCGGAATATCTTTAAGCAGCTTCTGGTACATGTTTTTCGGAAACGATTCTGTAATATCGATATCGCCCGCCAGATAGCGTTTGGTCGCTGAGGACTCCTGGTTGATTGGCACAAAGGTGACTTTTTTAAGCACCGTCCTGCCGTTATCCCAGTAATGAGAATTTGGCTCAACCACCAGTTTTTCATTCACCACGCGATCTTTCAGCACATACGCACCGTTGCCAATGAGCGCGCCAGGGCGCGTCCATTCCTTACCGCTTTCCACATTGGCCTTTTGAACAGGATAAAACGCGAAGTTAGCCGTCAGATTGCTGAACCAGGGCAGCGGTTTGTCCAGCTGCACGCGCAACGTTTTAGCATCCACCGCCGTCACGCCGAGGGTATCCGGAGCAGCTTTGCCGTCGATAATGGCCTGGGCATTGTTAATGCCCGCCAGCGCCGCAAACCAGGCGAAAGGTGACGTTGTTTTAGGATCAACCAGACGACGCCAGCTATAGACAAAATCTTGTGCCGTCACCGGGGTTCCGTCAGACCACTTAGCGTTATCCCGCAACGTGAACGTCCAGACGCGGTTGTCATTGCTCTGCCAGCGCGTCGCCACGCCGGGAACTAACTCCCCTTTTTCGTTCTGATTTACCAGCCCTTCATAGAGGTCGCGGATCACCTGTATCTCGGGCAACCCCACCGCTTTTGCCGGATCGAGCGAAGCGGGCTCATCTTTAATATGTCGAACCAGCTCCTGCTTTTGCGCCAGAACCGTTCCTTCGGGAACCTCCGCGGCATATGAAAGTGAAGAAAGCCCGCACAGCCACAGCGCAGTACAAAGAAGCGAAACAGGATGCTTCATACGATCCCCTTAATGATGTCAGGTAACAGGCAGATGCGTAATTATTTGTTTCGAAACGGAGAAATGCAAATGCTTCCTCCGGAAAGTTGATGTCAGGCAATTTTCCACACACACGGAAACTATTTGATTAAGCGCGGCTTTTGCACAACACTGCCAGAAGTGACTTTATCATCAGGGTTTACTATGGCAACTACCCGACCAAGAACGGAACGCGGCGCCTTCCCGCCCGGGACTGAACATTATGGACGCTCGTTTTTAGGCGCGCCGCTGATCTGGTTTCCGGCACCCGAGGCCGATCGCAATAGCGGCTTAATCATTGCGGGCACGCATGGCGATGAAAACTCGTCTGTCGTGACGCTCTCGTGCGCGCTACGTACGCTGGCCCCCGATTTACGACGTCATCATGTGATTTTGACCGTCAATCCGGACGGTTGTCAGCTTGGATTACGGGCGAATGCACGCGGCGTTGACCTGAACAGGAACTTCCCGGCGGCAAACTGGCGCGCCGGTGAAACGGTGTATCGCTGGAACAGTTCGGCGCAGGAGCGAGATGTTGTCCTGCTCACGGGAGACAAACCCGGTTCCGAACCGGAGACTCAGGCATTGTGCCAGCTTATTCATAAGATCCACCCGGCCTGGGTTGTCTCTTTCCACGATCCCCTCGCCTGTATTGAAGATCCTCGTCATACGGCGCTCGGGCAGTGGCTGGCGGATGCGTTTGCTCTACCTCTGGTGAGCAGCGTTGGCTATGAAACACCCGGGTCGTTTGGCAGCTGGTGCGCAGACCTCAGCCTTCACTGTATCACCGCAGAGTTTCCGCCCATCTCCTCGGATGAAGCGAGCGAAAAATACCTGCGGGCGATGACAGATCTCCTGCGCTGGCAGCCTCAAAGATGAAGTACGCCGGAGGTAAAATTCAGGGCGGGTGATACGTCAACCGCCAGCCAGGTTGGGCCGTCCAGATCGGCAAAACGCACGCTGTTCACCAGCGGGAGCGCAGCGCCGATCGCTCTGGACGTGCACAACATGCAGCCCAGCATCAGAGCAAAGCCTTGCGCCTGCGCATCTTGTGCCAGTGCCAGGGCCTCGGTTAATCCACCTGTTTTATCCAGCTTAATGTTCACCATCTCGTAGCGTCCCTTGAGAGCTGACAGGCTCTCACGGGTATGACAGCTTTCATCTGCACAGACGGGAAGCGGATGAATAAAATTCGCCAGGGCGGCATCGTCTTCTGCCGGGAGGGGTTGCTCCAGCATGGCAACGCCCAGATCGGCAAGCAGCTGACAACGGGCTGCCAGCCCTTCGCTATGCCATGATTCGTTCGCATCGACGATAAGAGTGGCATCAGGCACCGCCGCACGAATGGCGACCATGCGTTCGCTAATCAGACGATCGTCGAGCTTCACCTTTAATAATGTTGCACCGGTGGCATACAACGCCTGAGCGCTGGCGGCCATTTGCTCTGGTTCACCGATGACCACCGTTTGCGCGGTGACGATCGATTGCGGCAGCGCAACGTCCAGCAGCGCAGGCAGCGGTTTTTGTTGTTTCGCCGCTTCCAGACTCCAGAGTGCGCAGTCAATCGCGTTGCGTGCCGCGCCGGCCGGCAACCGAAGCTGAAGAGCCTCGCGCGTCAGACCCGCCTGCAACTCGGGCACCACCGTCATAATTTGCGCCATGACTGACGCCAGGCTTTCTCCGTAGCGAGGATAAGGGGTACATTCCCCGACGCCTTTTACGCCGTCCTCTTCACATTCAACCACGACCACACAGGCCTCATTACGGCTGCCGCGCGAGATAACAAACGGGGTGTGCAATGGCCAGGCTTCTTCATAGACCTTAACGCTTCTCATCACTGACTCCTTGCAGGCCGGAAAGGCAGAAAATTGGTTTGCCGTGCTAACTGCGGATGACATACACTAGCCACGACGTTAACTATTTGTAAACAGGAAGATATCTATGTCACAACTCGTTCATTTCCAGGGCAACCCGGTTGCTGTTGCAGGTTCCATCCCACAGTCTGGCAGCAAAGCACAGCCTTTTACTCTGGTGGCTAAAGATCTGTCTGACGTCACGCTGAGCCAGTTTGCTGGCAAACGTAAAGTCCTGAACATTTTCCCAAGCATCGATACTGGCGTTTGTGCTGCATCAGTGCGTAAATTCAACCAGCTGGCGACCGAAATGGACAACACCGTAGTGCTGTGCATTTCTGCTGACCTGCCGTTTGCCCAGTCCCGCTTCTGCGGCGCTGAAGGCCTGAGCAACGTCATCACCCTTTCCACTCTGCGCAGCCCGGATTTCCTGGAAAAATACGGTGTTGCCATTTCCGAAGGCGCGCTGAAAGGTCTGGCTGCTCGTGCGGTACTGGTGATCGACGAAAACGACAACGTTGTTTTCAGTGAGCTGGTTAACGAAATCACTACCGAACCGGATTACACCGCCGCACTTGAGGCGCTTAAAGCCTAAACGTAAAAAAGCCTCTGCAAAGAGGCTTTTTTATTTATTCGTCACCCTTCTTCTGATTTAACCCATACTCGCGCAGCTTATTCGCAATTGCGGTATGTGACACCCCAAGACGTTTAGCCAGCTTGCGCGTGCTCGGATAGCTGCGATAAAGCTGCGTTAACACCGAACGCTCGAAACGGCTGGTGATGTCATCCAGCGAGCCTTCCATTGCCTCTTCGCCTACCGAGACCGTCCCGGCATCGTAATCCGGCAACAGAATATCCTGAGGGCGCAGTTCATACCCTTCAAGCTGAGTTAATGCGCGATAGACCGCATTTTTAAGCTGACGAATATTGCCCGGCCAGCCGTAACGCGTCAGCACGGTGCCCAGGTCGGCAGAGAGCTTCGGACGCGGCACGCCCTGCTCGTCGGCAAAACGGGCCACGAACAGTTCTGTCAACGGCATGATGTCCTGCGGGCAATCACGCAGCGGCGGTATATTGAGCGTCAGAACGTTGAGACGATAGTAGAGATCTTCGCGGAATACCCCTTTCTGCACCAGCTCCACCAGGTTTTTCTGGGTGGCGCAGATGACGCGCACATCCACGTGTACTTCATGATCTTCCCCCACACGGCGGAACGTGCCGTCATTGAGAAAACGCAGCAGTTTCGCCTGCATGCGTGGCGACATTTCGCCAATCTCGTCCAGCAACACCGAGCCGCCGTTCGCCTGCTCAAAGAAGCCTTTTTTGCCTTCCGGCGCATGCCCGAACAGCTCACTTTCCACCGCATCTTCAGGAATAGAGGCGCAGTTCAGCGCCAGATACGGTTTTGCCGCACGCGGGCTGGCCATGTGCACAGCATGCGCCAGCAGATCTTTCCCCGTACCGGTATCCCCGGTAATCAGCAGCGGCGCCGTAAGATTTGCCAGCTTGCGCGCCTGGTCGATTACATGACGCATCTTCGGGCTCACCGCAATAATCTGGCTGAATGCGCCGACGTCCTGGCTGGAAAGATTCTGTAACTGGCGTCCCATGCGCACCGTGGAGCGCAGCATGATCACCGCGCCGGTGAGCACCCGCGCGGCATTTTCCCCTTTCAGGTAGACCGGCGTGATCTCCATCAGGAAATTCTGTCCGTTGATAACGACATGCTCGCTATGGGTATTTTGCGGGTTGCTGTCCAGCCAGCGCTGGAAATTAAAACCGGTAATCAGTTGCGTGGCGTGGTGCCCGATAAGTTTTTCCTGAGTCTGCGCAAACAGCTGGCAGCTGGCCTGGTTAACGCGCTCGACTTTATTTTTCAGATCGAGAGAGAGAAACGGCTCCGGCATTGCTTCCAGCAGCGCGCTCAGCGCAAGATGTTCCCGCTCGGACGGCATCCAGGGGATGGTGCGTACATCCGTAACGCCAGCGATACGGCGGATTTCCGCCATCAGGCTACTGAAGGTATTAAATTCAATTTCGGCAAAATTGAGGTAAATTCGCCCGACAGGGTCGATCTCTATGCCACGTAAATCAATGCTACGTAAAACAAGAAGATCGAGTAACTCGCGGGTCAGACCGAGACGGTCCTCACAAAAGACTTCCAGACGCATGGGAAATTCACCGTTTAAGCCAATAACAATAAAATGATATGTCAGATCACGGTATTCGGGAAGGTGGCTGTCAACAAATATTGACAGCCCGCACGATTAGTAAACAAAACCTCACTGAGCAGGTTTTTTATTGAGCGTCTCTTTAAGCTGGCCAATCAATTCGCGACGGAAATCCCCCAGCCGCGGCTTATCGCCATCGATCCAGGGGAGTGGACGACAAACCTCCATCGCTTTGATACCCAGACGTGCCGTCAGCAGACCGGCACCAATCCCCTGCGCCGCCCGGGCAGAGAGACGGGCCGCAAGATCCTGCGACATCCAGTCCATCCCGACCTCCCGTACCAGTTCGCTTGCCCCGGCGAAGGCGATATTCAGCAATACCAGTTTGAACAGGCGCAGCCGGCTGTAATAGCCAAGCTCGATGCCATACAGTCTGGCGATGCGGTTGATCAGGCGCAGGTTGCGCCAGGCGATAAAGGCCATGTCCACCATCGCCAGCGGACTGACGGCGATCATCAGGGTAGATTCCGCCGCCGAGCGGCTGATCTCACGACGAGCCTGCGCATCCAGCACCGGCTGAATAATGTGGGCATAGAGCGTGACCACTTCCTGGTCATTCTGGGTTTCGTGGATCGCCGCATACCAGCGCTGAAGCGCCGGGTGAGAGTGATCAATCCCGGCCTGAGCCGCAAGCTTTTCACAAAAAGCACGCCCTTTTCCTGTGCCGTGACTGTGCAGCAGATCCCGCGCTTCATCGCGTTCGTGGGCACGCTGACGCAAACGCCATAGGCGACGCCACTCGGTGACGACTGAGCCAACGCCCGCACCAACAATCAACGCCCCGGCGGCGCATCCCCCCAGCGCCACCCAGTCCTGCGTTTGCCAGGCATTGACGCCCCACTGCACGCCCTGACCGATTACGCTCACCCCAAAAAGGGCTAACCCGGCGGTCACCATCTTGCGCCACAGGCTGCGTTTCGGGCGCAGTGCCGCATCAACAACCGCTTCCGCCTGCCCCTCTTCAACCATCGGTTCGTCTGCCAGCACGGGAGCAAAGTTGTCGGCCTGCGGCCCGCTGAAGGTTTGCGCCGTTTTAAACGCCTCATGCGGGGACTGCTCAAGCTGGCCGGTAAAATCAATGCGTGGTTTTAACGGTTCCGTCATCGCAATTTATCTCCAATTAAAAACTCCAGCGCGGCATCCAGACGGATATGCGGCAATGGCTGGTCAACGTTCATACTCTGCGGACGGAAGGCTTCGAACTGAAAACCCTGGCTTTGCCAGAAAGCCTGGCCCGGCAGACGCGCCGGAACTTCCCCCGGATAGACCGTGAGCGGCGCACCGTCGCTGAGACGGTTGCCCCGCAGGGCCGGAATTTTCTCGCCATTCAGGTCAATCAACCCACTCTGCGTAGCCTGTACGGACGCCAGCCCCAGACAATCCATACTGATCCCTTCGAAGGCCGCATTCTGCCAGGCATCCTGCACCAGCTGTTGCAGCAGGGATACCATGTTGGCGTGCTGATCGACCGTCACATGGTCAGCTTTTGTGGCGGCAAACAGCAGCTTGTCGATGACCGGCGAGAACAAACGGCGAAACAGCGTACGCTGGCCATAATGAAAGCTTTGCATCAGCTGCGTCAGCGCCAGCCGCATATCATTGAACGCCTGCGGCCCGCTGTTGAGCGGTTGCAGGCAGTCCACCAGCACGATCTGGCGGTCAAAACGTAAAAAGTGATTTTTATAAAAGCCCTTAACCACCTTCTCACAGTAATAATTGTATCGCTCGCGGAGCATACCGGCGTTGGTGGTCTTGTCCGCCTGCGCCAGTTTCGATTCACCGATGCTGTCAACGTCCGGCCACGGGAAAAACTGTAGCGCGGGAGCACCGGCTAAATCACCCGGCAGAACAAAGCGGCCCGGCTGAATAAAATGCAACCCCTCCTGCTTGCACTGATGCAGGTAATCCGTCCAGGCTTCGGCTATGACGGCCAGACGGTTTTCATCCGCCGGTGCCAGCGGATCCAGTCCTTCGCAAAGCTGGCGCCATTTGGTCGACCACTCTGCCCGCTGCCCCTGCAACAGACCGGTCATCTGTCGGGACCAGCTCAGGTAATCCTGCGCCAGCATCGGTAAATCGAGCAGCCATTCTCCCGGGTAATCCACAATTTCGAGATAGAGCGTGGACGTTTCTTTGAAGTGACGCATCAGGGATTCATTCGAGCGGAAACGAAGCGCAAGACGGATTTCGCTCACGCCACGCGTCGGGGTGGGCCAGGCGGGAGGCTCCCCGTATAACTGCGCCAGACCTTCATCATAGGTGAAACGGGGTATGCCAAAATCACGTTGCGGTACGCGTTTCACCCCAAGCAACCGCTCCTCGCGCACTGCGCTAAGCAGTGGCAGGCGCGCCCCTGCATGCAGGTTCAACAGCTGATTGACCATCGCCGTAATGAATGCTGTCTTACCGCTGCGGCTCAGCCCCGTCACGGCAAGACGCAGATGGCGATCAACGCCACGGTTCACCAGAGAATTGAATTCGTTTTTAAGTCGCTTCATCGCCGTCCTTCATTGCCTGGAACCCTGAAAAAAGTCACTTCAGAATACAGTAAATTGGGGCAGATCGTTGATTATCAATTCTTAATTATTGCTATTGCCGTTTTCTCTCCAGTAAGATGGGCGCAATTGCTGTCCGTCTGGAGTGAGTAAGGTGTATGTCACCCACCATCTATGATATTGCCCGCGTTGCTGGCGTTTCGAAATCAACCGTGTCGCGCGTTCTGAATAAACAAACGAATATTTCTCCTGAAGCGCGCGAAAAGGTGTTGAAGGCGATAGAAGAATTAAATTATCAACCGAATAAACTTGCCCGCGCACTCACCTCTTCTGGCTTCGACGCCATTATGGTTATTTCGACCCGTTCAACCAAAACCACCGCAGGCAATCCGTTTTTCTCTGATGTACTACATGCCATTACGGCAAAAGCAGAAGAAGAGGGTTTTGATGTTATTTTACAAACATCCAAAAGCAGCGAAGATGATCTGCAAAAATGCGTAGGTAAAATAAAGCAGAAGATGATCAAGGGGATCATCATGCTAAGCTCGCCGGCGAACGAGTCTTTTTTCGCGACGCTGGACGAATATGGCGTGCCCGTGGTCGTTATTGGTAAAGTGGAAGGTAATTACCAGAATATCTATTCTGTCGACACGGATAATTTCCGTGACAGCGCCATATTAACCGACTCATTTATCAATCATGGTCGCACTAAAATTGCCTGCCTGCATGCCCCGCTCGATTATCACGTTTCTATCGATCGCCTGGCGGGCTATAAATCGAGCCTTGAGAAGCAGGGTATTGCGATTAACCCGGACTGGGTTATTGATGGCGGGTATACCCATGAAAGCGCGCTTCAGGCGGCCTGTCAGCTACTCTCTTCAGACAACCCGCCCGATGCGGTTTTTGCGACAGACAGTATGAAATTGCTGAGTCTTTATCGTGCCGCGGATGCGCTAAACCTGACGATCCCGGAACAGGTCGCAATGGCAGGATACAGCGACCCAATGCTATCTCTCATTTTAACCCCTGCGCCTGGCGGCTTTGATATCCCCACCAGAAAGCTGGGCGAAGAGAGCTGCGATGTGTTGTTCAGGTGCATAGCGGGTAAACCTGCCCCGCATAAGATATTGGTTGAAACGCATTTTTCAGATGCAGCTTCATTACGCTAAAAACCAGGGGCAAACGCCCCTGGTGAAGTGTTATCAAAACGCGTAATTCACGCCGATACCGGCATAGTGGAAGCGGTCACTTTCCCCTTCGTCATGGTTTTCCCATTCGTAGGCATATTCCAGCGTCATGGATAAACCATTGTTAAAATCATAGGCGTACAGCATACCCAAACGGTTGAAATCATGTCCTTCACGCTCAGGATCGTCTTGCCAGTCCCAGTTTGACCAGCGATCGAGTCCCAGACGGGTATAAGGCGTTAGCGTCGTCTGACCCAATGAAATCGGCAGATAGGCGCGAATTTCCTGAGTGGAGAATTCACCGTTATTTCGTGAGCCGTCCATATTAAAACCGCGCTCTAAATAGTAATTAACTTTTGCCGAGACCGTTTCGTTAATTGTCCAGGTAAAACCGGTTTCGGTCTCGACGCGGCTGTCAGAATAGCCGGTTTTTTCCAGATCGTTGGCAAACTGATACATGGCAAACCAGCCGCCAAAACGCCAGTCGTCGGTTAGTTTAATATCCCAGTCAGGCTGAACTTTATAGCGCTGCATATTAGCACTACCGTCTTTAGCACCATGCTCATCCTTAAAGTGATAGCCATAATTACGGAAGCCACCGGTCAGGCCGAACGTAAAATCATCGGTGCCGATAAAACGATAGCGTAATTCTACTTCAGGACGATCGAAATAGGTGCCGCGCGTCATGCTACTGTAATCGACCGGCCCTTCCTGATACATAGCCAGCGAAATGGTCCAGGCATCCCATGTGGCATTAAACCACACGGAGGGTTCATATAATCCATCTTTATCGTCGGCCTGACCTTCGACGTTTTCAATTTCATACATGGCGCCAATATTAAATTCCCACTGTTTGGCTGATTCTGTTGCTTGCGCGCAGCTCACCCCTGCGCACAGGACGAGCGCAGCACTTCTTAGTAGAGTACTCATTAAAATATTCCTTTATAATTAACACACAAAAAACCGGAAACTTTCATTTCCGGCGAACACCTTTCTTATCTAATAGCTGTTTCAGTATCAGCATCGAAGAAATGGCACTTATTCATATCGAACTGGATGCCGATATTATCTCCGGCAACGTAATCATCCGCCGCTCCCGCACGGACAACCAGTTCATGCCCACCCACGGTGGCATAAAGCATAAATTCAGCCCCGGTCAGCTCAGCAACGCTGATCTTCGCCGTGATGTTTTCACCGCTTCGCTGTGCGGTGAGAATGTCTTCCGGACGGATCCCAAAGACGACCGCTTTACGCTGGTAACCTTGCGCATTAAGTACGGCCAGAATGTCCTCCGGGATCTCCAGACGCAGCGTTTCGGTCACAAAGTAGCGGCCGTCGATCGCGCCACGAATGAAGTTCATCGCCGGTAAGCCAATAAACCCTGCAACGAACATATTCGCCGGCTCGTTGTATACCTGCTTCGGCGCGCCCACCTGCTGAATGATGCCGTCCTTTAAAATCACGATGCGTGTCGCCATCGTCATGGCTTCCGTCTGATCGTGCGTCACGTAAATCATGGTTGTATTAAGCTTCTGGTGCAGCTTGCTGATTTCAGCGCGCATCTGCACACGAAGTTTGGCATCGAGATTGGATAAAGGCTCATCCATCAGGAAGACCCCCGCTTCGCGCACTATCGCCCTGCCTAACGCCACGCGCTGGCGCTGACCGCCGGACAACGCACCAGGTTTACGCTGGAGATAGTCGCGCAAGCCCAGGATCTGTGCCGCCCAGGTAACGCGTTCTTCAATGACGGAGGGCGCAATTTTTTGCATTTTCAGGCCAAACGCCATGTTGTCGTAGACCGTCATATGCGGATAGAGCGCATAGTTCTGGAAGACCATCGCGATATCACGGGACTTGGCGGGAACATCATTCATGCAAACCCCGTCAATAATCAGTTCACCCGCGCTGATCTCCTCAAGGCCGGCAATCATTCGCAGCGTCGTGGATTTCCCACAGCCCGATGGACCGACGAAGACAATAAATTCTTTGTCTTCAATTTCGAGGTTGAAATCCTTCACCACGTGGACCTGGTTATCATAGATTTTCTGAATGTGTTTCAGAGACAGTTGAGCCATTATTAATTCCTTATCAATACGCCCGGGATGCCCAGAACGCCGTCAGGCCTTCCCAGGTCAGTTCCTGCGTTGAATGAAGTTGTAATCCCGCATGGTTCAGGCCAGGCCCAATCCCGACCGACAGCATTCCTGCGGCGTTAATCGCATCTACTCCTGCCGCGGCATCTTCGATACCAATGGCCTCTTCAGGACGCACGTTCAGTCCTTTACAGGCCGCAAGGAAGATTTCCGGGTCCGGCTTTGAGCGGCTAATACGCGAAGCATCGGCGCAAAAATCGAAAGCCTGATGAATGCCCAACGCGTGCAAAATCCCAGGGGCATTAAGCGATACGGATGCCAGGCCAATTTTGACCTTCGCGGCGCGAATATCCGCCAGCACGTCGCGAATCCCCGGGAGCAGTGAATCCTGCGTCAGTGATGCCAGCGACTGGACGTAAAGCGCGTTTTTTTTCGTCGCAAGCGCCAGGCGCTGCTCGTCACTGAACATCCCCTCTTTCCCGCCATGTTTCAGAATGCGCTGGAGGGAGTCCATACGGCTTATTCCCTTCAGCTGTTCGTTAAATACTTCATCGAAGGTGATACCAATCTCCTCCGCCACGGCGCGCCAGGCCAGAAAGTGAAGATGCGCGGTATCGGTGATCACCCCGTCCAGATCGAATACAACAGCGTTAAGCGTCATGGCGCCCCTCCGTGGTAGCGGTCCCATTAACAGATGCAAGAAAGTCCTTACGCTCACAGACCTTTCGCCCTGATACGTGCAGCGTTTTACCCCACAGCGTCAACGTGACAGGTGCGGTGGTTTCAATGGTTAACTGGTCATCTTCACAGGTAATGTGCATCGTTGCGTCCCGCCACCGCAGCGGAAAGGCGAGTTTCTGCCAGTGAGCAGGCAGCTTCGGCGCAAGATGCAGCTCCCCTTCGCTAATGTGCAGGCCAGCAAATCCCTGAATGGCGCCCAACCAGATCGCACCGGTGGCGGCGGCATGAATACCGTCATCACTGCTGTGCGGGTCGTCCCCCAGGTCGATGGCAATCCCATCACGCCAGAAGGCATACGCCCCCTCGGTGTCACCGCAGCGTGCGAGCACAATGCCGTGAATGGCTTTACTCAGGGATGAATCATGGATCGTGCGTGGCTCGTAGAACGCCAGATTGGCGGCACATTGCTGCGGCGTAAACCGTTCCGGCAGCAGGTAGTTAAGCATCACCACGTCGGCCTGCTTCAGGATCTGCATCTCGTTCACTTCCGCGCGAGAGTAATCAAGCAGAATGGTTTGCTTACCCGCTTTGGCTTTATAGCGGCTCAGATCGATGGCAGGTTTCGCCATGAAAGTATCGTCCTGCGGGATCACACCGTCTGCGTCGGCCTCTGGCAGCCACAGGCGCGCCAGAAACGTCCCGGCATTCTCCGTAAAACGCGCATCTTCACGCCCAAACATCGCCATAAACTGACGCGCGCAGGCAACGTTGTGCCAGGCCAGATAGTTGGTGTAGGCATTGTTGTTGACATGCTCGGTGTATTCATCCGGTCCGATCACGTCATGGATCTCAAGACGACCATTAATTTCCGTCGCGCGTCCCATCCAGAACGAAGCGGTTTCCATCAGCAGCGTCAGGCCCTCATTGCGCATAAAGGCATCGTCGTGTGTTGCCTGCCAGTAAGCGACTACGGCCCAGGCAATATCAGCCACGATGTGGTGTTCAGCGAGTGCGGAGGCGACTTTCTGGCGAATCCCGGTGCGGATGTTAATGGCTGCGAATTCTGGCGTCTCTTCCTGCCCGCTGGCGGCGCTTTCCCACGGGAACAACGCGCCTGGCCAACCGTTACGGCGTGCTTTTTCGCGCGCGCCAGAAAGATTCAGCCAGCGATAGCGCAGCAGGCTGCGGGCAATCTGTGGACGGGTAAACAGATGGAACGGCAGCAGGAAAATTTCAGTATCCCAGAAGACGTGCCCTTTGTACCCTTCCCCCGTCAGCCCTTTCGCGGCAATGCTGCTTCTTTCGCTATGGGCTGGCGTCATTGTCGTCAGGTGCCAGACGGCATAATCCAGCGCCAGCTGATCCTGCTGTTCTGCACAAGTCACTTCCACCCGAGCGTCACGCCATACCGCTTTCCAGGCATACGCTGAGCTTTCAAGCAACGCATCGTAGCCTCTTGCCGCGCAGACTTTGAGATCGGCCAGCGCGTTGCGGGCGAAAGACTCCTGCGAGAGCGCTTTATCGCTGCGATGCGTCAGCCAGACGATCTTTTCAAGCGTGACGGTGTCACCTTGCGAGATAGTCAGAGAATGATGAACGCTGAGGCGACGATTTTTAGCGGTGAAACAGCTGTCGCTCTTAGCGGAAAGCTGACAAAACGCCGAAACAACAACTTCAGACGCCCGGTCCTGCGTTTCATACACACCCTGCATGTAGTGCTGGTCGAAGACCCTGACCGAGATTTCATCCAGATGCTGCCTGCCGCTGTTCGTTTGTGTCGCATCTATGCCGGTTTTCAGCACGGCCTGAGCGGCGCCGTCAAGCGGTGTGATCGAGAGCTGCATTGCCACTAAGGGCAACTGGTCCAGCGAAACAAAACGACGGCTCTCGAGGCGATAGCGTTTTCCGTCCGGCGAACGCCAGACAACGTTACGATGCAGTTCGCCGTTAGCAAAGGCCAGCTCGCGTTGCCACTCAAGAATTTCGCCTGAAAGGAGCGTGAAATTGACGCCGTCCAGCTCAACTTCAATCCCGGTGACATCCGGCAGATTGATCAGCTCAGTGGTTTCGTTGCGTCCCGCGCGATGATACAGCCCCGCGAGATACATGCCTCTGCTCTGCTGGGTGTAATCTTCTTCATGCGTGGCGCGCATGCCCATGTAGCCATTGCCGCAGGCCATAATGGACGCGTACTTATTCAGACTATGCGGGCAAAAGCCCGGATCGGTTAATACAGACTGGTTCAGCATAACGTCACGCTTTCCCCTGTTTCCGCGGCTTCATATAACGCCGCGACTAATTGCTGGATCACCAGCCCCTGCTCCGCATCGGCAATCATGACCGGCTCGCCCAATACGTGGCGAACAAACGCGTCCATACTGCGCTGATGTCTCCGATCGTCAGCTTCTTCACGCTGGATCAGCGTCTGCAAAACACCGGCTTCGTCGTTATAAATGTGTGCCGGGAACAGCGTTGCACCCGCCTTCTCACCGCAGAAAGAGACGTTCATGATCGACTGCTCGCGGATATTAAGCGCAAAAGAGGTGTCCAGACGCAGAATGCCACCGTTGCAGAACTCAATCGTGCCAAACAGAGCATCTTCCACGGTAAACTGCGCAGGATCCCATTCGCCAAACTGGCCGGTGTGTTTCCGGTTCCCCAGTCTCTGGAAGCTGTGCGCGGTTACCCGCTTCACGGCCGGGAAGCCCAGCACATACATCGCGGCATCCAGCATATGAATGCCGATATCGATCAGCGGCCCGCCGCCCTGAAGCGATTTATTGGTGAACACGCCCCACCCCGGCACACCGCAACGACGCAGCGCCTGCGCGGAGGTGAAGTAAATTTCACCGAGCGTTCCGTTCATAACCGCATCGCGCAGGAGCTGGGTATCCAGGGCGAAGCGATGGTGAAAATCGTACGCGAGGACTTTTCCGGCCTTGCGCGCCGCGAGACGCATCTCATCCGCCTGGTGCGGCGTCATCGCCGGCGGCTTTTCACACATCACATGACAGCCTGCTTCGAGAGCCGCCATCACATGTTCAAAATGGAACCGGTTAGGCGAACAGACGCTCACCACATCCGGTTTTACTTCCTGCAACATCTCGTGAGCGTCCTGCCATGCCGATGGAATAGCATAACGTTCCGCGAACGCCTGTGCCTGCTCAAGGCGGCTGTCCATGACAGCCACCATTTGAACATCACTGCGCGTGGCGTAATACGAGGCATGCACTTTGTCTGCAACCTGCCCGGCGCCAATGATGGCGACGCGCAGAGGCAAAGGTGTAGAAGCACTCATCACGCTCGTCATCCTTAGCATTCACGCAAGTAAGTGAGAGAGTCCTTATAGGCCTGAGCCGGATCGTCGGCACGCACCCGGCACTCGTACACGACATAACCCTGATAGTTATCGGCACGCAGCTGATCGAACAGGCTGGCGAAATCGAGGCTGCCGCTGCCCGGCTGATAGCGGTGGTTATCAGCAATGTGCACATGACCCAGCAGGTCGCGGTTGTGATGCAGCGCTTCCGTCAGGGAGTCTTCTTCAATATTCATGTGGTAGAAATCACCGATGATCTGCACGTGCTTCAGGCCGTTCTCTTCGATATAACGACGCGCATCGGCCAGGGTGTTGATCATATGATCCTGATAGCGGTTCAGCGGCTCCAGGTAGACGGTAGTACCGGTGCGCGCTGCCACCTCATCCAGCCAGCGCAGGGAAGCGCTGACCGCTTTGCGATCGCCGTCCAGGCTACGTGGCGAAGTCATTGGCGGCAGACGGAAGGTAAACATCCCCCACGCAGCCGGAACGATAATCCCCTTGCCGCCCACTTCTGCCAGCGCTTCAAGAATGCGTTCAATCTGCTGTAGACCGTTCAGGCGGCGTTCTTCGATAAAATCCCCGATCCAGCCATCGTATCCGCCACAGGCCGTCGTGACCGGCAGGCCGGTGACTTTGATAGCCGCTTTTACTTCGTCGAGGTTTTCCACCAGCAGCCGGCCATCAATTTCGTAGCCATCAAATCCCATCGCTTTGATGTATTCGAATTTCTCCATGATAGCGGTCGGGAAAAAGGCCTGGTTTTGTGTTGCGATTTTCATGATTTGCTGTCCTTAGCTTAAAAAGTGACGCCCATTTTGATACTGAGTTCCGGGTGCTGATCGACATACTTCATATAGCTTTCCGGGCTGGTGGTGAAGGTGACGACCGGGTCGATCAGATCTTCGCAATTGAGATAACCGTTCATCAGCAATTCCCAGCAGGTCTCTTCAATACGCTTGCGGCTCCAGCGCGGATAATCCGGGTTGGGTTCACTGCATGCGCGGGAGAAGACAATTTTGGCGTTGTTGAAGTGTGCCTCGCGACCAAGGTTGAAGCCCGCCGCAAACGGCTTGGCGAAGGCCACGTAGGAGATTGTTCCACCGTAGGCGAGACCGCGCAGAGCAGATTGCAGCGCATCTGCAAATCCGCTGGTTTCGATGATCACATCCGCGCCCTGCTTGCCGGTCAGTTTCTTAATTTCCAGACCGACATCGGTACCGATTGGGTTCAGGCAGTGGTCTGCACCGTGACGGCGGGCGATCTCACAGCGATGTTCGATAGGATCGACACCAATAACCACTGACGCGCCGGCTTTTTTCGCCAGCTGAATCGCAATCTGACCAATCGCGCCCAACCCCACAACCACGACGAAATCCCCTACGCGGACGTTAGCATCACGCACGCCGCTCATGGCGAACTGCGCCGGATCGTAACAAACGGCGTTTTTCCAGGATGCGCCCTGCGGCATTTTGCGCAGCTTATAGTTGTTCACCGCGTTAACAATGACCGTTTCCTGCAACGGGTCGTAGCAGCAGACGCTGTCGCCGATCTGGTATTCCGTCACGTCCGCACCACATTCGATGATGTCGCCGACGATCATGTTCCCCAGCTGGAATTTACCAAATTCGATACCGCGCGCTGCACCTTCTTCACGCGGGGTAAACATCTGCCACTCCGCGTTGAACTCTTCATCGATGAACGGGCTTGCCGCGCGGAAATCCACGACTTCAGTACCGTGTTTCGGGGCGCCATAACGGGCACGAATCTTCACCTCGTGTGCTGCAACAGGACGATCTTCGTATTCCACCAGCGCCGCTACACGAGGCGCTGTCGCAACTAATTTTTTCATGACTGACTCCTTGTTAAAATCGGCCGCCTCAGCCCTTCACGCCGCCGGCGGTCAAACCACTTTTAATGAAACGTTCAGACAGGGCATACATAATGACGACCGGAAGTGCCGTTACCAGCGATGCAGCCATCATGCGACCCCAGATGTAATCTGGCGTACTGAAGAGCGTGTTCAGCCCGACCGGCAACGTGAAGTTGCTGGCGCTGGACAGGAAAATGGAGGCGAACAGATAGTCATTCCACGCCACCATGAAGCAGTAGACAAAGACCGACACCAGACCCGAGATCGCCAGCGGCACGGTGATGCGGAAGATGATTTGCAGGCGGTTCAGGCCGTCCATCATCGCGGCTTCTTCGATTTCGTCCGGGATGGTGTCGAAATAGCTGCGCAGCATAAAGACCGCGGTAGGCAACGTCTGCGTCACCATGGTGATGATCAGCGCCAGTTCGGTGTCATAAATGCCGAGCGCGGTGATGATTTTGAACAGCGGCACCACCAGCAGGATCCCGGAGAACATATAGACGGTGTAGAAGCTCGCATTGATCGTAGTGCGCCCTTTAAAGCGCAGTTTGGATAACGCATACGCGCCCAGCGTGCCGAGAAACACCGCAATGACCGAGGAGGTCAGCGACACCACCATGCTGTTACGAAAGTAATCCACAAACGGGAAAATCAGCGGGTTAAAGATGTCGATGTAGTGCTGTAGCGTCCACTCCTGCGGCAGAATGGTCGGGTGCAGCGAGATCGCCTCTTTCGCGCTTTTGAACGACGTCATCAACATCACAAAAAATGGAAACAGCGTGATAATCAGAAATAGCGCCAGTCCCAGATAAAAACCGATACGGCCCAGAACGCGTTTATTTGTTGCCATTGAGGTTTACCCTTTTTCTGGTCAGCAGAATGACAGCGAAGATGATCACAAACAGCACAACAGAAATGGCGGCTGCTTTACCCAGGTCATTGAACGCAAAGGCGGTTTTGTAGAGATATACGCCCAGAATGTCGACCTTGGTGGTGAGCAGATACACATCCGCAAACATGTAGAACATCCAGATGGTTCGCAGCGTGACCACCGTGGCCAGCACCGGCATGATGGCGGGCAACGTCACGATACGAAAACGCTGCCAGGCATTTGCTCCGTCCATCTCTGCCGCTTCGTACAATGATTTATCAATGGTCTGCAAAATCGCGAGGAACGAGATAAAGGCGTACGGGAAGTAACGCCAGATGGCGAACAGCACAACCAGCACAAAACTGCTGCCAGGATTATCGAACCACAGCGGCGCCTGATCGTAGAGATGCAGCAGATCAACGCCCAGGTAGTTCACAATCCCGTAGCCGTTGTTGAACATGTATTTCCAGGCAAATACCAGTGAAATAGACGGCGTCACGTAGGACAGAATCACCAGTGAACGTGCCGTTTTCCGCATGCGGAATTCACGGTTAAAGAAGATCGCTACGGCCAGTCCCAGCCCGGTGCTGCCGAGCACGACCAGCGCCGTATACCAGAACGTCATCCACAGGGAGTGCCAGAACGCAGCATCGCCCAGAATGCGAATGTAGTTATCCAGGCCGACGAACACCGCATCAATACGCGGGTTCAGCGGTAAACGTAAAAAACTGATCTCAATGTTGGAAATCATTGGCCAGGCCACCAGGCCCCCCAGCAAAATCAGGCTGGGGGCCAACAGCAGCATGGCGAAAGGCATATCTGAACGACCAGAAAACAACGTCTTCATAATTCCCTTCGCAAAGCGCTCCTATCGTTGTGATATCAGGTCAGTCAGTTTCTTCTGGCTGTTGCTTAACGTCGCACTGAGATCTTTTTGTCCCACCGTCACGTTATGCAGCATGGAACTGATAATGCCGGACCCGGTAACATCTCCCATGCGGGTAAAGTTTTTGTCGCCTACGGCGCCAAATACCTGGACGTTCGGAAACTGCGCAATCAGCTCGTAAGGCAGCTGACCAAAGGCTTTGATCACGTCGTTGTTTTTCCAGCTCTCAGTGCCCACCACGAGTTTGTTCACCGGCAGCGCCGCGCCAGGGGACATCATCACCCAGTCAGACGCGTTTTGAGCCTGCTCCATCCAGGTCACAAACTTTTCTGCCGCCTGCGTTTCCTCTTCGGTCTGGCCGGTAGTGATCGTCAACGAGGTGATCATGCCGTACACGGCTGATGATTTTTCCGTCGGGACCACGAACCCCAGGTTGGTCGGATTGCCATCTTTGTAGACCGCGGGCAGGATATAGGTGGAGTAAACGGCCATAGGCGCAGAGCCGTTCATGAAGGCGTCTTTGATCTCCATGACATCATTGGAGCCCGGCATGGTGTTCGCGGCCAGTGCCCGATAAAACGCCAGCGCTTTCGACATTTCAGGGGTATCGATTTTCACGTTGCCGTTTGCATCAAAGACGTTGGCTCCGCCTGACAAAGCAAACTGCGAGAAGGCCTGCTCCGTCATGACGCTTTCTGCGGTTGGAAGCGCGATACCGTAATGTTTTTTCGCCGGATCGTTGAGCGCCTGACTGGCTTTCAACAGTTGTTCCCAGTTGTGCGGTTCTTCGATTCCCGCTGCCGCGAGCGCATCTTTGTGATACCAGACGCCGGACAGCCACGCGCTAACCGGCACCCCCGTCCATGCCTTGCCGTCTTCGGTGCGAACAACGCGTAAAATACCGTCGTAAAAGGTATCTTCACCGACGGCTTTAATCGCGTTGCCGATCGCGTCACGGTCCAGCAGTTGCTCTTTATCCATGACTTTGGCGTAGTCATGGCTGACTTCAATCACTTCCGGCAGCGCGCCGGTACGGGCCAACGTAATGACCTTGGTGTTATAGGCATCTTCCTCAACGGGGACCTGTTTCACCGTAATAGTCGGGTTTTCTTTCTCGAATTTTTCGATCAGTTTCGTAATAACTGCCTGACGCTCCTGTTCTACCGACGAGTGCATAAACTCAATGGTGACCTGAGATGCTTTATCGTCCTTACAGCCTGATAACAGGGCGCACGAAACCAGTGCTGATAACAGCACAATTTTGGGCATTTTCATTTTAGGGTCCTTTTTAGTTTTCTTTAATCCACATTACCTGCCATGGATTGAGGGTCAGTTCCGTACCGCTAATATCTTGTCCTGAGAGTAATTCCCTACCAAAGAGCGTTTGTCCATAAACGGTCTGCATTTTATTGCTAAAATTAAATAATGCTGTCATTCGCTCGCCATTTTCAGCAACACGAACAATTTTAAGAATATGTTCACCGATTGCGTCAAAAATAGCCTGACTATCCGGATGGAACGCACGCTCGCCGCGACGAATAGCAATAAGCTCACTCAAACGAGAATAAATCTGATAACGTATACTCTTATTATTATTAAGCTCCCGATCAACCTGACCTGCGGTGTATTTCTTCCTGTTTATCGCGCGATTATATCCGAGACGTTCGACACCTTCATAATCGTTACGCGAACCAAGAATGCTTTGAATATATACAGCCGGTACGCCAGGAAAACTTAATAACACAGCATGCGCCAGGATGAACCGCGCAATGCGCTCATCATCTGAGCTGTCTCGCAAACTCAACGCATCAAGATAGGTGACATTAATTTCATAGGGGCTTCGCGTTCCGTCAGGATTATTTTTCCAGTTGACCAGCGCGCCTTCCTGCTGAAGCTTTTCGACCAGCGAAAGGATCTCTGATTCCGGAAGGATGCCGCGTAACGGGTTCAATCCGATACCATCATGTGAAGCCAGGAAATTAAACCAGGTGGTGTAAGTTGAAGGCAGCGCCAGCGAGCCCGCCCACCGGCACAGGGCTTTGACATCCTGACGATGAACGGCGTGCAGCACCAGCGGTGGTAAGGAAAACTGATAGACCATCTGGGCTTCATTTTCACCATCACCGAAGTAAGAGATATTGTCTTTGTGGGGAACATTTGTCTCAGTGATGATCACCGTTCCAGGCGCCACGGCGTCCGTAATGGTGCGGAACAGCTGGATAAGGCAATGGGTTTGTTCCAGATGAATACAGGTGGTTCCCGGGATCTTCCACATAAACCCGACCGCATCCAGACGGATATAACGCGCCCCTTCCATAAGGTAATGGAGCAGAACGTCAACCATGGCAATCAGCACCTGCGGCGAGGCGAAATTGAGATCGATCTGGTCATCGCTGAATGTGGTCCACAGATGACGAACGCTGCCATCATTAAGCGTAAACGGCGTCAGCAGCGGTAATGCGCGGGGACGCGTCACCGCCGATAAATCGGTTTCGGGGTCGACAGAAATAAAGAAATCTTCGTAGCCCGGCTTCTGCGCCAGATAATTAGCAAACCATTCGCTTTTCGCTGACATATGGTTGCAAACGAAGTCAAACATTAAGCTGGCAGACTGTTTTAATTCCGCGACATCTCGCCAGGTTCCGGTTTCAGGTGCAACTTCGTGATAATCAATAACGGAAAATCCATCATCCGACGACCACGGATAAAACGGTAACAGATGGACATGAGAAAACGTGCGAGAAAGCCATTCATTATAGAAACGGGTAAATACCGGCAACGCTTTCTCCCCTTTCGCGGAGAACTGATCGGCATAGGTAATCAGCACAACGTCTTTTTCATCCCAGCCTGACTTACGCTTTTCCGTAATATTAACCGCCGCCTTTTCAAGCTTAGTTAATAACACGTTAAGGTGTGCATCTGAAAATGATTCACCGTAAATATGATTGATAAGTTTTTTAATTTTTGCGTTCACATTATTTTCCATGGTAGCGGTCCCACGGATTGGCAATCTACTCCCATGTAAAATATCTGTCAACGGACCCGGGGGCAGAAAGCAGCAATCTCAGCGCAGCGCAACGCATTATTGTGAGCTGCCGCAAAGAAAGCAGAAAAGCAGAAGAAACGCAGAAGGGAAAGTCATGCCCCTTCTCTGGGCGAGAAAGGGCTTATGCGGGAGGAACTAGCGTGACAGGTAGCGCCGGGAAACGCGTTTTGCCAGCTTCTGTAACAGCGGCTCCAGAGCGACCGCCAGCATCATTCTGACCGGCTTGCGGGCAACAGACTTGATCGCCCAACCCGCCACACCGGCCGGGCCATAACGTAACGCCGTCATCAGAACCAGTTTACCTGCGATTTTCAGGCCGGGTTTTACCTTTTGACCGGCCTGTTGCCAGTTTTGTTTCATGTAAGTTCTCTCTTAAAGCTGACGAAAACGACTTCTCAGCGTAAAGGTATCGGAGGTGACATAACGTTCCATCTCGCGCAATCGCTTCTCCCCTGCGCTCAGCTGTTCATCCACCGCGTTCAGGAGATCGCTGCTGGTTGGCGTGTTCTCCGCATCCAGCTCACCTTCCGGCATAGGATCGAGTACAAACGACAGAATGATGTATGCCACAAGCGTAATAAAGGCCAGGCCGAAGAAAATCGACAATACGGTGACCACTCGCACCAGTTTTACCGGAACATCCAGATAGTGCGCCAGCCCGGCGCAAACGCCCCGAACCATGCCCTGCTGTGGGATCCGCCACAGTTTTTTATTCAGATTCAGTCCAGCCATTACCGTTCCCTCCAGTTCGGGTGTTCCGCGTCCAGGATCGCTTCCAGCGCATGAATACGTTCGCGCATTTTATTTGCCTCGGCAGAGAGCTGCGCCAGCCGCTGTTGTTCACTCTGCGACAGCTCACCGCGTGAAGAGCGGTTGCTGTAGTGCAGCCATAACCAGATGGGCAGAACAAACAGCACGAAAATGGTCAGGGGTATAGCCAGAAAAAGCGCGCTCATGTGTACTCCTTGTCTTACGATGCGGCACGCTCAGGTGCCGCAGGAATTATTATTGGTTGTCTTGTTTCATTTTGGCTTTCAGCGCAGCCAGTTGCTCGCTAATTTCATCATCGGCCTTCAGGTCAGCAAACTGCTGATCGAGGGTTTTCTGTTTACCGATGCTGTGGCTCTCGGCTTCCGCTTCCATGTGGTCGATACGACGTTCAAACGATTCGAAACGGGCCATCGCTTCATCCAGCTTGCCGCTGTCCAGCTGGCGACGCACGTCGCGGGACGAGCTTGCAGCCTGGTGGCGCAGCGCCAGCGCCTGTTGACGTGCACGGGTTTCGCTGAGTTTGTTTTCAAGCTCACCAATCTCTTTCTTCATACGCGCCAGAGTATCATCCACCAGCGTCACTTCGTGTTCCAGCGTGGCAACCATGTCGGTCAGCTTCTGCTTCTCAATCAGCGCAGCGCGAGCTAGATCTTCTTTATCTTTACGCAGCGCCAGTTCCGCTTTTTCCTGCCATTCGTTAAGCTGGGCAGTTGCCTGCTCGATACGACGCGTTAACTGCTTTTTCTCTGCCAGCGCGCGGGCGGAGGTGGAGCGTACTTCAACCAGCGTGTCTTCCATCTCCTGAATCATCAGGCGCACCAGCTTCTGCGGATCTTCCGCTTTCTCCAGCAGCGAGTTGATGTTGGCGTTCACGATGTCGGCAAAACGAGAAAAAATACCCATAATTCAATCCTCATAGTTCTGTTATCGGGCGATGCCCTGCTGAGTAGTTAATACAAATCCCATGCCAACTTTTTATCTTATTGATTTTACTGAGTGTGATTGATATTTATCCAGCCAGCGGCTATTCTCACCTGGTGAATATCACTAAGGAGTGGTTAATTTCATCATGGCTGAATATAAAGATAATTTGCTTGGCGAGGCCAACAGCTTCCTGGAAGTGCTTGAACAGGTATCGCGCCTCGCGCCGCTGAATAAACCGGTGCTGATTATCGGTGAGCGCGGAACAGGTAAAGAACTTATCGCTAACCGCCTGCACTTTCTGTCTGGCCGCTGGGACGGCCCTTTTATTTCCCTTAACTGCGCGGCGCTGAATGAAAACCTGCTCGACACCGAGCTGTTTGGTCATGAAGCTGGCGCCTTCACCGGCGCACAAAAACGCCATCCCGGACGCTTTGAGCGCGCCGATGGCGGAACGCTCTTTCTCGACGAGCTGGCGACCGCACCAATGCTGGTGCAGGAAAAGCTGCTGCGCGTCATTGAGTACGGTGAACTGGAACGCGTTGGCGGCAGTCAGCCCCTCCAGGTCAACGTTCGACTGGTATGCGCCACCAACGCCGACCTGCCCGCGATGGTGGCTGAGGACAAATTCCGCGCCGACCTGCTGGACAGGCTGGCTTTCGATGTTGTACAGCTGCCGCCGCTGCGGGAACGGCGCAGCGATATCATGCTGCTGGCCGATCAGTTTGCCATTCAGATGTGCCGGGAACTGGGTCTGCCTCTCTTTCCGGGCTTCAGCGAACGGGCCACCGGGACCCTGCTCGGTTACCACTGGCCGGGCAATATTCGTGAACTGAAAAACGTGGTGGAACGGTCCGTTTACCGGCATGGCAGCAGCGAGACCGAACTGGACAACATTATTCTCGATCCGTTTCGGCGTGAGGATAAACAGCCCCCGGCTCCGGCGACGCGCCAGCAGGCTCCGGCGTTGCCGCTCGATTTACGCCAGTTCCAGCATCAGCAGGAGCAACAGCTGCTTGAGCAGAGCCTGAAAGAGGCGAAATATAATCAGAAACGGGCGGCTGAACTGCTGGGCCTGACCTACCATCAGTTAAGGGCATTGCTCAAAAAACATCAAATGCGCTGACATTATCAGCACTTACCCCCAGACATTTTTACGAAGCAGGCGTAAGTGCGATACACTTTGCAGATCGAATCTAAAAACCTTAAAAACTATGCGCCTGGTTTTATCGTCCCTGTTTGCACTCGGTTTGTTCAGCAATCTGGCCTTTGCTGCGCCCGATCGCGCTGTGCCTCCTGATATCCGTGATAGTGGTTTCGTCTACTGCGTCAGCGGTCAAGTTGATATTTTTAATCCGCAAAAAGCGGGGAGCGGCCTGATTGTCGATACGCTGGCCGCACAGCTCTACGATCGCCTGCTCGACGTCGATCCTTATACCTATCGGCTGGTTCCAGAGCTTGCTGAAAGTTGGGAAGTGCTTGATAACGGCGCCACATACCGCTTTCGTCTACGCGATGATGTCGCATTTCAGCACACCCCGTGGTTTACCCCAACCCGTAAGCTCAACGCGGATGACGTGGTTTTCACCTTCCAGCGCATATTCAACCGCAATCATCCGTGGCATAACGTTAATGGCGGGAACTTCCCCTATTTCGACAGTCTGCAATTCGCGGACTCGGTCAAAAGCGTTCGCAAACTGGATAACCGTACGGTTGAGTTTCGTCTGAATCGCCCGGATGCCTCCTTCCTCTGGCATCTGGCGACGCACTACGCCTCGGTCATGTCAGCCGAATACGCGGATCAGCTGACGAAAAAGGATCGTCAGGAACGTCTCGATCGTGAGCCTGTAGGCACCGGTCCGTTCCAGTTAGCAGAGTACCGCGCCGGACAATACATTCGCCTGCAACGCCACGATCGTTTCTGGCGCGGCAAGCCGCTGATGCCGCAGGTTATTGTTGATCTGGGTTCAGGTGGAACAGGCCGACTCTCCAAACTGCTGACCGGCGAGTGCGACGTGCTTGCCTGGCCTGCGGCCAGCCAGTTGACCATTTTGCGCGACGACCCACGCCTGCGCCTGACCCTGCGCCCGGGCATGAACATCGCTTATCTGGCGTTTAACACCGATAAGCCGCCGCTGAATAATCCGGCCGTGCGCCATGCGCTGGCGTTAGCGATCAACAACCAGCGTCTGATGCAGTCGATTTACTACGGTACCGCTGAAACCGCCGCCTCTATTCTTCCGCGCGCCTCCTGGGCCTATGACGGCGAGGCGAAGATTACGGAATATAATCCGGCGAAAGCGCGCGAACAGCTTAAAGCGCTGGGGGCAGAAAACCTGACGCTACAGCTGTGGGTGCCCACCAGCTCTCAGGCGTGGAACCCCAGCCCGCTGAAAACGGCTGAGCTGTTGCAGGCTGATATGGCGCAGGTGGGCGTTAAGGTGATCATCGTGCCTGTCGAAGGCCGTTTCCAGGAGGCGCGTCTGATGGACATGAATCACGACTTAACGCTGGCTGGCTGGTCCACCGACAGTAACGACCCGGACAGCTTCTTCCGTCCGCTGCTGAGCTGTGCGGCAATCAACTCCCAGACCAACTACGCCCACTGGTGTAACCGGGAATTTGATGCCGTGCTGCAAAAAGCGCTGGCGTCTCAACAGCTTGCCTCACGCATTGAGGCCTACGATGAAGCGCAAAATATTCTGGCCAGAGAACTTCCCGTGTTGCCACTTGCCTCTTCCCTGCGCCTCCAGGCCTACCGTTACGATATTAAAGGGCTGGTACTCAGCCCGTTTGGTAACGCCTCCTTCGCGGGCGTGACCCGTGAGAAAGAACAAGAGGTGAAGAAACCATGATTATATTTACCTTGCGTCGGCTGCTGTTACTGCTGGTGACCCTGTTCTTCCTGACCTTTGTCGGCTTTAGCCTGAGCTACTTTACGCCGCACGCCCCGCTTCAGGGCTCATCTCTCTGGGACGCCTGGCTGTTCTGGTTTAATGGCCTGCTGCACTGGGATTTTGGCGTGTCCAGCATCAACGGACAGCTCATCTCCGAACAGCTGAAAGTGGTTTTCCCGGCCACCATGGAGCTGTGTATACTCGCCTTTGGCTTTGCCCTCATGGTGGGGATCCCGGTGGGAATGCTGGCGGGAATTTATCGTAATAAATGGCAGGATAAATTTATTAGCGCGCTTGCCTTAATTGGCTTTTCCATCCCTGTTTTCTGGCTGGCGCTGCTGCTTACCCTCTTCTTCTCACTGACGTTAGGCTGGCTGCCGGTATCTGGCCGTTTTGACCTGCTGTATAACGTGCAAACGGTTAGCGGCTTCGCCATCGTTGACGCCTGGCTTTCTGATTCAGTCTGGCGCGACGAAATGATCGTGAGTGCGCTGCGCCACATGGTGCTGCCGGTGCTTACGCTGGCCGTCGCGCCGACGACCGAAGTGATCCGCCTGATGCGCATCAGCACTATCGACGTCTTCGATCAAAACTATGTGAAAGCCGCCGCCACGCGCGGACTGTCTCGCCTGACGATTTTACGTCGCCATGTGCTGCACAATGCGTTGCCCCCCGTAATCCCACGTCTTGGGCTGCAATTCTCAACCATGCTGACGCTGGCAATGATCACCGAGATGGTTTTCAGCTGGCCGGGCCTTGGGCGCTGGATGATCAACGCCATTCGCCAGCAGGATTACGCGGCGATCTCCGCCGGCGTGATGGTGATTGGCTCGCTGGTCATTATTGTTAACGTTATTTCCGATATCTTGGGTGCCATGGCCAACCCATTGAAGCATAAGGAATGGTATGCCTTACGATAACGTCTACAGCGAAAAGCGCACGCCCGGTGCGCTACGCACCGTGTGGCGTAATTTTTACGGCGACACCACGGCGATGATCGGCTTTTACGGCTGCATTGGCCTCGTGTTGCTAAGCGTTTTGGGTTCGTGGTTTGCGCCGTATGGCATCGATCAGCAGTTCCTGGGTTATCAGCTTTTACCGCCGTCGTGGTCGCGTTACGGGGAGGTTTCGTTCTTCCTGGGGACTGACGATCTCGGACGCGACGTGCTAAGTCGTTTGCTGAGCGGCGCCGCACCTACGGTGGGCGGCGCGTTCGTGGTCACCCTGGCTGCCGCGATCTGCGGCCTGGCGCTGGGCATTTTTGCCGGCTCAACCCACGGGCTGCGGTCGGCCGTGCTTAACCATATTCTTGATACCCTGCTCTCTATTCCTTCGCTGCTGCTGGCGATTATCGTCGTGGCCTTCGCGGGGCCGCACCTCACCCATGCGATGTTCGCCGTCTGGCTGGCCATTCTGCCGCGCATGGTGCGCTCGGTTTACAGCCTGGTTCACGACGAGCTGGAGAAAGAGTATGTCGTCGCCGCCCGTCTGGATGGCGCCACCACGTTTAATATTTTGTGGTTTGCCGTGCTGCCTAACATTGCTGCCGGGCTGGTGACGGAGATCACCCGCGCCCTGTCGATGGCGATTCTGGATATCGCAGCGCTGGGCTTCCTGGACCTGGGCGCGCAGCTCCCCTCCCCGGAATGGGGCGCTATGCTTGGCGATGCGCTGGAGCTGATTTACGTTGCGCCGTGGACGGTCATGCTGCCGGGCGCGGCCATCATGGTGAGCGTGCTGCTCGTTAACCTGCTGGGCGACGGGATCCGCCGCGCAATCAATGCGGGGGTGCAATAATGCCGTTACTCGATATCCGCAACCTCACGATCGAAATTAAAACGGGCGAAGGCTGGGTCAAGGCCGTGGATCGCATCAGTATTACGCTCGCAGAGGGCGAAATCCGCGGGCTGGTGGGCGAATCGGGTTCGGGGAAAAGTCTGATCGCCAAGGCCATTTGCGGCGTGGCGAAGGACAACTGGCGGGTGACCGCCGATCGTATGCGCTTCGACGACATCGATTTGTTGCGTCTCTCCCCGCGCGAACGCCGTAAACTGGTGGGCCATAACGTCTCGATGATTTTCCAGGAGCCGCAATCCTGTCTCGATCCGTCCGAGCGCGTCGGGAAACAGCTGATGCAGAACATCCCCGGGTGGACCTATAAAGGCCGCTGGTGGCAGCGTTTCGGCTGGCGTAAACGCCGTGCCATTGAGCTGTTGCACCGTGTCGGGATCAAAGACCATAAAGACGCGATGCGCAGTTTCCCCTACGAACTGACCGACGGTGAATGCCAGAAAGTGATGATTGCCATCGCCCTGGCGAATCAGCCGCGTCTGCTGATTGCGGACGAACCAACGAACGCGATGGAGCCAACCACCCAGGCCCAGATTTTCCGCCTGCTCACGCGTCTGAACCAGAATAACAACACCACCATTTTGTTGATCAGCCACGACCTGCAAATGCTGAGCAAGTGGGCGGATAAAATTGACGTAATGTATTGCGGCCAGACGGTAGAAACCGCGCCAAGCGAAGACCTGGTGACGACGCCGCATCATCCCTACACGCAGGCGCTGATCAGGGCGATCCCGGACTTTGGCAGCGCGATGCCGCACAAAAGCCGTCTGAATACGCTGCCTGGCGCGATACCGCTGCTGGAATCGCTGCCCATTGGCTGCCGTCTGGGTCCGCGTTGCCCGTATGCTCAGCGCAAATGCATCGAAACACCGCGCCTGACAGGGCCGAAAAATCATCTGTTTGCCTGTCATTTCCCGCTGAACATGGAGAGAGAGTGAAATGGTCGAAACCTTACTGGAAGTACGTAACCTGAGTAAGACCTTTCGCTATCGCACCGGCCTGTTTCACCGTCAGACCGTCGAGGCTGTTAAACCGCTGAGCTTTACGCTGCGCGAAAAGCAGACGCTGGCGATTATCGGTGAAAACGGCTCGGGCAAATCGACCCTGGCAAAAATGCTCGCGGGTATGGTCGAGCCGAGCGGCGGTGAAATACTGATTGACGATCATCCTCTGGAATTTGGGGACTACTCTTTTCGCAGTCAGCGCATCCGGATGATTTTTCAGGATCCGTCGACGTCCCTGAACCCGCGCCAGCGTATTTCCCAGATTCTGGATTTCCCGCTGCGGTTGAATACCGACCTGGAGCCGGAAGCGCGTCGCAAACGGATTGTCGAAACCCTGCGTCTGGTAGGCCTCCTGCCCGACCATGTCAGCTATTACCCGCACATGCTGGCCCCGGGCCAAAAACAGCGTCTCGGTCTGGCCCGCGCGCTGATCCTGCGCCCGAAGGTCATCATCGCCGACGAAGCGCTGGCGTCGCTGGATATGTCGATGCGTTCGCAGCTCATTAACCTGATGCTGGAGTTACAGGAAAAACAGGGGATCTCGTATATCTACGTGACTCAGCACCTGGGCATGATGAAGCACATCAGCGATCAGGTGCTGGTAATGCACCAGGGAGAAGTTGTTGAGCGCGGCAGTACCGCTGACGTGCTGGCCTCCCCGCTCCACGATCTGACAAAACGCCTGATTGCCGGCCACTTTGGTGAAGCGTTGACGGCGGACGCGTGGCGTAAAGATCGTTAGCCGCTGCGTAACCCGCTTGCCAGCAGAGTAAACACCTCTATGGCATGCGGGAGGGTCTTCTGCGGTTCTTCACTCGCGGCAATCAGCAGAGCCGCATTCAGAGCAGCGCCATTCAGCAGATGGGCTGCGACTCTGGCATCCATCTTTTTGATTACGTTGCACTCCATCATTTTTTCGATGGTCTGACGGGTCGACTCAAGGCAGCTGTTCTGGCTGGGCCATTGCGCCGGGTCGCCCAGAACAGCCGGGCCGTCAAGGAGGACGATACGCTGAACTTCCGGAACGAGCGCCATTTTGATATAGGCGATGCCCTCCGCCAGCAGTCGCTCCCAGTCATCTTCGGCGGCGGCGGCAATCGCTTTTGCGTTTGCTGCCATTTCGCTGTCTATCTGCGCGACCACCGCCGCCAGTAATCCCTTCTTGTCGTTGAAATTATGATATAGCGCGCCGCGTGTTAACCCCACGCTTGCCGTGAGTTCATCCATTGACGCTGCGGCATAGCCTTTTTCAGCAAATGCCTTTCGCGCCGCCTGAATCATTTTCTCGCGATTTTCCTGGGCCGTTTCAGCGCGACGTTTTGTAGCCATGGGACTTCCTTAATTAAGCAATAACTATAATTTGACATACGCGACGTATGTGAATTACATTTTTCACATACATCGCGTATGTTACTTCTACCGCGTAAGCACAACAATACCTCTGACAGAAAAGGAAAAGCCATGCCTTCACGTGATCCCGTCTTCCCGGCTAACCGACATGCCCTCTATGAAGAGCATGGCTATTCAGCTGCAATCCGCTCTGGCGATCTGTTATTTGTTTCCGGTCAGGTTGGCAGCCGCAGCGATGGCACGCCTGAACCCGACTTTCCCGCTCAGGTGCAGCTGGCGTTCGATAATTTACGGGCGACCCTGGCAGCCGCGGGATGTACTTTTGACGATCTGATTGATGTCACGACGTTTCATACCGATCCTGAAAACCAGTTCCCCGTTATCATGGAGGCGAAAAAACTGGCATTTCCCCACGCTCCTTACCCAAACTGGACAGCAATAGGCGTTAACTGGCTTGCGGGTTTTGATTTCGAAATTAAGGTTATCGCCAGAATCCCCTTGTCAGCGAATTAAGATCCGGCTGTATAAGCGTGAAGCTCCGGGCAGTCTCTGGTTGGATGAGGCGAACCCCGCGTGCGGTGATATACTGCTGGGATACACACGAAACAGCCTGATGAAGAGTCAGTTCAACCTCTTCCGTGAGCCCATTCTCGGCGCAGGAGCGAGAAATATCGTGACACAAGGGGCTGTGAGTGGGCTATAATTTCGAGCTAATTTCGAATGATTTTGAAATACTGCCTGTAACGCTATGAATTACAAGGCAAAATAAGCAATGAATATAAGGATTAAAGCTATGGGTTTTCTTTCCGGTAAGCGCATTCTGGTGACTGGCGTTGCCAGCAAACTGTCCATCGCATACGGCATCGCACAGGCAATGCATCGCGAAGGCGCTGAGCTGGCGTTCACCTACCAGAACGACAAGCTGAAAGGCCGTGTTGAAGAATTTGCCGCGCAGCTGGGTTCCAGCATTGTTCTGGAATGTGACGTTGCACAAGACGAAAGCATTGATGGCATGTTTGCTGAACTGGCAAAAGCATGGCCGAAATTCGACGGTTTTGTTCACTCCATCGGCTTCGCTCCTGGCGACCAGCTGGACGGCGACTACGTGAACGCGGTTACCCGTGATGGCTTCAAAATCGCCCACGACATCAGCTCCTACAGCTTCGTTGCAATGGCAAAATCCTGCCGCGCGATGCTGAATCCGGGCGCAGCCCTGCTGACTCTGTCCTACCTCGGGGCAGAACGTGCTATCCCTAACTACAACGTTATGGGTCTGGCGAAAGCGTCTCTGGAAGCCAACGTGCGCTACATGGCGAACGCGATGGGTCCTGAAGGCGTGCGTGTTAACGCTATTTCTGCGGGTCCAATCCGTACCCTGGCCGCTTCCGGTATCAAAGATTTCCGTAAAATGCTGGCACACTGCGAAGCGGTTACCCCGATTCGTCGTACCGTTACCATCGAAGATGTGGGTAACTCTGCGGCATTCCTGTGCTCTGACCTTTCCGCGGGCATCTCCGGCGAAGTGGTTCACGTTGACGGCGGCTTCAACATCGCTGCAATGAATGAGCTGGAAATCAAATAAGCTTGTCACTCTCTTCCCGCCAGGGAAGAGAGTTTCCTCCCGCCCCACCCCTCGTTATTCCGTTCAGCTATTTGTTATCACCTAACAATATTTTTCCCCTCATCCGCCTTACGCCAGGATATTGATCGCCATTTTGAGATCAAGGAACGCCCATGGAACAACGCCGTTTTTCCGGCAAAGGCCACTGGTATCATGAAACCCAGTCGAATCATTCGCAGACGGACGTTCTGCCGCTGGTGCCCGAAGCCGCTAACGTCGACGACCGTTTTTTGCTCGATTTAGCCCTGCCCGATGACATTCTCGCAAGCTGTGCTGGTTGGCTTACGCCTGCCCGAACTCTCTGTCATCTTTTGTTCCCACTTGATACTCCCGTGAACCGTCTGCATACGCTCAGCGCCTACGACAGGCTGAGCACGGCATTAACGGTTGCCCAGGCGTGTGGCGTTCAGCGGCTCTGTAACCACTACGCTGCTCTGCTCGCCCCTCTTCCGGGGCCGGACTCCTCCCGGGAAAGCAATCGACGCCTTGCAGAAATTACCCAGTATGCCCGCCAGTTAGCCAGCTCACCCGATGTCATCGATGATAAAGCCCAAAACCAGCTTGATGAGGTTGGACTCACAACGTATGACATTGTGCTCATCAACCAGATCATCGGCTTTGTCGGTTTTCAGTCGCGAGTGGTCGCGGTATTTCAGGCATTGCTTGGCCATCCGGTACGCTGGCTGCCCGGGCATCACATTCAGCCCCATACGCTGCCGGTCAGCTTCAGCAGATGGACCGCCACGCTACCCCCGGTTGAGCTAAAATATGCCAGTGCGCTTCAGCTTGAGGCGCTCTCACGCTGGCAGGCGGAACCGGCGCTTGAAGCGCTTACTCCTGTGCTGTGTCATGAGCCGATGCTGCTTGATCTGACGGGCGAAATTCTGCTTAACCATCCGCGAAGTGAAGGCCCCGCGTCTTCGATGCTCTCAGCCGCTCGTGCGCTGCTTGTCGCCTCTCCGGATCGCTTTAGCGCCGCCCAGTTAACGCCCCTGACCGGGTCAGGTCTCTCGCCAGAGAAGGCCATCAACCTGCTTACCCGAGATGCATTTTATGGCTGGCTGGACCGTCTGCGCGTGGCGCTCGGCAAAGAGGAATAACCATACTCTTTACCTAAAGAGCGCTTGCTGTAGCAGTGAGATTCGCGTAAAACTGTCAGCCGCTCAATGGCTACGAAAATAGAACATTATGTTTCAGGACAACCCGCTGCTAGCGCAGCTTAAACAGCAACTGCATTCCCAGACGCCGCGTGCAGAAGGGGTCGTAAAAGCCACGGAAAAGGGCTTTGGCTTTCTTGAAGTTGACGGGCAGAAGAGCTACTTCATTCCGCCTCCTCAGATGAAGAAAGTGATGCATGGCGACCGCATTTCGGCCGTTATTCATACCGAAAAGGAACGAGAGTCTGCCGAGCCGGAAGCACTGATCGAACCTTTCCTGACCCGCTTTGTCGGGAAAGTGCATAAAAAAGACGATCGTCTTTCTGTCGTGCCGGACCATCCTCTCCTGAAAGATGCTATTCCGTGCCGCGCCGCGCGTGGCGTTGAGCATGATTTTGTTGAGGGTGACTGGGCGGTTGCTGAGATGCGCCGTCATCCTTTAAAAGGCGATCGCGGTTTCTACGCCGAGCTTACCCAATACATTACCTTCGGCGACGACCATTTCGTCCCATGGTGGGTGACGCTGGCGCGCCACAACCTCGAAAAAGAAGCGCCTGATGGCGTGGCGACTGAAATGCAGGACGAAGGTCTGGAACGTCGCGATCTGACGGCACTGGACTTTGTCACCATCGACAGCGCCAGCACCGAGGATATGGACGATGCGCTGTATGCCGAAGAGACAGCCGATGGCAAACTGCATCTGACCGTCGCCATTGCCGACCCTACCGCATGGATTGTCGAAGGCAGCAAGCTGGACGAGATGGCCAAAGTGCGCTCGTTCACCAACTACCTGCCGGGCTTTAACATTCCGATGCTGCCGCGTGAACTCTCCGACGATCTTTGCTCGCTGCGTGCGCACAAAGTACGTCCAGTGCTGGCCTGTCGGATGACCATTGCGGCTGACGGTACCATTGAAGAAGATATTGAATTCTTCGCCGCCACCATCGAATCCAAAGCCAAGCTGGCCTATGACGACGTGTCCGACTGGCTGGAGAACACGGGCAGCTGGAAACCCGAGTCCGACAACATTGCCGCACAAATTCGTCTGCTGCACCGCGTCTGCCTGAGCCGCAGCGAATGGCGTCAAACTCACGCGCTGGTCTTCAAAGATCGTCCGGACTACCGTTTTGTGCTGGGTGAAAAAGGTGAAGTGCTGAATATTGTCGCTGAGCCGCGCCGTATTGCCAACCGCATCGTTGAAGAAGCGATGATATCCGCCAACATTTGTGCCGCCCGCGTGCTGCGCGACAAATTAGGCTTTGGCATTTACAACGTGCACACCGGGTTTGATCCAGCGAACACCGAAGCGCTGGCTGCCCTGCTGAAAACCCATGACGTACACGTCGATCCTGAGGAAGTGCTGACCCTGCAAGGTTTCTGCAAACTGCGCCGCGAGCTGGACGCGCAGCCGTCAGGGTTCCTCGACAGCCGTATTCGCCGCTTCCAGTCCTTTGCGGAAATCAGCACCGAGCCAGGCCCGCACTTCGGCCTTGGCCTTGAGGCTTACGCGACCTGGACCTCCCCGATCCGTAAGTACGGCGATATGGTTAACCATCGTCTGCTGAAAGCGATCATCAAAGGGGAATCTGTTGCCCGCCCACAGGATGATACGACATTGCAGATGGCAGAACGTCGCCGTCTCAACCGTATGGCGGAGCGTGATGTCGGCGACTGGTTGTACGCGCGCTTCCTGAATGATAAGGCAGGGACTGACACCCGTTTCCCGGCTGAAATCATTGACATCAGCCGCGGCGGTATGCGCGTTCGTCTGGTGGATAATGGCGCCGTTGCCTTTATTCCTGCCCCGTTCCTGCATGCCGTTCGCGACGAACTGGTTTGTAGCCAGGAAAACGGGACCGTGCAAATTAAAGGCGAAACGGTTTACAAGGTCACTGACGTGATTGATGTCACCATCGCTGAAGTGCGCATGGAAACCCGCAGTATTATCGCGCGCCCTGTCGCCTGATAACCGCGTAAACTTCCGGCCGTTCCGTTAAGGGGTGGCCGGGAGTTCTCTTCTGTATTATCTCCCGCAAAATCATCGTTTTTTCTCACACTTTTCTGTTTCCCATCGCCACATTTCGCCAGAATTATCTACAGTAAAAGAGAGCCGTCATTGTCGACTGCAAATGAATAATTTGTGCGCTACTCAGCAGCCGCGGGAGAAAACGTGATGGACGATCTGGAGCAGAATTTGCTGTTTCGTTACATGGGTACGCATAGCCCCTGGTGGCGACTGACAGCAGACAGCAATGCTCTTCATCTTGCTGCCAGTGAAAGCGCTGACATCATTCAGGTGGTGGCGCTGAATGATGAGCAGGCCGCGCTAATCCGCCAGCTCACCGTGATAACCTCCAGCATTGCCATGACCCTGCCCTTGTACGGTGTGGACGTTCCCGTTCATCTTGTCGGCCGTAAAATTAACAAAAATGAGTGGGCAGGAACGGCATCAGCCTGGAACGATACTCCTTCCGTGGCGCGGGACCTGGCGCAGGGGCTCTCCTTCGCCGAACAGGTAGTGTCCGAGGCTAACTCCGTGATTGTGATCCTCGACCAGAACGGGAATATTCAGCGCTTCAACCGTTTAAGTGAAGAATATACGGGCCTGAAGGAACAGGAAGTTATCGGGCAAAACGTGTTCAAACTGTTTATGAGCCGTAGCGAAGCCGCGGCCTCCAAACGCAACATCACCGGTTTTTTTCGTAACGGCAGCTCGTACGAAGTTGAACGCTGGATCAAGACCCGCAAAGGGCAGCGCCTGTTTCTCTTCAGAAATAAATTTGTTCACAGCGGCAGCGGGAAAAATGAAATCTTCCTCATCTGTTCAGGTACCGATATAACCGAAGAGCGTCGGGCTCAGGAGCGCCTGCGCGTACTCGCCAATACGGATACGATTACCGGTTTGCCTAACCGAAACGCCATCCATGAGCTGATCTCTGATGCCATCACCGCTCGGGGTGACACCCAGGTAGGCGTGGTTTATCTCGATCTGGATAACTTTAAAAAAGTGAACGATGCCTATGGGCATATGTTTGGCGACCAGCTGCTACAGGCCGTTGCGCTGGCGATCCTGAGCTGCCTGGACGAAGGACAAACCCTGGCGCGCCTGGGTGGGGATGAATTTATCGTGCTAGCCACCGATACCTCGCAGGGCGCGCTGGAAGCCATGGCATCGCGCATACTGACCCGACTTCGTCAGCCTTTCCGCATTGGGCTGATAGAGGTTTACACCGGCTGCTCGCTGGGCATCGCGCTTGCGCCCCAGCACGGTAACGATCGCGAAAGCGTCATTCGTAATGCCGACACCGCCATGTACACCGCCAAAGAAAATGGCCGGGGCAAATTCTGCGTCTTCTCGCCAGAGATGAACCAGCGCGTATTTGAATACCTCTGGCTGGATACCAACCTGCGTAAAGCGCTGGATAACGATCAGCTGTTAATCCACTACCAGCCCAAAATAACCTGGCGCGGCGAAGTCAGAAGTCTGGAGGCGCTGGTGCGCTGGCAGTCCCCAGAGCGTGGCCTGATCCCGCCGATGGAGTTTATCTCCTATGCTGAGGAGTCAGGGCTGATTGTGCCCCTGGGCCGCTGGGTTATGCTTGATGTGGTGCGCCAGGTGGCAAAATGGCGCGACAAGGGGATCAACCTTCGCGTCGCGGTCAACGTCTCCGCCCGTCAGCTGGCGGACCAGACCATCTTCAGCGACCTGAAGCAGGCGCTGAAAGACCTGAATTTTGAATACTGCCCGATTGACGTGGAATTGACCGAAAGCTGTCTCATTGAAAATGAAGAGCTGGCCCTGTCAGTGATCCAGCAGTTTAGCCGCCTGGGAGCGCAAATTCACCTGGATGACTTTGGTACGGGGTACTCTTCCCTGTCGCAGCTGGCGCGCTTCCCTATCGATGCCATTAAGCTTGACCAGTCTTTCGTGCGGGACATTCATAAGCAGTCTATTTCACAGTCGCTGGTGCGTGCGATAGTCGCCGTGGCGCAGGCGTTAAATTTGCAGGTCATTGCTGAAGGGGTGGAAAGTGCAAAAGAAGACGCCTTTCTGACGAAGAATGGCGTCAACGAACGGCAGGGTTATCTTTTTGCTAAGCCCATGCCCGCTGCCGCATTCGAGCGATGGCTAAAGCGCTATCAGGCCAGAAATGTCCGTTAGCTGGCTTTGCGTAAGCCCGTCGCCTGATGGCGATTTTGCAGCATAACCAGCCGCTCCATGTAGGCGATATCCTTCGGTTCAAGGCAGAAGGCGGCATCAACCCAATCCTCGGTAATGTCCATCAGCTCGCTTCGCGGAAGTGGCAGCACGCGCGTACGTGCACGCAGCATGGCCCTTACGCCGTTGAGCTTCGGCTGTAGCGTGTCGATAAACGTCCGCACCGAAACATAGCTCTGTAACGGCTCGAATAAGAGATCCACAAGACCATACTGCTCATACCATTCCGCCGTATGCGTCTCACCTTTGTAGATCAGCGCCTCCGCCATTTTCATGCCGGCACGACGCGCCACCAGTGAATAGCCGCCCATGCCCGGGAACAGATTGAACGCGATTTCCGGAAAGCCTAATCGGGCATCGCGCTGGGCCAGAATGAAATGATGCGCCAGCGCGGCTTCAAACCCGCCCCCTAACGCGCTTCCTTCCACCATAGCCAGCGTGACAGCTCCGGTATCAAACCCTCGCGAGGCGGCATGAACGCAGTCCACACAGGCCCGGGCATAGGCGCGTAACGCTTCGCGTCGGTTGTTTTTGATGCACTCAACGAAGAACTGTAAATCACCGCCGGTATTGTAGATGTCGGGGACCAGCGATCCGGTGACCCAAAAATCAACGACAAATCCGGACTGTCGAACCAGCCAGGAGAGATTCATGATCTCCTCGATCAGCGCATGATTGAAGCAAGGCCGTGGCGTGGCACGTAACATCATCCACACCGTACGCCGTTCGGCCTCATAATAAGCCGCCAGTTGAGTGAATCGTTCAGCATCAGTAAACAATGTGCAGGTTGTCTGGTTGATAACTGTCATAGTCGAATTCCTCTTATAAAAAAGCGCGTTGCGCGCAGTTTTAGACTAATCCACCCCTACAACCCGCAGCATACGGGGGCCAAATTTATCACTTTCATTTATGAACTTTGGTTATTGCATTTTTTACCTTCTCTTTTGAATCAATTTTCTGCATCATTGATAATATTAACTTTTCGCTTCAGGGTGAGCTTATGTCTAACATTGATGCAACAGCCGTGGCACAGCGTATTGATACTGTGCTGGATATTCTTGTCGCAGGCGATTATCACTCTGCTATCCGTAACCTTGAAATCCTCAAGTCTGAACTGCTGGCTGAGAACGGCGCTGATGACGCTCCAGAATCCACTCAACCTAAAGCCCCGTGGGAAGTGTAGCCACGTCGTTTCCGCCCTTGCCTTTTAAATGGATGCTATGAATTCCCGACAACAAATCATTTTGCAGATGGTGATCGATCAGGGACGCGTAAGCGTGGTCGATCTCGCTAAAGCCACCGGCGTTTCTGAAGTCACCATTCGTCAGGATCTGAATCTGCTGGAAAAACAGAGCTACCTGCGGCGTGCGCACGGATATGCCGTTCCACTGGACAGCGACGACGTCGAAACCCGCATGATGAACAATTATGCGCTCAAGCGGGAGCTGGCGGAGTTTGCTGCATCCTTAGTGAATAGCGGTGAGACCGTCTTTATTGAAAATGGCAGCAGTAACGCCCTTCTGGCGCGCACGCTCGCCGATCAAAAAGACGTTACCATCATCACCGTAAGCAGCTATATCGCCCATCTGTTGAAGGAAACTCAGTGCGAGGTGATACTGCTGGGCGGCATTTACCAGAAGAAAAGCGAAAGCATGGTGGGGCCATTAACGCGTCAATATGTTCAGCAGGTTCACTTCAGTAAAGCATTCATTGGTATTGACGGCTGGCAGCCCGACACCGGCTTTACTGGTCGCGACATGATGCGTTCAGACGTGGTTAACGCAGTACTCGCCAAAGAGTGTGAAGCGATAGTGCTGACCGACAGCTCTAAGTTTGGCGCCGTACACCCTTATACGATGGGTCCGGCTTCGCGCTTCAGCCGCGTGATCACGGATGAGCGTTTGCGCGATGAATATCGCCAGCAATTAGAACAAGACGGCCTGACTGTCGATATTGTGAAAAAAACGGCCTGATTATCCTGCTGCGCCCGAATAATGGGCGCACTTAAACCTTTCTCTGAGAGTATTCTGACCCTGCCTTTAAGAGTTTTTACCTGTTGAAACCGTTCTAAACACGTAAAATTAATATTAGCGATATAACAGGAAGTGACTATCACCTGCGTGATGATGAAACACCTGCGCGACCAGCTTTCACGGGAACAGAATTTAAGTATGGATATTGTCTATACTTAAAGTGCATTCCTTTCCGTGAATCGATAATTCAGGAGAAAGTATTATGACCTTTACCAGCAAAAAATTAGCCGCCGCTGTTCTGGCAATCACTGTAGCAATGTCCCTGAGCGCTTGCTCTAACTGGTCTAAACGTGACCGTAACACCGCGATTGGTGCCGGTGCTGGTGCGCTTGGTGGTGCAGTATTAACGGATGGTAGTACGCTGGGTACATTAGGTGGTGCTGCCGTAGGTGGTGTTATCGGTCACCAGGTGGGCAAATAATCACCATAACGGCTCTCACCGGTATAATAATATATTTTGTATTTTCAGGTCTGACTTACGCACGTAAAAAAAAGAGCCACGGCAATGTCCGTGGCTCATTTATTTTAGCCGCCCGCCAGTTTAACTTTCATTCCTTTGGCTTCCAGCAGCGTTTTAATTAAATCCCGTTTATCACCCTGAATCTCAATAATGCCGTCTTTTACTGCCCCACCGCATCCGCACTTCTTTTTAAGTTCAGCGGCGAGCTTTACCAGGTCTGCATCATCCAGATCAATGCCAGTGACAAGGCAAACCCCTTTACCTTTCCTGCCGCTGGTCTGCCGCTGAATTCGCACGATACCATCGCCTTTCGGACGTTCAGCTTTCTCTTTTGGCTCTTCAATGCGCCCGGTATCCGTTGAATAGACCAGACGACTGTTGGCGTCACGCATTATGCCCCCTTTTTCAGTGATGCATTAATCGCTTTCAGGGTCTCTGCCGGATGAGCGGATTGCGTCACCGGGCGACCAATCACCATATAGTCTACACCCGCGCTCAGCGCCTGCTCTGGCGTCATGATGCGTCGCTGATCCCCAGACTCGCTGCCTGCCGGACGGATGCCTGGCGTTACCAGTTTAAAGTCGCGGCCTAGCTCAGCTTTGAAGCGAACCGCCTCCTGAGCCGAACAGACCACGCCATCGAGACCACACTGTTGCGTGAGGCGCGCCAGACGCTCCGCGTGTTCGGCAGGTGACAACGTCACACCCAGATCGCGCAGGTCGGATTCATCCATACTGGTCAGCACGGTGACAGCGATTAGAAGCGGAGCGTCATTGCCAAACGGCACCAGCGCTTCGCGCGCAGCCGTCATCATGCGTGCCCCGCCGGATGCATGAACGTTAACCATCCACACGCCCAGTTCAGCCGCCGCAGCTACGGCGTGCGCAGTGGTATTCGGAATATCGTGGAATTTCAGGTCGAGGAAAACGTCGAAGCCACGCTGGTGCAGATCGCGGACGATTGACGGGCCGAACAGCGTAAACATCTCTTTACCTACTTTCAGACGGCAATCGCGGGGATCAATGCCATCAACAAAGGCCAGTGCGGCGTCACGGTTATTGTAATCCAGAGCAACAACTACGGGAGAATCGGTAACTACGCGGGAAGTGGAGGATGTAACAGACGTCATGACCAGCCCTTTTCGTCTATGGGCGCGCAGCGGCGCGGAACAGATAAACGGCGTGCATTCTACCTGCCCTCGGGGTAAATGAACAGAATCGAATGCTTTTCCTGCCGAACCCCAGACCGCTCGGTGCTGATGAAATTACTACAACCATTAGTATGTTGTAACTAAAATGAGGCGTTTTAAAAAATCACTGCCCGTCCAGACCTCGGATTGGCTTAATGGTGGACCACGCCCGGCAGGAAGGGCAATGCCAGTAAAGCGAATAGGCGGTGAAACCGCATTTCTGGCAGCGATAGCGCGGTTTGCTGCGCACCTGTTCACCCACCATGTCTCGCAGCACCATCAGGCTCTCTTTAGCGCGCCCTTCTTCTGCGTCATTAAGGTGGTAATCCATCAGCTTATGGAATACCCGCATGGTAGGATGACGCTGCAACTGACGGGTAATGTATACCTGGGCGGTATCACTCCCTTCGTGCTCTTCGACGACATCTGACAGCATCAGTTCGGCTGTGGCACCGGTGTTTTCTTCAACGCAGCGACGCAGAAACGCAACCCACTCGTCCTGCTTACCTAACTGCTGATAGCAGGTTTGCAGCATTTCCAGCGTTTCGCTGACCAGCTCTTTGTCCTGATCGATAACGCGAAGCAGGCTCTCCACGGCTTTGGCGTAATCACCGTTAGCCATAAAGACCCGCCCCATCATGATCGAGATGCGCGCGCTGTTGCGATCGGCCGCAGCGCCTTTCTTTAACAATGCCATGGCTTTATCCATGTCATCGCTACCCATCTGCTGGAGAGCCAGCTCGCAATAGAAGTGGGCAATTTCGACGCGTTGTTTGTCTTTACCGAGTTTGACCAGCCGTTCGGCGGTATCAATCGCTTTTTGCCAGTCGCTGGTGGCCTGATAGATTTGCAGAAGCTGCTGAAGCGCACCGATACGGAAGTCCGTCTCATCCACCAGCTGAGAGAACATATCCTCGGCGCGATCGTAAAGCCCCGCGGCCATGTAATCCCGCCCAAGCTGCTGCACGGCCAGCAACCGTTGCTCATAGGTCAACGAAGCGCTTTCCATCAGGGTCTGGTGGATACGAATGGCACGGTCAACCTCTCCGCGCGAGCGGAACAGGTTTCCCAGGGTGAGATGCGCCTCTACGGTGCCGGTATCCTCTTTGAGCATGTCGAGGAACAGATCCACCGCTTTATCCTGCTGATTGCTCAGCAGGAAGTTCACCCCCGCTACGTAGTCACGGGAGAGTCGGTTTGCTTCATCCTGTTTTGTTTGTTGCGCGCTTCTGCGGCCCATATACCAGCCATAGGCTGCGGCGACAGGCAAAAGCAGAAACAACAACTCCAGCATATTCGATTATTCCTTGACTACCGGCACACCAGAGCTCGCCGGAATGTCAGACGCAGGCGTAAGTTGATGTTCAAGTCGTTTAATTTTACGTTCAGCGCGAACAAGAGAAACACGAACCTTAAGCCAGAACAGGCCGCATACAAGCCAGCCGATGACAAAACCCGCCGCGAATAACACCGCCAGCAGGCTCGACACCCGGTACTCGCCCTGCGCCAGCAGATAGTTAAAACTTACCTGTTGATCGTTTTGCGCGCCCAATGTGACTGAAATGACAAAAATCGCCAACACCAGTAAGAAAATGAGTAAATATTTCACATGACTTCCCGTTATGTGGTTCGAGCGTATAAAGCGTGTTCAACTCACTGCAATCAGCCTTATAAGCTACCATTTTAGTGGCGGGCGCGAAATGGAAAAAGTAACGCGCCCTACATGGATTTATGGTCAAAATGCGGAATATCAACCTTCAGGTTCCGCCAGACTCCCTTTCGGCTATTTCTTCCTTCTCTTCCGGCGGCGGCGTCAATGGTCCACAAAAACGTTGTGCAAGCCAGGTCGCCAGCGTCACCAGTACCCACGAGATCAGCGTTGCCACCACCAAATCACGCGGCCAGTGCATCCCCAGCAGCATCCGGCTGCCCATTACGCCTGTCGCCCAGACCAGCAAAATCGCAATCGTGAGGGTACGCCGACGCGGCCACAGCAGTCCCACGCCAAGTAGCGCCCAGCTGGCAGCAAACATCGTATGCCCGGAAGGAAACGCAAAGCCGGTCTCTTTTTGCCAGTGTTTGCGTAAAAAGGTCGGGATATCCTGCTGTTCTGCAAGCTGCTCCTTTACCAACGCACCGCGATCTTTACGCTTTAAATTGTAGAACTCATCCACCGGAACATGATGCGTTTTTTCCAGCCAGACGACGAAAGGACGGGGTTCCTGCACGCGATCCTTGACCCACGACTTCACCCCTTGCCCGATAAGTATGGCGCCGCCGAGAATAGCGAACAGTACCAGCGCCGCGCGAAGGCGAAAGCGCAGGCACCACAGGAACCAACCACAGAGCAACACGTGCGTAATAATCCCCCACGGCTGGGTGACCGTCTCGGTTATCCAGTATAAGGCTTTCAGCCACGTCTCGTTTTGTCCGGGCTGCCACATCCAGCCGGAGAACCAAACGACCAGGGGTATAACGAGCAATACGGCGGCACCTGCGGCCGTTCGTCTGGCAATTGAAAGCATGTCCTCTCCTTTTTCACTAAGCACCACAATCATAACTGAATTTCATCATTCTGGTGGATATGTCGGATTGTGCGTTTAACGTTTGTAAAGCGTGGTGGTGATTAGGTGAAGTTGCCGGGCTTGTGGCAAAATAGTCCGATACAGAAAGCATAATGGGGCAAAGGCACGAAACGTGTCAGCCTGGTCTGGAGAATCACATGCAGCTTAAACGTGTGGCAGAAGCCAAACTGCCAACCCCATGGGGCGATTTCCTGATGGTGGGTTTTGAAGAACTGGCAACCGGGCAAGATCACGTCGCCCTGGTGTTCGGCGACATTTCGGGGCAAACGCCGGTGCTGTCCCGCGTTCATTCAGAGTGTCTGACCGGTGACGCGCTGTTCAGCCTGCGCTGCGACTGCGGTTTTCAGCTTGAAGCCGCCCTTTCTCATATCGCAGAGGAAGGACGTGGCGTTCTGCTGTATCACCGTCAGGAAGGACGCAATATTGGCCTGCTGAATAAAATCCGCGCCTACGCGTTGCAGGATCAGGGCTACGATACCGTCGAAGCGAACCATCAGCTCGGCTTTGCTGCTGACGAGCGCGATTTCACCCTGTGCGCGGATATGTTCAAGCTGCTGGGCGTGGACGAAGTGCGTCTGTTGACCAATAACCCGAAAAAAGTGGAAATCCTCACTGAAGCGGGCATCAATATTGTGGAACGCGTACCGCTGATTGTCGGCCGCAACCCGAAAAACGCGCACTACCTCGATACCAAAGCTGCCAAAATGGGGCATCTGCTGAGCGAGTAAACGCAAAACGCCCGGCACATGTGCCGGGCGAGTTTTATCAGTCCAGCATCTTACGAATCACATAATGTAAAATGCCGTCGTTCTGATAATAGGTCAGCTCTGTTGCCGTATCAATACGACACCGGCAATCCAGCACTTCTGTCGTTCCATCTGCGCGCGTTAACTTCACCGGAACGGTTTTACCCGGTTGCAGATTTTGCAGACCGCTGATATCAATCTGCTCTTCCCCGGTCAAACCCAGCGTTTTACGCGTTACGCCCTGCGGAAACTCCAGCGGCAGGATCCCCATCCCGATCAGGTTTGAGCGGTGGATACGTTCAAAGGATTCGGCAATCACCACGCGAACCCCGAGCAGACGCGGACCTTTTGCCGCCCAGTCGCGACTGGAACCGGAGCCGTACTCTTTACCGGCAATAACGGCCAGCGGCGTACCCTGCTGCTGATACTTCATGGCTGCGTCATAAATTGAAATGACCTCTGTATCCGGCAGGTGGCGCGTCATACCCCCTTCCACGCCTGGGACCATTTCATTGCGAATGCGGATGTTGGCAAAGGTCCCGCGCATCATCACTTCGTGGTTACCGCGGCGCGAACCGTAGGAGTTGAAATCGCGACGTTCCACGCCACGACTTTGCAGATACCGACCTGCCGGACTGTCCGCCTTGATGCTACCCGCAGGGGAGATATGGTCGGTGGTGACGGAATCGCCCAGCATCGCCAGAATGCGCGCGCCGTGAATATCTTTCAGCGGTGCAGGCTCCGCCAGCATTTCGTCGAAGAATGGCGACAGGCGAATATAGGTGGAATCATCCTGCCAGTCATAGGTATCGGAACCCACTACGTCGATCGCTTTCCACTCCGCTGTGCCTTCGAACACTTCCGCATACTCTTTGCGGAACATCTCGGTGGAAACTTTCTCTACCGCGCGCGCAATTTCGCGCGATGATGGCCAGATGTCTTTCAGATAGACCGGTTCATTTTTGCGATCGTGACCAATCGGATCGGTCGCCAGGTTAATGTTCATGTTTCCGGCCAGCGCATAGGCTACAACCAGCGGCGGCGAGGCCAGCCAGTTGGTTTTCACCAGCGGATGAATACGCCCTTCAAAGTTTCGGTTACCGGAAAGTACCGCGCCAACGGTCAAATCCCCCTGCTTGATCGCCATTTCAATAGGTTCAGGCAGTGGACCAGAGTTACCGATGCAGGTCGTACAGCCGTAGCCCACCAGGTTAAAGCCCAGCTCGTCCAGGTAAGGCGTGAGTCTGGCCTGTGCCAGGTAATCGGATACCACTTTCGAACCAGGCGCCAGGGAGGCTTTAACCCAAGGCTGTGGCTTGAGCCCCAGCTCTACCGCTTTTTTTGCCAGCAGCCCGGCAGCCATTAACACACTCGGGTTGGACGTGTTGGTACAGGAAGTGATAGCGGCGATCACCACGGCGCCGTCAGGGAGCTGATACTGATGCCCGTTCAGAACATAGTCCACCGGACGGTGATCTTTTTGTGCGGCGTTAACTTCCAGCTCATTGCTGGCGGCAAAGGCTTTCGGAACGTTGCTCAGGGCGACGCGGTCCTGCGGACGTTTTGGCCCTGCGAGGCTTGCCTCAACGGTGCCCATATCCAGCTCCAGCGTACTGGTAAATACCGGCTCGTCACCCGGGTTACGCCACATGCCCTGCGCTTTGGTGTAGGCCTCAACGAGAGCCACCTGCTCCTCGCTGCGACCACTGAGGCGCATATACTCCAGCGTAACGCTATCAATCGGGAAAAAGCCGCAGGTCGCGCCATATTCCGGCGCCATGTTGGCGATGGTGGCCCGGTCCGCCAGCGGCAGTGAATCCAGACCATCGCCATAAAATTCAACGAATTTACCCACCACGCCATGCTTACGCAGCATCTGGGTGACCGTCAGAACCAGATCCGTGGCGGTAATGCCTTCGGACAACTTACCGGTCAGCTTAAAGCCCACCACATCGGGAATGAGCATTGATACCGGCTGGCCGAGCATGGCCGCTTCCGCTTCAATACCACCGACGCCCCAGCCCAGAACGCCAAGGCCGTTAATCATGGTGGTGTGTGAATCGGTGCCCACCAGCGTATCAGGGTAAGCCACCCACTCTTTATCCTGCAATTCACTCCAGACGGCTTTGCCGAGATATTCCAGGTTGACCTGGTGACAAATGCCGGTGCCCGGTGGAACAACGCTGAAGCGGCTGAACGCCTGCTGACCCCATTTCAGAAATACGTAGCGTTCATGGTTACGTTCCATCTCCAGACGGACGTTTTCGCCGAAAGCATCGTCGTCACCAAAGTGATCGACGGTGACGGAGTGGTCAATGACGAGGTCTACCGGGGACAAGGGGTTAACCTTAGCTGTATCGCCCCCGAGACGCTTAACGGCTTCACGCATAGCTGCCAAATCCACCACCGCTGGCACGCCGGTGAAATCCTGCATCAGCACTCTGGCCGGGCGATAGGCAATTTCTCTGTCTGCATGAGCATTTTTCAGCCACCCTGCCAGAGCCTGGATATCCTCCTCGGTAACCGAGTCGCCATCCTGCCAGCGCAAGAGGTTTTCCAGTAAGACTTTCAACGACTTGGGTAACCGCGAAATGTCCCCAAGCGTTCTGGCAGCCAGCGGTAAGCTGTAGTAGCGCCAGGTTTTATTTTCCGCCTGTAATGTGTCCTTACTGGCTTCGCGTAGGGTTAACGACATAAGCTCCTCCTTAAAAACAGGGATGTCCTGACAATCATCAGGGCTGTAATTAAAGATAACACAAAGATGTCGTAACGTTTTGATAACAACCCAAATTGATAAATTTAGGAATGGTCCAACGCGAGGGATAAAACAAAAACCCCGCCGTGGCGAGGTTTTACGATTTAGTGCAAGGCCAGCCAGAGGAGCTGACACCAGAAGAGGATCGACGCTGAGAATACGCCGAGCCATGACCAGTATTTTACGGTTGTCATGTTATTCATCATAGGGACACCAGACTTTAATTATTTAAGGTTGCGAGGTCTGCCCTCGTTCTATATTGCTGATGTGTATTTATTAAGGAGTACAAAAGTGCATAGTCTTTATTCAGACTATTTGCATCATTACGCAAAAATCAAAATTATTGTTTTTTGGGTTCGTCTTCCGCGAACACATCAATAAAGGCCTGCTGTTGTGGCGTCAGTTTCCAGGAAGCTGGCACGCTGGTTGCTGGCGCCTTACGGGCTTTGTGAACATTGTCACGAAGCTGACACATCTCTTTTCTCGCTTCTGTACGCACCGTCATGACCATAATCAACCCCAGTAATTCCAGACAAGAAGAGCAACCACCACCCAGAACAGGGCAGAGCCAAGAAAGACCGCCAGCCAGGCTTTACGCTTAAGCGCGGGATCCCTTTGCGGTTCTTCACTTCCTGACGGCATTGCTAACCTCATACAATCGACATCGCTTATCATTTAGAGACCAAACAATTGGCACAAGTAATCATCCGATGAGATAAATCCTAAAGAAACTTTAGCCGAAAAGCCAGTGAATTTACGTATCTGGGCCTGGGAAAATTCAATCTTTTGACCCGAAATAAATAATTGAAAAGAATAATTTGCACAGCTGTAAATTAGTTTCTACTTTTGTCGCAAATTTGCGACAGTAAAACCATAGTCATTAAATGGGTTATGACGATATATGACAGTGGGCGTAGATGATGATAATTCTAATTCAGGTTTAAAGGGGAATGACGGTATCTTTCCGTATCAGAAAGATACCGGGTGTGATTATTTGGCGGGAAGTTTAATGTCTTTAAACATCTCTTCGATGTCTTCATTGGAGCGTAACGCCACAGCTGTATCCACCACGTCGCGCGTTAAATGTGGCGCGAAGCGTTGAATAAAATCATACATATAGCTGCGCAGGAACGTGCTGCGACGAAAACCTATCTTGGTGGTGCTGTGGCTGAAAATATCATGCGCATCCAGACGCACCAGATCCGGGTCTGAGACAGGATCCACCGCCATGCTGGCAATAACCCCAACGCCCAGCCCCAGACGCACATACGTTTTTATGACGTCCGCATCCGTCGCCGTAAAGACAATCCGTGGCGTTAATCCGGCGCGGTTAAACGCGGTGTCCAGTTCAGACCGGCCCGTAAAGCCGAACGTATAGGTCACCAGCGGGTATTGCGCCAGTTCTTCGATTGTCACTTCGCCCTTCCCCGCCAGCGGGTGATCCGGGGTCACAACAATAGAGCGGTTCCAGTGGTAGCACGGGAGCATGACCAGATCATCGTACAGATGGAGCGCTTCCGTCGCGATAGCGAAGTCTGCATTGCCTTTAGACACGGCCTCTGCGATTTGCGTCGGTGAGCCCTGATGCATATGCAGGGAAACGCGGGGATAGCGTTCTATGAAGCCTTTGATCACCCCGGGAAGCGCATAACGCGCCTGTGTATGCGTGGTGGCAATATACAGAGAGCCTTTATCCGGCCAGGTATGTTCCCCGGCGACGGATTTAATGGCGTCGACTTTGGAGAGCACTTCCCGTGCGATGCGTATGATTTCCTGTCCTGCCGGGGTGACCTGAGTCAGGTGCTTACCGCTGCGGGCAAATATCTGAATACCTAACTCATCCTCCAGCATACGCACCTGCTTACTGATGCCGGGCTGAGAGGTATAAAGACCTTCTGCGGTGGAAGAGACATTGAGGTTATGATTGACGACCTCAACGATATAGCGAAGCTGCTGTAATTTCATGCCAGACCATCCGATTTAGCGCATGCGTCAATCGCTTAAGACGATTTGATAATAAGAAACGGGTTAACTATAACCACTATATCATTTATAGCCAGGCTGTATAGTACGGAACAAAAAATAATAACTACGTAATAAAAAAGGGCCGGAAGTCCGGCCCTTTTACAGGTAAGTTACGGTAAGGGAAGATTATTTCTTGCCTTCAACCCATTTCCCGTCGACAAAGAAGGCTGACCATCCGGTCGCTTTGCCCTCTTTCTCTGCCGCCACGTACTGCTGCTTCGTTTTACGGCTGAAGCGCACCACGGTTTTGTTGCCTTCCGGATCCTGCTGTGGCGCATCGGCCAGGTAACGCAGTTTCTCCGGCAGACGGTCGCGGAAGCGGTACAGCTCTTCTACCAGCGGCGCACGAGTTTCGCGCGATTTCGGGAAGGTGTTGGCCGCGAGGAATACCCCGGCAGCACCGTCACGCAGCACGAAATACGCGTCAGACTTCTCGCACGGCAGCTCTGGAAGCGGAACCGGATCTTCCTTCGGCGGCGCCACTTCACCGTTACGCAGGATCTTACGCGTGTTTTTACAGTCGTCGTTGGTGCATGCCATGTACTTACCGAAGCGTCCCATTTTCAGGTGCATTTCGGAACCACATTTCTCACACTCAACGATTGGACCGTCATAGCCCTTAATACGGAACTCACCTTCTTCGATCTCATAACCATCGCAGGTCGGGTTATTGCCACAAACGTGCAGTTTGCGTTTGGGATCGATCAGGTAGCTGTCCATCGCCGTGCCGCATTTCTTACAGCGGCGTTTGGCGCGCAGTGCGTTGGTCTCCGCATCGTCACCTTCCAGCACGTTGAGAACTTCGTTCTCCGGCACGAGGTTGATGGTGGTTTTGCAACGCTCTTTCGGCGACAGCGCATAGCCAGAGCAACCGAGGAACACGCCCGTGGTCGCGGTACGGATCCCCATTTTACGGCCGCAGGTTGGGCAGTCGATGCTCGTCAGTACCATCTGGTTAGGCAGCATGCCGCCCTCTTCAGGATCTTTCTCGGCTTTCTCAAGCTGATTGGTAAAATCGCTGAAGAAGCTGTCGAGAACTTTCTTCCATTCTGCCTTATGGCTGGCAACCTCATCGAGGCTGTCTTCCATCTGCGCGGTGAAGTCATAGTTCATCAACTCGCGGAAGTTCGCTTCCAGACGGTCGGTGACAATCTCACCCATTTTTTCAGCATAGAAACGACGGTTCTCGACGCGAACGTATCCACGATCCTGAATGGTCGAAATGATTGACGCATAGGTGGACGGGCGACCGATGCCGCGTTTTTCCAGCTCTTTCACCAGCGATGCTTCGCTGAAGCGCGCAGGTGGCTTGGTGAAGTGCTGAGCCGGGACCAGATCAACCAGCGACAGCTCGTCACCTTTGTTGACTGAAGGCAGCGTTCTGTCTTCATCACCTTTACGCAACGCTGGCATCACTTTTGTCCAGCCGTCGAAGCGCAGAATGCGGCCGCGCGCTTTCAGGCGGAAATCACCCGCGCCGACTGTCAGCGTGGTGGAGTCGTATTTCGCTGGCGTCATCTGGCAGGCTACGAACTGGCGCCAGATCAGCTGATACAGCTTCTGGGCGTCCGCTTCCATATCTTTCAGCGATTCAGCCAGAACGGAAACGTCAGAAGGACGAATCGCTTCGTGCGCTTCCTGAGAATTCTCTTTGCTGGCGTACTGATTAGGCCCGTCCGGCAGGTATTTCTTACCGAAGTTGTCCTCGATATAGCCACGCACCATGTTGACAGCGTCCTGGCTCAGGTTGGTGGAGTCAGTACGCATGTAGGTGATGTAACCCGCTTCATACAAGCGCTGGGCCATCATCATGGTTTTCTTCACGCCGTAACCCAGACGGGTACTTGCCGCCTGCTGGAGAGTTGACGTGATAAACGGTGCGCCAGGCTTGCTGCTGGTTGGTTTATCTTCACGATCCAGAACCTGATAACGCGCTTTTTCCAGCAGCGCCACGGCGGCCATGGTCTGATCGCGATTTTCAGGACGGAACGGTTTGTCGTTGTGATGGCTCACCTGCAACGGCAGCGCATCGCCGCCCGGCGTGGTGACATTCGCATCCACTTCCCAGAACTCTTCCGGGACGAACGCTTTGATCTCGCGTTCACGCTCAACAACAAGACGAACAGCCACAGACTGCACACGCCCCGCAGACAGGCCGCGAGCGACCTTTTTCCACAGCAACGGCGAAACCATGTAGCCTACAACGCGGTCCATAAAGCGACGCGCCTGCTGAGCGTTAACACGGTCGATATTCAGTTCACCCGGCTTTTCAAACGCCTGACGAATCGCATTCTTTGTAATTTCGTTGAACACTACACGGCTGTAGCGTTTGTCATCACCCCCGATCACTTCCCGCAGGTGCCATGCAATGGCCTCCCCTTCGCGGTCAAGGTCGGTTGCGAGATAAATGTGGTCTGCTTTTTCAGCAAGCTGTTTCAGCTCGTTAACGACTTTTTCTTTGCCTGGCAGCACTTCGTAATGTGCATCCCAGTTGTGCCATGGGTTAACACCCATGCGGTTGACAAGCGCGCTACGTTCATCCTTTTTAGGCTTTTTAGCCCCTTTGGTGGAGGTAGAGTCTGCGCTCTTTTTGCTGGCTGAGCCACTGGTCGGCAAATCGCGAATGTGACCAACGCTGGACTTAACCACGTAGTCATTGCCCAGATATTTATTGATCGTTTTGGCTTTTGCCGGGGACTCAACGATGACGAGAGCTTTACCCATATTCACCTTTACCTAATTTAATTCTTCCAGGAATACGCCGCACGTTGATTTCCCTTCCGCTGACGACGAGCCATTGATATTGCGACGTCGTCAGGGGATATCAACCCCTATGTGTTACCGAACGTCAGAATGGCGACATCCAGGTCATTGAGTTTTCGGGTATTTTTCTCACATCAAAGTTCATTCGTGACGAATTCCCGGTCGAATGTCAAGCAATTCTGTTGCCAGAATGACGAAAGCGCACACTGTACCTGATAAAATTCGTTACGCAACTTTATTAGCATGCAAAAGCAAATCCCGCCAGCCAGCCCCTGTTTCTTATCCCCTCGGATAACAGGGAAAATTTGCCCCCGAAGCGACCCAGGCGTAGACTATTGTCACTGTTTAAGGAGTGGAATATGCAGAATACGACCCAACCCATTGACCGAGCTTCATTGCTTATCGAAGCAAACAAACTCATTCGCGACCATGAAGACACCCTGGCGGGAATTGAAGCGACTGGCGTGGAACAACGTAATGGCGTGCTGGTGTTCAGCGGTGAATACTTCCTTGATGAACAAGGGCTACCCACCCCGAAAAGCACCGCCGTGTTTAACATGTTTAAATACCTGGCGCATACCCTCTCAGAGAAGTACCACCTGGTCGATTAAAACGAAAACGCGAGGCATCTGCCTCGCGTTTTTCTTTACAGCAGCGGCTTTTGTCCGCGCTGCAACCAGCGTAGCAGCAGGCGATCCGCGCTTTCTGCCGCGCTATTGGTAAAACGGTCGAGCAGGCGCTTGCGTCGGGTGAAGCGCACCCCCACCAGCTCACGGCCTTCCATCAGGTTGAGCAGGAGGTCGTCGCTGGTACCCACCTCATCCACCAGCCCTTTCTCCTGCGCCTGCGTGCCGTACCAGTGCTCGCCCGTAGCCACCTGCTCAATGTCCAGCGTTGGGCGCATGCGGTGCACGAAATCTTTGAACAGATGGTGGGTTTCGTTCAGATCTTCCCGGAATTTCTGCCGTCCCTCTTCGGTATTTTCGCCGAGCAGCGTCAGCGTACGTTTGTACTGACCCGCCGTATGCAGTTCGATGTCGATCTCTTTATTTTTCAGGAAACGATTGAAGTTAGGGATCTGCGCGACCACCCCAATCGAGCCGATAATGGAGAACGGTGCCGCGACGATTTTATCCGCCACGCACGCCATCATATAGCCGCCACTCGCCGCGACCTTATCTACCGCAACGGTGAGCGGGATCTGTTTATCCCGCAGACGTTGTAACTGCGAAGCCGCCAGTCCATACCCATGCACTACGCCGCCCGGGCTTTCAAGGCGTACCACCACCTGATCCTGGGCTGTCGCCACGGCCAGCACCGCCGTCACTTCTTCACGCAGAGAGGAGACTTCATGCGCATCCATGCTACCTTTAAAATCGAGCACATAGACGCGCGGTTTTGCGTCAGCCTGTGGCGTGGCGAGCTTAGCTTTCGCCTTCGCGGCTTTGGCGTCCTGCTTATGTTTTTTCTTCTGGGCTTTTAGCCACAGCTTCTGTTGATGATCGTCAAGCAGCGCCAGAGACATCTCCTCCTGCATCTCTTTATACTGCTCGCTCAGGCGGGTAATGCGTAACTCACCACGCTGACGCTTACGCTGCGTCAGGTTGACAATCAGGACGGCAATCACCGCGACAGCAATAACCACCGTCGCGATTTTGGCCAAAAACAACCCATACTGAGAAAGTAATTCCACGCGTTCCACCTTGATTTAACCACGAATCTTTCACGCCAGTGTACAACAGCCCTGCGCAGGCGTCTCGCTCTGGACATTACCTCTGCGAGGCGGCTTCAGGAATCCCCCGCTTCTGGTTTAAATCTTTGCAAATTGTTAATTTCCCAGCGTTCTGTCCTGTAGACTGATTGAATTCTGACGCTGTTTCGGGCATAAAGCCGAAAAGTCATAAATAAAGGTGCAAGTCACGCCCAATGCGCCTGAGGAGCCACCGTGCATTATCAGCCACAAAAAAACCTTCTACAGAACCGCATCATTCTGGTTACCGGTGCCAGCGACGGGATTGGTCGCGAAGCGGCGCTGACCTATTCTGAATACGGTGCGAGCCTTATTCTGCTGGGACGTAATGAAGAAAAGCTCAAGGCCGTCGCCCGTGAAATCGAAAACGCCGGCGGTACCCCCACGCCCTGGTATACGCTCGATCTGCTGACCTGCACGCCAGCGTCATGTCAGGCCCTTGCCCAGCGGATCAGCACACATTATCCGCGTCTGGACGGCGTACTGCACAACGCGGGGTTACTGGGCGAAGTGCGCCCGATGGATGAACAGGATCCGGAGATTTGGCAACAGGTGATGCAGGTTAACGTCAACGGGACGTTTTTCCTGACCCAGGCCTTGCTTCCTTTATTACTCAACTCCGATTCCGGCTCGCTGGTATTTACCTCCTCCAGCGTGGGGCGTCAGGGGCGTGCGAACTGGGGGGCTTACGCCGTCTCAAAATTTGCCACCGAAGGAATGATGCAGGTGCTGGCCGAAGAGTACCAAAGCCGCCACCTGCGGGTTAACTGTATTAACCCAGGCGGTACGCGCACCAAAATGCGCGCCAGCGCCTTCCCGACAGAAGATCCGCAGAAGCTTAAAACCCCGGCCGATATCATGCCCCTTTACCTGTGGCTGATGGGTGACGACAGCCGTCGCAAAACCGGAATGACCTTCGATGCCCAGCCAGGCCGCAAACCGGGGATATCGCAATGAGTGATGATCGTCATCAGCAGCGCCAGCAGCGTCTGAAAGAACAGGTTGATGCACGCGTGGCGGCCGCTCAGGACGAGCGCGGTATCCTCATCGTGTTCACCGGCAACGGCAAAGGCAAAACCACCGCCGCATTTGGGACCGCCACCCGCGCAGTCGGGCATGGGCAGAAAGTGGGCGTGATCCAGTTTATCAAGGGTGAATGGCCCAACGGCGAGCGTAATCTGCTCGAGCCGCATGGCGTTGAGTTTCAGGTAATGGCAACCGGTTTTACCTGGGATACCCAGAACCGGGAAACCGATACCGCAGCCTGCCTCGCCGTCTGGGAGCATGCCAAAAGAATGCTTTCAGACCCGTCGCTGAACATGGTGTTGCTGGATGAGATCACCTATATGGTGGCGTATGACTACCTGCCGCTGGAAGCCGTGCTGGAGGCCCTCAGGAACCGCCCTGCACACCAGACGGCGATCGTCACGGGGCGCGGGTGTCATCGGGACATTCTGGAGCTGGCCGATACCGTCAGCGAGCTGCGTCCGGTTAAGCATGCGTTCGATGCGGGTATCAAAGCGCAAATTGGGATTGATTACTGAAAAAAAAGCCCGGTATATTCACCGGGCTTTTTATTAACCGTTGTTATTACGGCTGCCAGAGCGGCGATTGCTGCTGACCTGGCTATGACGTTTCACCGCACGGCGGATTTGATTCGCCTTCATGCGACGACGATCTTTCTCTACCGCCACTTTCGACGTGGTTTCTGGCGTCAGGCCAACCAGATCGCGCAGGTAGTTGGTTTGCGTCAGATCCAGTTCGGTATAGCCGCCACGTGGCAGGCCTTTCGGCAGCAGAATGTCGCCATAGCGGACGCGAATCAAGCGACTCACCTGGACACCGACCGCTTCCCACAGTCGACGCACCTCGCGGTTACGTCCCTCTGTCAGGGTAACGTTGTACCACTGGTTAATGCCTTCACCACCGGTAAACTTGATGGTTTTGAACGCCGCAGGGCCGTCCTCCAGCTGAACACCACGCGACAGGTCGCGCAGTTTGTTCTCATCAACCTGGCCGAAAACACGAACGGCGTATTCACGTTCCACTTCACGACTCGGGTGCATCAGACGGTTTGCCAGTTCACCATCGGTGGTGAACAGCAGCAGGCCGCAGGTGTTCACGTCCAGACGCCCTACGGCAATCCAGCGGGCGCCACGCAATTTTGGCAGACGGTCAAACACCGTCGGGCGACCTTCCGGGTCGTTGCGGGTACACAGTTCGCCTTCCGGCTTGTAGTAAGCCAGTACGCGGCAGATCTGTTCAGCAGACTCTTTCACGGAGATAAGATGGCCGTCAATGCGGATCTTCAGCCCCGGTACGATTTCAACGCGGTCACCGAGCGTGGCGATTTTACCGTCCACACTCACGCGGCCTGCTTCAATAATGGCTTCGATTTCACGGCGCGAACCGTGGCCGGCGCGCGCCAGCACTTTCTGTAACTTCTCGCTCATTGAGCTTCCTCAGGTGTCGCCTTCACAGGCGTCGAATCAGGTCAAAAACAGGGCGGCGCCCTGCTTTGATGGCCGCGTAGTATATCTGCTTACACCCTTACAAGAAAGGCTTAACATCGCCCACGCCTTCACGAATCACTTCTGGCGCGTCTTCGGTGAGATCCACCACGGTGGTCGGCTGCTGGCCAAGATAGCCGCCATGAATAATCAGCTCCACCACCTTCTCCAGACGATCTTTGATCTCTTCCGGGTCGGACTCGGTAAACTCACTGCCCGGCAGCATCAGCGATGTGGAGAGCATCGGCTCGCCGAGGGTTTCCAGTAGCGCCTGGGCAATCGGGTTCGACGGCACGCGCATGCCGATGGTTTTACGTTTTTCCTGCAACAGACGACGCGGCACCTCTTTTGTCCCCTTCAGAATGAAGGTGTAGTTACCCGGCGTGTTGTTTTTAATCAGACGAAAGGCCACGTTATCAACATAAGCATAGGTCGACAGCTCAGAGAGATCGCGACACATCAGGGTGAAGTTGTGGCCGTCCGGCAACTGGCGGATGCGACAGATGCGCTCCATCGCCCCTTTATCCTCAATTTTACAGCCCAGCGCGTAGCCAGAATCGGTTGGGTAGACAATAACGCCGCCTTTGCGGACGATCTCCACGGCCTGATTAATCAGACGTGGCTGGGGGTTATCCGGATGGATATAGAAAAACTGACTCATACTTCCCTCTCTTCAATTTGCTGTGGCTGTTCCCAGAGCTGCCAGACAGGCTCAACGCCCGCGGGTAACCAGAGCTTGCGCCCCAGTTCAATCCACGCGCAGGGCTGATGGAAATCTGAACCCTGTGACCCAAGCAGACCAAACTGACGGGCGTAGGTCGCGAGCTGCGAACGCTCATTGGGTGCCTGCTGACACTGGGCAACTTCCATCGCCTCACCGCCGCATTCGGCAAAGTGTGCCAGCAGTCTTTTCAGCCATTTAGCAGAAAGATTATACCGCCCCGGATGGGCCAGCACGGCCTTACCGCCAGAATGATGAATCACATCAATAGCTTGTTTTATTGTACACCACTGTGGGGGAACGTATCCGGTTTTCCCGCGCGCCAGATACTTTTTAAAGACATTCGCCATGGTCGTCGCCTTACCGGCGTCCACCAGAAAACGGGCGAAATGGCCGCGCGTCACCGCCCCACCGTTCGCCAGCTTTCGCGCGCCTTCCAGCGCACCGGGAATATGCGCTTTTTCCAGACGTTCGCCAATCATCTCCGCGCGTTGATTGCGGCGTGTTTTTTGTTCTTGCAAAAAAGCACGCATGGCCGGATGTTCTGTATCGATATTCAGGCCAACGATATGAATTTCGTGGTTTTCCCAGACCGTCGAGATCTCAACCCCGGCCACCAGATCCAGCGCCAGTCCGCTGCGGGCAATCTCGGCGCGCGCGGCGGGAATGCCGTCAGTGGTATCGTGATCGGTTATTGCCAGCGTGCCGACACGCATTTCAACGGCGCGATGGACCAGGGCTTCGGGTGTCAGCAGGCCATCTGAAGCCTGCGTATGGCTGTGTAAATCATAAATTACGGCGTAGGTGGTATCGCTCAAAGCACTTCCCATAACAGGTTGGAGACATCCGAAGCCCCTATGATACCGACTAACCGTGAAATACTGAAATCAGGGGTTGACAATACGCCACCGAACTAGTTAACTAGTACGCAAGTTCACACGAGAAAGGTATCTGAAAATGACAGCACATTTCGCTCTGCACGGTTGGTGGCGTACTTCCTGATCTTTGGGCAGTGTCACACGTCTGCGATAAGCAAACAGATACCCGGCCCGCTACCCAGCGGGCTTTTTTTTGAACAGAATATGAGAACAACAACATGCAAACAGCCAAACCCCACCTCGAACTGCTGACCTGCGAGGCGGCCTATCGCCATAACCCTACCGCGCTGTTTCATCAGGTGTGCGGCGCACGTCCCGCGACGCTGCTGCTGGAATCTGCTGACATTGACAGCAAGGACGATCTTAAAAGCCTGCTGCTGGTTGACAGCGCGCTGCGCATTACCGCGTTAGGTGACACCGTCACTATCAGGGCGTTGTCTGACAATGGCGCGTCGCTCCTGCCGCTGCTGGATGCGGCGCTGCCTTCAGGCATTGAAAATGAACGCCACCCGGACCTGCGTATTCTGCATTTCCCGCCGGTGAGCCAGCTGCTGGATGAGGATGCCCGCCTCTGCTCGCTCTCCGTTTTTGACGCCTTTCGCCTGCTGCAAAATCTGGTGGCCGTGCCGGAAGTTGAGCGCGAAGCAATGTTTTTTGGCGGGCTGTTTGCTTACGACCTGGTTGCTGGCTTTGAAGATTTACCGGAAACTGAGCAGGGAAACCGCTGCCCGGACTACTGTTTCTACCTGGCCGAAACCCTGCTGGTGATCGACCATCAGAAAAAATATACTCGCATCCAGGCCAGCCTCTTCACTCCGTCTGAGTCTGAGAAAAATCGCCTCGCGCAGCGCATCGCCCAACTGCAACAGCAGATGTCAGAAGCACCGCCCGCGCTCCCGGTGCAGCGTGTTGAAAAGATGACCTGCGAGGTGAGTCAGACCGACGATCAGTACGGCGCGGTGGTACGTCAGATGCAAAAAGCGATTCGTGCCGGGGAGATTTTCCAGGTAGTGCCGTCCCGTCGCTTCACACTGCCCTGCCCGTCGCCGCTGGCGGCTTACGATGTGCTGAAAAAGAGCAACCCAAGCCCGTACATGTTCTTTATGCAGGACAATGATTTCACCCTGTTTGGCGCGTCGCCGGAAAGCTCCCTCAAGTACGACGCCACCAGCCGCCAGATTGAGATCTACCCGATAGCGGGAACCCGTCCACGCGGCCGTCGTGCCGATGGCTCCCTGGACCGCGATCTCGACAGCCGCATCGAACTGGAAATGCGTACCGACCATAAAGAGCTCTCCGAACACCTGATGCTGGTTGACCTGGCGCGTAACGATCTGGCACGTATTTGCACCCCAGGCAGCCGCTACGTGGCGGACCTGACCAAAGTCGACCGCTACTCCTTCGTCATGCACCTGGTATCCCGCGTGGTGGGTGAACTGCGCCACGACCTCGACGTTCTGCATGCCTACCGCGCCTGCATGAACATGGGCACCCTGAGCGGCGCGCCGAAAGTCCGCGCCATGCAGCTGATCGCCGAAGCGGAAGGACGCCGTCGCGGCAGCTACGGTGGTGCCGTGGGCTATTTCACCGCTCACGGTGACCTTGATACCTGCATCGTGATCCGCTCCGCCTACGTTGAGGACGGCATTGCCACCGTCCAGGCCGGGGCCGGGATTGTGCTGGATTCTGTTCCGCAGTCGGAAGCCGACGAAACCCGCAGTAAAGCGCGCGCGGTACTGCGCGCCATTGCTACCGCACACCATGCACAGGAGATTTTCTGATGGCTGACATTCTGCTGCTCGATAATATCGACTCCTTTACCTACAACCTGGCAGATCAGCTGCGTGCGAATGGTCACAATGTCGTTATCTATCGCAACCACGTTCCGGCCCAGACGCTGATTGACCGTCTGGCGACCATGCAAAACCCGGTGCTGATGCTCTCCCCGGGCCCAGGCGCACCGAGCGAAGCAGGCTGTATGCCTGAGCTGTTGACCCGTATGCGCGGCAAGCTGCCGATTATCGGCATCTGCCTCGGCCACCAGGCGATTGTCGAAGCCTACGGCGGTTACGTGGGTCAGGCGGGGGAGATCCTTCATGGCAAAGCGTCAAGTATTGAACATGACGGTCAGGCGATGTTTGCCGGTCTGCCGAACCCGCTTCCGGTAGCCCGTTACCACTCGCTGGTCGGCAGCAACATTCCGGCCGGGCTGACCATTAACGCCTCGTTTGAAGGGATGGTGATGGCGGTGCGTCACGATGCGGATCGCGTCTGCGGGATGCAGTTCCACCCGGAATCTATCCTGACGTCCAACGGCGCGCGCCTGCTGGAGCAAACGCTCGACTGGGCGCTGCAAAAGCTGGAGCAGACCAACACCCTGCAACCGATTCTGGAAAAACTGTATCAGGCTCAGACCCTGAGCCAGCAGGAGAGCCATCAGCTGTTCTCCGCCGTCGTGCGCGGCGAGCTGAAGCCTGAGCAGCTGGCCGCTGCGCTGGTGAGCATGAAGGTACGTGGCGAAAGCCCGCAGGAGATCGCCGGCGCGGCAACCGCGCTGCTGGAAAATGCCGCCCCGTTCCCGCGCCCGGACTATCCGTTTGCCGATATTGTCGGGACCGGTGGCGACGGCAGTAACAGTATCAATATTTCCACCGCCAGCGCCTTTGTGGCCGCAGCATGCGGTCTGAAAGTGGCGAAACACGGCAACCGCAGCGTGTCCAGCCGTTCAGGATCGTCCGACCTGCTGGCGGCTTTCGGTATCAACCTGGACATGAACGCCGAGCGTTCCCGTGAAGCGCTGGATGACCTGGGCGTCTGTTTCCTGTTTGCGCCGAAGTATCACACCGGTTTCCGCCACGCGATGCCGGTTCGCCAGCAGCTCAAAACCCGCACGCTGTTTAACGTGCTCGGTCCACTCATTAACCCGGCGCACCCGCCGCTGGCGCTGATTGGCGTTTACAGCCCGGAACTGGTCCTGCCGATTGCGGAGACGCTGCGCGTCCTCGGTTACCAACGCGCCGCCGTGGTACACAGCGGCGGGATGGATGAAGTTTCCCTGCATGCGCCCACGCTGGTGGCGGAACTGAATAACGGCGAAGTGCTGAACTATCAGCTTGAGGCCGCTGACTTCGGGTTGACCCCGTACCATCAGGACGCCCTGGCGGGCGGCACGCCGGAAGAAAACCGTGACATTCTCACGCGCTTATTACAAGGTAAAGGTGAGGCCGCCCATGAGGCCGCCGTGGCGGCCAACGTAGCCATGCTGATGCGTTTACATGGCGAGGAAGATCTGAAAGCCAACGCCCAAAAAGTTCTGGACGTACTGCGCTCCGGTGCAGCTTACGATCGCGTTACCGCACTTGCGGCAAGAGGGTAAATAATGCAGACCGTTTTAGCGAAAATCGTCGCCGATAAGGCCATCTGGGTGGAAGCCCGTAAGCAACAGCAGCCGCTCGCCAGTTTTCAGAATGACGTCGTTCCGAGCAGCCGTCGTTTTTATGATGCGCTCCAGGGCGCGCGTACCGCGTTTATTCTGGAGTGTAAAAAAGCGTCTCCGTCCAAAGGCGTGATCCGCGACGATTTCGACCCGGCGCGTATTGCCGGTATCTACAAGCATCATGCGTCTGCCATTTCTGTGCTGACGGATGAGAAATATTTCCAGGGCAGCTTCGATTTTCTGCCCGTTGTCAGCGGCATCGCGCCGCAGCCGATTCTGTGCAAAGACTTTATTATCGACCCGTATCAGATCTGGCTGGCGCGCTTTTACCAGGCAGATGCCTGCCTGCTGATGCTCTCCGTTCTGGATGACGAGCAGTATCGCCAGCTCTCCGCCGTCGCGCACAGCCTGAATATGGGCGTGCTGACCGAAGTGAGCAACGAAGAGGAGCTGGAGCGCGCCATCGCGCTGGAAGCCAAAGTGGTCGGCATTAACAACCGCGACCTGCGCGACCTGTCGATTGACCTCAACCGTACGCGCCAGCTTGCGCCGCGTCTGGGCGCGGGCGTCACGGTGATCAGCGAATCCGGGATTAACAGCTACGCTCAGGTGCGCGAACTCAGCCACTTTGCCAACGGTTTCCTGATCGGTTCCGCAATGATGGAACACGAAGACCTTAACGCGGCCGTGCGCCGTGTGCTGTTGGGTGAGAACAAAGTCTGCGGCCTGACCCGTGAACAGGATGCGCAGGCCGCATATGAAGCGGGCGCAATCTATGGTGGTCTGATCTTTGTTGAGTCCTCTCCTCGCGCCGTTAATGAGGAACAGGCGCGCAAGGTGATCGCGGCTGCGCCACTGAGCTACGTGGGCGTGTTCCGCAATGCGGATATTAACGACGTTGCGGCAAAAGCGGACGCGTTATCCCTGAGCGCGGTCCAGCTGCACGGCGATGAAGATCAGGCGTACATCGATGCTCTGCGACATGTTCTGGCGCCTCAGGTTCAGATCTGGAAAGCGCAAAGCGTTGGCGCCACCCTGCCCGCGCGTAACCTGAAGCATGTTGATAAATACGTGCTCGACAACGGCCAGGGCGGCACGGGGCAGCGTTTTGACTGGTCACTGCTGCGTGGCGAAGTGCTGGACAATGTCCTGCTGGCAGGGGGATTAAGCCCCGATAACTGTGTGGAAGCGGCCAAAACCGGCTGCGCCGGCCTCGATTTCAATTCAGGCGTAGAGTCCCAACCGGGCATTAAAGACGCCAGCAAGCTGGCATCGGTATTTAAAACTCTGCGTGCATATTAAGGAAGAGAAGATGACGACATTACTTAACCCGTATTTTGGTGAGTTCGGTGGGATGTATGTCCCACAAATCCTGATGCCCGCGCTGCGCCAGCTGGAAGAAGCGTTCGTGAGCGCACAGAAAGATCCGGCGTTTCAGGCGGAGTTTACTGACCTGCTGAAAAACTACGCCGGTCGTCCGACTGCGCTGACAAAGTGCCGCAACCTGACCGAAGGCACTAAAACTACGCTGTATCTTAAGCGTGAAGATCTGCTGCACGGTGGCGCGCATAAAACTAACCAGGTGCTTGGCCAGGCGCTGCTCGCGAAGCGGATGGGTAAAACCGAAATCATCGCCGAAACCGGCGCGGGACAGCACGGTGTGGCTTCAGCGCTCGCCAGCGCCCTGCTCGGCCTGAAATGCCGCATTTACATGGGGGCGAAGGACGTTGAGCGCCAGTCGCCAAACGTGTTCCGTATGCGTCTGATGGGGGCGGAAGTGATCCCGGTGCACAGCGGTTCTGCCACGCTGAAAGATGCCTGTAATGAAGCGCTGCGCGACTGGTCTGGCAGCTACGAAACCGCCCACTACATGCTCGGTACCGCCGCGGGCCCGCACCCGTTCCCGACCATCGTGCGTGAATTCCAGCGCATGATCGGCGAAGAGACTAAAGCGCAGATCCTCGAAAAAGAGGGTCGCCTGCCGGATGCGGTGATCGCCTGCGTTGGCGGCGGATCTAACGCCATCGGCATGTTTGCCGATTTTATCGACGAAACCAGCGTTGGGCTGATTGGCGTTGAGCCTGCCGGCCACGGTATTGAAACGGGCGAGCATGGTGCGCCGCTGAAGCATGGCCGCGTGGGGATCTACTTCGGCATGAAGGCCCCGATGATGCAGACCGATGAAGGGCAGATTGAGGAGTCTTACTCAATCTCTGCCGGACTGGATTTCCCGTCCGTAGGGCCACAGCACGCGTTCCTGAACAGCACCGGCCGCGCGGATTATGTCTCCATCACCGATGACGAAGCGCTGGAGGCCTTCAAAACGCTGTGCCGCAATGAAGGGATCATCCCGGCGCTGGAGTCTTCCCATGCGCTGGCGCATGCGCTGAAAATGATGAAGGAAAACCCGGAAAAAGAGCAGCTGCTGGTGGTAAACCTTTCCGGGCGCGGTGACAAAGATATCTTCACCGTTCACGATATTCTGAAAGCACGAGGGGAAATCTGATGGAACGCTACGACAACGCATTTGCACAACTCAAAGCTCGCCAGGAAGGCGCCTTCGTTCCCTTCGTGACGCTGGGCGACCCCGGCCCGGAGCAGTCGCTGAAGATTATCGACACCCTGATTGATGCCGGTGCCGACGCGCTGGAGCTCGGTATTCCGTTCTCCGATCCGCTGGCGGATGGCCCGACCATTCAGAACGCAACGCTTCGCGCGTTTGCCGCGGGCGTGACGCCGAGCCAGTGCTTTGAAATGCTGGCGGCGATCCGTCAGAAGCACCCGACCATTCCGATCGGCCTGCTGATGTACGCCAACCTGGTGTTCAGCCGCGGTATTGATGCGTTTTACGCCGAGTGCGCCCGCGTGGGCGTTGACTCCGTGCTGGTGGCTGACGTGCCCGTTGAAGAGTCTGCGCCATTCCGTCAGGCGGCAATGCGCCACAACGTCGCGCCGATTTTCATCTGTCCACCGAATGCCGATGACGATCTGTTGCGCCAGATTGCCTCTTACGGACGAGGTTACACCTACCTGCTCTCCCGTGCGGGCGTCACCGGTGCGGAAAATAAAGCCGCGCTGCCGCTGCATCATCTGGTGGAGAAGCTGGCAGAATACCATGCTGCACCGCCGCTTCAGGGCTTTGGCATTTCCTCCCCGGATCAGGTGACTGCGGCGATTGACGCGAAAGCCGCCGGGGCCATTTCCGGTTCGGCTATCGTAAAAATAATCGAGAAGAACGTGGATAAGCCAGAGCAGATGCTGGCTGAGTTACACGCATTCGTCACATCCATGAAAGCGGCCACGCGCAAGGCGTAACCGTTAACACCGTCTGGCCCCGGCGTCAGGCGGTTTTCCCTTCTCTCATCCGGAAAGAAGCAGGTCAAAATTGATCCTGTCGATATTTTCGGTGTGAATGACTTTCCAAACTTTCACGTAAGCGTATGATCTGGGCTCTTTTTAGCGTTACCCTTCTGAGTTCAGAGGTTATTCATGTCATGGCATTCCTTCAAACAGACTTACCTGGTTAAGTTCTGGTCACCTGTTCCGGCCGTTATCGCGGCAGGCATTCTCTCTACTTATTATTTCGGTATTACCGGCACCTTCTGGGCTGTTACGGGCGAGTTTACCCGCTGGGGTGGGCAGCTATTACAGCTGGCAGGTGTCCATGCCGAAGAGTGGGGCTACTTCAAACTGATCCATCTTGAGGGCACACCGCTGACCCGCATCGACGGGATGATGATCATTGGCATGTTCGGCGGCTGTTTTGCGGCCGCGCTGTGGGCCAACAACGTTAAGTTGCGCATGCCGAAAAGCCGCATCCGCATTATGCAGGCCGTGGTCGGCGGCATCATTGCCGGGTTTGGCGCCCGCCTGGCGATGGGCTGTAATCTGGCCGCGTTCTTTACCGGTATTCCGCAGTTCTCGCTGCATGCCTGGTTCTTTGCCGTCGCCACCGCCATCGGCTCCTACTTCGGTGCTAAATTCACCCTGCTGCCGCTGTTCCGCATTCCGGTGAAAATGACGAAAGTTAGCGCTGCCTCTCCGTTAACGCAAAAACCCGATCAGGCGCGTCGTCGCTTCCGCCTCGGTATGCTGGTCTTTTTTGCCATGGTTGCCTGGGCGATTTGCACGGCGATGAATCAGCCAAAACTCGGCCTGGCCATGCTGTTCGGCGTCGGTTTTGGTCTGCTGATTGAACGCGCGCAGATCTGCTTTACCTCCGCGTTTCGCGATATGTGGATCACCGGACGAAGCATGATGGCGAAGGCGATCATTGCCGGTATGGCCGTGAGCGCGATCGGCATCTTCAGCTACGTTCAGCTCGGCGTGGAACCGAAAATCATGTGGGCGGGCCCAAATGCCGTCATTGGCGGGCTGCTGTTTGGTTTTGGCATCGTGCTGGCGGGCGGGTGTGAAACCGGCTGGATGTATCGCGCTGTGGAAGGCCAGGTGCATTACTGGTGGGTGGGTCTGGGTAACGTGATTGGCTCTACCATTCTGGCCTACTACTGGGATGACGTCTCTCCGGTACTGGCAACAAACTGGGACAAGGTCAACCTGCTGAATACCTTTGGTCCACTCGGGGGGCTCCTGGTGACCTATGCCCTGCTGCTTATCGCCTTCTTACTGGTTGTTGCACAAGAGAAGCGCTTCTTCCGACGCGCCACCGCCAAAACTGAAACTCAGGAGAATGCCGCATGAAAGAGATCGTGCCTGATTATCGTCTCGATATGGTGGGTGAACCTTGCCCTTACCCGGCCGTCGCCACGCTTGAAGCGCTACCGCAGCTAAAGAAAGGTGAAATTCTGGAAGTGGTGAGCGATTGCCCCCAGTCGATCAATAACATTCCTCTTGATGCCAAAAATCACGGCTATACCGTGCTGGATATCCAGCAGGACGGACCAACCATTCGTTATTTAATTCAGAAGTGACTTCACGATCTAAAAAGGCCTCTCAGAGGCCTTTTCTAGTTTACTGGCTTTGGCCACCGTCGTCGTCTGAGCTTCGGCAGGCATGAATGAATGGTGAGACGTGTTCCGCAAACGGAACAGATAGCACCGTGAGGTAGGCTATGTGCTGGGCTGAACGTCGTGAACTGAAACTGTTTACCTGCACAAACCGGACACTCAAATTTGATGTTGGGGATATCCCCTCCAGCCAGGTGTATGGAACAACCACCATACAGCAATCACCGGCTGACAGGGGATATATCTTCTGTCAGAAACGATAGCCTGCTGAGAACATAAATACCCACGGATCCAGACGGGTATTGATACTTTGCTGCTGCCCGCCAGCTTTAAAGCGCACGTCCGTATCAATGTCCATATACCAGACCGAGGCGTTGATCAGCCAGTCACGGTTAATCAGATAATCCAGACCAACCTGCCCCGCCATGCCCCACGAGTCTTTCAGGCTGAGATCGGAGAGCCCGGCCTCTTTACCGGTATCGTTAAATTTCTCATCAAAGAAGGTGGTGTAGTTAACGCCTGCACCAATATAAGGGCGCACCTTGCTGCTGGAATCGCCGAAGTACCACTGCGCCATCAGCGTTGGTGGCAAATGGTGAACCGTGGCAATGTCCCCGGTCGGTCCTAAACCGACGCGGTGACGGAATGGCGTGGCGGCTAAAAGCTCGACGCCAACGTTATCCGTTGCCATATACGTAAACGTCAGGCCTAACTGGGTGTTATTGCTGACGTTAAACCCGCCCATACCGAGTACATTATCGGACCCTTCCGTTGGACGTACCGTTGCCGAACCGGCACGAATAAAGAATTCGCCTGCTTCATGCGCGTACGCGCCGCCAGAGAGACTGCTTAAGATAAGGGCTGCCACCGCTAATTTTTTCATATCCGCTCCATCGTTGTGGTTTTAATTGCGGAGGAGAATATACTCACAAATGAGTAATAAGTGATCTAACACAGATCACATTAAAACCAGTAAGTTAACATTCATTGATCTAGGTTAATTTTTGGTGACACCTCATAAAGCAATAAGTTGTTACCGCGTCAATTTTTGGCATTTCATGGTTACAAAATTTTCTGTTTTCCCTCTCTTGCGCTTCCTGTAGCGACTGGATAATTTATCGCTCTCACAATGTGATTTGATGCGTTCTACTTTTGCAGGTGTGCCATGAGTGATCATAACCCGTGCATGACGTGCGGAGCCTGTTGTGCGTATTTTCGAGTCTCTTTCTACTGGGCTGAAGCCAGCGATGGCGGCGGCACCGTTCCGGTTGATCTCACTGAACCCTTAACCCCTTTTCTGCGCTGTATGCGCGGCACCAACCAAAAACAGAGCCGCTGTGTGGCACTGCAAGGTGAGCCTGGGGTATCCACCCGCTGTTCCATTTACGCGGATCGCCCCAGCCCGTGTCGCACTTTCGCGATGTCGGGAGAGGATGGGCAGGTCAATGAGGCATGCAATCGCGCCCGCGCCCGCTATGGATTACCGCCGCTTTACAAAGATATGCTTTTCCATACAAGCCTTGATGCTGCCACCAGCGTGTTATCCGGTGTACAATTGCCGGCTAATTAACACCTGCAATACTCAAGGAGAGTGCATGTCTATCACGGCGAAGTCTGTCTACCGTGACACGGGAAATTTTTTCCGCAATCAGTTCATTACCTTTTTACTGATCGCGTTGTTGTGCGCCTTTATTACGGTGGTGCTGGGTCATGCGTTCTCACCCAGTGATGAACAGATTGCCACGCTGAGCCAGGGGGAAAATCTTGCAGGCAGCGCAGGGTTGTTTGACCTTGTGCAGAATATGACGCCAGAGCAACAGCAAATCTTGCTGCGCGCATCTGCGGCATCTACCTTCTCGGGCCTGATTGGCAACGCCATTCTGGCGGGTGGCGTATTGCTGATGATCCAGCTGGTGTCTGCCGGCCAACGCGTCAGCGCGTTACGTGCAATCGGGGCCAGCGCTCCGGTGCTGCCAAAACTGTTTATCCTCATCTTCCTGACCACGCTGCTGGTCCAGATGGGGATAATGTTGGTTGTCGTTCCGGGCGTGCTGCTGGCTATCGTGCTTTCATTCGCGCCAGTAATGGTTGTGGAGGACAAAATGGGCATTTTCACCGCCATGCGCAGCAGCATCAGGCTCGCATGGGCCAATATGCGACTGGTCGCCCCGGCCGTTATCAGCTGGCTGCTGGCCAAAACTCTGCTGTTGCTGTTTGCGCCGAATTTTGCGGTGTTAACGCCAAACGTCGGAGCGGTTGTCGCCAATACGCTGAGCAATCTGATTTCAGCCGTGCTGCTGGTCTATTTGTTCCGCCTGTACATGTTAATTCGTCAGTAACTGGGATCGCAGAATGAAGCAGTTTCTTGATTTTTTACCGCTGATCGTATTTTTCGCTTTTTATAAGCTGTACGACATTTATGCCGGCACGCTGGCGCTGATTGTGGCAACGGCTGTGGTGCTGATTTACAGCTGGGTTCGCTATCGCAAAGTTGAAAAGATGGCGCTCATCACCTTCCTGATGGTGGCGGTGTTTGGAGGTCTGACGTTGTTCTTCCACAATGATGAATTTATCAAATGGAAGGTCACGGTGATTTACGGCCTGTTTGCGGGCGCACTCCTCATCAGCCAGTGGGTGATGAAGAAGCCGCTGATCCAGCGCATGCTGGGGAAAGAACTGACCCTGCCACAGGCTGTGTGGGGGCGTCTAAATATCGCCTGGGCGCTATTTTTTATTCTGTGTGGTCTGGCGAATATCTATATCGCATTCTGGCTGCCGCAGAATATCTGGGTCAACTTCAAGGTGTTTGGCCTGACGGCGCTGACTCTTATCTTCACCCTGCTCAGCGGCGTTTATATTTATCGCCACATGCCGCAGGATGACAAGCACTGATCCTCCTGGCCAGATCGCCACGCGGTCTGGCCTCTTTTCCCGCCTTCTCTTTTCTCTACACCCTTCCTGCGAAAATGTCTGAATCATGAAGATTTTATGGAGTTTGCTGTCACTTTATTGTAATGAGAATGACTATCATTAATATTCGTCATCGCATTTTTAACAAATGGAAATGAGTTGATGAATAACATAATAAGATTTGCCCCGGCTACACTTACGCTCGCCATTCTTTCAACGCTTTATCAGAGCGCACACGCAGCGGAAGATCCTCTCGCCGATGGTGAAACAATGGTTGTTCAGGCCACCGCTGAAGAGGCGCTGAAGCAACAGCCGGGGGTATCCATCATCACGGCAAAGGACATTGAAAAGGATCCACCGGTTAACGATCTTTCTGAAATTATTCGCAAAATGCCCGGGGTTAACCTCACCGGAAACAGCGCGACAGGCAGCCGCGGTAACAACCGCCAGATCGACATCCGCGGTATGGGGCCGGAGAACACGCTGATTCTGATTGACGGTGTGCCGGTGACGTCACGTAACTCGGTGCGCTACAGCTGGCGCGGGGAGCGCGACACCCGCGGGGATACCAACTGGGTTCCGCCAGAGATGGTTGAGCGCATTGAAGTGCTCCGGGGACCTGCTGCCGCCCGCTATGGTTCGGGGGCGGCCGGCGGCGTCGTCAACATCATTACCAAACGCCCGACCAACGACTGGCACGGCTCGCTCTCCCTGTACACTAACCAGCCTGAAAATGATAAAGAGGGAGCGACGAAACGCGCTAATTTTGATCTGAGCGGCCCCCTTGCGGGCGATGCGTTAACGATGCGCCTGTACGGGAATATCAACAAAACTGACGCAGATGCTCAGGACATCAACACCGCGCAAAACGGTTCTTACGCCGCCGGACGTGAAGGCGTGCGCAACAAGGACATTAATGCCCTGCTCTCCTGGAAACTCACGCCACAGCAGATTATCGATTTCGACTACAGCTACAGCCGCCAGGGCAATATCTACGCGGGTGATACTCAATACAGCAACAGCAACGTCAGCCCTGACGGTCTGGTGTCGTCCCTGTATGGACACGAAACGAACCGAATGTACCGCCAGTCTTATGGCATTACGCACAACGGCATCTGGGACTGGGGTCAGTCAAAGTTCGGTGTTTATTATGAAAAGACCAACAACACCCGCCTGGAAGAAGGCTCTACGGGCAAAGTTGAGGGGATGATCAATAGCGATAAATACGATACCAGCCGGCTGGAGTCATACCGTTCAACGGGTGAACTGAACATGCCTTTCTTCTGGCTGGTCGAACAGACGCTAACCGTGGGTGCAGAATGGAACCGTGATGAACTGAACGATCCGGCCTCAATGCAGGCGACAAATGTGTCGGGAGAAGTGATTAACGGCGTTCCCGGTACGGCTTCTGAGCGCAACAGCAAAAACAGCGCTGACCTCACTGGCATCTATCTTGAGGACAATATTGAAGCGCGCCAGGGCACCAACCTGATCCCAGGGCTCCGCTTTGATTATCACAATCAGTTTGGCAGCAACTGGAGTCCTAGCCTGAACCTCTCTCAGGATTTGGGTGACATGTTCAAGGTTAAAGCGGGTATCGCTCGGGTATTTAAAGCGCCAAACCTGTATCAATCCAGCGAAGGCTATCTGCTTTCCACCCGCGGCAATGGCTGCCCGAACAACGTTTCCGAAGGAAGCTGTTACCTGTTAGGTAATCCGGATCTGGATCCTGAAATCAGCGTGAACAAAGAGATTGGCCTGGCCTTCGCGCTGGAAGGCTACGAGGCTGGCATAACCTGGTTCCGCAACGATTACAAAAACAAGATTGTTTCGGGAACGGATGTGCTGGGCCAGACAAGCAGCGGCGCAAATATCCTTCAGTGGCAGAACGGAGGAAAGGCTGTTGTTGAGGGGCTGGAAGGCAACCTCACCGTCCCGGTTATTCGCGACACGCTAACCTGGCGTACCAATGCGACGTATATGATTCAGTCTGAAAGTAAGGACACCGGCAACCCTCTGTCGATTATCCCAAAATATACCGTCAACACGATGCTCGACTGGCAGGTTAACAGCAAACTTTCAGCGAACCTTAGCTGGACGATGTATGGCCGCCAGAAGCCAAGAGAAAATGCTGAAATCCGCAAAGAGCAGAATGCGATGTCAGATAAAGAGATTGGCGCCTATTCCATCGTTGGGATCGGTAGTAACTATCAACTGACAAAAGATCTCCGCCTGAATGCCGGGATCAGCAACCTCTTTGATAAGCAAATTTACCGAGAAAATGACGGTGCATCGACCTATAACGAACCAGGCCGTGCGTATTACGCCGGCGTGACCCTGTCCTTCTGACCCTCTGGCGCCTGCTCTGCGGGCGCTAACCCTATTCTCTCCAGCCAGAAATCATAGTAGCATCCCGCCTGAAGTCTTCAGTTACGAGTTTAAAACAATGACAACAAATGACGCCCCACAGGGCGAACTGGTTTTACGCACACTGGCAATGCCTGCGGATACGAATGCCAATGGCGATATTTTTGGTGGCTGGTTGATGTCGCAGATGGATATGGGCGGTGCAATCCTGGCAAAAGAGATTGCACACGGGCGCGTGGTGACAGTCCGGGTCGATGGCATGACCTTCCTGCGCCCTGTCGCGGTGGGGGACGTGGTGTGCTGTTACGCACGCTGCGTAAAACGCGGCAATACGTCTGTCTCCATCAACATTGAAGTATGGGTGAAAAAAGTCTCTTCTGAGCCGATTGGTCAGCGCTATAAGGCGACGGAGGCATTATTTATCTATGTGGCGGTGGATAGCGACGGTAAGCCCCGCCAGCTCCCACGGAGCTGATCCTCAGGTAAAAAAAAGCCTCCTTGCGGAGGCTTCTTTTATTCCATCTGTGCCCCGCCGTTCAGGCGGAAGACAATGTTCACAATCAACCCATTGCCGGGTTTACCGGCTTCATAGCGCCACCTGCGCATGGCCGATTTAACTTCGCGTTCAAACATATTCGCCGGCTGTGCGGACAGGATTTCCACGTTATCGACACGTCCATCGGCCGTAACGTCGAATTTCACCCGTACACGCCCTTCAATACGTAACGCCTGAGCACGTGCCGGGTACTGCGGCTGGTTACGGCTCAGCGCGCGCGGGCCCGCGGGCGCCGTTACCGTCGGTTTTGTCGCGGTCGTGGTGTTATTCATCAGCGGACGTGACGGGGCGGCATTTTCAACCGGCTGCGTGGCGCGTGGCTCAACCGGACGCACTTCGCGTTTCGGACGCTCTTCCACCTTTTTGACCGGCTTGGGTTTTGGCTTCGGCTTAGGTTTCGGCTCCGGCTTATGGATCACTACCGGCGCTTCTTTCGGCGGTTCAGGAACCGGCTCGGGCTCTGGCTCCGGCTCGGGTTCAACAACGGGCTGTGGCGGCGGCGGCGCAACCTGCGGCGGCTCAAGATCCGCAGGCGATACCATGGTCACAGAAATTGGCTGCGCTGGCGCCGGCATTTCAATAACCTGATGAACCGAGGTATAGAGCAGACCCGCCACGACAGCACCGTGAATAACGACGGAAAGCAGCGTCGGCCATGGAAAGCGGCGAGGTAAATCAAGGGTCATCGAAGTCATAATCATCAACGTTAAAAAACCGAACCTCGATTTTAAATGCAAATAGCAATCATATTCAATAAGACACTTTGTCCTGGCGCAATTTAAGCGTACATGAGGGCAAAAAAGGGGCATCCAGATCAGGGTTTTAACATTGTTATTATCTTTACATTGCAGTCATTTGTGCTTTCACATAACGTAATTGTCACTTTTACCGGTTAAGGAGCTTTGCCGTGCTTTACGTGATTTACGCTGAAGATGTACCTGATTCTCTGGAAAAACGTCTTTCCGTTCGCCCTGCTCATCTGGCGCGTTTACAGTTGCTACAGGATGAAGGTCGGTTGCTGACCGCAGGCCCGATGCCTGCCGTTGACAGCAACGATCCGGGCGCGGCGGGTTTTACCGGCTCCACGGTGATTGCCGAGTTTGAATCTCTGGAAGCCGCGCAGGCCTGGGCAGAAGCAGACCCGTACGTCGCAGCCGGCGTGTACGAGAAAGTCACGGTTCGTCCGTATAAAAAAGTATTCTGAAACGAAAGGCTCCCTCGGGAGCCTTTTCTTCATTCAGTGCAGCGACGCCAGCCTCGCCGCAAATCCGACAAACAGCAGACCTATCAGCCCGTTCCCCAGCTTCGCCAGTTTCTTTTTGGTTTTGAGGTAACGCGTGACAAACGCGCCTGAGAAAATCAGGAAGCTCATGTACATGAAGCTGATCAGCTCAAGCGTTGTGGCGAGGATCAGGAACGACGTGCCGGTATTCTTCGCATTGACATCAATGAACTGCACGAAGAACGACACGTAAAAGAGAATCGCTTTCGGGTTCGTCAGGCTAAGCACCAGCGAACGCTTAAGGATTGCGCTTGCCGGTTCGGCGCTACTTTCGTGCGCATTTTTTTGACGAGTCATAACGGACCAGAGCATTTTTCCGCCCAGCCACAGCAGATAAAACGCGCCCAGATAGCGGACAATATTAAATAATACCGGAGTGGTCTGGATCAACGCGGCGACGCCCGCCCAGGCCAGAAACATCAGCACGGCATCACCAATAAACACACCGGTGGCTGCCAGATAGCCTTTCTTAACGCCGTGGCCAATCCCTGTTTTCAGCACAAACAAGGTGTTCGGTCCTGGAACCAGCACGATAAAAAATGCGCCGACAACATAGGTCCAGAAATTCAGTACACCAAACTCCGCAAACACGTCTTACTCCTTTCGCTCAAAAACAGCGGGGATACCGGTAATTACGGTATCCCCTGAATCAGTTGCGCTATTGTACGCCGTTATAGCCATCAAGATAAGTCGCGGCCAGTTCGTTACCAAATAATAGGGCGTCTTTAATGTCCATGTCCGAAGACCATTTATCCTTCGCGTTGCCTGCGAACAATTCCTGCGACTTCGCATTTTCTTTTAGCTGATCGCGAATGCTTTGCGCGTATTCACTGGCTTCAGCCTCAGTCCGCCCTTCCGCGCGGTCAGCTTTGCCACGGGCATAAAGCTCGCGGAACTGCGCCACGTTCAGCTGATAATTTTTCTGCACGCTGGAGGTGTAGTTGCCGCCAGTAAAGCTGGACTGATGCGACACGAAATAAAACGCGTGCCGTTCGGGTGAGGTTTTGCTGCTGGCACAACCGCTTAATATCGCAATCCCAAAGAGTGCTGCCATTACTTTTCCGTTCATCCTTTTTTCCTTTAATAAAAATGTATTCCCCATGCGAAAACATAATCTGCCAATGAGGAAAATGACGAAAGTCCTAAATCTTCCCTGAGCGCATCCAGCGCCAAAAGTACAATAAAAATCCAGAGATAAGGATTCATCTTTTAATATCATGACGTTATTGGAAGTTAGTATATCGCGGAAAGCAGATGGGAAGAGACTGCAAAAATTGATAGCCTGGATGTTTAATGGGCACCTTTACGGTGCCCTTCATGCTTTTCAGATGTCCTGGACCGCGAACAACAGCGCGTTACGGTGTCTGTTCAGGCCACATTTTCTGATGGCGTGGATACGCATATTGCGGCGGGATTGTGCTTCCAGCCAACGAGCCTTACGACGACTCACCTGTCGCAACATGCGCCAGCGCCCAACTTCAGTTCTACTGCGCTTCATGTCTACAACTCTTTCTCTAACAGAGATGCCATTATATGCCTAAGCAGGCGGCAAACCAGCGCTTTTATCTGCCGTTTTTATTTGCCAGATGAATCCTGATGCGTAAACTCATAACAATACGCTTTCAAAAGGATTTTTTATTTATGACAACCTTCTACACCGTGGTGAGTTGGCTGGTCATTTTAGGATACTGGCTGTTAATTGCCGGGGTGACGTTGCGCATTCTGATGAAACGCAGAGCGGTACCTTCCGCCATGGCCTGGCTTCTGATTATCTATATTCTGCCGCTGGTGGGCATCATCGCCTATCTCTCTTTCGGTGAACTTCATCTGGGTAAACGCCGCGCCGAACGCGCCCGCGCCATGTGGCCCTCCACGGCGAAATGGCTTGCCGACCTTAAAGCCTGCAAGCATATCTTCGCTGAAGAGAACAGTAGCGTGGCCGCATCTCTGTTCAAGCTGTGCGAACGCCGCCAGGGGATTGCTGGGGTAAAAGGCAATCAGTTGCAACTGATGACCTCTTCTGATGATGTGATGCAGGCGCTGATCCGTGATATCCAGCTCGCCCGGCATAATATCGAGATGGTGTTTTATATCTGGCAGCCGGGCGGCATGGCGGACCAGGTCGCCGAATCGCTAATGGCCGCTGCACGTCGCGGTATCCACTGCCGCCTGATGCTGGACTCCGCCGGCAGCGTGGCCTTTTTCCGTAGCCCGTGGGCAGGCATGATGCGCAACGCCGGTATAGAGGTGGTCGAGGCGCTAAAAGTGAATCTTTTCCGCGTCTTTCTGCGCCGCATGGATCTCCGCCAGCACCGGAAAATGGTTCTGATCGATAACTACATCGCCTACACCGGCAGCATGAACATGGTTGACCCCCGCTTCTTCAAGCAGGATTCCGGCGTGGGGCAATGGATCGATTTGATGGCACGGATGGAGGGACCGATCGCGACCTCAATGGGCATCGTCTACTCCTGCGACTGGGAAATTGAAACCGGTAAACGCATTCTTCCCCCGCCGCCGGATGGCAATATCATGCCGTTTGAGGAAGCCAGCGGGCACACTATCCACACTATCGCCTCCGGTCCTGGCTTCCCGGAAGATCTGATCCATCAGGCACTGCTGACCGCCGCGTACTCCGCGCGGGAATATCTGATCATGACCACGCCCTATTTCGTTCCCAGCGACGACCTTCTGCATGCCATCTGTACAGCGGCACAGCGCGGAGTGGATGTGAGCATTATTATGCCGCGCAAGAACGATTCGCTTCTGGTGGGATGGGCAAGCCGCGCGTTCTTTAGTGAGCTGCTGGCCGCAGGCGTTAAAATTTATCAGTTCGAAGGCGGGCTGTTACACACCAAGAGCGTGCTGGTGGACGGAGAGCTGAGCCTGGTGGGTACCGTCAACCTCGATATGCGCAGTCTGTGGCTGAATTTTGAAATTACGCTGGTCATTGATGACGCCGGGTTCGGTGGCGATCTGGCAGCGGTTCAGGACGATTATATCTCCCGCTCACGCCTGCTGGACGCCAGACTGTGGGCGAAACGTCCGCTGTGGCAGCGAATTGCCGAACGACTGTTTTACTTCTTTAGTCCGTTGCTGTAAAACGTGCCCAACGATGTTTAACAGGTAGTCATCATGGAAATGGATCTGAACAATCGCCTGACCGAAGACGAAACGCTCGAACAGGCCTACGATATTTTTCTCGAGCTGGCGGTCGATAATCTCGACCCTGCTGACGTCATTCTTTTCAACCTGCAATTTGAAGAGCGTGGCGGTGCTGAGCTGTTCGATCCGGCTGAAGACTGGGCCGAACATGTCGATTTTGATCTCAACCCGGACTTCTTCGCCGAGGTGGTGATTGGCCTGGCAGATGAAGACGGCGGAGAAATTAACGACATCTTTGCCCGCGTCCTGCTGTGCCGCGAGAAAGATCACAAACTGTGCCATATCCTCTGGCGCGAATAATAAAAAAGGCTGCCCGCGCAGCCTTTTTTATTTAATCCGGTAAGGCATTTCCACAGCGGTGACAAAACCGCGCGCCGGGTTCATGATTCCCCTGCTGACAATTCGGACATTTGCGTTGCTGCTTGCTGTTCTGGAAGGCGCTGCTCATATGGGTGGTAATTAACCCCGTCGGAATCGCTATCACAGAATAGCCGATCAGGATAAGAACCGATGCCACAATACGTCCGAGCGGCGTATGCGGGGTAATATCGCCATAGCCCACGGTGGTCACCGTGACGATAGCCCAGTAAACAGACGCATTAAGCGTGGTAAACCCGTATTTCGGCCCTTCGATTAAATACATCAGGGAGCCAAAAACGATCATCACGATAGCAATAAACGAATAGAAGAGAATCAGCTGGTGGCGGGCGCTGACAATGGCAACCCAAAAAACCCGCAGCGACGGCATAAAGCGCAGCAGTTTGAGAATCCGTAACACACGAATCGCCCGCATTGCACGCCAGGCAAACACATAATTCAGGCTGATCTCAGGCCACAGCCACATGACATACAGCGGCAGGATGGTGGCTAAATCAATAAATCCCCAGAAGCTGAAAACGTATTTCGCCGGATTTGGCCAGCTAATGACCCTCAGCACATATTCCGCAGTAAACACCAGCGTGACAATCAATTCCAGCCAGACGAAAACGTGCCACTCCTCATACGTCATGTGGTACTGCGTTCCGGCGCCGGATTCGATAAAGATAATAATGACGCTAATCAGCGCAAATAAACCACACAGACCTTCGAAGCGGCGACCGGAAACCGTTTCAGGATCAAATAAAAGGTGATACAGCCGCTGACGGGCCGACGTGAATAATCGCGACACATTAACCTCGAAAAATAAGGGCTGACATCATGTCAGCCCTTGCGATTATAACGGGTCTACTTTCAGGCAGGAAACCGCATGTCGGAAACTGCCCTCCAGAACCGGCCGTGTTTTTGCACATTCTGGCCCGGCTATTGGGCATCGAGTACGGAATACGCAGCCTGAAGGCGGGTTGATTGGCGAAGGCAGTTCACCTTCCAGAAGCTGAATGGTTTTATTTTTTTCCAGATCGGGGTCCGGAACGGGAACCGCAGACATCAGCGCTTTGGTATAAGGGTGCAGAGGATTGTGGTACACCTCATCATACGTGCCCAGCTCCACGGCGTGGCCCAGATACATGACCAGCACACGGTCCGAAATGTGTTTTACCACCGCCAGATCGTGGGCGATGAAGATCAGCGACAGCCCCATTTCCCGTTGCAGTTTTTGTAGCAGGTTAACCACCTGGGCCTGGATGGAAACGTCCAGCGCCGAAACCGGCTCATCACAGATAATCAGTTTTGGTTCAAGGATCAACGCGCGTGCGATACCGATACGCTGGCACTGACCGCCGGAAAACTCGTGTGGGTAGCGGTTGATGAGGTTAGGCAGCAGACCCACCTTGAGCATCATCGCTTTCACCCGATCGCGAATTTCCTGGCGCGGCATCTTCGGATGATAGGTGCGCAGCGGCTCGGCAATGATTTCGCCAATGGTCATACGCGGGTTCAGGGACGCAAGTGGATCCTGGAAAATCATCTGGATGTCGCTGCGCACGTCGCGCCATTCATCCGGCTTCATCCCCAGCAGATCTTTGCCAAGCCAGGCCACTTTCCCGTCGGTGGCCTTCACCAGGCCGATGATCGCACGCGCAAACGTCGATTTGCCGCAGCCGGATTCGCCTACCACGCCCAGGGTCTCGCCTTCGTACAGGCGTAGCGTGACGCCATCCACCGCTTTCAGGGTTTTGGCAGGCTGCCAGAACCACTGTTTACCGTCTTTGATATCGAAATGGACCTTCAGGTCAGCGATTTCGAGCAGCACATTTCTTTTTTCGTCGATCGCGTTCATACCAGCTCCTCCAGCGGCTTAAAGCAGGCGCGCAGACGGCCTGGGGCAAACGCTTCCAGCGGCGGTGCGCTGTTACAGATTTCCATCGCATGCGGACAACGCGGCTGGAACGGGCAGCCTTTTGGCAGACGCAGCAGGTTAGGCGGGTTGCCCGGGATAGTCAGCAGCGACTCCCCTTCCGCATCAAGACGCGGAACGGCATTCAACAGCCCGATAGAGTACGGATGGGCTGGCTGGTAGAACACATCGCGGGCATTACCGTATTCCATCGTGCGGCCTGCATACATGACTAACACTTTGTCGCAGATCCCGGCAACGACGCCTAAATCGTGGGTGATCATAATGATGGCGGTGTTGAACTCGCGCTTCAGCTCGTTCAGCAACGTCATGATCTGCGCCTGAACGGTCACGTCCAGGGCGGTGGTTGGTTCATCAGCGATCAGCAGTTTTGGCCGGCAAAGCAATGCCATCGCGATCATAACGCGCTGACGCATACCGCCGGAAAACTCGTGCGGATACATGCGCATGCGCTTGCGTGCTTCAGGCATTTTCACCGCATCCAGCATTTTGACGGACTCTTCAAACGCTTCGGCTTTACCCAGCCCCTTGTGGAGCATCAGCACTTCCATCAGCTGTTCGCCCACCCGCATATAGGGGTTCAGGGACGTCATCGGATCCTGGAAAATCATTGAAATCTGCTCGGCGCGCAGCTTGTTCAGCTCATGTTCCGGCAAATTCAGGATCTCTTTCCCGTTAAACGTCGCCGAACCGCCGATCACGCCGTTTGACGCCAGCAGGCCCATCAGCGCGAATGCGGTCTGGGATTTACCGGAACCGGATTCGCCCACAATGCCCAGCGTTTCACCGGCACGCAGGTCGAAGTTGAGATCGTTAACGGCAGTAACATCACCGTCGGGGGTTTTAAACGTCACGCGGAGGTCTTTAACGTCCAGCAGTGCGCTGGTCCGCTGTTGCGCCTGTGGCGCGGTTGCCGTTTCAATAATGGTCATGACGGCGCTCCTTAACGGTCTTTCGGGTCGAGGGCATCACGCAGGCCATCGCCGATAAAGTTGAAACAGAACAGGGTGACGACCAGGAAGCCCGCCGGATACAGCAGTAACCACGGTGACACTTCCATGGAGTTTGCGCCATCACTTAACAGAGCGCCCCAGCTACTCAACGGCTCCTGCGTACCTAATCCCAGGAAGCTCAGGAAAGATTCAAACAGGATCATACTTGGCACCAGCAGAGAGGCGTATACCACCACCACGCCCAGCACGTTAGGAACGATATGACGCACCACAATATTGGCGGTAGAAACGCCACCAACCTGTGCGGCTTCGATAAACTCCTTACGTTTGAGGCTCAGCGTCTGGCCGCGCACAATACGCGCCATATCCAGCCAGGACACCATCCCGATCGCCACGAAGATTAGCAGGATATTTTGACCAAAGAAGGTCACCAGCAGAATGACGAAGAACATGAACGGGAAGGAGTTCAGGATTTCTAGCAGACGCATCATCACGGAGTCCACTTTCCCGCCGAGGTAACCGGAAAGCGAGCCGTAAAGCGTGCCGACAATCACCGCCACCAGCGCCGCCGCGATGCCAACCATCAGGGAGATACGGCCGCCAATCGCCACACGCACCAGCAAATCACGCCCGGAGGAGTCGGTGCCGAAATAGTGCCCGGATTCCATATCCGGCGCGCTGGACATCATGCCCCAGTCCGTATCGAAATAGGTGAACTGAGAGAGCATTGGTGCCAGGGTTACGAACAGCGCGATAAGCACCAGCACGACCAGGCTGGCAACGGCGGCACGGTTATGCATAAAACGACGGCGGGCGTCCTGCCAAAGGCTACGACCTTCGACCTCCAGCTTTTCACTGAAGTTTTCCAGCGCCTCGCTGTTTTTCTTACTCAACATCATGGCGTGCTCCAGTTAGTAACGGATTTTCGGGTCGATAACGGCATACAGCACATCGACAACGGCATTAAACAGAATGGTCAGCGCGCCCACGAGGATCGTCAGGCTCAGCACCAGCGAATAGTCACGGTTAAGCGCCCCGTTAACAAACAGCTGCCCGATGCCCGGCAGACCATAAATGGTTTCAATCACCATTGAACCCGTGATAATGCCGACGAAAGCCGGACCCATATAGGAGAGTACCGGTAACAGTGCAGGCTTGAGGGCATGACGGAAAATAATCCGGCGCATCGGCAGCCCTTTCGCACGGGCGGTACGGATGAAGTTCGAGTGCAGGACTTCAATCATTGAACCGCGAGTAATACGGGCGATGCTGGCGATGTAGGCCAGAGATAATGCCACCATCGGCAATATCATGAACTTCAGCGCCCCGCCGTTCCAGCCGCCCCCGGGAAGCCATTTCAGGGTTATGGCGAATATCATGACCAGCAACGGCGCGACAACGAAGCTGGGGATAACCACCCCGGTCATTGCGACCCCCATTACGGCGTAATCCCATCGGGTATTTTGTTTTAGCGCAGCGATAACGCCCGCAGTGACACCGAGAACAACGGCCAGGATAAATGCAGCAGCCCCTAATTTAGCCGATACCGGGAAGCTGGACGCCACCAGGTCGTTAACGGAATAGTCTTTATATTTAAATGACGGACCAAAATCACCGTGTGCAAGCTGCTTCAGATAGTTGAAGTACTGCGTGGTGATAGGATCGTTTAAATGGTATTTCGCTTCGATGTTGGCCATAACTTCTGGCGGAAGCGTGCGTTCACCGGTAAAAGGACTGCCCGGTGCAAGACGCATCATGAAGAAGGAAATTGTAATTAGAATAAATAACGTTGGAATCGCTTCAAGACAGCGACGCAGGATAAATTTCAACATTGCCCGTACCTTCTGGCGTGTGCCTGATGAATGTTACAAAATAGACACAGTGGGGCAAGCTCGCTCGCCCCACGTATTGCCATTAATGCTTGATAATATAAAGATTCTTAACGGAAATATTATCCAACGGGTCTTTACCGGTATAACCCCCTACCCATGGTTTCACCAGGCGGGCGTTAACGTAGTAGTAAACCGGAACGATCGCAGAGTCTTTATCGAGCTGTTGTTCTGATTTCGCGTACAGATCGGCGCGCTGGGCGTCATCTGCCACCTTCAGGGTTTCGCCAATCAGCTTATCAAACGCCGGGCTCTTATAGTGTGCGGTATTGTTCGAACTGTCGCTCAGCATGGTGTTCAGGAATGAGGTCGGTTCGTTATAGTCCGCACACCATCCTGCACGAGCCACGTCAAAGGTTCCCTGGTGGCGCGTATCGAGGAAGGTTTTCCATTCCTGGTTTTCCAGCTTCACGTTCACGCCGAGGTTTTTCTTCCAGATTGACGCGACGGCAATAGCCAGCTTTTTATGCAGATCGGAGGTGTTGTACAACAGGCTAAAGGTCAGCGGCTTGTCGGCGGTATAGCCAGCTTCAGCCAGCAGTTTTTTCGCTTCTTCGTTACGTTTTTCCTGGGACCATTTGAACCATTCAGGTTCAACCAGCTTCATACCGTCGGTGTAAGGCGGGGTGTAGCTGTAAGCCGGCAGGTCGCCCTGATTCTTCACTTTATTCACGATAATGTCGCGATCCAGAGCCAGCTTCAGTGCGGTACGAACACGTACGTCGGTGAACGGTGCTTTCTGGTTGTTAATTTCGTAATAGTAGGTGCACAGATACGGATCGACGTGAACTTCTTTAGGGATCTCTTTTTTCAGCTTCTGGAACAGTTCAATCGGCATATTGTTATAGGTCATGTCGATTTCACCGCTGCGGTAGCGGTTTACGTCCGTCACTTCAGAAGAGATTGGCAGGTAGGTGACCTGATTGATAACGGTCTTCGCATTATCCCAATACTGCGGGTTGCGCTCCAGCACCATACGTTCGTTAACGACCCAGTCCTTCAGCTTATATGCACCGTTGGTCACGATATTCGCAGGCTGCGTCCATTTTTCACCAAATTTTTCTACTGCGGATTTTGGTACCGGGGAGACGGACGGGTGAACCAGCAGCTTATAGAAGTACGGAACAGGTTCGCTCAACGTCACTTCAAAGGTGTTGGCATCGATGGCTTTTACGCCCAGGTCGGTAACTGGCTTTTTACCCGTGATGATGTCATCGATATTGGCAATATGGCCATACTGGAGGTAACTCGCATACGGGGAGGCGGTATTCGGATCCGCCAGACGCTGCCAGCTATAGACGAAATCTTCGGCGGTAACCGGCGTACCGTCAGACCATTTCGCATCTTTACGCAGATGGAAGGTCCAGACTTTAAAATCTTTGTTGTCCCATTTTTCCGCCACGCCCGGAGCCGGGTGGCCGTCTACGTCAGTCACCAGCAGACCTTCAAACAGATCGCGGTTAACGTTAGACTCTGGAACACCTTCAATTTTGTGCGGATCAAGAGACTGCACTTCCGCACCGTTATTACGTACCAGCGTTTGCTTCTCAGCCAGCTGAACACCAGCAGGAACGTCCGCTGCCATTGCAGCGTTGCCCGCGATTAGCGCAGTTAAAATCCCCGCCGCTACCAGACTTTTTTTTGTGATGATGGACATTGTGTTGATACTCCACTCATTATAATGACCGGCCTTCGCCAGTTGTGTAATCCCCTGTTGGGGCCTGTACAGCGCAGGAGTTTTTTTTGCTACTGTCAGGTTCTTTTTTTACTTCTTGCTATCACCGACTTCATTATTACTGACCGCTCGTACGGCGGTCTTGCGTCGATTCTTTACACCTCTCCCCTGTCAGAGAGATGCGTTGGATATCTTATGTGAGGGCTATATGAAAATAGTTCTCATCAACTTGTTTAATGCTGCAAAATATAAGGCCGGAAAGTACCAAATGGTGCCATCTCTCGCCAATACATTTTGCAAATTTGTTAAGCATTTCTCTTTTACGATGGCTGGCATAACTATGGTGCCAACCCTGGCTTACGCCGAAATCAACAAAAAGAGATGTAATTCATACAGATAAGAAATTTTGTTGCTACAAACGCGACGACAAAGCTTAGCTGAACGATTTTTCACGATAATTTAACAATTGATTATTATTTAGCACATTCGTCTGAGTCAGCGTCGAAATTACTAATATCATTTCGGTTATCTGTCAGCAAGCCCCAGAGTATCATGTGAGTAAAATAACAGAGGGTTTGAGGGATTTATGCGCGGCAAGGGGAAATGAAAATAAACAACCCCTTGAAAAACAACAGAAGAGGATTATTAGTAGAACTTATTATGACTGGCGCCTATTTCAACTTTATTTATATGATTTGCAGATAATCACGTAAAAAAAACGGAGCCGCTGGCTCCGCTCTTTCAAATGAAAGTCAGTGTACTAACCCGGGGAATATACTTTTAATACCGGTAACGATAAATTCGATGCCCAACGCCATTAACAACAGACCCATGATACGGGTAATCACGTTGATGCCCGTTTGTCCCAGCAAGCGAACCAGCCATGGCGCCATACGAAATACACCCCAGCAGCACAGCGCGAACAGCGCAATAGCGACGGAAAAGCCAATCAGGTGCATCAGGCTGTGGTAGCGCGTTCCCCAGACAATAGTGGAACTGATCGCCCCCGGGCCCGCCATCAGCGGCAGTGCCAGTGGCACGACCCCGATGCTCTCGCGGATAGCTGTCTCTGATTTTTCCTGCTTGTTCTGTTTATCCTCCCCCAGCTTGCCGCTGATCATCGACATGGCAATCGTCACCACCAGGATCCCGCCTGCTATACGGAACGAATCAATCGAGATGCCGAAGACCTGAAGAATGGCGTCCCCGAGATAAAGAGACGTAAGTAGGATGATCGCCACCGACAGGTTTGCCGTCAGGTTGGTTTTATTTCGTGCCGCAGCCGTCTGATAGCTGGTCATACTAATGAAGACAGGGATGATCCCTACCGGGTTAACCAGAGCAAACAAGCCGATAAAAAACTTGAAATATGTAGGGAAATCAAAGAGCGTTTGAATCACATTAAGCTCCGCAATTGAGCATGGCCAGGGAGAAACTGCGTGTCATGATAAATCCGCGCTGAAGATACGCTTTTTAGCCGCATACTTCACCAGAAATCTGTTCTTAAACGTTATCAATTCATGATGTTAAACATTTGTGTAATCAATGATATCGCTGCTTCCAATTGTTACTTAATTATTTAACAGTAGAATAATTAGCACAAAATAACCCTGCTGAAAGGTATCAGCTTAGGACAAAATTGATCTCGATCATAATTTTCGTACTCAGAAGTGAGTAATCTTGGTTACGCCGCCAGGGAGATCACCTATCAAAAAGGTATGATGCTAAGGTAAGGCTCTTTTAGTAAATTAGTGAGCTGGAGCAGTGAGTAATCCTTTGTTTTACTGTGTGTTACGCAAGTGGGATCGGCTCTGACTATACTGTCAGACGTATCGAGCGCTGGTTTACTAAAAGAGTTTAAACATTATCAGGAGAGCATTATGGCTGTTACCAATATCGCTGAACTGAACGCCCTCGTCGAGCGCGTAAAAAAAGCCCAGCGTGAATATGCCAATTTCACCCAAGAACAGGTTGATAAAATCTTCCGCGCGGCCGCTCTGGCTGCTGCTGATGCTCGAATCCCTCTCGCTAAAATGGCCGTTGCCGAATCCGGCATGGGTATCGTTGAAGATAAAGTGATCAAAAACCACTTTGCTTCAGAGTATATCTACAACGCCTATAAAGATGAGAAAACCTGCGGTGTGCTGTCAGAAGACGATACTTTCGGCACCATCACCATTGCAGAACCGATCGGCATCATTTGCGGTATCGTTCCAACCACTAACCCAACCTCTACCGCCATCTTCAAATCTCTCATCAGTCTGAAGACACGTAACGCAATCATTTTCTCCCCGCATCCACGTGCGAAGGACGCCACCAACAAAGCAGCAGATATCGTGCTTCAGGCTGCCATTGCGGCGGGTGCGCCAAAAGATCTCATCGGCTGGATCGACCAACCTTCTGTTGAACTGTCCAACGCCCTGATGCATCACCCGGACATTAACCTGATTCTGGCGACCGGTGGTCCTGGTATGGTTAAAGCTGCGTACAGCTCCGGTAAACCAGCCATCGGCGTAGGCGCAGGTAATACCCCTGTGGTGATCGACGAAACGGCTGATATCAAGCGTGCTGTTGCCTCTGTGCTGATGTCTAAAACCTTCGATAACGGCGTTATCTGTGCATCTGAACAGTCTGTTGTCGTGGTTGATTCGGTATACGACGCCGTTCGTGAACGTTTCGCCAGCCACGGCGGCTACCTGTTGCAAGGTAAAGAACTGAAAGCCGTTCAGGACGTGATTCTGAAAAATGGTGCGCTGAACGCGGCTATCGTAGGTCAGCCTGCGTATAAAATCGCTGAGCTCGCTGGCTTTAGCGTCCCTGCTACCACCAAGATTCTGATTGGTGAAGTGAAAGTCGTTGATGAAAGTGAGCCGTTTGCTCACGAGAAACTCTCCCCGACGCTGGCAATGTACCGTGCGAAAGATTTCGATGACGCGGTAGATAAAGCAGAGAAGCTGGTGGCGATGGGCGGTATCGGCCACACCTCTTGCCTGTACACCGACCAGGATAACCAGCCTGAGCGTGTTGCTTACTTCGGTCAGAAGATGAAGACGGCACGTATCCTGATCAACACCCCTGCTTCTCAGGGTGGTATCGGTGACCTTTACAACTTCAAACTCGCACCTTCCCTGACTCTGGGTTGTGGTTCCTGGGGTGGTAACTCCATCTCTGAAAACGTTGGTCCAAAACACCTGATCAACAAGAAAACCGTTGCTAAGCGAGCTGAAAACATGTTGTGGCACAAACTTCCGAAATCTATCTACTTCCGCCGCGGCTCTCTGCCAATCGCGCTGGATGAAGTGATTACTGATGGCCACAAACGTGCGCTCATCGTGACCGACCGTTTCCTGTTCAACAATGGCTATGCAGACCAGATCACCTCTGTTCTGAAAGCGGCTGGCGTCGAAACTGAAGTCTTCTTTGAAGTTGAAGCTGACCCAACCCTGAGCGTTGTACGTAAAGGCGCTGAACTGGCGAACTCCTTCAAACCTGATGTGATCATCGCGCTGGGTGGCGGTTCCCCAATGGACGCCGCGAAAATTATGTGGGTGATGTACGAACATCCGGAAACTCACTTCGAAGAACTGGCGCTGCGCTTTATGGATATCCGTAAACGTATCTACAAGTTCCCGAAAATGGGCGTGAAAGCGAAAATGATCGCCGTCACCACCACTTCCGGTACTGGTTCAGAAGTGACGCCATTTGCCGTTGTGACTGATGACGCAACCGGTCAGAAATACCCGCTGGCTGACTACGCACTGACGCCAGATATGGCTATCGTTGACGCCAACCTGGTCATGGAAATGCCGAAATCACTGTGTGCGTTCGGTGGTCTGGATGCGGTAACTCACGCTCTGGAAGCTTACGTTTCCGTACTGGCCTCTGAGTTCTCTGACGGTCAGGCTTTGCAGGCGCTGAAACTGCTGAAAGAAAACCTGCCAGCTTCTTACAACGAAGGTTCGAAAAACCCTGTTGCGCGTGAACGTGTACACAGTGCGGCAACCATCGCGGGCATTGCGTTTGCTAACGCCTTCCTGGGTGTCTGTCACTCCATGGCGCACAAGCTGGGTTCACAGTTCCACATTCCTCACGGTCTGGCGAACGCCCTGTTGATCAGCAACGTTATCCGCTATAACGCCAACGACAACCCAACCAAGCAGACTGCATTCAGCCAGTACGACCGCCCACAGGCGCGCCGTCGTTATGCTGAAATCGCAGATCACCTGGGTCTGAGCGCACCGGGCGACCGTACTGCCGCGAAGATCGAGAAACTGCTGGCATGGCTGGAGAGCCTGAAGGCTGAACTGGGTATTCCTAAATCTATCCGCGAAGCAGGCGTTCAGGAAGCTGACTTCCTCGCTCACGTAGATAAGCTGTCTGAAGATGCATTCGATGACCAGTGTACTGGTGCTAACCCGCGCTACCCACTGATTTCCGAACTGAAACAGATCCTGCTGGATACTTATTACGGTCGTAACTTCACTGAAAGCGATGTCGCTGCCGTAAAAGTTGAAATCCCCGCAGTTGTAAAGGCTGACAAGAAAGCGAAGAAAAACGCTTGATTGACAGTGTGACAAAAAACCCGCCGCTGGCGGGTTTTTTTATATCTGAGGATACGTGAAACATTCTTATTATTTTCGATTGTCGCCCTGTAACGCCGTCAGCGAGCCTACAGCCAGCGCCTCTTTATAATGCTTGCGGCAGACCGAGACATAACGTTCATTGCCTCCTATCACCACCTGCTCGCCATCAGCATAGGGTTTACCCGACTGGTCCAGGCGAAGAACCATACTTGCCTTGCGGCCACAAAAGCAGATTGTTTTCAGCTCAACCAGCTTATCCGACCAGGCGAGCAGATACTGACTGCCGGCAAATAACTCCCCACGAAAATCGGTACGTAATCCATAGCAAAGAACGGGAATATCCAGCTCATCAACGACCTCTGAAAGTGCGTGGACCTGCTCTCGGGTCAGGAACTGGCTTTCATCTACCAGCACGCAATGGACAGGCTTAGAGGCATGCTCGGCACGAATGTCCTCCAGCAGGTCCGTTTCAGGGTTAAACAGCCTTGCAGGCGACGAGAGCCCTATTCTTGAGCTCACCTTCCCTGCCCCAAAGCGATCGTCGATTTCGGCGGTATAAACAACGGTACGCATCCCCCGCTCCTGATAATTGTATGAGGATTGCAGTAACGCCGTCGATTTCCCTGCATTCATTGCCGAATAGTAGAAATAAAGTTGTGCCATTGGCCGAAGAACCCTAATCAATGTGTAATATTCCCGATGGATCATTGTACCATATTTTGTACCGTCATCAGCGGCGGGCTGCGCTCTCCAGCCTGCCATGCATCAGTAAATCCTTCGCGAGTGGCGAAAAATAATGCGTTAAAACAGGCAGTAAAGGCATTAAACACTGACAATAAGGTGAGTCCGCAACCAGAGATAACACTTCTTTTTATAGTGTCTTCTTCGTTCATTAAAATTCACTATTTATTAACTATTCTTGTCTTCGCTGCGCTTACTCGGGGTAATACAAAAGGCTGATATTTATCAATCGCAACTATAATTCCTGAGGTAAAAGTCACAAAACATACACGCAAATGACGCGCTTTTGCCGTTTGAAACGATATCTCACAGACCCAACAAACAATGAAATTTAAGTTAGCGTAATTAATAATAGCGTCGTTTATTTTGTATTTTTTGAATTCCTTACATTCCCACCTATTGCACAAGTGAAATTAAGGCTCTATTATTAGGACAACAAACCCACCCCCATTATAAGTTTGAGATTACTACAATGAGCGAAGCACTTAAAATTCTGAACAACATCCGTACTCTTCGTGCGCAGGCAAGAGAATGTACCCTTGAGACGCTTGAAGAAATGCTCGAAAAATTAGAAGTTGTAGTTAACGAACGTCGTGAAGAAGAAAGCGCTGCTGCGGCTGAAATCGAAGAACGTACACGTAAACTGCAACAGTATCGTGAAATGCTGATTGCCGATGGTATCGATCCAAACGAATTGCTGAACAGCATGGCTGCGGCTAAAACCGGTACCAAAGCAAAACGCGCGGCACGTCCTGCTAAATATAGCTACATCGATGAGAACGGCGAAGAGAAAACCTGGACCGGCCAGGGCCGTACTCCTGCTGTAATCAAGAAAGCAATGGACGAACAAGGTAAACAACTGGATGACTTCCTGATCAAGGATTAATCTGGAAAGATTCTGAAAAATCCCGCTTAATGCGGGATTTTTTATGCCTGTAATATTCGCCCGAACATCTCCTTACATTCTGTCATATTGTGAGGCTCCCTATTTAACGTCCTTGACAATCCCCCGCCAATTACGGAGCGACAGGCATAAAAAAACCGGTGGGCATCGCTCCACCGGTCTTGTTCACTGGGCTGTGAGTTTATTACTTAATACCCACGCTACCTTTGAGCCAGGCTTTAAATTCTTCACCCAGGCTGTTATGGCGAATACCATATTCGACGAATGCCTGCATATAACCGAGCTTATTCCCGCAGTCATGGCTCTTACCTTTCATATGGTAGGCTTCCACGGTCTCTTTCTCGATCAGCATATCGATAGCATCCGTCAGCTGGATTTCATCGCCCGCACCCGGAGGCGTTTTCGCCAACAGAGCCCAAATTTCAGCACTCAGGACGTAACGACCAACGACAGCAAGGTTAGACGGCGCGACGTCCGCTTTAGGTTTTTCAACAACGCCAACCATCGGTACGCTTTCGCCAGGTTGCAGGTCAACGCCTTTGCAGTCAACCACGCCGTAAGCGGTCACGTCGTCGACTGGCTCAACCATAATCTGGCTGCTGCCGGTTTCGTCGAAGCGTTTAATCATTTCCGCCAGGTTTTCCTGGGAAAGATCGGACTCGTACTCATCAAGAATCACGTCAGGCAGAATAACCGCGACCGGCTCATCACCCACTACCGGGTGTGCACACAATACTGCGTGCCCCAGGCCTTTAGCCAGGCCCTGACGAACCTGCATAATGGTAACGTGTGGAGGGCAAATAGACTGCACTTCCTCCAGCAGCTGGCGCTTAACGCGTTTTTCCAGCATTGCTTCGAGTTCGAAACTGGTATCGAAATGGTTTTCGATAGAGTTTTTAGATGAATGCGTCACCAGCACAATTTCGGTGATACCTGCTGCAATACATTCATTCACGACATACTGGATTAATGGCTTATCAACCAGAGGCAGCATCTCTTTTGGGATTGCCTTCGTCGCTGGCAACATCCTGGTACCCAATCCCGCCACCGGGATAACGGCCTTTCTGACTTTCGAATTAAGGGCAGCCATTGAAATTCTCCTGAACTGTTCAAGTTTTGAACTTTTATGCATTGAATAACGCGTTGAGTATACAGTCTCAGCCACTAATACGGGTCTGAAAAGAACGCGTTGCCGATCAATTAAGACAAATACGCATGAAACTTGCAGCGATAGTAGCACTGCCAGCAAAAACACAGGTAAAGCAATCTGAAAAATAAAATCTGACTGCTTACTCCGTGGACAACATTAAGCGTAACCGCCCTCCGGCACCCCAAATTTGGCACTGCCAGGAGGTGCAGCGATGGCTAATTTGATTAAGGTAAGTATTTCCCAGCGTACCCAACGGCACGCCGTTGCTCACCTGAATATGGTGTTCGCCAGTATTCAGCGTGGCATTTAAACCCGCAGAGACCAGAATAAGGTTATTCAACCCGCTGTGATAATAGCCAACCAGAAGCGGGAACTGCCCCGGCAAATTGGCCTGGCGAAAAAGTTGGTTGACCTGTTTTAGTAAACTGCCTAACTCAGGAAGTCGTTGCCCCTGATGGGATAATTGTTCCTGTAGCAATCCATTAAACAGCGCACGGAGTAATAAGGCCGCCAGAACGCCGTTATCTCCCGCCCGGGTAACATCCAGGCAATAAAAAGCGAGGTCAGAATCTGATAACGGCGCAATATCCAGCACCAGCCCAGGCTGGTCAGCCGCTACCAGCTGGCGATAATTTACTCTGCAATGAGAGATATTTTGCTGCACCGGCGGCTGAAGTTCCTGAAGCAGCTTCGCGGCCGCGAGCGGATTACTGACTAAAGCATCCCAGTCCTGGAAAAGACGTTCTTCTTCTTCCACCCGGGAATTAAACATATTGGGATACAGGCAGGCCAACACCGTTTCACACAGACGGTTCAAATCTTTAACCGGTTTGAGCAGAATATCCTGCACACCTAAACGCAACGCCTTAGCAATATCCGCCATATTTTCGGTGGCCGAGATCACCAGTATCGGTGTCTGATAACCTTCATTACGCAGGTTTTCCACCAGCATTAATCCGTCCATGCGCGGCATCTCAAGGTCGCAGATCATCAGATCAGGCGCCGTGCTGGCCATTTTTTCCAGTGCCTCGACGCCATCTTCGGCAAGGGACGTGGTTGCACCCAGTGAGGATAACCACGAATCCAGTAGCGATCGGAAAACGGGCTCGTCTTCTACTATCAAAATATGTTTTCCGGCCAATGGCTGTGTCATGGTTCCTCCCCTGGCTGACAGTTACTCAATAGTGGCATGCTATTGGTACTATCGCCTGTCAGATTTTGCTGAAGTAATCAAAAAAGTGCTCAACGTGCTGTACGCACAAAAGGCAACAGTTCATCTATTTTCTTTTCGACGGCTAACGAGCCCGCTGCTATGGCGGCCTCAGCCCGGTGGAAATCAAGGGTAGAGATTTGTGGACAATAGGGTTGAATAAGAATATCCGGAGGATCGCCAGCCATACGGTTTCGCTTCAGGCGATTCTCAAGGATTTGAATAGAGGTCGTCATGATTTCAATGGCGTTCGGCGCGGTCACCGCGCGACGGGCGGTCAGGCGCCCTATTCTGCCGCGTAATCGCGCATGCCAGGCAAGTTTCTCTTCTTCCACGTCATCGCTCTGAAGATTAACCGGCATCAAATCTTGCTGCATAAGGTGTGCGTCGTGCTGTAAATCCACGGCAATAACGATATCCGCCCCCATGGCGCGGGTCAGAGAGATGGGTACAGGATTCACTACGCCCCCATCAACGAGCCAGTAGCCGTTGTGAGGCACAGGCGCCATTAACCCCGGCATGCTACAGGATGCGCGAACGGCGAGATGAATATCCCCTTCAGTGAGCCATAACTCCCTGCCCGTACTGAGGTTGGTTGCAACGGCACCGAAAGGCATTTGGCAGTGGCTGAAGTCAGCGAGGGGCATTATCTTACGAAACTGATTGAACACGCGTTCGCCGCGCAGCAGGCCGCCACGCTGCCAGGAGAGATCCATCAGGCGCAGCACATCCCAGTATCTGAAGGAGCGCACCCAGCTTTCAAGCTCCGGGAGCTTACCGCAGGCGTACGCGGATCCGACCAGCGACCCGATTGAACATCCTGCGACAATATCAACGTCAATCCCCATCTGGTTTAAGGTATTGATAACGCCAATATGTGACCAACCCCGGGCTGCACCTGAGCCCAACGCCAGTCCAATTTTTACCTTTCTCATTAGCCCTGTTTTACTTCCCCTGGATTCCTGACATAGCGTCAACGCACCTGCTCAGTTAACATATTGCTACCTTAAGCGTTTAACGCCTTATTTTTTGTTCCAGGAAGAGAATCGTGTCTCAACTCTGCCCCTGTGGTAGCGCTCTGGAGTATAGCCTATGTTGCCAGCGATATCTTTCTGGCGAGCAGGTTGCACCAGACCCGTCACACCTTATGCGCTCGCGGTATACTGCTTTTGTGATCAAAAACGCAGACTACCTGATTAAAACCTGGCATCCGTCCTGCCATGCTGCCGATTTTCGCCAAGAGATTGAAGCCGGATTTGCCAACACCGTCTGGCTGGGCCTCACCGTCTTTGAAGCCGCTCCCGGCCGCGATGCCAACGAGGGCTATGTCAGTTTTGTCGCCCGCTTTAGCGAACAAAACAAGCCCGGCGCCATCATTGAACGCTCACGGTTCTTAAAGGACAGCGGGCAATGGTATTATATTGACGGCACACGTCCGCAATTCGGTCGTAACGATCCCTGCCCCTGTGGTTCAGGAAAAAAATTTAAAAAGTGTTGCGGCAGTAATGCCTGACAACTCAGACTTCGCAAATACATAAACAGGATTTCCCGGCGATGCAATCATTACAACGTAAAGTTCTGCGCACTATCTGTCCCGATCAAAAAGGGCTGATCGCACGAATTACCAACATTTGCTACAAGCATGAACTGAATATCGTGCAGAACAACGAGTTCGTTGACCACCGTACCGGTCGCTTCTTTATGCGTACCGAACTGGAAGGCATTTTCAACGACACAACCCTGCTTGCCGATCTGGACAGCGCCCTGCCGGAAGGCTCGGTGCGCGAGCTGAACCCGGCGGGCCGTCGCCGCATTGTCATTCTGGTCACCAAAGAGGCGCACTGCCTGGGCGATCTGCTGATGAAAGCCAACTACGGTGGCCTGGACGTAGAAATTGCCGCCGTCATTGGCAACCATGAGACGCTGCGTACGCTGGTTGAACGTTTTGACATTCCGTTTGAGCTGGTCAGTCACGAAGGCTATACCCGTGAAGAGCACGACAACCTGATGGCAGCTGCGATTGAAGCGCATAACCCGGACTACGTGGTGCTGGCGAAATATATGCGCGTGCTGACGCCATCCTTCGTGGCGCGCTTCCCGAACAAGATTATCAACATCCACCACTCCTTCCTGCCAGCCTTTATTGGCGCGCGTCCGTATCACCAGGCATACGAGCGTGGGGTGAAGATCATTGGCGCAACCGCGCACTACGTGAATGACAATCTGGACGAAGGTCCAATCATCATGCAGGACGTGATCCACGTGGATCACACCTATACGGCAGAAGATATGATGCGTGCTGGCCGTGACGTTGAGAAGAACGTACTGAGCCGTGCGCTGTATCAGGTACTTGCTCAGCGCGTCTTTGTGTACGGCAACAGAACGATTATTCTCTAATCCCTCGGAAAATGAATTGATTAGCTTTACGCCTTTACGGATAAAAAGCAGGCAAACAGCTTCATTTTCCTAAAGGAATGCTTTACAGGGGCGTCTCATTTGATATGATGCGCCCCGCTTCCAACAGGAAGCAGGCCAGTTAAAAGCATTACCCCGTGGTGGGGTTCCCGAGCGGCCAAAGGGAGCAGACTGTAAATCTGCCGTCATCGACTTCGAAGGTTCGAATCCTTCCCCCACCACCATCACTTCCAGATTCTTAAGCACTCACTCAAGCACAATGCTCCATATTTCTCGATGCCGGGAGTAATCCTTCCCTGCCTGTTTTCTCCGGTGGCGCTTCGCTTACCGGGGCTACGAATAGGGTCTGTAGGCCGGGTAAGGCGCAGCCGCCACCCGGCATCCGCACGCCCCCCTGGATCGGGGACAAAAAAAACCCCGCAAATGCGGGGTTGTATTAATACAGCGAATCAGCGACGAGCACGCACAACCTGATATTTGCGCGTCAGGTACTCCACCGGCGCACTCCAGATGTGCACCAGGCGAGAGAACGGGAACAGCACAAACAGGGTCATACCCAGCACCAGGTGAACGCGAAAGATAAACGCCACGCCGTCCAGATGCTCAGAAGCGCCCCCGCGGAAGGTCACGACAGACTGCGCCCATCCAACCAGCTTCATCATCTCGCTGCCGTCCATATGCTGCGCAGAGAATGGAATGGTCAGCAGACCAAGCGCACACTGCACCATCAGCAGGGAGAGGATCAGGATGTCCGCTCCGGTCGTGGTAGCCCGCACGCGTGGGCTGAACAGACGTCGTTTCAGCAGCAGCAGGCCACCCACCAGGGTCATCACGCCACAGGCGCCGCCGGCAATCATCGCCATCTTCTGCTTCACTTCAATCGGCAGCCACGCTTCGTACATCCAGTGCGGGGTCAGCATCCCCAGGAAGTGGCCGGCGAAAATTCCCAAAATCCCGATGTGGAACAGGTTTGACGCCAGGTTCATCCCTTTACGATCCAGCATCTGGCTGGAGGCAGCACGCCAGGTGTACTGGCCATAGTCATAACGCAGCCAGCTTCCCACCAGGAATACGGTGCCCGCGATATACGGGTAAATGTCAAAGAAGAACATATTCAGGAAGTGCATTAGTGCTGTCCTCCGTTAGAGATATTCAAATATTGCGGAGCCACCGCTCCGGCAAAACGACGCTGATGCGCGGAGATTTCAGATTCGCCACAGCTCTGGTCAGCAAAGAATTTCACCTGCTCTTCTTCCCAGACGGCATCCAGTGCTTGTGGGGTATCGTCACGGGCTTCATCCGCAATTTTTTCCGCCACTTTTTGACTGTCAACCGAGGCGTTAGCCAGTTTCACCAGCAGATCGAACAGGACTGCATAGCTGCTCTCACGTTGCTGGAGACGCGCGCCGAGCAACGCCAGAATGGGAGCAATGTCCTGCAACCCGCCCAGCGCTTCCTCTTTCGGCAACTGCGCCAGATATTCCAGATACAGCGGCAGGTGATCCGGCAGCTCGCGGCTGTCGAGTTGCAAACCGTGCTGCTCGTACTGGGCCATCAGATCCACCATCGCCTGACCACGGTCGCGGGATTCACCGTGAACGTGTTCGAACAGCAGCAGAGACGTGGCACGGCCCCGGTCAAACAGCTGGCTGTAGTCCGCCTGCGCATCAAGAAGATCGCGTGCCAGCAGATCGCGGAGGAAAACGCCCAGCTTCTGGGCATCCTCTTTATCCAGGTTTTCAGATGACGCGAGTGCATCAAAGAGTTCCTGTTGATGCTGCACAAGCGCAGCATCAGGGTACTCGAGCAGACGCGAAACAATGACGAGTTCAATCATTGGTGCGGCTCCGTTTTGCTGGTCACATCCATCGCGTCAATGCGGCGGCTGTTGAACAGGTTGAATTTGCTGTCTGACCCGTGGCAACCGTCGCCAAAGGTAAAGCCACACCCACTTTTCTCCGGGAAGGCCTCGCGAGCCAGTTCACGGTGGCTGCTCGGCACCACGAAACGATCTTCGTAGTTAGCGATTGCCAGATAGCGGTACATCTCCTGCGCCTGCGCCTCGGTCAGACCGACCTCTTCCAGCGCGCGGGTGTCGGTTACGCCGTCCACGGTTTCGGCACGTTTGAAGTGACGCATCGCCAGCATACGTTTCAGCGCCAGCAGTACCGGCTGGGTATCCCCTGCGGTGAGCAGGTTGGCCAGATACTGAACCGGGATACGCAGGCTTTCCACGTCCGGCAGAATGCCGTTGCTGCCCAGTTCACCCGCGTCCGCCGCAGACTGAATCGGAGACAGCGGCGGCACGTACCAGACCATCGGCAGCGTGCGGTATTCCGGGTGCAGCGGCAGGGCCAGCTTCCAGTCCATCGCCATTTTGTACACCGGGGACTGCTGTGCGGCGTCAATCACGCTCTGCGGAATACCGTCTTTCAGCGCCTGCTCAATAACCTTCGGATCGTTTGGATCGAGGAAGACGTCCAGCTGACGCTGATACAGATCTTTCTCGTTCTCGGTGCTTGCGGCATTTTCAATCGCGTCCGCGTCGTACAGCAGCACGCCGAGGTAGCGGATACGACCTACGCAGCTTTCTGAGCAGACGGTCGGCATACCGGCTTCGATACGCGGGTAGCAGAAGATGCACTTCTCAGACTTACCGCTCTTCCAGTTGAAGTAGATTTTTTTGTACGGGCAGCCGGTGATGCACATACGCCAGCCGCGGCACTTGTCCTGGTCGATCAGCACAATGCCATCTTCTTCACGCTTGTAGATGGCGCCGCTTGGGCAGGTCGCCACGCACGCCGGGTTAAGGCAGTGTTCGCACAGGCGCGGCAGGTACATCATGAAGGTGTTTTCGAACTGGCCGTACATCGCCTTCTGCATGTTCTCGAAGTTCTGGTCTTTGGCGCGTTTTTCGAACTCGCCGCCCAGAATCTCTTCCCAGTTTGGACCGCTGGTAATTTTGTCCATGCGCTGGCCGGTGATCAGCGAGCGAGGACGGGCGATCGGCTGGTGTTTGCTTTCCGGCGCGTTGTGCAGGTTCTGGTAGTCGTAATCAAACGGCTCGTAGTAATCATCAATGCCCGGCAGATGCGGGTTAGCGAAGATTTTACCCAGCAGCATGGCACGGTTACCCATGCGCGGTTGCAGTTTGCCGTTGATTTTACGGATCCAGCCGCCCTTCCACTTCTCCTGGTTTTCCCAGTCGGTCGGGAAGCCGGTGCCCGGCTTACTTTCCACGTTGTTGAACCAGGCGTACTCCATACCTTCACGGCTGGTCCAGACGTTTTTACAGGTGACTGAGCAGGTATGACAGCCGATGCATTTATCCAGATTCAGCACCATGCCGACTTGTGAACGAATTTTCATTTTACGCTCTCCTGTACCTGGTCATTACCTTCGCCATCTAACCAGTTAATATTCTTCATCTTACGTACCACCACGAACTCATCGCGGTTCGATCCTACGGTGCCGTAGTAGTTAAAGCCGTAGGCCAGCTGGGCATAACCACCGATCATGTGGGTCGGCTTCGGCGTAATACGGGTCACGGAGTTGTGAATACCGCCGCGCTGCTCGGTGATCTCAGACCCCGGCAGGTTAACGATACGTTCCTGCGCGTGGTACATCATGGTCATCCCGGCCGGTACACGCTGGCTCACCACCGCACGTGCCGTCAGGGCGCCGTTGCTGTTGAACACTTCGATCCAGTCGTTATCTTCGATACCCAGATCTTTGGCGTCCGCTTCGCTCATCCAGACGATTGGCCCCCCGCGCGACAGCGTCAGCATCAGCAGGTTGTCGCTGTAGGTGGAGTGGATACCCCACTTCTGGTGCGGCGTCAGGAAGTTCAGCGCCTTCTCAGGGTTACCGTTCGATTTCGCGCCCATCACCGCTTTCACGGAGCGGGTGTCGATTGGCGGACGGTAAACCAGCAGGCTTTCACCGAAGTCACGCATCCACTGGTGATCCTGATACAGAGACTGGCGGCCAGAAAGCGTGCGCCATGGGATCAGCTCGTGAACGTTGGTGTATCCGGCGTTATAGGACACATGTTCATCTTCGAGGCCAGACCAGGTCGGGCTGGAGATAATCTTGCGCGGCTGGGCCTGAATATCGCGGAAGCGGATTTTCTCTTCCTCTTTATTCTTCGCCAGGTGCGTGTGGTCACGACCGGTAAACTCGCTCAGGGCCGCCCAGGCTTTCACCGCCACGTGGCCGTTGGTTTCCGGGGCCAGGGTCAGGATCATCTCTGCCGCATCAATTGCCGTCTTCAGCATCGGCTGGCCTTTCGCCGGGCCGTCTGCTTTGGTGTAATTGAGCTTGCGCAGCAGATCCATTTCGCTCTGGGTGTTCCAGGCGATGCCTTTACCGCCGTTACCGATCTTCTCCATCAGCGGGCCGATAGAGGTAAAGCGTTCGTAAGTTGCCGGGTAATCACGTTCAACCGGAATAATGTGCGGCGCGGTTACGCCCGGGATCAGGTCGCACTCGCCTTTTTTCCAGTCCTTCACGTCCAGCGGCTGAGCCAGTTCGGCAGCGGAGTCGTGCTGGATTGGCAGCGTCACCACGTCGGTCTCTTTGCCCAGGTGCCCTACACAGACTTCAGAGAATTTCTTCGCGATGTCTTTGTAAATTTCCCAGTCGCTTTTTGATTCCCACGCCGGGTCAACGGCCGCCGACAGCGGATGAATAAACGGATGCATATCCGACGTATTCATGTCGTCTTTTTCGTACCAGGTGGCAGTAGGTAGCACGATGTCGGAGTACAGGCAGGTACTGGACAGACGGAAGTCCAGCGTCACCACCAGATCCAACTTGCCGTCGAGACCGTTGTCTTTCCACTCCACTTCTTCCGGCTTCACGCCGCCCTGCTTGCCGAGATCTTTACCCTGAATACCGTTTTCGGTACCGAGCAGGTATTTCAGCATGTACTCGTGGCCTTTACCGGAAGAACCCAGCAGGTTTGAGCGCCAGATGAACAGGTTACGCGGATGGTTTTTACCGTTCTCCGGCTGTTCTGCCGCGAAGCGGATTGAGCCGTCTTTGAGGGATTTAACGGTGTAGTCCACCGGTGACATGCCCGCTTTCTTCGCCGCTTCCGCAATACGCAGCGGGTTCGTACCCAGCTGCGGCGCAGACGGTAGCCAGCCCATGCGTTCAGCACGCACGTTGAAGTCAATCAGGTGGCCGCTGTAGCGGGATTTATCCGCCATTGGCGAAAGCAGCTCCTGGGCGGTAACCGTCTCGTAGCGCCACTGGCTGGAGTGGTTATAGAAGTAGGAGGTGCTGTTCATGTGACGAGCCGGACGCTGCCAGTCAAGGGCAAACGCCAGCGGTTGCCAGCCGGTCTGCGGACGCAGTTTTTCCTGGCCCACGTAGTGCGCCCAGCCGCCGCCGCTCTGCCCGACGCAGCCGCAGAAGATCAGCATGTTGATCAGGCCGCGATAGTTCATATCGAGGTGATACCAGTGGTTCAGACCGGCACCGACGATGATCATGGAGCGACCGTGGGTTTTGTCGGCGTTTTCCGCAAATTCGCGGGCGATACGGGTGATCTGGGCGCGTGGCACACCGGTGATCTGCTCCGCCCAGGCTGGGGTATAAGCCTTCACGTCATCATAGCTGGTCGCGCAGTTTTCGTCGTTCAGGCCGCGCTCCAGGCCGTAGTTCGCCATGGTCAGATCGTAGACGGTAGTGACCAGAGCAGTAGAACCGTCCGCCAGTTGCAGGCGCTTCACCGGCAGCTTGTGCATCAGAACGTTTTGCAACTCAACCTTGTTGAAGTGCTCGGAACCTTCACCACCAAAGTACGGGAAGCCGACATCGGCGATCTCATCCTGGCTGCCCAGCATGCTGAGACGCAGCTCCGTCTCTTCACCCGTGGTGCCGTTACGCTGCTCCAGGTTCCATTTGCCTTTTTCCCCCCAGCGGAAGCCGATAGAACCGTTTGGCGCCACCAGCTCGCCGTTGCTGTTGCAGGCGACCGTTTTCCACTCCGGGTTGTTTTCCTGACCCAGTGCGTCCACCAGATCCGCAGCACGCAGCATACGGCCTGCGGCGTAATAGCCGTCACGCTCTTCGAGCATCACCAGCATAGGCATGTCGGTGTAGCGACGGACGTAATCAGTGAAGTACTGGCTTGGCTTGTCGAGGTGAAACTCACGCAGCATGACGTGGCCCATCGCCAGCGCCATTGCGGCATCGGTACCCTGTTTCGGCGCCAGCCACAGGTCGCACAGTTTGGCGATTTCGGCGTAGTCCGGGGTCACGGCGACGGTTTTGGTCCCTTTGTAACGTACTTCGGTAAAGAAGTGCGCATCCGGGGTACGGGTCTGCGGAACGTTAGAGCCCCAGGCGATGATATAGCTGGAGTTGTACCAGTCAGCGGACTCCGGCACGTCGGTCTGCTCGCCCCAGGTCTGAGGCGACGCTGGCGGCAGGTCGCAGTACCAGTCGTAGAAGCTCAGGCAGGTACCGCCGATGAGTGACAGGTAGCGCGCGCCGGAGGCGTAAGAGACCATCGACATCGCCGGGATTGGCGAGAAGCCTGCCACACGGTCAGGACCGTAGGTTTTCACGGTGTAGACGTTAGAAGCCGCAATCAGCTCGTTCACCTCTTTCCAGGAAGAACGAACGAAACCACCGCGACCACGCGCCTGTTTGAAGCTTTTCGCTTTGTCGGCATCTTCAATGATGGAGGCCCAGGCATCAACCGGATCGCTGTGCTGCACTTTCGCTTCACGCCACATTTTCATCAGGCGTTTACGCATCAGCGGGTATTTCAGACGGTTGGCGCTGTAGAGATACCAGGAGTAGCTGGCCCCACGCGGGCAGCCGCGCGGCTCGTGGTTCGGCATATCCGGACGGGTACGCGGATAATCGGTCTGCTGCATTTCCCAGGTCACCAGACCGTTTTTAACGAAAATCTTCCAGCTACATGAGCCAGTGCAGTTTACGCCGTGGGTAGAACGGACAACTTTGTCATGCTGCCAGCGTTGACGGTAACCGTCTTCCCAGTCCCGGTTGGTATCCAGAACCTGGCCGTGCCCATCGGCAAAAGTTTCACCCTTCTGTTTGAAGTAGCGAAACCGGTCCAAAAATTTGCTCATCGGGTATCTCCTGTGTGGAGCCTGTGGCTCTCTAAATCGACATTGCTGATTTGCAGCGAAGGTAACGCTATGAAAGATGGTGAGAATTGATAACGATCAAGACGAAGGGGGACTCTGAGGGGGGGTATTAGATCAAATACCACCAAAGCGGTAGCCGTTAATATTTTTTAACTTTATGATTTATATAGATATATTTTATTTATCGTACAATAAGCGAGGCAAAATTTAACATCTTAGGTATTAAGGGGTAGAAACACCTGTAAAGCGATGGCGATCACAGCGTTACCTGCGTATGACCACAGGAAAAGCTATTAGTATGTTGTAACTATTTAGCGATTAAAAAAAGCGCGGCACTCAGGCCGCGCAAACGGATAATCAAGCTTACTTGTTTTTCTTGGTATTACGGCCATATACCAGCCAGGTGATGACCACGCAGGCGATATAGAAGACGAGGAATATTTTCATCGCACCCGCCGGAGAGCCGGTCAGATCCAGTGAGATACCGAACGCTTTTGGAATAAAGAAGCCGCCAATCGCGCCAATCGCAGAGATAAACCCAAGCGCCGCAGCGGTATCGGTGGCGGCTTCACGCATTGCCTGCTCGTCGCTCCCACCCTGCGCTTTGACGCGGTCCATGGTCAGCTTGCGGAAGATGACAGAGATCATCTGGAAAGTAGACGCACTGCCCAGCCCGGCGGTCAGGAACAGCACCATGAATACGCCGAAGAAGGCAAAGAAGTTACCCCCCTCACCACCCGCAGGCAGCGTCAGGAACAGCAGCGCACAGAAGATGGCCATCACAACAAAGTTCACCAGCGTAACGCGCGTTCCCCCCAGACGGTCGGAGATCATCCCGCCCAGCGAACGTGCCAGCGCGCCGATAAACGGACCGAAGAAGGCAAACTGAAGGATCTGCACGTCCGGGAACTGGGTTTTAGACAGCATGGCAAAACCTGCGGAGAAACCGATGAACGAGCCGAAGGTCGCCAGATACAGCAGCGCCATCACCCACAGGTGGCCACGCTTCAGCACTGGCAGCTGCTCGCTCAGTGACGCTTTGGACGCGGACAGATCGTTCATGAAGAACCACGCAGCCAGGGTAAAGACCACCAGGAACGGTACCCAAATCCAGGAGGCGTTTTGCAGGAACAGCACGGAACCGTCGGGCTGCGTCACACCGCCGCCGCCAAAGGCCGCAAAGATGGAGACAGAGATCGCCAGCGGGGCAATCAGCTGCATCACGCTCACGCCCATATTACCGAGGCCGCCGTTAATGCCCAGCGCACCACCCTGCTTCGCTTTCGGGAAGAAGAAGCTGATGTTTGCCATACTGGACGCAAAGTTCGCCCCCGCAAAACCGCACAGCAGAGAGATAATCACGAATACGCTAAACGGTGTGGAGGTATCCTGCACCGCAAAACCGAGCCACACGCACGGCACGATCATGATCCCGGTACTGAAAGCCGTCCAGCGACGACCGCCAAAGACCGGCACCATAAACGCGTAAGGAACGCGCAGCAGTGCGCCTGAAAGCGACGGCAACGCGGTCAACATAAACAGCTGATCGGTGGTAAAGGTAAAGCCCACTTTTGGAAGGTTAACCGCAACCGCACTAAACAACATCCAGACGCAAAACGCCAGTAACAGACATGGAACGGAAATCCACAGATTACGACTTGCTACACGATGGCCGCGCTGTTGCCAGAACGCCGGATCCTCTGGACGCCAGTCTGTAATAACGGCACCAGTTTCCCTTTCGGGAGCGGAAGAGTGACTCATAGACACCTCTGATTCTCGAATGATGCTGCAAACATTAGGGCTTTAGAGCGGCGGTAAGTTGATATAAATCAAAGGAAAAGTGGGAGGTTTTGCGGCGAAAAAAAAGCCATCACTCTTAATGAGTAGATGCAAAACGTAAAAAAGGTGTGGTTTTTCACGGTGCTGACGCATCCCTGCTTCGTCCACCCACTAACCGTTACCCCTCTGGCAATTTAGAGGTAATCCTTTATTGGTATGGGTATACTCCAGGGTATGCACCAGAATAGCGCCATTCCTGCAATCAGGTCACGTCAGGAGCCCGGCAACTCTATGTTAAAAAGATGTTTATCTCCGCTGACGCTGGTTAACCAGCTGGCGCTTATTGTTCTGCTGTCCACCGCTATCGGCGTGACCGGCATGGCTATTTCTGGCTGGCTGGTACAGGGTGTACAGGGTAACGCGCATGCCATCAACGAGGCAGGCTCGCTACGTATGCAGAGTTACCGGCTGCTGGCGTCGGTGCCGCTGACGCAGGCTGACCAACCGCTTATCGACGAAATGGAGCGTACCGCATTCAGCCCTGAACTGGAAAGAGCCGCCATCCGTGACGGTCAGCAATCTCAGCTTAAGGCGCTTCAGGGCTACTGGCATACCCAGCTGGAGCCTGGGTTAAAGCGGGCGGAAGACCGGGAAACGGTCGCCCGGGACGTCGCCGGGTTTGTGTCACGCATCGATCATCTTGTCTCCTCATTCGATCGCACCACAGAGTTACGCATTGACCGTGTGGTGATGGTTCACCGCGCAATGGCGCTGTTTATGGGTTTGCTGCTGATTTTCACGGTTATCTGGCTGCGCGCGCGGTTGCTTAACCCCTGGAAACAGCTCCTGGCGATGGCCCGCGCCGTCACACAGCGCGATTTTACCCAGCGCACGCACATCAGCGGGCGCAACGAAATGGCGATGCTCGGCGAGGCGCTCAACACCATGTCGGCAGAGCTATCAGAAAGCTACGCGGTACTGGAACAACGCGTCCAGGAGAAAACCGCCGGGCTTGAGCAGAAAAACGAGATCCTCTCTTTCCTCTGGCAGGCAAACCGTCGCCTGCATATGCAGGTCCCGCTTTGCGAACGTCTCTCGCCGGTACTGAACGGCCTGCAAAACCTGACTCTGCTCCACGATCTTGAGCTACGGGTTTACGACGTTGAAGATGAGGAAAACCATCAGGAATTTACCTGTCAGTCGGACATCTCCTGCGACGATAAAGGGTGTCATCTGTGCCCGCGCGGCTTGCCGCCGCTTACCACCAGCGGCACGACCCTCAAGTGGCGGCTGATGGACAGCCATACCCAGTACGGTATTTTGCTGGCCACCCTGCCCGCCGGACGTCACCTGAGCCACGACCAGCAGCAGCTGGTCGATACGCTTGTTGAGCAGCTCACGGCCACGCTGGCGCTCGACCGCCACCAGGAGAAACAGCAGCAGCTGATCGTGATGGAGGAGCGTGCCACCATCGCCCGCGAGCTGCACGACTCCATCGCCCAGTCCCTCTCCTGCATGAAGATGCAGGTGAGCTGCCTGCAAATGCAGGACGAAGGCATGCCCGAGAGCAGCAAACAGCTGCTCAGCCAGATCCGCAACGAGCTTAACACCTCGTGGGTTCAGCTTCGCGAGCTGCTGACCACCTTCCGTTTGCAGCTCACCGAGCCGGGGCTGCGCCCTGCGCTGGAGTCCAGCTGTCAGGAGTTTAGTGCCCGGCTGGGCTTCCCGGTGAAACTGGATTACCAGTTGCCACCGCGTTTTGTGCCCTCTCACCAGGCGATCCATTTGCTGCAAATTGCCCGTGAAGCCCTGAGCAACGTGCTCAAGCATGCCGAGGCGACGGCCGTCACGGTCACCGTCAGCTGCCAGGATAATCAGGTGAAGCTCAGGGTTCAGGATAACGGCCGCGGCGTGCCGGAAAATGCCGAACGAACGAACCATTATGGTTTAATTATCATGCGAGACCGCGCGCAAAGCCTGCGCGGTGATTGCCAGGTTCGCCGGGGAGAGTCAGGTGGCACCGAAGTTGTGGTCACCTTTATACCCGAAAAGCCCCTCATAACTGCTCAAGGAGAAAACCATGACTAATCAGGAACCGGCATCTATCCTGTTGATTGACGATCATCCGATGCTGCGCACTGGCGTTAAACAGCTTGTCAGCATGGCGCCAGATATCACCGTCGTCGGGGAAGCCAGTAACGGCGAACAGGGTATTGAACTTGCCGAATCGCTCGATCCTGATTTGATCTTGCTCGATCTCAACATGCCGGGCATGAATGGCCTGGAAACCCTCGACAAGCTGCGGGAGAAATCCCTCTCTGGCCGGGTGGTGGTCTTCAGCGTCTCAAACCATGAAGAAGACGTGGTCACCGCCCTCAAGCGAGGGGCAGACGGCTATCTGCTGAAAGATATGGAGCCGGAAGATCTGCTCAAGGCGCTGCAACAGGCTGCCGCAGGCGAGATGGTGCTGAGTGAAGCGTTAACGCCGGTACTGGCCGCCAGCCTGCGTGCGAACCGCGCCACGTCTGATCGTGACGTCAGCCAGTTGACCCCGCGTGAGCGTGACATTCTGAAGCTGATTGCCCAGGGGCTGCCGAACAAAATGATCGCCCGCCGTCTGGACATCACCGAGAGCACGGTCAAAGTGCATGTCAAACACATGCTGAAAAAAATGAAGTTAAAATCCCGCGTCGAAGCCGCCGTCTGGGTGCATCAGGAGCGCATTTTTTAACTTACTCATCCGGCAGCAACTTCCACCGTGGATCGTCGGCAGGCATTGCGACGAGCGGTTGCACCACGGAAAGCGTGATCTCATTGGAGGAGACACGCTGCCCATCCTTATCTTCCACCACGGCCGTAAGCCGCCATGCGTTTTTCGCCCCTTCTGAATCATCCCATACAGGCATGATCACACTCCAGCCATCGCTGCTGTTGCCGTTTGCCGGTGAGGTCAGGCTGAGCGCCTGGATATCACCCAGCCAGTGGATCTGCCGGATACCGTGCGTGCTGCGAATTTGCAGCTTCAGCATAACCGTTTCGCCTGGCTTAAGATCCCACGGTGGCGTGGCCAGATATACCGAGAGGGTTTTGCGCTGACGGAATTCCATCACGGGCAGATTATCGCGATCGGGTGAATCATAGCGGCTGCCCCGCAGCGAGCGCGTCGCCGCCACTTCCCCGGCGGAAAGCTGTTTCGCCAGCGGCACGCCAAAACGATAGTTGAGCTTCAGCCCGAGGTTATTCTGGCTAACGCCGCTCTCCCCCTGTTTATGGGCAGCCGTCAGGGTGACCAGCGGTACGGGGGTATAGTTCAGCCCCAGGTTGACCGCAACCGGGTTGTGATACCCCGTACCGCTGTTAAACAGATCGACGTTATCGCCAAAATACTGTTCAAAGCTGACGCTGGTGTTCAGGTGGTGAAACCAGGGAAGCCAGGCTTTGGCCGTTACGTCGTATCCGCGCGCCATGCGCTGCTCGCGGATGTCGGAACGCGGCTGCCAGCCAGCGAACGGCTGGTAGTAATTGGCCGACAGGCGCAGGTTTTCACCCCACGCCTCTGCGCCCAGCCCGGCACGTTGCAGGTTGTCTTCCAGCAGGTTGTCGTAAAAAGTGTTGTAGCCCAGCAGCCAGTTTCCGGCAACCCAGCGCTGACCTGCCCCGACGTTACTCACCAGCCCGTCTGTCTGCTGCGTCAGCCCAAGCTGGCTCCAGCTCAGATAGCGGGTGTTGTCGTTCCAGGGGATAAACCAGTTTCCGCTGCTGCCGTTAAAGTTGCCGTCGTCATCCACCAGCACATTGACGTTGGCGTTTCCCCAGGGTGAAAGCCAGGATTCAATCTGCTCGTTGACTTCCCCGCTCACGGCATCCCGCACCTTGCCAAACGCGAACTGTCGCGCCTGCTGCCCGGCCGTCAGGCCGTTATCGGTCATACTGGCTTCACCGAAGGCCTTAGCCATTTCAGCCAGATGCTTTTCGCCTTCGCTGGTCGGTTGCGCCATGCCGAGATCCGGCAGACTATCGCCGTTGTTATCAAACGGATTTTGCGCCTGCTGCACGAAGGATTTCGGCGCACCATGAACGGCTCCAGCCGTAAAAAGGGGGAGTAACAGCAAAAAACGGATGCGGGATGATACAGCCTTCAACGTCGTCAATCAGAACCTGTGTTTATGAACAAACACTTATTATGTTAACGCCATAAGCCCTGAAAACCAGTCTTAACAGAAATTTCAGGAATATCCTGAAAAGATTTGTCGGGTGGCGGCTTCGCCTTACCCGACCTACAAATTCGTACCGGTGCGAAGCCGCCCCCCGACGCCCTTACACTATTATCCCAACAGCGCTTTCAGCTCCGGCACGCAGGAACCACAGCTCGTGCCGCAGCGCAGCTTCACGCCCAGCGCTGGGGCAGAATCACAGCCTCCGGCTATTGCCTTACGTATCGTATTTTCACCCACGCTGAAGCAGCTACAGATAATTCGCCCGGGATCGGCATCTTCGTCCGGCCGTTGCCCGTGCAGCAGCGCATGGCGTTCAGCAAGTTGGACGGGCGCAGCAGCAAAGGCTTCTTCAATAAACGCATGCGCCAGCGCCGGCAGCGTATGGCCCTCCCAGTAGCCCAGCATCAGCTCACCGTGATGCCAGGCGAGCACGCTGCTGCGTTCTCCCGTCTGTGCCACCTGTAACTGCCAGCCCCGACCGCTGGCGTACGCCATGATCCACGACAGCAACGGCTGCTCCCCCGCCACCGTCAGACGTGAGGCTTTACGCCACCAGCAGACCGACGGCGGCAGCGCTGGCAGCTCGCGGGCATACAGTTCACCCTGCCAGGCCGGTAGCCAGGGCAGGATCCTCACCGCGGTTTGTTTACTCTCCGGCTGGCCGGACCCGGCATCAACCCGCCCTTCCACCAGCGCATTGACCTTACCCTGCCGGGCAAATTGCGCGTTCCAGTGCATCGGCGCAAACAGCTCGCCTGCACGCTGCGCGGTGGAGATACGTACTCTGGCAACCATCACTCCGCGCGGGGAGCTTACCCGCGCCAGCTGGCCGTCAGTCAGCCCGGCGCGCGCCGCATCGGTTGCGTTCATCTCAACAAAAGGCTCATCGATATGCTGCATCAGACGCGGAACATACCCCGTGCGCGTCATGGTGTGCCACTGATCGCGGATCCGCCCGGTATTCAGTATCAAGGGGTACAATTCGTCGACGCCTGCCCCATGCGGGGAGGGGTCAACCGGAACAAGCGTTCTTTGCGGGAAATCACCGGCATGCCACTGATACGGCGCCAGCTCGTCCCACGCCTCTCGCGACAGCGACGCCAGTTCGCGCAGGTTTAGCGCCCGTTCGCCGTTATTTTCAAACGCCGTCAGCGCCGCATGTTCACAAAATATCTCCTGAGGGTGTTCCCAGGCGAAGGCATCGCCATAACCGAGCTGGTCTGCGATCCGGGCGATGATCCACCAGTCCGGTCTGGCCTCGCCCGGCGCAGGCAGAAAGGCGCGCTGGCGGGAGATACGGCGTTCTGAATTGGTCACCGTGCCGTTTTTCTCGCCCCAGCCCAGGGCGGGAAAACGGATATGGGCAAACCGGCTGGTGTCCGTCTCCTGCATCACCTCAGATACCATGACCAGCGGGCAGGCCGCCAGCGCCTGGCACACCGCGTGGCTGTCGGGAAGTGAAACGGCAGGGTTGGTGCCCATGATCCACACCGCCTTCACCTCGCCGCGGGCAATGGCGTCAAAAAGTTCCACCGCCATCAGGCCCGGGGTCTGCGCCAGCCGTTCCGTTCCCCAAAAACGCGCCACGCGCGCGAGATCGTCCGGCTCGAAGTTCATGTGCGCCGCCAGCTGATTCGCCAGTCCCCCCACTTCCCGCCCGCCCATGGCATTTGGCTGTCCGGTCAGCGAAAACGGGCCGCAGCCAGGACGGTTGAACTTCCCGCTGGCAAGATGCACGTTAATGATGGCGTTGCACTTGTCGCTGCCGCTGGAGGACTGGTTGATCCCCATGGTGTAGAGCGTGATCGCGCGTGGCGCGGTGACAAACCAGTCGTAGAAGGTGCCAATCTCGTCTGAAGGCAGATCGCAAAACGCCGCCACGCGAGGGATCGGCCACTCGCCGCGCCCCTGAATCAGATTGAGCAACCCCACAAACAGCCCGGCGTCACTGCCGGGTCTGAGCGCGAGGTGGAGATCGGCGATATCGCAGGTGGCGGTTTTACGCGGATCGATCACGACCACTTTCATCTGCGGATTGTTGTGTTTTGCCTGCACCAGCCGCTGATACAGCACCGGATGCGTCCAGGCCGCGTTCGAGCCAACGAGTACCACCAGATCGCTGTTTTCCACGTCCTCGTAGCTGCACGGCACCACGTCTTCACCGAAGGCGCGTTTGTAGCCCACCACCGCCGATGACATGCACAGCCGCGAGTTGGTATCAATGTTCGCCGCCCCGATAAAGCCTTTCATCAGCTTGTTGGCGGCATAGTAATCCTCGGTCAACAGCTGGCCGGAGGCATAAAACGCCACCGCCTGCGGCCCCCATTCGTTGATAATGTTCCGCAGCCGCTCGCCCGCTTCGCCCAGCGCCTGCGGCCATGCCACCTCCCGGCCATCGACAACCGGGCGCAGCAGGCGTCCCTGTAGCCCTGTGGTTTCCCCAAGGGCAGATCCTTTTACGCACAGACGACCGAAATTCGCCGGATGAGTTTCATCCCCCCGAATGCTCACCTTTTCACCGTCTGCGCTGGCGACCACGCCGCAGCCCACCCCGCAGTAAGGGCACGTTGTCCGGGTTTCCGTCATGAGGCCTCCGCGCGCATCACCAGCTCTTCATTTCCAACCCACACCTTGCCGTTTTCGATTTTTACCGGCCAGGCACGCACCGCAGGCGCCCCGCTCTCAGCCTGACACCCGTCGCGCAGACGAATACGTTGCTTGTAGAGCGGCGAGATCACCACCGGTTCCCCCGCCGCATCGCCGAGGATGCCGCGTGAAAGCACGTTCGCGCGGCTGCCCGGCTCCCGATCGTCGAGGGCATAAACGGTTTTGCCAAAGCGGAACAGCGCAATCGGTTTGCGCCCAAGATGCGCGCCAATGCCCGCCTGCTCCGGGATCTCGTCGATATTACAAATTTCCTGCCAGCGCTTGTTCTCCTCCGCGGCGGGGACGTTCACCGCGGTGCGGAACAGCGCCAGGCGGTCAGGATCGTTAAGGGTGGTTTGCCATTCGCACTGGTAGGTCTCCACCACCCGGGCCATCTCCTGCTCCAGCTCGTGGGCGATCCCCAGGCTGTCGTTGAGGATCACCTCGCGCAGATAGTCGAGGCCGCCTTCCAGGTTATCCATCCAGGTACTGGTGCGTTGCAGACGATCTGCCGTGCGAATGTAGAACATCAGGAAACGGTCAACGGTGCGGATCAGCGTTTCGTCGTCCAGATCGCTGGCGAAGAGATCCGCGTGGCGCGGCCTCATCCCGCCGTTGCCGCACAGATAGAGGTTCCAGCCTTTGTCCGTGGCAATCACCCCTACGTCTTTGCTCTGCGCCTCTGCGCACTCACGGGTACAGCCGGAGACCGCCATTTTGATTTTGTGCGGCGCGCGCAGGCCCTTGTAGCGGTGTTCCAGCCTGACCGCGAGGCCGGTGGAATCCTGCACGCCGTAGCGGCACCAGGTCGACCCGACGCAGGATTTCACCGTGCGCAGGGATTTCCCGTAAGCATGTCCGGTCTCAAACCCGGCCTCCACCAGCGCCTGCCAGATTTCCGGCAACTGTTCGAGCGTGGCGCCAAACAGGTCAATACGCTGCCCGCCGGTAATTTTGCTGTAAAGGCTATAGCGTTTCGCGATCTGGCCGATGGCGATCAGCCCGTCGGCGGTCACTTCACCCGCAGGCATCCGCGGGACGATGGAGTAGGTTCCGTCCTTCTGAATATTGGCGAAATAGCGGTCGTTGGTGTCCTGCAACGGCAGATGCGCCGGTTTCAGCAGATACTCGTTCCAGCAGGAAGCCAATACCGATCCCACCAGCGGCTTACAGATCTCGCACCCGTGCCCCTGACCGTAGCGGCTGATAAGCTGGTCGAAGGTGCGGATATGGTTGACGCGCACCAGGTGATAAATCTCCTGACGCGAGTACGGGAAGTGTTCGCAGATATCCTTTTTCACCTCCACGCCCTGCTCTGCAAGCTGGAACTCCATCACCTGCTTCACCAGCGCGCTACAGCCTCCGCAGCCGGTCGCGGCTTTGGTGCACTGCTTAATGGCGCCGATATCCGTCGCACCCGCGCTTACCGCCTGGCAGATATCCCCTTTGCTGACGTTATGACACGAACAGATCTGCGCGCTTTCCGGCAGCGCCGCCACGCCCAGCGCTTTCGGCGCGCTGCCTGACGACGCGGGTAAGATCAGCGTTTCCGGTTCTTTTGGCAGGCTGATGCCGTTGAGCATCATCTGCACCAGCGTGGCGTATTCGCTGGCATCGCCCACCAGCACGCCACCCAGCAGGGTTTTGCTGTCGTGGCTGACCACAATCTTTTTGTAGATTTGCTGCGGCCCGTGCGTCCACTGGTAGCTCAGCGCGCCCGGCGTGCGCCCGTGGGCATCGCCAAACGACGCCACATCCACGCCCAGCAACTTGAGTTTGGTACTCATATCTGCGCCGGTGAAGCGCTTCTCCTCACCCGCCAGCACAGCGGCGGCCACGCGCGCCATCTGGTAGCCCGGTGCCACCAGGCCAAAGATTTTCCCCTCCCACAGCGCGCATTCACCGATGGCAAGCACATCCGGATCCGAGGTCCGGCAGCCGTCGTCAATACAGATCCCGCCGCGCTCGCCGACAGCCAGCCCGCTGCTGCGCGCCAGCGCGTCCTGCGGCCGAATACCAGCAGAGAAGACCACCATGTCCGTTTCCAGCTGTTCACCATCGGCAAAGCGCAGCACCAGCCCGTCGTCTGCGGTGGCAATCTCCGTCGTCGATTTACTGGTGTGTACCCCTACGCCCAGCGCCTCAATTTTCTTGCGCAACATTGCCGCGCCGTCGCTGTCGAGCTGCACCGCCATCAGGTTAGGCGCAAACTCCACCACGTGGGTTTCCAGCCCGAGCTGCTTAAGCGCATTCGCCGCCTCCAGCCCCAGCAGGCCGCCGCCAATTACCACGCCGCGGCGAGAGCCTGCCGCATGGGCCGCAATGTTGTCCAGATCGTCGAGGGTGCGGTAGACAAAACAACCCGGCAGATCGTTGCCCGGAACGGGTGGTACGAACGGGTACGAGCCGGTCGCCAGCACCAGCTTGTCCCAGTGAGTCTCATGGCCACTGGCGGTACGCACTACGTGTGCATCACGATCGATAGCGACGATCTGCTGCGAGAGGCGCAGCTCAATGCCGTTATCGGCAAAGAACTCCCCCGCCACCAGCGAGAGCGAGTCCGCGCTGCGTCCGCCAAAATATTCCGACAGATGCACGCGGTCATAGGCCGCATAGCGCTCTTCGCCAAAAACAATAATCTGATATTGCTGATGCAAATTGCGGTTAACGCAGTCTTCGAGGAAATGATGGCCGACCATACCGTGCCCAACCACCACCAGAGTAGGTTTTGTCATAGCGTTCTGTCCTGCAACCTGCGGTTGCGTTGTGAAACGATCGAACAGCCAGTCCGCGTGGGCGGGCGCAGCCGTTGCCAGTAAATCGGTAAAGGTTGCCGCGCTGCGGCAGTCACCCATCAGCAGCACGCCAGCCAGCGCCCCCTGATGGATCAGTAAACGTCGATAGTGACGGGTCAGCGGGTCCCATGAACTCCAGACCACATCGTCCGCCTGCGCCGTCGCGCGTCCGAGGCTGAACAGCGCCACGCCGGTCACCTTAAGGCGCACGCCGTTGTCGGTCAGGGTAAACGGCGCGGTGACCTCCCCGGCCAGCCGCGCGGCAAGAATATCCGCCTGCGCCAGACAGGGGGCGACCAGGCCAAACGTCTGGCCGTCAATTTCGCAGCACTCGCCGATGGCGTAGATATCCGGCACGGAGGTTTGCATCTGCTGATCCACCACGATGCCGCGCGCGCAGCGAATGCCGCTGGCTTTTGCCAGCGCGACGTTGGGCTGTACACCCGTAGCCAGCACCACGCGCGTGGCGGCGATGCGGCGTCCGTCGAGCAACGTCACGGCATCGTCAGTGATGGCCGTGATGCCGGAGGCGAGTTCACAGCGTACGCCCCGCTTCGCCAGCGCCTCGTCAAGCAGCAGTCCCGCCTGCTGATCCAGCTGCTGTTCCATCAGCCACGTGCCGCGATGGATAATCGTGACGTTGTCACCGTTTCGCGCCAGCGCTGCCGCTGCCTCCACGCCGAGTACGCCGCCGCCCAGCACTACCGCCGGCCCGGAGATATTCTGGATGGCGCGGGTCTCTGCCAGGGTGCGAAAGGTGAACACATGCGGTGCATCGCCGCCGGGGATCGGCGGCACTACAGGGGTAGACCCGGTGGCAAACACCAGCGCATCCCAGCCCAGCGTGCGAGCAGAGGTATGCACTTCACGCGCGTTGACGTCTACTGCGAGCGCCTTTTCTCCTCGCAGCACCGTCACGCCTCGTGCCGTGTACCAGTCTTCATCGTGCAGACAGATGTGCTCCGCCTGCTTTTCGCCACCCAGCACCGGTGAAAGCTGGATGCGGTTGTACGCCTGCTCAGGCTCGTCACCGATGACGGTGATAGCGAAACGACCGGGAACACGCCCGGTGAGCGACGCAATCAGCCGGGTTGCCGCCATACCATTACCGATAATGACCAGTCGCATCGTGCCCCCTCATTACGCCGCTTTCGGCTGTTTTTCGTAGAGGAAATGGAGGATCTGCTGGCGCATGTGGTGATAGCGGCTGTCATCCGCCAGCTGCACCCTGTTGCGCGGGCGCGGCAGATCGACGCGCAGGATCTCACCCACGGTGGCCGCCGGGCCGTTGGTCATCATCAGTACGCGGTCAGAGAGCAGTACCGCCTCGTCCACATCGTGGGTGATGAGCACGATGGTGGTGTTCAGCGCCTGCTGGATCTGCATCACCGAATCCTGAAGATGGGCGCGCGTCAGCGCATCGAGCGCGCCAAACGGCTCATCCATCAGCAGCACTTTCGGCTTCATTGCCAGCGCCCGGGCAATCCCGACGCGCTGCTTCATACCGCCGGAGATCTCCCCGGGGCGCTTATGCAGCGCGTGGCCCATCTGCACCCGGTCGAGGTTGTGCTCAATCCACGCTTTGCGCTCGACCTTACTCATGGTGTGACGGAAGACCTGATCCACCGCCAGCGCCACGTTGTCGAAGCAGGTCAGCCACGGCAGCAGCGAATGGTTCTGGAACACCACCGCGCGCTCGGGCCCCGGTCCGGCGATTTCGCGGTTGTCGCAAATCAGCCCGCCTTCCGTCGGCAGCGTGATCCCGGCGATCAGGTTTAACAGCGTCGACTTGCCGCAGCCGGAGTGACCAATCAGACTGACGGTTTCGCCCTCGTGGATATCAAAAGAGACGTTTTGCAGCGCCAGAAACTCGCCGCTGGCGGTGGAAAAACGCTGGCTCACGGCCTGGACCTGAATTAACGGTTTCATCTTCACTCCTTATTTTTCCTGCCAGCTAAAGCGACGGGCGATCAGCATCAGCCCCTGCTCCAGCAGCAACCCGACCACGCCAATGATGACGATGGCGATGAGAATGTTTTCGACGTTGAGGTTGTTCCACTCATTCCAGATCCAGAATCCAATGCCTAAACCTCCGGTGAGCATCTCGGCGGCGACAATCACCAGCCAGGCAATGCCAATGGAAAGACGTACCCCGGTCAGCACCGCAGGCAGCACGGCGGGGAAAAGAATGCGGCGCATGATGGTCCACTCTGAGAGTTGCAACACCCGGGCCACGTTGAGGTAGTCCTGCGGAATACGGCGTACCCCTTCAGCGGTGTTGATCACCATCGGCCAGATGGAGCAGATAAAAATGGTCCAGCTCGATGCAGGCTCCGCTTTCTGGAACAGCAGCAGGCCGATAGGCAGCCAGGCCAGCGGGCTGACCGGACGCAGGAGCGCGATCAGCGGGTTGAACATGCGGGAGAAAAAGGTGAAGCGGCCAATCAAAAAGCCCAGCGGAATGCCCGCCAGCGCCGCCAGACCGAAGCCGATGGCAACGCGCTGCAACGACGCCAGCACATTCCAGCCAATGCCCATATCGTTTGGCCCGTCGCGATAAAACGGATCGGCAAACAGGGTCATGGCCGAATCGAGCGTGCTGAGCGGCGTCGGAAAGCCTTTACTGTTTATCGCTGCCAGCTGCCAGAGAACCACCAGCAGGCCGAGACCGAGCAGCGCCGGGATGACGCGCTGTAAAAAATCATTCATCCGACGCGTAAACGCTGGCGCACGACGGCGAACCTGTAGCGGAGGCAGGACAATCACTTCCCCGCTCTCTGACGTCTCTTGTGGTTTTGTATTTTGCAAATGCTGCATACTCAGGCCCCTTTACGGTGAATGGCGAAGCGGTTGGCGTACCCTTCCGGATCGGTGCCGTTCCAGACGGTGCCGTCCATCAGGGTGCTGCTGCGATACGGTGATGACGGAGTGGACATGCCGCCCACGGCGGTCGCGGCATCCTGCCAGACCGCGGTCTGGTTAATACGCTGTGCAATGCCCGCGTAATCCGGCGCGGCGTTGAGCAAGCCCCAGCGGCGGAACTGGGTTAAGAACCACATGCCGTCGGAGAGATACGGGTAGCTCACGGCACCCTCGTTGAAGAAACGGATCGGGTGCGCATCCTGCCAGCGCTGACCGACCCCGTTGTCGTACTCGCCAAGCATACGTCCGGTGAGATACTGTTCCTTGCAGTTGAGCCAGGCGCGGCGCGAGAGGATCTGCGCGGTTTCGCGTTTGTTTTCCGCTGACGCCTCGATCCAGCGTGCGGCTTCCATCACGGCGCTCACCAGCGCCCGTGCGGTGTGCGGATTTTTCGCCACCCAGTCGCGTCGGGTGCCGAGGATTTTTTCCGGGTGATCGGCCCAGATGGACTGCGACGTGGCGGCGGTAAACCCGATTCGGTCGTTAATCGCCCGCGCGTTCCACGGCTCGCCGACGCAAAACCCGACCATGTTGCCAATGCGCATGTTCATCACCATCTGCGGCGGCGGCACCACCACGGTGCGCACGTCGTCAAACGGGTTAATCCCCGCGCTGGCCAGCCAGTAGTAGAGCCACATGGCGTGCGTTCCCGTCGGGAAGGTATGCGCGAAGGTGTAGGTTCCCGGCGCCTGCTGCGCAATCAGCTTTTTCAGCCCGTCGAGGTCACGAACGCCCTTCTCCGCCAGATCGCTGGAGAGCGTAATGGCCTGACCGTTCTGGTTGAGGGTCATCAGGTTCGCCATCTGCTGCGGCTTGCCCGCGATACCCAGCTCCAGACCGTACAGCAGGCCGTAAAGAATGTGCGCAGCGTCCAGCTCGCCCGCCACCAGCTTGTCGCGCACCGCCGCCCAGCTCGCCTCCTTGGTAGGTACAATGGTAATGCCGTGTTTTTTATCGAACCCTTTCAGGGCCGCGATAACCACGGGCGCGCAGTCGGTCAGGGGGATAAACCCGATACGCACGGTATCCTGCTCCGGCTTATCTGACCCCGCCGCCCATGCGGCCTGCATGACACCCGGCAACAGCATCGCACCACTCGCCAGCATGCTGGCCTGCAATAACCGCCGTCTCGACAAATCCGCCATAATTGCTCCTGAAAAAAGGCAAAAAAAAGCGCCCGACGGTGCTGAAGCACCGCTGGACGCCTTTATCCCGAAGACGCATGCACCGCCGTTGGCGCATCGTCGAAAATGGTTAATCTGTTAATGCAAAGGTAATGCCAGCTTTTCATCCCCGGCGTTACGGGGTTTCTGCAAGAAGAGCGCTGTTTTACGCACCTCAATCAGGCACAAAATGCCCACTGGCTGTGCAACTACTCCCCAGGGGGTATCTTCCACAGATTTTTCACCGTAAGCAGCGCACGGGCGATATCCACCATGCGTTGGTTTTTATCCATCGCCATTTTGCGCAGCGCGGTCCACGCCTGCTCCTCGCTCATGTTCTGGTGCGTCATCAGCACGCTTTTGGCTTTGTCGATGGTCTTACGCTCCTCCAGCGTGTCGCGCAGGGAAGCAAGCTGACGGGAGAGTTGCTCAATTTCACGCGCCTGCTGGCGCACCAGCGGCAGCAGCGGTTTATCCGGAAATCGCGCCAGGATATCGTCGTGTTCATCGTCTGAGTGCAGGTTTTCGCTATAGCGGCGCTCCTCAACCGCCGTCATCAGATCGGCAATTGCCACCTCCTCCAGCGTGCGCAGGTGCTCAAGGCGCGTGGTTTGCAGGGCAAACCATTTGAGGGCGGTATCGCCGTTATCTGCCGGAGGCTGGCGGGTGCACGCTTCACGCCTGAGTTTTTCAGTCTCCAGACCCGGCTGGCAGTTGAGGATAAACGTCTCCTGCACGTCTGGAGTGCAATGGGAGATAAAAACCTCAAAGCAGGCCTGCTGGCCATCAATGCGATCCACCAGCCGCTGGCGGGTTTCATCGTCAAAGAATCCCTGGGTGAAACCAATAGCCCCCAGCGCCCGCTCTTGTCCCACAAGTTCTTTGCCCTGCATCAGGCTGTAAAGGGCCACAAATCGGCCCGCGATGTGCGGATCGTCAATGCTGTCGCTGAGTTGAGGTACGATACTGAGCAAATGACGCAGTATGCGGCTGTAGTGTTCCATCGCTTGCGGCGCGGTGACGCGTTGACCTGTAACGCCATCACGCAGCACCGTTAGCGTCTCAAGGCCGTGCAGTGCGCTGGCAATACGTTCGCACAGGGCGCTGCCCGGCAGCGGTTCGTTAAACAGACGGTGCAATGCGGCGAGGTTTTCATCCACCAGGGCCCTGCTGGCCTTGCATTCAGGCGCGTACAATTTGCCCTGCGAGCAGAGCCAGACATTTGACGCACCGCGCTCGCACTGTAGCATATGCACCAGTCGACTGATGCCGTTCACCAGTGCGCCCAGCTGCGCCAGTCTGCCGAGCTGTTCCTCGCGCAACATTCTCGCACGCTGGAACCATTCGGTTGCGCCAGGGGAACTGCCAGCCACTATCGTCATCGTTTCTCTCCCCGATACGTATTCTTCGGTACGAGAAGCAATATTCGTGCCTTTTCAAAGAACAGGAGTCAACATGCAGAAGATTGTGATCGTCGCCAACGGTGCGGCCTACGGCAGTGAATCCCTTTTTAACAGCCTGCGCCTGGCAATCGCGCTGCGCGATAAGGAGAGTGAGCTGGAGCTGCGCCTCTTTTTGATGTCCGATGCCGTCACGGCCGGGCTGAAGGGGCAGAAACCCGCAGAGGGCTACAACATTCAACAAATGCTGGAGATCCTGACCGCGCAAAACGTTGCGGTCAAACTGTGCAAAACCTGTACCGACGGGCGCGGCATTACCGGGCTGCCGCTGATTGATGGCGTGGAAATTGGTACGCTGGTGGAGCTGGCTGAATGGACGCTTTCCGCCGATAAAGTATTAACTTTTTAATAATAACCCGCTAAAAATATTATTTTCTTATGGACGCGGTTTCAGCATCAAGTTTACCTGCACCGTTGCCGATAGGCATGGAAACAACACAGCAGGTATTACACTTATGTTCAGATCCATTCGCGCCCGCATCATTGCCGCGACGACAGGCTGTCTGGTCGTCGCCCTTCTTCTTAATACCATTATTAACTTTCAGGTCACGCGCCAGGATAATCAGCAGTCGCAGCGCGATATTCTGACCAGCACCAGCGCCAGCCACAACATGGCGATTGCCGACTGGGTGAACAACAAAATGACCGTCATCACCTCGGCGCAGCCAGTCGCGCTCAGCGACGATCCGGTTCCGGTGTTCAAACAGCTTGCGCTGGCGGGTGGATTCACCAACGTCTACGTGGGTTATGCCAGCAAAACGGCTAAATTTTCTGACCCAACCGGGGTACCCGCTGATTACGATCCCACCCTTCGCCCGTGGTATCAGCAGGCCGTCAGCGCTGATGGCCCGGTAGTGACTGCACCCTATGTGGACGCGGGCACCGGGAAACTGGTGGTGACGTTCGCGGTACCCGTTAAAGAGCAAGGTGCCCTGAAAGCGGTGGTGGCGGGCGATGTGGCAATGGACAGCGTGGTAGCTAACGTGCGCGGTATTCACCCGACCCCGGCCAGCAGCGGACTGCTTCTGGACAGCAACGGCACCGTTATTGCCGGCAGCGATCCTGCGCTGACGCTTAAGCCTTTTACGGAGACGATCAAAGGGACCGATTTTGCCACCCTGAAAAGCGGCAACCTGGTTGACGGAACGTTTAACGGACGCGAAAAAACGTTCCTGGCCACCGCCGTACCGGGGACGCACTGGCTGCTGGTTGTGGCGCTCGATAACGGCGATGCCACCGCCGGGATGCGGTCATTGCTAAAAGCATCTGCACTGTCTCTGGCGATCCTCGCCCTGCTGAGCGGAGCCCTCATGCACCTCCTGATTGCCCGCCTGCTTAAGCGGCTGTCCGGTATCCGTGACGCGATGAACAGCATTGCCAACGGTACTAACGATCTGTCGCAGCGTCTGCCGGATAAGGGGGGCGATGAAGTGGCGCAAATTGCGCAGGCGTTTAACGCCTTCAGCGATAAGCTTTCTGTGGTGATGGTCCAGCTGCGTGATGCCAGCGCCTCAGTGAAAAACGCCGCGCATGAGATTGCGGCAGGCAATCAGGATCTTTCCGGGCGTACCGAGCAGGCGGCATCAAGCCTTCGCGAAACCGCCAGCGCCGTGGAAGAGATCACGGCCTCCGTTACGCAGTCAAACGAGTCGGCAGCAGAAGCGAACGAACAGGCGAGCAAGGCCTCTGCCGCCGCATCCCGCGGCGGCGACGTCGTCGCTCAGGCCATCAGCACCATGCAGTCCATCGAACTGGCTTCCGCGAAAATCGGCGATATCACCAGCGTCATTGACGGCATCGCCTTCCAGACCAATATCCTGGCGCTTAACGCCTCGGTGGAAGCGGCGCGTGCCGGGGAGCAAGGCCGTGGGTTCGCGGTCGTTGCGGGGGAAGTACGTAACCTGGCCAGCCGCAGCGCTCAGGCAGCGAAAGAGATCAAATCCCTTATTGACTCCACCACCGAAAGCGTTGCAACCGGCTCCCGGTTTGTGCACCTTGCGGGCGACAGCATGGATGAGATCCGCGCCAGCGTCGGGAGCGTGTCTGGCATTATGCGTGAAATATCCATTGCCACCCGGGAGCAGATGAAAGGGATCCATGAGATTAACCACGCGGTGACTCACCTGGATCGCATGGTGCAGCAGAACGCCGAGCTTGTTGTACAGTCTGCTGCGGCGGCCAGCGCGCTGCAAAGCCAGGCGGGCGACCTTGCTGAGACCGCTGGCCATTTCCGCATATAATTTTTCCCGGGCGCGCGTTAAGCAGGGGAAACGCGCGTCCGCTGAAAGGTTTCAGGGATTTTGTCATTTTTGTTTAATCGTTGCGCCATTTTTTGATCGAAATCAGCATCCCACCCCTGCCCCTTTGGTGTTATGCAATGAGTAAATTGTGAACAACATCACGCTCGGGATGGGCAAAAACGACGGGGTATAAAATGGCACGAGTTAAAACGAGTCTGAAACTGTTTGGCGGGGATACGGTAGTGGTACGTTGCTCAGAGCGTTGCCGCATCCATCTGATGAGTACAAAAGGACAGAAGCAATCGCAGGCAGATATCCTTACCGTCCAGGACGATAAGGCCTGGCTGACGGTGCCTTACACCGGCACCTGGGATGTGCTGATCGACAGCCACAGCCAGTCGCTCGAACATTCCGTAAGTTACGTGGCGGCATAACCGTAAACGCCCGGTCAGCCGGGCGTATTATCAGGCAAAACCCGGCCGCAGCGTATTGCTAAGCGGGTTCCCTTCCAGCAGCGCTTTCACCTTCACCACCAGCTCACTCAGACAGTCGTCCTGCATGCCGAGACGCGTCAGCTCCTGATCTAGCGAGAAAAGGTACTGGGCGTTAGTGCCCAGCGGTCCGCTGGCGGCGGCAATCAGCGGGGCAATCACCTGGGTTCGGGTATCGGCTTCATACAGCGGGTGGCGCGGATCCATAATGAACACCAGCGCGTTGACGGTGCGCCCGTCATCCAGTTCCAGCTTGCACCAGCTGGGCATATAGCAGCCCGTGATCATCTCGCGCTTCCACAGCAGCGTCAGCTCATCTTCCAGCGTGGTATCCGGCAGCCGGTATGCCACGCCCGTGGTGCGCCCGCCCTCTTTTAGTGCAAGCATGCGGCCAGGCTGACAGGCGCTGCCACGTCCGGCGGTCAGGCGCAAACAAAAGGCGCGGTGCCACCCAGGCAGCGTTCCGGTTGCTGATTCAACAAATTCGAGCGCCGGGTTCCACATCAGCGAGCCGTAACCAAAGATCCAGACCGGGCCATCATCCGGGCGGCAGGCCAGCGTTGCCGCAAGCGACGCCGCACGTTGTTCAGCCGACCACAGAAGCGATTCCTCAATAGCACCAAATGCCGTCTTACAATCTGCCTTCATCAAGAAATCACGCGTTAACACATTCCACCTCCGCCACTGCATGCTTCCTTGCGACATCTGTAATTCGCCTTCCCGGCATTCTGTGCTGTTCATTTTAACAGCAGTTGAGCAACGATAAGCAATTCGCGGGCCAGATGCAATACAGCGGCAGGTCAACCGCCTGAAATGTCAAAATGGAGGCAGCGTGTTATTTGGCGGCTATTTCTTTTTGTGCCATTTATCATCGTCCCCTTTCTCATAGTCATTTTTCACGGCGGCCCAGGCCACCTTATGCGCCGTCTCTTCACGGCTGGCATCGTCCCGGCGATCTTCTTTATCTTTGTACTGATCCCAGGCGCTGTTAAAGGCTTCTTTGTAGATATCCTGGGCGTGGGCAGGCAATACGTTTTGCACGTTATCCGGTAATTCGCTTTTCGATTTGTATGGCATCGTTAACCTCTCTTTTGGCTAAAAGATAAGTGTGGACGACGATACGCGAGGGTGCCACCCGACAGAAAGAAATGAACAATATAAAAATGTAATTCATTGTTATTAAACTAATATTTAACAAAGATAAGGCATTATAAGCCTCAGACATAAAAATTATAATAAAGGGTAAAATTAAGTAAAAAATACAGGGTATTTAACAGATTTCTGTTAATTTAATACCTTTAAAATCTATCTATAATTACAAGCACCTGCATTGTTGGAGAAACACATGACAGCAACACACGAGGCGGTAAAAACCCGCCACAAGGAGACCTCTCTCATTTTCCCGGTTCTGGCACTGGCTGTGCTGCTCTTCTGGGGAAGCAGTCAGTCATTGCCAGTGGTTGTGGGGATCAATATTCTGGCTCTGGTGGGTATTTTAACCAGTGCATTTAGCGTGGTACGCCATGCGGATGTGTTAGCCCACCGTCTTGGAGAGCCGTATGGGTCATTAATTTTAAGCCTTTCGGTTGTGATTCTTGAAGTCAGTTTAATTTCCGCATTAATGGCCACCGGCGACGCCGCGCCAACGCTAATGCGCGATACGCTCTACTCCATCATTATGATTGTTACCGGCGGCCTGGTCGGTTTTTCACTTTTATTAGGTGGTCGCAAATTTGCCACCCAGTACATGAACCTCTTTGGCATTAAACAGTACCTGATCGCCCTGTTCCCGCTGGCGATTATTGTGCTGGTGTTCCCGATGGCGCTGCCGGGTGCAAATTTCACCACCGGCCAGGCGCTGCTGGTGGCGCTGATTTCCGCGGCGATGTACGGCGTGTTCCTGCTGATCCAGACCAAAACGCACCAGAGCCTGTTTGTTTACGAGCATGAAGACGACGGCGACGACGATGACCCGCATCACGGTAAGCCGTCGGCGCACAGCAGCGCGTGGCATACGGTTTGGCTGATCGTGCATCTGATTGCCGTTATTGCGGTCACCAAGATGAATGCGAACCCGCTGGAGGCGCTGTTAACTGAACTGAACGCGCCGGTCGCCTTTACCGGTTTCCTGGTGGCCCTGTTGATCCTGTCGCCAGAAGGCCTGGGAGCGCTGAAAGCGGTGCTCAATAATCAGGTGCAGCGTGCGATGAATCTGTTCTTCGGCTCGGTTCTGGCGACCATCTCCCTTACCGTTCCGGTGGTGACGTTGATTGCCTTTATGACGGGAAATGAATTGCAGTTTGCGCTGGGTGCGCCAGAGATGATTGTGATGGTGGCATCCTTGCTGCTGTGCCAGATATCCTTCTCCACCGGCCGCACCAATGTGCTGAACGGCGCGGCGCATATGGCGCTGTTTATTGCGTATCTGATGACTATATTTGCGTAGCCTTTTTGCCCAGCGGCGCTTCGCTTGCAGGGCCTACGGGTTTTGTAGGCCGGGTAAGCGCAGCGCCACCCGGCAATATGCCCCATAAAAAAACCCGCCGAAGCGGGTTTTTTTATTAGTTGCTGGTATCCAGCTCGTCGAAGCTCTTCACCAGATCGTCAATCGCTTTGATCTGTTTCAGGAACGGCTCCAGCTTATCCAGCGGCAGCGCGGATGGACCGTCGCATTTCGCGTTAGCCGGATCCGGGTGCGCTTCAATGAACAGACCCGCCAGGCCGGTTGCCATACCGGCGCGCGCCAGTTCGGTCACCTGCGCACGACGCCCGCCAGACGCGGCGCCAAACGGGTCGCGGCATTGCAGGGAGTGGGTCACGTCGAAAATCACCGGGGACTGGTTAGAGACGTTCTTCATCACGCTGAAGCCCAGCATATCCACAACCAGGTTGTCATAACCGAAGTTTGAACCACGGTCGCAGAGGATCACCTGGTCGTTACCGCCTTCGATAAACTTGTCGACGATATTACCCATCTGGCCAGGGCTCACGAACTGCGGTTTTTTCACGTTAATCACGGCACCGGTTTTCGCCATCGCTTCTACCAGGTCAGTCTGGCGAGCGAGGAACGCCGGAAGCTGAATCACGTCTACCACATCAGCCACGGGCTGTGCCTGAGACGCTTCGTGCACGTCGGTGATCACTTTCACGCCAAACGTCTGTTTCAGCTCCTGGAAAATCTTCATCCCCTCTTCCAGGCCCGGGCCACGGTAGGAGTGAATGGAGGAGCGGTTGGCTTTGTCAAAAGAGGCTTTAAACACGTACGGGATGCCCAGCTTTTGGGTCACGGTCACGTAGTGTTCGCAGATGCGCATAGCGAGATCGCGGGATTCCAGAACGTTCATACCGCCAAACAGCACGAACGGCAGGTCGTTTGCCACGTTGATATCACCAATGCTAACCACTTTTTGTTTCATAGGATCGCCTTATTCAGGTGTGAATCGGAATTAAGATTAATGCAGTGTAATGTGTTTATGCGCGATCGCGTTAATCTGCGCGCGGATCATCTCGCTGATCGGGTCTTCCGGACATTGCTCGACGAAATAATTCAAATCATTCAGCGCCACGTGCTCGCAGTCGAGCTGCGCATAAATCAGGCCGCGGTCGCGGATTTCGTACGGATCTTCCGGATTAAACTGCAACAGCACTTCGCTTGCGCGCAGGGCCAGCTCCATCTGACGCTCTTCCATCAGCGCAGACTTCAGCGTATCCAGGAGCTTGCGGATCACTTCGGCGTTATCGGCTTCATCGAGATCTTCATTGAACAGCTCAGCTATCGGGCTGATGTTGCCTTTCAGCCAGACGTCCAGCGTATGCTCATCCAGCGTGTCGCCGTTAAACGGATTGATTAACCACATCTCACCGTCCAGCCACTCCGCCCGCAAAATCATCTGCGTCGGGAAAATGACCGGCACCAGTGGAATATCCAGCTCGTGCGCAACCCACAGTAAAATGGCGCCCAACGCGACGGCGCTGCCCTGACGATTTTTCAACACCTGGTCCAGCCACAGTGCGTCAGACAGGCGGTACACGCCTCGCGTGTCGCAGAAACCCCATTCGCCGTAGAAAAGCTCAATCAGCTTCTCTAATTGCCAGTCCTGCGGACGTGCCTGATTGATCTCTTCGCGCGCCAGGCTGACCAGATTCTCCAGTTCAGCGTAAACGTACTGTGACGTAAAATCGTCGCGGATCATCTCTGAAATCAGGATCATACCATCGCAGAGCGGCACTTTGTTAAATTCGAAATCGGCTAAGGACCTCATGACTTACCCCAGTAACGGTATTCTTGTGGTGGCGAGTTTAATGATGATGTACAGCACCACCAGACCCAGCAAAAAGGCGATAAACCCTGTCTGCTGGCTGCGCGGACGATGACGCCCAAGCGCGATAAAACCCAAAACGATGTAGATGATAACGCCAAACAGCTTTTCAGTCAGCCATGCGCCTTTATCAGTAAATGGCAGATAGCCGGTTTTCCACATTAACCCGGCTCCGGAAAGGAACAGCACCGTGTCGATACAGTGCGGGGCGATGCGTACCCAGCGGGCGTTAATCAGCGGATTGTTGCTGTAGCGCCACCAGTAGCGGGCAATGAAAAAGCCAATGGTCAGGGCAACGGAAACCAGGTGAACGGAGATCAGCAGCGTAAACAGGCTCATGACCACTGCCCCAGCGTCAGACGTTCATTGCCGCCGTAATCCCGGCAGGTTTCCACGGCAGCGTATCCGGCACGCGTAAACAGCGCTCGCACCGCCTCTCCCTGCGTCCAGCCATGTTCCACCAGCAGCCAGCCACCGGGAAGCAAATGTTGTCGTGACGTTGTCACAATGTGATCGAGATCCGCAAGTCCCTGATTCGCAGCGACCAGCGCGGTCAACGGTTCAAAACGCACGTCGCCCTGCGCGAGATGCGGATCGTCTTCGTCGATGTAGGGCGGATTGCTGGCAACCATTTCAAACATGCGGCTTTCAAGCGCGGCAAACCAGCTGCTTTGCAGAACGGAAACATTGTTCAGCCCCAGCCGTTCAACGTTGCGCCGCGCGAGGGCGACCGCATCAGGCATCACGTCTACCGCCGTCACGGTGCAGTCCGGTCGCTCGCTGGCAAGCGCCAGCGCAATCGCGCCGGTGCCAGTACCGAGATCGAGGATCTGACACGGCTGCGCCGGTAACCGCGCCAGCGCCTGCTCCACCAGACACTCGGTGTCCGGGCGCGGGATCAGCGTGGCCGCTGAAACGTACAGCGGAAGTGACCAGAACTCGCGCTCGCCAACCAGATGCGCCACCGGCTCGCCGGTTTTACGGCGGGCAAGCAGTGCCTCCAGCTGCGATTGCTGTTCAGCGGTCAGCGCGGTTTCGCCGAAAGCCAGCAGATACGTGCGGGCTTTACCCGTCACATGCTCAAGCAGAATTTCGGCGTCGCGCTTCGGGCTTTCACTTGCAGAAAGCTCACTGGCGGCATGGCGTAACCAGCGCTGAAAATCCATTAATCCTGCTCGGACAGTGCCGCCAGCTGGTCGGCCTGGTATTCCTGCACGATAGGCTCAATCAGCATATCGAGCTTGCCTTCCATCGCCTCATCCAGACGGTAGAGCGTCAGGTTGATGCGATGGTCGGTTACGCGACCCTGCGGGAAGTTATAGGTACGGTTACGGTCGCTACGATCGCCGCTGCCCAGCAGGTTACGGCGGGTAGAGGCTTCCGCCTGCTGGCGTTTCGCCATTTCAGCCGCGTGGATACGGGCGCCCAGCACGGATAACGCTTTAGCCTTGTTCTTGTGCTGGGAACGTTCATCCTGACACTCAACCACAATCCCGGTGGGCAGGTGAGTAATACGGATAGCGGAGTCGGTGGTGTTAACGTGCTGACCACCTGCCCCTGAAGAGCGGAAGGTGTCGATGCGCAGATCCGCCGGGTTGATATCCGGCATTTCCGCTTCCGGCAGCTCCGGCATCACCGCCACCGTACAGGCTGACGTATGAATGCGTCCCTGTGATTCTGTCGCAGGCACGCGCTGCACGCGGTGACCGCCGGATTCAAACTTGAGACGACCGTACACGCCGTCACCGCTGATCTTGGCGATAACCTCTTTGTAGCCGCCATGCTCGCCTTCGTTGGCGCTCATGATCTCCACGCGCCAGCGACGGGATTCGGCATACCGACTGTACATACGGAACAGATCTCCGGCGAACAGCGCCGCTTCGTCGCCACCGGTACCGGCGCGGACTTCCACAAAGGCGTTACGCTCATCATCCGGATCTTTCGGCAGCAGAAGCACCTGAAGCTGCTGCTCCATCTCTTCTGAACGCGCTTTTGCGTCCTGTAACTCTTCCTGCGCCATCTCGCGCATCTCAGGATCGTCGAGCATCATCTGCGCGGTTTCGATATCTTCCTGGACCTGTCGCCAGTCGGTAAAGCATTTTGAAACATCACTTAACTGCGCGTATTCACGCGACAGCGCGCGAAAACGTTCCTGGTCGGCAATGGTCCCGGCATCACCGAGCAGCGCCTGGACTTCTTCATGGCGCTCGTGCAGAGCTTCCAGTTTAGCGACGATAGAAGGCTTCATAGGCGTAAATGCACCTTGTCTTAGAAAATGGGTATAGGGCGCTATTCCAGCCCGAGGCTGTTGCGCAGAATAGTCAGGCGTTCATCGTCCCCGTCACGGGCAGCCTGCTGAAGAGATTTGGTTGGGGCATGGATCAGGCGGTTGGTCAGTTTCCAGGCTAAATCCTGCATAATCGCCTGCGCGTCGCCGCCCTGTTCAAGGGCCGCTAACGCTTTGGCCGTCAGGTCATCACGCACCTGCTCCGCCTGACCGCGGTATTCGCGGATGGTCTCGCTGACGCTTTGCGCGCGCAGCCAGGCCATAAATTCGCTGGTTTCCTGTTCAACGATGGTTTCCGCCTGCACGGCCGCCGCCTTACGCTGGGCAAGGTTGTGCGAAATGATGCTTTGCAGGTCATCCACGCTGTACAGGTAGGCGTTCGCCAGTTTGCCCACTTCCGGTTCGACATCACGCGGAACGGCGATATCCACCAGCAGCATCGGCTGATTGCGGCGGGATTTCAGCGCACGCTCGACCATCCCTTTCCCGATAATCGGCAGCGGGCTGGCGGTAGAACTGATAATAATGTCCGCCTCTTTCAGACGTTCATCGATGTCGCTCAGCGCAATCACCTCTGCGCCCACTTCATCTGCCAGCACCTGCGCACGTTCGCGGGTGCGGTTGGCGATGATCATCTTCTTCACCTTGTGTTCGCGAAGATGGCGCGCCACCAGCTCGATGGTTTCGCCCGCTCCCACCAGCAGTACGGTGACGGTCGACAGGGATTCAAAAATTTGACGGGCAAGGGTACAGGCCGCGAAAGCAACCGAAACCGCACTGGCGCCAATGTCGGTTTCGGTTCGCACACGCTTCGCCACGGAGAATGACTTCTGGAACATTCGCTCCAGTTCGCTGGCTTTCAGATGCCCTTTCTGGGAATCCGCGAAGGCTTTTTTCACCTGGCCGAGGATCTGCGGCTCGCCCAGCACCAGCGAATCCAGACCGCTGGCCACGCGCATGAGATGGCTGACCGCATCGTTGTCCTGATGCCAATACAGGCTATTGCGCAGTTCTTCTTCGTTGAGGTTGTGGTAGTCGCATAACCAGCGGATCAGCGCCTCGTGCAGGTTATCCTGCTCTTCCACGCTGAGATACAGCTCGGTACGGTTGCACGTCGACAGCACCACGCCACCCTGCACCATCGGTTGTGCAAGCAGGCTATCCAGCGCCAGGTCGAGCGTATCCGGCGAAAACGTAACGCGTTCTCGCAGTGAAACCGGGGCCGTTTTGTGGTTAATACCGAGTGCTAATAGGGTCATGTTGAGCGGGAGTAGTACCAGCGTTAATAAGGTTAGCAGGACGCATCATACAGGATGCACGAGATCAATAAAAGAGACTGCCCCCTTTCGGAGTAATAGCTTACGCCACGCTTTGAGATAATTTGAACGTAGACGGTGGCACCCTTCAACGCTAGCATTAACAGTTATAACTGCAACGTATCTCAAGGATTTGTCATCATTATGACCCGAATGATTCGCCTGCTGCCTCTGGCGGCCCTGGTTCTGACCGCCTGTTCCGTTCATCAGCCGAAAGGCCCGGGCAAAAGCCCTGACTCACCGCAGTGGCGTCAGCACCAGCAGGACGTGCTGAAATTAAGCCAGTACCAGACCCGCGGTGCATTTGCTTATCTCTCTGACGAACAAAAAGTTTACGCTCGCTTCTTCTGGCAGCAAACGGGTCAGGACAACTATCGCCTGCTGCTGCTGAACCCGCTGGGCAGCACCGAGCTGGAGCTGAACGCGAAGCCTGGCGAAGCGCAGATCACCGATAACAAAGGCCAGCACTACACGGCAACCGACGCCGAAGAGATGATTGGCAAGCTGACCGGAATGCCGATTCCGCTCAATAGTCTGCGCCAGTGGATCCTTGGCCTGCCGGGTGACGCAACCGACTATACGCTCGACGATCAATACCGTCTGAGCCAGGTGAACTACACCCAGGGCGGTAAAACCTGGAAAGTGGTGTACAGCGCGTATGACAGCAAGACGCAACCGTCGCTGCCGTCCAATATGGAGCTGACGCAGGGTAGCCAGCGTATCAAGCTGAAAATGGACAACTGGATCGTTAAATGATGACCCACTGGCCCTCTCCCGCAAAACTGAACCTGTTTCTCTACATTACCGGGCAGCGCGCTGACGGCTATCACACCCTGCAAACCCTGTTTCAGTTTGTCGATTACGGCGACACCATCTCCATCGAACCGCGTCAGGATGGGCAGATTTGCCTGCTGACGCCGGTCGACGGCGTGGCGCATGACGATAACCTGATCGTGCGCGCTGCCCGCCTGCTAATGAAAACGGCGTCGACGTCGGGTCGTCTGCCGGCGGGAAGCGGTGCGGATATCCGTATCGACAAACGCCTGCCGATGGGCGGCGGTCTTGGCGGCGGCTCATCAAACGCCGCGACTGTACTGGTGGCGCTTAACCACCTCTGGGGCTGCGGTCTGACGACGGACGAACTGGCAGCGTTAGGGTTGACGCTGGGCGCCGATGTACCGGTGTTTGTGCGCGGCCACGCGGCGTTCGCTGAAGGTGTCGGTGAAATCCTCACGCCGGTCGATCCGCCGGAAAAATGGTATCTGATCGTTCACCCCGGCGTGAGCATTCCTACCCCGGTCATCTTTAAAGATCCTGACCTGAAAAGAAATACCCCGGCACGGTCAATAAAAACGTTATTAAATTGTGAATTCAGCAACGATTGCGAGGATATCGCAAGAAAACGTTTTCGCGAGGTTGATGCGGTGCTTTCCTGGCTGTTAGAATACGCGCCGTCGCGCCTGACCGGTACAGGGGCCTGTGTCTTTGCTGAATTTGACACCGAAACCGCCGCCCGTCAGGTGCTTGAGCAAGCGCCGGTTTGGCTGCATGGTTTTGTAGCACGCGGGATGAACACCTCCCCCCTACAGCAGGCCATTCTGGCGCAGACTGAGTTTCGGTGACAACGTCACCCTGTTCCAGACGTTGCATCGCGCTCTTTAATACACCGCCTGGATAGCGTTTGCTTAGGCCCCGCAGTTTGCGGCGAACGCTATCCACCACTGGACGCATGCCTGAGGTTCTTCTCGTGCCTGATATGAAGCTTTTTGCTGGTAACGCCACCCCGGAACTAGCACAACGTATTGCCAACCGCCTGTACACTTCCCTCGGCGACGCCGCTGTAGGTCGCTTTAGCGACGGCGAAGTCAGCGTACAAATTAACGAAAATGTACGCGGTGGTGATATTTTCATCATCCAGTCCACCTGTGCTCCAACGAATGACAACCTGATGGAATTGGTTGTTATGGTCGACGCGCTGCGTCGTGCTTCTGCTGGCCGTATCACTGCTGTTATTCCTTACTTTGGCTATGCACGTCAGGACCGTCGCGTCCGTTCCGCGCGTGTGCCAATCACCGCTAAAGTTGTCGCTGACTTCCTGTCCAGCGTCGGCGTTGACCGCGTACTGACGGTTGACCTGCACGCAGAGCAGATCCAGGGCTTCTTCGACGTGCCGGTTGATAACGTATTCGGCAGCCCAATCCTGCTGGAAGACATGCTGCAACTGAATCTGGACAACCCGATTGTGGTTTCTCCGGACATCGGCGGCGTGGTACGTGCGCGTGCTATCGCGAAGCTGCTGAACGATACCGACATGGCGATCATCGACAAACGCCGTCCGCGCGCTAACGTTTCTCAGGTGATGCACATCATCGGTGACGTGGCTGGCCGCGACTGCGTGTTGGTGGACGACATGATCGATACCGGCGGTACGCTGTGTAAAGCCGCTGAAGCGCTGAAAGAGCGTGGTGCGAAACGCGTATTCGCTTACGCCACTCACCCGATCTTCTCCGGCAATGCGGTAAATAACCTCCGTAACTCCGTCATTGACGAAGTTGTGGTCTGCGATACCATTCCACTGAGCGACGAGATCAAAGCGCTGCCAAACGTGCGTACGTTGACTCTGTCCGGGATGCTGGCCGAAGCGATTCGTCGTATCAGCAACGAAGAATCGATCTCTGCAATGTTCGAACACTGATCGAACACGGCCAAAAAACCCGCTACGGCGGGTTTTTTTGTTTATAGTATTTATTTGTATGACTTATGCCTCCTTCACCTGCCATTCACATGACAGATGATGCGCACACGGATGATAGATAATTGTGAAAAACGTAACCTCCTCACATGTTCTGCCCTTTCGCGCCCTCATCGACGCCTGCTGGAAAGAGAAATACACATCGTCACGCTTTGTTCGTGACCTGATAGCCGGGATCACCGTCGGGATTATTGCCATCCCGCTGGCGATGGCGCTGGCGATTGGTAGCGGCGTCGCGCCGCAGTACGGGCTGTACACCTCGGCCGTTGCGGGGATTGTGATTGCGCTGACGGGCGGGTCCCGCTTCAGCGTCTCCGGCCCGACTGCCGCCTTTGTGGTGATCCTCTACCCGGTTTCCCAACAGTTTGGTCTGGCAGGCCTGCTGGTTGCCACCCTGATGTCCGGCATCTTTTTAATTCTGTTTGGTCTGGCCCGCTTTGGTCGCCTGATTGAATATATTCCCCTTTCCGTAACGCTGGGGTTCACCTCGGGGATTGGGATTACCATCGGGACCATGCAGATTAAGGATTTCCTCGGCCTGCAAATGGCCCATGTTCCGGAGCACTATTTACAGAAAGTGGGCGCGCTGTTTATGGCGTTGCCGACGGCCAACCTGGGCGATGCAGCCATTGGCATCGTTACCCTCGGCACACTTATCGTCTGGCCTCGCTTAGGCATTCGTCTCCCGGGGCATCTGCCCGCTCTGCTGCTGGGCTGCGCGGTGATGGGCGTTGTCAACCTGCTCGGTGGACAGGTCGCCACCATTGGCTCCCAGTTCCACTATGTTCTGGCGGACGGCTCACAGGGCAGCGGCATTCCGCAGTTGCTGCCGCAGCTGGTTCTGCCGTGGGACATGCCGGGCTCAAGCTTCACCCTAAGCTGGGATTCCCTTCGCGCTCTGCTGCCTGCCGCGTTCTCCATGGCAATGCTGGGCGCGATTGAATCCCTGCTCTGCGCCGTCGTGCTCGACGGCATGACCGGCACTAAGCACAAAGCCAACAGCGAGCTGGTCGGCCAGGGCTTAGGGAACATCGTTGCACCGTTCTTCGGCGGTATTACCGCTACGGCTGCGATTGCCCGTTCCGCCGCGAACGTACGTGCGGGCGCGACATCACCGGTTTCGGCGGTCATTCACTCCCTGCTGGTGATCATGGCGCTGCTGATCCTTGCCCCGCTGCTTTCATGGCTTCCGCTCTCGGCCATGGCTGCGCTGCTGCTGATGGTGGCCTGGAACATGAGTGAGGCGCATAAGGTGGTTAACCTGCTGCGCCGTGCGCCGAAAGACGACATTATCGTGATGCTGATCTGCATGTCGTTGACCGTACTGTTCGATATGGTTATCGCCATCAGCGTCGGCATTGTGCTGGCCTCGCTGCTGTTTATGCGCCGCATCGCGCAGATGACGCGTCTCTCCCCGGTTAACGTTGAGGTGCCTGACGATGTGCTGGTGCTGCGCGTGATTGGTCCGCTGTTCTTCGCCGCAGCGGAAGGTTTGTTCAGCGATTTGGAATCCCGCATCGCGGGCAAACGGATTGTGGTGCTGAAGTGGGATGCCGTCCCGGTGCTGGATGCCGGCGGTCTGGATGCCTTCCAGCGCTTTGTTGCCCGCCTGCCGGAAGGCTGCGAGCTGCGGATAAGTAACCTTGAATTCCAGCCCCTGCGCACCATGGCGCGCGCGGGCGTGCAGCCGATCCCTGGCCGATTGTCCTTCTACCCTAACCGTGAAGCTGCGTTAGCGGATCTGTGAGTCATCTGATGCAGAGACTCGTCTTTGCATCATCACCCCGATCGCCTGCTGGAGCCATTCAAGCACGGCAGGCGTCATCCACGTGCCTTTCATCAGATGCGGCTCCTGCTGCATGGCGAGGCGAAATTTTTGCTGGGTCTGCGGGTTTGTTCCTGCATAGGACTGGAATAAAACCAGCCACTTTTCTGCCAGCTTTTGCGCATCGTCAGAAGCGGGACTGAGATTATCCTGCTGCGCCTGATGCAGCTTCGCCACCAGCGGCGGCCACTCCATCATCCGGTCAAAGTAGTGCGCCCGGGTAAAGGCCATCTCTTCGGCAGTGAGATATTTCTCCCAGATGCTGAGCTTTGATTCGGCAAACGCCCGCGTGATGTAATCAGTTATCTCCGGCGTAATGCCGGTTTGCTCCTGCATCTGCGGCTCCACGCTGTGCATCTCGTTCAGACGGGTCAAAAATTCCGGTTTGCCTGCGGTATCCTGCTCCAGGCGTTCCATCCACCGTGAAGCCAAATCGGTCGCCCGCGCGTCCGTGACGCTGACGTTCTGTTCCAGCAAGTGTTTAACCTCCGTCACCAGACCCGACCAGATATCCGCCAGCGCCTCTTTCTCTACCGCAAACGGTAGTTGCTGCAACTCTTCTTTGCTAAACCAGCGATCGTACATATTCATTAACTCCAGAGTCTGTAGCCAGGATTCCAGATCCGGCGTCGCATCGTCGGTCAGCCCGGTACGCAATTCCACCAGCCGGTTGCGCAGCGTATGGATGCTACGCAGTTGCTTGTCCAGCAGAGTGATTTGCCCGTCGAGTAATTCGGCTAATGACAGCGAACGCTGTTCCAGAAAATCCCTGATTTCGGCAAGCTCCAGCCCGGCTTTTGCCAGCGCCTGGATCATATGCAGACGCTGCACATCCGCCAGGTTATAAAGCCGGTAGCCTGCCGCGCTTCTGGCAGAAGGTAACAACAGCCCTGTTTGCTCGTAGTGATGCAAAGTCCGCACGGTGATCCCGGCACGTTTCGCCAGTTCACCCACCTGTATCAACATAACGGCTCCTTTTGTTCTGCCAGTGTCGTTACTCTGAAGCCTTACGTTACGTGAGGGTCAATGCGTCATGCAAAAAAAACGACTTCAGATGAAGTCGTTTCGGTGTTCTTTATGGGGCACTAGCTATGCTTGCGCTGGTCGCGGCGGCATCGTTTATCGTAATGGCGCACCCACCAGTATTTATCGCAGACTTCCTCATGTCCGCTCACGCGCGCCCCGGCGAGCCACAATACCGCACCAAGGAAGATACTCAGCACCGCGCCATGCGCAAAGTATTGTGGGAGGTCAAGCTGCGGTAATTGGTTTAAGATTGAATAACCGACACCGGCGACCATCACGAACAGTCCCAACCCCATTAGCACGTTACCGAGCATTGAAGCGTTTTTGCGTTTCATATGTCACCTCCGGAACTTTGGGTTGTCAGGGGAAAAGCCCCTTCTCCTTGTGTGTAAAGTATAGACAACGCCTCTTATATGAGTTGCGTGAATGATCACATTTACTGATAACTCCCGGACAAAAATTTACAAATAAGACATTGAACAGCTTGAAATTCTAATTGTTCAAAGAGGAAATTATTCGCATTTCGGTGTACAGCAGGCAGAACTTTGTCAAGCGGCGCGCCAGACAGTAAACTACGCGCCAGATCTGGAACCCATTAGGAAGTAAATCGTGACGATTAAACTGATTGTCGGCCTCGCCAATCCGGGCGCAGAGTATGCCGCTACCCGCCATAACGCCGGCGCCTGGTATGTTGATCTGCTGGCGGAGCGTTTGCGCGCTCCCCTGCGTGAAGAACCCAAGTTTTACGGGTATACCTCACGCATCAATCTTGCGGGTGCTGACGTGCGGTTGCTGGTGCCAACCACCTTTATGAACCTGAGCGGCAAAGCCGTGGCGGCCATGGCAACGTTTTATCGCATCAATCCGGATGAGATCCTGGTGGCCCACGACGAACTGGACCTGCCGCCAGGCGTGGCGAAGTTCAAACTGGGCGGCGGTCATGGCGGCCATAATGGTCTGAAAGACATCATCAGCAAACTGGGTAATAACCCTAATTTCCACCGTTTGCGCGTGGGAATCGGCCATCCGGGCGATAAAAACAAAGTTGTTGGTTTCGTACTGGGTAAACCCCCGGTTTCTGAGCAGAAGTTGATTGACGAAGCGGTGGACGAAGCGGCCCGCTGCACCGAGATTTGGCTTCAGGATGGCCTGACGAAAGCCACCAATCGACTGCACGCTTTCAAAGCGCAATAATCGGCGCCCTGGGGCTTTTTTACCGCGCGTCGCGCGGGTTACGTGTATAATAGGCGTAGTTATTTACTTTTCTTCAATCGGTTATCGTTAACGGATTGATTATCAAGATATTAAGGTGATTTAGAAATGGGATTCAAATGCGGTATCGTCGGTCTGCCAAACGTGGGCAAATCCACCCTGTTCAACGCGCTCACCAAAGCAGGTATTGAAGCGGCGAACTTCCCGTTCTGTACCATCGAGCCGAACACCGGTGTTGTTCCTATGCCCGATCCGCGTCTGGACCAGCTCGCGGAAATCGTGAAGCCGCAGCGCATTCTGCCAACCACCATGGAGTTCGTGGACATCGCGGGCCTGGTAAAAGGCGCATCCAAAGGTGAAGGCCTGGGCAACCAGTTCCTGACCAACATCCGTGAAACCGAAGCGATCGGCCACGTTGTGCGCTGCTTCGAGAACGACAACATTATCCACGTTAACAACAAAGTGGATCCAGCTGACGACATCGACGTCATCAACACCGAGCTGGCCCTCTCTGACCTCGACACCTGCGAGCGCGCCATTCACCGCGTGCAGAAGAAAGCCAAAGGCGGCGACAAAGACGCGAAAGCGGAACTGGCTGCGCTGGAAAAATGTCTGCCACAGCTGGAAAACGCGGGCATGCTGCGCGCGCTGAAAAACCTGACTGACGAAGACAAAGCGGCGATCAAATACCTGAGCTTCCTGACCCTGAAGCCTACCATGTACATCGCCAACGTTAACGAAGACGGTTTCGAGAACAACCCGTATCTGGACAAAGTGCGTGAAATCGCTGCGGCTGAAGGCTCTGTAGTGGTAGCGGTTTGCGCTGCCGTTGAATCTGATATTGCAGAGCTGGACGACGCCGACCGCGAAGAGTTCATGGCCGAGCTGGGTCTGGAAGAGCCGGGCCTGAACCGCGTGATCCGCGCGGGCTATGAGCTGCTGAACCTGCAAACCTACTTCACCGCTGGTGTAAAAGAAGTGCGTGCGTGGACCATCCCTGTCGGTGCGACCGCGCCTCAGGCGGCCGGTAAGATCCACACCGACTTCGAGAAAGGCTTCATTCGTGCGCAGACTATCGCGTTTGAAGACTTCATAACCTACAAGGGTGAGCAAGGCGCGAAAGAAGCAGGCAAGATGCGTGCGGAAGGGAAAGATTACATCGTTAAAGATGGCGACGTGATGAACTTTTTGTTTAACGTTTGATTTGTTTTGAATGAAAAAAATCCACGCTTTGGCGTGGATTTTTTTTCGCGTGTCCTATCAATAGATAACTAGTTTGCCCGCTGGCCAAGTACCTGACCATCCACAGGGCATATGCCCAGCTTCATAAACATTAATTAAGCCTTCAAAAGCGAATGGCTCATGTAGTAAAGAACTATACGCATCTTCAAGCAAGTAATTCACAAGGTCCCATTTTAAGTTCTCAGTCATTGATCCTTTCTCAGACTCTGGGAAGATTATTTTTGGGATAATATCATTCTCCACAACTTTCTTAGCTTCTTTGACCAAAGAGTTCCAATATTGATATTTGTTAGTGTGTTTTTTTGCGAGATAGCCCGTTATTTCATAACCAGCCTCCAAGGTGGCACTTTCCCATTCATCGCTATTCAAGCCTTTTATAAATAAGCTAAGGGACTGAGCCTGGATAACACCAGGGAGTGTCGTTGCTACACCAAGATTAACAAACCAATTAATATTATTTAACCTATGTATTGCTAACTGGGATATCTTCATTTTTTAACCTGATTTATTCTACATGGGATTCTAGCTGCTTTCATACCACCAAGCCTGTCATGCTGTTTTATAATAAAACCCTATGGTTTGTGTCACAGAGCTTTATTAAAAATATGAATATCAAAACAACAGCAATCGAAGTAAATAAATCGATTAAATTTTTAAATATTCTTTAAGAAAGATCTTCTTCTGCTACTAATCCATTAACAAAATTGGCAAATGAATTTGTCAGATATCTTTGAAGTTTTATGTGATTCTCTTGCATAGTCAAATCCTCATCAAAAGAATCTGTAGCAAAATATACTATTGAGTAATTGTCTAAATCTAGACAGAAGAAATTCCCTCCCCAATCATTTGCGAAAGGAAGCAGGTTTTTAGGAATCACTTCCCTATCCAACATGCTGATATAACAACCGTCGATTAAAGATCTAGGGTCATTATTTGTCTGACTATTATAAACAAACGGTTTAAACCCTGCCACCTCTACTGGCTCAAAATCTTCATCACCGTCCCACCAACTTTTCTCAGGAGTGCCACCATTAAATTGCAGATAATGTGAAACGAAATCATCCGGAAGAGTAATAGATAATTTCTCTTCCGTTTTAGTAATATCTGCACGTCCAATCTTTTTTTCACAGTTACTGAAATGGTTCATAGGTTATACCTCACTGATGACAGTTTGCACGCAATTTTTTCGGGACACGCCCCTTCAACCAGCCTTTAGAATGAGAAACAGCAATGGCTTCTTGGGAACCATATTTTACACCAAAATATTTCTCGAATTGTGAGACTGAGCCTTTATGTGGGAAAGTAGCTTCATGCGCAGAAGTTTTTACTAATTGCATTGTTGTCCTTCCTGTGGCTGGGTCAAAATCATCGACATGATGCCATGTATATCCAGTTGCATCGCTTTTAGAAATACCGGCTGCCTTGAAAGCCTCGGTGAAATCTCTATCTCGAGTTCCTTGCATTGTAATAGATACAATATTCTGTTTTGTTCCATTGATTGGGAAAAGATCTGGGCTTCCTGTAAAGTCGACTCCCTTTAATGCCAACCCCCACGGATCCACCCAACCCAGCGCATTCGGCGCATACTGGTAAAGGTTTATCCCCCCCGCCAGCCCTATCGGGTCCTGCTGCGTAAACCGCCCGCAGTCCGGGTCGTAATACCGGAACAGATTGTAGTGCAGCCCTGTCTCACGGTCCTGGTATTGCCCCTGCATCCGCAGGTTCTGAGAATATCCTGATACCTGCGTCTCGCTTTCCCGCAGCAGCTTGCCCCAGGCGCTGTTCACCCCTTCCCAGCGCACCTGCCCTTCGCTATCCGTCATCCGCTCCGGCGTGCCGTTGGGCTGGCAGTGGAACCAGAAAATCTCCGGAGCATCAACGCCGTCAATGCGCGCCAGCGGGTCGTAGCTGTTCTGATCGCTGTAGACGTAGGTCAGCGGCACGTCCCCGTGCACCTCCTGCAACAGCCGGAACCCTTCCCAGACAAACCGCGTGGTGACCGGCTTGCCGGTTGGCTGGCCGCCCAGCATCTGGCGGCGCGTTTTGCTGATGCGTCGCCCGAGCGGATCGTAGCGGAAGCTGACCTGCGTCTGCGGCCTGTTGCGGTCCCGCGGCTGGCTGATCACCTCCGTCAGGCGGTGCTCACCGTCGTAGCGGTAGTGCCAGCGGGTCTGTCCGTTATCTTTCTCCACGGTGCGTCCGTGGACGTCATAGCGCCAGCGAATGCCGTTCAGCTGCGTCAGCCGGTTGTGCGTAACCTTCTCAGCAGATCCTTCGAGCGGGTTACCGGTAGTATCCCAGCGGTGCAACCAAGAGCACTGAAAATTACCGGTAACTATATCCCGGCGATGCAGGCGGCCAAGACGGTCATATTCGCTGCGGGTTCGTTAGTGTTAGTAGTTTGCGCCACGGTTGAATCCGATAATACTGAACTGGACGATGCCGACCGTGAAGAGTTTATGGAAGAGCTGGGTCAGGAAGAGCCAGGCGCGAAAGAAGGAGGCAAGATGCGTGCATAAGGAAAAGACTACATTGTTGAAGATGGCGATGTGATGAACTTCTTGTTTACGTTTAATTTTTATGAACGGGAAAAATCCACGCTTTCACGTACATTTTTTATTAGGGAGTCAAAAAAATATCTTAGAGATCTGACTTCTTGCTCACCTCCAAAGAAATGATTTGTGTAGTCGCAAGCTTTAACGTCTGAAAAGGCACCTCGATTAATCACTCAACAAGTAAGGCCAGACTCTAATACTTAGCGAGGCTGACACCACCGTTTCTTAGGAGAGGTCTGCCGGTCGACAATAATATATCTTCTAAATCCTTTTTTTTGCGAGCGGGAATCGTTAAAAGTTTTGAATCGCATTTTATCATAATAAGCAGGGCCTGATCGAGACAACGCGTTACGCTTCATACCATTTAAATAAAACCAATCATGCCAGCCATTTTGGTTTTCCACATAGCTAAAGACAACAACCCCTTCTTCGTTCAGATGATTTTTAAGTAATAGAAAAATGTGCCTCGTGGCAGTGCAGGCAAAGAAGCTTTTGCCCTAAGCATCAAATAGGGTTACAACGGTTAATAATGGCTTTTTATCGGTTAACACAAAAACTAACTCGCGTGTTGTAAGACAATTGCATAATCTAAAATGGTATGCTGAAAATTTTTTTACCCTTCAGCAATGATAACGTTTCTATGATTTGTTCCATTCTTTATCCAGAACATTTCATCTTGAGGTAACGTTCCATTACCGCAGAAATCAACAAGCTCACCTTGCCAACCATCAGGAACATATTTTTGATAATGCATACTTTCAACATACTCAGAATATAGTCTTTTATTATCAAAATCTATAAGCAAATCCGGCATAAGATCATATATATCCCACCAAGTTGTTTTTTGCGAAAGCCTACTAAAAAACTCATCAGCTATGTCATCCTTATCGAATGAATAGCCATCTTTAATTAACCCATCAATAAATATCTGCGCGTTTTCTTCATTTACTACGGGTATGTCATATCTTTCCTTATGGACATCCTGTAGATTTATTTCCACCCCACTTTTCACAAAACCCTCTATCCATTTAATTCTATCTAAAATCCACATTTCTTTGAACGCCACGAACCAATAATATATTCCTTCTTTCTTTACTATCACAAGGAGATCATCATCTTTATTAATATTCATATAGTAACCTATTTTACATTACCGGAGCCTGGAATCGCTACTTCTTCAAGCCATTCTGCCCATACTGATGGTAATACATACGATCTACCTGGCGTTGTTGGATCAACGTGCTTAGGAGCCAATCCCCCTTGATTTAACGGATTAAGCATGCGTCAGGGGGTTGTGCGTGTCCTTTCCAGCAAGTCGTTCGAGGTGGATTACCAGCAGACGATCGCAGTTGTCATAATTTCATTATTGCGTACAGCTGGTAAAAGACTTTTAAAGGCTCAGAGTCTAATATCTAAAGACTTTACACTTAAAAGAATGAGCATGACGTAAAGAAAAAGGGAAGTTGCGTGCAGAAAGCAAAAAATCAAATCGTTAAAAATGGCGATGGGATGAACTTCTTGTTTAAAGTTTGATTTGTTTTTTATGAAAAAAACGAACTTGCGCACTCTTAGGAAAATAGAACTCAAGGTATTTTTCAGCTCTGTCTTGAAACGTTCGTTCTTTGACGTAGTTATAAGAATCATTAAAATATTTGTACGCTTCATCAAATTGATTCAACTCATAAAAAACCATGCCGAGGTCGATTAACGGCGCTGTCTCTATATCCGATCCACGTGTACTAAGTATCCTCTCCCCCCATTTTTTCGCCTCATCGTTCTCCTTGAGAGCAAAGCAAGCACTGTACATGTACGCAGAGTTGCAGTTGGCAATTTTCCATTCGATCTGCGGCTCAGGAAGAGCCTGCCGGACATTTTGTTATTGCTCTAAAGCCTCGGCTTATTTTTTTATCATGAAATTCGTTTCCTTTTTCTACAAGAGATGTAAGTATTATTCATGTGTTTATTCATTAGCAATAGCAAATAAACCTCCTCACCTATAAAAAGGGGAATAAGAAATAAATGCTTTTAGAAGCAAGGAGGTATCTAAGACAGTAAATCTTTATTATTAAAAAACTTAAAAACTAACCAAAAAAGAATTTCTTAAACCCTTCAACCTCAACATCTTTTAGTTTAGTTTTAAGCATCACATCGATATCTTCCAGAAAATCTACTCTTAAATTAAATTCATCATCTGTAGCATCACCATCATAATTATTTTGTTCCATCTCAATAGCAGAACAAAAAGCATTCAAAAAGTCAGCTAAGGAACCAGAAATTATAAAGTTTCGTTTTTGAATGCTACCATAAACAGGAGATGTTAGATTTTGGGTGTCACAAAAAAGAACGTCACCATTTCTTTCAGCAAAGATTATATATTCATCGCGCCAAGCCGTATCATTTTGAACTCGCCAACCGGATAATATTTCGTTGAGATCTTGAGGTTCAATAATCTGTAAATAAAAAGTACCATCAAATGTTGGACTGTCATTTAAAATCAAATGACGATAAAAAAAATCAACCTCCCCATTTAAATTCACGGGAAAAGAAGTCTCATTTTCATCGTCTGTATAGTCTATCTCTCCCATATTCAATTCATTCATTTTAAATTTGTTCACAAGATCTTGGACTGCATTTTTTATGTTCATCTTTCCACCTATAATTGCTTACATCGTTGTCTAGATTTTAATGTTCTTTCTCTATCGATTAAGCGCCCACGCGTCGAGTTCTTAGTATTCCCTCTATGTCCTTGATCACCATGGACATGCTCATTGAACTTGTCGGGATGGTTATGATTTTTCAAGAATACAATGTTCCTCGGATCACCTTGCCATTTGGAACCAAGTGTACCATTGCCTTCTACCGAATTGATATGATGCCCGGTATAGCCTGCCCGGGACATCACAGAGGTTAGGCTCTTGTTGGGAGTCTTCAAAATTAAATCCCTCTCTTGCGCTGTCCAATTTCTTGTGCCAGCCCCACCATCCTGCAATAAGGCTTTTTCTTGCACCCATGCCCTAGAAATAGCAGAGCTTCTAGCTCCACCTTGAGCAGAAAGAGAATCATGTGGCCGGTAACGAATGAGATCGTCAGGAGTCAACCCCCACGGATCCACCCACCCCAGCGCATTCGGCGCATACTGGTAAAGGTTTATCCCCCCAGCCAGCCCTATCGGGTCCTGCTGCGTAAACCGCCCGCAGTCCGGGTCGTAATACCGGAAAAGATTGTAGTGCAGCCCTGTCTCACGGTCCAGATATTGCCCCTGCATACGCAGGTTCTGAGAATATCCTGATACCTGCGTCTCGCTTTCCCGCAGCAGCTTGCCCCAGGCGCTGTTTACCCCTTCCCAGCGTACCTGCCCTTCAATATCCGTCATCCGCTCCGGCGTACCGTTGGGCTGGCAGTGGAACCAGAAGATTTCCGGGGCATCAACGCCGTCAATGCGCGCCAGCGGGTCGTAGCTGTCCTGATCGCTATAGACATAAGTGAGTGGCACGTCCCCGTGCACCTCCTGCAGCAGACGGAACCCTTCCCAGACAAACCGGGTGGTGACCGGCTTACCGGTTGGCTGTCCACCCAGCATCTGGCGTCGCGTTTTGCTGATGCGTCGCCCGAGCGGGTCATAGCGGAAGCTGACCTGCGTCTGCGGTTTATTGCGGTCCCGCGGCTGGCTGATGACCTCCGTCATACGATGTTCGCCATCGTAGCGGTAGTGCCAGCGGGTCTGGCCGTTATCCTTCTCCACGGTGCGGCCGTGGATGTCATAGCGCCAGCGAATGCCGTTCAGCTGCGTCAGGCGGTTGTGCGTGACTTTCTCAGCGGAACCTTCCAGCGGGTTACCGGCGGCATCCCAGCGCCACTGCTCCTGCCCGGGCAGCGTGCCGTCCTGAACCAGCAGACGTCCGGCGCTGTCGTACTGCCAGCGGTACCAGCTGAACGGGTTATCGTCACGCTCTTCGCGGACCAGGTTATTGCGATAGTCGTAATCCCAGCGGCGGGACCAGCGGCGCGGCGACGGGCGCTGGGCATTGCCGGTAAAGACGTCCCGGCGATGCAGTCGGCCAAGGCGGTCATATTCGCTGCGTGTGGTTAGCAGCCCCTGCGTACGGCTGGTTTCACGGTGAAGTTCGTCGCGGGTAAAGTCGGAGACCGAAAGCTTATCAAGCGCGATGCTGAGCAGATGCCCGCTGCCGTAGTAGAACTGTTTCAGCTCCCGGCCATCGGGCAGCGTGACGGAGGTGCGGTTACCCAGCGCGTCATACTCCCACGCCAGCTCCCCGTGTTCGCCCGTTTCGCGCGTGACGCGCCCGAGCGCGTCATACTCAAACACAAGCTCCTGCTCGGCCTCGGCGCTCCAGGCATCGGCTGAAAGCGCGGGATGCAGCCCAATCCGGCTCAGAAGGCCGGACGGGGTGTAGTGGTAGCGGGTCTGCCCCTCCGGCGTGGTGCGGGCGACCAGCTGGCCGCTCGCGCTCCAGGCGAAGGCATGGGTAATGGCCTCCGGATGTCCGGCGGCAAAGGTGCGCGCTATCGTACGCCCGCAGGCATCGTAGCGATACTGCGAGGCCACGCCATCCAGCCCCACCTCTTCCAGCAGCAGCGAGTCTGCGCCCCAGCGGAACTGATACGCTTCGCCGTTTTCGTTTTCCAGGGCAATCAGACGCCCGCGGCTGTCCCAGCGGCGGCGCACCTCTTCACCCTGCGTATTACGGGTGGCGGTTAAGCGCCCTGCCTCGTCGTATCTGAACTCGCTCTCTTTCCCGTCGGCGCCCGCATGCTTCACCGGCAGGCCACGTTCGTTCCATTTGAGCGACTCGGTCCAGCCTTCTGGTCGGTCGAGCTGCACCGGACGCCCCGCGGCGTCGTAGCGGTAACGCGTCTCTTCGCCGTCGGCGCTTATCTCAGCCACCAGCCAGCCCAGCGGATGATAACGGTATTGTGTCACTCGGCCCGAACAGTCCGTCGCGCGGACGATCTGCCCGGCCTCGTTGTACTCCTGGTAACGGCTGTTCCCGGCGGCATCGACTTCTTCCACAACCTGACCAAACTCGTCCCGACGCAGCAGCGTGGTCTGCCCCATCGGATCCACCACGCGTTTCAGTCCGTGATGTTCGTCATACAGGAACCGGGTGGCGCTACCGTCGGCTTCGATGATGGACGCCGGAAGCGCACGGTGCTCCAGCCAGGTGGTGGTGCGGGTATTGCCGTCGGCGTCGATCTCCTGCACCCGGTTGCCCATCTCGTCATAGACGAAGGTAACGGCATTACCCAGCGGATCGATGCGACGCGTGAGGAGTTCGTTGTCATCCCACTCGTAGCGCCAGTTCTCACCGCGCTCGTCAACGTAGCGAACAATCAGGTTTTGCGCGTTCCAGTAATGCTTTCGCGTCTGACCGTCGTAGTGATCGACGGTCGTCAGCCCGGCGGCTAAATCGTAGCTAAAGCGACAGCCGTCGCCGGTGCTGGTGCGGTTTTCCACCACGCGCCAGTGGTCGAATTTTTGCCAGCGGTATTCGCTCTCCAGCCCGCCCGGCAGACGGTGCCAGACCATCAGGCCATCATCGTTATAACGGTATTCACGGGTAACCACGCCGGAGGCATCCGTTGCGCTGGCCAGCTGGCCGCGCGCGTCGTACCCCCACTGCATCAGCGGCCATGTCTGGTTGCCGTCAAAATGGCTGGCAGCGGTAACGCGCTGCGGGAAACGTTCATCGTCATAGCGCAGGGTGACATCGATCGCTCGCGGCTCATCGTGCAGACCGACCAGCCGCCCGTGCTCATCCCATTCAGTCAGCAGCGCGTTGCCGTATTCGTCGCTGAGGGAGGCCAGGCGCAGGATGGAGGGGTTAGCGCGGGTCGGTTTATACAGACGCCACACCGCGCCGTCATCGTCGGCTATCGCCACGTCGCCGCTCTCATTGCGGCGGATGATAATGCCTTCGCTGATGCTGTAAAACACGCGGTCGACCGGCGGCAGCTCGAAGCTCAGCTCGCGCCCGGTTTCATCGAACCAGGTGGCGTTGTTTTCTTCCAGCGTCAGATAGCTGTCAAAGGTGGTAGCCCAGCCCAGACCAAACAGCCCTTCGCGGGTGGTCAGGCTGTTGTAGCTGCGCTGCCAGCGCAGTGGAAAGCGCCCCGGCAGCGAGAAATCGAGTTCGTCGTCGTCATTCAGCACCTTCACGCCGGTAGCGGCATGAACCGGGTGCGAGGAGCCGAACACGGCGTTGACGGCCATATCAGCCAGCATCCCGCCACCGGCAGCAGCCAGCGCGCAGGGCATGTTTTTAAGGATCTTGCCTGGCCGCCCGCGCAGCAGGGAGAGCGCAATCATCCCCAGCGCCAGACCCGGCGTTTTACCGCTTTTGATATCGCGGACCGTGAGCGTGTCGCCGCCGATGATCACGTTCGGGGAGACGTCGTCGGAAACGGTGCCCTCGCAGGTGGTGCGATCTTTTGCGCGCACCGCAGGCTGTCCGTTGATGAAGACGCTTTTCGAGCCTTCCGCCAGATACTGCGGCCCGGAGTGTTTATCACACGCCACCTTGTCTTCTTCCAGCGGCGAGGTCCCTGCGGCGGCAGAGGCGACGCTGGGCTGCCACATCTCGCTGCCGAACTGTCCGGCAGCGGAGAGCAGCATGCCCGCGTAGTCGGCAAAGCTGCCCGGCGACTGCGGCTCAGGGGACGGGGTATCGGCAGGCGTTAACGTCCCGGCGGCGCGCGCAGCGGGAAGTTTATTTGTCAGAACATTGCTCGAACCGGTGGTGATTTTGCCCGCGGGCGACGGCGGGAAAAGCGCGTTACCCAGCCCTTCAGCGGCGTTGCTGATATCGTCGGTGATCCCGGCGACGTTCGCCAGAACCCCACCAATAATGCCGCTCAACAGACAGCTGGAGCCAATTGCCGCCACGCCTGCTGCTGCCCCGGCTCCCAGCAGTGGGGCCGCAACGGTCGCTGCCGCGCCCACCGCCGCGCCAATCACCGCATAGGCAGCGCCTTCCGCCACAATGCTGGTAATATCAGCAAAAATGCTGGAGTGAATAATCTCGTCGCCCTTACGGGCCGCGTTGTTATCGCTCATGCCTTACACATTCCGGTTGTCGTTTAGCGTCAGACTTTGCTTCAGTGCGCTCCAGCGCGCCTCGTCCTCTTCCGTAAAGGCTTTTAAGGCCGAGAGGGTAAAAATCATCAGTACCGGTTTGCCTGGCGTCTGCACGGCCAGCTGTTTTTGCCACAGGCGCTGGCCGTTACGGTCAAAGGTGGTCTCAACTTCAACCCCATCAATGTTGCCGGCAGACCCGGCTTTTACGTGCTGAAATTCGCTCTGGGCGATCTCACCCATCTGAGGACGCAGCACGTCCCACTGGCGGTGAAACTCTTGTTCGTAGTCGCTGCCATCGGGAATAACGCCGCGGCTGACTACCACGGACAGCCCGCTTTCGTCATCGCGAATGATGTTCATGCTGTTGTCCTGCCAGGCGGCAGGAAAAAGGGTAAAGGAACCTTCCTGGAGGGTGTATTTCATCGGTGAACTCGCGTCTAAAATTGCTAAAGGGTTTTACGTGCCGCCACGGACAACCCGGCGGCAGACAGAAAGCAATTACTCTTCCGGGGGCGTAAATTTCTCCTGCACCGCCGCATCAATATCCCCTTTATGCCCTGACCCCGGCGCCGTTGTGCCCGGTTGGGTGCCCGACGTATTCAGGTGCAGCTTGCCGCCCGTGGTGATATAGCCGTCCCCTTCAACGAAGAAGTTGAACTCTTTGCCGATCAGGTTAATTTTGCCGTTAGCGTTAAGCTCAATAGCACTCTCGCCCGAGACCAGCCGCAGCTTCGTCCCGGAAGCAATAACATACTGCTCTACCGCCGCATCCAGCTTGCCTTTACCCGTCAGGATCTCGGTTCCGCCTTTCACGGCCTGGATCTGATTAGCCTCCACGCGATGCAGCTCATTTTTCTTCACGTAATGGCTGCGCGCGCCGCCGACGCTGTGCGTTTCATCATTCTTGACGCTGGTGTCCAGATTACGCTCGGCCTGGATCCACACCTGCTCTGCACCCGCCTTGTCCTCAAAGCGCAGGGCGTTGGCATTGTCCACGGAACCGTCTTTTGTCCGGCTCATAAAGCCCATCTGCGTCGCGGCAGCCGGCAGCGCCCACGGCGGCATGCTGGCTTCGTTATACACGCGACCAGTGATAATCGGACGGTCCGGGTCGCCGTTGATAAAGTCCACCACCACCTCATCGCCGACGCGCGGGATCTGCACCCCGCCGTAGCCCTGGCCCGCCCAGGCGCTCGACACGCGCACCCAGCAGGAGCTGGTGTCATCGCCCTTCGCCAGACGGTCCCAGTGGAACTTCACCTTCACGCGGCCATATTTGTCCGTCCAGATACTCTCCCCCTGCGGTCCCACGACTTTCGCCGTCTGCGGGCCGTAGGTGCGCGGCCACGCCGTGCTCTGCGCCGGACGGTAGGACACCGACGCCGGGATAACGGTGAAATCGGTGCGGTGAATGGTTTCCCCCTCACCGCTCGCGTAGCGGTTCTCCTCGAAGTGGTAACCCGCCGCCGTCACCAGATACTCGCCGTTGTCACTGAAGAACGGCGCGTTGGTCAGGGTAAAGATGTGGCCCGGCGCAATGCCCGCCGCCGTGGCCGTCGCCTGAATCTGCTGATGCTCCACCTGCCAGCGCTCCTGACGGATTCGGGCGTAGAACTCCGCATGGCCTGTCTCCACAAAGCGGCCCGGCCAGTCGTACACGTCGATGCTGCCCGGCTTCGGGGACGCCGGGTTCTGCTGCGCCTGGAACAGCCACGCGTTCGGCTTGCGGAAGTCATAGTCGTCGAGGCTGTAAATTCCCGGCGTGACGCTGTCCTCCAGCGCCCACTGGCTGATGCCCTCTTCATCCGTACTGCCGCCGGACGGCGTCTGATGGTAAGGAATGACCTCATAGCCGCTGAACGGCTGGTGCTGGGTGGCGGCGTCGGTCAGTACCAGAGTGTGTTTGTCGGCCTCGTGGCTGAAGTAGAACGCAATCCCCTCCAGCTCCATCAGGCGGCTGATAAAGTCCAGGCTCGATTCCTGATACTGCACGCAGTAGTCCCACACCCGGTAGCTGCCGGTAAGTTTGTCTTCGAGGTTAACCTGATGCTCACCCAGCAGGGTTTTGACAATCTGCGGTACCGTCTGGCCCTGGAAGATACGCAGGTTACGGTCGCGCTTCATCGGCCACAGGTCCGGCTCCACCGTCAGCTGGTACACCGCGTAGCGGGTGCCCGTCAGCTCCACGGCGCTCACCGCCACGCGCGTCACCTTGCCGTTGATATAGCGGGGGGTGAGCAGGTTCTGCGTGGGGATGGTCACCGTGACCGGCTGGCCCAGCAGCTTGCTGCGGTCAATGCGCGCGTCTGTGCCGAGCAGGGTCAGCGTCAGCGCGAACGACTCGGACATCGCCTCGCGGCCGGAGAGTTTCCAGAAGAGCAGCCCCTCAACCGGGAGCTGGACGGTAATTCGGTTGAGCATAATCTTTATTCCGTAATGGTTTATGCTGGGAACGTTTATGAACGTAAAGCTAATTTCGACGAGGTGGTTTTGGATTGATGCAATGCTGGGTTGATTTGTCTGGAGGTACGAACTTTCGTATTTATAAATCCAAAGAGTGCAGGCTTATGGAAACTCCGGAAAAAACCTTATCTCTGGCTTTCATGAAAGTTGAGCAATCACTTAACCGGCGCAGGTGGCCACACGCCCCCTTTCTGAATAAGTTTCTCTTTTATTTCATTTAACTTCTCGTATTGCTCGCTGCCTCTATCAAGTCCACTCAGCGCGTCCGCAAGCGCATTGCTCATTGACCAGCCATTTTTAGCCTTAACTGACGGGTCCGCTCCACGATCGAGCAGTGACAAGACATGATCGTAAGCCTGGTTATCCAGCGCATCGAACACCAGCGTTTTACCCAGTGAATTGGTTGCATTGACGTCAGCTCCGCTATCGAGCATCGCTTCCAGCGTCTCTGTATTTTTCGCTTTTAGCGACTGGAAGATGATGGGTTCGTGGAAGACCTTATCTTTCACATTGGGCGAAAGGCCACCGTCCAGCATCGCATCGATCCAGTCCGCGCTGTCCCCCTTCAGGGCAAATTCGGCAGGGCTGCTTTTTCCCTGCGGCCGAGGCTGGAGCGGATCTGCGCCAGCCTGAACAAGCAACGTAATCACCTTTAAATGGGGCGATGTTTTTTTATCATTAATCGCGTTGCCGATGGCCCAAAAAAGCAGGGTCATATCCTGCTTTCCCGGTTTATTAAGATCGCTTTCTGGTGCAAGCGTCTTCACCGCGTCGACATCGCCTTCTTCAATCGCTTTCGCCAGTTCAAGCTGCTGACCGCTGAAGTAGTCCTGTGGATTAAGGTCCATATCCTGCTTACACCCCTGAATCATGAATAAAAAACATAACGCGACAAAAGCCATCAACCGTTTTTTCACAATCGACTCCCGATTATCGAAATATCCTCATCCTTCTGCTGCTCTATGCAATCAATCGCCTGATTAATCCCGTGGCGGTCCAGCGCGCTTCCGGTTCCACCGGGAAGATCGTGGGGTATTCCGGCAGCATTAGGGCTCAGCGCAGAGATTTCCTCTTTGAGGATCCACGAAGGGACATGCCCTTTCATCGTTTTCAGATCTTCCCAGGGGTTAACTTCCTGAATCTTCGTCAGCAGTTCACCTTCAACCCGATACGCCTGGATATTATCCGTACTGCCTAATATCTTACCGCCGTATTTTTCTACGGTTCCGGCATTCAGGCCGGCGGCGTTGAACGTCCACCCCGCTTTCCCGCTGCCCATAGAGGTTGCAGAGGCGAGGCCACCGCCAAGGGAATGACCGGCAATATCAATATTCTGGCCTGACCTTGCCAGCTCCTTACCAATACTCACGGCCTTTTTATAATAATCTGAAGCCATACCCATGCCCTGTGAGAAGTTATTCGACCAGTCAGCCCCGTTTACCACCGGCGCCAGCTCCCCTTTGGTCAGTAAAGAGGAGACATTCTCAGACAGAGAGGCGAAACCAGGCTCGCGCGATCCCCTGAATACCAGTGTGGGGTTCATATCTGTACCAAACACTTCCGGCTTCGGTTGATAGACGCGCGCCAGAAAATTGGGGGACGTATCATCGTCAAAGAGCATTGATTTGTTCAGCCCGAACTTTCCTAACAGCGCATCGTCATTACTGATATCCGTCCACCCCTCCGGCACGCCCGGTGTGGTTTCCAGCGGGTTGACGGTCTTATAAATATTTTCCGCAAGCTTCGCTTTTTCCACCGCGATATTATTCGCCGCCAGACGCTTCGCGGCGATCTGGGCATCCGGATAAAGGCTATTACTCCCCTTCGCAATCAGATCCTTACGCGCCTGCCAGCGCTCTGCTTTGGTCATCTTCTGAAGCTGCCCGGCATAGGTTTTACCGTCCTTGCCCGGAGTAGGTTCATCCGGCACCTGTGCCGTTTTAGATTTCACCACCTGTTTTGGCAGTACCGTTGGCGCAGGGCGAGATCCGTACGTTCTCACCATGGTTTCGTAGCGGTCGACAATCGTACTCACCGGATACCAGCCCAGGCCGACCAGCGAGGCAGCCTGGAGTTGCCCTTTGGCATTGATGTAAAAAATTTCCGTTACTGATGACCAGTCACGAAAACTTTCGTCAATGGCAACCACTCTGCCCATCTCTAAATCCTGCGCGATCAGCGTGCGGGTATCGCGCCCGGACTGATAAGGATTCGCACCGGTGATCGTGCGCAGCAGATCGTAGCGCGTGAAGAGCGAGCGCAGCGAATGGTCGGGAACCGACATAATCCACTGTCCGGCAACGGACGGGCGGATTATTTTCGCAAACAGCGCTGGCGAGACGTTCTCGTGGAACAGATAGACAAACTTGATGTTATACATTCGCTCCGTCCTGTTACCCGCAGGCTTACGGATTCACCAGCCAGGTGCCTGGCTTCGCAATATCCAGCGTCTGGGTACGCGTTCTTCCATTGCCTTCCAGTTCAATGCGGGTCTCGCCCGCAGGCAATTTCAGCGATGCGTAACCGTTATTGCCCGGACGCAGCGCTTTAGACTCGCCGTTCACCTTCAGCGTCTCACCATCAAGCATGCGGATGTAGACCAGTGCGACCGGGCTGGCGTCGACAGGCGGCGCACTCTGCTGCGCCGTAGCAGGTGGCGCAACCGGCTCGCTCACGTCTGCCGTTGCCGGTCTGGTTTCCGCCTGGGCGGAGGTCTCAGCCGGAGGGCTCACAGCAGGCGTTTGCGCCGTCTGCTCTGGCGTTTCCTGACTGTCGCCGCCGAACAGCATCGCACCGGCAACCACCCCAACCAGCACGCCCGCGGCCACCAGCCCCGGAAGCTTGTAACGTCGCCAGTCCAGCGCGGAAGCAGATGTCTCCTCTTCCACCGGCACCAGCATCGTGCCGGTCTTCTTCGCGGTAAGCACCTCGTCGATACCGGCGACGGGCATCTCGATCAGCGCCGCGAACTCCTCAATGGATTGCGGACGGTCTTCCATATGCAGCGCCAGCGCCTTGTCGATGGCCTGTAGCAGCGGGATGGAATAGCCCTGCGGCATCAGCTCCACCAGCGGTTTGCAGGTGTCCTGAATCGAGCGTACCACGCTGACCGGTGGCGGAGAGCCTACGATGAGGGTACGCAATACGGCGCCGAGCGCGTAGATATCCGTCCACGGCCCCTGCTCGCTTTCATTGTCGTCGGTATACTGCTCGATAGGCGCGAAGCCCGGACGCAGCATGGTTTCCGTCTCATCCGAGAGATTACCAATGGTGCGGCGCGCCGATCCGAAATCGAGCAGCACCGGCAGGCCGTTATCCTGAATCTGAATGTTATCCAGCGAGATGTCGCGGTGCAGATAACCCTCGTCGTGGATCGTTTTGATGGCGCCGAAGAGCATTGGCAGCATGCGGCGGATCCACGCCTCGTTAATCAGCTCCGGTTTCTCTTCGCGCAGACGCGACAGCGTGGTACCGCTGTAAAACAGCGTCCCCATATAGGCCGTGTCGTTTTGCACCCAGAAACGCAGTACGTGCAGCAGGTTCGGGTGGTTAAAGCGCGCCAGCAGGCGGGCTTCCTGGATGAAGCTGTTCAAACCGGCAGAAAACGCTTTGCCGAAGCGCTCGCTGCGCAGCACCAGCGTCATATCCTCGCCGCGCACGGCGAGGGAGGAAGGCATAAATTCTTTGATAGCGATAGTGCGTTCGAGCTGGTGATCCCAGGCGCGATAGACGATGCCGAATCCGCCGCCGCCAATCACCTCTTTTATCTCAAACTCATTGAAACGGTACCCGACCGGGAGCGCGTTTGGGACAGTCCGATTGTTATCATTATCCGTCATCTTTTACAGTTCTCTTGATGATTATTACGCGGCAAACTGACAGTGGAACTCGCCCTGCTCGCAGGTGACATGCAGACGTCGGTACTGCTCGTCGCTGCGGCTGGCGGTAAGTAAAATCTGGCTCATCTGAGGCAGCAACGTATTGGTCAGAATCGCATCCACCATACGCCCGCCCGACTCAACCTCGGTACAGCGCTGAACAATCTGTTCGACCACGCTGTCGTCAAATTCAGAAATAATGTTGTGATTCTCTTCCAGACGACGCTGAATGCGCCTGAGCTGAAGACGCACAATCTGCCCCAGCATCTCGTCGCTCAGCGGGTAATACGGCACCACCAGCAGGCGGCCCAGCAGCGCAGGCGGGAACACCTCCAGCAGCGGCTGGCGCAGGGCGCCGCTTAACGCGTCAGGCTCCGGCATCAGTTCCGGGTCGGCGCACATGGCTGCGATCAGGTCGGTGCCGACGTTAGAGGTCAGAATAATAATGGTGTTACGGAAATCAATGTGACGCCCTTCGCCGTCCTCCATCCAGCCCTTGTCGAAGACCTGGAAGAAGATCTCGTGCACGTCCGGGTGCGCTTTTTCAATTTCATCCAGCAGCACCACGCTGTAGGGACGGCGGCGCACGGCCTCGGTTAAGACGCCGCCTTCACCATAGCCCACATAGCCCGGAGGCGCACCTTTTAACGTCGAAACGGTGTGCGCTTCCTGGAATTCACTCATGTTGATGGTAATGACGTTCTGCTCGCCGCCGTAAAGGGACTCCGCCAGCGCCAGCGCGGTTTCAGTTTTACCCACGCCGGATGGCCCGCAGAGCATGAATACGCCGACCGGTTTGTTCGGATCGTCAAGCTTCGCCCGCGAGGTTTTTACCCGACGGGCAATCAGATCCAGACCGTGACGCTGACCAATAACCCGCTGGTTCAGCGTGTCGGCCAGATTCAGCACCGCGTCGATCTCATTTTTCACCATCCGGCCCAGCGGGATCCCGGTCCAGTCTGAGACCACCGCAGCCACCACGTTCTCATCCACCGCGGCAAACAACAGCGGTTCGTCACCCTGTAAGGTCTTCAGCGCCTGCTGCTGTTCTGCCAGCTGACCGCGCAGTTCAGCCGTATCCTCATCACCCGCCGCAAACAGCGCGGCACGCAGACGGATAATCTCCTGTACCCGCGTGCGCTCTTCTTCCCAGCGACGGGCCAGGGCTTCGCGTTGGGTTTCGAACGCGTCACGTTCGGCGGTTAAGGCCGCCACACGCGCCGGATCGCCCGCCCCCACGCGCGCTTCGCGTTCAGCAATCTCCAGCTCCACGTCCAGGGCCGCCAGGTGACGCAGACAGTCTTCCAACTGGGCAGGTGGCGCGCTCTGGCTGACGGCCACGCGCGCGCAGGCGGTGTCCAGCAGCGCCACCGCTTTATCCGGCAGCTGACGCGCAGGAATATAGCGATGCGACAGTTTCACCGCCGCGCTGACCGCTTCGTCGAGGAGTAAAACCTGATGATGGGTTTCCAGCGGCGACACGGTGCTGCGCAGCATCAGCACGGCTTTGGCTTCGTCCGGCTCGTGAACCTGTACGGTCTGGAAACGGCGGGTCAGCGCCGGATCTTTCTCAATGTATTTTTTGTATTCCGCCCAGGTGGTCGCGCCGATGGTGCGCAGTTGCCCGCGCGCCAGGGCAGGCTTGAGCAGGTTAGCAGCATCGCCGGTGCCCTGCTGACCGCCAGCGCCAATCAGGGTGTGGATCTCATCGATAAACAGAATAATTGGCGTGGCGCTGGACTGCACCTCGTTAATCAGCGCCTGGAGGCGCGCCTCAAATTCCCCTTTCATGCCCGCGCCGGCCTGAAGCATGCCGATATCCAGCAGCCACAGCTGAACGTTTTGCAGCGGCTCCGGCACGTCGCCGTCAGCGATACGCAGCGCAAGCCCCTCCACCACCGCCGTTTTCCCGACGCCGGCTTCCCCGGTCAGCAGGGGGTTGTTCTGGCGACGACGCATCAGAATATCGACCATCTGGCGGATCTCTTCATCGCGCCCCACCACCGGGTCGATTTTTCCTTCCCGGGCGCGCGCCGTCAGATCCTGACCATACTGCGCCAGCGTGCCCTGCGCAGCCGGTACTGCCCCGGCAGGCGCGTCCGCAGCGGCGGCGGCCTGCTGGCTCTCTTTGCTGCTGGCGCAAATGGCGTCGAACTGCTCGATCAGCACCTCGACGTTAAGACGGGTGAACTGCGCCGAAATGCTTTTCAGCACGTTAGCCAGATTCCACGTTTTCAGTATGCCGATCAGCAAATGGCCGCCGCGGATGCGGCTGACGCCAAACTTCAACGAGCCGTAGACCCAGGCGCGCTCGACGGCGCTGTCGATATGCTCGGAAAGATCAGACACGGAACTCGCGCCACGCGGCAGGGCATCCAGCGCCGCCACGATATCGCGTGTCAGCTGCTGTTCATCAAGGGCGAAGTGACGGATGACCTGTTGCAGATCGCCATCCTGCTGCTGCATCAGCTGATGCAGCCAGTGCACCAGCTCAACGTACGGGTTGCCGCGCAGCTTACAGAAGGCAGTCGCGCTTTCCAGAGAGGTAAATAACAGCGTATCCAGTTTGCCGAAAAGCACGGCACGGCTAATTTCTGACATGTTAGTTTCCATTAACAATGATTCGGTATACGGAAGGATTATCGCTCTGCGCGATACACCAGATCGCCACGCGGAACAGGCTGAGGCTGAAGGCCGAGCCAGGTGTTGTACCCTAATCGCCCGGCGCTACCGAGCGTGGCGCCCTGCACCGCATCGGCGCGCAGGATCACCCGTGTTTCCCATTCAAATTCCACCCCGGCGTACTGTCGCACCCAGTCGCGCAGCTCGGTCACCCATCCTTCGCCCGGCAGAAAACGGTTGTAGTCGTCTGCGCTCAACGGGCCAATCTCGAGCCGGAATTTATGCTGCACGTCGCGTACCGCAATGCCGAGAAAAGCGGACTCTCCCATGCGCGGCAGGCGACGCCCCTCACCCAGCTGTGCCTGCTCCCGCATTGAGAGCGGCATCCACTGCGGGACGTTGGCCACCAGCCTGACCGGCACGTTGAAATAGTTGCGCAGGATTTTCTCCAGCCCTTCCGGGTCCCGTCCGTGGCGGGTCAGGTGCCCGGCGTGAGTAAAGCGGGCGTGCGCGCTCAGACTGCCTTTCGACATCTGGGCAGGCTGCCCCATGCCAATCAGCGATGCCAGATACCCTTCGAAGCGCCTGTTGTCGTTGCGATCCAGTGAAACGGCAGGCTGCGCGTCCGCCCAGGCGCGGTAGAACAGCAGCGTCAGGCGGTGGTGAAAGAGGTCGGCAAACGCGCTGAGGCTGTGATCCTGATGATGATGAATACGCTCGCGGGCATACTCAGTCATGTGCACCGGCAGCGGGCCGTTAGGACCAAACAGGCCGAAGCTCAGTATGGAAACGTCATGCAGTCCGTTCTCTTCCCGCTGCCGGACCTCAGCAACCGTTGACGGCGCAAAGCCCATTGAAGGCTGCTGACCAATACGCAGCGGCTCAAATTTAGGCAGCGGCGCGCGCCCCAGCGGGTAACGCTCACTGCCCTGGGCATCAATGCGTCTTAACAGCTGGAACAGATCGTAGCGCCACGGCGTCTCGCGCACCCCGCGCCAGAACGCATCGGGGAGCGGCGTCAGGCGATGCACGCGCAGCGCTACAGGGGCAACTTCACTCATACCAGCGCCCTTTTACCCATGCGCGGCGCCCAGTAGCCGATTTCGCCGCGCTGCTGGCTCTTGAGCGTGAACTCCGTAAAGCTGTTGATGGAGACCAGGCGGGCAAAAAGGCGTTCCAGCACGCTGCCGAAAAGCCATGGGCTGGCGCCGGAAAAGGCGCGTTCGTCCACCGTCAGGGTGATGCCGATCCCGCGGGCGAACACCACCGGGCCGGGTTCAGGCACGCGACGGTGCACCGGCTCCAGCACGCAGTGACGAACGCCATCCACCTGACGGGCAACCGGCGTCTCGGCCAGGTTGGCGTACAGCCCTAACAGCTGACGCAGCGCGGCAGCGCCCTCTTCGTTTTCGCTGTCCATCAGGCTGAGGTAGTTCATTTGCAGCTGGCTGATGAGCCGCCAGGTGCTGAACCCTTCCGCCAGCGCCGGACGCGGCGGCGTCGGGCCTTTACGCAGGGTTAACGCCTTCACCGGCATGGAGTCGGCCATAATAAACTGCCCAAGCTCCTGCTGGAGCATCAGCGGCAGGTCACGGCTGGTGCACAGCACCTCGGCGGAAATGTAGCGCAAATTCTCCTGCCACGGCGCGTGCTGCGCATCCACCAGCGAGACGAAGACCTCCGAGCCGATATAGCCCGTGCGGGTGCCATAGCGCAGCGCGTGTTCGGAGAGAACGCGCTGCTCACGGCGCAGGGAAAAATAGGCGCCGTAGTTGCCCGCGTCTCCGCTCCAGGTACTCCAGAACGGACGAAACGTCTGGTCGTCCCGCTGACCATCGGCGCTGGCATAAATTTTTTTCACGGCATAAATTTCATAATCTAGCGGGCGGATGTTATCCACCACCAGGTGGTATTCATGCTGGCTTTCGCTCAGCTTCTGCCGGGCCGCCACTTTCGGGAACAGGTTGATCACCGGCGTGCAGTGCAGCGCCAGGTGGCTGGCATCCACCACGCGCTCCAGCTGATCGTCGCTCTTGTCGAGCAGAATGAAGATATCAAACGCTTTTTCGTCTTCGCAGCGCTGGATCAGCTTGCCCAGCCCGCTCAGGCTGATGAAACGAAAACGCGCCGGGAACGCAAAGTACTCCTGCAACAGGCGATAGCCGTCGAAGTTGCGCAGATCGTCCGGGAGCAGCGCCTGGTCCGCATTAAAGCCTTCCTGACGCAGGGCGTCAGACGACAGCAGCTGGCGCTGGGGCTGCTTGCTGACCGTCTGGCAGACAATACCCGCGTGGTGCTCCATCACCAGCTCCAGCAGCTTCAGCGCCTCGATGTCCGGGCCGCTTAAGAAGAACTCCAGGCGGTCAAAGTCCAGGTGCCCGAGATGCTGCGGGCCATCGCAGGCAATGCGGACCCGCAAGGCGCTGCTGATCCCCCGCTGGCTCAGGCCGAGCTGGGCCAGCGGCAGATCGGCGGGAACGCCGCCCAGCTCGATCCGCTCAATTTTTAACGGCAGCAGGTTGACCTCGTGCGCCGTGGTATAGCTGCACGTAACCCCGGTCTTTTTCAGCGCCAGGCTGTCCATCATGGTGCCGCGCGGCACAATAAAGCCTTTGCTCAGGTCGCCCCGGCTGCTGTCGGGCTGAATTTCAGCGATCGCCATCGACGGCGTAGGCGCCAGATAATTTGGCGCAATCATCTCCAGCATACGCTGTGAAAAGCGCGGGAATTCGGCGTCCATTTTCATCTGCACGCGGGAGGTCAGGAAGGCGAAACCTTCCATCAGGCGCTCAATGTACGGGTCCGCCACTTCGATGCCGCGCATGCCGAGCCGCCCCGCCACTTTCGGGTAGCGCTCGGCGAACTCTGCGCCCATCTCGCGCAGATAGGCCAGTTCACGGTTGTAATATTCGAGCAGTTTGCTTTCCATAATTACCCCGCATCCTTCAGTTCAAAATGGCCGTTCTCAAGATCGACGTCGGTGCGAAAGAGAAATTCCAGCGGATACGGCACGCACCACAGGCGACCTTTGATTTCGATAGACAGAACGTTGTGCAGATCTAACGAGGAGGTATCGGACACGCAGCGAACCTGAAGCCCCTGCGGCAGGATCCGCGGTTCAAAGTTAATAATCGCTTCGGTGAGCTTGCGCTGAATGTCGTGCCATTCGATATCGGACATTCTTTTCCCCGCCAGCGGCGCCACGCCAAAATTCACGACGGAACGGCTCACCTGCGTCAACCCGCTCAGATCGCTGGAGGCATCGTGGTTAATGGTGTTAAACAACCACTGTAAATCCCGCAGGACGTTACGACGCAGCGCGGCGTGGGTAATCAGATTGCTGTTGGCGGACTCGCGTTTTTTTTCCGGATCGTTATCCGTCAGGCGATCCAGCAGTGAGGGCTGCATTTTGTCGCGCGCCCCCACTTTCTCCTGCCTGCTGCGGGCCTGCCAGCCGCTGCGCAGCAGATCGCCTTCGCCTGCGGGATTACTCATCCGCACCATCCGAGGTAAATGTCACCAGGCTCAGGGTAAGCAGCGGGCTTTCGCTTTGCTCGCTCAGCCAGGCTTTCTGTCCCATGCCTTCATACAGGACGCCGTCATCGTCCAGCGGGAGCCATTCGGTGGTGCGCCCCAGCTTAACGCTGTCTGGCGCCCCGTCAGCAAACGGATAACGCGCCGGGATCTGACACACCTGCTCGGTGCCGTCCGTGAGGCGGACCAGCGCATGACGCCACACCAGATCGGTTACGCTGGCCGGAGCCTGAAAACGGATCGCGTCGATGGCGCAGAACGGCACCCAGAAATAACGGCCATTGACCAGGGTTTCACACACCGGCCCCAGACGGGCATCGCCGTCCATCAGCCATTCAAAGGTGTGGCTCTCTTCATTCTCCAGCGTGACCTGCCCGCGGCTTGCCGGGGCCTGTTCGAGTGCCGCCAGGCGCAGCGTTTGCGCTTGCCCGGCGCTTTCGGTCAGCGCCTGGGCTAACGTCTTCAGCCACGGCCACTGCGCCTCGGGCATTGCCGGTCGTACCTCTCCCGCGAACACGCGCGCCCGCTGCTGTTCACCCTGAATGGCCTGCTCCAGCAGCGTTACGGTCGGTTTTGCCTGCGGCTTCAGCGCCAGCCAGCTTTTCAGCTGGGTCAGGGCGCGCGCCCAGTTGCCGCTGAGGATCAGAAACTGCACAAACGCAGCGCGCAGATCGGCATCCGCCGGACGGGCTTTGATATCGGCTTCCAGGCGAAGCAGCACGTCGCTAATCGACTCACCCGCCAGACGTTGATAAAGCGTATTCATAGCCCCTCCTTAATTCGCCGCGCGCCAGGCGCCCACTGCCGGATCGCGCAGCTGCGGGCGCAGCGTGTCAATCAGAATAACGTTCAGCTCCGCGCCCGGTGCAACCCATGCGCTCCAGATCTTCTTCACCTCTGCGATACGCGCCTGGAGTCTGGCGTCGTCGCTGGCGATCTCACGGGTGATTTCCACCGCCACCGTGCCGTTGCTCTTCCAGCCGTTCAGGGTGCTGTCGTACGGCAGGATCATCCAGCTCTGGTCGCTGTTCGGGGTGCTGAAGACCATGCGTTCTTTGTTGACGGAGGTGATCAGCGCCTTTTCAGGATCGACCGCGTTGTTCAGCCCCATCACCGGGAAGCCGTGAATGTAGGTGACCGGAATCGCTTTCTGCGTCCCGTTACGGTTCTGCGTCACCACGGTGTGGCCGCTGAGCCAGCTGCCGTTGCCGCAGCGGGTGGTGTCGGAATCCGGAATAAACAGCGCTGGCGCGGAGGAACCGCCCTCCCAGAAGGTGCGCAGGTGGCAACCGTCCTGAAGGGTGAACTCCTGCCATGGCGTACGATCTGCCGCCACGGTGTGCGTCTCCGGATTCTGGTCAGGTGGCAGCAGCGCGCCTGAGGTGGTGGTTGTTGCCGCCGCCGTTTCCTGCTGCTTCACCACCAGCGCCCAGTCCTGCGCTTTAGCCGCTGTGCCCCGGGCAAGCGTCGTGCCTTCCGGATCGTTAAGCGTCCAGTTCAGGGTATTCAGCTTGCTGCACTGGTGCTCCAGCAGCGAGCCAAGGCGCGGCACGAAGTTTTCCAGCACCGAAACCTCTTTCTTGCCGTTCGCCACGATACGCAGCGCCACGTCCGCCTTACACCAGCTTTGCGGCGTATTGTCTTTAATGTTGTCGATCCAGATATCCAGCTTCTGCGCAGGAGACTGCACGATGCGGAAGTTTTCAGCCTGTGCGGTGGTCGCCACCGTCAGAAGAGCCAAACCCGATAGCCAAAGTTTCATATCAATCCTTGTGTGTCTAATCAGTTCCGCAGGGAAGAAATTGTGCTGCGTCAGAGAGCGTATGCAGCAAAGTGGTGTCCTGAGGGTTGCCCATCCACACCGCCACGGCGGTATAGTTATCCTGAGCATTGCCCTCCTGTTCGGCATTCTTTTGAATGATTTGGTTCATTAAGGTCAGCCACTCCTGTGGCGTATTGACCATGTGCAGCGACTGCTTCATCTGCTCTTCGCTGACGCCGTGCCAAAAACCGTCGGTGCAGAGCAGGAAGGCATCACCGTCCTCAACCTGCACGACATCGCTGTAGCTCGCTTCCGGTCCGCCATTCTCAATACCCAGCGCCAGATACAGCAGGTTGCTGTTGAGATCGTCGGTCTGATGCCCGGCATCTTTCATCTGCTGGACGAGGCTGTGATCGGTGGTGACATGCCACAGCCAGCCGCGGCGAAACAGGTACAGGCGGCTGTCTCCGGCGTGCGCCCAGTAAGCCAGACGGTAATCCCTGTCGATAAACAGGCTGACCAGCGTGGTGCCCATCCGGCGATAGTCCTGCACGGCCTGTTGTTCGCTGAGAATGGTGCGGTTCGCCGTTTGGACGTAGTCACGAATATGCTGCGCATTCAGGTGCTTGTCGCCATCAAAGCGGGAAATAATGCTGTTGCGGGCCAGCTCAGCGGCCACCTCGCCGCCCGGCAGGCCTGCGATGCCGTCGCAGACGACAAAGCAGGCTGAACGTTCCCCGATGGTTTCTCCCGTCTGATCCTGGTTGCTGGCGCGCGTCCCCTGGCGGGAGAGAGAAGCCGTTGCGATATTCATTTTTCTTCCGATCCGCTTTGTGAGTCTTTGTACTGATTGACCTCCATGTCATAGGCATGGAGGAAGGCTTCGCCAAACAGGGTATGGAAGTCGTCCTCGATCTCGCCCGCCGTCTCGCCATAGCTGCGAACGAAATAATCCCACAGCGCGGCTTTACGGCTGCCCGGCAGCGCCAGGCGTGACGTCATCCCGTTCTGCTTCGCCTGCTCTTCCAGTTGTTCCGGGTTAAAGGATTGCAGCATGGCGGCGATAATGGCGCGGATACCAGAGATCATCCCTAGCTGGTGTGCCTGGAGATCGATCAGCGCATCACGCACCGATTTGGTCGGCGGCATAAAGCCCGGCATCGGCGTGCCGAACATCTGGATCAGCACCGTTTTCCCGGTCGGCAACAGTTTGAACGGGTTGTTCGCATCGTCGAGCACCATGGTCATATCGGCTTTCACCCCACGCTTGAGGATGGAGCGCGAGGAGAGCAGCGCCACGGTCCCCTGCGAGAACATGCCCAGGATCTGCCCCAGCTGACGCATATTTTCCCGGTCGAATTGCGGTACCGGCTGCATTTCGCTCAGGCCCATGCCCTCCAGCAGCGCCTCCAGCAGTTCGCCCTGAAGCACCTCGCCCCGCTCGCCGGTCTGCGCGGAGGCAGCAGGCGATGCAGCGTTTTTAACCGGGTCGATACGCAGGCGGCCTTTAGGCGCCTGCGCGTTGCTGCGCGCCACGGCCTGCGGCGTTGGCATGGTGAAGCCAGCGTAATCGGGGCGCGCGGGCTCCTCTTCCGCGCGCGGCGCGTCCTGTGGTTCAGTCGGTTCCGGATCGAACAGCGGTGAGCTGGCCAGCGCATCCTCTTCCTGTGCGGCTTGCGCTTCAGGCTTTGGCTCCGGCTTATCGGCCACGATTTCATCCGGATGGGTTAACGGCGCGCCGCCCATCAGGCCGAGAGGGTCATCATGACGCGCGGCAGGTGCGCTCGCCGACCCGCCAAACAGGGCTAACGGATCGAGTTCGTCCGACGCCTCTTCCTTTGGCTGGGCAGGTTTGCTTTCGTCCGGCTGTACCAGCGTTGAAGGGGTGACATCGTCAAAGATGCTCTCTTTTTTAAACAACGCTTCATCGCTAAACAGCGTGTCCGGGTCAACGTTTTTACGTTCAAGCGACGGTTCGGCGTCGTTAAACATTGCCAGCGGATCTTCGGCATTCCGCTCCGGGGCCGCAGGCTGAGAGAACGGATCGTGGGATGCGGCGGGCTGTGGTTTTGCCCGGTTGCTGGAGATGCTGTCGGAGATGGAAAACTCCTGCATCAGGCTGTCCCAGATTTCCGACGGCACGGCCGTAGGTTCAGCTTTTCCACGAGGCGCGGCGCTGGCCGGTTTCGGTTGCGGCGCTGGTGCAGGTGTCGCCACTGGGCGCGCCTGCTGCATGCTGGCCGCCATGCGGCTTACGGGCTGGGTGTCATGAATGAGTTCGCTGACTTCAATGCGATAATCATCAATACCGAGAATATCCCCATCCTGAAGCTCAACCTGACGCCCACGCTCCAGCGGGATATCATTCAGTACCACGCGGGTAACGCTGCCGCGGTTCGTGACGCGGCATTCGCCACTGGCGTCGACGTGAACGATGGCCTGCAAACGCGAGATGGTGCGGTCATTGTCCGGCAGCACCAGATTGTTATCCGTACCGCGCCCAATGGTGCCGCCCGGGGCATAAAAATCACAGCTGCTTTGCGGCGGCTGATGACCGGGTTTCGTAGAAATAATCGTGAATCGCATGGCGTATTCCTGCTGGTATGATTAGCGCTCAAACGCTGCCGCTCTCGGGGGTGAGAACGGCGGGGTTTGGGGGTTAAGGGCTGATTAAAGCTATTTGACTACATTCAGGAAAATAATGCCGATAAGCAGCCATAGCGTAAAAAGTAAGGCCTGAGCTTTATAGCGTCGATGCAGTTTTAATATCCAGCCGATTCTCTCTTCCGGTAAAGCCTGAACGAATTTATAGGCATCGTCCTGAACATTTCTGTCTTTGGTAAATTTCATCTTCACGCCTTTGCGAAGACGAACAAACCAGATTATTTTTTGATAGTTCGCCAGCGAACCAAAAAATGATGCGTAATTTGTCACCAGATCGAGATCGTAGCCTTTTTGCCTATATTCTGAAAGAAGCTGATTATATTCGGCCTCGTGTTTTTTAAAATAACGGGAACTGATGAAGTCCATAATTACGACAAGTAAAAATAAAACAACAATCAGAAATAAAAGAATATTTTCTAAATTCACCATAGCTTATCCATGACATATTCAGTTGCTCCACCGGCAACTTCGCCACCAATGTATCCACCCGCAGCGGCGCCTACCACAGAACACGCGAGCAACCCTACACCACCTGTTGCCACGCCCAATGCAACACATACGCCAGCCCCAGCCATGGCGCCATATTTTCCGCCATAAATCCCGCCCGCAAGACTGGCGCCAAATTGACTGTACTTCTTAACGGCGACTTTGGAACAACTCTGCTCTCTACCTACTGTACAGGCATCGTAAACTTCATTGGTTGTGTTTGCACCAGCGAAGCCGATAGCAAGCCATCCTCCCATTTTCAGAAAACGGGCAGCTTTTGAAGCATTGTCTACATATGTTGAATACCCTCGTATCGAGGCAACACCCGCAGTACTCCATTCGTGGACAATTGACCTGCTTGATAAACCTAAAGCGTGCTTGATTTCTTCATAAGGTTTCAGTTTCAGCGTTAGTCTGGACAGCTTATTTAATAAAACGTCCAGCTCAGAAAAAAGTTTTTGCCTTTCAACAAAAAACTGCTGCCCGATCAATGTGCCTTGCGTTCTGTATTGATTTTGATAAGCCAGTTCGATAGCTTTTAATTTCTTTTCTATTTCGCTAAAGTACCTTTCACCTGCATCAGCAACCACCCCGAGAGATTTATCCATAAAATTAGTTAATGCTGCGATGGTACTAAAATGCTTGTTAAAGAAATTAGCTTCATCTGTATTCAGTTCTGCCAATGCTCCATTAACCTTTTGCTTTGCATTTTGTAATTTTTTTAGCTGAACCGCATTTTCAGCACCCGGAGCATTAAGGATCAATATTTGCCCGGGTTTTAACCACCGTGTGTCCCTGTTCACTTGCATAAAATAACGTGCCGCTTCACTGTCTGGTTTATTGAACAGTAGTCTTGCCTGGAAATCTAACGTACCAGCCTGCTGAACAACACAATAACCAGGAGCAACCGTTGATTTTACGCTCATATTGACATCCCTTTGCAAACGAAATTAAGTCTCTATAAATAATGACCGGGGAAAACTCCCCGGTCACGCGCGCAATTACGCTTCTTTGTTTTCTTTGATGTTCCAGCCAGCGCTGCTTTCAGCACCTTTACCACCGGCAGTGGTCTGCTCCCAGTACTGCTGTTTCACTTTCGCAGCCTGGAATGCATAGGTCACGCCAACGGTATCGCCGTTGTCTGCACCCGTGTACTGAACGGAAGTCACGAGAACGTCTTCCAGGGTGATGCGGGTGTATTCAACCTGCTGACCACCCGCTTTGCAGACGGACAGTTCAACTTTGGTCAGGTGTTTACCGCTTGCGCAGTGTTTCAGGATTGCTGTAGTGGATTTGTCGATCAGAGCGTTAACGTGCAGATCGTTAAAGTTCACTTTACCGGCACCGCCGCCACCGCCAACGCTCATATTACCTGGCTGGGACGCGCCCCAGGAGAAGGAGGTAATATCAGTCCAGCCGGTGTGGTTAGAATCTTTAGATTCGCCCGTAACACCCTCGACCTTCAGAAACATATCAATAGCCATAATATCTACTCTTCGTGGATGAACAATATTGCTTTCGAAAAAGCCCTTATATGGCAAACAGGAAAGCATGGGGCTGAATAAAACCGTCCATATTTTACCTCTGCCTCATATCAAACGACCCGTGTCATTTGACAGTCTTACATTCCCCCTGAATGAAAGGAAAGAATGTGAAGTCTTTTACTACTGCGGATTATCCTGAATCCAGGTACGATCAGGATCGCCAATGATGAGCTGCGGAACCAGTTTATTCAGTTCGTCGCTATGATAAAGACGTAGACAATTTAAGGTTACGCCTTTTACATCAGGTTTGCGCTCCGAGTGGAAACCATTAATTTGGTTTTTATACTTCCCAATAATGGCGTTAACTTTGTCAGTACCGTTTTCAGCATCAAACGGTATCCATTCAATAAATGCACTCGCACTGCGGGCCGCATCAGCAGAAAATTGACTGCCTTTATCTGCCACCTGCGCAAGGCAGCGCGCCAGGACAAAATCTTTTACCACCTGCCGGTATGTTTGCTGCTGATAAAAATCAACGTAAGGGTTGTCACCGCGAGCAGAAAAAGATAAGCAAGTGAGCAAAAGAAATACGGTCTTTAGACACCTGAATATAATTATTTTAATTCCCAAAACCAGATTTCCTGACAGTACGGAAAGCAATCGGAGTTACATATAAACGAATTATTACTCAGAGGCTCGATAAGGTCGATATGACCACCGCCATACCCATCAATTTTATTGAAGAAAACAACACCTTTTCGGCCCAACATTGAGCGTGCACCAGCCTCGCGGTCTTTAAAGATTTCTGCCTTGCCAAACACATGGGATTTATAAAGCTGATCGGCAAGTAATTTTGCGCCAGGCTCGATTGTTTTTCCCTTATAGGGACCGGTCTTTATGGGTAAACGCCCTGTAAATTCAACATTGCATTTTAACAATGCCAGGCTCATTCTTACCGCACAGGTATTTTCGTATGCCGGTTGTTGCTTGATAATCGTCGAATAATCGTAGCCAATTTCTGAAAAAACCTGTTCACCCGAGGCAAAACCCGCGCGTGTGTGATTTGAAGAGTAATGCTGACGTTTAAGTTGTTCGTATAATGGTCTCATTTGTCACTCTCCTTTTTTGCACGGGCGTAATTCTTTCATGCCGTCAATGATGATTTTTGAAGCGCGCTCCTCGCCTTGCTGTTTCGATAAGTTCGCAAAACGAGAATAGAGAAACTCATGTATTGTATTTGGCAAAAAAGGCCTGCCCTTGCACCATGCAGTGCCCTCAGACGCGTCGACTACGCCGAGAAGATACATATTTGCCTTAATGCGTTCACGTTCATTCGTTTTCGACAGCCAGGCTTTAGCAAAACGCTCTGCACTCAGATCTAAATCGTACCCTGTTAACAGCGTCGGATCGCGTTGGAAGTTTGATGTGTCATCCTGAGGCAATGCTTCCGCTTGAGGGTATTTGTAATTTCCAGCGTCCGCGCTTGCGAGAGTAGAAACTGCCAGCAAACTGGTCGCGATCAAAAGTATATGTTTCACCATCTATCCTTATTCACTGACAGAAATAAGCTAAGCTCTTCCGCTCAGATGGCCGGCCCCTTCGGGCCGGCAATCGTCATTACGCGTCCTTCGTCTTCAGCGACGGCAGTTTAGATACCAGACGCAGGGAAACGGTCAGACCTTCCAGCTGGTAGTGCGGACGCAGGAAGAACTTCGCGGCGTAGTAGCCCGGGTTGTCTTCGATTTCCTGCACCTGCACTTCCGCCGCCGCCAGTGGTTTGCGGGACTTAGTTTCCTGGGAGGAGTTAGCCGGGTCGCCGTCCACGTAGTTCATCACCCAGTCGTTCAGCCAGCGTTCCATCTCTTCGCGCTCGCGGAAGGAGCCGATTTTGTCGCGCACGATGCACTTCAGGTAGTGAGCAAAACGGCAGCAGGCGAACAGGTACGGCAGACGGGAGGCCAGGCGCGCGTTAGCGGTGGCATCCGGGTCGTGGTACTCGGCCGGTTTTTGCAGGGACTGCGCGCCGATGAAGGCGGCGAAGTCGGAGTTTTTGCGGTGAACCAGCGGCATAAAGCCGTTTTTCGCCAGTTCCGCTTCACGACGGTCGCTGATGGCGATCTCGGTCGGGCACTTCATGTCCACGCCGCCGTCATCGCTCGGGAAGGTGTGGCACGGCAGGTTTTCCACCGCCCCGCCGGATTCCACGCCGCGAATCGAGGTGCACCAGCCGTACTCTTTAAAGGAGCGGTTGATGTTGGCCGCCATCGCATAGGCAGCGTTTGCCCACGAGTAGCTGTTGTGGTTCGCGCCGTCGGTCTGCTCTTCAAAATCAAAGCTGTCGACCGGGTTGGTGCGAATGCCGTACGGCAGACGCGACAGGAAGCGCGGCATCACCAGGCCCAGATAACGGGCATCTTCTGATTCACGCAGTGAACGCCAGGCAGCGTATTCGGTGTTCTGGAAGATTTTAGTCAGGTCGCGCGGGTTAGCCAGCTCCTGCCAGGACTCCATCTGCATCACGCCCGGCGCGGTGCCGGTGATGAACGGACAGTGGGCCGCAGAGCCGATGCGCGCCATCTCGCCCAGCAGCTCAACGTCCTGCGGGCTGTGGTCGAAGTAGTAGTCGCCCACGATGCAGCCAAACGGCTCGCCACCGAACTGGCCGTACTCCTGCTCGTAGATTTTTTTGAAGATCGGGCTCTGGTCCCAGCCCACGCCCTTGTAGCGCTTCAGGGTGCGGCCCAGCTCCTGCTTGGAGATGCTCATAAAACGGATCTTCAGCATCTCGTCGGTTTCGGTATTGTTCACCAGGTAGCTCAGCCCGCGCCAGGCGCTCTCCAGCTTCTGGAACTCCTCGTGGTGAATAATCTGGTTCACCTGCTGTGAAAGCTGCTCGTCAATACCGGCAATCAGGTTCTGAATGGTGCGGTAGGTATCGTTTGAGAAGGTCACGGTGTTTTCCAGCGCCTGCTGCGCCAGGGTTTTAACCGCGCTTTCTACGGCAGAGCGCGCCTGATCGGTTTTCGGGCGGAACTCTTTATTCAGCAGCGCGCTGAACTCGTCCTGGCTGAACGCCTGGCCCGCCTGCTGATCGTGTTGTTGAGTCTGGTTGCTCATCGATTATTCCTCGCTACCTTTCGCACTTTCGTCATTTTTTGGCAACTGGCTCAGGGATTTGAGCAGCGTCGGATCCTGGAGAATTTTCGCGATCAGCTCTTCCGCACCGTTTTTACCGTCCATGTAGGTCAGCAGGTTGGAGAGCTGGGTACGGGCTTCCAGCAGCTTGTTCAGCGGCTCTACTTTGCGGGCCACCGCGTCCGGCAGGAAGTCGTCCATGCTGTCGAAGGTTAGATCGACATTGAGCTTACCTTCGCCGGTCAGGGTGTTATCCACCTGGAACGCCACGCGCGGCTTCAGCGCCTTCATGCGTTCGTCGAAGTTGTCGATGTCGATTTCCAGGAACTTACGCTCGTCGACGGCTGGCAGATTTTCCACCGGCTTGCCAACCAGATCGGCCATAACGCCCATCACAAACGGCAGCTGAATTTTGCGTTCTGCGCCGTAGATCTCTACGTCGTACTCGATCTGCACGCGGGGAGCACGGTTGCGTGCGATGAATTTCTGTCCACTGTTACTCATTGCCATGATGTTCTCCATCAAAGATGCGCGGTGAAGGTGAAACGGCAGACTCCATGCCTGTCGTCATAATGCCAGGACGCGTCATTCGCGGCGTCCAAAGATGTTTTCCAGTTGGTTAACGCCGTCTGGCGCCAGGTCGCGAATAATGTCCATAAAGTTGAGTTCAGACAGCCGCTGCACCCGTTCAATCATCAGCGGTGCGGGATGGCTGGGTTCGTACTGCGCAAAATACTGTTTCGCTTTTTCCAGCATCAGCTGGGCGTCGGCGCGGCTGGTCACCTGCACGCTGCGCCAGTCCGTCACCTGCTGAACGGGCGACGCGGCCACCGGCTGCGGCTCGGCGTGCTGTTCAGCCTGCGCGTCACGGTTCGGCAGCAGCTTGCTGATATCGGTCACCTGACAGGCGCTGGAAACCAGTCCGACGGTTTTCAACAGCTGTTCCATCTCCGGTACGCCACTTTCCCCGAGATAGCCGGTAAGCAGTTCGCGGATGGCCAGCAGGCGTTCGTTGATCACGATTACCGCTTCGGTGCCGGGCTGATCGCCCCGGGCCAGCTCATCGATCAGTCGTGGACGACCGCCCGGATAATCCGGACACTCGGTTTTACTGCCGTCAAGCAGCGCCTGGGCGTCACGGAGCGAAATCTCATCGCCGTTTGAGCGGAGCAGTGAGGCGTTACGCACCGCGACCGTCAGGTCAGATTTATCACTCAGCCCGGCGAGGGCGTTGATGCGGTAGAACGGATCGGTTTCGCCATACTCTTCCAGCAGCGGGTAAAGTTGCTCCCAGTAACGGGACAGGGCTTCCTGCACCAGCACTAGCCCGTCGGCGTAACCTGCCAGCCCGCGACGACGCGTCCAGGCATGGGTTAACGCCAGCATGACGCGAAGATCTTTGGTGCGACCCAGCAGGCTGGTGGCGAGTTTTTCCACCGTGTTCCAGTCGGCAGGCTCTGCCGGAATGATGGTGTCGCCAAACTGCTGCTCGGCTTTACCCTGACTGGCCTGACCCATGGCCTGGAAATCAGCGTCGTACTCCAGGTTTTCACCGCAGGGGTTATCGGGGCTTATCGGCGCGAGAAATTCATCGATATTCATAAGATCCCTGCTTATTCAAACATAGGCGGGTAAAGACCGTGGCGGCCCGGACGGGCGCCGCCTGCCGGATCGAACAGCAGCGTAAAGAGCTGCCCGGTGAAGTTTCCACTGTGGACGTGGGTGTACAGCGGATAGCCGTCGCAGCGGTTTGTCCACCAGTAGCTGGTCTGGCGCAGCGGATCAAAACACTCCGCCGCCTGCGGCCAGCCCAGCGTGCTCTGACCATCGTCGTCATAGCCAATCACGTCGAGAATGTCGGAACGCTTTTGCGGCTCAACCGGCTGGGGCGCCGGGATGGTCATCAGCATTTCATCCAGCTGGGTGGCAGAATAGCTGTTACGCACCGCGTGCAGCCCCAGACGGCCAAGCTGCTGGTACCAGCTTTCAGCCTGCCCGAGCAGGCGGGATGACCATTCGGCGGGGGTGAAGCTCAGTTGCAGGCATACCGGATAGTGGCGGCCTACGCTGTCACGGCCTGGCAGCAGGCAGCCCATCTGAATCATCTGGCTACCGAGCATCGGCGGGACGACAAAGTTCCACACCGGGGCTTTTGAAAACGGGCGCTCGCCGCTGCGCTGCTCTTCCTGTTGCCAGGACAGCAGGCCGACCTGGAACCAGTGCGACCACTGGCGTTGCAGGGTATCCGGAAAGCGACGCTGCAAAAAATCTCCGGCGCTGGGTAATTTGCCATACCAGCTATAACGGTTCATCGCAGGGGTATTCGTCATACGGCTGTCCTTGCGGTTATGGGCATGTGAAACGGGGAAGCTGGAACGGGTTGCGGATGCTGTTCGGGGCAAACTCCAGCGTGACCTGATGTCCGTCGACGTTGAAGGTCGCCTGACGGCTCAGGCTACCCGCGCCAGGGCTGGTGCGCGCCTTGTCGAAAAAGCGGTTGAGCGCCCAGGAACCGTTAGTTACCAGCGTTGCGGTGCTGCCATTGGTCAGACCGAGCTGCATACGCACCTGGTTCGTCCCGCCCGGCCCCGGCCAGTTCATGATCTGCACCGCCTGCGGACCGTGGCTGTAGCGCAGCAGCTGGCCGTCCACGTCCAGCGTCAGGTTCAGAATGGTGTTGTCCATCCGCACGGTCCGCACCGTGACCTTAAAGGATGGCGTGGTCGCGCCGTTGGCAAAGAAGGCATCGCGGACAGACTGCGCCTGCTGGAACGGACGCAACAGCCCTTCGCTGCCCGGCAGCGTTTTACCGTCGATGCCCGGCATAAAGCGCCAGTTCGCCTGGGTGGTGTCCACCTTGTTGGTCAGGTTGTCGCGGAAAAAGGTGTCCATCAGTCCGGTGCCCGGCGCGAACATGCGGGCGAGATCGTCCGGCGTCACCTCGGTGCTGGCGCTGCGCACCAGTGGATAACGCCCGGCAATCGCCTGACGGCAGAACCCACCCACTTCCACGTTAATGCGCTTACGCACGTTCTCCAGATCGCGACGCTGGGTGTCGCTGCTGGCGCCGACGGCCATATTGCTGAACATGGTTTGCAGCCCGCCCGGCAGACGTCCCGCGCTGGCTTGCAGGCGGCTGATTGCATCGCCGCCCGGCGCGGGCATACCGCTGTTTGCCGCATCCTGAACGGCGGTCAGGTAGCGATAAAGCTCGTCAACCTGCTTAAGAAAATCGTCAAAGACGATGGTCTTGCCACCCTTCTCCAGCGGCTGCGCCAGCTCAATCATCGGCGCATAGTGGTCGGTCAACAGTTGCTCAGGCGCCTGCGTCACGACCGCGCCCTGCGTCGGGGCATTGTCACCGTTGCTGAACAGCGCTTCCAGCGTGCGGGTGGCGCGGTTGCTTTGGTCTTCCGCTTTCTGCGCATCTTCCGGCGCAGGCGCAGTGCGCGACAGGGTCAGCACCTTGCTCAGGTTAAGCACCAGACGGCGCAGCGGCGAGTTGGTGCCTGAAAGCAGGCGCGCGGTGTTAATACGCTGGGAAAGATCGGCGCTGTTGTTGAGCTGAATGTCAGCGAGAAAGCGATCCCAGTTGACGATAAAGTCGCGCATGTAGAGCTGGCGCACGGCGTTATCGATCTGCTGTTTATCTTCCTGGGCGGTGGTCGCTCCCAGTACCCAGGCATCGTCCTTGTGCAGGGCGGTGGTCACGCTGTCGATCTGGTCGTTGAAGCTCTTCCAGTAGCCGTCCGGCGTATAGAGGCCCGGTACGCCCTCACTCACCGGCTTGCCGCTTTTACGGGAAAACACCAGCTCGCTCTGCGGGCCGCCGAGATCTGAAAGCGAAACCGGCTTCAGGTTTTCATCATGCTCCAGCAGACGTTTCAGGCGGCCATATACGCGTGTTGAGAGCGGCTGCTGGTTGATAAGCGCCCTTTCACGTGCCACCAGATCCTCATCCTGCGCATACGGTGAAGCCTGAATTTTTGGCTCCAGCAGCTGCGTCAGGTGCCATTCCAGCTCCTGAAGCTGCGCCTGCGTCACGTTCTGCGGCAGGTTGCGTTGCAGGTTGAGCATCACCCACGAGTGCAGGAATTTGCCGTCATAGTGCTTCGGCTGATAGAGCATCTGATAGGCTTTCAGCGCCTCGTAGCTGTACTCCACGTCGCTGCCGTTGTCGTTGCGCAGCCAGGTGGTAATGTGCATTGCCACGGCGGGCAGCAGCATCTGATCCAGCGCCTTCTGGTACAGAGACTGCGAGGCATCGCTGACGTCATCCCCGCGATAAAGCCCCATGCGGCGGGAAACCGGCGGGTCGTTAACGTCGAAGGCATTGCTTTTCGGCAGATCCACCAGGCTGTTAAGCAGCGGCAGAAGCGCAAACAGATCGCGCTGGGGCTGGTTTTGCAGCGCCTTGCTCTGCTGCTCCAGCATCGGCACTTTTGCGTCCACTTCTTCCAGATAGGCTTTATTTTTGGCGTAGCTGGTCAGCCACAGGCCACCCAGGATCACCAGCAGGGCCAGCAGCGCCGCGTAGCCGGACCACATCACGGCGCGGTTGCGCAGCTCCCACCAGCGGTTTTCCCCGGCGATGCCCGCTTCCTGGAAAATGACGTTTTGCAGCAGGTTTTTAATGAAGAAGCTTTGGCCCTTCGCGCCCGGGATCGGCGCCTCTTTGCTCACCGAATCCCAGCGCGTGCTTTCCCCCCCTTCAGGTAAGGAGAGCGCGCGGTTCAGCTCGCCCATCACGCGGTCAAACGGCATCCCTTCCTGAGTGCCGCTGGCAAAGTAGATGCCGCGCGGCGAAAATTCGGTTTCGAAGTTTGAACGGGCAAAGACCGTGCTCAGGTAGTCTGCCAGCAGCGGACGCAGCGCGGCGAACTCCTGCGGGAAGAGATAGGCTTCCGCACGGGTTTTGGCGTCATGCTCTTTGAGCATGGTTTCCGGAAGGCCAGCATCCAGACGCTGTTGCAGCAGGGAAAATTCCTGCTGGAAGTTGCCCATCAGGTCGTAATCAGCGTGTTTGGTCTGCTCCCACGGCAGCGTAAAGCCCCAGATCTGGTCGCGCTGGGCTTTGTCGTAATCCGCAAACCAGGCGCGGAAGCCTTTAAGCAGGTCCGCTTTGGTCACCATCACATACACCGGGAAGCGAATACCCAGCTGTTCATGCAGCTCGGAGAGACGCTGGCGCAGGTTGACCGCCTGCTGGCGCGAGGCCTCAGCGGACTGCGAAAGCAGGTCGGAAATGCTGATGGTGATAATCACGCCGTTAATGGGCTGGCGACGGCGGTATTTACGCAGCAGGTTGATAAATTCCAGCCACTCCCCGGCGTCCTGAACCTGCTCGCTCTCCTGAGTGGTGTAGCGCCCCGCGGTATCCAGCAGAACCGCCTCGTTGGTAAACCACCAGTCACAGTTGCGCGTGCCGCCAATGCCGCGCAGCGCGGTTTTACCGAAGCGATCCGCCAGCGGGAATTGCAGCCCGGAGTTGGCCAGCGCGGTGGTTTTACCTGAACCCGGCGCGCCAATAATGACGTACCACGGCAGCTGATAGAGGTACTGTGTGCTGAAGCGCTGCGTCCACTGCGCGCCATGTCCCGCTTTGCTGAAGTGGGCTTTTTTCAGCATCTGGGCGGCTTCATCGAAACGCCCGGCAAGGATCTGCTCCTCGCTGTTCAGACGTTTCTGCGGATCGGCCGCCTCCGGGCTGGTGGTATTTTCGTTGAGCTTGTCCATCAGCTTACGGTTCAGCCAGGCGTTATACAGCCGCGGCAGAATGTGGCTCTGGGCCCAAATCAGGTAGACCACCGCAATGCTGATGACGCGGTTCTGCTCTGATTCAAGGGGCCGGGTATCCACGATGGACAACAGCGGGCCAATCATCCAGATGACCGCCGCGAGCGCCGTTACGCCCAGGAAGCTCCACAGAATGCGATTGGTCAGTATAGAAAGTAGAGTTGTCAGCATCCTTAGTTTCCTTGCGGCAATCCGTTCAGCTCGGCCTGGGTATTGTCAGGCGATACCAGCAGCGTAATCTCTACGCGGCGGTTACGGGCGCGATTTTCAGGCGTGGTGTTAGGCGCTACCGGGTTGATCTCACCCCGCCCTTCGGCTTTGACGCGCTCAGGCTGTGAGAGGCTACCCTGGAGCTGTTTTTGCACCGAACGGGCGCGCTCAAGCGAGAGTTCATAGTTAGAAGCGAAGCGTGCGCTGCGGATCGGCACGTTGTCGCTGTACCCCACCACCAGAATTTTGCCGCTGACGTTATTCATCGCCTGGGCGATGCGGTCGATGACCGGCTTATAGCGATCGCGCACCACCGTTGAGGCCGAGGCAAAGAGTCCGTCCCCTTTCAGGATCACCACGCTGCGATCCGCCTCATCCTTAACGGCCACCAGACCGGCATCAATTTCTGGTTTCAGGAAGCCGCGCAGGTTCAGCACCGCTGGCAGCTGACGCGCAGGCTGCTGGATGGTGGTTTCCGGCAGTTGGGACTGGTAAATTTTCGCCAGCACCGGGCTGGTGTTATCACCCAGACGCCAGTTCAGCACGATATAGAACAGGCAGGCGATAAAGCCGACCAGCGCCACGCACGCCCAGAGTGGGATCATCGGCCGCCAGAGCTTGCGCAGAACGGGGCGATCTTCCGGGTGCGGCGAGAGCGGCGGCGGATAGCTGCCGCGCACGCCACGGATCATCTGCCACAGGCGCTGTTTGATGGTTTCAAGCTGGGTCCGGCCATTGTCCAGCACGCGGTAGCGGCCTTCAAAGCCGAGCAGCAGACAGTAGTTGATCATCTCCAGCAGCAGAATGTGTTCGCGCGGATTCTGCGACAGACGCGCCAGCAGCTGGAAAAACTTCTCACCGCCCCAGGTTTCGTTATGAAACGTCACCAACAGACCATTGCTTGACCAGACGCCGCTGCTTCCCCACGGGGTCAGCGCGGCGGCTTCGTCCAGCGCCGTGCAGAGGCAGTAGCGCGCGCCGACAATCACTTCATACGGTAAGCCCGCCTGCTGGCATCGCACTTCGAAACGGCGAATTTCGTCAATCAGGCGCTGGCGCAGCCCGACCTGATCGTCGTGGGAAACCGAATGACGGATTTGCGGAATCGCATTGAGCAGCGGATTGGCGGCCGCCACCAGCTGATTGTTCCCACTGGCTCCGGTAAACACGGCATCACTGCCGGTATCCTGTCGTTCCTGCATATTAAGCGCTCGCTTTATTATTCTGTCGGGCTACGGATGGCCCAGAACTCCATATCGAGACCCGGGAATTCCCCTGCGAGATGCAGCGCGAATGCCCCGGACTTGTCCATCTCGTGCCACAGTTCGCTGCCCCTCTCGAGCTCGAAATAGCTGTAGCCTGCATGCCACGGGATCTGCGGCGGCGCGACGGGCATTGCCCGAAGCATGATGCCCGGCAGCTGGAGCTGAACCAGATCGCGAATTTTCGACACTGGCGCAACCTTCATCTGGGCAGGGAAATGGGTTTGCAGGTGTTCGCCGGGGACATTGGCTTTTACCGCCAGCACGAAGCCAAATTCGCGGACCATGCTGGTCTCCGGCACGGTGGCGATGTTCAGCCCGTGGGAGCGTTCGTGCAGCGGCAGCTGGATGGCATGATCTTCCATGACCAGCGACAGCTCCTGACGCAGCATCAGCATCAGTTTGCTGAAGCAAACGGCGAGATCGTCATGGTCGTATACCGGCAGTATGCTCTCTGCGGTACGCTGCGGCGTCCAGGTGGCGAGCTCCGTGGCAAACGGCAGCCAGCTGCGCCAGAGCGCTTCAGGGTGAAGCAACGGCAGCGTTTTTAAATGTGAGACGTCGCCAAGGTGGCGGTTGATCAGCGAGAGAAGCGTGAACTCAACCATCTCGGACGTATTGAAACGCCCCGGCTGGCGCAGTCGACCGCCGATCTGCTGGCTACGCTGCACCAGCAAGCCGTGCAGGTCATTGATCATACCGTACAGCTGCGGGCTGTTATTGGCGTTCAGCATTGGCGGAATGTAGCTGTTATCCAGCCGCACGTGGTTGTCGTTGCGCTTTTCGGTGACGTACGCCACGCCGATGGCGGTCCATTCTGCCGTCAGATCTTTCTCCAGCATCAGGGTCAGACGCAGGCGGCCAAACTGGACCGTCGCCTCCCCAACCGACATGGCGTTGTCGTCTTCCACCTCTTGTTCAAACGTAATAAAACGCGCCAGAGAAGACTGCTCCTCGCTGAAAATCACCTCTTCACGGCCACCGCGACGAACCGGCAGCGCAAGCACCACCTTTTCGTTGGTGAGATTATCGGGGATTTTTAGCGGGGCCGGACCATTGCGGTCGCTGCGAACCTGGAAAAAGGTGCCGTCAGGCAGCAAACCGCTACAGTAGCTCAGGGCAATACAGCCCTGGCGTAGCATCGCTTCATCCAGCTCAAGGTCGAGAAAGCCCCAGAGATACGATCGCTGCAAGGCCCCCCACTCACGAACGTGGTTGAGGAGGTAGCTTTCTGTCCGCTGAAAATGGTGGGGACGCAGGAACATGCCCTCGGTCCAGACGACCTTTTCTGCTTTCGTCATGATGATCTCTTTCCTGTTATGAAGGGCGTTACTGGCTGATGACCCGGATACCATTTACGTCAAGAAAGACGCTGGCCTGGAGTTCATCTGCGGACCATTTCCAGAACTGGTAAATCGCGTTTTCGCCGGGAACAGGCAAAGGAAGTGAGACGCGCCATTTTTTGCCGTCCAGCGCCTGGTATTCCGCCATCACGCCGATATAGCGCGCTTCCGGTGAGCTTTGTCCGCTCAGGGTTTTCGAAAGCTGGCCCGGCATCAGGAAGAACACATCGCTGTTCAGCAGATTCGCGCCAAGCGTGGCTGACGCGTTGTTCTGTAAGGAGTAGAAGTCACTGGACATGAAATCCGCATCGGATTTCAGCAGCAACACTCTGACCTTAAGCGGCGCAGAATCATTGATTTGAGGATGAGCCTGAAACTGAAGATTGTAGCGGGAGGGGTCGCTGTGTGAAGACGACGAACAACCACCGATCAGCGCAAGAATCAACGCAAAAAAAGGGAACCACATCCGATGAAAATTTTTATTATTCATAAAAATATGCTCGTGAAACCCGTTTAGTTCAGGATCCAGGTACCGTTCGCGCTGTCTTTGCAGGCTTTGCTGTTGCCATCGACATCAACACAGGTGGTTTTCTTACGCGCTTTCGGGCGCAGTGCCTGTTTACGCACGGTGGCTTCGTACTGGTCAGCCTTGATCACGGCACGCATCGGCACGTAACCAATCAGCTGTTCACTCCCTTCATCGGCCAGCGCCATCCAGAAATGTTCAACCTGCCCCAGCACAACGTAAGTTTTGCCGGTCTCAAGCGTACGGATCACTTTTCCGCCGTAGTCAGGACGGCTCATCAGGGATGCCGGGTACATGGCACGGTACGGTTCATTCACCTGAGTGAACTCCGCCGGAGGGGTAACAGCGTGACGGTGCGTCAGCGTGATGCCATTCACCTGGCTGGTCACAATCGTATCATCGGTGATCGCTGGTTTCTGCGGCGCCTTACAGCCCGCCACCGCCATAACAAACAGAAGTGATAACAATACGCGCAGTTTCATATGCTTTTCCGTAGCGATATTTAGAGGATGAAGAGAGGGGATAAAATTTGACTTAGGTGCTATTGTTAAAATAGTCGGAATATTTTCAGCAGGTAACTATTTTAAGGCATAGCTACCGCACGAACCCGACAGAAATGGGCCCAGCATGCTCCTGACATATTTTGACAAACGGTAGACAAGTTTACATGAGCTTGTCATCAATTCAATATTTCCCACCTGCTTAATGGCGTTTAATGATACGCCCAATGCATTATAGGATTAATCTCATAAAAAATGCGCACTTAGGTAAAATCGTCTTTTTCTTAGACAGATTTCGAGCATAACTCTATGAAAATTAATGGCTAAACAGGAAAAAGAGAACGACTATCATTAACGTAACCCCTTATTATCTCCACTACCATAATTAGTAGAATTTCATTTTTTCTGTGCGCTGCGGGATATATCTGGGATATTTTCATTGTTGCATTCAGAAGATAACTTTTATTGTGCACGAGCGTCCCGCATTAACAAATGGCGGCTAAGAAAATGGCAGGAATTTAATTTCGCGATCCGAAATAACCTGAGCAAAATTCCCCTTTGGGGTTATTTTTTGCACCTAAACAATTAAGCCTGGCTACATCTTTTTGCTCTCTCATCGTTCAGCGCACTCCCTTGCAGCCCATAAACTGGGGGTTTCAGCGGCGCTGACAGTGAACCTCACGCAAGAAGTTTTACCATTACTACATATTTCTTTTACTTCTTCCCAACATCTGCCGTTCCACTCTTTCACCCGGCACACCTCATTTGTCTCTTCTACAGTGTTCGCCTGCCGCTTGACTTATTTTGTGAGAAAGGTACTTTTCAGGACATGAAGAAGATCCTGATTATCGTTCCTGATGGTGGCATGTTGTTTGAGGCCGCCGGTATCGCCGACATTCTGATGCAGGCCAACCGGCTGCACCCGGACGGCCTTGCGCAGCCCCACTACCGCATCATTATCGCCACCACCCAGCCTCATCTGGTGATCCACGGCCAGTCCGGCTTGAACCTGCTGGCGGACTATCGCCTGCCGGAGTTGGATCCGCGCGAGCCGCTGGACACGATCATCATTACCGGCCGCGGCATGAATGAGCTGGAGAGCACCGCCGTGGTGGACTGGCTGCACCTGGCCGCGCCGCATGCGCGACGCGTCGCCTCTGTCTGCGGCGGTGCCCTGCTGCTGGCACAGGCCGGACTGCTCGATGGGCGCCGGGCAACGACCCACTGGCGGCTTCTGGAAACCCTGAAAACCCGCTATCCTGCGGTCAACGTTGAGGGTGGCCCGCTTTATGTTCAGGATGGCCCCGTCTGGACGTCCGGCGGCGTCAGCTCCGGGTTTGACCTGACGCTGGCGCTGGTGGAGGATGATTACGGCTTCACCCTCGCCCGCAATGTGGCGCAGGATATGGTGATGTACCTGCGTCGGCCTGGCGGCCAGCTACAGTTCAGCCGCTATAATCTGGAGCAGTCCGGCGCGACCGGACCCGTCAGCGAACTGCAAAGCTGGATCCTGCAAAACCTCACCGCAGATTTGTGCGTCGAAAGGCTGGCCGAACGGGTCGCCATGAGCCCGCGCAATTTCACCCGCGTGTTCACGCGTGACGTGGGCGTGCCTCCGGCCCGTTATGTCACCGAAGCGCGTCTGGCCGCCGCCCGACAGCTTCTGGAGCAGACCCAGGATCCGCTTGAGGTCATTGCCGAAAAAAGCGGGTTTGGTACCAGCATCAACCTGCGCCGCGTTTTTGAAAAGCAGCTTCATCTCACGCCGGGCGAATACCGCCAGCGCTTCCACTGCCGCAGAATGGCGTAATATGATCCTTTTTTGTCATTTACGCCATCCGACCTGACGCCTACAGTAACTCCAGACAACACAGATAAGGAGTGCATCATGGTTAAGGTCGGTATTAACGGTTTCGGCCGTATCGGACGTAATGTCCTGCGCGCGGCGCTGGGCAACCCGGATCTCCAGATTGTGGCCATTAACGATCTGACGGACAGTAAAACCCTCGCCCATCTGCTGAAATATGACTCTCTGCTCGGCACGCTGCCGGTGCCTGTGGAAGCGGCGGACGGCGCGCTACAGGTTGACGGGCAACGCATCACCGTATTCAGCGAACGCGACCCGGCAAACATTCCGTGGAAAGACGCTGGCGTTGAGGTGGTAATCGAAGCCACAGGCTTCTTCACCGAACGTGAAAAAGCGGCGGTGCATATCACGAGCGGCGGCGCAAAACGCGTCATTATTTCCGCCCCGGCTAAAAATGATGATCTGACGGTGGTAATGGGTGTGAACCACACGCTGTACGATCCGGCCCAGCATTTTGTGGTCAGCAACGGGAGTTGCACCACTAATGGTCTGGCGCCAGCGGCGCAGGTGCTGCACCAGCAGTTTGGCATTGAGCACGGGCTGATGAACACCACGCATGCCTACACCAACAGCCAGGCGCTGCATGACCAGCCGGAAAAAGATCTGCGCGGCGCGCGCGCGGCAGCATTATCCATTGTGCCTTACTCCAGCGGCGCGGCAAAAGCGCTCGGGAAAGTGATCCCCGAGCTTGACGGTAAACTCACCGGGTATTCTCTGCGCGTGCCGGTTCCGGTGGTGTCGATTGTCGATCTGACGGTGACGCTGAGCCGCAACGTGACCGCCGAAGAGGTGAATGACGCGTTCCGTCAGGCTGCCGCCAGCGGGCCGCTGAAAGGCATCCTGGGCTACAGCGATGAACCGCTGGTCTCCCGTGATTATCAGGGCGACCCGCGCTCATCCATCATCGACGGGCTTTCAACGCTGGTGATTGGCGGGAATATGGTGAAGATCCTGTCGTGGTATGACAACGAGTGGGGCTTCTCGAACCGTCTGGTGGATCTGGCGGTGCTGATGGATAAGAAAGGGTTGTAGCCGATCGTATTGCCGGGTGACGCTTGCGCATACCCGGCCTGCAAAATGGCCCCTCTGCCTGCTAACAGGGGGGCATCATGACACTCTTCAGAAATAATATTTAAACCGCACACGACCGCCATAACGATCGTCGTTCTTATCGCTTCCCTTTTTCGGCGACGCGTTCACCCACGAAGCGTAGGCGCCCAGGTAAATGTTAAAGTTCTTCATCTTCATTACGTTGGGAATAAGGTACGACGCATGGACAGTGTGAATATCATACTCACCCGGATCGGTGATCCAGCAATCATTCTCACACTCTGCGTCAAAGGTTGAAGTGTTAAATTCGTCGATTTCGTTATGCGCATAAATATAGCCCAGCTCAGCGTTACGCCACAGGGCATTGACGCCGGAGGTGAAGTCCGTTTCGTCTGCGGCGTCAAGATACGCTGTGTTGAGATTCACGACTATGCCATCCTCTGGATCGGCTTTCAGACCATCCCAGGTCATGGTGAATCCGTAACCGGTGCGGTCAGACTGATCGACCCAACGACCCGCGTCATCCCGATAGCCATAAGCATTGTTGACCAGATTGGTTTCCATGGCGACGGCCGTTGAGAACGGGCCGTCCTGCCACGAAATAACTGGCCGGACATAGGCGACGTTCTTATCATTTTCCAGTTCCGCGCCATGGTAGCGCTGGTCGACGTACAGATCGCTGCCGTCTTTGAACAGCGTATTCAGCTCGAAATACCAGTTATCCAGCGTTTTACTCATCAGGAAGTTACCGCCGCTGTCGGTACGGCCACGCCCCTCTTTCAGCATATAAATGTAACCATAGCCGTCACTATAAAGATCGTCCGCTGTATTGCCCGAGTATTCAACAAAGGTATCCTGGTTTAGCGGGAACATATCGTAGGCTTCAAAACGTCCAACTTTAATTTCCCAGTCGTTTTCTGCGCCAAAGAAAAATACCGCATCATCAAGGTACATTTGCCCTGCCAAATCTCCCAGTGGTTGTACAGAAAATCCAGAAAAATGGCCGTTATCCATTTTTCGATAACCATCAAACCCCAGCAAAATACGACCATTTATATCCCACCGTTCTTTATCTCCCGGCGCCCAGTCGCTATTAGCACTTTGCTTAACAGAAGTCAGACTGCCGGTTTTGCTGGCAGCATCCATATTAAATTCCACATCGCCATAAAATTTTATATCTCCAAAGCCCGAAAGCGTCAGCTTCGGTGGTGCGTCTTTATTGACGGGCTCTTCTGACTGTACGGCCACGGGAGCGGCCTGCTGACTGGCCGCCTGCTGTTGTTTCAACGCCTCGATTTGCGCCTCCAGTTGCGCCAGTTTTTCATCTACGCTCGTCGCGTTTTGTGCCGCAAAAAGAGAGCCAGAACAGAGTGCCCCCACGAGGACAACCATTTTTTTTAATTGCATAGAATCCATCCTGAAATAAAAGTGAATACCCAAAGTGATGGGCCACTCTATTTCGTCTAAATGCTTTTCGGCAGGCTATTATGTTTTTTGTTATGTCGGTTATGTTTTTTACTTTGTGTGACCTTCACAGAAAGTTATTCGCGGAATGTAATAAAGAAACACAATCCCGCTCACAGAATTAAAAAAGGTTGCAACCCATAAGCCTGGTCAATATTCATGGCGTGCCCTGACAGGATATTTAATTAAAATCATTCCCCAAAAAACATTCCCCGAGTAAATAGTTTTCGGCGCGCTTCTCACGTCCGGGCGCGGCGGTAAATTGTCTGGTAATGCGCAAAATGGGATATCTAACACGCGAAGCGGGCAATATTCGTCTAAGGTTTTCAGGTGATTGACGACAGCGGTGACGCTGCCCAGCGACGAATGGAGATGAACCGATGATAAAAACTCGAATGCTACGCCCTGGCTTGTTACACCTTACGTTGGCAGGCGCCCTACTCGGTGTTACCGCATTTGGTTATGCTGAAGACCAGCCAACGAGCCAGCAAAGCACACCTGATATTCTCCTTGGCCCCCTCTTTAATGAAGTACAGAGTGCCAAACTGTTCCCGGATCAGAAAACCTTCGCGGATGCCGTTCCCAAAAGCGACCCGCTAACCATCCTGGCGGATTACCGGATGCAGCATACCCAGTCCGGTTTTGACCTGCGCCACTTCGTGGAGATGAACTTTATCCTGCCGAAGGAAGGTGAGAAATACGTTCCCCCTGAGGGCCAGAGCCTGCGCGAACACATTGACGATCTGTGGCCTGTACTGACCCGCACCACTGACAAAGCGAACAAATGGGACTCCCTCCTGCCCCTGCCAAAGCCCTATGTCGTGCCGGGAGGACGCTTCCGCGAAGTCTATTACTGGGACAGCTATTTCACCATGCTGGGCCTGGCCGAGAGCGGCCACTGGGATAAGATCGGCGACATGGTGGACAACTTCGCTTACGAGCTTGATACCTGGGGCCATATCCCTAACGGTAACCGCAGCTACTACCTGAGCCGCTCTCAGCCGCCGTTCTTCTCGCTGATGGTGGAATTGCTGGCCACGCATGACAGCAACGCGTTGAAGAAATACCGTCCGCAGATGGAGAAAGAGTACGCTTACTGGATGGAGGGGGCTGATGGGCTCCAGGCTGGTCAGGCGAACAAACGCGTGGTGAAGCTGGATGACGGCTCGATCCTTAACCGCTACTGGGACGATCGGGACACGCCGCGCCCTGAGTCGTGGCTGGATGACGTGACCACCGCCAAAAATAACCCTAACCGTCCGGCCACCGAAATTTACCGCGATCTGCGCTCTGCCGCCGCCTCGGGCTGGGATTTCAGCTCCCGCTGGATGGACGATCCACAGAAGCTGGGTACCATCCGCACCACCAGCATCGTGCCGGTGGATCTGAATGCGCTGATGTTTAAGATGGAAAAACTGCTGGCCCGCGCCAGTCAGGAAGACGGCGATAACGCCAGTGCAAGTAAATATGACGCGCTGGCCTCCGCACGGCAGAAAGCCATGGAGAGCCACCTGTGGAACGATAAAGAGGGCTGGTATGCGGATTACGATCTGAAAACCGGGAAGGTGCGTAATCAGCTGACGGCCGCAGCCCTCTTCCCGCTGTACGTGAAGGCCGCATCACAGGATCGCGCCGATAAAGTGGCCGCAGCCGCGTCGTCACGCCTGCTGAAACCGGGCGGTATTTCTACCACCACCATCAACAGCGGGCAGCAATGGGATGCGCCGAACGGCTGGGCGCCGTTGCAGTGGGTAGCAGTGGAAGGGTTGCAGAACTATGGTCAGCAGAAAGTGGCGATGGACGTAACCTGGCGTTTCCTGAAAAACGTTCAGCATACCTACGATCGCGAGAAGAAACTGGTTGAGAAGTACGATGTCTCTTCGACCGGTACCGGCGGTGGCGGCGGTGAGTATCCGTTGCAGGACGGTTTCGGCTGGAGTAACGGCGTGACGCTCAGGATGCTGGACATGGTCTGCCCGAAAGAGAAGCCGTGCGACAGCGTACCGGAGAATCAGCCTGCGGCAAACGATGATGTTGCACCTGCGAAACAGGCGGCGCAGTAGCGCCCCTCACCCTGACCCTCTCCCCGGTGGGGCGAGGGGACGGTTCCGTGCAATAGATTGGCCCGGTAGCGAAGCGCCACCGGGCTTTTTTCAGAAGCTGTAACTCGCCCCGACCTGGAACGTGCGGTCACGGCCTATCCAGCAGTTGGTCGCGTCATAACAGGTGAGCGTCTCTTTGTTGGTGACGTTCTGCGCGCTCGCTTTCAGCGTCAGCCCCTCCAGCGATGGCGACAGCTCGCCCATGCGGTAAGATGCCGCCAGATCGTATTGCGTCGTACCGCCCAGCTTGCCTGCGTCGTTGGCTGGCGAGATCTCCATCGGCCCGGTGTAGCGTGCCCCTGCCCCCAGCGTTAACCCTCTCAGCGGCGTGCTGTCAAAGGTGTAATCCCCCCACAGATTAAAGGCGTTCTCAGGGACCTGCGTCGGTCGTTTGCCCTGGTACTTGTCATCTTCGGTATTGATGGCGTGGGTGTAGGCATAGTTGGCAATCAGCGTCAGGTTATCCGTTGGACGACTCATAGCGGAAAGCTCCGCGCCTTTCGATTCCACTTCCCCGGTCTGGCGATAGTTGAGGAAGCCCGGATCGCTGGTCACCACATTTTTCTGACGAATGTTAAACACCGAGGCGGTGAAGGTGGTTGCGTATTCCGCCAGCAGGTATTTCACCCCACCCTCCACCTGCTTGCTGGTGGTGGGCTTAACGTCTTTCGCGGTCAGCGTGCCCTGCGGCGATACCGGGGCGAACCCTTCCGAATAGCTGATAAACGGCGAGAGACCATTGTCGAAGGCATAAAGCGCGCCCAGTCGCTTAGTGAGGCGATCCTGCGAAACCCAGGCTTTGTCACCGTTTTGCAGATAGTTGGTGGTGACAGAACGGTAGTCGTCATAGCGCAGGCTGGCCAGCACGTTCAGCCCGCCAAACGCAATCTGATCCTGGAGGTAATAGCCATTCTGCTGATAGCTGAGACGGTTTTTCTGCGCGGTTTCAAGCCCCAGCGCATCGTTATCGATCTGCGAGTGATCCGGATTACGCATATCGATACCCGGTGTGGACGAGGCGTAACGATAGTGGAAGTGAGAGTTCAGCTTCTGGTAGTCAAAGCCCGCCAGCAGATGATGTTTCCAGTCCCCCAGCGCGACGGTTCGGGTGACCTGGTTATCAATGTTGAAGCTCTGTAAATCTTCATCCGTGGTATAGGCGAAGCGGTTAAGCTGGTAGACCTCGCTGCCCGTCCCGGTTGAATAGGCGCTGCGCTGGTGGGTGTCCACGTCAAAGTAGCGCGCTTTCTGGCTAAAGCCCCAGCCACTGTCAAACTCATGTTCAAAGCTGTAGCCCAGCATCCACTGACGCTGCTTAAAGCCGCTCCACTCATCCCCGGCATAGTCACGACGATCGGCGTATTTAGACCGTAGATAGCTTAGCGGCATCGGATCAGACGGCGTCAGGCTCGGCGTATTTTGCGCCAGCGCGTCAATGGTCAGGCGCGTTTTGTCATCCGGCTGCCAGGTCACGGAGGGGGCCACCAGATAGTTTTCATAGCGCGTGGTGTGCGCCTGTTCGTCACTCTCTGTCGCTTTACCCAGCAGGCGATAGTTCCAGTCGCTGGTCGCAATCTGCCCCGTGGAATCCAGGTACCCCTCTTTCAGATTGCGGTTTCCGGTGTTAAAGCCCAGTTCTGTTTTCGCCTCTTTCTGCGGCTTTTTACTCTGAATATTGACCAGCCCGCCCGGGGAGCCGCCGCCATACAGCACGGATGACGGCCCCTTCAGAATATCGACGCTCTCAATCAGCAGCGGATCGATTCGCGCTTTAGTGTTCCCGGTGACGTTATAGGGAAGTTGCAGGCCGTTGTAGAACTCCTGCTCGACGTTAAACCCGCGGATTTTGTACTCGCTCATGTAAGAGGTGCTCCCGCGCACCTCCGTGGAAACGCCCGGCGCATAGCGCAGGATCTCGTTTACCGAACTGGCGTGCCGCTGCTCAATCTCTTTAGCGGCAATGGTGTTGATCACCTGCGGCGTTTTACTTTCCGCGACGGCTGATTTCGTGGCGCTGTTGGTCCAGGCAGGGAGCGCGCTGCCCTGCTCTGTACCGGTCACCACGATGGTGGGTTCTTCTGCAAAAGCCTGTGTTTGCAATGCCAGCGTGACGGCGCCTGCCAACGCGCATAACGCAAAACGTGAGGTGCTCATAGTGTCGTCTTGTTATTAGATGGTATTGGGAACGCCAATTATTATCATTTCCATTAGCAAATCAATGTCGGCGGAGAAAAACAGATCGTTTGTATTAAGTTTCATGCCAGCGTGCCGATAACCCAGAGACAGTCTGTCATCTATCGAGGAGCCATCTGGCGTGAGTAGCTACAGTGAGCAGTTCCTGAAACAAAATCCGCTGGCTGTATTAGGGGTGTTACGCGACCTGAAAAAGGGCGAGGTGCCGCTGCGCATCAACTGGTCAACCAGCCAGTTTATCAGCAAGATCCTGGACGTGACGGCAGAACACCTGATCGTGGATCTGGGTAGCCAGAGCGAAGAAAACCGTGCCGCGCTCCAGGCAGAAAACCTCTCGGTGATGGCCGAAACGCAGGGGGCTAAAGTCGAGTTTATACTGCCCCGCCTGACCACGATCGCGTACCAGGGTTTGCCTGCGTTTATCGCTCCCCTGCCCGCTAACCTCTGGTTCGTGCAACGCCGCGAGTTTTTTCGCATCAGCGCCCCGCTTCACCCGGCCTATTTCTGTAAGGCAAAAATGCCGGACAAAAAAGAGATCCGCTTTCGTCTCTTCGACCTGTCACTGGGCGGGATGGGCGCGTTAATGGATACGCCGAAGCCGGAAGGACTGGTGGAAGGCATGCGTTTTAGTCAGATTGAGCTGGATATGGGCGGATGGGGACGCTTCTGGTTTGACGCCCAGCTGATTGCCATCAGCGAGCGTAAGGTGGTGGACAGCAAAAACGAAACCATTACCACGCCGCGACTGAGCTTTCGCTTTCTGAATGTCGGGCCAGGCGCCGAACGCGAACTACAGCGCATCATCTTCTCACTGGAGCGTGAAGCGCGGGAACGCGCGAACAAAGTGCGCTGAAAGGCGTCGGGCAGCATGCTGCCGCCCGACAAAGGCGTTACATGGCGTCCATCGCTTTCTGTACTTTCCAGATATAACGTGGAGCCTGTGCTGACGGATGATTCTTCACAACGTGCTCGAAGAATTCATCTTTATCCATATCGTTAATCTCTTCTATCGCCTCTTTGCGATCGGATGAGAAGGTTCGGAGCAGCGCGCCGGCTCCGTTAACGTACGACACCACCAGCGCATATTGCATCACTTCCGGATCGTCAATCCCCTTCAGAATGCCATGCTCGAGAATGCTCAGGTAAGCGGTTCCCATAGAGATATTACGTTCCGGGTTTTTCAGCTCGCTGGTGGATGGCTGTCCCTTCCAGCCCATGTAGCGATAGACCTCTCTTCCCGCCGTCGAGGCTTTTAACTGCATCAGCCCCACCGCATTCGATTTACTCACCAGCGTCGGGTTGCCACCGGATTCCACGGCAATGATCGCCGTGATCAGACGCGGGCTCACGCCCCAGGCCTTCCCGGCTTGTTCGCTGATCGGCATCCACTGCATGGCCCGCTTTACCGGCACTTCAGGGTTCCAGGGGGGATTTTGATAATCATGTTTTGAACTACAGCCAGCGAGCAGCACAATCAAAAAAGCAAACCATCTCAATTTCACGTCATCTATCCTTATAGCCGGTCATCGCGGTACGTCGCCCCTTGAAGCAGGCGGCGTATAAGCGGCATGATATAGACAATTAGATTCTCATTCAGCAAGGAATTGCCATGCCTCAGTTTCATCTCATCGCACCGTCAGGCTACTGCATCAACCAGGAGGCGGCACAGCGGGGCGTTCAGCGCCTGCTGGAAATGGGCCATCAGGTAGAAAATCAGACTATTATCCCCCGCCGTATGCAGCGTTTTGCCGGTACGGAGGCGCAGAGACTGAGCGATATCAACAGCCTGGCGACGCTGGAAGGTGAAAACACTATTGTGCTGGCCGTGCGCGGCGGCTATGGCGCAAGCCGGCTGCTGGAGAGCATCGACTGGGCCGGGCTGGCCGCGCGCCAGCAGCAGGATCCGCTGTTAATCTGCGGACACAGCGATTTCACGGCGATCCAGCTCGGCCTGCTGGCGTTGCATAACGTCATTACCTTTAGCGGCCCGATGCTGGCCGGCAACTTTGGTGCGCCGGAGCTGGATGCGTTTACGCAGGACCATTTCTGGCGCGCCCTGCAAAACCCGACGTTCACCGTCGAGTGGCAAGGCAATGGACCGCACTGGGAATGTGAAGGACAGCTGTGGGGCGGCAACCTCGCGATGCTGGTGTCGCTGATTGGAACGCCGTGGCTACCGCAGATCACGGACGGCATACTGGTGCTGGAAGATATCAACGAACACCCGTTCCGCGTCGAACGTATGCTGTTGCAGCTGTATCACGCCGGGATCCTGGATCGGCAGTCGGCCATTGTGCTGGGCAGTTTTAGTGGTTCAGCCCCCAACGATTACGATGCGGGCTATTCCCTGGAGACGATGATTGATTTCATTCGTTCCCGGCTGGATATCCCGGTGATCGCCGGTCTGGATTTCGGCCATGAGCCGCAAACCGTTACCCTGCCGCTGGGTGCCCAGGCGCACCTTGTACACGATAATTCAGGCAGTCGGTTAACAATCAGCGGTCATCCGGTCTTAAAGGCATAAAAAAGCCGTTATTCCCCCTCAATAAAACGCAGTTAACGTTGTTATTATGTTAGGGTTTTAATAACAGCGTTCACATTGAGGTGGGAGTAAGACGACATTGGGTGCCACAGCGATAATCAGTCTTTTCATTCTGGGTTCCATCCTGGTAACCTTTAGCATTTTATTAAGTTCATTTTCATCGCGTCTTGGCATACCTATTCTTGTCATTTTCCTGGCTATCGGCATGCTTGCCGGGATCGACGGTATCGGCGGTATCCCCTTCGATAATTACCCTTTCGCCTATATGGTGAGTAACCTCGCGCTGGCGGTGATTCTGCTGGACGGCGGAATGCGCACCCAGGCAAGTTCGTTTCGCGTTGCCTTAGGCCCGGCGCTGTCTCTGGCGACCGTCGGCGTGCTGATCACCTCCGGCCTGACCGGCATGATGGCGGCCTGGCTGTTTAACCTCGATATAATGGAAGGCCTGCTGATTGGCGCGATTGTCGGCTCTACCGATGCGGCGGCGGTTTTCTCACTGCTCGGCGGCAAGGGGCTGAACGAACGCGTTGGCTCCACGCTTGAGATTGAATCCGGCAGTAACGATCCGATGGCGGTGTTCCTGACCATTACCCTGATTGAGATGATCCAGCAGCACGAAACCGGCCTGAGCTGGATGTTCGCCTGGCACATCCTCCAGCAGTTTGGCCTCGGGATTATCATTGGTCTCGGCGGCGGTTACCTGTTACAGCATACGATTAACCGTATTACGCTGCCTTCCGGCCTTTACCCGCTGCTGGCCCTGAGCGGTGGGATCCTGATCTTTGCCGTCACCACCGCGCTGGACGGCAGCGGTATTCTGGCGGTTTACCTTTGCGGTTTCCTGTTGGGCAACCGACCGATTCGCAACCGTCACGCCATCTTGCAGAACTTCGACGGTCTGGCCTGGCTGGCGCAGATCGCCATGTTCCTGGTGCTGGGCCTGCTGGTGACGCCGTCGGACCTGCTGCCTATCGCCGTACCGGCGCTGCTTTTGTCGGCCTGGATGATCTTCTTCGCCCGTCCGCTGTCGGTGTTTGCCGGGCTGCTGCCGTTCCGCGGGTTTAACCTGCGTGAGCGGATATTTATCAGTTGGGTGGGGCTGCGCGGCGCGGTGCCAATTATTCTGGCAGTGTTCCCGATGATGGCCGGGCTGGACAACGCCCGCCTGTTCTTCAACGTCGCCTTCTTCGTGGTGCTGGTGTCGCTGCTGTTCCAGGGGACGTCGCTGGGCTGGGCGGCGAAAAAAGCCAAAGTGGTGGTACCGCCCATTGGCTGGCCGGTCTCCCGCGTGGGGCTGGATATTCACCCTGAGAATCCCTGGGAACAGTTTGTCTACCAGCTAAGCGCCGATAAGTGGTGCGTGGGCGCGTCCCTGCGCGATCTGCATATGCCCGCTGAAACGCGCATTGCCGCCCTGTTCCGGGATAACGCCCTGCTTCACCCGACCGGCAGCACGCGGCTGCGTGAGAACGATATCCTCTGCGTGATTGGCCGCGAGCGCGACCTACCTGCCCTAGGCAAGCTCTTCAGCCAGTCGCCCCCGGTGGCGCTGGATCAGCGTTTCTTCGGCGATTTTATCCTCGAAGCCAGCGCCCGCTTTGCGGATGTGGCGCTGATTTATGGCCTGGAAGGTGGACTGGAGAATCGCGATAACCAGCAAACCCTGGGTGAGATTATTCAGCAATTATTAGGGGCTGCGCCGGTCGTCGGTGACCAGGTGGAGTTTGCCGGGATGATCTGGACGGTAGCGGAGAAAGAAGATAACGCGGTGCGCAAAGTCGGCGTAAGGCCGATGGAGGAGGAGGCGGAGTAGCTGCTTTTTTGCCGGGTGGCGCTAACGCTTACCCGGCACACACAAGTTACACCGTCACAACAGGCACTCTTGACGCCAGCGCGCACATCAGCTCATACCCGACGGTGCCCGCCGCAGCGGCCACATCATCAATTTTAACCTCGTTGCCCCACAGCTCAACCGGTGAGCCGATCCCCGCCTGGGGACACGGCGTCAAATCGATGGCCAGCATGTCCATGGAGACGGTACCTACCGTGCCGGTGCGCACGCCATCGACCCACACCGGCGTGCCGCTCGGGGCGATGCGCGGATAACCATCTGCATAGCCCCCCGCCACGATACCGATGCGCTGTTCACCTGCTGCCCGATAGCGGCTGCCATAGCCCACCGTATCGCCCGCTTTCAGGGTTTGCACGCCGATAATCTCGCTTCGTAACGTCATCACCGGCTTCAGGCCGCTGTTGGCAATATCCTGCCACTGACCTGAGGGTGACGCGCCGTACAGTACGATCCCCGGACGTACCCAGTTGTAGTGCGCCTCGGGATGCCAGAGCGTTGCCGCTGAGTTCGACAGCGAGCGCGGACAGTCCAGACCTTCTGCCGCCTGCTCAATGCGGACCATGGCATCGGCAATGCCGTCCGGCTTTTCCGCATCGGCGAAGTGCGCCATCAGCGTCATCTCACCGACGTTTTTCAGCGCACGAAGCTGCTGCCAGACCGTATGCACCCGTTCAGGCTGGAAGCCCAGACGGTTCATCCCGCTGTTCACTTTGAGATAGATATCCAGCGGGGCATGCAGCTTCGCGTCCTGGATGGCCTTGATCTGCCAGTTACTGTGAACGCTGGTCGTCAGGCGGTACTTATCCAGCAGAGGCAGATCCTGCGCATGAAAGAATCCTTCCAGCAGCAGGATCGGTCCTTTCCAGCCGCGCTCGCGCAGCAGGATGGCCTCTTCCAGATTCAGCAAGGCAAAACCATCGGTGCCGCCGAGCGCACTCCAGATACGGTCGATACCATGACCGTAGGCGTTGGCTTTCACCACCGACCAGACACGAGAACCCGGCGCAGCACGGCGAACAATTTGCAGGTTATCCTTCAGCGCCTGCAAATCCAGCTGGGCCAGAATGGGACGGGACATGACGACTCCTTAATTATGCGCGCCGTGCAGGTGTTGTGGACGCGATGGGGTAAACCCTGATTGATAGCGTGCGGCGCTCAAATCGTCAAACGGAATTGCCGGCGTCCGTCCGGAGATCAGGTCGCTCAGCAGCTGGCCCGAACCGCAGGCCATGGTCCAGCCAAGCGTGCCGTGGCCGGTGTTAGTCCACAGATTTTTGTATGGTGTACGGCCCACAATCGGCGTGCCGTCCGGGGTCATTGGGCGCAGGCCGGTCCAGAACGTCGCCTGCTCAATGAAGCCGCCGCGCGGGAAGAGATCGCCCACGACCATCTCCAGCGTTTCACGACGCGGTTTGAGCAGCTCGGTATTGAAGCCCACGATTTCCGCCATGCCGCCGACGCGGATCCGGTTATCGAAGCGGGTGATGGCGATTTTGTAGGTTTCATCAAGAATGGTCGAGACCGGCGCGCCGCTGTCCTCTTTCACAGGAATGGTCAGGGAGTAGCCTTTCAGCGGATAGACCGGGATATCCAGGATCCCTTTCAGCATCGCGGTTGAGTAGGAGCCAAACGCCATCACGTAGGCATCGGCTTTAATTACCTCTTCCCCACACTTCACGCCGTAAATCTTCTCCCCTTCCGACAGCAGTTTGTCGACAGAAGTATTGAAGCGGAATTTCACCCCGGCCTGCTCACACATGCGCGCCAGACGCTGGGTGAATAGCTGGCAGTCGCCGGTTTCATCGTTCGGTAAACGCAGACCGCCCGTCAGCTTGTGCGCGACCTCGGCAAGCGCTGGCTCCACCTGCGCCAGCTGGCTGGCTTCCAGCAGCTGATACGGTACGCCCGCATCTTCAAGCACGGCGATATCGCGGGTCGCGTTTTCGTACTGTTGCGGGGTACGGAACAGCTGAAGCGTGCCGCCCTGACGCCCTTCATATTCAATGCCCGTTGAGGCACGCAGCGCCTTCAGGCAGTCGCGGCTGTATTCCGCCAGCCGCACCATACGCCCCTTGTTTTCCATATAGTGGCGGGTGTCGCAGTTGCGCAGCATCTGCCACATCCACTTAAGCTGGAACTGCGTGCCGTCAAGGCTGATCGCCAGGGGCGCATGTCGCTGAAACATCCATTTGATCGCCTTCAGCGGAACGCCCGGGGCCGCCCACGGCGCAGCGTAGCCCGGAGAGATTTGCCCCGCATTCGCCGCACTGGTTTCCAGCGCCGGACCGGATTCGCGATCGATAACGGTAACCTCATGTCCCGCCTGACTTAAATACCAGGCGCTGGTTACGCCAACGACACCACTTCCCAGTATGACAACACGCATAGCCACTCCATTATGAGCAAAAGAACAATCATCTAATTACAGATTGATAACCTAGTTGAAAATATTATTCAACATATGACTTTTTTATGGTGACTCAACTCACATATCCCGCTGTATCAGGGGATGGCGCTTATTTGGGATCTCCTGCTGCGCGTTATTTTTAACCAGTAGAAAATTCTGTGAGCACCGCTTTATTTGCCGTATCGAAAACGCGAAATCGCAAAGAAAAAATTTCTGCGCCCCGCGTATTTGAATGGGGTGATCTATGCTTGAAAGGAGGCTCTCCAGTCAGAGAGAGCGACCAACAACGAGGGCGCGCTAATGGCTACACTAGATTCCATGTCCAGGGACAGCACCCGTCTGAGCGATGGACCCGACTGGACCTTCGAGTTGCTGGATGTCTACCTGGCGGAGATCGACCGGGTGGCCAAACTCTATCGTCTGGATACCTATCCCCATCAGATTGAAGTCATCACCTCGGAACAGATGATGGACGCTTACTCCAGCGTCGGGATGCCAATTAACTATCCGCACTGGTCGTTTGGCAAAAAATTCATTGAAACAGAGCGGCTGTATAAGCACGGGCAGCAGGGACTGGCGTATGAAATCGTCATTAACTCTAACCCGTGTATTGCCTATCTGATGGAGGAGAACACCATTACCATGCAGGCGCTGGTGATGGCGCACGCCTGCTATGGACATAACTCGTTCTTCAAAAATAACTATCTGTTCCGCAGCTGGACGGACGCCAGCTCCATCGTCGATTACCTGATCTTCGCCCGCAAATACATTACCGACTGCGAAGAGCGCTACGGCGTGGACGAGGTGGAGAAGCTGCTGGACTCCTGCCACGCGCTGATGAACTACGGCGTTGACCGCTATAAGCGCCCGCAGAAGATCTCATTGCAGGAAGAGAAAGCCCGGCAGAAGAGCCGCGAGGAGTATCTGCAAAGCCAGGTGAATATGCTGTGGCGCACCCTGCCGAAACGTGAAGAGGAGAAAACCGTCGCCGAGGCGCGTCGCTACCCTTCCGAGCCGCAGGAAAACCTGCTCTACTTTATGGAGAAAAACGCCCCACTGCTGGAGCCGTGGCAGCGTGAGATCCTGCGCATCGTGCGCAAGGTGAGCCAGTATTTCTATCCGCAGAAGCAGACCCAGGTGATGAACGAAGGCTGGGCGACCTTCTGGCACTACACCATTCTTAACCACCTGTACGACGAAGGAAAAGTCACCGAGCGGTTTATGATGGAGTTTCTGCACAGCCACACCAACGTGGTATTCCAGCCGGCATATAACAGCCCGTGGTACAGCGGCATTAACCCGTACGCGCTCGGCTTTGCCATGTTCCAGGATATCAAGCGTATTTGTCAGTCGCCCACCGAAGAGGACAAATACTGGTTCCCGGATATTGCCGGTTCCGACTGGCTGGAAACGCTGCACTTCGCGATGCGTGATTTTAAGGATGAGAGCTTTATCAGCCAGTTCATGTCGCCGAAGATCATGCGTGATTTCCGCTTCTTCACCGTACTGGATGATGACCGCAACAACTACCTGGAGATCTCCGCGATCCACAACGAAGAGGGTTATCGCGAGATCCGCTCGCGCCTGTCATCCCAGTACAACCTGAGTAATCTTGAACCGAACATTCAGGTCTGGAACGTGGATCTGCGCGGCGACCGCTCCCTGACGTTGCGCTATATTCCGCACAACCGCGCGCCGCTGGATAAGGGGCGTAAGGAAGTGCTGAAGCATGTGCATCGCCTGTGGGGATTTGACGTGTTGCTGGAGCAGCAGAACGAAGATGGCAGCGTGGAGCTGCTGGAGCGGTGTCCGGCGCGGTTGAATACGCTGTAGTGGGATTTTTTGCCCGGTGGCGCTACGCTTACCAGGCCTACGGGACCTGTAGGCCGGGTCAGGCGAAGCCGCCACCCGGCGAAAAAAAACCTCCCAATCGAGAGGTTTTTTCTTTCAGCGACTCTGAATCGCTAAATCGCCCGGCAGCGTTTTCTGCATCCGATGCCAGATTTCACCGGAGTCGTGGCCGTAACGACGCACCGTTTCATAGACCTGATCGTGCAGCCCTTCGGTGCAGAGTTTGCTCAGTTTATGGTAGAAGCCGAGCGCCAGGCTGCGGGCTTCAGGGTTAGCAAAGTAGTGACGACCAATGCGCGTATATAACCCTTTCATTCCATTCAGGATCAGACCGTAAACCGGATTGCCGGAAGCAAACGCCAGACCGCGGAACACGTTGTAATCCAGGGTCGCAAAGGCATCCGCGTGGTCTTCCACCTCATTAGCGGTGGCAAGCACTTTCAGCGCATCTTCAGGATGCTGACGAAACGCGGTGCGGATGAAAATGGTGGCGATGTTGGTGCGCACGGAAAGCAGATTATCAATCAGCTGCGGTACGCTTTCGTGGTCGAGACGCGCCAGCGTTTCCAGAATGTTCAGCCCGGACGTTTCCCAGAAGTTGTTCACCTTAGTGGGTTTGCCATGCTGTATCGTCAACCAGCCATCGCGCGCCAGACGCTGGAGCACTTCTCGCAGCGTGGTACGGGTGACGCCAATCAGTTCAGAGAGTTCGCGTTCAGCAGGTAGAATTGATCCCGCAGGGAAACGATTATTCCAGATGCTTTCAATGATGTACTCTTCCGCGAAACCCGCCGGGCTCTGCGCCTTAATGACCATAGTGAGATTTCCATTACACAGCTTTAGCAAATTGCACTCATCATACCAGAGGCGTGCAGAGGCAGATAGCGCAGCAGAGACAGAAAAGAGGGATCGCCGTTTCATTTTTATGAAATTTACAAATGGCTTAATCCCCCGCTCTGCCGCCATTTTTGCGTATACTGATGTCTTGTCTTATTTGACGGGGAAAGGACGTCTGTCGTGGAAATTTCATTTGGGCGCGCGCTGTGGCGCAACTTTTTAGGTCAGTCACCTGACTGGTACAAACTCACTTTACTGGTATTCCTGGTCGTTAATCCCGTTATCTTTTTGCTGGATCCCTTCGTTGCCGGGTGGATGTTGGTCGCCGAGTTTATCTTTACCCTGGCGATGGCGCTGAAGTGCTATCCGCTGTTGCCCGGCGGACTGCTGGCGCTGGAAGCCGTGTTAATTGGCATGACCAGCGCGGAGCATGTTAAAAACGAGATTGCGTCGAATCTTGAAGTCCTGCTGCTGCTGATCTTCATGGTGGCGGGGATCTACTTTATGAAGCAGCTTCTGCTGTTTATCTTCACCCGTTTGCTGCTGAGCATTCCGTCGAAAACGCTGCTCTCGCTGGCGTTTTGCCTCGCCGCGGCCTTCCTCTCTGCCTTCCTGGATGCGCTGACGGTCGTGGCGGTGGTGATCAGCGTCGCCGTCGGCTTTTACGGGATTTACCACCGGGTGGCCTCGTCTCGTCCTGGCGATAACTTGCAGGACGACAGCCACGTTGAGGCGCACAACCGCGATGTGCTGGAACAGTTCCGCGAGTTTCTGCGCAGCCTGATGATGCATGCGGGCGTGGGGACGGCGCTGGGCGGCGTGATGACCATGGTCGGGGAGCCGCAAAACCTGATTATCGCCAAAGCGGCTGAGTGGCATTTTGGCGAATTTTTCCTGCGCATGGCGCCGGTCAGCGTACCCGTGCTGGTCTGCGGGTTAGCCACCTGTGTGCTGGTCGAAAAATTCAACCTCTTTGGCTATGGCGCTAAGTTGCCCGATCAGGTCCGCCAGGAGCTGCATAAGTTTGACGAGCAGAGCCGCAAACAACGCACGCGCCAGGAGACGCTGCGTCTGATTGCACAGGGTTTCATCGGCGTGTGGCTTATCGCTGCGCTGGCCTTCCACCTTGCCGAGGTGGGGCTGATTGGCCTGTCGGTAATTATCCTTGCAACCAGCCTGGGCGGCGTTACGGACGAACATGCTATCGGAAAAGCCTTTACCGAAGCGCTGCCGTTTACCGCCCTGCTGGCGGTGTTTTTCGCGGTCGTGGCGGTGATTATTGACCAACATCTGTTCGCGCCGATCATCGCGTTTGTGCTTCAGGCTACGCCAGATTCGCAGCTAACGCTGTTCTATTTGTTTAACGGTCTGTTGTCCTCTATATCCGATAACGTCTTTGTCGGGACGGTATACATCAATGAGGCCAAAGCCGCGATGGAGCAAGGGATTGTCAGCAGTGAACAGTTCGAGCTGCTGGCGGTGGCGATCAACACCGGAACCAACCTCCCCTCCGTGGCAACCCCGAACGGTCAGGCGGCATTCCTCTTCCTGCTGACCTCGGCGCTGGCACCACTCATACGACTTTCTTATGGAAGAATGGTCTGGATGGCGCTGCCGTATACGCTGGTGCTTACCCTGGTTGGTTTGCTGTGCATCAAAATTACTCTCGTTCCCTGTACGCAATGGTTATTGCAAGCAGGTATACTTGCGGCGCATTAAAATTCGTTTACACTGCGCTGTCTAAGCATGTTCCAGGGAAATGATTATGTTGCGATTTTTGAACCAGTGCTCACGCGGTCGCGGAGCGTGGTTGTTGATGGCCCTGACCGCCTTTGCGCTGGAAATGGTCGCGCTGTGGTTTCAGCATGTGATGGGGCTGAAACCTTGCGTACTGTGTATTTATGAGCGTTGTGCGCTGTTCGGCATTATGGGCGCGGGTCTGGTAGGTGCGATTGCACCCAAATCACCGTTACGCTATGCGGCAATTGCCATCTGGCTGTTCAGCGCCGGGAAAGGGATTGCGCTTGCCTGGGAGCACACCCAGATGCAGCTTCACCCGTCGCCGTTTATGACCTGCGATTTTGCCGCCCGCTTCCCGAGCTGGCTGCCGCTGGATAAATGGCTGCCGCAGGTGTTTGTGGCCTCCGGTGACTGCTCTGTACGCCAGTGGGAGTTCCTGACGCTGGAGATGCCGCAGTGGCTGGTGGGCATTTTTGTCGCCTACTTTGTGGTGGCACTGCTGGTGCTGATTGCCCAGCCGTTCAAACCAAAGAAACGCGATCTTTTTGGAAGGTAAAAGCAAAACGGCAACGTCAGTTTTGTAGATCGGGTAAGCGCAGCGCCACCCGACAAAATTGCGCACAATAAAAAACCCGCCTCGGCGGGTTTTTTATTATCACCGATTAGGGTGATTCATAATGTGGTCTTCCCAGTCGCGCACCTCGGACTCTTTCACCGCAATGTGGCGCACGGAAATACGTTCACCGTGCATCGCCGCTTTCGACCCCGTCAACAGCGGATGCCATGTGGGCAGATCTTTTCCTTCCGCCAGCAGGCGATACGCGCAGGTATGCGGCAGCCACTCAAAGGTCGGCAGATTTTCACGGGTTAACTTGATGCAGTCCGGCTCATATTCGAAACGGCGCTCATAGTTGCGGCACTGGCAGGTTTTGATGTTTAACTGCTTGCAGGCTACGTTGGTGAAATAGATCTCGTCCGAATCTTCATCCATCAGCTTATGCAGGCAGCACTGCCCACAGCCGTCACACAACGATTCCCACTCCGCGTCGGTCATGTCGTCGAGAGTTTTGCTTTGCCAGAAAGGAATGTCGTTCATCGGGATGTCCACACGTCAAAATAGAGCGCACCTTATAACGAGTCTGGCACGTTGATGCAAGTTTTGCCGCCCTTTTCAGGCGGCAAGGTGCTTTTACAGCACGCGGGTTTTCAGCGACAGGCCGTTAAAACTGACGTCCAGTTCGTCGCCGCCAAGCAGCGGCCCCACACCTTCCGGAGTGCCGGTGAGGATCACGTCGCCAGGTTTCAGGGTGAAGAAGCGGCTCATGTAGGCAATCAGCGGAACGATCTTATGGATCATGTCAGCGGTTGTTCCCTGCTGGCGGATCTCGCCGTTGACCTTCAGGCTGAGCGGCGTGTTCTGCGGATCGTCGGTAAATTCACTCACCGGAACGAAACCAGAAATCGGGCAGGAATTATCAAAACCCTTGGCTTTTTCCCACGGCTGCCCCGCTTTCTTCATTTTGCCCTGGACGTCACGCAGCGTCAGGTCGAGCGCGACACCGTAACCCGCAATCGCCTTCTCTACATGCTCTTCAGTTGCCTGGCGCAGCGTCGCGCCGATCAGCACCGCCAGCTCCACTTCATGATGCACCGAGCCCAGTCCCTGCGGCAGAACCAGCGGCTGGCGAATATCGCACAGTGCGGTTTCTGGCTTAATAAACAGAACCGGCTCTTCCGGCACGGCGCTGCCCATCTCCTGAATATGTTTTGCATAGTTGCTGCCCACGCAGACCACTTTGCTGACGGGATAATCCAGTAATGCACCTTGCCAGTTATGATGTTGATACATGGTCGCCCCCTAATCGGTTGATGAGTTGTTCCCGGAAGGTCCCGGGCTTATTTCTTTCCGCTCAGCTCAAGGTGCTGTTTTAATAAATTCTCCGGTGGCGGCGGAAGCTGTAAATAATAGCCCTGCTCGATTAACGCCTTTTTGACTTTCTCAAGATCGGCGTTCACCAGCTTCTTACGGCCGTCCAGCGGCAGCAGCATCGCCAGCTGCGGTCGGCCAAAGCTTTTCATTAATTCTTCAGGCACGCGGGAAAAATCGTCTTTCTTTTCGACATAAAGGTAGGTCTGGTCGCGGCTGGTACTTCTGTAGATCACACAAAACATGTTTTTACTCTGAATTAACGGGTGGTTGCTTGCCTCAATATACTCCTGACTATAACATGCCTGATACTCTTCGGAATATCGCGGCGATGTGTTGCGGTTAATAGCAAATTGAGTAAGGCCAGGATGTCAAATACGCCCATCGAGCTTAAAGGCAGTAGCTTCACCTTATCAGTGGTTCATTTGCATGATGCAAAACCCGAGGTTATTCGTCAGGCGTTAGAAGACAAAATCGCGCAGGCTCCCGCTTTTCTTAAGCATGCTCCTGTCGTCGTCAATGTAAGCGACCTTGAGGGGCCGGTTAACTGGAAGCGACTCCAGCAGGCCGTCGTCTCCACGGGGTTGCGCATCGTGGGTATTAGCGGCTGCAAAGACGCAGAGTTAAAAGCCGAAATTGAACGCGCGGGTTTGCCCTTGTTGAACGAGGGCAAAGAAAAAGCCCCGCGTGCAACGCCTGCAACCGTTCCCGCTCCCCCGCCTCCGGCGCAAAATGTAGCCCCAGTCACAAAAACGCGATTGATTGATCTGCCGGTTCGTTCCGGTCAGCGCATTTATGCGCCAAACTGTGATCTGATTGTTACAAGCCACGTCAGTGCGGGCGCAGAACTGATTGCAGATGGCAATATTCACGTTTACGGTATGATGCGTGGGCGTGCGCTTGCGGGCGCCAGCGGCGATCGAGAAGCACAAATTTTTTGTACTCACCTGACGGCAGAACTGGTGTCTATCGCAGGTGAATATTGGCTGAGCGATAAAATCCCAGCCGAATTTTATGGCAAAGCGGCCCGTCTGCAACTGGCAGATAACGCTTTGACCGTTCAACCGTTAAATTGATCCCTTTTAACAAGGAATTTCTATGGCACGCATTATTGTTGTGACTTCGGGTAAAGGAGGCGTTGGCAAGACCACCTCCAGCGCGGCCATCGCTACTGGTTTGGCCCAGAAGGGAAAGAAAACCGTCGTAATCGACTTCGATATCGGTCTGCGTAACCTGGACCTGATCATGGGTTGCGAGCGTCGCGTGGTGTATGACTTCGTGAACGTCATTCAGGGCGATGCCACCCTTAACCAGGCGCTGATTAAAGATAAGCGTACCGAGAACCTCTACATTCTTCCGGCGTCCCAGACCCGTGATAAAGACGCCCTGACCCGCGAAGGCGTGGAAAAGGTGCTCGACGATCTGAAAAAGATGGAGTTCGACTTCGTGGTCTGCGACTCCCCGGCCGGTATCGAAACCGGGGCTTTGATGGCGCTCTACTTCGCGGATGAAGCCATCATCACCACCAACCCGGAAGTCTCGTCAGTACGTGACTCCGACCGTATTCTCGGCATTCTGGCCTCGAAATCCCGTCGCGCGGAAAATGGCCAGGAGCCAATCAAAGAGCACCTGCTGCTGACCCGCTACAACCCGGGCCGGGTGAACAAAGGTGACATGCTGAGCATGGAAGACGTGCTGGAGATCCTGCGCATCAAACTGGTTGGCGTGATCCCGGAAGATCAGTCCGTGTTGCGCGCCTCTAACCAGGGCGAGCCCGTGATCCTGGATACACAGGCAGACGCAGGTAAAGCGTATGCGGATACCGTTGACCGTCTGCTGGGAGAAGAACGTCCTTTCCGCTTCATTGAAGAAGAGAAGAAAGGTTTCCTCAAACGCCTGTTCGGAGGATAAGTTATGGCATTACTGGACTTTTTTCTCTCGCGGAAAAAAAGCACCGCCAACATCGCAAAAGAACGTCTGCAAATCATTGTGGCGGAACGTCGTCGTAGCGACGCCGAACCGCACTACCTGCCGCAGTTGCGCAAAGACATTCTGGAAGTGATCTGCAAATACGTGCAGATTGACCCGGAGATGGTCACCGTTCAGCTGGAGCAAAAAGACGGGGATATTTCGATTCTGGAGCTGAACGTGACGCTTCCGGAAGCGGAAGAGTCGCGTTAATCCGTTTGTGGTTTTGTAGGCCGGGCAAGCATCGCGCCGCCCGGCAATTCCCCCGGTGGCGCTGCGCTTACCGGGGCTACAATTCTTTAGCGCGGATACCCTTCCAGCAGGGTATTCAGGCGTTCGGCCATCAGTTCCCCCCGCCATCCGGCGACCAGCTCCGGTAAACTATTTTGCGGTTTCAACTTCCAGTGCCAGTTCAGAAGCTGGTTAATCTGACGACGTGAAGCCAGCAGTTCGGCACTCAGTTTGCTTTCCCCCGCCACCGTCTGCACCAGCGCTTTGATATCTTTGAACGCCTTGCGGTAGCCCGGCATATCCATCAGGTTAAGCAGTGGTTCTGGCAGTGCGTCCTCAGGCAGCTGCTGCGCTTTCTCTACCAGCGCGAGCAGCGTTTTACCGTGGAAACGGATCTCACTCCCGGAAAGGCCAATGCTGTCCAGTTCGCCAAGGCTACCCGGCATATAGCGCGCCACCGCCCACAGGTGTTCTTCACGCACCACGAAGTTAACCGCCAGATCGCGCTCACGCGCTTTACGCAGACGCCAGTCAGCCAGCAGTTGCAGACAGGCCAGCTGGCGGGTGCGCAGCTGCCAGGCGTTGGTGATGTCACGCCAGGCTTCTTTCGGATCAACCACTTCCTGACGACGCTGCTGCGTCATGCGGCACTCGTCCAGTGCGGCAGACAGCCAACCGGACGCCTCAGCCTCTTTCATGAGCTGGCCGGCAATCGGTAGCAGGTAAAAGACGTCTGCCGCGGCGTATTCAAGCTGACGCGCCGTCAGCGGACGCGCGAGCCAGTCGGTACGCGATTCGCTCTTATCCAGCGTCAGACCGGTGTACTCTTCCACCATCGCGGCGAAGCCCCAGGAGAGCGGACGACCGCTGAACGCCGCGAGGATCTGGGTATCAATCAGCGGCTGCGGCATGATGCCAAAGGTGTTGAGAAAGACTTCCAGATCTTCACTGCCCGCGTGCAGATATTTGGTCACGGCGGTATCCAGCAACAGCTCGCGCATTGGCGCCCAGTCGGTAATGCCGAGGGGGTCAATCAACGACACGTGTTTGCCGTCATACATCTGAATCAGACCCAGCTGCGGATAGTACGTTCGGGTGCGGACAAATTCCGTATCCAGGGCGATAGCGGGAAATTCACGCGTCACCTCGCACAGCGAAGCCAGCTCGTCGTTGGTAGTGATCATCTGGTAATTCAAATCGGACTCTCTTTTGTTTGCGCCCATAAAAAACGCCGGCTTAACCGGCGTCTGGGCGATTAACGTGAAGCTCAGGCCTTATTGTCCACTTTGGCACGGGCTTCGTCACGTAATTCTCGTCGTAATATCTTCCCGACGTTGGATTTCGGCAGCTCATCCCGGAATTCCACTAGCTTCGGCACTTTATAGCCCGTCAGCTGACGGCGACAAAACGTTATCAGCGCATCCTCGGTCAGAGAAGGATCTTTCTTGACCACAAATATCTTCACCGCTTCACCGCTGCTGCCGGAGGGAACGCCCACCGCCGCTACTTCCAGCACGCCGCTGTGCTGCATCACCACGTCTTCGATTTCGTTCGGATAGACGTTGAACCCTGACACCAGGATCATATCTTTCTTGCGATCGACGATGCGCAGGAAGCCTTCGTCATCCATCACCGCGATGTCGCCCGTGTGCAGCCAGCCGTCTTTGATGATCTCATCCGTGGCATCCGGACGTTGCCAGTAGCCCAGCATCACCTGCGGCCCTCTGACGCACAGCTCTCCTGGCTCGCCGTGAGGCACTTCGTTATCCTCATCATCCACCAGTTTTGCTTCCGTCGACGGGACCGGCAGACCGATACTGCCGCTGTGATAGTCGATATCATGCGGGTTAACGCTGACCAGCGGGGCGCACTCCGTCAGGCCATAGCCTTCCAGCAGATACTGCCCGGTGAGTTTCACCCAGCGCTCGGCAACCGCCTGCTGAACTGGCATCCCGCCACCCGCAGAGAGGTGCAGCGTGGAGAAATCGAGCTGCTGGAACTCTTTATTGTTAAGCAGCGCGTTAAACAGGGTGTTCACGCCAGTCATGGCGGTGAACGGGTATTTCGCCAGCTCTTTGACCAGCCCCGGAATGTCGCGCGGGTTGGTGATCAATACGTTTTGACCGCCAAGCTCAATAAACAGCAGGCAGTTCATGGTCAGCGCAAAAATGTGATACAGCGGAAGCGCGGTGATCACCAGCTCCTTGCCCGGGTGCAGCAGCGGCCCGTAGGTGGCATTAACCTGCTCAAGGTTCGCCAGCATATTTCGGTGGGTCAGCATCGCCCCTTTCGCCACGCCGGTGGTACCGCCCGTGTATTGCAGAAATGCCAGATCCTCGGACACGATCTCCGGCTTCACGTACTGCATCCGGTAGCCCGCATGCAGGGCGCGGCGGAAAGAGATGGCATCCGGCAGGTGGTATTTCGGCACCAGCCGCTTAACGTATTTAACGACAAAGTTGACCAGCGTACCTTTCGCGGTAGAGAGCTGGTCGCCCATGCGCGTCAGGATGACGTGTTTAACCTGGGTTCTTTCAACGACTTTTTCCAGCGTGTGGGCAAAGTTGGAGACAATCACAATCGCCGCCGCGCCGCTGTCATTCAACTGATGTTCCAGCTCGCGCGGGGTATAGAGCGGGTTAACGTTAACCACGATCATCCCTGCCCTGAGGATCCCGAACAGCGCCACCGGGTATTGCAGCAGGTTTGGCATCATCAGCGCGACGCGATCCCCTTTCTGCAAGCCCAACCCTTCCTGTAAATAGGCTGCAAACGCCCGGCTGCGCTCTTCCAGCTTACGGAAGGTCATCACTTCGCCCATATTCACAAATGCAGGCTGGTCAGCGTAACGCCGTACCGAGTGTTCAAATAATTCAATCAGGGATTGATAACGGTCAGGATTGATCTCCGCAGGGACATCCGCGGGATAACGGTTAAGCCAAACCTTTTTCAATGCATCACCTCTGAAATGAGTGTTCGTCGTCATCACAGCCCCGATAATAAACAGTTTGTTAACATTATATTAACTCAGCGTACCAGTTTATTAATTGTTCAGATTGCAGGTTGCGAAGCGCGTCACTCTTTTTTTTCGTTTTATCCGTAAAAAAACAGAGACAGCGGCTGAGCCGCTGTCTCTTTCCTAACAATAACAGTAAGTTACTCAGTTACGATTGTTTGAACCTGTGCAGGGCCTGGATTGTACCAACCCCAGCCACCGTAGCCGTAACGATACGGATGCGGTCCCCACATCCACGGATCAATTGGCTGTGGCGGCATCACCACCTGCTGGGCAATACGCCAGCGTTTGTAGCCGTTCACCTGCATGGTCATAAATTTGTATGGCGTATTGCCGATTTTCCCCGCCACCGAACCGGTAATCGGTCCGACGACGGTTACCAGCTGCCCGCGGAAATCTACCGGATCGAGGAAGCCGCTGACGTCAGCGTAGATCCGCCCGCGCGAGGCTTCACCCAGAACAGGCCGCGCGCCGTCGTCCAGCGGGACAGTGGCAATCTCCAGCCGGGTTTTCCCCTGCTGGTTTAACACTTCAACCACCTTGCCGCCAAACCGCGCTTCCTGCCCGACATACAACTCCGGGGCATTCATCACGCGTACCAGATCCTGCTGTGGCGTCGGGCTGGTGCCCTTGATCGCATCAGGAACGGTGACGCACCCGCTCAGTGCTATGGCAACCGCGCCTGCCATAAGAAAGCGTACAACTTTAGTCTGAACCGCCATGATGCGACTCCTTTTTCTCAGTTCCTGTTACTGAGATTCACTCGCGGCCAGGAAGTTTCTTCCACGCGACGGTGTTTCGTAAATAAACCGGTTCAGCATGTTCAACCGCCACGGTTTTTCCTGCGGCAAGTAGCTGACAGGCAATCGGCAGCATATCTTCTGCGGCGGGCAGGAGCATGTTACCGTCCACCAGCGTAAGGCCGGTGTCCTTCGCCATCTCAGGCCATGCCGGCCAGCCGGTTCCGACCGTCGCCCACTCACCGGAGAGCTGTTTCAGGCGCCCGGTGACGGCTTCAGGTTTAAGCACCGCTTCCGTCTCTTCGCCGTGCCAGACGCCGTTTTCGTCACGGGTGTACTCCGCCCAGTAGACTTCCCCCATGCGGGCATCAATCGCAGCCAGCACGCGGGTGGCCCCGGTCATCCGCCAGGCGCCCTGAGCCATGGTCGCAAGCGTTGAGACGCCGATCATCGGCAGGTCAGCGCCCAGCGCCAGCCCCTGCGCAATGCCAATCCCGATACGTACGCCCGTAAAGCTGCCCGGACCACGGCCGTAGGCCAGCGCGTCGAGGTCAGTCAGGGCGGTGTTGCCCTCGGTTAAAATGGTTTTTACCAGGGGCAGAATACGTTGGGTGTGTTCCCGTGGGCACTCTTCGAAATGAGCAAAAGTCGTACCGTCGTTCCACAGGGCAACGGAACAGGCCTCTGTCGCGGTATCAATAGCCAGAATTCGCATCAGTCGTCGCGCTCTCGCAATGGTCAGTCACAAAATGGCGCGCATCTTAACACACTCCGGGAAGAATTACTCCGCCGTCGGGTTCGCCAGGAAGCGGACCGCGCGTTTAATATCCCGCGTGCGCGGCGCGGGCGGCAGGCTAGCGAGGAAGGTGGCGCCGTAGGGACGCATCACCAGGCGGTTGTCGCAGATCACCAGCACCCCGCGGTCGGTGACGTCGCGGATCAGTCGCCCTACCCCCTGTTTAAGCGTGATGACCGCGTCCGGCAGCTGGACGTCGTCGAACGGATCGCCCCCGCGCAGACGGCAATCCTCCATGCGCGCTTTCAGGAGCGGATCGTCCGGCGATGTGAACGGCAGCTTATCGATAATCACCAGCGAGAGCGTATCGCCGCGCACGTCCACCCCTTCCCAGAAGCTGCTGGTCGCCACCAGCAGGGCATTACCGGCGCTGACAAACTGCTGGAGCAGCTGGCCTTTGCTGGTTTCCCCCTGCAACAGCACCGGTAGCGTCATGGTGGCGCGGAACTGCTCGGCCAGATCGCGCATCATGGCGTGTGAGGTGCAGAGCATAAAGCAGCGCCCGTTGTTGGCCTCAATCATCGGCTTCAGCATGGCCGCCAGATGGCGCGCCGCGCCCGGCTGGTTAGGCAGCGGCAGATTGCGCGGCACGCACAGCAGCGCCTGTTTCTCATAGTCGAACGGGCTCGGCAGAAGCAGGGATTCCGCCTGCTCAATGCCGAGGCGCTCGGTAAAGTGGTGCAGATCGTCATTGACCGACAGCGTGGCCGAGGTAAAGACCCAGGTGCCGGGCTTTTGCGCCATCACCTCTTTGAATTTATCAGCAACGGTCAGCGGCGTGAGCGCGAGGGTGAAGTGGCGCGAGGTACATTCGTACCAGTAGCTATAGCCCGGCTGGTTGATCTCTTTCAGCCGCTTCAGCCGCCCACGGTAGAGCGTGGCGCGCTCGAAAGCGGCGTCCAGCAGCGCTGAACGTCCGAGGGACAGCTTCGCCACGTCGTAACAGAGTTCAAGGGCATCATCGAGCAGCAGCAGCGCGCGCTGGATATTTTTGTCTGCGAGCAGTTCGCGCAGGTTGCCGCGATAGCCCGGCTCGCCAAGCTGTAAGCGGAAATCCTGTGCGCATTGCGCCAGGCGGTCCGCGCACTTCTGCAACTGCTGGGTATCTTTGAGTTCGGTGCGATAGGCAATGGTAATATCTTTCGCCAGATCCTGAAGCTGACGGCTGGAGAGCGACTGACCAAAATACTGGCTGGCGATGTCCGGTAGCTGATGGGCTTCATCGAAGATCATCACCTCCGCCTCCGGGATCAGCTCGCCGAAACCACTGTCCTTGACCACCATATCCGCAAGAAACAGGTGATGGTTCACCACCACCACGTCGGCGTCCATCGCGGTTTTACGCGCTTTCACCACAAAACAGTCCTTATACAGCGGGCAGTCGCTGCCGAGGCAGTTGTCATTGGTGCTGGTCACCAGCGGCCAGGCCGGGGAGTCTTCCGGCACGCTCGCGCAGGTGCTGATGTCCCCCTCCTCCGTCTGGTTGGCCCAGGCGCGCAGGACGATCACATCGCTCAGGGTTTGTACCGGCAGGTCGCCGCCCGCCAGCGCCTGCTGTTCAAGACGCTCCAGACACAGGTAGTTAGAACGCCCTTTCAGCAAGGCCAGACGCCCTTTATATTTCAGCGCTTTCGCCACCGTGGGTAAATCGCGGCTGTAGAGCTGATCCTGGAGCGCTTTTGATCCCGTAGAGATGATCACCTTTTTTTTCGCCCGCAGCGCAGGAGCGAGGTAAGCATACGTTTTCCCCGTACCGGTGCCGGCCTCCACGACCAGCGGCTGCGCCTTGTCGATGGCGTGCGCGACGGCATGCGCCATCTGACGTTGGGGTTCGCGCGGTTTAAAGCCGGGAATAGCCTGTGCTAACTGACCTTCTGGGGAAAAATCGTCTGCCACGGTGTTCTCTCACTGTATTTTTGCACAGGGATTATGTCAGCCCCTTCTCTCCGGTGCCACCCCAAATAGTGACGACGGCGGAACATTATGGCAGTCTTGCCGCCTGACGACGAAAGATAACGAGGATACGTTTATGACAATTACGCGCATTGATGCCGAAGCCCGCTGGTCTGATGTGGTGATCCACAACCAGACGCTGTACTACACCGGCGTCCCTGCCAATCTGGACGCTGACGCCTTCGAGCAGACCGCCAACACCCTGGCGCAGATCGACGCCGTACTGGAAAAACAGGGCAGCGACAAATCCCGCATTCTGGATGCGACGATTTTTCTGGCGAATAAAGACGATTTCGCGGCGATGAATAAAGCCTGGGATGCGTGGGTCGTGGCGGGTCACGCGCCTGTACGCTGCACCGTACAGGCCACGCTGATGAAACCGGAATATAAGGTTGAGATCAAGATTATCGCGGCAGTGTAAGCCGGTTATTCTTCATCTTCATCCTCAAAGCGCGCCACGATCCGCTCGCCGGTATGGGTGGCGCGAAGTTCTTCCGCGACCTGGGAAATTGCCTGTCCGCTGCTCATCCCTTGGGACATCAGCTCCTGAATACGTTCAACGGCTTTCTGCTGTTGGTCATGGCTGAGAGAAGGTAAACCTGCAAACATCGTTAACTCCTGCTAAATTATTCGCGCTAATTATTTCACGCTGCCCGGTAGTATGCCATACATGAACATGCGCTTCCCCACTGTTATGACCTTGCCCTGGCGTGCAGACGCCGCCGAGTTCTGGTTTGCCCGTCTGAGCCACCTGCCTTTTGCGATGCTCCTGCACTCCGGGCATGCGGATCATCCCTACAGCCGCTTTGATATTCTGGTGGCCGACCCGGTTAAAACGCTGACGACCGATGCGCTGTCGCCAACTGACGATCCGCTGATGCGGCTTCAGAACGAGATCCATGCTCTGGGCTTTTCTGCCACACCGGATCCGGATCTGCCTTTCCAGGGGGGCGCGCTGGGCCTGTTTGGTTACGATCTGGGTCGCCGTTTCGAAAAGCTGCCCGAGCATGCGCAGGCGGATATTTCCCTGCCGGATATGGCGGTGGGGCTCTATGACTGGGCGCTGATCGTGGATCACCGTAAGCAGACGGTTTCTCTGCTAAGCCACCGGGACGTGCAGGCGCGTCTGGCCTGGCTTGAGGCGCAACGGCCCGCCGCCCCGGAACACTTTATGCTAACCTCCGGCTGGCGCTCGAACATGAGCGCGGAGGAATACGCGGAAAAATTCTCCCGCGTGCAGGCGTATCTTCACAGCGGCGACTGTTATCAGGTCAACCTTGCCCAGCGTTTCCAGGCGGCATACGAGGGAGACGAATGGCAGGCGTTTACCCGCCTCAATGCCAGCAATAAGGCCCCGTTCAGCGCATTTTTACGCCTTGAACACGGCGCCATCCTCAGCCTTTCACCTGAGCGTTTTATTCACCTGGCTGACGGTATGATTCAGACCCGCCCGATAAAGGGCACCCTGCCGCGCCTTGCCGATGCCGACGCCGACCGTCAGCAGGCGGAGACGCTGGCGGCCTCGCCGAAAGATCGCGCTGAAAACCTGATGATTGTCGATCTGATGCGCAATGATATTGGCCGCGTCGCCGAGCCGGGCAGCGTGCGCGTGCCGGAGCTGTTCGTCGTGGAACCATTCCCGGCGGTGCATCATCTGGTCAGCACCATCACCGCACGTCTGCCGGCCTCGCGAACCGCCTGCGATCTGCTCCGCGCCGCGTTTCCGGGCGGCTCCATTACCGGCGCGCCGAAGGTCCGGGCGATGGAGATCATCGACGAACTGGAACCGCATCGCCGCAACGCCTGGTGCGGCAGCATCGGCTATGTGAGTCTGTGCGGCACCATGGATACCAGCATCACTATTCGCACCCTGACGGCCTGCGACGGTAACCTGTACTGTTCCGCAGGCGGTGGCATTGTGGCCGACAGCCAGGCGGAGGCGGAATATCAGGAAACCTTTGATAAAGTGAATCGTATCCTGAAACAACTGGAGAACTCACGGTGAAGAAAGACAACCTGACGCTGGATGATTTTCTGTCGCGCTTTCAGCTTCTGCGGCCCCAGGTTAACCGTGCCACGCTGAATCAACGTCAGGCGGCGGTGCTGATACCGGTCGTGCGTCGTGAGCAGCCGGGTCTGTTGCTTACCCAGCGCTCACCGCATATGCGAAAACACGCCGGTCAGGTTGCGTTCCCGGGCGGCGCGGTGGACAGCACCGATGCATCCCTGATTGCCGCCGCGCTGCGCGAAGCGCATGAGGAAGTGGCGATCCCCCCGGAGACGGTCGAGGTGATCGGCGTGCTGCCGCCAGTGGACAGCGTAACCGGTTTTCAGGTCACGCCGGTCGTTGGCATTATTCCGCCCGACCTTCAGTATCACGCCAGCGTCGATGAAGTTTCAGCGGTGTTCGAAATGCCGCTGGAAGAGGCCCTTCGTCTGGGCCGCTATCACCCGCTGGATATTCACCGCCGCGGACACGATCATCGGGTCTGGCTGTCGTGGTATCAGCATTATTTTGTCTGGGGCATGACGGCAGGCATCATTCGTGAGCTGGCCCTGCAAATCGGCCTGAAGCCTTGACTATACTTTACATTCCACCCTTTTCTGGCAGGTTTGCGATCGGCGTCGCGCTATTAGCAAAACCATCGTTAACCATTAGTTTAATTCATGTGAATAGTTAAGCCGAGGTTGGTGTTCCCTCTTACACTATGCGCAGTTATAACATCGTTACTGGAACCCCAGTAACCCTGTCAGGAGTGTGAAAGTGATTAGTATATTCGACATGTTCAAAGTGGGGATTGGTCCATCTTCTTCCCACACTGTAGGGCCGATTAAGGCCGGTAAACAGTTCGTCGATGATCTGGTCGAAAAAGGATTACTGGAAAGCGTTACCCGTGTCGCCGTAGACGTTTACGGTTCACTGTCATTAACGGGTAAAGGCCACCACACCGATATCGCCATTATTATGGGTCTGGCGGGCAATATGCCGGACACAGTTGATATTGATGCCATTCCGGCATTTATCCGCGACGTGGAAACGCGCGGTCGCCTGCTGCTGGCTAACGGCCAGCACGAAGTGGACTTCCCGCAGGATGACGGGATGCGTTTTCGTAGCGACAACCTGCCGCTGCATGAAAACGGCATGACCATCCACGCCTGGAGTGGCGAAAAAGAGATCTACAGCAAAACTTACTACTCCATCGGCGGCGGCTTTATCGTTGACGAAGAACACTTTGGTAAAGAGAGCGCGGGCGACGTCAATGTGCCCTATCCGTTTAAATCGGCCACCGAGATGCTGGGCTACTGCAAAGAGACCGGTCTGTCCCTGTCCGGCATGGTGATGCAGAACGAACTGGCGCTGCACAGCAAGAAAGAGATCGAAGACTATTTTGCTAACGTGTGGCAAACCATGCGCGCCTGTATTGACCGCGGGATGAACACCGAGGGTGTTCTGCCTGGGCCACTGCGCGTACCGCGTCGTGCATCTGCTCTGCGCCGCATGCTGGTCACTACCGACAAGTTCTCCAATGACCCAATGAACGTGGTCGACTGGGTGAACATGTTTGCCCTCGCGGTTAACGAAGAGAACGCAGCGGGTGGTCGCGTCGTGACGGCGCCAACCAACGGCGCGTGCGGTATCGTTCCGGCGGTGCTGGCCTATTACGATCACTTTATTGAGCCCGTGACGCCGGACATCTATATCCGCTATTTCCTCGCGGCAGGTGCTATCGGCGCGCTGTACAAAATGAATGCGTCCATCTCTGGTGCCGAAGTAGGCTGTCAGGGTGAAGTGGGCGTGGCCTGCTCTATGGCAGCAGCGGGTCTGGCGGAACTGCTGGGCGCCAGCCCTGAGCAGGTGTGCGTAGCGGCGGAAATCGGCATGGAGCACAACCTCGGCTTGACCTGTGACCCGGTTGCCGGCCAGGTGCAGGTGCCGTGCATTGAGCGTAACGCCATCGCCTCCGTCAAAGCGATCAACGCCTCGCGTATGGCGATGCGCCGTACCAGCGAGCCACGCGTGTCGCTGGATAAGGTTATTGAAACCATGTACGAGACCGGCAAGGACATGAACGCGAAGTACCGTGAAACCTCGCGCGGCGGTCTGGCCATTAAGGTGCAGTGCGACTAAGCCTTCCTTTCGCCCATCTGCAACGGATGGGCGAATTTTCCCCTCTCGTCTCGTCGCTTCACGTATTCCCCACTACACTGTCACTGTTGCGTCTGGCTTTTCCGGCCGGTGCTTAACAGGCGACCGTTCATGCAAACTGCACAAACGATCATTAAAGACTATCGCCGAAAACGCGTTATCGTCTGTGTCACGGTTGCGCTCGTTACGCTCGTCCTGACGCTGGGTATTCGCTTTATTTCACAGCGCAACATAAATCAGGATCGGATCCACGACTTTACCCACCACACCGTGCGTGCGCTTGATAAGGTGCTTCTTTCGTTAGAGGCCCAGCGGGAAACGCTACTTTCACTGGTTGGCATGCCCTGTTCCGAAGCAAATCTGATCCTGCGAAAACAGGCGGCGATCCTCCAGACCGTACGCTCCATCGCCCTCATTCAAGACGGAATACTGTATTGCTCAAGCGTCTTTGGCAGCCGTAATGTGCCCGTCAGTGAGTTTGTGCCGGAGCTGCCGGTCAGTGAATCCAGGCTGTTGCTGCTGACCGATCGGTGGCTGGTAAAAGGCAGCCCGGTACTGATTCAGTGGTCTCCCCTCGCGAGCGACGGCAACGACGGGGTGATGGAGGTGGTGAATATCGATCTCATCACTAAAATGATTCTCGAGCCGCAGCGGCCGCAGATCACCGACGTTGTCCTGAGAGTAGGAGATAACTTCCTCCGCGACGGGCAACAGGTGACGACTACGCCGACCTTCGATGAAAACGCCTCCCTGCTGGAACAATCGTCACAGCATTACCCTTTCAGCGTCACGGTGAGCGGCCCCGGGCCTGGCGAAATGGCGTTAAAAAATCTGCCCACCCAGCTGCCGCTGGCGTTAATGCTCAGCTTACTGATGGGCTATATCGCCTGGCTCGCCACCGCGCGGCGCATCAGTTTCACCTGGGAAATCAATATGGGAATTGCGGCCAGGGAGTTTGAGCTCTTCTGCCAGCCGCTGGTGAATGCCCGCACCCGGGAATGCGTCGGCGTCGAGATCCTCCTGCGCTGGAACAACCCGCGTCAGGGATGGATTTCGCCCGATGTCTTTATCCCTCTGGCCGAAGAACATAACCTGATTGTTCCGCTTACCCGCTACGTCATCAGCGAAACGGTGCGGCAGATAGGCTATTTCCCGGCCTCGCGCGATTTCCATATCGGCATTAACGTGGCCGCCAGCCATTTTCGCCGCGCTGCGCTGATCCGGGATCTCAACCGCATCTGGTTTAACGCCAGCCCTGTTCAACAGTTGATCGTGGAGTTAACCGAACGCGATGCGTTGCTGGATGTGGATTACCGCATCGTGCGGGAGCTGCACCGCAAAGGGGTGAAACTTGCGATTGATGATTTTGGTACCGGCAACAGCTCACTTTCATGGCTAGAAAAACTGCATCCGGATGTGCTGAAAATTGATAAATCCTTCACCACCGCGATCGGCACCGACGCCGTGAACTCAACGGTAACGGATATTATTATTGCGCTGGGTCAGCGGCTGAATATTGAACTGGTTGCGGAAGGGGTGGAAACCGAGGAGCAGTCACGCTACCTGCGCCGTCACAGCGTACATATTTTGCAGGGGTACTTGTATGCGCGGCCAATGCCGCTGCGCGAATTTCCGAAATGGCTGGCGGAAAGTCACTCTCCGCCAGCACGCCACAACGGACACATCGTGCCCTTACTGCCGTTACGCTAGATAGCGTTACTCTTCTTCGTCGTGTGCAGAGTGCTCTTTAACAATACGCACCATATCAACGCGATAGTCGTTGGCTTCGACGATGGTAATTTGCAGCGGCGGCAGCTCCAGCACATCACCAATACGCGGGATCTGCCCGTTAACGGCAATCACCAGCCCCGCGACGGTGGCAATGTCTTCATCATCATTGACCACGTTTTCGACGCCCAGCGTGTGCGAGAGCGTGTGCAGGTCGGTGGTGCCTTTCACCAGCCAGCCGTCACCGTCGGCAACGATTTCCGGGGTTTCATCCGCATCAGGGAATTCACCGGCAATGGCTTCCAGCACGTCCAGCGGCGTCACCAGGCCCTGTACCACACCAAATTCATTGGTGACGATAACAAAGCTCCCGCGGGCACGACGCAACACGCCCAGCAGGTTGATCGGATCCAGCGTCTCCGGTACCACGATGGCGGGCGACGCGGCCGCTACGGCCTCGACGTTAACGCCCTCTTCCAGCGCCACCAGCATCTCTTTCGCGCGTACGACACCGATGATCTCATCCAGCTCACCCCGGCAGACCGGGAACAGGCTGTGTGGCGAGGAGAGCAGCTGCTGACGAATTTCGTCGACGCTCAGGTTGGCGTCCACCCAGCTGATCTCACCGCGCGGCGTCATAATGCCGCGCAGGGAGCGGGAAGCCAGCGAAAGCACGCCGTTGATCATGTAGCGTTCTTCTTCCACAAACGCGCCTTCCGGCACCGGAACCGGGTTACGGTTCTCGTTATCAGCCTGCACGTTGACCTGACGACGTCCGCCCATCAGTCGCAGAATCGCATCTGCGGTACGGGCTCGCAGCGGCTGATTCGACTGCTGCTTAATAAAGTTACGGCGCGCAATCTGGTTAAACAGCTCGATCAGAATCGAGAAGCCAATCGCGGCGTACAGGTAGCCTTTCGGAATATGGAAGCCAAACCCTTCTGCCACCAGGCTCAGACCAATCATCAGCAGGAAGCTCAGACACAGCACAACGACCGTCGGATGCTGGTTGACGAAACGCGTCAGCGGTTTTGACGCCAGCAGCATTACCGCCATCGCAATCACCACCGCCGCCATCATCACCGGCAGATGGTTCACCATGCCGACTGCCGTAATCACCGCATCCAGAGAGAAGACCGCATCAAGCACCACAATCTGGAGAACAACCACCCAGAAGCTGGCGTAACCCTTACCGTGGCCATCATAGTGCTGCCGGTTCTCCAGCCGTTCATGCAGCTCTGTTGTGGCTTTGAACAGCAGGAACAGGCCCCCCACCAGCATGATTAAATCGCGGCCGGAGAAGGTGAAATCCATGACGGTGAACAGCGGCTTCGTCAGGGTAACCATCCACGAGATCACAGACAGCAAGCCCAGACGCATGATCAGCGCCAGCGAGAGGCCGATCAGACGGGCTTTATCACGCTGTTTCGGCGGGAGCTTATCCGCGAGGATGGCGATAAACACCAGGTTATCAATACCGAGAACGATCTCCAGCACGACCAGCGTAAGCAAGCCTACCCAGATTGACGGGTCCATTAAGAATTCCATGACACGCTCCTGCTAAAGGAATGACAAAACGGTGCCCCGCTAATTTCGGGCATTTCAAAGGGAATGAGAGTCGATGCGTGGCGAAGATCGCCGATGAATAAGGCGCGGAATGGCCTGGAAGATGACTGACGTCGGTGACGGTCCATATAGTGGGCTGTAGCCCTATACTCCTGAATAATTAAACGGACGCTAAACATATCAGAGACAATTGGTTTTTAGCAAAGATTTACGTTCCTTTGCAAACTTCTGTAACACACGCGGATTAACTTAAAGAAAAATCTGTAAGGCGTAGCTAAATTACGGATCTTCATCACATAAATTATTTTTTCACTATCTAAAATAATTCGCGGAAGTCTTAGTTTTTTGAACTCTAACCCTTATCTGAATCGATTCGGTTCGCCAATACGATTCTCAGTACGCCTGCCTGGCAGACGTATACATGATAATAAAAGGAGGTAGCAAGTGACCATTGCTATTGTCATAGGCACACATGGTTGGGCTGCGGAGCAGTTACTCAAAACGGCAGAAATGCTGTTGGGCGAGCAGGAAAACGTCGGCTGGATCGATTTCGTTCCCGGTGAAAATGCCGAGACGCTGATTGAAAAATACACTGCTCAGCTTGAGAAGCTGGATACCAGCAAAGGCGTGCTGTTTCTCGTGGATACATGGGGCGGCAGCCCGTTCAACGCTGCCAGCCGCATTGTCGTCGATAAAGAGCATTATGAAGTCGTCGCCGGGGTGAATATCCCGATGTTGGTGGAAACCTTCATGGCGCGTGACGACAACCCAGGTTTTGATGAACTGGTGGCACTGGCGGTGGAAACCGGTCGCGAAGGCGTGAAGGCGCTGAAAGCGCAGCCGGTTGAAAAACCGGCCCCTGCCCCTGCTGCACCAAGGGCGGCAGCACCGGCGAAGCCAATGGGTCCGAACGATTACATGGTTATCGGCCTTGCGCGTATTGATGACCGTCTGATCCACGGCCAGGTGGCAACACGCTGGACCAAAGAGACCAACGTACAACGCATCATCGTGGTCAGTGACGAAGTGGCCGCCGACACTGTCCGTAAAACCCTTCTTACCCAGGTTGCACCGCCGGGCGTCACCGCGCACGTCGTGGATGTCGCCAAAATGATCCGCGTTTACAACAACCCGAAATATGCGGGTGAGCGCGTGATGCTTCTCTTCACCAACCCGACAGACGTCGAACGCATTGTTGAAGGCGGCGTGAAAATCACCTCCGTTAACATTGGCGGTATGGCATTCCGTCAGGGCAAAACGCAGGTCAACAACGCGATTTCAGTGGATGCGAAAGATATCGAGGCCTTCAACAAACTGAATGCACGCGGTATCGAACTGGAAGCCCGTAAGGTTTCCACGGACCAGAAACTGAAAATGATGGATTTGATCGGCAAAGTGGGGAAATAAGCCCGGGCCGGTTTTTCATATAGAGCTTATGTAATAGGAGAAGTGCAATGGAGATTACTACTCTTCAGATTGTGCTGGTGTTCATCGTCGCATGTATTGCGGGTATGGAGTCCGTACTTGATGAATTTCAGTTCCACCGCCCTCTGGTGGCCTGTACGTTGATTGGCGCCGTTCTCGGTGACATGAAAACCGGTATCATCATCGGTGGTACTTTGGAAATGATCGCCCTCGGCTGGATGAACATCGGTGCGGCAGTTGCGCCAGATGCCGCGCTGGCGTCCATTATTTCAACCGTTCTGGTTATCGCTGGTCATCAGAGTATTGGTGCCGGTATCGCGCTGGCCATCCCGCTGGCCGCAGCGGGTCAGGTGCTGACCATTATCGTCCGTACTATTACCGTTGCCTTCCAGCACGCGGCGGATAAGGCGGCCGAAAACGGCAACCTCACCGCGCTCTCCTGGATCCACGTTTCTTCCCTGTTCCTGCAAGCGATGCGTATCGCAATCCCTGCGGTTATCGTGGCGATTTCTGTCGGTACCAGCGAAGTTCAGGGCATGCTGAATGCGATCCCTGAAGTGGTTACCAGCGGTCTGAATATCGCCGGGGGTATGATCGTGGTGGTCGGTTATGCGATGGTCATCAACATGATGCGCGCGGGCTACCTGATGCCATTCTTCTACCTTGGCTTCGTTACCGCTGCGTTCACCAACTTCAACCTGGTTGCGCTGGGTGTGATTGGTGCGGTGATGGCGATTCTTTATATCCAGCTCAGCCCGAAATACAACCGTGTCGCGGGTGCCCCTGCGCAGGCTGCTGGTAACAACGATCTCGATAACGAACTGGACTAACAGGTGAGCGAAATGGTTGATATGACAAAAACTACCACTGAGAAAAAACTCACTCCGGGTGATATTCGTGGCGTGTTCATCCGTTCTAACCTGTTTCAGGGTTCATGGAACTTCGAACGTATGCAGGCGCTCGGCTTCTGCTTCTCCATGGTGCCGGCCATCAAACGCCTGTATCCGGAAAACAACGAAGCACGCCGTCAGGCAATTAAGCGTCACCTGGAATTCTTCAACACCCATCCTTATGTTGCGGCGCCGGTTCTGGGCGTGACGCTGGCAATGGAAGAGCAGCGTGCGAACGGGGCTGAGATCGACGATGGTGCCATCAACGGTATCAAAGTTGGTCTGATGGGGCCGCTGGCAGGCGTGGGCGACCCGATCTTCTGGGGTACCGTGCGGCCGGTCTTTGCGGCGCTGGGCGCCGGGATCGCCATGAGCGGCAGCCTGCTCGGTCCTCTGCTGTTCTTCATCCTGTTCAACGCGGTGCGTCTGCTGACCCGTTACTACGGCGTGGCGTACGGCTATCGTAAAGGGGTGGATATCGTTAAGGATATGGGCGGCGGCTTCCTGCAAAAACTGACTGAGGGGGCGTCAATCCTCGGCCTGTTTGTAATGGGGGCGCTGGTTAACAAGTGGACGCACGTGAACATCCCGCTGGTGGTATCGACGATCACTGGTCAGGATGGTCAGACGCGCGTTACCACCGTGCAGACGATTCTGGACCAGCTGATGCCGGGCCTGGTACCGCTGCTGTTAACCTTCGCCTGTATGTGGCTGCTGCGTAAGAAAGTGAACCCGCTGTGGATCATCGTTGGCTTCTTCGTCATCGGTATCGCGGGCTACGCCGTCGGCCTGCTGGGTCTGTAATAAAATGCGTTACCGACCGGGGGCTTGCCCCCGGTCTTTTTATCTGGAGGATGAATGACTGTCACGGACACCGTACTGGTTTTATTTATTGTTGCCCTTCTGGCTTACGCGATCTATGACGAGTTCATTATGCCTCGCCGCCACGGCGAGACGCTGCTGACCCTTCCCCTCTTACGCCGTGGACGCATTGATGCGTTTATCTTCGCCGGTCTGGTAGTCATCCTGATTTACAATAATGTGACCAGCCACGGCGCAATATTAACCACATGGTTATTATGTGCGCTGGCATTAATGGCAATTTACCTGTTCTGGATCCGCTCGCCAAAACTCATTTTTAAAAAACACGGATTCTTCTTCGCCAATGTCTGGATAGAATATAACCGTATTAAAGAGATGAATTTATCCGAAGACGGGGTTCTGGTGATGCAATTAGAACAACGCCGCCTGCTCATCCGGGTCAAAAATATTGATGACCTGGAAAAGATCTACAAATTACTCGTTAAAACTCAATGAGTTAATATTATAGCATCGGCTATATATTGCATTATTCTTAAACCAACAATATAGCCGGTGCTATATCTCCTCTGTTAATTGCCTTATATTTGTTAACGATATTTTCACGCATAAATCTAAATGAAAATCGTTATCAATATAGTGGCTATATAAAGCCATCTTCGTTGTTGTTTTATATTCTCAAAATATGTTAAGGTTGCGCCCGTCGTTGGGGAGTAGCCGATTTCCTGCCTGCGGGAAATGTACGTGTCAACATACTCGTTGAAAAACGTGGCGCGTACGGATCGTTTTCAGCACACTGACTGTGCCAAAAGCGATCAGGCGAGACCATAGATACATCAACTGCTGTTTACTGGGGGCAGTGATGTGTCATATGGATATCCCCGGTCTGGACGCTCTTATGAATATCTCCGCTACGATCCTTCTGGCTTTTGGCATGTCCATGGACGCATTTGCCGCCTCTATTGGTAAAGGTGCCACCCTCCATAAACCTAAATTTTCCGACGCCCTGCGTACCGGTCTCATATTTGGTGCTATCGAAACGCTGACGCCGCTTATCGGCTGGGGTCTGGGGATGCTCGCCAGCCAGTTCGTGCTGGAGTGGAATCACTGGATTGCTTTCGTGCTGCTGGTGTTCCTCGGCGGACGCATGGTGATTGAAGGCTTTCGTGGTAACGGCGATGAAGATGATGCGCCGCTGCAACGCCACGGCTTCTGGCTTCTGGTGACAACCGCCATCGCAACCAGCCTGGATGCAATGGCCGTGGGTGTCGGTCTGGCGTTTTTGCAGGTCAATATTATCGCCACCGCGCTGGCGATTGGCTGCGCCACGCTGATCATGTCAACGCTGGGGATGATGGTGGGTCGGTTCATTGGCCCGCTGTTAGGCAAACGAGCCGAAATTCTGGGCGGTATCGTGTTGATCGGGATTGGTGCCCAAATCCTTTGGGCACACTTCGCGGGTTAACCTTCGCGCTGCCAGCAATGAATGCTGAAATCCGTCTGGCAGCGAAATTCTGTCTGCGCTGCCAGCGTTTCCCACACCTCTGGTTTTGCCCGCCATGCAAACGGCGTCATTTGCAGTAACGCCACCGCTTCACTTCCCTGCAACGTCATTTCATACGCTACCGACTGCGCCTGCTTTAACGCAAAGCCCGCCAGCTGTTCAGAGTGCGGCGCATGCAGGTGAACTTCATCATAGATCAGCCCTTTTAACTCCAGCAGATGACGCGGCCCTGGCGTGACGGTGATAACCCAGCCGCCAGGCTTAACGACGCGCGCCAGCTCCTCTGCCTTGCACGGCGCATAGATACGCACCACGGCGTCCATACTCGCTTCCTCAAACGGCAGGCGGTGGCTGGAGGCCACGCAGAACGTTACCGCTGAGTAGCGTTTTGCTGCCGCACGGATAGCCACTTTCGACACGTCCAGCCCGTAAGTTTCGGCACCCTTCTCAGCCGCCACGTCAGCAAACGTGGCGGTGTAGTAACCTTCGCCGCAGCCGATATCCAGCATGGCGGATGCGCCTTCTGTCAGATATTGACGGAGTAAGGCGACAACGGCATCCCTGAGCGGTTGATAGTGCCCGGCATCGAGAAACGCCCGGCGCGCCTGCATCATCTCCGCGCTGTCACCCGGGTCCCGGGAGCGCTTGTGTTGTACCGGCAGAAGATTTACATAGCCCTCTTTCGCCCGGTCAAACTGATGTCCCTGTGGACAGATAAACGTTTTCTCCGCGCGCGTCAGCGGCGCGTGGCAAAGGGGACAACTGAAAGACATGACAGCTCCAGGGCGTAAACCAAAAGGCGAAGTGTACCGCTATTCGCCAGGGTTATAAACGGCTGGGTGACGCATCACGATCAGATGGTCAGAATCTGCCGGCAGCCCGTCTGGCTTCACGTTTTCCAGGCGCAGGACGTTACCCATAATTTCGCTGAACACGGGCGCAGAAACGGCCCCGCCATAGTAGGCACCGTTTTGCGGATCGTTGATCACCACCACCAGCGCGAAACGGGGATCGCTGGCAGGCGCAACGCCTGCGGTATAGGCGACGTATTTATCCACATACTTACCATGTTCATCGATTTTTTTGGCCGTCCCGGTTTTTATCGCCACGCGATAGTTACGCACCGCCGCTTTGACCCCGCCACCGCCGGGTAACGCAACGCTCTCCATCATATGTTCCACCTCGTGAACAATTTCCTCGGGCATCACCCGCTTGCCAATCACCGGCGGGTCAATACGGGTGATGGACAGAGGCCGTTCAATGCCGTAGCTGCCGATGGTGGCATACACATGCGCCAGCTGGAGGGGGGTTACCATCAGGCCATACCCAAAGGCAAAGGTCGCCCGATCTAACTGACTCCAGAATTTTCGCTGCGGCAGTAAACCTGCGCTTTCTCCCGTTAAACCAAGCCCGGTACTCTCGCCAAAACCAAAGTTTTTATAGGTATCCAGTAACCGTTGCACGGGCATCGCCAGCGAAAGACGGGATACACCTGTGTCGCTGGATTTTTGCAAAATCCCGGTCATCGTCAGCTCGGGGTAGTAGCCCACATCACGAATACGATGGCCATCAATGGTGTAGGGATGCGTGTCTATCACGCTGTCAGGCTGTACCAGCCCCTGCTGTAGCGCCGTCATCAGCACCAGAGGCTTAACGGTCGAGCCAGGTTCAAAGGTGTCGCTGATCGCGCGATTGCGAAAATCATCCAGCGTTGCCCCTTCCCGGTTGTTGGGATTGAAGTCGGGGAAGCTCGCCATCGCCAGAATTTCGCCCGTTCGGATATTAATCAGCACCGACGCGCCTGACTCAGCTTTGTTCCACGCCACGGCATTATCCAGCGCGTCTTCGGTGATAGTTTGCAGGCGTTCATCGATACTAAGCTGAATATTATGTGCAGGTACGGGAGCCACCTCCGTAAGGTTCTCCACCACATGTCCGTAGCGATCTTTCCTGACCAGCCGCACGCCTGCCTTCCCGGTAAGCTGCGTGTTAAAGCTTTTCTCGACGCCCTCAATGCCCTGACCATCAATATTGGTGAAGCCAATCAGGTTCGCCGCCACGTGCCCGGCAGGATAAAAGCGGCGGGACTCATCGCGAAGGTTGATGCCGGGGAGACGCAGCTTATCGATCCACTTTGCCTGGGCGGGATCAACCTGACGGGCCAGGTAAATAAATCGCCCGTGCGGGTTACTGTTAATTCGCGATGCGAGCGTGCTCAGAGAAAGGTGTAAGGCATTTGCCAGGGCCTGCCAGCGCGAGTCAAAACCGATCCCCCCTTTTTCCAGCACTGTTTTGGGATCGGCCCAGACGGCCTGGACGGGTACGCTCACCGCAAGGGGTCGCCCTTCACGGTCAACAATCATCCCGCGCGGGGCGTCTATCGCCACTTCGCGCAGGGAGCGCATATCCTCCTGCTTCACCAGATTATCCGGTTTGATAATTTGTAGCCACGCTACGCGGCCCAGCAGAAACGCAAGGCTACAAAAGATGGCGAGACACAGAAGTGCAAAACGTGCCGGAGTAAAATTTCCGGTGGTGGTTATTGTCTTTTTTTTCACCTTAACCCCAGGGCTGTTAATCAACGCCCTGATTTAACGGGAAAAGCGGATAATAAGGCGGGAAAACAATGCTAATAATATCGCGGGTTTGCAACAAGATAATAACAGAGGAGGATTACGTAATATTTTGAAAAATAAGCGAATAAAAAAGCCCCGCATCGGCGAGGCTTATGTCTGAGATCGAAGCGCTGAGCGCTTCAGTCAGCAGTGATTCGATCAGATAGCAGTTACGTTAACCGCAGCTGGGCCTTTCTGGCCATCCTGAATTTCGAACTCAACGTTCTGGCCTTCAGCCAGAGTTTTGAAGCCGTTACCCTGGATTGCAGAGAAGTGTACGAACACGTCTTTGCTGCCGTCAGCAGGAGTAATGAAACCAAAACCTTTAGACTCGTTGAACCACTTAACTTGACCTTTAATCTTTGCCATTTGCAAAATTCCTTAGAGTGTTTTCTTAGCCCGCGGGCTTTGACATAGATAAAACTGAGACATTACTGCTTGAGGCACTAATATAAGGTTCGGCAGAGAAGCGGTATTCAACGACAACGTGTTTACTCAGGACTTCTTTACTGAAAATGCCACACATAAACAGAACTGTACCTCGTTTGACCCAAAACGTGTTATCACACACAACGTTTAATATGGCAAGCCATTTTTAAACGTGTCTCGATCCGCCGCACAAATTCAGACGTTACTCCATAACAATCTGCACAGTTATGCGAATTGTCAAATGAAGCGCCACCTGACCTCACTGCCCGCAGGGTGCGTTGACGCGCCCTGTAATCAAAGACTTTTTAAACATAGCTCAATCATTTCAAAGCGTCCATCCCAATCCCAGAATTTCTTTAAAGGAATGACTGAGTTAGAACATTTTGTGAAAAGTTATGCTGAAAACATTGCAACGCACCAACATGTGTCAGGGAATATACGATGTTAATTACATTTTGCTAACTGTATTAAAAACCACCATTTAATAAGTGTTATTCTGCACCAAAATAATGAAATTTTTATGACTCTGCCTCAAAACAAGGCAAGCAAAACGTTTCGATAAAAATAAAACACTTCAGGAAAGATAAAGCACACTATTTATTCAACGAAACTGAATTTGTTAAATAAGGATAAATATTCGCCAGTTTTCAGTGTGCTAAAACATGAGTTAACTGCTGCTTAATTAAATGCCGGGAAGTTGTGGGATGCATTTGATAAGGGAGGGGATTTACGCCGTACGTCAGGCCACCTCCCCGCTCCGGGCAGACTATCGTTCAGCTACCAGGCGAATGAAGTCTTCCTCGTCTTGTTGTTGAGCAACAGCGTCCTTCGGTACCGCTTTCTCCTCCGGCTCGTTGGCTTCGCACAAACGACGCAGCAGCGCAGTCTGCCGTTTCTGCTGATCGAGCAATGCTTCCAGCAGCTCAATCTGCTCATTTGTGCGGGAGCTGGCGCGGTTAACGAAAAACCACAGCACCAGCCCAACGACCAGCACCAACAAAGACATTACCAGGGATGCAATGCTCAGCAGCCCCGAATTCAGTAACTCACCCATTTCACCACCTCAGTAAAAACCGCCATTTTACCACTGCCGCCGCGTAAGGACATCACTCAGCGTAAAAATGGTCTCTACCAGGGGATAAACTTATTGATTGAACAAATGCCGCTAAAGAACTGTACATCCTGATCGCACATCACATTGATAGTCTGCGTCCACAGCACCACGCATGCTATCAACACTATAATCAGAATTACCCAGCGTATTTTTTTCACTCCACACTCCGTCTTATGACCTGATACAGCCAGGTTATCACGGTTATCTTAAACAGGGGCTAACTGTACCTTCAACAGACGCTTTTCGGAATCGTGCACTTGTTTCACTGCGTAAAGCCGTTACGCTTACTCTATGACAACAAAGAAAAAAGAGGCAACGATGCGTTTACTTATTCGTACAGTAATTGTACTGGCTATTGTCTGGATCGGCCTGTTATTAAGTGGGTACGGCGTATTAATGGGGAGCAAAGAAAATGCCGCGGGTCTGGGTATCCAGTGTAAATATCTTACCGCCCAGGGGATAAGCACGGCTCAGTACATCCATTCCGACAGCGGGATCATCGGGTTAACCAACTGTCCTGTGCTGCGTAAATCATCTGTTGTGGTTGATAACGGTTAATCCGCGTTGAATTTCGCTTACAGAAACGCCGCAAAAGTGCGGCGTTTTTATTGGTGGCGTCGATCAGAACGGATAATCGTTATAGCCCATCTGCTCTGAAATTTTGCGCGCTGCGGTATGCAGAATCGCCACATATTCATGAAGACGCTCTTCAGAGAAACGCAGCGTTGGGAACGAAATGCTCAGGCCCGCAATGACAACGCCGAAGCGGTCAAACACCGGCACACCGATGCAACGCAGCCCCTCTTCCTGCTCTTCGTTATCTTCCCCGTAACCCTGCTCACGCACTTTATCCAGCACGCTCAGCAGTTCTTCCGTACTGGTAATCGTGCGGTCGGTGCTGCGTTTGTACTCCACCCCGTCAAGGATTTGCTTCACCTCTTCGCGATCGCGCCAGGCCAGCAGTACTTTACCAATTGCGGTGCTGTACAGCGGGTTACGACGACCAATGCGTGAATACATGCGCAGGTTGTACATGGAGTCAATTTTGTGGATGTAAACAATGCTGTCTTCATCCAGCGCACCGAGGTGAATTGTCTCTTTCGTCAGTCGTGAAAGTTCACGCATCTGAATGTCAGCGCTGCGGATCAGATCCACGTTCTGCAAGGCACGGGCGCCCAGTTCAAACAGTTTCAGGGTCAGAGAATATTTTTCTGATTCTCCTTCCTGCGCGACATAACCCAATGATTTCATCGTCTGCAAAAAGCGATAAACGGTGCTTTTCGACATCATCACACGCTGCGACAACTCTGTAATACCAATTTCACGCTCTTCTCCGAGCGCCTGCAAGATGCCAAACACCTTCAGCACGGAAGAAACAGAATCTGGCTGCTTATCCAAATCTGCGATTGCCATTTATCACCTCATGGAGAGTGTTTTATAAAAATCAGAACCGGTTTTTATTATAAATTCGTGTGATGCGTGCTGCAATCTATCTGGGTTTACTTCGTTACAAATCTGCGACATAAAACCGAAATAACGATGCTAAAATAGTTACTCTGAAAATAATTTCACGCTGAGTCATTCTTTCCCCATGCAAAAAAACGTTTCTGATGGCCTGCCCTTACCGCAGCGGTACGGGGCAATTGCCACTATTGTCATCGGTATTTCGATGGCTGTCCTTGACGGTGCGATTGCCAACGTGGCTCTTCCTACCATTGCCAAAGACCTTAATGCTTCGCCGGCAAGCTCCATCTGGATTGTGAACGCGTACCAGATAGCGATTGTGATTTCCCTTCTGTCACTCTCTTTCCTGGGCGATATGTTTGGTTATCGCCGGGTTTACCAGTGCGGGCTGGTGGTCTTTACCCTCACCTCGCTCTTCTGTGCCCTTTCAGATTCACTGCACACCCTTACGCTGGCGCGTATCGCGCAGGGCTTTGGCGGCGCGGCGCTAATGAGCGTGAACACGGCCCTGATACGGCTTATTTATCCTCAACGCCACCTGGGGCGCGGCATGGGCATTAACTCCTTTATTGTGGCCGTGTCGTCCGCCGCCGGCCCAACGATTGCCGCCGCCATCCTGTCCGTTGCCTCGTGGCAGTGGCTGTTTGCCATTAACGTGCCGCTGGGCATTGTGGCGATCTTCTTCGCCCTGCGCTATCTTCCGGAAAATGGTCCGAAAAGCACCATGCCACGTTTCGATCTGCCCAGCGCCGTGATGAACGCGCTGACTTTTGGCCTGCTGATTACCGCGCTGAGCGGATTTGCGCAGGGACAGTCTTTGTCGCTCATTGCCGCAGAAATCGTTGCCATGCTTATCATCGGCTTTTTCTTTGTTCGACGTCAGCTGGCGCTGCCCGTGCCGTTACTGCCGGTGGATTTGCTGCGTATTCCGCTGTTTTCGCTATCCATTTGTACCTCCATTTGCTCGTTCTGCGCCCAGATGCTGGCGCTGGTTGCGCTGCCGTTCTTTTTGCAGAGCGTGATTGGCCGTTCAGAAGTGGAGACAGGCTTGCTGCTCACGCCCTGGCCGCTGGCAACCATGGTGATGGCCCCGCTGGCCGGTTACCTTATTGAGCGCGTCCATGCCGGGCTTCTGGGGGCGATTGGGCTGGTTGTCATGGCGGTGGGACTGTTTTCGCTGGCGCTCCTGCCCGCCTCGCCGGGGGATCTGGATATTATCTGGCGCATGATCCTGTGCGGGGCCGGTTTTGGTCTGTTCCAGTCCCCTAATAACCACACGATTATCACCTCTGCCCCACGTCATCGCAGCGGTGGCGCCAGCGGGATGCTGGGCACGGCAAGACTGTTAGGGCAAAGCACCGGGGCCGCACTGGTGGCGTTGATGTTTAACCTTTCCGGGCAGAATGCGACACACGTTGCGCTGATTACCGCAGGGACCCTGGCGACCCTCGCGGCTGTCATTAGCGGCCTTCGCGTCACCCAGCCAAAGGCGCAGGCATAAAAAAACCGGGCGGAGAATGGCTCCAGCCCGGTTCTTTTCAACCCGATTACGTTACTTCAGGTATTCGCCGCTACGCAGCGCTTCAATACGTTTATCCAGCGGCGGGTGAGACATAAACAGCTCGCTCAGCGACTTTGATTTGCCGTTGATGCAGAAGGCCATCATGCTGTTTGCTTCCTGCGGCTCGTAGCTGGTTTTAAGACGTTGCAGCGCAGCAATCATCTTTTCACGACCCACCAGTTTCGCGGAACCGGCATCCGCGTGGAACTCACGATGACGGGAGAACCACATGGTAATGATGCTTGCCAGGATACCGAACACCAGCTCCAGCACCATTGAAACAGCAAAATAGATCAGCGGGTTGCCGTTGCTCTCTTCACCCTCATCACGGTTGCCCCCCATAAACCCGGCAGCAATCTGTGCCAGAATACGAGAAATAAAGATAACGAAGGTGTTCACCACGCCCTGGATCAGGGTCATGGTGACCATATCGCCATTGGCGATATGGCTGATCTCGTGAGCAATAACCGCTTCCGCTTCGTCACGACTCATGTTTTGCAGCAGACCGGTACTGACGGCCACCAGGGACGCGTCACGACGCGCACCGGTAGCAAACGCGTTAATATCCGGCGCGTGGTAGATGGCTACCTGCGGCATGGCAATGCCCGCCTGCTTTGACTGCTGAGCAACCGTGCTCATCAGCCACTGCTCCATATCGTTACGCGGTTGCTCAATAACTTCACCGCCCACAGATTTCAATGCCATCCACTTCGACATCAGCAGTGAAATGAAAGAGCCACCGAAACCAAACAGCAGCGCCATAATCAACAGACCCTGAACGCTGCTCGACTGAATTCCCGTCAGGCTTAGCACCAGCCCGAATACCACCATCACCGCCAGGTTGGTGAGCAGGAAGAGCGCGATTCGCATCATAATATTCTTTTAACCTCAGTTTAACAAAACGCACTATGCGATTACCCACATCGTATGGGTATTACGGCTATTTTCAAGCATCCAGACGGCGTAAGTCACCAGAAAGACACAACTTTACATAATTGGAAATCTGCCTGACGGAAGGAGGAGGTACATAAAGAAACAGGCACAATTTCTTGTGCCTGTTGGGGGATTATTTTGTCGGAGCAGGTTGCAGGGCGGGTTTCTCTTTTTCCAGCTTCGCGAGATCAAGCGCGATATGCACCGTCTCGTCCAGATACGGATCGGGCTCCTGGTAATCCTTAGGCAGATCGTCCAGTTTTTTGAGCAGAGGCTTGCCTTCACGTTTGAAGCGATCGTTGATACGCGCCAGACGTGTCGCGTCATCTTCATTGTTCTCTTTCTCACGCTGGGCGTAGTTCAGAGACACAATGTTCCGTTTCGCTTTCAAAGCGTTGAAACGCGCGATGTCCTTCATGATGTACTGGAATTCCGGATCCTTCCCGATGCGATCGTTGTGATTTTTCAGCAGTTCTGGTCCGAACTGTTTCATATCACCCGATTTCACGAATGTCGCGGCATCAATGCTATCCCACGGCAGCGCGTTATCTTCAAACTTCTCGCCCGTTTCCGTCTCTTCGGTACCTGTCGGCATCATGATATCCGGCGTCACGCCTTTGCGCTGCGTACTGCCGCCGTTGACGCGGTAAAACTTCTGAATGGTGTACTGTACTGAGCCCAGCGCAGGCCACTCAGGGCGCAGCATCTGGTCGTAAATACGGTTCAGAGAGCGGTACTGCTGAACGGTGCCCTTGCCAAACGTCGGTTCGCCGACGATTAATGCCCGGCCGTAATCCTGCATGGCAGCAGCGAAGATTTCCGATGCAGAGGCGCTGAAGCGTTCGACAAGCACCACCAGCGGACCCTTATAGTAGACCACACCATCGGTATCGGCATCTTCACGCACTTTACCGTTGTTATCGCGCACCTGTACCACCGGGCCAGACGGGATAAACAGCCCGGAAAGCGAGACGGCCTCGGTCAATGCCCCGCCGCCGTTGCTGCGCAGGTCAATGATCACGCTGCTGACATTCTGCTTTTCAAGCTTCTGGAGCTGCACTTTCACATCATCGGTCAGGCCGACGTAGAAACCTGGGATATCCAGAACGCCAACCTTCTCCTTACCCACGGTTTTCACCGACATTTTCACCGCGCGATCTTCCAGACGGATACGCTCACGGGTGAGAGTAACGATACGGGTTTTAGTCCCCTTACCGGCTGGCAGGATCTCCAGGCGAACTTTGCTGCCCTTCGGCCCTTTGATCAGCGCAACAACGTCATCAAGACGCCAGCCAATCACGTCCACCATGCTCTTTCCGGTTTGACCCACACCGACAATACGGTCGCCTACGCTGATCGCTTTGCTTTTCGACGCAGGGCCACCGGCCACCATGGAGTTGATTACGGTGTAGTCATCGTCCATCTGAAGCACAGCACCGATACCTTCCAGAGACAGGCTCATTTCGGTATTGAACTGTTCGGTGTTACGTGGAGAGAGATAATTAGTGTGCGGATCAATTTCATGCGCAAACGCGGTCATCGCCAGCGAGAAAACATCTTCACTGTTGGTCTGCGCCAGACGACGAATAGCGAATTTGTATCGACGATTTAACGTCTCACGGATCTCTTTCTCGTCTTTGCCTGTAAGCTTGAGGCTCAGTTCGTCATATTTGACTTTTCCGTCCCACAGCGCATTCAGTTCAGCCTCGTCTTTCGGCCATGGCGCTTTGCTGCGGTCCAGATTAAAGGTGTCGTTGCCGGTGAAGTCCATCGGACGTTCCAGCACTTTCAGCGCGTATTGATAACGCTCAAAACGGCGCTTTTGCGATAAGTTGTACAGATCGTAGAACAGATCGAGCTTTCCGGAGCGCAGCTCATCACCCACTTCGGATTTGCGTTTAGCGAACTGTTCGACATCGCTGGCCAGCAGTACGTTATGGCTGTAATCCAGCAAGTTCAGATAACGGTCAAAGATTTTGGCCGAAAAGGCCTGATCGAGATCGAACTGACGATAGTGCGAACGAGTAAAGCGCGACGTCACGCGCTCACTCACCGTCGCGTGCTGAGTCTCTTCCTTGAGCACCGGAATTTGATCAACACGCGTAATATCGTCCACAGCGAAAGCGTGGCCTGTTATAGCAAACAGGCCAGCCAGCGCGGTGAGCTTAAAAAAAGTGTTCATGCCAGGCTCGGCCTCCGTTTCAGAACAACAAGTGTTCTGCGCGTACAATCATCGACATACCAGAAGTCAGCTGTACACGAACGCCATCTTTGGTGATTTCCAGTACGGTGGCGTCCATCGCGTTGTTACCCGCTTTCACCTTCAGAGACTGACCTACGCTCAGCGCATTGATGTCAGAAACTGGGGTGTGGCGCGGCTCTTCGCGCGGCGCACGTGGGGCTTTAGCTGCGGGTTTGTCAGCACGCGGTTTGCGATCGTTATTTTCAGTACGACGCGGTGCCGGGCGCGGTTTACGCTCGCGACGAGGGGCGTCTTCCTGACCGTTTGCCGCTGCGGCTTCGCGTTTTTTCGCCTGCTGTTCCGCACGCTGTGCCTGCACGCGAGCTTTGGCTTCTTCAAGCTGCTTACGCGCATGTTCTACGTGCTGCTCGTCCAGCTCACCGCACGGGTTGCCGTCAAGGTCGACACGGGTCGCACCCGGCTTGATACCGTACAGGTAACGCCAGCTCGAGGTATAAAGGCGCAAGGCAGAACGAAGCTGCGTTTTGCTGAGGTTCATCTCCCCCTCAACGCGCGCGACCAGATCCTGAAAGATACCGACTTTCAGAGGACGCGCTTCACCTTCAGCGCTGAAGCACTGCGGGAAACGCTCGGCCAGAAATGCGATAACTTCTTTACTGCTATTCAACTTAGGTTGATTTTCCATGAAATTTCCTGATTACAACGGACGTTGCCAACAAGCGCAGGCATGAACAGGCGACATTATAATGACGCTATCAGTAAATGCTACGTTATCCGTTGATTATCCTGCGACGCTCGCAAAGAATTTATGATAATCGGTCTCTGCCAGAACATTTTCCAGGTTTGCGGCCAGCGCGCGCAGCCCCTGCTCATCCTCGGCAGTAAAGCGGCTGAAGACCGTGCTGTCGATATCCAGAACGCCAATAATCTGATTTTTAACCACCAGCGGCAGTACGATTTCAGAATTGCTGCTGGCATCGCAGGCAATGTGGCCGTCAAACGCATGAACATCTTCGACACGCTGAACCTGACGGGTCGCCACTGCGGTACCGCACACGCCACGACCTACCGGGATGCGTACGCAGGCGAGTTTACCCTGGAAAGGCCCCAGCACCAGCGTGTCACCTTCCAGCAGATAAAAGCCCGCCCAGTTCACGTCAGAAAGGCGTTCGAACAGTAACGCACTGGTATTTGCCAGAGTGGCTAAGAAACTGGTTTCCCCTGCCATTAATGCCTTAAAATCGCGATTCAGATCCGCGTAGAATTCTGTTTTGTTCATTATTCAATCACTTAGTTATCTTACATAGTTACCGCATAGCCTATTAAAATAAGCATTAAATGCGCTCATGCTCAAGATGAATCCGTTCATGAGTTATTATAACTTTCAACAATACTAATCTGTGTGCGACTGATGGCCCTAAAAACACCCCAAATTACGCCGACACGAAAGATCGTTGTCCGTACGGTAAGCCAGGCTCTGCCCCGTGCACATTATCAGCGTTGTCCCCAGTGCGATACGCTTTTTATGTTGCCGAAGATGAAATCGCACCAAAGTGCTTTTTGTCCATGCTGCGATGCCAAAATCCGCGATGGCCGGGACTGGTCATTGACGCGTCTGGCGGCAATGGCGGTCACCATGCTGCTGCTGATGCCCTTCGCCTGGACCGAGCCGCTGTTAAAGCTCTACCTGCTTGGCGTGCGTATTGACGCTAACGTGTTGCAGGGGATCTGGCAGATGACGCGCCAGGGCGATCCGCTTACGGCCGCCATGGTGCTGTTCTGCGTCGTCGGCGCGCCGTTGGTGCTGGTCGCGGCAATTGCCTACCTGTGGTTTGGCAACATTCTGGGGATGAACCTGCGCCCTGTCCTGCTCATGCTGGAAAAGCTCAAGGAGTGGGTGATGCTGGACATCTATCTGGTAGGCATTGGCGTGGCCTCCATCAAGGTGCAGGATTATGCGTTTTTACAACCCGGCATCGGCCTTTTCGCGTTTATTTCACTGGTCCTGCTGAGTATTTTGACCCTGATTCATCTCAATGTTGAACAGCTTTGGGAGCGATTTTACCCGCAGCGCCCCGCGACCCGGCCTGATGAAAACCTGCGCGTCTGCCTGGGCTGCCATTACACCGGTTTTCCGGATAAACGCGGGAGGTGCCCACGCTGCCACATTCCGTTAAGATTGCGACGCAACAACAGCCTGCAAAAGTGCTGGGCGGCGCTAATCGCCTCCCTGGTATTTTTGTTCCCGGCCAACATGCTGCCGATCTCCGTAATTTATGTGAACGGCGCCCGTCAGGAAGATACTATCCTTTCGGGGATTATCTCTCTGGCGCACAGTAACGTGGGGGTCGCCGCCATTGTTTTCATCGCCAGTATTCTGGTGCCCTTTACCAAAGTGGTGGTGATGTTTACGCTGCTTATCAGCATTCACTTTAAATGCGAACAAGGACTACGCACCCGCATCCTGCTTCTGCGATTTGTGACCTGGATTGGTCGCTGGTCGATGTTGGATCTGTTCGTGATTTCGCTGATGATGTCGCTCATCAATCGCGATCAGTTACTTGCTTTTACCATGGGACCCGCAGCTTTTTATTTCGGCTCTGCGGTGATATTGACTATTCTTGCAGTGGAATGGCTGGACAGCCGCTTACTTTGGGACGCACATGAGTCAGGAAACGCCCGCTTCGCCGACTGAAGCGAGAATTAAAACAAAACGCCGCATTTCGCCATTCTGGTTGCTGCCTGTTATCGCGCTGATGATCGCAGGCTGGCTTATCTGGACGAGCTATGAAGATCGCGGAAGTACCATCACGATTGATTTCCAGTCTGCGGACGGCATTGTCGCCGGACGTACCCCCGTTCGCTTCCAGGGGGTGGAAGTGGGTACCGTGCAGGATATTTCCCTTGGCAAAGGGCTGAACAAAATCCAGGTCCGGGCGAGCATTAAGTCTGATATGCAGGATGCCCTGCGTGCCGAAACGCAGTTCTGGCTGGTCACGCCTAAAGCCTCCCTGGCCGGCGTTTCCGGGCTGGATGCGCTTGTGGGCGGTAACTATATCGGCATGATGCCCGGCAAAGGTGAGCCACAGGATCACTTTGTTGCGCTGGATACCCAGCCGAAATATCGGCTGAATAACGGCGATTTGATGATCCATCTCCGCGCGCCGGATTTGGGCTCGCTGAACAGTGGTTCTCTGGTCTATTTCCGCAAAATCCCGGTAGGCCGCGTTTACGACTACGCCATTAACCCGAACAAAGATGGCGTGACCATTGATGTACTCATCGAGCGCCGTTTTACCAACCTGGTGAAAAAAGGCAGCCGCTTCTGGAACGTCTCAGGCGTCGATGCTGACCTGAGCTTAAGCGGTGCGAAAGTGAAGCTTGAGAGCCTGGCGGCGCTGGTGAATGGCGCTATCGCCTTCGACTCACCTGCTAACTCCAGCCCTGCCGCCGCAGAAGATACCTTTGGCCTGTACGCCGACCTGGCGCACAGCCAGCGCGGTGTCATCGTCAAGCTGACCCTGCCGGATGCCAAAGGCCTGAAAGCCGGTTCGACCCCGCTGATGTACCAGGGTTTAGAGGTCGGGCAACTGACAAAATTAACCCTCAATGCGGGCGGTTCCGTTACCGGCGAAATGACGGTGGATCCGAGCGTGGTGGATCTCCTGCGGGAAAAAACGCGCATTGAACTGCGTAATCCGAAGCTCTCCCTCAGCGACGCCAGCATCAGTTCTCTGCTGACGGGAAGCACCTTTGAGCTGATCCCCGGCGAAGGTGCGCCGAACAAAAACTTTGTTATCGCGCCGGCGGATAAAGCCCTGCTGCAAAAACCGGGCGTGTTGACGGTTACGCTGAATGCACCGGAAAGCTACGGTATTGAAGCCGGGCAACCGCTGATCCTGCACGGTGTGCAGGTGGGCCAGGTCCTCGAACGTAAGCTGTCGGAAAAAGGGGTCTCCTTCTCCGCCGCCATCGATCCGCAGTACGGCAACCTGGTCCACGGCGACAGTAAATTTGTGGTTAACAGTCGGGTCGACGTGAAGGTGGGTCTGGACGGGGTTGAGTTCCTCGGCGCCAGCGCCAGTGAGTGGGTTAACGGCGGGATCCGCATTCTGCCGGGCAGCAAAGGTGCGCTGCGCGAAAGCTATCCGCTGTTCGCCAATCTGGACAAAGCCATTGAAAATAGCCTTGGCGACCTGCCAACCACCACGCTGACCTTAAGCGCTGAAACGCTGCCGGATGTCCAGGCAGGCTCCGTCGTGCTTTACCGTAAGTTTGAGGTGGGGGAAGTGATCACCGTTCGTCCTCGTGCGGACGCGTTTGATATCGAACTGCATATCAAGCCGGAGTACCGCAAGCTGCTCACGCCAAACAGCGTGTTCTGGGCTGAGGGTGGCGCGAAAGTGCAGCTCAACGGCAGCGGGCTGACCGTACAGGCATCGCCTCTCTCCCGTGCCCTGCGCGGTGCGATCAGCTTCGATAACCTGAGCGGCGCGGGCGGCAACATGCGTAAAGGTGACAAGCGGATCCTCTTCCCGTCCGAAACCGCGGCGCGCGCGGTCGGGGGGCAGATTACCCTGCACACCTTTGATGCTGGTAAACTGGCAGAAGGCATGCCCATCCGCTATCTCGGCATTGATATCGGGCAGGTCCAGAAGCTGACGCTGATCACCGCACGCAATGAAGTGCAGGCGACCGCCGTGCTTTATCCGGAATATGTGCAGACGTTCGCCCGGGCAGGCTCGCGCTTCTCGGTGGTTACGCCGCAAATTTCTGCCGCAGGGGTTGAGCATCTCGACACCATACTTCAGCCGTACATTAACGTTGAACCGGGTCGCGGCAACGCGCGTCGTGAATTTGAGTTGCAGGAGGCCACCATCACCGACTCCCGTTATCTGGACGGTCTGAGCATTGTGGTTGAAGTGCCGGAAGCCGGTTCGCTGGGCATCGGTACGCCAGTCCTGTTCCGCGGCATTGAAGTAGGGACAGTAACAAGCCTGACGCTGGGTAATCTGTCCGATCGCGTGATGGTCGGCCTGCGCATCAGCCAGCGTTATCAGCATCTGGTGCGCAACAACTCGGTGTTCTGGCTTGCTTCAGGCTACTCGCTGGACTTCGGCCTGACCGGTGGCGTGGTCAAAACGGGGACCTTTAATCAGTTCATTCGCGGCGGCATTGCTTTCGCGACGCCGCCTGGCACGCCTCTGGCGCCTAAGGCGCAGGCAGGTAAACACTTCCTGCTGCTGGAAAGTGAACCGAAAGAGTGGCGCGAATGGGGAACGGCGCTGCCGCGTTAATCTCGCAGGCTCCGGTGTCAACGCGCCGGAGCCTTTATGTTACACTGCGCACCTGAATGTTTCCCTGTGGTGTGCCCGTGGCTCAAAACTCCGTATTTCTTCCCGAACAATTCCTCGCACAGATGCGCGAGGCGCTTCCAGCTCATCTCTCTTTCGACGATTTCGTTGCCGCCTGCCAGCGCCCTTTGCGCCGGAGTATTCGCGTCAATACGCTGAAAATCAGCGTCGGGGCGTTTCTGGATCTCGTCTCCCCCTACGGCTGGCAATTAACGCCAGTGCCGTGGTGTGAAGAGGGTTTCTGGATCGAACGGGATGACGAGGAGAGCCTGCCGCTCGGCAGCACCGCCGAGCACCTGAGCGGGCTGTTTTATATTCAGGAAGCCAGCTCCATGCTGCCGGTTGCCGCGCTGTTTGCCGACGGGAACCAGCCTGAGCGGGTTATGGATGTCGCGGCGGCGCCGGGCTCTAAAACCACGCAGATTGCCGCCCGGATGAACAACCGCGGCGCGATCCTCGCCAACGAATTTTCCGCCAGCCGCGTTAAAGTCCTGCATGCCAATATCAGCCGCTGCGGGATCCACAACGTCGCGTTAACGCACTTCGATGGTCGCGTGTTTGGCGCTGCCCTGCCGGAAGCCTTTGATGCCATCCTGCTCGACGCGCCCTGCTCCGGCGAAGGCGTGGTGCGTAAAGATCCTGATGCGTTAAAAAACTGGTCCGTTGAAAGCAACCTGGAGATCGCCGCCACGCAGCGCGAACTGATCGACAGCGCGTTTCATGCCCTGCGCCCAGGCGGGACGCTGGTTTACTCTACCTGCACGCTGAATCGCGATGAAAACGAGGACGTCTGCCTGTGGCTCAAGCAACGCTATGTGGATGCCGTCGAGTTTCTGCCGCTGGACACCCTCTTCGACTCGGCCAGTCATGCGGCCACGCCTGAAGGCTTCCTGCATGTCTTCCCGCAGATTTACGATTGCGAAGGCTTCTTTGTTGCCCGTCTGCGTAAAACCCGCGCCGTCGATCCCTTGCCTGCCCCTAAGTTTAAGGTCGGCAACTTCCCGTTCGCGCCGGTCAAAGGCCGTGAGGCGGCACAGGCGCAAGCGGCTGCGAGCAAAGTCGGCCTGCACTGGGATGAGAGCCTGCGCCTCTGGATGCGTGACAAAGAGCTGTGGCTGTTCCCGGTCAACATCGAACCGCTGATTGGTAAGGTGCGTTTCTCCCGCCTCGGTATTCGCCTGGCGGAGATCCACAACAAAGGCTATCGCTGGCAGCACGAAGCGGTCATTGCGCTGGCCGGCAGTGAGAACACCTTTGCCCTGACGCATCAGGAAGCGGAAGAGTGGTATCGCGGTCGTGACGTTTACCCGGAAGACGGCCCGTCACAGGATGAAGTCATCGCGACGTATCAGGGCTATCCGCTGGGGCTGGCGAAAAAAGTCGGCTCGCGGCTGAAAAACAGCTATCCGCGCGAACTGGTACGCGATGGCCGCCTGTTTACCGGTAACAACCGCAGCGCCTGAAAAAAAGCGCATTTTTTTACTGGCGATTTCGCTCTCCTTGTCTAGGATCAAAAATGGGTGACTGCACTGGTCATACCAGATTTTGGGCAACAAACCGGAGAGCATTATGACGAAAACCAGCGTACGCATTGGCGCTTTTGAAATCGACGACGCTGAATTGCGCGGCGAATCACAAGGCGAACGAACGTTAAGTATTCCCTGCAAATCCGATCCGGATTTGTGCATGCAGCTGGACGCCTGGGATGCAGATACCAGCGTCCCGGCGATCCTTGATGGGGAACATTCCGTTCTGTACCGTGAGCATTACGACAGTAAAACCGATGCCTGGGTCTTGCGACTTGCCTGACCCAAAGAGAACCCGCCCGAAGGCGGGTTATTTATTACTGAAGCTGCGCCAGCGTCAGAAAGCCCCCGAATACTGCCCCCGTATCAATGTAGTGCAGATTGTTAAAATCGTAGCGTTTGTCCACAGGCGTATGTCCAAACCAGAAGTGATCCGCGCCGCTAATGCCCTGCCCTTTGCCCACCATAAAGCCCATTAACCGGTCGCGATCCCACAGCACGCGCTGGGCATCCACCGGCTTATGCCAGCCATATTCAGCGGAGGGATAATCCGCATGAGCAATCACGTTCAGACCGTTTTTGCAGGTTATTTCAATAATGTGCGGTAAGTCCCGACACGCATCGAGTAAACCCTTCGCCTGTTTTTGTTGAGCGTCCTTAAGCCCGGTAAACCAGTTACCGCCATTTATCGACCAGAGACTAAAATCATTATTTTCAAGCGCATCTAACGCCATTTGCTCGTGATTACCGCGTACCGCATAAAACCAGTTTTCCTGCATCAGCTGTAAACATTTTACGCTGTCAGGCCCGCGATCGATAATATCCCCCACCGAGATCAGCAGATCCGTATCAGGATTAAAATGCCGTCGTTTCAGCTCATCCATAAGCCACTGATAGCAACCATGAATATCGCTGACAACCCAGACATGACGCCAGTGTTCTCCCTCTATTTTCTGATACATAACGCCTCCTGTAAGAAGTATAGCTGCCACAGAAAATGTCATGAGCTGGCGTTGGATTTTGCCAATCCAAACAAACCATAAACCAGCCGGAAATAAAGATCGCTGCGCTATTAATCCCTTATTCCCTGGCCTTTAAAATAGAGCGGAATAAAAAGAGGGATTTTCACGTGTCAAACATACACCTGCAAAACGATGTTTTTTATCCGCATCGCACAAATATTATTTCTGAACTGGTGAGAGGAAAACGCGTTCCCGGCCCAATCTGGCACAAACGTGATTACCGGTTAAAGTTTCTTCTACGCTCGCTTTTATTCTGGTCCTCCACCCATCGCATGCTGGAGGCCCTGTCCGGGCGCGATGATTTCGACAGGCTGCTCACCTCTCAAATTACCTTGCCGAGCAAAACTCACCGCCAGTATCTGATGCGCGGCCTGAACTCAAACGATCGGGCCGATGCTATCATCAGCCACTATCAGTGGATTGATAGTCTGAAAAACATCGCCCTCGCCCACGCGCTGACCAGCCCGCAAGAGGTGCCGGTTGTCCGGTTCGAGGCAAAAAACGGCGAAATCTATACCGTCCACGCCTCGTCCGCAGGTAAGGCCGAACGCGAAGGCGAAAGCACGCTTTGGCTGCACGACAATGACAATACGCTGCTTGCCAGCCTGACGTTCTGTGTCGCACGCAGTAACGGCCGTACGGTGCTGGTGATCGGCGGCCTTCAGGGTCCACGTCGTCATGTTTCACGGGAGGTGATTAAGCAGGCTACCCGTGCCTGCCATGGGCTTTTCCCGAAACGCGTGCTGATGGAGGTGATCTTCCAGCTTGCCTCACGCTCGAACATTAGCGCGATTTTTGCCGTCAGCGATGAAGGCCATGTTTTCCGCGCGCTGCGCTACCGTCTGAGCAAAGGCCGTCATTTTCACGCCAGCTACGACGAGTTCTGGGAAGGCCTGAACGGAAAGAAACTCTCCCCCTTCTGCTGGCAGTTGCCGCTTCAGATGGAGCGTAAAGCACTGGAGGAGATTGCCAGCAAAAAACGCGCCGAATACCGTCGCCGCTTTGCGTTACTTGATGATATTGCGGCTTCCGTACATGCGCGCATTGGTCCCGCAGTCGTCTCAGGCAAAATACAAACAAAAATTTAACAAAACAGCCAAAAAGGACTGGACTTACGCCTGCCGGGTTGTGGTATGTTTGAGGCAGGCGCACAGGAAGTGAACCTTCTGCTGAGACGAAAACCGGATTTTATCGTTTATTTTCAAGCAGATAAAAAGAGACCGAATACGATTCCTGTTTCCGCTTCAACCAGTACTTTTTGAATTTATTCAAACACTTACATATCAGAAACCCGTTTTTAACGGGTTTCAATGCTTACCAATACATCCATTCAAGATCAAACCGTTGCCATCTTTTTCGTGTGGGCGACGAGTGAACTTCGGGATCGCTTCGATCCGAAATCTCCCCAACTTTGCGTAGCTCCTTCCAGTTTCGTAACACTCAGCTTTACGCCTTCCCATAACATCAGCATAATCCCCACCGATCCGATTGTAAGACTTAACCAGCGCGCGCTACTTTTTCTCCCTGCCCTATACTTTCAGTCTGACTGACTGGAGGTTTCTATGTGTGGACGTTTTGCACAAGCACAAACCCGTGAAGAATATCTGGCCTACCTTGCCGATGAAGGCGATCGCGACATTGCATATGACCCGGAACCTATTAGCCGGTACAACGTGGCGCCCGGCACCAAAGTGCTGCTGCTGAGCGAACGCGATGAGCAGTTACATCTCGATCCGGTGTTCTGGGGCTACGCGCCCGGGTGGTGGGATAAAGCACCCCTGATAAACGCGCGCGTCGAAACCGCGGCCACCAGCAGAATGTTTAAACCTCTGTGGCAGCATGGCCGGGCGATCTGTTTTGCGGATGGATGGTTCGAATGGAAGAAGGAAGGCGACAAGAAACAACCCTACTTCATTCACCGGGCCGACGGGCATCCAATATTCATGGCGGCGATCGGCAGCACGCCTTTTGAACGCGGCGATGAAGCTGAGGGCTTTCTGATCGTGACATCTGCTGCTGACAAAGGTCTGGTCGACATTCACGACCGCAGTCCTCTTGTTTTGTCACCAGAAGCCGCCCGGGAGTGGATGCGTCAGGATGTTGGCGGAAAGGAAGCCGAGGAGATAATTGCCGACGGAACAGTTCCCGCCGACAAGTTTATCTGGCACGCCGTTACGCGTGCCGTGGGGAATGTTAAGAACCAGGGGCAGGAACTAATCGAGGCAGCACAATAAAAAGTTAAAGAAACCAGGCGCGTTCTAAATGAGCGAGAAGTGAACATTTAGATAGGCATCGCCTTGCTATCCGCCCATATTAAAGCCGGATTTTTGAAAATCTCTGTAGACTTCCGGATTGTTGAAGGCCGGGAATTTAGCTTTATGGGCTGCTGATTCAATCGCTTCGCAATAGGCTTTATTACCATTGCTGGTTGATATTTTTAAAGCCGTGCCATCCTGAGCAAATTCAATATGCAACCTGCATTTTTTTCCCTTCCATTTCTGAGGCTCATCAAGTTTGTCATTTATTGCCGCCCTGATTGCCCGAGCTTGCTTACCCCATTCATCCTGATCATCCCAGCGTCCTGAACTGCAATTACCCGTAGCTGTGGTCTTATGGCAGTCAGAAGGATGCAACGGCGCACATCCCGCGACCAGGCTGAACGCAATGGTTGATATAACGATTTTCTGTACTGTATTAGACAATCCCATATCTTGCCCCTAAATCCCTTTAAACCTCAGCAATATTGGCACACTCTTCCTTCATTCTGCCATCTTTTCAACTACTAATTTTTTTGCAATAGCAGTTCTTCGTCCCCTTCTGGAATAAAGCGGACCAAGACATCAAGAAAATTTATCGGACTCTAAGCAAATCTGAATATCTCGTGGTATATCGAGGCGACAGCATTTCTCGCTTCATTTGCCACTGCTGCTGTATTCCCTGCCCGGCAAAGTAGAGCGTTCCCTTTCCGTCCTTTGCATTCAGGTGATCCAGCACTTCCATTAACTTCTCGCTACCAGCTCGAGGCGCACTGTCGTCGAACAGATTGAGCTGGGCCACGCCCTGGCTGAAGAAGTCACCCAGCATGACGCCCGCTTTCTGGTACCGGTGACCGTCCTTCCATATTTTGTCCAGACACTTTACCGCGGCGTTGATGATGTCTCTGCTGTCCTGAGTTGGCGTGAGCAGCCTTAACGATGCGCTATTTCCGTAATACGGCTCATTAAGGGCAAAAGGTGATGTCTTGACGAAAGCGGAGATAAAACGGCAGTACTGGTGCTCACCGCGTAGCTTTTCAGATCCACGGGCCGCATAACTGCAAATCGCCTGGCGCATCTGTTCATACTCAGTAACGCGTTCGCCGAATGACCGACTACAGACAATTTCCTGCTTTGCTGGTGCGAACTCTTCCAGATCGAGGCATGGCTCGCCGCGCAACTCTCGGACCGTTCGCTCGAGTACTACGTTAAAGTGTTTACGGATAATCCACGTGCTTTGTTCAGAGAGGTCCAGAGCCGTTTTGATGCCCATGGCGTTGAGTTTCTTGCTGATTCGCCTGCCAACCCCCCATACATCCTCTACCGGGACGATAGCCAGTAATCTGCGCTGGCGCTCGATATTGGACAAATCAACCACCCCTCCAGTCTGGCGCTGCCATTTCTTGGCAGCGTGATTCGCCAGCTTAGCGAGGGTTTTCGTCTGCGCGATGCCAACGCCAACGGTAAGGTGCGTGCGCTTCAGAACCGTAGCGCGAATCTCTTTGCCAAACTCCGTCAGGTCCCGGCAGTTGCGGACACCTGTCAGGTCGCAAAAAGCTTCGTCGATACTGTAAATTTCGACGCGGGGGCTCATTTCCTCGAGCGTAGTCATTACCCGGTTCGACATATCAGCATAGAGCTCATAGTTGCTGCTGAAGCAAACAACGCCAGCGCGCCGGAATAGGTCCTTTTGCTTGAAGAAAGGCTCTCCCATGGTAATTCCAGCAGCTTTGGCCTCGGCGCTGCGCGCTATGACGCAGCCGTCATTATTCGAAAGAACAACCACCGGCCGCCCTCTCAAATCGGGCCTGAACACTGTCTCGCATGATGCGTAGAATGAATTCACATCACAGAGCGCAAACATATCAGCTGGCCGATTTAACAATGAAAGTAACTACGCCGAAAACATCCAGCGTATCTTCGCTGCCTACCACAATCGGGCTGTAAGCACCATTCATCGGATTGAGCTGAACAGTTGGACGCAGTTGAAGACGTTTAACAGTAAATTCCCCATCCACAGCCGCAATGACAATATCTCCGTGTTCAGCAGTCCGTGAGCTATCAACCACCAGCAGATCACCGTCGCTGATCCCCGCTTCTATCATCGAATCCCCTGCGGCTTTAACGAAATACGTTGAGCTGGGATGGGAAACAAGCAACTCATTAAGATCAATACGCTGCTCTACATAATCAGCTGCGGGGCTGGGAAAACCACATTGCACCAAATCGCTGTATAGTGGGATCGCGATAATTTCTCGCAGTTCAGTAGGCCTGATAAATTCCATTACGCATACCTCTAACACTGTTTTTATATACAGTAGTTTCGTTTCTGTCAGCGCGCAATACACCTTAGTCGTAGCGACTGTTTAAAGCTTCACCGCTTCGTTTCTAAGTTTCTATCAGGCTTCGAATTATTATTTTTGTAAATTTTCCGACTGAAATCCCAGATGCATAAATTTAAGCCGGTTTGGATGCAGGGAATTTTTTATAAAGCGTACAGACAGCAACATCATAGATAATTGCCACCTGCTTTCTGTCCAGGCCGTTTGAAATCAACCTGCCAGCCTGCGCCCATTGCTCCGGTGTTAGCTTTGGTCGTCTGCCTCCTATGCGCCCCTTCTCACGCGCTGCCGCTAATCCCGCCCTGGTACGTTCCACGATTAACTCCCTCTCCATCTCGGCCAGGGCTGACATGATGTGGAATATGAAACGCCCCATTGGGC